>Ga0209578_10000222_pt1 | contig 95492 bp, 91 predicted proteins | sample tdAd472_FD_187127 | JGI IMG/M metagenome (GOLD analysis project Ga0209578, IMG submission 187127) | Marine sediment microbial communities from the Atlantic coast under amendment with organic carbon and nitrate - tdAd47.2 (SPAdes)... | ecosystem: Environmental > Aquatic > Marine > Coastal >...
CATGGCGCAGGGCTAGCTCCGCCGGTGACAACGACGTCATTGTAGGCCGGTCAAAGAACGTCAGCATCGCCCCTTTCGAGACATGCAGGTCGAACAGCACCATGATCGGCTTGCCGCCCTTCAGGTGGCGCACCAACCCGGCCAGCCCGCGTTGATTGCGCGGAAACAGATGGCCGCCGACAGCGGCCAGCGCGGTGACATAATGCCGGTGCAGGTGTTTGTTGGAAGGTTCACGGTACAGCGCCGCAAGTTCGAACCCATTGGCGACCACGGCGGCCCGTGCGGCGTTGTAATTGCCGAAATGGGCCGTCGCAAACACCATTGGCCGCCCGGCATCGCGCGCTGCCGTGATCGCCGCGACCCCTGGCCCAGTAAGGGGCAGGGCACGGGCTGCATCCAGAAAATCGTCGCCCGAATACATCTCGATCAAGGAACGCCCCGAATGGTTCGAGATTGTGGTCGCGGTCCGGTCAATCTGCGCGTCCGGCATGTCCGGGAACATGCGCTTTAAGGCGCGGCAATACGCCTTTGGCACGCCGATAAGCGGCCCGATCAAACGCGCCGACGCCCAGCCGAAAAACCGGACCCGGGCCCCATAGGGCAGGCGCCGCGCCAGCCAGGTCAGCGACCGGATAAAGGCATCCGCGACATAGTTTCGGATACGACCGGACGTCGTATCGCGGGACCGCACCTTGCGGCGCCCGCCCGAGGGGGTCTGCCGGGGGTCGGGATCAGACATTGCGCCGCGCCATCTTCCAGCGACGGTGCATAAAGCTCCACTGCGCGGCGTGATCTTCCAGGTGCCGTTCCAGACTGTTGTTCAGCGCCTGCATCATCTCTTCTGGGGTGGTGTGTTCGATGGGGGCGTCAATCACCACGCGAAAATCGAGGCCATTGTCGCAACGGATACCATAGAAAGGGACCAGCAGCGCGTCATGGCGCAACGCCATGTCTGCGGCTGCAAGCGAGGTCATCGCCGGTTTGCCCAGAAACGACAGAACCGCGCCGCGCGTCACGTGCAGGTCAAACAGGATCAGCAACGGTTTGCCGGACTTCAGATGCCGCACCATCTGCGCCATACCCTTACGGTCACGCGAAAACAGCGTGCCACCGACCGCCGCCAGCATCCGGGTGTAATGGGGCGCAAATTTCGGGTTCGACGGCGCACGATAGAGCGAGCCGATATCGAAACCCTTCGCCAGCAGCGCCGCCCGCGCCGCGTTGTAGTTCCCGAAATGCGCGGTTGCGACAATGATTGGCCGCCCGGCGTCCCGTGCCGCCTCCAGCGCTTCGACGCCCGCGCCCTCCAGCGGCAGGTCGCGCGCGCGTTTCAGGAATTCATCACCCGAATACATCTCGATCATCGACCGGCCCGCATTGTCGGGTGCACCGCGCAGAATGCGCCGCGCCTGTTTTGGATCCATGTCTGGTGCGACCAGTGCCAGATTGTTCCGGATCCGGCTGCGCCAGCCCGCGATAGGCGCGATGATCCGGGCCGAGGCCCAGCCGAAGAACGGCACCCGCCACCGGTACGGCAACAGACGGGCCGCCCCGATCAACCCGCGCAGAGCAGCATCGTTGAGCGTGTCAATGGTTCGATTGCGCCGATAGCGGGCCATTGCTGTCCTTCGTCTGATGCCCAACTGGGTTACACGCCGTTGTGCAGGCCGATCCGGCGTGGCTTCATTTCTTAGTTCCGCCGCCGCACGACCACAAGACATCAGGCGATGTCATCGTCTGGTTCCGGCAGGTCTGATCTCTGGCCGTGTCGTCAATGCGAGGTTGTCATTCCCCGCAATCTTTCGCCTAATCCCGTAAGAAAAGGGAACGAGGGATCGCATGGCACGACAGACCGCAAACACATCAGGATTTCGCGCCCGGATGCTGGCCGGAGAGGTTCTGGTAGGCACGTTCCTGAAAACGCCAGCCTATGAGTTGATCGAGGTGCTGGCGCAATCCGGCCTCGACTTCCTATGCCTTGACGGCGAACACGCGCCCTTTGACCGGGCGCGGATGGATCAGTGCCTGGCAATGGCGCGGGCGCTGGATTTTCCCACACTTGTTCGGGTCGGCGCGGGAACGGCGGAAAATGTGCTGCAGGCGCTCGATTCGGGGGCGGTTGGTATTGTCGTGCCCCATGTCGACAGTGCTGCCCGCGCGGTCGAGGTTGCACAGATGGCGCGGTTCGGCGCGGGCGGGCGCGGCTATGCCGGATCGACGCGCTGGGCCGGTTTTGCGACCCGTGGCATGCCCGAATTGCTGGAGAAATCGCGCGACGAAACGGTGGTGATTGCGCAGATCGAGGACCCCTCGGGCGTAGACGCGGCGGCTGCGATTGCCGGGACCGAGGGAATTGACGGGCTGTTCCTTGGCCCGGCGGACCTGTCGGTGGCCTATGGCCATGACCACCAGACATCGCAGGACCTTGAGGACGCGTTTGCCAAAGTGGGCGCAGCGGCCAAAGACGCGGGCGTCGCCTATATGACCTTCGTGGCTGGGGCTGCGAAGGCCGAAGCGGTTAGCAAGCACGGCGTGACGATGTTCTATGTCGCGTCAGAACAAAGCTGGCTGCGCGATGCAGCCACGGCTGTTGCCGGGGATATTCGTGCGAAAGTCTAGGTTCGGGTTTGGAGGGTCCCCCTCGTGATGCAAAACCCGACGGGTTCTGGCTGCGAGCGGTGGCTGGGGACCAACCCCAGACACGAGACAGCTGGGGGCCAGCCCCCAGACCCCCGGGATATTTTTGGGTCAATGATGGGCAGGAGAGGGCATTCTTAACTGGCGTCAGTGATGGTTTTGAAGCTGCTGCAGGGTGGCGTTTATGAAATCGGTGCGGACCTCTGGTACTTCCATCAGCAACTCGTGCTGCGCATCCTCGTAGATCAGCAGGTCGCCATCTGGCCAGTTCTTCATCATCGCGCGCGGTGCTGCGACATCGACGATGCTGTCGGCTGTTCCGATGCCGGTCAGGGTCGGGCGGTTTCGTGGCGGGCCGAGGGCGCGCAGGGCGCGGGTTTCGCGCAGGGCTTCGTCAAACCAGCGCACACTCGGGCCGCCAAGGGCCAGCCCCGCATCCGCTTGCACCTGGGCGACCATATAGGCCCAGTGGTTGCGATCATTGGTCAGCCCGTTGTCGTCGAACGCGGGGTTTTCGCGCATTGTCGTTCCGCTGCGCCCCGGGACAAAGGCCAGCCCACGACCGGCGCTGCGCATGGCATAGCTGATCCAGCGCGCGAAGGGACGCACGGCGATGGCCACGTTGATCTTCCACATCGGCGAACAAAATACGGTTGCGTTGACCGTCAGTCCCTGATGCAGCGCGCGCAGGCCAATCGCCCCGCCCATGGAATGCGCCAGCAAAAAGCGTGGAGCGGGAAGGGGCAAGATCTCGGCCAGTCCTAGCAGCGCTGCGACGTCGTTCTGGTAGTCGGCGAAAGCCTCAACATGGCCAATCCTGGGGTCCGGGTGCAGCCGGTCCGACAGACCCTGACCGCGCCAGTCGATGCTTAGAACATTGTAGCCTGCGGCCACCAGATCGGCGGCTACACGCCCGTATTTTTCGACATATTCCGTGCGGCCCGGGAACAGAAGAATGGTGCCGGCAGTGCCGCCGGGCCAATGTGCCGCGCGCAGGCGCACACCGTCGCTTGTGCGGATCCAATATGCGCGCCCACCGGCTGGTCCTTCGGCTGTGACGACATTCAGCGGCGCATCTTCCATGTGGTCAGTCTAATACGGCCCCCAGTTTCATGGCCAGCCCCATATCGCCGTCAACACTCAGGCGGCCGGTCATGAAGGCACTGGTCGGGCTGAGGCTGCCGTCGAGAATTTCCGCGAATGTTTCCGCGTCCGCCGACAGGGTCACTTCGGCGTCTTCGTCTGCCGCGCGCGCGCCGTTTTCATCGACCATGATGGCCCCTTCGCCTTCGATGGCAAATTTGGCGACGCCGTCGAATTCGCCCGCTATCCGGTCATTCAGTTTGGCCACGGCGGCCGTGACGACAGCGCTTTGATCGGTGCTCATTTCTTGGATCGCTCCTGAATTTGTGACGCCTTGCGACGCTCAAAAGGGTCGACGCAGGCAGATTTGATGCTACCTTTGATATATGGATCGCCTGTCCCGCATACTCAAATCTGCCGTTGCGGCATGTCTTATCTTCTTCTCCAGCGCCGCATGGGCCGACGTTGAGAGTGAGGTTCTTGACCAATTGTTCGCGGACCTCAAGGCGGCGGATGCGGCGAGTTCCGAAAAGATCGAGGCAAAAATCTGGGAGGAATGGTCGAAATCCGGATCCTCGGCGATGGACCTGTTGCTGCATCGGGGCCGGGTTGCCATGTCGGCGGGCGACAATGAGGCGGCGATTGCGCATTTTTCGGCGCTGATCGACCACGCGCCGGAATTTGCCGAAGCTTACAATGCGCGGGCGACGGCGTTTTATCAGGCCGATCTTTACGGCCCTTCGTTGCAGGACATCCGGACCACACTGGCGATGAACCCGCGCCATTTTGGCGCGCTCAGCGGGTTGGCGCTGATCCTGGAGGAGTTGGGCGAACTGGAACAGGCGCTGGAGGCTTACCGCGCGATCGAGGCTATACATCCCAACCGCGAAAACCTACAAGACGCCATTGAAAGACTTGAAAAGGCGGTCGGGGGCGTGGAACTTTAACGCCCCTCTCCAAGGGATGTATATGGCCGAGCAATCGCGGATTACCGCCGTCCTTGGCCCGACCAACACCGGCAAAACCCACTATGCAATCGAACGGATGCTGGCGCATCGCACCGGCATCATCGGCCTGCCGCTGCGCCTGCTGGCGCGCGAGGTTTACGACCGGATTGTCGCGATCCGGGGGCCGTCGGTGGTGGCGCTGGTCACTGGCGAAGAACGCATCGTACCCGAACGCGCCACCTATTGGGTCTGCACGGTCGAGGCGATGCCAGACGGAATGGGTGCGGATTTCCTTGCCATAGACGAGGTTCAGCTGTGCGCCGACCCGGAACGCGGTCATGTGTTCACAGATCGCCTTTTGCGGGCACGCGGGTTGCACGAAACCCTGTTCCTCGGGTCTGACACCATGCGCCCGGCCATTGCGGCGCTGGTCCCGAAGGCGCAGTTCATGCGGCGCGAACGGTTTTCGGATCTGAGTTACGCAGGCGCGAAAAAGGTCAGCCGGATGCCGGCACGGTCAGCCATTGTCGGGTTCTCGGTCGAAAACGTCTATGCGCTGGCAGAGCTGCTGCGCCGTCAGAAGGGCGGCGCGGCGGTGGTGATGGGGGCGCTGTCGCCCCGCACGCGCAATGCCCAGGTCGAGATGTATCAGAACGGTGATGTGGACTATCTGGTGGCCACCGACGCAATCGGCATGGGCCTCAACCTGGATATCGGGCATGTGGCGTTTTCCGCCTTGGCCAAGTTTGACGGGCGGCGGATGCGGGGCCTGGCCCCGAACGAGCTTGCCCAGATCGCCGGACGCGCGGGCCGCTATAAAGAGGACGGGACCTTTGGCGTCACCGGCGAGGCACGCCCGCTGGACGATGAGGTGGTTCAGGCCATCGAAAGCCACAGCTTTACCCCGATCAAGAAACTGCAATGGCGCAACTCTGATCTGACCTATGGCACGCCCGAGGCGCTGATTGCGTCGCTGGAGACTTCGCCAAATGACGAACGACTCGCGCGGGGGCGAGAGGCGGATGATCTGCGCGCCCTGAAGTCGCTGACCGCAATGGACGATGTGCGTATGCGCTGTTCGGGCGGCAACGACGTCAAACTGCTGTGGGATGTGTGCCGGATCCCCGATTTCCGCGGCATCTCGCCGGGGCAACATGCGGGCCTGCTTGAGAAGATATTCGGCTATCTTCACGAATTCGGGAGGGTCCCGGATGACTGGCTGGTGGCGCAGATCGGGCGTATTGACCGGGTGGACGGCGACATCGACGCGCTGTCGAAACGACTGGCGTTTATCCGCACATGGACCTACGTGGCACAGCGCAAAGGCTGGGTTGATGACGAAACGCATTGGCGGGGCGCGACTCGCGCTGTAGAAGATCGCCTGTCAGATGCGCTGCACGCAGCGCTGACGCAAAGATTTGTCGATCGGCGGACATCTGTTCTGCTCCGCCGGTTGAAGCAAAAGGAGAGCCTGTTGGCTGAGGTAAACGACAAAGGTGAAGTGACGGTCGAAGGCGAATTCGTCGGTCGGCTGGAAGGGTTCCGGTTCCGGATGGACAAGGCCGAGGGCGCGGATGAGGCCAAGACCCTGCGCGCCGCGTCAATGGCCGCGCTTGCGCCGCAGTTCCACCTGCTGGCCGACCGGTTCTACAACGCCCCGGATACCGAGATCGACTTTACCGAACAGGGCGGCCTCATGTGGGGCGAGCACGCGGTCGGCAAACTGGTCGCCGGGCCCGAGGCGTTGAAACCCGCCGTGCAGGCCTTTGTTGAAGATGACGTGGCCGAGGATGTGCGCGAAAAAGTCGCCCGCCGCCTGCAGCATTTCATCGACCGCAAGGTCGCGCTGTTGTTTGAACCGCTGCTGGCGCTTGGCAAGGACGAGATGCTGGAAGGCCTCGCCAAGGGGTTTGCGTTCCGTATGGTAGAAGCGCTGGGCGTTATCCCGAGAGAGGCTGTGGCCGCTGACGTCAAGGCACTGGATCAGGACGCGCGCGGCGCATTGCGCAAGCACGGCATCCGCTTTGGTCAATTCACCATCTTCATGCCTTTGCTGTTGAAACCCGCCCCGACGCGGTTGCGGCTGGTGCTGTGGTCGCTGGCGGGTAATTTGCAGGAATTCCCTGAAAGCCCGCCGCCGGGGCTGGTCACCGTGCCTGCGGCCAAGGACGCGCCACAGGGGTATTTCGCGATGTCCGGATACCGTGAAGCGGGTGAGCGGGCGATCAGGATCGACATGCTGGAACGGCTGGCAGATATGCTGCGCGGTGAAAACTCGCGCGCCGGGTTCGAAGGCAATGCGGATATGCTGTCGATCACCGGTTTGTCGCTGGAACAGTTTGCCGGGCTGATGCAGGGGCTGGGCTACAAGGCCGAACGCGGCGAACGCCCCAAGGTCAAACCGGTGGACAAGGTCGTGCCGGGGGCGGATTCGCCGACGACCGACGATGTGACTCCGGGTGAAGACGTGCCGGTGATGGACCGGGCCGCCGACGCCCCGGCGGGGGCAAGCACGGATCCCGATGCCGTGCCGTCCCCCGCGGACGTGCCGGATGGCACCGCGCAGATTGCGGACGAAGGTGTCGCTCCCGTTCTGGCTGAACCGGCCGAGGACCCGGTGGTGGACGAAGGCGCACCCGCGCCCGTGGCGGAAAATGAAGGACCGATTGGCACCGCACCCGATGCAGCCATTGCCGGACCCGAGGTCGAGGTCTTCTATACCTTCACCTGGGGCGGATTCACCGCGCGGCGTGATGGCAACCGCCCCGGCGGCAAGCCCGGCGGTCGAAATGGGGCAAAATCCGGCAGCAAGCCGCGCGGCAAAGGCAAGCCCAAGGGCGCGCGCCGCGATGGCGGCAAACCGGGGCAGGGCGGCAAGGCGCAAAGCTTCCAGGCGCGCCCGCCCAAGCAGAAAGACCGCATCGACCCCGACAACCCATTCGCGCAGGCGCTGATGGGGTTGAAGGACAAGGATTAGCGCGGACAACCCGGATTGACCGAACCCCGCCCAACTGTTCGCCTCGACAAATGGCTGTGGCACGCCCGGTTTTTCAAGACCCGCAGTCTGGCCGCGAAAACCGTTAGCGCGGGCCATGTGCGCGTCAATGGCACCCATGCGGGCAAGCCTGCGCAAATGATCGGCCCCGGCGATACGCTGACGTTTCCGCAGGCCAAAATCGTGCGTGTTGTGACAATCCTTGATATCGGCAAAAGGCGCGGGCCCGCGCCCGAGGCGCAGGCGCTCTATGATGATCTGACACCGCCGCCACCGCCGAAGACACATGTTCCGCCTGCGCCACGATACGAAGGAAAGGGGCGTCCGACCAAGAAGGATCGCCGCAACTTGATCCCGAAAGGCGGTGACCTGCTTGATTGATTGGTCGGGCTGGACTACCTAGCGGCTCGGACTACGAAAGCACCCCGCATGACCTATGTCGTTATCGAAAACTGCATCGCCTGCAAGCACACGGACTGCGTGGAAGTCTGCCCGGTGGATTGCTTCTATGAAGGCGAAAACATGCTGGTCATCCACCCGGATGAATGCATCGATTGCGGCGTTTGCGAACCGGAATGCCCGGTGGACGCGATCCGCCCGGATACCGAACCGGACATGGAAAAATGGGTCGAGTTCAACCGCAAGTATTCCGAAGAATGGCCTGTCATCATTACCAAAAAAGATCCCTTGCCCGATGCCGAAACGCTGGATGGCGTCGCAGGCAAGATGGAGACGCATTTTTCGCCCAAGGCGGGCGAAGGCGGCTGAACCGAATCGCCGTCTCACGTTGACGCGCTGGTCATGCTGCATTGCAGCGCAAGCGCTTGATTTCCATGGATTTCGCCACTTGCGGCGCGGCGCTTTCGCAACACGCGAATTTATGCTATGATGTCTCTGTAAATACAGTCGAATTGGCCTGCGAAAACGTGGCGGAAATCCCGCCAGCAACGGCAATCCGGCCCTAGCCATCACCGCGTCGGGGGCAATGCTTTGCACCCGCCGTTTTTTTCTGGCCCGAACAGGGTCGTTACCAAGGACACCGAACCCCGATGAGCAAATCCAGCAAACCAGATTTCCGCCCCAATGATTTTGTCGTCTATCCCGCACATGGGGTCGGCAAGATCGTCACGGTCGAAGAACAGGAAATCGCCGGCGTGAATCTGGAACTGTTCGTGATCGCATTCGAGAAGGACAAGATGACGCTGCGGGTGCCGACCAATAAGGCAACCGCTGTGGGCATGCGCCCGCTGGCGAACCCGGATGTTGTTGCCCACGCGATGAAAACGCTGAAGGGCAAGGCGCGGGTCAAGCGGGCGATGTGGTCGCGCCGGGCGCAGGAATATGAACAGAAGATCAACTCGGGCGATCTGATTGCCATCGCCGAGGTTGTGCGCGACCTGCACCGCACCGATGATCAGCGCGAACAGAGCTATTCGGAGCGTCAGCTTTATGAGGCCGCATTGGAACGCCTGACGCGCGAGATTGCCGCCGTTTCCGGTGCTGAAGAAGCGGACGCCCAGGCCGAGATCAATGACGTCCTGATGTCACGCGCCAAGGCCGCCTGATCCTAACCTGATATTTCAAGGAAGGCCCGGCCATCGCGCCGGGTCTTTTCGTTTGTGATCAGCCCATTGCGCTGACAAGCATCAGCAGCACGGCACATTCGCAAATCTGTTGCGTGGCGCCCAGAGTGTCCCCAGTCTGCCCGCCGATCTTCCTGCGTGAGATCTCGATCGCGCAAGCCAATACCGTGGCTGTAACCAGCGCGATTGCGAATGCTGCATACCCTGTGAGCACCAACGCGACCGCGCCCGCCAACCCCACGGCGACCAGGGTTGTTGCCCGATCCGGTCTGCCCGTTCCGTGCGACAACCCGTAGCTGCGGGCGTTGGCAAGAAGATGCATCGCCACCACCATCGCCGCGCGCGAGGCAGTCCCGGCAACCAGCAGCGGTATCCAGATCCATCCCGCATCAACCAGCACACTCAACGCCGCCCAGCGGATCAACACGCTGAACACCAGCGCCAGCACCCCGTAGGTTCCGATCCGGCTGTCGCGCATGATCTCTAATCGCCGCGCGCGCGTTTGGCCGCCCCAGAAGCCATCTGCCGTATCGGCCAGACCATCTTCGTGCATTGCGCCGGTGACCACCACGCCGACGCCCAACGCCACGCCCGCCGCCAAAGGGGCCGACAGCCCCAGGGCCAGCGCCATCACCGCCCCAAGCGCTGAAAGCGCCCCGGTCAGCAGACCCACCAGCGGCCACGCCCAGGCCGAGCGTGACATATCCCGCACGCCGTCCTGCATCGGCATCGGTATGCGCGTCAGCAGTGTGCAGGCCAGCGCAAGCTCGCCGAAAAAATCACGGGTTTCGGAATTTCTTGCCATCACGTCGCCTCCGGCCCCTTTTCGGCCCACGCGAAACGGTTAAAGAGGACGCTCAGGATTATCAACGGATTGCCCGATATGGCCACCCCCCGATTTCGCAGCCTTGACGACATTCACCTGTGCCTGGCCGACCTTCCGGCCGCAGATTCCGAAGTGCTTGCAGCGGCCGAGGCACGCAACGGTTCCCTGACCAAACCGCCGGGCGCGCTGGGACGGTTGGAGGATCTGGCGATCTGGTACGCAAGCTGGCGGCGCGATCCGCGCCCGTCGCTGACGCGCCCGCAGATTGTCGTATTCGCGGGCAATCACGGCGTCGCGGCGCGCGGCGTTTCGGCCTTCCCGGCCGAGGTCACGGCGCAGATGGTGGCAAATTTTCAGGCCGGTGGGGCGGCGATCAATCAGCTGGCGGCGACGTTCGGTGCCTCGATGGAGGTCGTGTCGATGGACCTCAAGCACCCGACGCAGGATTTCACCAGCGCCCCGTCGATGACAACGTCCGAGTTCTGCAAGGCGGTCAGCAAGGGCTGGCGGTCGGTCAACCCGGCGGCGGATCTGTTCGTTGCGGGGGAAATGGGCATCGCCAACACAACCAGCGCCGCTGCGGTCGCAGCCGCCTTGTTCGGCGGCGGGGCCGAAGGCTGGGTCGGGCGCGGCACCGGTGTCGATGACGCCGGGCTGGTGCGCAAACGGGATGTGGTCGATGCAGGTTTGGCGGCGCATGCAGCGCGCCTGTCCGATCCGCTGGACGCGCTGCGCTGCCTTGGTGGGCGCGAAATGGCCGCCATTGCCGGGGCCATCCTGCGCGCCCGGATGGAACGGATTCCGGTCATCCTCGACGGGTTTATCACCACCGCGTCCGCCGCAGCGCTGGAATGTGCGGCGCCGCACGCACTGGATCACACAATTGCCGGGCATTTGTCCGAAGAAGGGGCGCATGGACGCTTGCTGAGCGATCTTGGCAAGGAACCGCTGTTGTCCATGGGCCTGCGTCTGGGCGAAGGGTCAGGTGCTGCACTGGCCATTGGCGTTCTGAAAGCCGCTGTTGCCTGCCATTCCGGCATGGCGAGTTTTGCGGAGGCTGGGGTCAGCGACGGCTGAGGCACAAAAAAGGAAGAATGCCTCCGGCGGGGATATTTTTGGGTCAATGATGGCCGGGGATTGGAGTTACCGAAGGGGCGGCTGTTAAGGCGCGCTTTAGGGTCGCCAACGCAGGAAGTTTGCGATGATGCGCAGGCCTGCCGCCTGGCTTTTCTCGGGATGGAACTGCGTGCCGATCCGGTTGCCCGTTCCCACAACCGCCGTAACCGGGCCGCCATAGTCGCAATGCGCCAGAAGCTGTGCGGGATCATCGACCTGCATCTGGTAGGAGTGCACGAAATAGGCGTGATCGCCGGTGCTGATCCCTTCCAGCACCGGGTGGGGCGCGTCGATGACCAGATCGTTCCAACCCATGTGCGGGATTTTCAGTGAGGGATCGTCCGGCGCGATCCGATCCACCGTCCCGTCAATCCAGTCCAGTCCTGCGGTGCGGGTATATTCCAGGCCCTGCGTTGCCATCAGTTGCATGCCCACGCAGATGCCCATGAACGGACAGCCTTTGCCCTCGACCGCCTCGACCATCGCGGCGTAAAGGCCCGACCGTCCGGTCAGGGCCGCGTGGCAGGCGGGAAAGGCGCCGTCACCCGGCAGCACGATGCGATCCGCGCGCGCCACGACGTCGGCGTCCGAGGTGACGACCACCTCGCCCGCGCCAACCTCGGCCGCCATGCGCTGGAACGCTTTCTCGGCGGAGTGCAGATTGCCGCTGTCATAGTCGATCAGAGCTGTGGTCACGGAGTTACAGCGCGCCTTTGGTCGACGGAATCTCGCCCTGTTTACGTTCATCCACCGCAACCGCCTGACGCAGTGCATGGGCCACGGCCTTGAACGCGGCTTCGGCGATGTGGTGGCTGTTCAGCCCATGCGCCAGATCGACATGCAGGGTCAGACCTGCATTCGAGGTCAGCGCCTGGAAGAATTCGCGCACCAGTTCCGTGTCAAAATCACCGATCTTGGCGGTCGGGAATTCGACGTTCCAGACCAGGTAGGATCGCCCCGACAGGTCCAGAGCCACCCGTACCAGCGCATCATCCATCGGCAGGCTGCATTCGCCATAGCGGGTGATGCCGCGCTTGTCCGCCAGTGCCTCTTTCAATGCCTGACCGATGGTAATGCCCACATCTTCGACCGTGTGGTGATCGTCGATATGTGTGTCACCTTCGGCGCGAACTTTCAGGTCGATCATCGCGTGTTTGGCCAGTTGATCCAGCATGTGATCGAAGAAGCCGACACCGGTGGCATTATAGAACCGGCCAATGCCGTCCAGGATCAGTTCGACGCTGATATCGGTTTCGGATGTCTTTCGGGTGAGGGTTGCCTGCCGCATGGGAAATCTCCGCCTTCGCTCGGGCGCGGTTATAGGGAAGTGGCCCTGCCTGCGAAAGGGCCTTTGATCGCGCGTGTTCATACGCTTATGTCGAGGGGGAGTACGGCGCGGTTCAATCTTCGTATCAAGCGAGCGGCATTGCGGAATGCGCCATTTCGTTCCGGCATAATCTGACCTAGTATGGCAGCAATGACCCTGCCCCCCAGATAGGCACTGCATGGACCCCGCCCTGTCGCAATCAGACGCCCTTTCGACCCGTATCGCAGGCAAACGCGACGACCTGATCAAACTGACGCAGGATCTGATCCGCATCCCGACGCTCAACCCGCCGGGTGAGAATTACCACGCGATCTGTGACTATCTGGAACGGCGCCTCAGGAAGCGCGGGTTTCATTGCATATTCGAACGCGCCACCGGCGCACCGGGTGACAGCGATGCTTATCCGCGTTGGAACATCATTGCCCGGCACGAGGGCAAGCGCGCGGGCGACTGCGTGCATTTCAACAGTCATACCGATGTGGTCGAGGTCGGCGCGGGCTGGACATTCGATCCCTTCGGGGCCGAGTTGAAGGACGGGCGCATTTATGGGCGCGGGGCCTGCGACATGAAGGGTGGCCTGGCGGCCTCGATCATCGCCGCGGAGGCCTTCATCGAAGAATGCCCGGACTATGCCGGCGCGATCGAGATTTCGGGCACGGCGGATGAGGAATCCGGCGGCTATGGCGGTGTCGCGCACCTGGCCGAGCTTGGGTATTTCGATCCCGACCGGGTACAGCACGTCATCATTCCCGAACCGTTGAACCCCGACCGGATTTGCCTGGGCCATCGCGGCGGCTGGTGGGCCGAGATCGAAACATTTGGCGAAATCGCCCATGGCTCGATGCCGTTTCTGGGCGATTGCGCGGTGCGTCACATGGGCGCGGTGCTGGATAGCTTCGAAACCGATCTGTTTCCGGCGATGGCTGCGCGGCGCACCGAAATGCCGGTGGTCCCCGAAGGCGCGCGATCATCGACGATGAACATCAACTCGATCCACGGTGGTCAGAGCGAACCGGACGAGGAGAGCAACGCCCTGCCCAGCCACTGCGTTCCCGACAGCTGCCGGATCATCATCGACCGCCGCTTCCTGATCGAGGAAGACGCCGATGGGGTCGCCGCTGAGGTGACCGGCCTGCTGGACGGGCTGAAAGCCACCCGGCCCGACTTTGACTATAAGCTGACGGAATTGAACCGGGTCATCCCGTCGATGACCGAGAAGACCGCGCCGATTGTCACCACCGTCGACCGGGCGATCCGTGATGTGACAGGCAAATCACCGGAATATGTCGCCTCTCCGGGGTCATATGACCAGAAACACATTGACCGCATCGGCAAGTTGAAAAACTGTATCGCCTATGGTCCGGGGATTCTTGAACTGGCCCATAAACCCGATGAATGGATCGGGGTGGATGACATGATGACTTCGGCGCAGGTGATGGGGCACAGCCTGATCGCGTTGCTGACGCCGAAAGATGGCTGAACTGAACACACCAAGGGGGTGAAAGACATGAGAATTTCCGCAAAAGCCGCAATTCTGGCCGCTGCCGTCGCGCTGAGTGCGGGCGTCGCGCAAGCGCAAAACGCGATCTCTGTCGGGATTCAATTGGAACCGCCCCACCTGGATCCGACCAGCGCTGCTGCTGCGGCAATTGATCAGGTCGTCTATTCCAACGTTTTTGAAGGCTTGACCCGCTTCATGGCCGACGGTTCCGTCGTGGCCGGGCTTGCCGAAAGTTGGGAGATTTCGGAAGACGGGCTAACCTATACGTTCAAGCTGCACGACGGGGTCAGATTTCACGATGGAACGTCCATGGACGCCGAAGATGTGAAGTTCAGTCTGGACCGGGCGCGCGCCGAAGACAGCACCAACGCACAAAAGGCACGGTTTGTCGGGATCACCGATGTGACCGTGATCGACCCGCTGACCGTACAGGTCACACTGGCTGAGCAGAACGGCAATTTCCTGTTCAACATGGCCTGGGGCGACGCCGTGATTGTGGCCCCCGAAAGCATCGAAACCATCGCCTCGAACCCTGTTGGGACCGGCGCATTCAAATTCTCGGACTGGGTGCAGGGTGACCGGATCGAGATTGTGCGCAATGATGATTATTGGGGTGAACCGGCCAAGCTGGAGGCGGCGACCTTCAAGTTTATCAGCGATCCGACGGCGGCCTTTGGCGCCATGATGGCCGAAGACCTTGACGTGTTCATCAACTTCCCCGCCCCAGAAAACCTGCCCCAGTTTGATGCAGACCCGCGTTTTCAGGTGCTTGTCGGCTCGACCGAGGGCGAGACGATTCTGGCGATCAACAACAAGCTGCCGCCGATGGATAACATCCTGGTGCGTCAGGCGATTACCCATGCGATTGACCGTCAGGCGATCATCGACGGGGCGATGTTCGGCTATGGCACGCCCATCGGCACCCATTTCGCGCCGCACAACCCGGCCTACGTCGATCTGACGGGCAATTCCGAATATGATCCCGAAAAGGCCAAGGCCTTACTGGCCGAGGCGGGGCTGGCCGACGGCTTTACCACCACGCTGAAGCTGCCGCCGCCATCCTATGCGCGCCGCGGAGGAGAGATCATCGCCGCCCAGCTGCGCGCCGTGGGGATCGAGACCGAGATCACCAACCTGGAATGGGCGCAATGGCTGGAAGAGGCTTTCCGCGGCAAGGATTTCGGCCTGACCATCGTCAGCCATACTGAGCCGATGGATATCGATATCTACGCCAACCCGGACTATTACTTCCAGTACGCGGCCGAGGATTTCGTGGCGATCATGGATCAGTTGAATTCGACCACAGACCCGGATGCCCGCAATTCCTTGATGGCAGACGCGCAGCGCAACATCTCTGAAAACTACGTCAACGGCTTCCTGTTCCAGCTTGCCTCGCTGGGTGTGGCCAAGGCGGATGTTGTCGGCATCTGGGCCAACCAGCCGACCCAGGCGATTGACCTGACGGCGGTTCACTGGGCGGAGTGATCGGCCACAACTGATTGACAGAAGGGTCCCCAACGCGGGGGCCCTCTTTGGTTCAGGCCAGCAGTGTTGCGCAACTCACTGTTTTTGAATGAACAAGTATCCGCCGTTGGCAAAATCTGTGCGCCATTGTAAGGAATGGTTGGCAATTTCGTCTGCAAAATCTGGGATGTTCGACGCCTCATCGGCGATAAGGACCCAACCCTGTTCATCAACGTGATCCAACAACCGGCGAAGCAACGACAAACGGTTCTGCTTGGAAAGCATGTGCAGTGTTCGATCAATCAGAATGATGCCGAAGAGGCGATCCGGCGTAAATGAAATCAAATCTGCTTGTATTCCCTTAATGTTCAGCCGTTCGGCCTTTGCCGCTGCGGTGAGGTCTTTGATACCGTGGGCCGAGATGTCTACACCAACAACCCGGTGACCCAGTCGGGCGATGAAAAGGGCATCGCGTCCTTGCCCGCATCCGACATCCAGAACGCTTTGTTTGCGGTGCTGCAGCCGCTCAAAAAAGTCCACAAAAATGCCCGTCGGCGCCCCCAGCGCCTGCGGCGTACTTTTATAAAGCGTGTCATAGTTAAATGGCATGCTGCGTGGATACCGAATTATTGCCCGGATGCCTAAGTGAAACATTCAGTGATCGGCGGTATCCAACGCGCGATGATCAGGGAACTTTCGCGCTCTCCACCGTTGATGGCGATCTGGACGCTCCGCACACGCACGCCTAGTGTCGCGGAATGCTGGCCTACACCCTCCGCCGACTTGCCTCACTCCTCATCAGCCTGGCCGTCGCCTCGCTGGTGATCTTTCTGGTGGTCGAGGTCGCGCCGGGCGACCCGGCAAGCTATATGCTGGGCATCAATGCGCAGCCCGATACGGTTGCCGCGCTCCGGCGGGAACTGGGCCTCGATGTGCCGCCGGTGCAGCGGTATTTCGATTGGGTCAGAGGGCTGGTGCGGCTGGATTTCGGCACCTCCTATACCTATCGCACGCCGGTGGCGGGGATGATTGCGGATCGGATGTGGATTTCGCTGCCACTGGCGGTCTATGCGCTGACGCTGAGCACGCTGATCGCCTTTCCGGCAGGGATTTACGCCGCGTCCCGTCGTGGCAAGGCGGGGGATACGGCGGTGATCGGGCTATCCCAACTGGGGGTCGCGGTGCCGAATTTCTGGTTCGCAATGATGATGGTGCTGGTCTTCGCCATCAATCTGCGCTGGTTTTCCGCCGGGGGGTTCCCGGGGTGGGACAAGGGCTTCTGGGGCGGCATGAAGGCGCTGACGCTGCCCGCGATTTCGCTGGCCTTGCCGCAGGCCGCGATCCTCGCAAGGGTCATGCGGTCCAGCCTGCTGGACATGCTGGGCGAGGATTTCATGCGCACGGCGCTGGCCAAGGGCCTGTCACGGCGGCAGGCCCTTTGGCGGCACGGGGTCAGGAACGCGCTGATCCCGGTTCTGACGATCTTGGGGCTGCAATTCTCGTTCCTGCTGGCAGGCGGGATCATCATCGAACAGGTGTTCTTCCTGCCCGGTCTGGGGCGGCTGGTGTTTCAGAGTATCAGTCAGCGTGATCTGATCGTGGTGGAATCGGTGGTCATGCTGCTGGTTTTCGCGGTGATTTGCGTGAATTTTCTGGTCGATCTGGCCTATGCGGCGGTTGATCCTCGCCTAAGAAGGCGCGCCTGATGCGCTGGAACCGAAATCTTGCGCTGGGTGCGGCCCTGACGGGTGTTTTTGTCCTGGGTGCGCTGATCTCTTTCGTCTGGACGCCTGCGGATTACACGGTTCTGGATATCGCGGCCAAGCTGAAACGCCCAGGCGACGGGCATCTGCTGGGCACTGATCATTTCGGGCGCGACATTCTTACGATGATCATGGTCGGCGCGCGCACCTCAATCGCCGTCGCATTGGTCGCGGTGGGCATCGGCATGTTCGCCGGTGTGCCGCTGGGGCTGGCGGCGGCGGCGCGGCGCGGTGGCCTGCTGGACGAGGTCATCATGCGCGGCAACGACCTGATCTTCGCCTTTCCGCCGCTGGTCATCGCCATCCTGATCACGGCGGTCTTCGGTGCCTCGGCCGTCAACGCGATCATCGCCATCGGCATCTTCAACATCCCCGTATTCGCGCGAATGACGCGCGGCGCGGCGCTGCCGCTTTGGAGCCGCGAATTCATCCTGGCGGCCCGTGTATCTGGCAAGGGCGCGGCGCGGATCAGTGCCGAGCACATCCTGCCCAACATTGCCAACATCCTTATCGTGCAGGGCACCATCCAGTTCTCCATCGGGATCATCGCCGAGGCGGCGCTGAGCTATGTCGGCCTTGGCGCGCAGCCGCCGACGCCCAGCTGGGGGCGGATGCTGGCGGATGCGCAGACGCTGGTCTCTATCGCGCCGCATCTGGCGCTGATCCCCGGTTTCGCGATCATCCTGACGGTGTTGGGCCTGAACCTGATGGGCGACGGGCTGCGTGACATGCTGGACCCAAGGTTGCGGGAGCGGTCGGCATGAGCCTGCTGAAGATCGGCCGCCTTTCATTGGCGATACGCGGCACACCGATCCTGCGGGATGTCACTCTGACCGTTGCATCAGGGCAGATCGTGGCGATCACCGGGGAAAGCGGGTCGGGCAAGTCGATGACGGCGCTGAGCGTGATGCAGCTGTTGCCGGACGGGGCCGAACCGTCCGGGCGCATCCTGTTGGACGGCACCGACCTGATGGCGCTGACTGAGGCGCAGATGTGCGACCGGCGCGGCAACGACATCGGCATGGTATTTCAGGAACCGATGACGGCGCTGAACCCGGTGCGAACCATCGGCGACCAAGTGGCCGAGACGATCCTGATCCACGGCGAAGCGGGCCGGGCCGAGGCGGCGACGCGCGCGCGCGAGGTGCTGGATCGCGTCGGGTTAGAGGCCTTCCCGCTGGATCGTTACCCTCACGAACTGTCGGGAGGTCAGCGCCAGCGGGTCGTGATCGCCATGGCCATCGCGCTCAGGCCCAAACTGCTGATCGCGGATGAGCCGACGACGGCGCTGGATGTGACCACCCAGGCGCAGATCCTCGACCTGCTGAAGGGGCTGGTGGATGATTTCGGTATGGGGCTGCTGATGATCACCCATGACCTGGCCGTTGTTGCCGATATGGCCGACCGGATCGTGGTGATGAAGGACGGCGCGGTTGTCGAACAGGGCGCGACCGCCGACCTGCTGAGCAACATGCAGCACCCCTATACCCGGATGCTGTTTGAAGCATCGGACCACATGGTGGATCTGCCAGACGCGCCAGAGGGTGCGCCAATGCTGCGGGTTGAAAACGTGATCCGCGACTATCCCACGCCCCGCCCGCATCTGTTCGCGCCGCCGGGGCGGTTCCGGGCCGTCGATGGCGTCAGCTTCACGATGAACGCGGGCGACCGGCTGGGGCTGGTGGGGGAGTCGGGCTGCGGCAAATCCACCCTGACACGGGCCATACTGGGGCTGGAGCCGATTCAGGGTGGCCGGATCGAACTCGACGGCCAGCCCGTGTTTGCAGGCAAACGCCCCAACCTGGCGGTGCGGCGCAAAATGAACGTTGTGTTCCAGGACCCTTACGGCAGCTTCAACCCCCGTCACCGGGTTGCGCGGCTGGTGGCCGAACCGCTGCATTTGCTCGACACGCCACCGACCGGCGCCGAACGGGCGCGCGCGGTATCCGAAGTGCTGGAGGCTGTGCACCTTCGCCCATCGGACGCCGACAAATACATCCACGAATTCTCGGGCGGGCAACGCCAGCGGATTGCCATCGCCCGCGCCCTGATCAACCGCCCCGAACTGGTGGTGCTGGACGAGGCTGTTTCGGCCCTCGACGTATCGGTCCGCGCCCGCATCCTCGACCTGTTGGCGGACCTTTGCGGGCGGTTCAACCTGACGTTCCTGTTCATCAGCCATGACCTGAGCGTGGTGCGTCGGATCACCGACCGCGTGTTGGTGATGCAATCCGGTAAGATCGTCGAGGAGGGGGAAACCGAGACGGTATTTACCGACCCGCAGCATCCTTACACCCGCGCGCTGATCGCCGCTGCGCCCGTTCTGCCCCGGATCGAGGCGCTGCATGCTTAGTTTGGAACGCCCCGCTGACGAGGCGGCGATGACGGCGCAGCTGTGCGCCTATTTCGCGGAGCTTGGTCAGCCAGACAATGACCCCGATGCCATTGCCGAGGAATTCCTGCATGACCCGAATGTCCGGGTGTACCGGATCCTCGATGACGGCCAACTGGGGTTTCTGGTCACCGAGGCGTATCCCGGTTTTACCGAGATGTGCGAATTCTGCATCTTCCCGCAGCACCGTCGCCGTGGCATCGGAACCCGCGCGGCGCATCTGGCCTTTGAGCATTCGCCGGGGCGCTGGGAACTGGGCACGATGAACGACGCCATCCATTTCTGGCGGCACGCGCTGACGACCTGCCCGCTGGCGCGGGATGTTGTCGAAGGGCCCTCGGCTCTGGTCCATCAGAGCCACCGCTTGCGTTTCACGATAGGATCCACCCCATGAAAGACCTTTGGTTTGACACCGACAAATGCCTGATCGGCGGGCGCTGGGTGGCCCCGACATCGCGGGATACTCTGGCACTGGAAAACCCCTCGGACGGGGGCGAGGTCGGGCGGATCGCCCGTGGCGGCGCGACAGATGTCGACGCCGCGGTGGCCGCCGCGCAGGCGTCGCTGCAAGGCGACTGGGGCCGGGTGCCTGCGGCGGGTCGCGGCCAGGTTCTGGCGCGTCTGGGGCAGTTAGTGCTGGACAACGTGGACCGATTGGCGCGGATCGAGGCTGCGGATGTCGGCAAGCCGATGGCGCAGGCAAAGGCGGATGCGCTCGCGCTGGCGCGCTACTGCGAATTCTACGGTGGTGCGGCGGATAAGGTTATGGGGGAAACGATCCCCTACCTCGACGGCTATACGGTCTATACCCTTCGTGAGCCACACGGCGTCACCGGCCATATCGTGCCGTGGAACTACCCGATGCAGATCATCGGACGCTCGGTCGGTGCTGCGCTGGCGATGGGCAACGCCTGCGTGCTGAAACCGGCGGAGGAGGCTTGTCTGACCGCGCTGGCCTTCGCGGACCTTGCGATGCAGGCGGGGTTGCCGGCGGGCGCGCTGAACGTGGTGCCGGGGCTGGGGGCAGAGGCGGGCGCGGCGCTGGCCGGGCATGCCGGGGTCAACCATGTCTCGTTCACCGGGTCGGTCGCGACCGGCAGCGCAGTCCAGGCAGCGGCGGCCGCAAATGTCGTGCCGGTCACGCTGGAACTGGGGGGCAAGTCGCCGCAACTGGTGTTTGACGATGCGGATATCGACGCGGCGTTGCCGTTTCTTGTGAACGCAGGCATCCAGAACGCGGGCCAGACCTGTTCAGCCTCATCCCGGATTCTGGTCCAGCGGGGCGTTTACGATCAGGTCGTGGGGCGCATGGCTGAACGCTATGCGACGCTGGTGGCCGCACCTGCGGATCAGGATCGCGATCTGGGGCCGCTGATTTCGGCGCGCCAAAAGGGGATCGTCGAGGGGTTTCTGGCCAAAGGCCGTGACCTTGAAGTTGCCGCACAGGGCACAGTCGCGACCGACGCCCCGGCAGGCGGCCACTACGTGGCGCCAACGCTGTTCACCGGGGTTCCGTCCGATCACCCTTTGGCGCGGGACGAGATTTTTGGCCCCGTGCAGGTGGTGATCCCGTTCGAGGATGAGGCCGAGGCTTTGGCAATTGCCAACGAAACCGATTACGGCCTTGTTGCATCGGTCTGGACGCGCGATGGCGCGCGCCAGATGCGACTGGCGAAGGCGCTACGCTCGGGGCAGGTGTTCATCAACAATTACGGGGCCGGGGGCGGGGTGGAACTGCCGTTCGGCGGCACGGGCAAGTCCGGCCATGGGCGCGAAAAGGGGTTCGAGGCGCTGTATGGTTTTTCGACCCTGAAGACGGTTGCAGCGCTGCATGGATGAGTCAGAATTTGGCTTGGGATTGGACGTTGGTTTGATCTGACGACATGCCGGGCGAGCGCCTGACCGGGGGTAGGCGACGCAACAGTTATGTTAGGCAATTTACAGATCAGCGTTAACTCTGAACTACGAAGTTAACGCACCCTGTCGAAATCGCCTGCCCGCGGGACGGTCAGGCGATCGCCCGGCGCCCTCACGGGCTTGATTCCGGGCGCAAGTGTGCGCGCCGCCAACGTCCACACCAGAAAAAAGATGCATGCAATCCGCTTGCCTGTCGCACGCAATTCGTCACAACTCGTCCTTGCCAATAATTCAACGTGCCCGAGGCGATCTTGCCACAGCTGACCATCCAGAACCGTGACGCGCGCCGCCTGTGGCTGTGGACCAACGGGCTGGCCGATACGCCGACCGGGCCGCTGGACGTGATGGACATCATCCGCCGCCTCGGCTTTGTCCAGATCGATACCATCCGAAATGTCACCCGTGCGCATCATCACATCCTGTGGTCGCGCAACCAGAACTACCGCGAAAAAATGCTGTGGCCACTGCTGGGCCGTGACCGGATGATCTTTGAACATTTCACCCATGACGCCAGCCTGATCCCGATGGAGGTCCTGCCCATGTGGCGGCGCCAGTTTCGTCGGCTGGGGGCCAAGGTAGCCAACAGCGACTGGTTCCGAAGCGGGTTGGCGCAGGGCGAAATACAACGTATCCGCAACCGGATCGGGGCCGAGGGCGCTCTGTCCACTCATGCCTTTGATACCAAGGCCGACAGCTGCGAGATGTGGGCCCGCCCGCCGCATAAGAAGGCCCTTGATCAGATGTGGTACGCGGGTGAGCTTGCCACCTGTTACCGCGAGAATTTTGTGAAATTCTATAATCTGGCGGAACGGGTATTTCCGGCCCATCTGCGCGACGGTCCAGACGATGCCGCGCAGGCCAATTGGTTGTGCGATGCGGCGCTGGACCGGTTGAGTGTCGCCACCACGGGCGAGGTTCAGCGCTTCTGGGGGGCCATGGACGCGGGTGAGGCGAAGACCTGGGCGCAGGCGCGCGATCTGATCCCGGTCGAGGTTGTCGGGGCCGACCGCGTCGCCCGCCCGGCATGGGCCGTGGCGGATATTGCGGACCGTTTGCGCGATGCGCCTGCGCCGACCACCCGCCTGCGTATCCTCAACCCCTTTGACCCTGCAATCCGCGACCGCGCGCGCCTGGAACGGCTGTTCGGCTTTGACTATCGTAATGAAATGTTCGTGCCTGCCGCGAAACGCCGCTGGGGCTATTACGTTTATCCGCTGCTGGAAGTGGATCGCTTCGTCGGCCGGGTCGAGTTGCGGTCCGATCGCGCGAATGGATGGATGCGGGTTGTCGGCTTCTGGCCGGAACCGGGGGTGACATGGTCGGCGGCGCGGTTTGACCGGCTGGAGGCCGAATTGGTTCGGTTTGCGCGTCTGGCCGGGATCAGGCAAGTGGATTGGACGGTTGGGCGAACTGGCTGAGCAGATGGGGAACGCAGAATGCGACTGAAAGACAAGCGCGCGATAGTAACCGGCGCGGCGCAGGGTTTTGGGGCAGGGATCGCCGCGAAGTTTGCAAGCGAAGGCGCGCGGGTGGTTGTCGCTGACATCAACGGTGATGGCGCCGCGGCGGTTGCGGCACAGATCGGCAATGGTGCGGTTGCGCAGGCGGTGGATGTCTCTGACGCCGCCTCGGTTGTGGCGCTTGCTGACATGGCCGGGCGGGTGGATATTCTGGTGAACAACGCTGGCGTGACCCATTTGCCCGGCGCGATGGAGGATATCTCAGAGGCTGATTTCGACCGGGTTCTGGCCGTCAACGTCAAGTCCATCTACCTGATGGCGCGGGCCTTTGTGCCGGGGATGAAGGCGCGCGGGTCCGGCGCGATCCTCAATATCGCCAGTACCGCCGGGGTCAGTCCGCGACCGCGCCTGAACTGGTACAACGCCTCGAAAGGTTGGGTGATCACGGCTACGCGCACGATGGCGGTTGAACTTGCGCCCGCAGGCATCCGGGTCAACGCGCTGAACCCGGTTGCGGGCGAAACACCGCTGTTGAAATCCTTCATGGGCGAAGACACGCCAGAAATCCGCGAAAAATTCCTGTCCACGATCCCGCTGGGCCGGTTTTCCACCCCGGAGGACATGGGCAACGCCGCATGCTTCCTGTGCTCGGACGAGGCCAGCATGGTCACTGGCGTCGCTATGGAGGTCGACGGCGGGCGCTGTATCTGAACGGGGGGGTGGCCCGGTCATCCGTCGGCCCGAAAATCCACCAATGTCTTGCCGATCTCATCCACGAACAGCTCTGGCAGCAACTCGGCACTGTCGATCAGGTCGGCGCGCAGCGTTTGGAAGCCGCGTGTTGTTTCACACCAGTAGGTGACGGTCCAGACCCGGCCCCAATAGGTCAGCTCCAGCGGGCGCACGGTGCGCGGCTTGTCCTCTTGCGTCATCTGCAAGCGCAGTTTCTGGCGCGCCCGGATTGCGGCGCGCAGGGCTGGCATGTGGGTGAAACCGGCCGCAGCATCTGCGAAGGGATAAACCGCAAACCCCCAGCCGGTCACGGCCTGATCCCGGTCCGCAGGCAGAACCGCATCAATCTTGGCCGACAGGCTGGCGGCGGCGGCGCGCTGATCGTTATCGCCGCCATCCCCGACGATGGCGAGGCCCAGGTGCAGGGCCTCTAACTCGGTCATGGTCAGGTTCAGCGGCGGCAGGGTCACCGGCGCCGTCATCGCGTAACCCAGGCCCTTGGTGCCCCGAACCGGCACGCCAGAGGACATCAGCGCCTCCATATCGCGGTAGATCGTGCGTGGCGTGACCCCCAGCCGCGCCGCCATATCGCGTGCCAGATGAACCCGCCCGTCGCGCAGGATCTGGACCATCTCTAGCAATCGGTCACTGCGGCTCATCAATTGGCCCTTTGCTGATTCGGCAAAATGGATGTGTCGGCGTTTCCCACAACTGACATTAACATGTCAGTTGTTGAAGGCCGACCGGTTTTCCAACCGATTGCGCCGGAATTCAGGGTGATTTGGCCGTGAAGACGTTGAAATGAACCTTTCAACACGCGCCTGCAGGTTCTACATATCCACAGCACTTATCTTGGACGGGCCGCGCATCGGTGGCCGCCTATGGGAGATACCTCATGCTCAACAACATCGGCCTTCCCGGCCTTCTTCTGATCGCTGTCGTGGTTCTGGTCCTGTTCGGACGTGGCAAGATCTCGTCCTTGATGGGCGAGGTCGGCAAGGGCATCACCAGCTTCAAGAAGGGTGTCAACGACGGCACCAAGGAAATCGAGGACGCCGAAGTGGCGGCCCGCGACGTGTCGCCGGACGCGACTGAAACGACCGACAAAGACAAAAGCTAAGCCTTCGGGGGCACGCGCATGTTCGACCTCGGCTGGACCGAGCTTCTTTTGATCGGCGTTGTGGCGCTGATTGTGGTGGGCCCCAAGGACCTGCCCGGGATGTTCCGCACGCTGGGCAAGTTCACTGCCCGGATCAAAGGCATGGCGCGCGAATTTCAGCGTGCCATGGACGATGCGGCGGATGAGGCGGGCGTGAAGGACATTGCCGGGGACATGAAGAAAATGACCTCGGCCAAGAATCTGGGGCTGGACGTGGTCAAGAAGGCGACAAGCGGCATGACCGACTGGCCCGAGGGCGCGGCCAAGGCAACGGGCACCACCACCAAGCCGGATGGCGAAACCGAAAAGCTGAGCGCTGAGCGTGCCGCACAGACCGCCCGGATCAAGGCCAACACGGCGCGGTCCACAGCTGAGCGGTTGGAAAAGGAAGCCGCCGAGGCCGAAGCGAAGGCAAGCGCAAAACCTGCCGCCAAAAAGCCAGCAGCAACGAAGGCACCTGCGAAGAAGGCCCCGGCGAAGACGGGGGCCAAGAAGGCCCCGGCGAAGAAAGCGGTGGCGAAGACTGCGGCCAAGACACCGGCTGCGAAGGCCGCCAAAACCGCTGCGAAGACAACAACGAAGACAACTGCAAAGAAACCTGCCGCCAAGAAACCGGCACAGCGCAAAACGGCTGCGAAGCAACCGGCCCCGAAATCCGGTGATGCGGCATGAGTGAAACCACAACAGACGCCGACGAAGTCGAAGCCTCCTCAGCGCCACTGATCGAGCATCTGGCCGAGCTGCGCACCCGGCTGATCCGCGCGGCCCTGGCCTTCATCGTTGGCATGGTGATCTGTTTCACATTCGGCAGTGCGATCCTCGATTTCCTGCTGATCCCGATCGAAAAAACGATGGTGGCCCTGGGGAATCCGAACCCGGTCATGCAATATACCGCGCCGCAGGAATACTTTTTCACGCTTGTGCGTATTTCGATGGTCGGGGGGCTGGCGATTTCGTTCCCGGTGATTGCCATGCAGCTTTGGCGATTCGTGGCACCCGGTCTTTATAAGAACGAAAAGAACGCGTTCCTGCCGTTTCTGATCGCCTCGCCCGTGCTTTTCCTGCTGGGCGCGGCATTTGCGCATTACGTCGTGACGCCGCTGGCAATGAAGTTTTTCCTGGGCTTTGCGGATGCGGCCTCGATCTTTTCGGTGTTCACCGGCGAAGGCGGCACTGATGTCCCGTCCGCAGACGACCCCGGCATTGCTATCGTCTTTCAGGGCAAGGTGAATGAAACGCTGGACATCACGCTGAAGCTGATCGTGGCATTCGGATTGTGCTTCCAGTTGCCGGTTTTGCTGACGCTGATGGGCAAGGCCGGTCTGGTCAGTTCGGTCGGCCTGCGCAAAGTGCGCAAATATGCCATCGTGGGTATTCTGGTGCTGGCCGCGCTGGTCACGCCGCCCGATGTCATCACCCAGGTGATCCTGTTTGTCGTGGTCTTCGGCCTCTATGAAATCTCGATCCATCTGGTCGCCTATGTCGAACGCAAGCGTCTGAAACAGCTGCGCGAAGACGGCGTGCTGGGCGAAGATGAAGGGCTTTGGGGTGACGAGGATGACGACCTGGCTGATGAGGTCGCCGATGACGAACCGGAGCCCGAAGACAAGTGAGCGACCCCATGGAACGGATCGCGGCAGCGCTGGAAAGGATGGCGCCGGAACCGCTGGGCGCACCGGATTTCGCCGCCGCTGATGCGTTTGTCTGGCATGTGGATCCGGATCGCCTGAGCCCGGTCGCGCATGTCAACCGCGTCGGCTTGCCGCTGCTGGTCGGCATTGATCGTTCGCGCGATACGCTGTTGGCCAACACACTGCAATTTGCCCGCGGTCACGCCGCCAATAACGCCCTGTTGTGGGGCGCGCGGGGGATGGGGAAGTCCAGTCTGGTCAAAGCTGTCCATGCCGAGGTTTTGGCACAGGGTGAGGCGTTGAAGATTGTCGAAGTGCAGCGCGAAGACCTGCCCTCAATCGGGCGCCTGCTGGGCCTGCTGCGCGCCGCGCCGCACCGGTTTCTGCTGTTCTGCGATGACCTGTCGTTTTCCCATGATGATGAACACTACAAGTCCTTGAAGGCGGTGCTGGATGGCGGGATCGAGGGGCGGCCCGAGAATGTGGTGTTCTATGCCACCTCAAACCGCCGCCACCTGATGCCCCGCGACATGATCGAGAACGAGCGGTCGAGCGCGATTAACCCCTCGGAAGCAGTTGAGGAAAAGGTCAGCTTGTCAGACCGGTTCGGCCTGTGGCTGGGCTTCCACCCTTGCACCCAGGATGAATACCTGACGATGATCCGGGGCTATTGCGATGCCCACGGCGTCGAGATTGACGATGACACCCTGCGCGCCGAAGCGATCGAGTGGCAGGCAACACGCGGCGCACGCTCTGGCCGGGTGGCCTGGCAGTATTTCGTCGATCTGGCCGGGCGGCGCGAAGTGGCGCTGGGGTAGGCGGTGCTGGCCTGCCGCGGGCATTGGCGCAGGCACTTCCAATAGCGACTCAGATATTCAGGAGGGCGCTCTGGGTCGGTTATGGCGCATCCGCGCGTCGAAACGAGTTCTCGGCTTGCAGCGATCACAGTGGCGTTTCAACCCAACGCCCTACTGCAGATACGTGTTCGGATCGACACTCTCAAACCCTTCGCGCACTTCGAAATGCAGGAAGCTGGGGGTGCCTTTGCGAACCTCTCCGATGGTCTGGCCACGCTTGACCTGCTGGCCTTTCGAAACCCGGATGATATCGACGCCGGCATAGACCGTCAGCAGGTTGTTCGGATGCCGGATCACCAGGATCGGGATCTGATCCGTATCGCGGGTGATCGCCGCGACCGTGCCGTTGCCGGCAGATTTCACCGGCGTTCCGGCATCAGCGGCAATATCAATGCCGTCGTTCTTGCCCTTGGCATAGCCCCGGATGATCTTGCCGACCACGGGAAGCGCCAGTTTGCCGGTATCCGACGCCGCGGTTCGATCTGTCGCCAGATCGGGTGAATCTGGCGTCTCTTTCGGGGTATCCAGCGTCGCCGCCTCATCCGGTAGCGGGTCCACCGACGACGGCGGCTTGGGCGAGGCGGATCCGGCACCAGGCTCGGACACGCCGGGGTCTTTGGCTGGCTGAACCGTTGGCGGGATCAGCAGGAACTGCCCTTCGCGGATCGCGAAATCACTGCCGATGCCGTTCCATTCGACAAGCGCAGACACCGGAATATCGTACCGGCGAGAGATGGAATAGGCCGTTTCGCCGCGCGCAACCTTGTGGCGCACAGGCTCTGGTGCCAGTGGCAGGCGGCCCCGGCCTTGCGCCTCGGCCTGATCAATCGCGCCGCCTGCAATACTGGTGATATCTACGTCGCTGGTCGCAATCGGCCCTGTCGTAACCGCGCCCGTCGCGGGCGAGGGTTCTTCGACCCGGCTGGGCAAGGCGATCAATTCGCCCGCGCGCAGCGGGACATCCTCGGGCAGGCCGTTGAACCGCGACAGTTCCGCCACAGAAAGGCCAACACGGGCCGAAATGTCGCGCAGCGTGTCACCTTCGCGCGCCACCGCCACCTGATAGCTGGGATAAGAGATGACGCCGCGATTGTCGCCATCGGGGCGTTCAGCCACCTGCGCCTCACCAGTGGTTGAAAAACCCTGCCCAAGTCGGCGAAAGTCAAAGTCAAACGCATCCTGACATGCCGTCAGGCTCATCAGGCCAAAGCCGATAAGCGCCACGCGAAAAGAAGGGCCAAAAACCGCCATCTGCTACAATCCTCAAACGGTGGCCCCTGTTTTCGGGGCCTTCCGGGAACAGGTCTACTCTGATCCGAGGCCTTCAAGCAAGGGGACGAAGCGCACGGGGCGCAACTCCTCATAGTCATAGCCGGTTTCGGAGCGGGTGACTTTGATCAGGGATTGCACCGCGTCGGACTGTCCGACGGGCAAAACCATGATGCCGCCGACGCGCAATTCCGCCATCAAGGGGCCGGGGGGATCCTCGGCCGCGGCGCTGACCAAGATGCGATCAAAGGGCGCCTGTTTGGGCAACCCGCGCGATCCATCTGCGGTGAAGGCCGTCACGTTGGTCAGGTCCATCGCGTCGAACACGCGGCGTGCCTCTCGCACCAGTGCGGCATGGCGATCAACGGTATAGACCCGGCGCGCCAGATGGCTGAGGACGGCCGCCTGATAGCCCGAGCCTGTCCCAACCTCGAGCACCTTATCGCGCGGCTGTACGTCCAGCGCCTGGGTCATCAGCCCGACAACGCTGGGCTGGCTGATCGTCTGCCCGCAAGAGATTGGCAGCGGCATATCCTCATACGCGCGGTCGGCGAACAGCCCGGTCACAAAGGCACCGCGGTCGACCTTTTCCATCGCCTCCAGCGTGCGCGCATCCCGCACCCCGCGCGAGCGCAGCGTGAACAGGAACCGCATCTTGCGCTCGGCCAGTTCCTCGGGCGTTGGGGGTGTGTCGGTCATCCCAGCTGCTCCGCGATGTCGGCCAGTGCATCATGGGCGGTCAGATCACAGCGCATCGGCGTGACCGAAATGTATCCGTCCAGATTGGCCGCAACATCGGTTCCGGGATCGGTCGGAATATGCTGCGGGCCGCCCTTGATCCACAGGAACTGCCGCCCCGATGGGGCGGAATGCGGTTCGACCCCGAAGTTGGTGTCATGCCGCCAGCCCTGGGCGACAACCTGACGGCCCTTGACGGCATCCGCAGCGACCGGCGGGAAATTCACATTGTAAAACAACCGGTAATCGCGATCCGCATCCCAACGCGCCTTGTCGAGCATATCGCGGATCAGCCCGGCGCCATGCACCGCCGCAGCGTCGAACGGGTTGTCCAGACTGGCATTATCGGGGCCATAAAACTGGCTGAGTGCTATTGCCGGAATGCCTTGCAACGTCGCCTCGATCGCGGCGCCGATGGTGCCGGAATAGAGCGTGTTTTCAGCCGCGTTGTTGCCCCGGTTCACGCCGGACAACACCAGATCGGGGCGTTCGGGCATCACATGATGCAACCCCGCAAGAACACAATCCGCTGGTGAGCCTTCGGTGGCAAAGCGGCGTGTGTCCATCTGCGAGATCATCATCGGATGGGTATAGCTGATGCAATGCCCGACGCCGGATTGTTCGAAGGCAGGTGCGACAACCCAGACCTCTCCGTCCGGTCCTGCGATGTCGGCGGCGATCGCCTCCAGCACCTGCAAGCCGGGGGCGTTGATACCGTCGTCATTGGTCAGAAGAATGCGCATGTTTGCCCCAAGTACGCCCCCTCAATAGGTCAGGGCAAGCGGACGGTAAAGCGCTGGCCGGGCGTTAATTCAAAAGAGCCAGCAGCCGTGTCGCTTCCGCACGCGGGTCGGCCAATGGGGCGCGATCTTCGCCCGGAAAGAACCGTGCGCGGGTGGCGGTGGGCATGGGTTCGGGGGTCAGAATGTGCACCCTGGGGCCGGTCTTCGCCGCCTCGGCCTGCCAGCTTCGCGCCAGCGCGATCTGTGCCGCCTTGGTCGCGCCATAGCTGCCGAAATTCGCGGCGCCGCCGCGCGGGTCGTCGAAGAACACGGCCTGTCCGGGGGGCGCGGCCAGCAGCAGCGGTTGTACCATCGGGATCAGGTTGGCGGTGGCGGTGGCATTCACCTCGGCCGATTTTGCCCAGTCGCGGGCGTCCACATGGGCGGCGGGTGACAAGGGGGCGGCGTGGATCGCCGTGTGCAGCCACAGATCGGCGTGGCCCCAACGGTCGTGAATCCCCCGGCACAGATGGGCCATGGCGTTTGTGTCGGTGATATCCATCGGCGCCAGTGTCGCCTGACCGCCCGCCGCTTTGATCCGGTCGTCGAGTTCCTCCAGCGCGCCGGTGGTGCGGGCCACGGCGACGATGTGATGCGTCGCGGCCAAAGCCTCAGCCAGCGCCGCGCCAAGCCCGCGAGAGGCTCCGGTGATCAGGGCAAGTTTGGTCATGGGCTGGGGTGTGGCCGCGTTGGGCGGCGACGTCAACCGCCCTGGTGATAGCTTTGTGCCATGCGGATGAAATGGTCCAGCGGCTGCGCGGGCAGGGGCGCGGTTAGCGGGCTGAGCAAGGCGCGGTTCCCCTCATATGTGAACGCATCCGCGTAGAGGTCGCGAATCGTGGCCACGATGGTTGTCTGGCAATGGACATAAAGGCCGATTTGATCGGCGCGCGCCTCGGACTAGGCCACGCGGATCGTGGTGCCGGATTTGCTCGCCTGGGTCAGCCAGGCGGGCTGGCCCCATTTCAGCGTCTCGGTGATCGGGCCGACATGGGGCGTGTCGGCGGCGGCAGAAAGGATCGCGGTGCGGATGGTGTGGAAATGCGCCTGCGCCCCGGCGGGCCAGGGGGCGATGGTGGTGGCGAGTTGCGCAGGTAGGGGTGGCATGCTGGCAAGGTGGCGCGCGTGAACCGCGACCGCAAGCGATGATGGCGACGAAGCCCCGATTAGCTGAAGCGCAGCCTGGGGAAGGACAGAATCCCAGACGTTTGGCGGGCTTGGCCAGAGGCGCGCATGTGCCATGCCCGACCTAGGGAGGGCGGTGCCGCTGCGTGCGACCTAAATTCTGAAAAACCAAGCCGGTTCAAGCAATTCGGGCGATGCAAGATGCCCTCCCGCGGGGGAGGTCGGGCATGGCGCATGCGCGCCGGGTGTGCGATCTGGCGGGCGGGTTTTGTCTGTTCGAACGTTGTTCGGTTTGTTTGATCAAAATCCACTCCGGGCCACTACTCCGCCGCCCGAACCACAACCCCACGCTCGATCATATCGGCCGGTTCCACCGGATACTCGCCCGAAAAACACGCATCGCAATATTGCGGTTGGGCCGGGTCGCGGCCCTTGGCTTCGCCCACCGCACGGTACAACCCGTCGAGAGAGATGAACCGCAGCGAATCCACGCCAAGGTGATCGCGCATTTCCTCTTCACTCATCGTTGCGGCCAGCAGTTTTTCGCGCATCGGCGTGTCCACGCCGTAGAAACATGGCCACTGGGTCGGCGGGCTGGCGATGCGGAAGTGCACTTCGGCAGCGCCCGCATCCAGGATCATTTCCTTGATCTTGCGGCTGGTGGTGCCGCGCACGACGGAGTCGTCCACCAGAATCACCCGCTTGCCCTTGATCAGCGCCCGGTTGACGTTCAGCTTCAGGCGCACACCCATGTTCCTGATCTGCTCGGTCGGTTCGATGAAGGTGCGGCCCATGTATTGGTTGCGGATAATCCCCATCGCATAGGGGATGCCGCTTTCCTGGCTGTACCCGATGGCCGCGGGTGTGCCGCTGTCGGGGACAGGACAGACATAATCGGCCTCGACCGGGGCTTCCCGGGCCAGTTCCACGCCGATCCGGCGGCGGGTTTCATAAACGCTTTCGCCACCGATCATGCTGTCGGGGCGGCTGAAATAGACGTGCTCAAAGATGCAGAACCTGGGCCGCTTGGCTTCAAACGGGCGCAAAGACGCGATGCCGTCGTCGTTGATCACCACCATTTCGCCCGGCTGAATCTCGCGCACGAACTCGGCGCCGATGATGTCCAGCCCGCAGGTTTCGGAACTCAGCGCCCAGCCATCGCCGATCTTGCCAAGAACCAGCGGGCGAACGCCCAGCGGGTCGCGCACCCCGATCAGCTTGGTGCGGGTCATGGCGACGATGGAAAACGCCCCCTCGACCCGGCGCAGGGCGTCTTTCATGCGCTCGGGGATGTTGCGCTGCAATGACCGCGCCATCAGGTGAATAATGCATTCGCTGTCGGATGAGCTTTGGAAGATCGAGCCGCGGTCAATCAGCTCGCGCCGCAGCGCGTCGGCATTGGTGATGTTGCCGTTGTGGGCAATTGCTGCGCCGCCCATGGAAAATTCACCAAAAAACGGCTGCACGTCACGGATCTGGGTCGCCCCTTTGGACCCGGCGGTGGAATAACGCACGTGGCCAATCGACAGCGGCCCCGGCAGGGTTTCCATCAGGCTTTGCTTGGTGAAATTGTCCCGCACATAACCAAAGCGGCGGGCCGAGGCGAAGCCGGTCTCTGGATGGTGGCTGACGATGCCGCCAGCCTCTTGCCCGCGATGTTGCAGGGCGTGCAGGCCAAGGGCCACGAAATTTGCCGCCTCGGCCACGCCAATCACGCCGAAGACACCGCATTCTTCATGCAGCTTGTCGTCGTCAAATGGATCAGTGTTCAGCGGCGTCAGATCAGCAGGGTCGCGCATCGGGAGGGCAGCTCCGGCAGGTGTCGCGGGTCTTGGCACCGCCATAAGGGGATTCGCCCGCGCTGTCACCCGGCAGATAACATTCGCGCCACTAGATGTTGCCGATCAGCCGGTGCAGACGCCAACCAGTTGTTCATACCGACCGACCAGCCAGCCGGGCGCGTCGTCGGGAAGCTGTTCGTCGATCTGATCCTGCGTATTGGCAAAGATCTGCGCAGTGCGGCTGTCGTCGATCATCGCCAGGCTTTCGCCGACAACGACCCGGTCATAGACGATCAGGGCGACCACAACCAACAGGACGCCGCGCGCGGCCCCGAACAGGAAGCCAAGGCCCCGGTCCAGCCCGCCAATGGCGCTGCGCTGGATCAGCGAGGAAAACAGCGGCGTGAAGATCGACATCACCACCAGAGCGACGGCAAAGACCGCAACGAAGGCCGCAATGATGCTCAGCTCGCAACTGTCTGCCAGGTATCTGCCGACAACCGGCAGTTCGCGCATCAAGGGTTCGGCGCGCGGTGCGAAGATGAAGCCAACGATGGCGGCGACGATCCAGCCGGCGATGCTCATCACTTCGCGCACGAAACCGCGCGAATAGGCCAGGATTGCCGAGATGATCACCAGTACGGCGACGATCGCGTCAAATAGCGTGAATCCATCCATAAATCTGCTCCGCCTTCTTTTCAGCCTGCGCCAAACATCTCGCCCACGAAAGTGGGCAGGTCCGGCCAGGTTTTCAGCTCGACCGTCGATCCCGGGCCGGGTTTGGCCCCCGCCGCCGTAACAGCCGTGCTGAAACCAAGTTTTCCCGCTTCCTTCAAGCGGTTTTCCGTCTGACCCGCCGGGCGCAGGGCACCTGACAGGCTGATTTCCCCGAATACCACGGTTTCGCGGGGCAATGCCACATCTTCGCGCGCCGACAGCAACGCGGCCGCCACGGCCAGGTCGGCGGCAGGTTCCCCGATCCGCAATCCGCCCGCGACGTTGAGGTAGACATCAAGCCCGGTGAACGGCACGCCGCAGCGCGCCTCGAGCACCGCAAGGATCATCGCCAGGCGCCCGCCGTCCCAGCCGACAGCACTGCGGCGGGGTTGCGAATGCGGCGTCGGGGCGACCAGCGCCTGAATTTCGCACAACAGGGGACGGGTGCCTTCGATGCCCGCAAAGACAACCGACCCCGGTGTCGGGTCTTCGCGGCCTGCCAAAAACAGCTCGGACGGGTTCGAGACTTCGGCCAACCCCTTACCCGTCATCTCGAACACGCCGATCTCATCGGCGGGGCCGAACCGGTTCTTGACGGCGCGCAGAATGCGGAACTGATGGCCGCGTTCGCCTTCAAAATAAAGCACAGTGTCAACCATATGTTCGACAACACGCGGCCCGGCGATCTGGCCGTCCTTGGTGACATGACCCACCAGAATGACCGACATGCCGCGCTTCTTGGCGAATGTCGTCAGCTCATGCGCGGCCGCGCGGACCTGACTGACCGATCCCGGTGCGCTTTCGACCGTATCCAGCCACATGGTCTGGATCGAGTCGATCACGGCGACATCCGGACGCTCGGCCTCGAGCATCGTCAGGATATCGCGCAAGCTGGTCTCGGTCGCCAGTTTCACCGGCGCATCCGCCAGCCCCAGACGCTGGGCGCGCATGCGGACCTGTGCGCTGGCTTCCTCGCCCGTCACATAGACCGCTTTCAGCCCCGCATTTGCCAGGGCCGCCGCCGCCTGAAGCAGCAGCGTAGATTTGCCGATGCCAGGATCGCCGCCCACCAGAATGGCCGATGCCGGGACCAAACCGCCGCCCAGCACCCGGTCAAATTCGGCAATTGCGCTGGTTGTGCGCGGCGGCGGCGCTTCGGTGCTGGACAGATCCGTCAGCGCGACCGCCTTGCCGCGTTTCGCGCCCAGCGACTTTGCGCCGGCGCCGCTGGACAGGGGCGCTTCTTCGACGATCGAGTTCCATTCGCCACAGGCGTCGCACCGCCCGGACCATTTGGAATGGACCGCGCCGCAGGCCGTGCAGGAAAACTGAGTGGTGGATTTTGCCATGCGCCCTTGTTCCCTAAGGCGCGCCCATCGGCAAGCCCTGCAGGGCGGCCAGCCCCAGACCGGCGGCAAAGAGGGGGAGCAGTTTGTTGGGAAAACACTCGGTCAGCGCCGCGGCGACACTGGCCACCACCAACGCCGCCCCCAGAACACGCACCGCGTTCGGCCAGCCAGTCGCAAGCGCGGCCATGATCGTCAGGATCAGAACCACGACTGCACCATGGGCGATCCGCGCCAGGCCCGCGCCGGTCACGGCGCGATAGAAGCTCCACAGGAAACTTGAGAAGACGAAGGCCGCGATGGCGATCCCGATCAACAGCGTCGTCATGGGTCTTTGCGCCGCTCGGACAGGTGGCTGATCAGGATCGAGGCTAGGATGCAGCCCGTGAACATCCATAGCCCCCAGGCGGTTTCAACGCGGCCAACGCCGATGCCTTTGACCACAACGATATAGAGCGCGATCAGAAACACATCCGCCATCGCCAGCCGCCCCAAGATATCCAGAACCGGCTTGATCCGGGGCGAGGCTAGCCGGAAATGCACCATCGCCAACCCAATGGTCTTGGCATAGGGCGCGAACAGTGCCAGCGCGGTCACCACCAGCGCAAGTGCCACATCCGTATCCCAAAGCGCGGCAAGACCGGACAAAACACTGATCTCTTTCAGCCCGAACAGCGGCAAGACGCCCGCGCGCAACAGCGGCGCAAACCAGGCCACAGGGTACAGCACCAGCAGCGACAGATTGGCGACGGTCAGCAGGTCGATATGGCGCAGGATACGGGCCATCAGCCGAAGGTATATATGCTGTCAGACATGCGCCTTTGTCCGGCGCGCGCGCTTCAAGGTCAACTGTTGAAAAGCAGTGGTTATTCGGCGGCCAGCTTGATGACCTTGCCGCCTTTGGGACCACGCTGGAAACCCAGTTCGGGCAGAATGTCGGTCAGTTCTTCTTCCAGCCGTTTCAGTTGCGACAGCTGAACATCCTCGTCAATCTCGACCTGTTCTTTCCAGCGCTTCAACTCTCGGCAGGTATTCTGCGCCAACACGATGCGTTCTTCGAAGGTGGCAATCTCCTGCTGCCGCTCGGTCAGGAACTTGCGGGCCCGCGCGACATTCTCGTCCGAATAGATCTCGGCCAGTTCGGCGCTGGTGTGGCTCATCATTGCGGCGGTTTCCAGAACATCCGGTTCCAGATGCCCCAGATCAGGATGGCCGCGCAGGAAATTGATCCGTTCGCGCACCGCGTCGAATTCCGACGAAATGGTGAACAGGTCGGCGCGATCCGCGGCGTGGGCGACGTTGTAAGCCTCGGCAATGTCACTCATGCAGACCTGGAAGTCGCGGTGCGTCTGTTCCAGCCGCTGCACCCGCATCGTCGACGGGACAAAGAACGCCAACAGCGCAAGCAGAACGGTCACCGAGGTCTGGATCACCGCACCCCCGTTCGGGATCCGCAGATCGCCGAAGGTCAGCGACATGTTCAGCCAGGGCAATAACCCGACGGTCGAGGCGATTGTTGCCAGAACCGAAACAACGGCCAGTGCGACAAACGTTATCAACGCAGCCCCTTGAATTGATGTGACAATTCCGGAGGTGCTGGCGCGATATCGCATGTATTTTTCTCTCTGGGATCGCAAGCCGGAATGGGGGCCTGCAGGCTGTAAAATCGGTGTGGGGTTATCTTCCACTCACTGACCCCGTCCTGTCAAAACAGCCTTGCGCTTGACACGTAGGGTTTTTCCGGTCCGAATCGCGAGTCAACGGGAATAAGATCGCAAAATCATACAGATGGCGGAATGTCGCTTAAGTGCAATTTTTTTCAGCGCAATGTCGCAATTGGCCCTTCGGCGCGCCCGGTGACGAATTGTTCCACGAATGGATCGTCCGAATCGTCCAGTTTGCTGACCGGCCCGGCCCATTTGATCACCCCGTCATGCAGCATCGCCACCCGGTCGGCGATGGCCCGCACTGACGACATGTCATGGGTGATTGTCACGGCTGTCGCGCCCATCTCGGTCACGATCTCGCGGATCAGATCGTTGATGACACCGGCCATGATCGGGTCGAGGCCGGTGGTGGGTTCGTCGAAGAAGATAATCTCGGGCTCGGCGGCGATGGCGCGGGCCAGGCTGACCCGTTTCTGCATCCCGCCTGAGAGTTCGGCAGGGTAAAGATCAGCGACCTTTTCGCCCAGACCGACCCGGCGCAGTTTCTCGATCGCGATGGCGCGTGCTTCGTCCTTCGGGCGTTTCAACGCGCCACGGGTCAGACGGAATGCGACATTCTGCCAGACCGACAGGCTGTCAAACAGCGCGCCGCCCTGAAACAGCATCCCGAAGCGCGCCAGAAAGGCCTCTCGGTCGCCTTTGGTCGCATCCGCACCGTCGACAAGGATCGTACCTGAATCGGGCTGCACAAGACCAAGGATGCATTTCAGCAGCACCGATTTGCCGGTGCCTGACCCGCCGATCACCACGACGCTTTCGCCCTTGGCGACATCCAGTTCAACGCCGCGCAGAACCTGGTTGGACCCGAAGGCCTTATGGAGGTGAGAGAGCGTGATCATGCCGAAAAGAACACCTCGGTCAGCACGTAATTCGCGGCCAATATCAACACGCTGGCGGCCACAACGGCAGATTTTGTTGCCCGGCCCACGCCCTGCGCGCCGCGCCCGCTACGCATGCCGAAATAACATCCCATCAGTGCGGCGATGAAGCCGAAGGCCGCGCCTTTGGCCAGGCTGCTGACGATGTCGGCCTGTTCCAGAAAATCGACCGTGTTGGTCAGATAGGCGGCAGCATTGAAGCCCAGTCGCCCGGTGCCGACCAGATAGCCGCCGAAAATGCCGATGGTGTCGCCCACTGCCACCAGCAGCGGCACCACAAGCGTCGCGGCCAGCACGCGCGGCAGGGTCAGATATCGCATCGGATCGGTGCTGAGTGTGACCAGCGCGTCGATCTGCTCGGTCACTTTCATGGTGGCGATTTCGGCAGCGATGCTTGAGGTGACCCGCGCCGCGATCATCAGCCCCACCAGCACCGGCCCAAGTTCGCGCACCATGCCGATGGCGACGATTTGGGGGACCACCGCCTCGGCGGAAAAACGCGCGCTTCCGGCAAAGATCTGCAGTGCCAGCGCGCCGCCGGTGAACAGCGTGGTCAGCCCGACGACCGGCAGGCTGAAATAGCCGATGGTCATCAGCGCCGACAGAAACTCGCGCCAGTAGAACGGTGGACGGAACAGGTTCAACAGGGTGGTCGCCGCGAACAGTGTGACGCGCCCGATGGCGGCGATCAGGTCCAGCGTGGAGCGCCCCACTGCGGCAACGGGTGACAGAACGCTCATGCCACGCCGCCCAGATAAGTCCGGTGATACCGCGCGCCCAGCGAGGTGAGGATTTCATAACCGATGGTCCCGGCAGCCTCGGCCAGATCGTCAACCGTCTGATCGGGCCCCAGAATGTCGAGCGCTTGCGGTATCTCGGACAGATGCGTGACGTCCACGCCGATCAGATCCATCGAAACACGGCCTGCGATCTGACAGGGGCGGCCCTTGTGGAACAGCAACCCGGTGCCGCCAGACGCGCGCAGCAACCCATCCGCATAGCCACCCGAAACGGTAGCGATACGCGCCGGATGCGGCGCTTCCCATGTGCCGCCATAACCGACGGTTTCGCCCGCGTGCAGGGTGCGGGTCTGGATAACGGGCAATGACAGGCCAACGACGGGCTGTGCTGCGTCAAACGGCAGGCCGCCATACAGGCCAACGCCGGGGCGGGTCAGGTCAAAGTGATAGGCCGGGCCAAGCAGAATGCCTCCCGTGGCCGCCAGCGAGCGTGGCGCGCTGATCCCGTCAGTCATGTCGCGGAAGGTTTTGAGTTGGGCGGCGTTCATCGGATGATCCGCCTCGTCCGCGCAGGCAAGGTGGCTCATCACCAGGGCGGGGTTCTGCGGCAGGATCAGGTCACGCGCGGCGGCCCATTCGGCGGGCTCCAGGCCAAGGCGGTTCATCCCGCTGTCCAGCTGGATGCCAAAGGGGTGGCCATGCAGCGCTTCGAAATGCAGGGTCATCTGTTCGATGGAATTCAGCAGCGGCGTCAGCTTCAGATCGCGGATCGCCCCGGTGTCCCCGGCCATATGCCCCGAGAAGACAATAACCTCGGGCATCGGGCCAAGGGCGGTGCGGATCAGCGCGCCTTCTTCTGCGGTGGCGACGAAAAACCTGCGCGCCCCGGCGCGCGCCAGCGTGGTCGCCATTTCCGGCGCGCCAAGGCCATAGCCATCCGCCTTTACCACGGCGGCGGTTTCAACCGCTGTCGCGGAATTCAACGCTCGCCAGTTGGCAGCGACAGCGTCGAGGTCGATGGTGAGTATTCCGGTTGCCATGGGCCCCGGTTGTGACAGGCGCGCGCGCGACGTCAAGCAAAACGCGCACCCGCGCCGCCGGGGCGGGCCCGGCACTTGGGCGCGCGGCGCTGTCGCGCGGCGCAAATCATCGGGCGCTGCATTATGAACAGGGTGCCGGAATGCTGAGAGGCGGTTCAGGGGCAGGGCCTTGCGGCCTCCTTGACCCGATCCCGAATCGCGGATCTTAGCGCGCGGTCGGCGGGCCTTCGTCGGGGCGGTCGAGGATGGCTTCGACCTCGGCCATTTGCGCATCGCTCAACGGGCCGTGGTCCAGCGCACCACAAAGGTCCGCGACCTGTTCAGGCGTGCGAAATCCCGGGATCGGCAGCGCGCGGTCGCTGCGCGCCCATAGCCAGCCAGTTGCGCCCTGCGCCAGCGAACGCCCATCGCTGGTCAGAATATCACGCACCGCGTCGAGTTGGCGCAGGAAGCCGGGCGCGATTTTCCCGTCCGCGAAATAGGCCTTCTTGCCGTCGTCGGTGCCGCGCACCTCGTCCTTGGCAAATTGCGTTGTCGCGTCATAGCGCCCGCCCAGAATGCCCATCGCCAGCGGTGATCGGATCAGCCCGACCAGCCCGGCCTGTTCGACCGCAGGCACAATATGTTCGGCGCGAAAGAACACGTTCATCGCGTGTTCAACGGCGACGAAACCGGGATGATCGGCGAAGGCCAATGCGCTGGCCGGGTAATCGGTGGACCAGCCAAACGCCCCGACCGCGCCTTCGTCGCGCAATTTGGTGAGCGTGTCGAACACCGGGCGGGCATCGTCCACGGACAGCGTGTTCAGGTGCAGCAACACCAGATCGATCCGGTCTCGATGCAGACGCTTACGCGAAGCATCCAGGCTGGCGCGCAGGCCCGCCTCATTCGTGATGGCACCGGTCAGTTCTTTCGTGGTGGTGTTGATGGAATGGCCGACTTTGGTGGCGATGCTGACCTCTGGGTGTGCCTTCAGCGCGCGGCCTAGCACAGTTTCAGAATGCCCGGTGCCATAGGCCTGCGCCGTGTCGAACAGGCGAATGCCGCGTTCGACCGCCAGCGCGATGGCGCGCTGCGAGGTGGCGTCGTCGACCTCTCCCCAGCCGGCGGCGCGACCGCCGGTGAAGAAAGGTCCGCCGATTGCCCAACAGCCCAGGCCAAGGGTCGGAGTGGTGTAGTTGCTGAATAAATGAGTCATGATTTGCCTTTCAATGCAGTGTGATACGTGGCGATCTTGCGATCCAAATAGCTTTGGCAGGCTTCAATCTCGGCACGTCGCGCGGCCAGCGTTTCTGCGTGGCGTTCCAGCAGCGTCAGGCGCAGGCGGCGCTGATCGTTGGAGTCGGAGTCCGGCCCATGCGCGGACGCGGCAAATCACTTTACATCGCCCAAGGGCATGCCGGTGGCGCGCAGGTGGCCCAGTACCACCAGCCAGGCCAGATCGTCGCCGTTGAACTGCCGCCAGCCGCGGGCGTCACGGGCTATCGGGGGCAACATGCCCGAGGATTCGTAGAACCGGATCGTGTCCTGGCTTAGCCCGGATCGGGCCGCTGCATCTGTGATCAGCATCGGGTGCCTCCTCTGTCAGGGGACACGCACTAGCCTATTGGAGTGACTCCAGGTCAAGCGGCAATTTCAAGTTTTTCAGATCAGGTGGGTTCGGTCGGGTAGGGTGCCCCATCGGGAAGATCATCAAAGCCCGCGTCGTGATAGCCAAGCGCGCCGATGTCACGGGCCAGCTGGCTGCCGATGCACTCACCCCGTGCTGCCTGGGCCGAGATGGTGGCGAAATCGTACCGGGGTTGCCAGCCAAGCGCAGCCTGGGCCGCGGCGCTGTCGTACACCCGCGACATGTCGTCAGGCAGCGACCAGCCCAGGCGCGACCAGAGGGCTTTCGTGCCAGGCACGCGGGCTTCGATCACGGTTGCGGGATCGTGGCGCAGGGCGGCGGCGTCTTCCGGTTGCAGCGGTGTCGGCGCGCTGAGGATATAGCGACCGAAGCCAAGGGCCGGGGCAGCGCCAAGCGCGTCGATATGCGCGCGTGCGGCGTCTTCGAGGTCCAGCCGTCGGTGCAGGAATTCATTGGCTTTGAGGTTGGCATCGCTGAAGGATGCGCGTGCCGCCGCGCTATCATCCGGTTCCGGGAAGAAGCGCGCGCAGCGCAGGATAACGATGGGCAGACCGTCGCGATGCGCGGCAAGATCGCAGAGCGCCTCGGCCCCCGTCTTGGTCGCGCCATAGATGTTTTTCGGGCGATCCGCCACAGCCTCGGTGATCCAGGCCGCGGGATCGCCTGCGCCTGGGGTCAGGGCGCGTCCGAAGGCGCTGGTGGTGGAGGTGAATACGAAGGCGCCGACGCCGGCGCGTGTGGCGGCGTTCAGCAAAGTCAGCGTGCCGGTGATGTTGGTGTCGACGAAATCCTGTCGGCTGTGGGTGGCGACATGGGGTTTGTGCAATGTTGCGGTATGGATCACGCCGGTGGCGCCCTGCATGGCCAGCGCGACCGTCGCGGAATCGGTGATCGACCCGACGATGTCGGTGGTGGCGGCGGGCCGGGTGTCGAGGCCGATTGCCGGGCGGCCCGCTTGCCGCAACAGTGTGATGACGGCGCGGCCAAGGTGACCTGAGGATCCGATGACAAGCGTGGTCATGTCATCGCAGCCCGGAATGGCCGCGCTTTCGTGCAGGCACGACAGCCAAAGAATGCCGCCGATCCGACAACCAATTCTCCCGACATCTCTTCCATGTCTTCTTGTCTATAAATATCCCCGCCGGAGGCACTTGGCCATAAGCGCCAACACCTGCCACGCCGCGCGCAATGATCCGGCCCACGAGCACCACGGTCCACGCGCGGCCACCGCCCGCGGCCACGACCCGAGCGATTTTGAATCGCGAGGCCCATTCTCGAATGGTCATATGCCATCGGCAGCCCGAAAGGTGCCAGCCCGGCCTGCGCCAGCTAGAATTCGTCATCCGGCGGTGACTGCCAAGGGCGGGCCAGATCGCTGAAGCGGGTGAACCGCCCTTCGAATGCCAGATCGATATTGCCGATGGGTCCGTGGCGCTGTTTGCCCACGATCACCTCGGCCTTGCCGTGCAGGCGTTCCATCCGCGCCTGCCAGTCGGCCATCTTGTCAAGCTGCTCATCGCCGGGCTTTTCGCGTTCCGCATAGTACTCCTCTCGGAACACGAACATCACCACATCGGCGTCCTGCTCGATCGAGCCTGACTCACGCAGGTCTGAAAGCTGGGGACGTTTGTCTTCTCGCGATTCGACCTGGCGACTAAGTTGGGACAAAGCCACCACTGGGATGTCGAGTTCTTTCGCGATTGCTTTCAGGCCCTGCGTGATCTCGGAAACTTCGTTGACGCGGCTGTCCTTCGCGGTCGCCGGTCGCACAAGTTGAAGGTAGTCGACGAACAGGGCGTCCAGTCCGTGTTCGCGTTTCAGACGCCGCGCGCGGGCCGCAAGCTGGCTGATCGGCAGCGCGGGCGTGTCGTCGATATAAAGCGGGCAAGCCTCCAGCGTTTTGGCAGCCTCGACAAAGCGGCGAAACTCGCCCTCGGTCATGTCGCCACGGCGGATTTGCTCTGACGGCACCTCGCTGGCCTCGGACAGGATCCGGGCGGCAAGCTGCTCAGCACTCATCTCCAGCGAAAAGAACCCGACAACGCCGCCGTCCACCGCGCCTTCGCTGCCGTCCTGTTTCAATCCGCGTCGATAGGCCTTGGCGATGTTGAACGCGACATTGGTCGCCAGCGAGGTTTTCCCCATCGAGGGTCGCCCCGCAAGGATCAGCAAATCCGAGCGGTGCAGCCCTCCCAACTTCTTGTCCAGATCAGTCAGCCCGGTCGAGACTCCGGCAAGCCCACCGTCCCGCTGATAGGCGGCGTTGGCGTTGTTCACCGCATCGGTGACCGCCTTCAGGAACGACTGGAACCCTTGCGACGCCTGCCCGGCTTCACCCAGCTTATACAGCGCCTGTTCAGCCTCGACGATCTGCTCTTTCGGTTCACTATCGACATTCACCGACCCGGCCTTGGCGGAAATATCGCGCCCCAGCCCGATCAGCTCGCGCCGGATCGCCAGATCATAGATCATCTGGGCGTAGTCCTTGGCGGCAAAACTGCTGATCGCAGCCCCGGCAAGGCGGGCGAGGTACTTTGCCCCGCCCAGTTCTTTCAGCCCCTCGTCATCTTCAAGAAACGCCTTCAGTGTCACCGGACTGGCCAGCGCGTTTTTGGAAATCCGGCTTGCCGCAACCTCCCAAATCCGCGCGTGAACCGGTTCGTAGAAATGCGCCGCCTCGATGATTGCCGCGATGCGGTCGTAGATGTCGTTGTTGGTCAGGATTGCGCCCAGCAACTGCTGTTCAGCCTCAACATTGTGGGGCAGGGACTCGTTCGTCCCCACCCCTGCCTGCTCGACCCCTGCGTCCTGTATCTTGGCGATTTCGTTCATTGCTGTCCCGCGCTGTCCCTGCCCGGGCTGTTACGTGACCCGGGCCGGGAAGGGCAAAATGTATGTTTCTGTGGATAGCCCTGTGAGTAGGTCGCTATCGGGCAAACCCATAGCATATTTGGGGGCCGAGGGCGAGGGGGATACCATACCTGTGCATGTTCCGGGTCAGCAACGTTTCATAAGTCATACCGATGCCAGCAGAAAAACTGCCCGTCATAGCGGAATGTTTCGATAGATTGCAGTGCCGCGGGGTCAGGCTTTGGCGTGGGCTGCCTGCCAGGCACGCGGATCGGCCAGAAACGAATCAACCGCGTCCAGAGTGGCCGCGTCAAAGTCCGCGCGCGCGCGCGCCACGGCCATCACATCATGCCAGGTGCACAGGTGATGCAGCGTCAGACCGGCGTCTGCCATCGTCTTGTCGATTTCGGGGAAAATGCCATAGCTGAAGATCACTGCCGTGTGGGCGCAGGTTGCGCCGGTGTCACGGATCGCCTCGACAAAACTCAGCTTCGATCCGCCATCGGTGGTCAGATCTTCGACCAGCAGCACGCGATCCGTGTCGGCCATATCGCCTTCGATCCTTGCGTTGCGGCCATAGCCTTTGGGCTTCTTCCTGACATAGCTCATCGGCAGGGCCAGCCGTTCGGCGACCAGCGCGGCAAAGGGGATGCCTGCCGTCTCTCCACCTGCGATATTGCTGAACGCCTCGGCCCCGGCATCGCGCAGCACTGTCGCTGCCATGAAGTCCATCAGAAGCGAGCGGATGCGCGGGTAAGAGATCAGCTTGCGGCAGTCGATGTAGGTCGGCGAGGGCAGACCGGAGGCGAGGGTATAGGGATCTTCGGGGCGGAAGTTCACCGCCTTGATATCCAGCAGCATGGCGGCGGACAGGCGGGCAATTTCGGCGCGGTCGGGGAAGGTTGCCGGTATCATGCGGTGACGCTCCAATGAACAGGGAATCCGGGGTCGAAAACGGTGATCGGGCCGGACCCGGATGGCAAGGTGGTGGGTAGATCGACGGGCGCGCCTTTGGTCAGCGTCATCGTGGCGCTGGACGGCGGCTGGCCATAGAATGCTGCACCGTTCAGCGCAGTGAACGCTTCCAGTTGATCCAGTGCGTCTGCGGCCTCGAACACCTCGGCCAGCAGCGGCATCGTGACCGGCGCGGTATAGCATCCGGCGCAGCCACAGGCGGTTTCCTTGGCCGCGTCCACATGCGGTGCGCTGTCGGTGCCAAGGAAGAACGTCCGTTCGCCCGAGGTCGCCGCCTCCAGCAGGGCCAGGCGATGGATCTCGCGCTTGGCGACCGGCAGGCAATAGTAATGCGGGCGGATGCCCCCGGCCAGAATGTGATTGCGGTTGATGATCAGGTGGTGCGTGGTGATCGTCGCGGCCAGATCGTCGTCGCCCGATTTGGCATAGGCCACCCCGTCCGAGGTCGTGATATGCTCCATGACAACCCGCAGGCCGGGCGTAGCGCGGCGCAGCGGGTCGAGGACGCGGTCGATGAACACGGCCTCGCGATCAAAAATGTCGATGTCCGGGTCCGTGACTTCACCATGTACGCATAGGGGCAGGCCGATCTGGGCCATGCGTTCCAGGACGCCGCGCACCCGGTCGAAATCGCGCACGCCGGAGTCGGAATTTGTCGTCGCCCCGGCGGGATAAAGCTTTAGCGCGACGATCAGCCCCTCGGCCGCTGCGGCGGCGACATCGTCGGGGTCCGTCGCCTCTGTCAGATAAAGCGTCATCTGCGGCGCAAAATCCGTGCCCTCAGGCAGTGCTGCAATGATCCGGTCGCGATAGGCGCGCGCGTCGTCGGCGGTGACCACGGGCGGCACAAGGTTCGGCATGATCAGCGCCCGGCCGAAATGCGCCGCGCTGTCGGGCAGGACAGCCGTCAGAACATCGCCATCACGCAAGTGCAGATGCCAGTCGTCGGGGCGGCGCAGAGTCAGTTTGGTCTTCATGCCACCGCGACTAACTTATCCCGCTTCCCGATGCCAGAGATGGCGACACATCTGTCAAGGGTCCTGCCCCTAACGATCACCCGCAACCTGTTTCAGGGCCTTCTTGAAATGCGACGATTCCATCCGTTTCAGAACGCTTCTGCACAACACCTCGGTGCGCAGCGGCGAATTCCCCTGGACGGTCGCCCGCAGCAAGTTTCGCAGCCATCCCTCATGATCACGCCGAAGGCGCAAGACCTCGTGCAGGAACGTCGTGTCCAGCGCGCCGTCGCCTGCGGCAAGAAGCGCGGCTTCGACGATGCCCATCTCTTCGACAAGATCAGCTGTCTGCGTGCCAAAATGGCGCGTGGGCAACAGATGGGTCGCCGGGCCGCGGAAAAGTGCGGCGTGCATGGCGTCGAGGTGATGATAGGGGTCGAACAGTACATGGCAGGATGCCGCGGCTTCCACCATGTCGGGCGCATAACCATAGCGGTCGGAAAACTCCAGGCGGCGGAAATCGCGGAACCGGTCGTCCCATCCGGCAATTGCCGGGTCCAGCGTTGCCTGTGGTGCAATCAACAAAACCGTGGCCCCGGGGGCCGCAACCGAATACGCACCGGCCGCATAGCCGCCCATGCCCGCACCGCAGAATACCACGCGATCAAAATTGTCGAAAAAGCCGCCGTCGATCAGCGCATCGAAATACAGGTACACCGGTTCGCAACGCCACCACGTCGGGCGGGTCGCTATCAGGGTCAGGCTTGACCAGTTTCGTTGCGCTGCAATTGCAATGCCCTGCGGCTTTCCATCGGGACGCTTGCGGATCGAAGCTGTCGTTTCAAACGTCACCAACAGCACCGGGCCGCGATCTAGGAAGGCGGCGTGGTGGCGGGCGTCCAGCTCGACGTATTCGCCAATGGCATCGGCGAAATCTTCCAGTGCAGACAGCCACCGGGTGTCTGACATGGTTCCGTTCAATGCTGGCAGGTCTTCGTTCATGCCGATCCTTTTGTGGACGCGTTGCGCCAAACGGCACTGCGCGCTACGCTTACTTAGCCCCCTCAGCGCGGCAGGTCGAATGCCGCGGCGGCGGGTTCCGGCCATGTTTGCGGTCCGTTGGCGGTTCTTCGCCATCGCAATTACACGTATGAGTTGAATGAATTAGCGATTCCGGGACAATCGCGGGAACCAACTGTCAGAACAGCGCCGCCGTTGACCAACGCAAAACAATGGCGCGCTGTGCGGTACCTTGAGCAAGGGGAAATATCATACACGAAGTTTACCGATGCGGCGAAACAGTCCGGCGGAAACCGGCCCTACTGTGTCAACGGGCGCTGGAAACACGCGTGCTGTGGTTGGTGAGCCGTGCGAATCTCAGGCAAAAAAAGCCGGATGCGCCTGGGACAAAGGCGCACCCGGCAGGGTGGCGTTCAGCCGGGGACAGCAGCTGAAACGCAGGAAAATTCGTTACCTGGGCTGCGTCGGCATGCGCAGGTCAAAGGTGAAACGCGTGCGGCCTTGAATCCCGCGCGCATGGGCCAGCCAAAGTGTCAGGCGGTTTGATCGTCTCATGGCAGCAATGCTCCGATGTGGCATCTTCGATACTTGCTGAGGCCGGATCGGGCGCTCCCTTGGGGAGGGGTGTGTGCAGCGCCCGACCCGGGCCTCAGCCACCTACCTGCAACGCGGGAACGGCAAGGTGAGTGTTTGCGGGTGTCTGGGCGGCTGGCTGGGCGGCGACGGAAACCGCCGCTGTTGCACCAAGCGTGAATGCGGCGATCAATGTCAGGCGGGCAGCGATTGTCATGGTATTGGTCCCTTTGCGTCGGTGTTGCAGATAGGTCGTTGAAAAAACGCCGGGGGTTCAGAAATAGTTTCGATTATTGCGGAAATTCTGCGCGAAGCCCATTCAACTCGTTGATTTAGAAGGGCAAAAAATCCCAATCTTTTATGGGGCTGGGCGCACGATATCCCGCGGATCCTTGCGGGATACGAACTGAATTCAACGCAATCCCGCCGCCCTATGGTGTCGCGCGGCATGATTTGGCAGGTTAGGTTTCACGATGCGACTCCACTAAAGGGTGCCCAGCGATGACCGCCACGTCCAAACCAGTTGAACATATCACCATCGTCGGCGGCGGGACCGCTGGATGGCTGGCCGCCAACTTGCTCAGCAATTTCTTTGGCACCGGCAAGGATCAAGGGGTCAAGCGGCACATCACCTTGATCGAAAGCCCCAATATCGCCACCGTCGGCGTGGGCGAGGCTACGGTGCCCGCGATGCCCCGGATGCTGCGCCAGACTGGTATCTCCGAGCGCGAGTTCTTCAAGGCCACCAATGCCTCATTCAAGCTGGGCGTCAAATTCGGGAACTGGAATCACGACGCGAACGGCAAGCCGATCGACTATATCAACCCGTTCATCGGCAGTCGGGATATCGACGGAATTCCTATGGAACACTACTTCCATGCGCTGGGCGCCAAGGGTCTGAATTATGTCCAGTCCATCTCGGCCACGCATGAACTGGGCGAGATGTGCAAAGGGCCGCGTGCGCTGGGCAAGAAGGAGTTCGACAAGGGCACGTCGCCCTATGCCTATCATCTGGACGCTGGCAAATTTGCCGGCATGCTTCAGAAGGTTTGTGTTGCGCGCGGCGTGACGCATTTGCGCGACGACGTGGTTGATGTGGAACTTGACGACAAGGGCTTCGTCGCCGCGTTGCAACTGAAAGAAAACGGGCGCTTTCCGGTGCAACTGGTGATCGACTGCACCGGGTTCCGGGGGTTGATCATCAATCAGGCGCTGAAAGAGCCCTTCGTCGACTATCAGAAATATCTGGCCAATGACCGCGCCTTGGCGGTGCAGATACCGCATCCCGACAAGGAAAAGCTGTTGCCACTGACCTGTTCGACCGCGCTTGGTGCCGGTTGGGTCTGGCGGGTGCCGCTGTGGAACCGGATCGGCACCGGTTACGTCTTTTCCAGCGCGCACCGCACCGACGAACAGGCGCGCGACGAGTTGATGGCGCATCTGGGCGACGGCGCGAAGGGGCTGGAACCGCGCGTGATCCCGATGCGCATCGGGCGGACACGCAAATCCTGGGTCAAGAATTGCGTGGCGATCGGCCTGTCAGCAGGCTTTATCGAGCCGCTGGAATCGACTGCGATTCACATGACGGAAATGGCAATCCGCTGGTTGCTGACCTATTTCCCCGATCAGGAATTCTCGGCCCCGAAACGCGACCGTTACAACAAGCTGGCCAACAACCTTTATGACGAGGTGCGGGATTTCATCTGCATTCACTATGCGATGGGCAACCGAACCGACGATCCTTACTGGATCGACGCGCGCGAAGGGCTGGAGGTACCGGATTCGCTGGCTGAAAATTTGGAGCTGTGGAAGTACAATTTACCCGCCGAAGCTGATGTCGGGCAGTTCAATCTGTTCTCTCCGGGAACGTACCGGGCGGTGCTGTTCGGCAAGAAGGTCTATGAAAACGGTTATGGCGGTGGCCGGGTCAGCAGCGGTATCGCGCTGGACCCGGACAAATGGGACACCTACCTTGAGAATCTGCGCAAAACCGTTCGCGTCATCACCCGTGACATGGCCGATCATCGCACGCTGCTGGCTGAACTGCGCGGAGAGTTGAGGCCAGCGGCCCAGCCATGGGCGCTGACAGGCGGGCAGGCACCAACGGTACAGGTGCCCGGCGCCGCAAAGATGCCAAGGTTCAAGGTTCCCGATTTTGTTACAGGTGACGCGGACAACGCCATCCTTTGACGCCGCTGCGCGGGCGCGGCAGAACCATAGGCAGGTCGCGTCAGGCCCGAAGCGGCCCCCCTCAAGGCGCTCGTGAAACCTTGTTATCGAATGTCGTTTCGGCCAGCGGGCGCATGGCGAACGGTGGGCGCGGAATGTGCAGTTTGGCGTCCTTGCGCCGCCGCGCGACCGACTTTTGCAACGCCAGCAGAAATCCTCGCCTTGCGGCACTGGCATTGATGCTGCGATTGCGTCCATGGCGCAGGAAATTCACGCAAACTGTTGCGGACTGATCAAACCTGGCGCTTTGCTCGAACGCGCGCAGAAGATAGTCGACGTCTTCCCCTTGCACGAATTCCGTGTCGAATTGCCCAAGGCGGTCGACGAATCCACGCCGGAAGACTGCGGCGCCGAGGTAGGGCGCATAAAGCTCTCTCCGCCGGGCGGTTCGCGTCGGCTGACCCGAAACATAGTCAAGTCCGTCCACCAGCCGAATGCGGCCAAAGGTGAACTGTAGGGCGTCATCCTCTTCGAACTGGGCGGGGATGGCGGCAAGGTAGCCCGGGCAGAACACATCATCGCTGTTCAGAAAGGCCACCAAATCGCAATCGGGGGGAAGCGCTTCCAGCCCGGCATTGCGCGCGGCGGCGGCGCCCTTATGGGCCTGTTCGATGACGCTCAGCCGGGGTTCAATCCAGGCGTATTGGGCCAGAACCTCGTGCGAATGATCGCGCGATCCGTCGTTGACCACGATGACATGCACATCGTCCGCTTGACGCAAGGCAGACCCGACAGCGTTGCTGACGAAATCTGCGTGGTCGAAACAAGGGATAATGACACAAAGTTTCATGGTACGGATAGCTTTTGAAAACCGCATATCAAACAGGCGCCAGCGTTCATATGTCTTTTGACTTGGGAGGCAAGTGAAAATGCGTGCTCCAAACCTTGGCTGCTGCCAATGGCGCGGCGTGAAATCCCTGCCCGATTAAACCCAGCCGTTGACAGATGTGCCGCAGATCACTCAATTCTGCCTTGTCCGATGAACACAGGTGATCCTGCGGCGGACAAGGCGCAGTCCAACCGCGAAGGGGGCCGGATGAAGGACGTTCCAGCCAACGAAGTGGCAACGCCCGCCACCCCGGCGGCGCATCTCGACGCGTTGTTCCGCCCGGCCTCGGTCGTCTTTGTGGGCGGATCGAACCTGGCGGCTGCACTGCGCTTTCATAGAGATCAGGGGTTCGCCGGGCAGACCTTCGTGGTCAGCCCCAAGTATGACGCGATCGAGGGGTTCGCCTGCACAAAATCCGTTGAAGCCTTGCCGACCGCCGTGGATCTGGCGTTTGTCGGCGTCCCCCGGCACGCCGCAGTCACAGTCATCGCCCAGTTGCGCGATCAGGGGTGCAAAGCGGTAATCTGTAACGCCGCTGGTTTTCTTGAAACCGGCGATGACGATTTGCAGGCCCGGCTAAGCGACGCCGCCCGAGGCATGGCGCTGCTGGGTCCGAACTCGATCGGGTTGGTCAACTTCCTCGACCCGATGGCGGCGGTGATGGATCATTTTGGCTGCGCGCACCAGACATCCGGCGTGGCCATCGTCAGTCAGGGCGGCGGGTTCCTGTGTGATTGCGTCTTCGCCGACCGGGGGCTGCCGGTGACCCATCTGGTGGGCTGTGGCAACCAGGCCGGCGTTTGCGTGTCCGAAGCGACGGAATACCTGCTGAACGACCCGCGCGTCACTGCCGTTGGCCTCAGCTTCGAAGGGGTCGGGGATATTGCCGCTCTGCGCCGCGCCGCCGCACGGGCTGCGACACTGGGCAAGCCCATTGTGGCGCTGAAGTTTGGACGCTCGGACGTCGGGGCGAAGGCGGCGGCCAGCCACACAGCCTCGATGACGGGGGCGGGGGCGGCCTGGGACGCGCTGTTTGATCGGCTGGGGATCATCGCGACGAACACAATGTCCGAATTTCTTGAGACGTTGAAACTGGTCGATGCCGGGCAGGTACCGCGCGGACGGCGGGCGCTGGTGACGGCGGCATCTGGCGTTATGGGGATCATGCTGGCCGATCATCTGAGCGCGGCAGGCTTCGAACTGCCGCAGCCGACGGACGAGATCACCGCGCGCATGCGCCCGCTGCTGCCCGACATTGCCACGCCCGCGAACCCGATGGACGTGACGATGGCAGCCTGGAACGATACCCGGGCACAGACCGCATTCCAGTCTGTGCTTCTGGAAACCGGCTATGACCTGGCGATTCTGGTGCAGAATTACCCGCCCGAGGGCGCCTGGGACGTCTCTGAATACGCCGCCCAGCTTGAGGCGCTGGCAAAGGCGGCAGAAGGGCGCGACATGGCGCTGATCCAGCTTGCCCCGCTGATCGATTGCCTGCCTGCCTGCGCGCGTGACCAGACGCGCGCGGCAGGCATGGTGCCGATGCAGGGGCTTTCAGAATGCATTGCGGCGCTGGGCCACACGCTTCGCTGGCGTGAACGACTGGACGCGATCCGGCACGAGGGGCCGGAGGCGCTGATCTGCGATCAGGCAAGCCCCGCAACTGGCGGGGCCTTGGACGAGTTTGACGCGAAAAAGCGGCTGGCCGCTGTCGGAATTCCGGTGCCCGCGGGGCGCAGATGTGCACCGGGCGACGCGGCAGAGGTTGCCCAGGCGCTTGGCTTTCCGGTGGCCCTGAAAGCGCTGGATGCAGCGCTGCTGCACAAAAGCGACGCAGGCGGCGTGGCCTTGGGTCTGTGCACCCGTGATGCGGTTGAAGCGGCTGTCGCGCAGATGCAGGCGATGATACCGACCGATCGGGTGATGGTCGAACGCATGGCCACGGTAGCGGTGGCCGAGGTTATGGCCAGCGTCACCACGGACCCGGTCGTGGGCCGGGTGATGATGATCGCAGGTGGCGGCGTTCAGGCCGAACTGTGGTCGGATCAACGGCTGGTCGCCGCCCCGTTTACCCGCCCGCAAATCGAAGCGGCGCTGGCCTCGCTGAATGTCAGCCGGCTGATTGGCGGCTATCGCGGCGCACCGGCAGGCGATCAGAACGCGCTGATCGACGCATTGTGCGCCCTTGCTGCGCTTGATGGCGACGTCGAGGTTAATCCGATCCTTGTCCACGAACAGGGTGTCACCGCCGTCGATGCGGTCATGCGCCTGGCCGAATAGCGTCACGCCCCCATTGCCCGCCGCTGGCGCCCCGGTGAAGGGCAAGGTCCGCCAAACCGGTCACATCGGAAACGCCGGGGCCGCGTTCAACGCACATCCCGCCCCTGGTTGAGGATGATCACATTCCCGCTGCAGATATCCCCCGCCGGTGACGCCAGAAACGCCACCCATGCCGCCACTTCGGACGGTTGCATCGCACGTCCGTGCGGCATCTGCGCAATTGCCTTGGAGAGCACCTCTTCGCTGACCACATTGAACAGCGGTGTCTCGGTCATTGCGGGCGCGATCGAGTTCACGGCGATTTTGTCCGTCGCGTACCGACGCGCCAGATCCTTGGTCAGCGTATCCATTGCCGCCTTGCTGGCGCGGTAATGCGGCGGATCGAACACGTCGAAATTATACGCCCCGTTGGACGAGATGTTGACGATCTTCTTCACGCCCTGGCGGGTCAGCATGCGCTGCACGGCTTGTTGGCAACAGTGAAACGCGCTTGAGAAATTCAGCGCCATCTGGCGGTCGAATTCTTCCGGCGGAATCTCGGGGAATTCGGACATCAGGCAGGTGCCGGCGTTGTTCACAAGGATATCGACGCCGCCGAAATGCGCCTCGATCTGCGCGAAGGCCGCACTGACCGCCGCTGCGTCGGTCAGATCGACCGTGACGGGCAGAAACGTGTCGCCGTGCTGGGCCGCCACATCGCGCAGCCCGCCTGCGTCAATATCGAACCCGGCAACCCTGATCCCGTCGGCCAGAAGCGCTGCGGTTATCTGGCGCCCCATTCCGCCTGCGGCTCCGGTGACGATGGCGATTTTGTCGGTCATGGTTGGAGTCCCGGAACTGTGGCGGCGGTTGACACGCTTAACCTTGGAAAGATCCCAGCCGGGCGTGACGGTTCACATCCTTATAAAGCAGATAGCGGAACGGCCCGGGCCCGGCGGCATAGCAGGCCTGCGGACAGAACGCCCGCAGCCACATGTAATCGCCGGCCTCAACCTCGACCCAGTCGGTGTTGAGCTTATAGACGGCCTTGCCTTCGAGCACGAACAACCCGTGTTCCATGGCGTGGGTTTCCTCGAACGGGATGACCCCGCCAGGCTGGAAGGTGACGATGTTGACCTGCATGTCGTGTGACAGGTCGTCGGTTTCAACAAAATGGGTCGTTGCCCAGGCATCGGTGTTGGGCATGGCGCGCGCGGCAACGTCCTGATCCGATGTGACAAATGCAGTCGGCGCGTCGATGCCGCCTGCCGGTTCATATCGCTTGCGGATCCAGTGGAAACTGGCTGCGTCACTGCCCGGATTGGTCAGGGTCCAGTCTGCGCCCGGCGGGATAAACGCATATCCGCCCGGCGCCAGAACATGGGTCTTTCCGGCAAGGGTCAGCTGCGGCGATCCTGCGACCACGAACAACACAGCCTCGGCCCCCGCATCGGGTTCGGGCATGCTGCTGCCGCCGCCCGGCGCAACCTCGACCAGATAGTGCGAGAATGTTTCGGAAAAGCCGGACATCGGGCGCGCCAGAACCCAAAGGCGCGTCTTGTCCCAATGGGGCAGGGCGCTGACCGTGATGTCGCGCATCGTCCCGCCGGGCAAGACGGCATAGGCATCGGTGAAAACCGCGCGTCCGGTCATCAGGGCTGATTGCGGCGGCAACCCGCCGCGGGGGATGTGATACTGGGTCATGCAGTCAGGGTTAGCGTGCCGTTCATGTCAGGGCCAGAGCTTTGACACCACCGGCATGGGCAGCCAGTAGAATTTTTTTCGTACAGCGCAAGATGGCCGGTGCGACATGCCAAATGCGCCTTGCGCCCGCTGCACCATGCTTTGCCCGCCGGGAACCCGGCCTCGACTCTAAGCGCGAAGCAGAACGCCTGGGGCCGCAGTCAATGAACCGCCCGGCATCGCCTGATACGACTGGCGTACCACCGACACCAGATCACCAAGCGCTGCATTCCGCCCCACATCGGCCGCATAAAGGTTTACCTGCGTCCGTTGTAATTCTGGCAGCGCTCCGCCATGCTGGACGACCTCCATATAATGCGGAATCGTCCCGTCGACGGCGACGTGCAGTGCCATATCTGCGCTGACTGTCGCCTCGATCGAGCGTGTCGAGTTCGACTCGACCGCCATCTCCCAGGCGATGCCCGCATCATCCAGCGCCCGTTGCGCGCCAGCTCTGAATATGCAGGCGCGTTCGAACGCCAGCCGCAAGGGGCGCTTTTTCCAGGCGCTGCCGCCCGGCGCACCAATCCAGACCAGCGCCCGCTCGATCAGCGTCTCTCCGCCCGCGTCACAACTGTCTTCAGTCGTCAGGATCAGATCGCATTCGCCATGGTCGAACTTTTCTTTCAACCGCTTCGTGTTGGACGAAATCAGCTGCACCCGAACGCGCGGATAATCGCAGGCAAATCGCTGCAACACCTTCGGGATGGCCGGATAAACGATGTCATGGGGCACGCCGAGCTTGATTTCACCTTCGTAATCCTGATGGGTCAGACGGGCGAAAACCTCATCATTCAACTCCAGCATCCGCCGCGCATAGCTCAGCAATTGTTCGCCCGAACTGGTCAGTGCGATGGTGCGCCCGGACCGGTCCAGCAAGTCCAGCCCGACCGACGCCTCCAACCGTTTCAACTGCATCGACACCGCCGATTGCGTCAGGTTCAGAAAGCCCGACGCCCGTGTCACCCCGCCGCTTTCGGCGACGGCCACGAAAGATCGCAGGGCGGTCATGTCCAGATTTCTCGGCATATCACGATCCTTGATGGCTTAGGTCAAAATCATTCGTTTCCAATATGTGCCACGTTTTGGCATATACATCAACATTGATGATGAAACCGATCCCACCGATCACAAGTAGTGAGGTTACGCCATGACACCGACCAATACCATTGCCTGCCAGCCGATCGCACGCAAAACCGGTCTTGTGGCACGTATTCTGCGCCTGAATGAGGTCTGGAAACAGCGTGACCATCTGGCAAAGCTTGACGATGTGGCCTTGAAAGACATCGGATTGACCCGTGATCAGGTGCGCGCCGAACGGGCGCGCCCGATCTGGGATGCACCGGATTACTGGCGGTCCTGACAGTGCTGGCGCGGTTGCTGGCCAGATCGCCGATTGGCCTGCCCAACCGGCGATTTTGAGTCGTAAATGCAACACTTTAGGCAGTGATGCGCATGCAGGACTGTCGACAGCCGCGCCAGGCCTGCTATAACTGTCCAGGGCAGCAACCGGCGAAAAACGACCGGCTGCGCCCGACGGGCAGAGACGACAAAGGCAGGCAAACAATATGACCAACACCGCACCGATGGGTGATGACTTGCGCCGCAAGATCATCGCCGACCCCGATGTAATTCTGGAAGATGGCGACGTGATGCGCGCCCTGATTGCCGCCAACTCGGCCAGTCTTGGCGAAAATGTCGTTGATCTGCGCGGTGTCGCCTTTGAACGCCTGGAAGAGCGCCTGGGCCGGCTGGAAGATGCCCACAAGGGCGTCATCGCCGCCGCCTATGAAAACCTGTCGGGCACCAACATGGTGCACCGCGCAATTCTGAAACTGCTGGAAGCACCGGATTTCGACGGGTTTCTTGAGGATCTGCCAGAACTCGCCACGATCCTGAAATTGGACGGCATTCGCCTGGTCCTTGAAAGCGCCGAGGCCTGCCAGGCCCCGAAACTGTCGGGCGTGTCGGACATCATGAAAGTGGCCGAACCGGGCTACTGCGAATTCTACGCGACCATGGGGCGCGGCGGCACGGCGCGCAAAGTCTCGCTGCGCCAGACCTCGGCCAGTGACGCCGCGTTTTGGGAAGACAACAACAGCTGGATCGCGTCCGAGGCTTGCCTGCTGCTCGACTTCGGAGCCTCAAAGATGCCCGCCATGCTGGTGTTCGGCTCGGAAGATCCGCACCAGTTCGCGCCCAGCCACGGCACCGACCTGCTGACCTTCTTCGCCGAGGTGTTTGAACGCGCGATGGCCCGCTGGCTGGCGTGACCGCGCCGGTCCTGTCCGAAGGCCTGGGCGATGCGCTGCACCGCTGGCTGACCCATATCGCCACCATCGAAAACCGCGCCGCCGCCACGGTCGGCGCATATCAGCGCGATGTCCTCGGCTTTCTGGCCTTCCAGCAAGGCCACATTGGCGCAAGTTTCGAGCCGGGCGCGCTGGCCCGGCTCAGCGTGCGCGATATGCGCGCCTGGATGGCACATGAGCGTGACCGGGGCGTCGCACCCCGTTCGCTGGCACGCAGCCTGTCGGCGGTGAAAACCTTTGCCGGATGGCTGGCGGAACGCGACGGTTTCGACGTCACCGCCATCCTTGTAACCCGCAGCCCCAAGTTCCGCCGCAAACTGCCCCGCCCCCTCAGCCCCGACGATGCCAGGGCGGTGATTGACCGGCTGGACGTCAATTCGAACACGCCCTGGGTCGCCGCCCGCGACGCGGCTGTGGTGACACTGCTCTATGGTTCGGGCCTGCGCATATCCGAGGCGCTGTCCCTGACCGGCGCAGACTGGCCGATGGGCGACGCCCTGCGGGTTGTCGGCAAAGGCAACAAGGAGCGTGAGGTTCCGGTTCTGCCCGTCACACGGGACGCCATCGCCGCCTATCTGAAGGCCAGCCCGCACCCCATCGAACCCACCGCCGCCCTGTTCCGCGGTGTGCGCGGCGGTTCACTGAACCCGCGTATCCTGCAAGGGGCGGTGGCGCAGGTCCGTACTCAACTGGGCCTGCCCGCCAGCGCCACACCACACGCCATGCGCCATTCCTTCGCCACCCACCTGCTGACGGCGGGCGGCGACCTGCGTGCGATCCAGGAACTGCTCGGTCATGCATCCCTATCCACAACGCAAGCTTATACGGCCGTCGACACCGCCCGGATGATCGACGTCTACCGCGCCGCCCACCCCCGCGCCTGACCGCACCCCGGTCTTCTTGTCGATAAATATCGCGGGGATGAACTGGCCGAAGGCCAAGAAGGGGCTGGCCCCTTTGCCACGCTGTCGTCCAAACCTGTCACCATCGGTTTGCGCCCCATCCGGATATGCGCCATGACTGCGTCCCATGAACCCACGCATTCCCGCCCTCGGAGTCCACATGCTTACCGCCACTGGTGCGGTCCTCGCCATGCTTGCGATGCTCGCCGCGGTCGAGGAAAAATGGGCGCTGATGTTCCTGTGGCTGGTCATCGCCTTCTTTGTGGACGGCATCGATGGCCCGCTGGCGCGCCGTTTTGACGTGAAAACCAACGCGTCCGAATTTGACGGCGTGCTGATGGACCTGATCATCGACTATCTGACTTACGTTTTCATCCCGGCCTATGCCTTGTTCAAGTCCGGCCTTTTGCCAGGCTGGACGGGATGGATCGCGATTATTGTCATCACTTATGCCAGTGTCGTTTACTTCGCGGATACGCGGATGAAGACCAAGGACAACTCGTTCTCCGGCTTTCCCGGATGCTGGAACATGGTGGTGCTTGTGCTGTTCGCGACGCATCCGAATTTCTGGGTTATCCTTGCCATCGTCTGCGCGCTGGCCATCGCGATGTTCCTGCGCCTGAAATTCGTCCACCCGGTACGGACGGAACGTTGGCGCGTCGTCAGCCTGCCCATAGCACTGGCCTGGACCGGTTTCGCCGGGTGGGCCGCCTGGGTCGAGTTCGACCCGCAAAGCTGGGCGCTTTGGGGGTTGGTGGCGTCGTCACTCTATTTGGTGTTCGCGGGGGTCATTCAGCAGGCGACCGAAAACTAGCGATGCCTCAGATCAGCAGCCCAGCAGCGCCTTCCAACCGCAACAAGGCGACCTTGGCCTCGATTCCGCCAGCGCCAGAATATCCGCCCAGCCCGTTTGCTGCCAACACCCGGTGGCACGGCACAAGGATCGCCAGCGGATTGGCCCCGCAGGCCTGCCCGATGGCCTGGGCCGACACACCCAATTCGTCCGCCAGATCGCCATAGGTGCGCGTCTGCCCAAACGGGATCGCGCAGAGCGCCGCGTAAAACCGCGCCTGAAACGCCGATCCGCGCGGGGCCATCGGCACCGTAAAGTCCTGCAACGTCCCGGCGAAATACGCCTGCAATTCCGCCACCGCATCGGCCAGCACGCCATCTTCGGCTGGCGGCCCCTCGGCCCAGTCCAGCGCCACAATTGCCCCGTCCCGCTCGACCAATGTCAGCGGCCCGAGGGGGCTGTCCAGACCCGCCCTCATGCCAGCCGCGTCAGCGCGATGCCGACCACAATCGCCATCGCCGCCAAGGCCTTGCCGCGATCCATCCGCTCGCCGAAAATCAGCCAGCCGATCAGCACCGCAAACAGGATCGAGGTCTCGCGCAGCGCCGTGACCAGCGCAATCGGCGCAACCGTCATCGCCCAGACCACAATTGCATAGGTCAGGAAGGACAATCCGGCGGCAATGATCCCGCGCATCCAGATACGCCCCGGCGCCCTGAAAGGTTTCCCGCCCAGCATCGTCCCGGTGATGAGCCCATAGAAAATCCCGTCCAGCAGGAACATCCAACCAACGAAATACTGCGCATCCCCCGTCAGCCGCGCGCCCAGCCCGTCGAGGATCGAATAGCTTGCCGTCGCCAGTGCCGAGCCGATGGCAAACGGCAGCATCCGTCGGCTTTCGCCCGAGGTGAAGACCCCCCGCGCCATCAAACCCAGCCCCAGACCGATCACGATGATCCCGATGTATTCCGCTGGTTTGACGACATCCGACAGCCAGATCGCCCCGAAGATCAGCACCATGATCGGCGCACCACCGCGCGCGATGGGATAGACGCGGGACAGATCGCCGCGCTCATAAGCATAGGTCAGAAACAGCTTATAGATCGTGTGGACCAACCCCGAGGCAAGGAACCAGGGCCAAAGATGCGCGGCCGGCCAGGGCTGCCAACCCACCAGCGCCAGCCCGATCACCCCTTGGGTCAGCGACATGATCAGCATCGTCGAAACCCGGTTGCCCACCGCGCCCCGGATCAGCGCATTCCACGCAGCGTGCAGGAAGGCGGCGGCAAGGACCGCAAGGAAAACGGTGGTGGTCATGGAAAGGCAGTCCGCCGGTTCAAAGGGGGGTCGCCCGATGATGGGTCAGATGAGGTCAGGCTTCAATCGGCAATTCGCCAAATCAGACTGTTCGGCATTGAGCGGACGTTGGCGCGCATGCGCCAAGCCGGGCGAGCGCCTGACCCGGGGTAGGCGATGCAACAATGGTGTGTGGCAATTAATGGTTCTGCGTTAACTCCAGAGTACGAAAGTTTCGCGACCCATCGAATTCGCCTGCTCGTCACGCCAGAGGCGTGCCAAAGAATCACGGCGCACCTTTGGCGCGACGGACGGTCAGGCGATCGCCCGGCGCCCTTACGGGCTTGATTCCGGGCGAAGAAGTGGGCGGTGCAATCATGCCCTTCAGGCCAGAAACACTCAGTCAGCCAATGCCTTAACCCAACGCCGCATCACATCGCGCACATGCGCCCGCATGATCGTGCGACCCCACATCGGGCAGGATTTTCCAGCACCGCTGACACTTGGCGCCATCGGCACGTTCGAACACCACGCCCACGCCCGCAACCTCGGGCAGGCGGAACGCCTCAGCCGGGGCCGGATCGCCGCTGAGAACCACGCCGGAGGTGATGCAGATGTCGTCAAACGGCACCGTCTTCAGCGCCGCCAGCGCCTCGGCGTCGTCAACATGCACCACCGGGGCCGCTTCCAGCGATGCCCCGATCACCTTGTCCGTCCGCTGAACCTCCAGCGCCGCCGTCACCACCCGCCGCACCTGCCGGATCGCGGCCCATTTGGCCGCCAGCGGTTCGTCCAGCCAGTCCGCGGGTGTCTCGGGAATATCGACCAGATGGACCGAGCTCCCCTCACCCGGGAACCGTTCCAGCCAGACCTCTTCCATCGTGAACACCAGAACCGGGGCCAGCCATGTCGTCAGCCGGTGGAACAGGATGTCCAGAACCGTCAGCGCCGCCCGCCGCCGGGTGCAGTCTGCCGCGTCGCAATAAAGCGCATCCTTGCGGATATCGAAATAGAAGGCGCTTAGCTCCACCGTTGCGAAGGTGAACAACTGCTGGAATACGCCCTGGAAATCATAGGCGTCATAGCCGTTGCGCACCTTGTGATCCAGCTCGGCCAACCGGTGCAGCACCCAGCGTTCCAACTCGGGCATATCCGCAACCGGCACCCGATCCGCATCCGAAAAATGCGACAGGTTGCCCAGCAAAAACCGCATCGTATTGCGCAACCGGCGATAGCTGTCGGCCGTTCCTTTCAGGATCTCCTGCCCGATCCGCTGATCGTTGGTGTAATCGGTCTGCGCCACCCACAGCCGCAGAATATCCGCGCCGTATTGCTTGACCACCTGGTCCGGCACCGTCGCATTGCCCAGCGATTTGGACATCTTCACGCCCTTTTCGTCCAGCGTGAAGCCGTGGGTCAGAACCCCCCGGTAAGGCGCGCGCCCCAGCGTTCCACAGGCCTGAAGCATTGACGAATGAAACCAGCCGCGATGTTGATCCGTGCCCTCAAGATAAAGATCGGCGATCCCGTCTTCGGAGCCATCTTCCCGGTCGCGCAAAACAAACGCATGGGTCGAGCCCGAGTCGAACCACACATCCAGAATGTCATCGACCTTGGTGAACTCATCGGGGTTTTCCAGCCCGTCGAGGAGTCGTTCTTTCGCCCCCTCGGCATACCAGGCGTCCGCACCTTCGGCATCGAAAATCTCGACAATGCGAGCGTTCACTGCCGTGTTTCGCAGGATGTAATCGTCGTCATCCGGATTCGCGCCATTGCGCACAAAACAGGTCAGCGGCACGCCCCAGGCGCGCTGCCGGGAAAGCACCCAGTCGGGCCGGGCCGAGATCATCGAATGCAGCCGGTTGCGCCCCGATTGCGGCGTCCATTTCACCAACTCGTCGATGCTGGTCAGCGCCCGTTCCCGGATGGTTTTCCCGTGGTCGTCCTGCCCATCCCCGACCGGCTTGTCGATCGCGACAAACCACTGCGGTGTATTACGGAAGATCAGCGGCGCCTTGGAGCGCCAGGAGTGCGGATAGCTGTGCGTCAATCGTCCCTGTGCCAGCAGCGCACCGATCTCGACCAGCTTGTCGATCACCGCCCCGTTCGCGTCGCCCTCTTTGCCCTTGCGGTTCAGAATGTACTTGCCACCGAACAGCGGCAGATCGGCGCGAAAACCACCATCTTCCATGACGTTATAGGTCATCGGCAGGTTATGCTTGAGGCCGATTTGATAGTCGTCATCGCCGTGGCTTGGGGCAGTGTGGACAAAGCCGGTCCCGGCCTCATCCGTCACATGATCGCCGGGGAACAGCGGCACATCGTAGTCCCATTCGCCATTCTCAGCCGCCCCGCGCAGCGGGTGGGCGCAGGTCATCTGCGCCAGATCGGCGGCCGAAACGTCGCACAGACGCCGTACACACCCCGGCTTGTCCAACCGCGCCTGCGCGAACACCGCGTCGGCCAGCGAGTCGGCGACCAGATAGCGATCTCCGATCCGGGCCCAGCATTCCTCTGGGCGACCGTAGACCTCATACAGGCCATAGGAGATATCTTCGCCAAAACAGATCGCCCTGTTTTGCGGGATCGTCCACGGAGTCGTCGTCCAGATGACCACTTCGACCTTGCCCGTAAACACGTCGTTCTCGCCGGTGAACCCAACCACAGGAAACTTCACCCAGATCGTGTGGCTCTGGTGATCGTGATACTCCACCTCCGCCTCGGCCAGCGCGGTTTTCTCCACAGGCGACCACATCACCGGCTTGCTGCCCTGATAGAGCGTCCCGTTCATCACGAACTTCTGCAATTCCTCGGCGATCACCGCTTCGGCGTGGAAATCCATCGTCAGATAAGGATCGTCCCAGTTGCCGGTCACACCCAGGCGCTTGAATTCCTCTCGCTGAACATCCACCCAGCCTTCCGCAAACTCACGACATTCCTGCCGAAACTCGACCAAGGGCACCGCGTCCTTGTCGCGGCCCTTCTTGCGGTATTTCTCTTCGATCTTCCATTCGATCGGCAATCCGTGACAGTCCCAGCCGGGGATATAACGCGCGTCCCGGCCCAGCATCTGCTGGGACCGCACCACCATATCCTTCAGGATCTTGTTCAGCGCATGGCCGATGTGCAAATGCCCGTTGGCATAGGGCGGCCCGTCATGCAGCGTGAAGGGCGTCCGAGGGCTCCCATCTTTGCCCGTCCGGGCAAGGGCCGCCTTATCGCGCAACCGGTCGTAAACGCCAATCTTTTCCCACTTGGCCAGCCACTCAGGCTCTCGCTTGGGCAAGCCCGCGCGCATCGGAAAATCGGTCTGCGGCAGATGCAGGGTGTCTTTATAGTCGGGCACTTCGGGCGTGTCGGCGCACATCGGGCTAACCTTCGCAATCAGAGGAATTTCAGGGGGTGCGCATCGCGCGAACTCCGGCAGCGCCGAGGGTGCCTCAGCGCGCCGGGCACGTAATTCGAATGAAAACGATCCGGTTCATGGCGCGCCTTATAGGCCCGGCCCAACCGGCATTCAAGGTGCGCTTGACCAAGCCGCCGGACCATGCCCCATTGCAGCCAAGGCAACGGATCATCTGCACAATTCCCTCTGACCATCATTGACCCATAAATATCCCCGCCGGAGGCATAAATCTCTTCTCCTGACCCTCTCAAAATCGCCATCGTCGGTGCAGGTATCGGCGGCCTTGCCGCCGGCGCACTGCTGGCCCGCCAGGGCCACGAGGTGTCGATCTACGACCAGTTCGCCGCCCCGGAACCCGTTGGATCCGGCCTCGTAATCCAACCCGTTGGTCAAAACGTGCTGGGTGAGATTGGCGTTCTGGATCAGACCCTTGCCCTTGGCACCCCGGTGCGCCGGATGATCGGGGGCACAGGGGCGGCGCGCCGGGTGCTGGACGTCACCTACGATCGCGCCGGCATCCGCTTTGGCCTGGGGATCCACCGGGCGAGCCTGTTTGATACGTTGCTGCGCGCCGCGCGCGGTGCCGGTGCAGCCCTGCACCCGGGTCACGCGGCGCTGTCGTGCGCGGATGGCCACGTCAGTTTTGCCGACCACCGCGCCGGGCCTTTCGACCTGATCGTGGATGCCGCCGGGGCGGGGTCTCCGCTAACGCCGCTCAAACCCCGCGCCCTGCCGTTTGGGGCGGTTTGGGCCACGGTGCCCTGGCCTGGCACCACCGGATTGCCGCGCGACGTCCTGTCCCAACGCTATGAAAAAGCGTCGAAAATGGCCGGGGTGTTGCCGATCGGGCGGATGCCGGGCAGCGCGACACCGCTGGCGGCAATCTTCTGGTCATTGAAGGCGACGCGCTATGAAAAATGGCGCGACACGCCACTGCAACGCTGGAAATCCGAAGCCGCCGCCTTGTGGCCCGCCTTTGCGCCGTTCCTCGACACGCTAAGCGATCACAGTGACCTGACGATGGCACGCTACAGCCACGGCACGCTGTATCGCCCCATCGCACCCGGAGTTGCCCGGATCGGGGACGCGGCGCATCAGGCCAGTCCGCAATTGGGGCAGGGGGCGAATATGGCCTTGCTGGACGCGCTCGCCCTGGCGCGCGCCGTTGATCGCCACCCGCTGGATCGGGCGTTGCCCGCCTATGCCCGCAGCCGTCGTGTCCATATGGCGACGTACCAATTGCTCAGCCGATTCCTGACGCCGCTTTATCAATCCGATCACTGGCTGCCACCGCTGCTGCGCGACCGGGTTTTCGCGCCGCTTGTGGCAATCCCACCTGCGCCGCACGTCCTGGCGCGATTGGTAAGTGGTGATCTGGTGCGGCCGATCCGGGGCTGAGGAACCTTCGGGCAGGCGCGACCAGAAGCGATACGGCGAACGCGCGCTCACCTCGACGCAAACAACCCCGTCAGCGCCCTTTGCACGATGCCGGTCACCCGCGGACGTTTCTGTCCGCGAAACGCCAGTGGGCGGCAAACCTCGATCGCGGCGACGCCGACGCGCGCCGTCAGGGCGCCGTTCACAAGCCCCTCGCCAAAACGGCGGGACAATTTCGACAGAACCCCGCCACCAGCCAGTGAGCCGATCATGTCATCGCCCACCGAAACGGCCCCCGTGGCGACCAGATGGGTCAGCACCGCGCGGGTCAGCCGCCAGGTTTCCAGCGCCCCGCCGCGACCGCCATAAACCTCGGCGATGCGGCGGATCATTCGCAGGTTCGCGCTGAGCGCCACGACGACATCGGCCAGGGCCAGCGGCACCAGCGCAGTCACCATCGCAACCTGCCGCGCGGCGGCCTCGACCTCCAGCACCGCAGCGGCGTCCAACGGCGCCAGCAGGTCCGCCTCGGCCAGATCCAGCAGGGCGGCGGCGTCGAACATGTCGCCCCGGCGTTCAGCGAACCGTTCGCGCCCCCAGGTTAGCGCCTCGCGGCCTGCATAAAGGCGGTCCAGCCGGTCCGCGACCGCGCGCGCCGCACCCAGATCCTCGGCGGCCAAGGCCGCGTCGGCTGCGCGGCGCAGCCGGTCCAGCCGCGCCAGCCGTGCAATCGCCGCCAGTTCGCGTAGCGCAATCACCGCGCAGACCAAAACCAGCGCGCCACCCAGCACGGCCGCAACCGTGCCCAGCACCGGGCTGGACGCGATCAGGCCTGTCACGAAATTCCACGCCGCGAGTGTGGCGATGAACACAACGAAGCTGCCCAGCAGCCCCCAGAACCAGCGTGCCAGCCGCGAGGCCGGTCGCCCCGCCAATCGCGCCACGCGCTGCATTGCGGCACCGCTTTCGCTGTCCGGGGCGTCGGGAACCGGGGCGACATCGGCAGGGCCGGGCAAGTCGGGGTTTGCGTCCAGCCGGATCAATGCGGGTTTTTGTTTCTCGCTCATAACCAATCTCCGATCAGATATTCCAGCGCCCGGTCCAGCCGGATATGGGGCGGGCCCGCGCCGGGCTTCAGCGACATGGGTGAGGGCGCGAATTCCGCGCTCTGATACCCGTCGCCGGACCAGTCCGTTGCCCCATCGCGCGCGGGCCCCAGGATCGCACCCGGATCGTCGGGCAGATCGCCGGGATGAAACGCTGCATCGCCGCCATCCGCCAGACGCCCGCGCACCACGTCCAGCATGGTCCCGCGGTGCTCGATCCGCTCTTCCGTGGTGGTGCGCAGCGCCGCAATCGCCATCGCCGCGACATCCGCCCCGGCAAACTCGGCCCGATCACTGGCCCCGCGCAGCAAGCCCCGCGTGATTCCTGCCAGGGCCGCATGTTGCGAATGGTGCAGGTGATCCGCCTTGGTCGCTGCAAACAGCAGTTTGCCAACCCGCCGCCCGCCCAGCAGCCGCCACAACAACGAGGTTCGCCCGGGTCGAAATGCCGCCAGCAGGTCGCCCATGACACGCTCCAGCTCGGCCACCGCCTGCGGGCCTTGCCCCAGCGCACCCAGCACATCGACCAGCACGATCTGGCGGTCGATCTGCGCAAAATGATCACGGAAAAACGGACGCACGATGCGGGATTTATACGCCTCGAACCGGCGGGTGAATTCGGCCCTTTGCGATCCGCGCCGATTTGGCCCATCCGGCAGAGGCGCGAAGGTCAGTGCGGGCGATCCGGCAAGATCACCGGGCAGAAGGAAGCGACCGGGCGAGGTGTCCATGTGGCCGCATGCCTCCATCGCGCGCAACGCCTCGGTATAGGATTGGGCGAGGCCCTGCGCGGCAGGTTCGTCATGCCGGGCCGCCCCGTCTGCGGCGCTTGCCAGTTCCAGATACGCCGATGCCTCGGGCCGATCCGCCATCAGGGCCAGTCGGTCCGCCGACCAGTCGTCATAGCTTTTGTCCAGTAGGCCAAGGTCCAGCAACCACTCACCCGGGTAATCGACGATATCCAGATGCACCGTGCGCGCACCGCGCAGCCCCCCCAGCAACCCGGTCGGCCGCACCCTGAGTGACAGGCGCAGCTGGCTGACCGCGCGGGTGCCTTCGGGCCATTGCGGCTTTGCACCGCTCAGCCTGGCCAGATGGCTTTCATAGTCAAAACGCGGAACCGTGTCGTCGGGTTGGGGCTGCAGGAAGGCCGCTGCAATCCGCCCGTCCCCGGCGGCCAGCAGCCCGGGCATGCGGCCACGATCCAGCAGGTTCGCGACTAGCGAGGTGATGAACACGGTCTTGCCTGCCCGGCTGAGGCCGGTAACGCCCAGCCGGATAACAGGTTCGAAGAAGGCTCCGCTAATGGCATGGCCCACACCTTCCACACTGTCTGTCACACCCTCGGCCAGTCGTCCCAGAACCATTGCGGTCCCCTGCTGTTGTCAAGTCGGCCCTACATAGGGTGCGCGCGACAGCATCACCAGTCGCCACACCCAGATTGCCAGACCCAGCGCCCTGCGCTATGGCCCCGCCTTGAAGGAGCGCCCATGCCGCGTTTTGCCCTGAAAGTCGAATACCACGGCGCGCCCTATTCGGGGTGGCAGCGTCAGGTGGGCCCGCCCAGCGTGCAGGCCCGGCTGGAGGGTGCGATCCGCAGGTTGCAGGCCGATGCGCCGGGCATTGCCGCCGCCGGGCGAACGGACGCCGGGGTCCATGCCCGCGGGCAGGTCGCCCATGTGGACTTGAGCGGCGATTGGGACCCGTTCCGCCTGATGGAGGCGCTGAACGCGCATCTGCGCCCCGATCCGGTTGCCGTGCTGGCCGCCGCGCGGGTTGACGACGATTGGCACGCGCGGTTCTCGGCACGCGAACGCCACTATGAATATCACATCATCTGCCGCCGCGCCCCACTGGCGATCGAGGCGGGGCTTGCCTGGCGGTTGCGTAATCCGCTGGACGTCGCGGCAATGCAAGAAGGGGCCAACCACCTGATCGGCCAGCATGATTTCACGACGTTCCGGTCCACCATGTGCCAGGCGCAAAGCCCGGTGAAATCGCTGGATGTAGCGGTCGTCACAGAGGGCGCGGTTGATGGTGCGCAAGAGATCTTGCTGACCTTCCGGGCCCGCAGTTTCCTTCACAATCAGGTCCGCAGCTTCGTGGGCACGTTGGAACGGGTCGGCGCCGGCGCATGGCAGGCCGCGGACGTTGCGTCAGCATTGCAGGCCCGTGACCGCGCAGCCTGCGGGCCTGTCGCGCCGCCACATGGCCTGACGTTGCGTGAGGTGGGCTATCCGGACGACCCTTTCGCCCGATAACCGCCTTCCGGGCATGTATTTGTCTTCATTCTGCCCCAATTCACCCGCAGGCTATCCATCTGTTGCCAGGGGATAACGAGTGATGGATTTTTCAGCTTTGTTCGCGTTTGATGCGATTGCAGTGGCCTTTCTGGGATGCGTCGCCGTCCGAGAGATTGCGATTGTCACACTGCCCGACAGCGTTGCTGGCCCCGGCGGGTCATTCATCGACACCGCACCGCGCAAGGCCTGAGCCGCCTTAAGGCCGGGGCGCCTCTGGCCTATTGCGGAACTTCAAACGTCAGCGACGCCCACAGGCTTTCCCAGACAGCGTTCTTTTCGTCCGCCAATGCTTCTGACGGTTCGCGCAGGACGACGGAATCCAGCAGATAGGCATGGCCCGGCTTGACCGGGATAAGCGCCCGCCCGGCCTGATCCGTCCGCAAGGTGAAAACCGCAACCTCAGGCGTGTCACCGGTGGGGCGTTCGAAAACCTCGACCTGCGCATCGACGCGCGGCGCGCCCTTGTAGGTCACGACCACTGGCAATCCGGCGGACAGATCGTCGGTGTAGGGGTTGGCGAGGGCGATGATCTCAATCTCCAACCCGCGCGAACGATCTGACCCGTCCCCGGCGCCGACCGCGATCAGCCCTTTGGCATAGCGCGAATAAGCCTCGACAAACTTGTCTTCCGGCAGTGCGCGGGCGCGGTGCGCCTCGACCACCCAAGCGGCGTCTTTATGTTCGACAAAGCTGACGAATTTTTCCCATTCGGAATAATTGACGGTGTTGTCCGTTGTCTGATGAATTAGCGTCACAAGCCCTGCACCGGGTGCCGCAAGATCGGCAGCGGGCCGATCCCCAAGGCGGCCTTTCACTGGCGTCACACCATCCCCCAGGGCCACATCAAAGCGGCGGAAGTTCGGCGGGAAATACGCATATTTCACACCCTTGAACTGCTGCCCGTTCACCAGATCGGCAACGATCCGATCACCGGTGTCAACCTGCCAATCATGGGCGTCGATCCAAAACTCGTGGCCATCGGCGACAGAAATGCTAAGTGCCATCAGCACAGACGCAGCAAAGATACGGACAGGAAACATGAGCAGGCTCCAAAACAGATTTTCAGGCACACAACTGGCGCAGTGGCTTTGGATGTCAAGCCTTATGCTGGCCCTTGTCGCAAGCGCAGGAATTGCCCGCGCGCATGAGGTTCAGCCAGCAATTGCCGACCTGACATTGACGCAGGATCAGCTTGATTTGCAGATCGAAATGGCGCTGGAAGCCCCGCTTGCCGGGATCAATCTGGATGGGCTGAGCGATACCAACGATGCCGCAGAAGCTGGTGAGTATGACCGCCTGCGGGCCCTGCCACCTGTCGCGCTAGAGGCGGCGTTGCGCGACGCCTGGCCAGAATTATCGTCCAGGATCAACCTGATGGCAGGCGAAACGCGGCTTGCACCGGAACTGGGCGTGGTCACAGTCGGGCCGGTCGGCGATATCGAACTTGGCCGCGCCTCGACCATTCACATCAGCGCGGCCCTGCCTGACGATGGCACCGATGTCACGGTCGGTTGGGACAAAACGCTTGGCGGGCTGGTCGTGCGTGAAACAACCGCAGAGGGCGCCGAAGGTTATACCGCGTTCCTGCGTGGCGGCGAATTGAGCGCGCCGATCCCGCGCAGCGGTGGACAGGCCGCCGGGGTCTGGGATGTTGCTGCGAATTACGTTGTGGCCGGGTTTGAACACATTATCCCGCTGGGGCTGGACCACATCCTGTTCGTGCTGGGCCTGTTCTTCTTTGCCTTGGCGCGCGGGCCGCTGCTGTGGCAGGTCACCGCCTTCACCGTCGCCCATACCTGCACGCTGGCGCTGGCCACATTGGGCATTGTCAATATTCCCGCAAACTGGATGTGGCTGGTCGAGGCGCTGATCGCCGTCTCCATCGTTTATGTCGCTGTCGAGAATATCTTTCGCCCGACGCTTGGATGGCTCAGGCCCGCGGTGGTGTTCTGTTTCGGCCTGTTGCACGGGCTGGGCTTCGCAAGTGTTCTGGGCGATTTCGGATTACCGGCGGGTCAGTATGTCGTGGCGTTGCTGGCGTTCAACGTCGGGGTCGAGCTTGGGCAGCTGGCCGTGATCCTGGGCGCATTCCTGATCCTTGTCGCAGCGCGCGCCGCGTCCGAGGTTGCGCGGCTGGACGATGAGGAATCGCTGGTCCGCGATATGCCGGTGATCTACCGCGCAACCGCACTTGTCGGGTCGATCCTGATTGCACTGATCGGGGCCTATTGGGCGGTTGAGCGGGTGTTGTGAGTGGGCCTGGAACTGTACGGTGAAATCGACGTGCTAGGTAATTGAAGCAAATGGCCTGAAGCGGGCGTTGGCAGTTTGTCCCCGCGCCCGGTTCGCGCCGTAAGGCGCAGGGCGCGCGCCGGACCGGTCCCGCCGGTCAGGCGCTGGTCTGAACTTGGCGCGTCCAAGCGAGTTGACGACCAAACCCGAGCCATAAATCATGCAAACTCAATGGTGCAGCGCCAGCCCACCGGTCCGGCGCGCGCCCTGCTTGCGGTGTTTCGGTTGACGTCCGCTTCAGGCCATTCTTGCCCAAACTATTCAGCGCTCTTGGATCACAACATCGGCCCAATTCGCGCGCCTGTTCCTACGCTTTCACCCGCGCCATCGTCGGGTCGTAAAGTGGCTCCAGGCTCACCTCGCAAGCAACGCGTTCGGTGCCGACCTCCAGTTCGTACGCCCCGCTCAGCACATACTCTCGGTTGACCCCGTCAGGATTGCGCACATAGCCCATGCCGATGCTTTTGTTCAGCGAATAGCCGAACCCGCCCGAGGTCAGCCAGCCGACGCGCTCACCATTGCGAAAAATCGTCTCGCGGCCCGTCAGGATCACTTCCGGTGCGGCCGTGAAGGTGGCCAGCATCTTCTTCACGCCGCTGCTGCGCTGTGCCTCAACCGCGGCGCGGCCGTTGAAGTCGATGTTCTTCCTCAACTTCACTGCCCAGCCCAACCCGGCCTCATCCGGCGTATGATCGGGCCCGATGTCCGACCCCCAGGCGCGATAGCCCTTTTCCAGCCGCAGAGTCTCGATGGCACGGTACCCAGCGTTGCTCAGGCCCAGAGGCGCACCAGCCTCCATCAACGCCTCATAGACTGTCGCGGCGTGTTCAACGGGCAAGTGCAACTCCCAACCCAACTCACCCACATAGGTCACGCGCGGCGCCCGCACCGGGCAATCGGCGATGGTGACCTGCTGCATTTTGGCAAAGGGAAAGGCGTCATTGGACAGGTCTGCCGCCGTGACCGCCGCCAGAATGTCGCGCGCCTTGGGACCCATCAGCGACAGGACGGACCAGTCGGCGGTGACAACGTCCAGCGTCGCATCCATGCCGTCGGGGATATTCCGCGAAATCCAGTCGTAATCATGCGTCGCATAGCCGGTTCCGGTGACGATGTAGAATTCATCCTCGGCCACGCGAACCACCGTAACATCACACTCAATCCCGCCGTTGTCGTTCAGCATCTGGGTGTAGATCAGGCTGCCCACGGGCCGCGCCACATCATTGGCGGCGATCCAGGACAGCGCTGCCTCGGCGTCCGGACCGTGCAGGCGGTACTTGGCGAAGGAGGTCTGGTCGAAGACCACCGCAGCCTCTCGTGCGTTGCGATGTTCCCGGCCCACCGCCGCGAACCAGTTGGGCCGCCCGAAGCTGTAGATGTCGCGCTGCTCTTCGCCCGGCCCGGCAAACCAGTTCGGACGCTCCCAACCCATCTTTTCACCGAATACGGCGCCCTGCGCCCTTAGCGTATCATAAAGCGGCGATTTGCGCCGGGGTCGCCCGCTGTCATGTTCTTCGGACGGCCAGGCGGGGGTGTAGTGTTTGCCATAGGCTTCCAGCGTCCGGGTCCGCACCCAGTCGGTATCCTGATGCACCTGCCCGAAGCGGCGGATATCGACGGGCCAAAGGTCGAAGGGCGGTTCCCCCTTCGCCACCCACTCGGCCAGTGCCATTCCCGCGCCGCCGCCCGCCGCGATGCCATAGGCGTTGAACCCGGCCCCGACGAAGAACCCGCGGAGTTCCGGGGCCTCGCCGAGGATGAAATTGCCGTCAGGCGTGAAGCTCTCCGGCCCGTTGGTCAGGGTCTTGATCCCGGCGGTTTGCAACGCGGGCACCCGGCCCAACGCCAGTTCGATCATCGGTTCGAAATGGTCGAAGTTGCTGTCGAGCAATGTGTAGTGGAAGCCATCGGGGATGCCATCGACCGCCCAGGGGATCGGGTTGGGTTCGTACCCGCCCATGACCAGACCGCCAACCTCTTCCTTATAGTATGTCAGGCGGTCGGGGTCGCGCAGCGTTGGCAGGCCGGGGGTCACGCCGTCGATTTGCTCGGTCACCATGTATTGATGTTCGACGCTGACCAGCGGAACGTTGACGCCCACGGTCGCGGCCAGTGTCCGGCTCCACTGGCCAGCGCAGCAGATCACGCGGGCGCAGTTGATGCGGCCCTTGTCGGTCTCGACGCCCTTGATCTGGCCGTCTTCAACGACGATCCGGGTCACCGCCGTATCCTCGAATATCCGCGCCCCGGCCATCCGCGCGCCCCTGGCCAGCGACAGGGTGATGTCGGACGGGTTTGCCTGCCCATCTGTCGGCAGGAAGGCCGCGCCGATCACATCGTCGACCTGCATCAGCGGCCAGAGGTCCTGCGCCTCTTTCGGGGTCAACAGCTGCATGTCCAGCCCGAAGGAATGCGCCGTGGTGGCCTGACGCTTAACCTCAATCCAGCGATCTTCGTTGCAGGCCAGCCGCAGCCCGCCGTTCATCTTCCATCCCGTAGCCTGCCCGGTTTCCTCCTCCAGCCGATCGTAAAGGTCCACGGAATAGCCCAGAAGCTGGGTGATATTGGCGTTGCTGCGCAGCTGACCGACCAGCCCAGCGGCGTGAAACGTCGTGCCGCTGGTCAGCTTGGCGCGTTCAACCAGAACCACCTCCCACCCAAGTTTGGCCAGATGATAGGCGGAGGAACAGCCCACGATGCCGCCCCCGATGATGACCGCCTGGGCCGAGTTTGGAAAATCGCTCATTGGCCCCTCATGCGGCTTTGAAATCGGCGTAGGCGGCGTTGAACCGGGCGAGGTTTTCGGCCGTGTAGGCGGCGTAATCGAAGTCGATGTCCGAGTGGATTTCGGACACCATCGACCACATGGTTTCCCTGAGGAGCGAGGCACATTTCATCGCCCCATAGCGCCGGATCAGCCCGGCGTCGGGCGGCGCATCGAAATAATGTTCCAGCATCACCAGTTCCTGCACCTCGGACAGGCCGTTATTCGTCGCCAGCCCGCCAAGGTCGAACAGCGGAGAATTGAAGCCGCCATATTCCCAATCAATCAGCCACAGGCGATCCGCGCCCTCCAGAATGTTCGCGGCCAGCAGGTCATTGTGGCCCAGAACCAGATCGACCGCGCCGGTGGCGGCCTCCAGCGCGTCGGCTTTGGCCATCAGGTCGGGGAGCGCCGCAGCATAGGTCGACTCGCCGTCGATAAGCGTGCCGCGATAGTCGCGCAGCACGTGGAACACCCAGAAGGTCAGCACCGGTCCGCGCAGGTGCTTGGGCACTTCGTTATGGCAGCGTTTGACCAGATCGATGATCGTGGGCAGGCGGGCAGGGTCTGCAACCTCGGCCTCGCTCAGCGCGCGCGCTTCGACGAACTCCAGCACCAGCGCGCCGGGTTCGTGATAATGGACGCCGGGGGCAAGGCCCGCAGCATGGGCGGCGCGGCTGATCGCCAGTTCGTTGAAGCGCATGACACCGTGCAGCGGGATATCCTCGCCAATGCGCACGACATAGTCGCGCCCCTGATCGGTCAGCTTGATGTTGAAATTGGTGATCCCACCGCTGAGGTGTTCGGCGTCGGTCGGAGCACTCCAACAAGGCAGCGACACGGCCCGATCCAGTGCGGATTGTTTTAGATCGCTCATGCTTCCAACCCCAGACGTTCCTTGGATTTCCGCGCCAGCGCCGTGACGATACGGTCAGCGATGATCGCGATGAATGCCACCGACAGCCCGGCGATGATCCCCTGGCCGGTGTTGGCTTTTGTCAGGGCGATGTAGACCTCTTGCCCCAGGTCACGCGTGCCGACCAAGGCGGTGATCACCAGCATCGACAGCGCCAGCATGATCGTCTGGTTCAGCCCCAGCAGCAGCGAGGGCGCGGCCAGCGGCAGCTTGATGCGCCACAGCAGTTGACGGCGGGTGCAACCGGACACCTTGCCCGCCTCGATCATGCCCGGATCAATGGACCGGATGCCATGCGCTGCGTACCGGACCGCCGGGGCCAGCGCATAAAGGACCACGGCGATCATGGCGCTGAAATCGCCGACCCGGAACAGCATCACGACCGGGATCAGGTAGACGAAGCTTGGTAGCGTTTGCAGCGTGTCGATAAAGGCCCCGATGATGCCGCCCGCGCGTTCGTTCTGCGCCGCCAGCACGCCCAGCGGGATGCCGATGACGCTGGCGATCAGGACCGAGACGCCGCAAAGGTAGACGGTGACCATCGCCTTGGGCCAAAGCCCGCTGGCGGCAATGAACAGGGTCATCAGCGCGCACAGCGTGCCCAACCGCCAGCCGCCAAGCCGCCAGCCGATCAGCGCCATGGCGATGACACCCCAGGGCCAGGGAATGCCGCCGAAAAACCGTTTCACCGGCAGCATCAGCCAGTTGAGGAAGAAGACCTTGATCGCCTCGAACGTGTCGAAGAAGTTGACGTTGATCCACTCGATCGCGCCCGACCAGAAGCGCGACGTGGTGACGGTTGCGCCCTCTGGATAGGTCTGCAAGGCGGGGACGAACTGCCCGGCGAGGAAGGTTCCGACGATCACCAGCGCCACGGTCACACCCCAGGGGTGGCGTTTGACGAAGCTTCCGGTGGCGGCATGACCGCGTTCGCGCACCGCAAATGCCTGGGACAGGCGATCCAGCGCGACGGCCATGACGACGATGGCGAGGCCCGCCTCGACCCCCGCGCCGATGTCCAGACGCCTAAGAGCGCCGAGGACGTCAAAGCCCAACCCCCCGGCCCCGATCATCGAGGCGATGATGACCATGTTGAGCGACAGCATGATGACCTGATTGACCCCGACCATCAGCGTCGGCGTCGCCACCGGCACCAGCACTTTCCACATCATCTGACGCCGCGTGCAGCCGGTCATCTTGCCGACGTCATGCACCTCGGGCGGGACGGTTTGCAGCGCGACGGTCGTGACCCGCACCATCGGCGGCATGGCGTAAATGATCGTCGCCACCAGTGCGGACACCGGGCCAAAACCGAACAGAAACAGGATCGGGACGAGGTAGGCAAAGACCGGCACCGTTTGCATCAGATCCAGCACCGGCCTGAGGGCGCGTTCAAACCAGGCATAGCGGTAGGACAGGATGCCCAGCGCCAACCCGCCAACAGCACCGATGGGAACCGAGATCAGGACCGAGGCCAGCGTGACCATCGCGCTTTCCCACTGCCCGAACACGGCGAGGTAGACAAAGCACGCCCCGACCAAAGCGGCCAGTTTCCAGTCTTTCGCATAATAGGCCAGCGCCACGACCACCGCGATAACGGCGATCCAGCTAAGCGATGGCGCAACCTCGACCGCGTTCTGTCCCAGCCCGGTCTGGAAACCGTCGACCAGCAGGTTGCGCACGAAATCATAGGGCGCTTCGATCACCGCGCTGATGAAGCGTGTCAGGTCGCGGAAGGTGAACAGACCGAAAGTGGCGCTTTCAACCAGCCAGGCCATGGCGGCGGATATCCAGGCCTCCAGCGGTAGTTCCCAGGCTTTCGGAAATTTGATAATCCAGCGCGCGTCCAGCGCCTTGTAAAGCGGGAAAGACCATCGCGACAGCGCCCAGGTGACCGCGAACAGCGCCAGCCAGAATACGTATGGGCGGCGCAGCACGCTCATCCGTGGGACCGCCCGATCAGCACGTCGATCACGGCGCGGCCATCTACAGTGCCGATGGGTTTGCCGTCTGCGTCCACCACCCGGAACGGCTTGTCAGCGGCCTCGATCTGGTCGGCCACATCCTCGACCCGCGCAGTGCCAGGAAGCTGCCCCGCAACGCTGTCCGCGTCGCCCGGTGTCATGATCGAGCTTAGCCGCAGCACCTTCGCACGCGGAATGTGCCGGGTGAATTCGCCGACGTAATCCGTGGCCGGGTTCAGCACCAGTTCTTCCGGCGTGGCGGTCTGCACGATCTCTCCGTCTTTCATCACCGCGATGCGGTCGGCCAGGCGGATCGCCTCGTCAAAGTCGTGGGTGATGAACACGATGGTCTTGTGCAGCAACGCTTGCAGGCGCAGGAATTCATCCTGCATCTCGCGCCGGATCAGCGGGTCGAGGGCCGAAAACGGTTCGTCCAGGAACCACAGGTCGGGTTCCACGGCCAAGGATCGCGCGATCCCAACCCGCTGCTGCTGGCCACCGGACAATTCTCTCGGATAATAATCCTCGCGCCCCTTCAGGCCGACGAGTTCCACAACCTCACGCGCCCGCGCCTCGCGTGTTTTGCGGTCGACGCCCTGCACATCCAGCGGGAAGGCGGCGTTCTGCAGAACGGTCAGATGCGGCAGCAGGGCGAATTGCTGGAACACCATGCCCATCTTCTTGCGCCGGATTTCGATCAGGTCTTTTTCAGGGACGGTCAGAAGGTTGCGGCCTTCAAAATTGACCTCACCTGCCGTGGGTTCGATCAGCCGGGACAAGCAGCGCACAAGTGTCGATTTCCCGGAGCCTGAAAGCCCCATGATAACGAAAATCTCGCCTTCTTCGATCTGCACACTGGCATCGCGCACCGCCCCGATCAGCCCTGCCTGCCGGACGTCGTCCAGGGTTGGCGTGTCGTGGTCCTGCAACAATCGCTCGGCGCCTGCGCCGTACAGTTTCCAGACGTTGCGACAATCGAGTTTTACGGGGCGGGGGGGGGTCATCTGTGGGGCATCCGGTGGTTGGTGGCGGGCACCCGCATCGTGGTTTGCGCGGGCGACGGGGGAGAACTCCGCCGCCCGCTGATCATGCTGGCCAGGACTATTGAGCCCATCCCTTCCAGCTTGATTCATTGGCCGAAAGCCATTCGCTGACAGCATCTTCAACGGACATCCCGTTCAGATCGACGTTGGCGACAAGCTGGCCCATGTCATCGTTGGAGATGTTGAAGTTCTTGATTGCTTCGGCCGCACCGGGCCACTTTTCTTCAACACCGCTCCACGCGACTTTCCAGATCGGGCCGGTGGGCTTGCCGCAGTCGTAGGCGGCGTTCGGGTTCATACCGACCGACGGGTCGTTGTAGCATTCCGCCGAATAGGGCGGGAATTCCACGAACTTGCCGTCGAACTTCGACGGCGCCCAATGCGGCGCATAGACCCAAAGGACGATGGGCGCTTCACGCTGATACGCGCTTTCCAATTCGGCAAACAGCGCCGCGTCGGTGCCGGCGTGGACCACTTCAAAGTCCATTTCCAGCGCCTCGACCCGTTCGTCGTCAAAGCCACCCCAGGTCACCGGGCCACCCAGATAGCGGCCCATCGGGGCAGTCTCGGGCGTGGCGAATTCTGCCGCACAGTCGTTCAATGCCTTCCAGTCCGGCAGACCGGGGCATTTTTCTTCCATATAAGCGGGGTACCACCACTCTTCGATGGCCTCCATGCCGGTCTCGCCCATGTTTACGACGTTGCCGGTGGCGGTGGCTTCGTCCATCGCTTCGCGGCCCGTCGTCTCCCAGATTTCCATGGCGACATGCAGGTCGCCGGTTTTCAGACCTGCGAACTGGGCAATGTAATCCGCCTGGACATATTCGACGTTGTATCCGGCATCTGCCAGCACCTCGCCCATGATCCGGGTGGTGACCAGCTGGCCGGTCCAGTCATGGGTCGTCAGCTTGATCGGATCCTGCGATTCCGCCTGTGCAAACGCGCCGCCCGCCATCGCGGTGGCCAGTGCGGCGGACATCATCAAGGTCTTTGTCATCGGTGAAACTCCCTGCGTTTCCTGGTGACTGCATGGTCCGAACTGGGGCACAGCGCCCTGCGATTCGACCGCAGTCCTGTGTGAAGTCTTGGGCAGAACCCGAAGCGTATCAATAAAAATCCACGAAGATGGACAGCTTTTGTGTTTTTGTGTGGCAGATTGTGGGAAAATGTGAGTATCTGCCGAAAGATTCGGGCATCCGAGGCATATTATGACAGACTCAACCCAACGCCGCGCCAACCACCGAGAGGGCGAGATTGTCGAAGCCCTGCGCCGGGCCGGGGGCGCTTCGCGCATTGCTGCGATCGCGGCAACCCTTGATGTCAGCGAAGAAACCGTGCGCCGGAACATCCGCCGGCTGAGCGAGGACGGGGTGGTCGAAAAACTCCACGGCGGCGCGCGCCTGCTGGATGCGGATATCGAAACCGGGTTCTGGCAGCGCATGGATGAAAACACCGGCGCGAAACGGCGCATTGCCGCCCGCGTGGCCGAGATGATCGGGGACGGCGCATCTCTGTTTCTGGACGTCGGCTCCACCACCGCTTTCATCGCCGAGGCGCTGCGCGGCCATCGCCGGTTGCTGGTCGTGACGAATTCGGTCGTGGTGGCGCATCGGCTGGCCACCCGCAACGAAAACCGCGTCTTCATGGCGGGCGGAGAGCTGCGCGCCCATGATGGCGGGGCATTCGGGGCCGATGCATTGGCCTTCGTGAACCGGTTCCGGGTTGAAAACGCAATCCTGTCGGCAGCGGCGATCAACGCGCGGAACGGATTCATGCTCTTTGATCTGGAAGAGGCCGCGTTTTCCCGCACCATCATGTCACGTGCTCAGCGCCGTATCATCGCCGCCGACGCCAGTAAATTCGGCCGATCCGCGCCGATCAGCGTTGGCAACCCCGAGGATGTGGATGTGCTGGTCACAGACGCCCCGCCGCCGTCACCGCTGACCCGTGCGGCGCGCGAATGGGGTGTGGATATTGTCATGGCAGAGGCCGCAGCATGAGTGATCTGAAGACCGCAATCGGGATCGTGCGCACCGCAAGCGCCCTCCCCATGGCCCATTTCCGCCAGCCGCTGGCCATCGACGCCAAGCCCGACGACAGCCCGGTCACGGTTGCTGACCGCGCCACGGAACAGGAGATCCGCCGCCTGCTGGCCGAGGCGTTTCCCGATGACGGCATGTTCGGGGAAGAATTCGGAAACTCCGGCACCTCAAACGGGCGGCTTTGGGTGATCGACCCGATTGATGGCACACGGTCCTTCATCTCGGGCAGTCCGCTGTTCGGTATGTTGCTGGCGCTTGTCGAAAACGGCGCGCCGACCCTGGGCGTCGTCGGGATGCCCGCATTGGGCGAGGTTTTCGCCGGCGGCGCAGGATTTCCCGCGACCCTGAATGGCGCACCAATCACTGCGTCAAAGGTGACGCGCCTGTCGGACGCGGTGATCTACGTCAATGAAGGTGACCGCCTGTTCGACACTCATCCACAGGCCTTCGCCCGATTGATGCAGGCCGGGGCAACGCGGCGCTTCGCTTATGATTGCTATCCGCACGCATTGGTCGCCGCCGGACATGTAGATTGCGTCGTTGATCTGGGGCTTGAGCCATATGATTTCCTGTCACTGCAACCCCTGGTCGAAGCTGCCGGAGGGGTCGTATCCGATTGGGACGGCAAGCCGCTGACGCTGGAATCAGACGGTCGGATCGTCAGCGCGGCAACGCCAGAGCTGCTGGCTGAGATGCTGGAATTGCTGGCTGGGTAGTAGGACTTTGCGGGTTTTCGCACGCCTTTCGGCGCTTCAACTTTCCAATCGTTCACCCCGCCTTCACCGCCGCCAGATGCCCCGCCCAATCGGGCGCGTTCATCAATGCCTTGCAGCGATCAAACCGGCCTGTCGAATAGGCCCAGAAATCTTCAACCGGGTTGTCATCCGCGTGCTGGATCAACCCCCAGAGTGTCCACAGCAGATCGCACATCGCCTTGTAGATCACCACCCGGCCCATCTGTGCCGGGCTGGGTGCGCCGCCGAAATACGCGGCCAGCATTTCGGCATCCTGCGCGGCGTCCATGCCCGCCTCAACCGACAGATCGCCCAGGTCCCACAACGGGTCGTTCATGCCCGAATACTCCCAATCGACGATCCACATGACCTTGCCATCGTCCAGGAAATTCTCGCACAGAGGATCGCAGTGGCAGGGGGCAAGCGTGGCCGGATGCGCCGCCAGCGCCGCTTTCACCGGTTCGGCGGCCGCGACAATGTCATGATAACCGTCGGGCAGGGTCGCCTTCTTGTCGGCGAGGATCTTCAGATAATCGTCGATCATGGCGAACAACTCGAACCGGAAATCGAACGTCTGGCCCGAGGTGTGCAGTTTGCGCAGCGCCGCCCCGGCGCGCGCCGGGGACCCTGGGCGACTTCGGAACAGATCCGGCGTCATGGTTTCGATGCCGGGGATCGCTTCCGAGATCATCAGGCCGGTTGCAGGATCGGCGAACAGCACCTCGGCTGACACCCCTGCCGCCGCCGCCGCCCGGGCATTCGTCGCCTCGACCGCGCGGTCGATGTATTCCTCGGTTCCGGCGCCGGGAATGCGCACGATGACCGAGCGCCCGTCCACATCCACCCGGTGAACCAGATTGGTCAGCCCGCCCAGCCGCGTGATCGTCGCCGCACCCGCATCCAGGGTGTCAAATCCCGGTGCGCGCCGCAGCGCTTGGATCACTTGTTTTGTATGGTCGCTCATTCCGCTATCCCTTCAACCGCTCATTCATCGGATCATACAGCGCCCCGTCCACGCGCGTTATGGCGTGACGGTCACCAAATACCTCAACCTCGAAATCCACCCGCTCGGCCATCGTGGCATCCAGATATCCAAAGATGATCATCTTGCCGACGGAATGCCCATACCCGGCACTGGTCGCCAGCGAGGCGAGCGTGCCATCAGCCAAAATCGCCTCTCCCCCGAACATCGCCAGTTTTTCGTCGCAGATGAAGGTGCAAAGGCGCCGCGCCGCGCCACCCGTCTTCTGCGCCGCCAACACGTCGCGCCCGATGAAATCGCCACCGCGTTTCAGATGCACGCGAAAGCCAAGGCCTGCCTCGATGGGCGAGTAATCCGGCGAGATATCGGCGGACCAGTAAAGATACCCTTTTTCCAGGCGCAGAGTGTCGATTGCCCGATACCCGACATCGCGAATGCCATGGCTTGCCCCTGCCGCCTTCAGCAAATCATAGACGTGTCGGGCGAATTCCGTGGGGATGTGAAGCTCCCACCCCAGTTCCCCGACGAAGCCGATTCGGACTGCCCGCACCGGGGCCGCGCCCAGCGTGATGTCCTGTGCGGTGGCGAAGGGGAATGACGCGTTCGAGGTATCCTCCTCGGCCACCGCCGCCAGCACATCGCGCGCCTTTGGGCCGCAGATATTGATGACCGCGCGGGCCGAAGTAACCTCAACCAGATGCGCGTCATCGGGCAGATGCCGTCGGATCCAGTCCGCATCATGCGTGCCGAAGCCCGCACCGGTGACGATGTAGAAATGCACCTTTCCCAGCCGGGTAATGGTCAGATCGCACTCGATCCCGCCACGCCCGTTGCACAGCTGCGCGTAGATCACTGCACCGTGTGGACGGTCCACATCGCAGGCGGCGAGGCGTTGCAGGGCCTTCAAAGCGCCCGTGCCGATCAGTTCGAATTTCGAGAAACTCGATTGGTCGATCAGCGCCACAGCTGTTCGCACCGCGCGGTGTTCATCGGCCACAAAGTCATGCCAGCCGGGGTTGAGAAAATCGAGTTGGTCCACCGCCTCCACGCCCTTAGGCGCGAACCAGAGCGGGCGTTCCCAGCCGTTCTTTGACCCCCAGACCGCGCGCTGATCTGTCAATCGGTCGTGCAGCGGTGATAGGCGCAGGTTGCGTGCGGTGTCCGCCTCGGCCCCCGGATAGCGCATTTTGTAGTGGTGGGCGTAATGTTCGACCGCGCGCGGATACATGAAGGCGCGGCTACCGTGATGCGGTCCGAACCGGCGCACATCCAGGGGCCAGAGGTCGAGGCTGGGCCGTCCTTGGGTGATCCACTCGGCAATCATCTCACCCGCGCCACCGCCTGCCGCGATGCCATAGAGGAACCCGGTCGCCAGCATCAAATTGTCGAAACCGGGCGCCCAGCCCATGACGAAATCGCCGTCCGCCGAATAGGGGATCGGGCCGTTGATGACCTGCCGGATGCCGACCTGATTGATCGCGGGGGTAACCTGCGCAGCCTTCACCGCAAGTGGTTCAAACCTATCGAGGTTTTCCGGCAGCAGTTGCCGCACGAACGCACCGGGAATGCCGTGCTCGCCGAAGGGCAGCGTGTCATCCTCATACCCGCCGATCACCAGCCGCCCGCCCGCGTCGGGCTTGTAGTAGACGAGGCGTTCGGGGTCGCGCAGGGTCGGCAGATCCGCGACCGGCTCAGGCACTGGTTCGGTGACGATATACTGGTGTTCGACCGCGCAGGCCGGGATTTTCAGGCCCAGTTTCGCGCCCAATTCCCGGCTCCACATGCCGGCGGCGAGGGTGATGGTTTCGGCCTCCCACACCCCCTGATCGGAGAGGACCTGGGTGATCCGCCCGCCCTTTACGGTGAAGTCCGTGACCGTCACGCCTTGCCGGATTTCGGCCCCATGCAGGCGCGCCCCGGCGGCGATGGCCTGGCACAGGCTGGCCGGATCGACATGGCCGTCGGACGGAATGAAGGCCGCGCCGTGCAGACCGGTGGCGTCGATCAGGGGGAACAGGGCCTTCGCTTCGGACGCGGTGATGACCTCCATCTCAAGATCGAAACTGCGCGCCATTGTCGCGAGGCGTTTGGCTTCCAGCAGACGGTCGTGGGTGGCGGCCAGGCGCAGCGATCCGACCTTCTTCCAGTCGAATGCCATGTCGGTTTCCGCCTCCAGCGCGTCATACATCGCGACCGAGCGTTTCAGCATCCGCGTGGTGTTGCGCTGGCTGCGCAGCTGCCCGACAAGGCCAGCGGCGTGCCACGTCGCCCCTTCGGTCAGACCAGCGCGTTCCAGCAGGACGACGCCTTTTTCCCCAGCTTTCACAAGGTGATAGGCGGTCGAGCAACCAATGATGCCGCCCCCGATGACAAGGTGTTTTACGCTGTGGTCGGTCATGAACGCGTCCCCGGATTGCCGCCTCCAAGCCTGCACGGAGAAGAGATTGTTTCAAGCTGAATTCGTGGCGCAATGGGTTTTGCGAGTCTCCCCGCGCGGTTCGGATTCTGACCTGGCTCGGACGTTGGCAGATTGTCCCCGCGCCCGGTGCGCGCCGCAAGGCGCAGGGCGCGCGCCGGACCGGTCCCGCCGGTCAGGCGCTGGTCTGAACTTGGTGCTTCCAAGCGAGTTGAAGTCCAAACCTGAGCCATAAATCATGCAAACTCTATGGTGCAGCGCCAGCCCACCGGTCCGGCGCGCGCCCGGCTTGCGGTGTATCGGTGAACGCCCGTTTCATGCCACATCCAGACATCTGAAACCACACCTACCGGCGCTTCAGAGCGATCCCCAATCCTGCCTGCTCGGGCCTCGGCAAATCGCGATGTGCCCGCATCACCTCGGCCAGTTTTTCGGCCACGCGGGGGCGCCATGTTTCGGCGCGGCGTTTGTTCAGGTTGAAGCCAAGAAATTTCGCCTCGTTCGTCGCCGCAAGCGCGCCGTCGGCGTTGCGGATCACGCAATGGAATAGGATCAGGCGTTTGTCGTCATGGTCCAGCAGTTGGGTCGTCACGTGGATTGGCTCATCCAGTGCCAACTCATTGATATAATTCACATGGTTTTCGAGAATCGCGTATTCATGGCCGTCCCGATCCGCCATTTCAACTGGGGCATTCATCAGGTTCCAGAAGGCCCAGTTGGCGTTGTCGCAGATCGAGATGTAGTGCGCGACGTTGACGTGATTGAACTCGTCAATCCACTCAGGCTTCACCCGCGTATCGAACAACCTCAGCGGCACGGCGACGGTCATTTCCCGCTCCAGACCGGCGCGCGTTTTTCGGCCAAAGCGGCCATGCCCTCGGCGGCGTCGGCGCTGTCGTAGATGCCGGAATAGGCGCGCAGCGAGCCGTCGCGGGTTGCGGAATAGGCGTCCTGAACGGACAGCCCTTCAGAGGCGCGATCCATTTCCTTAATGGCCTGAAGCGACAACGGCGCGCTGTCGGCAATGCGTCGGCAAAGTGTATGCGAAACGTATGGCAACTGGTCCAGCGGCACCACCTGGTTCACCAATCCCCAACGCGCCAGTTCCTCGGCACTGGCGCGGCGTCCGGTCATCATCATCTCCATCGCTATCGCCCGCGGCAGGCGGCGTGGCAGGCGGATCACCCCGCCCGCGTCGGCAACGATGCCGAGCGTCGCTTCGGGCAGTGCAAACTCCGCGGTGTCCGCCGCAACGATCATGTCCGCGGCCAGCGCCAGTTCGAAGCCGCCCCCAAGTGCGAGGCCGTTGACCTCGGCGACGACAGGTTTGGTCAGGCCCCAGAATTCGGTGAGGCCTGCGAAGCCGCCGACGCCCTGGTCGGCGCCCGGCGCCTCGCCCTCTGCCGCTGCCTTCAGATCCCAGCCCGCGCTGAAGAACCGCCCTTGCCCGCCCGAGATGATCCCGACCGACAGGCCCGGATCGTCCTGCAACTCCTGAAACGCCGCGCCAAGCGCCTGTGACGTCGCCGCATCAATCGCGTTCGCCTTGGGACGGTCCAGCGTGATGCGGAACACCCGGTCCAGTCGTTCGGTCGTGACGCTCATCCTGCCCTCCGCTTCAGCCCGTGAACGGCCAGTCCGGCCAACAACCCCCAGAACGCACCGCTGATCCCCAGTATCGTGACACCAGAGGCGGCAAACAGGAAGGTCACAATCGCCGCTTCGCGCAGGTCAGGATCGCCAAGCGCACCAGCGGCTGACGCGCTGAGCGCGCCGATCAGGGCCAATCCGGCCACCGCCCCAAGCACAATGGCCGGGGCAAGCCCCGCAAAGCCGACCGCCCCGGCGGCGCAGTTCCCGAACAGAATATAGAACCCGCCCGCCCAGACCGCCGACCAGTACCGCCGCGCGGGATCCGGGTGGGCATCCGGGCTGGCGCAAATCGCGGCTGTGATCGCGGCCAGGTTGGTTGTCATCGCGCCGAACGGGGCGGACAGGATGCTCAGCCCGCCGGTTGCAGTAACAATCGGGCGGGTTGCAGGGTCGTAGTCGAAGCTGCGCAGGACGGCGATGCCCGGAATGTTCTGTGATGCCATGGTGACGACAAACAGCGGCAGCGCGATGGCCAGCGATGTCGTGGTGAATTCGGGCATCACCAGTATCGGCGTGCTGAGGATTGGATGTCCGGCAAGCAGGGACAGATCAGCGCGCCACGCGATCAGGCCTGCGGCCACCGCAACCGCAGCCGGTGCGGCCGCAATCCGCGACAGGCGGCCGACCAAAAACCATGCCAGCAGGATCGGAAACCCATAGGCTGGCACATCCACCAGCGCCTGCACCGGAACCAGACACAGCGGCAGCAGGACACCGGCCAGCATCGCCTGGGCCAGCGCAACAGGGATTGCCGCGACCGCGCGCGCCAGCACAGGGATCAGGCTTGCCGCGATGATCAAACCTCCGGTCAGGACGAAGGCACCGATGGCCACGGGAAACCCGCCTTCGGGCATTGCTGTGGCGACCAGCAAGGCGGCACCGGGCGTGGACCATGCGACGCTGACAGGCATCCGGGTCACCAGTGACAAGGCGATCCCGCCCAGCCCCATCGCAACCGTCACTGCCATCAGCGCGGCGGCGGCCTGTGCGTCGCTGGCACCCATTGCCCGCATCGCCTGAAGGATCAGCGCGAAGGTCGAAAACCACCCCGCAACAGCGGCGATCAGCCCGGCGGTCAGGGTACTGAAACTCATGCGCCGAGGGGGCGCAGCAGGCCGCGGCTGATGATATGGCGTTGAATTTCCGAGGTTCCTTCCCAGATCCGTTCGACCCGCGCGTCACGCCAGATGCGCTCTAGCGGCAGGTCGGCCATCAGGCCCATGCCGCCGCAGGTCTGGATCGCCTGATCGGCCACGCGACCCAGCATTTCGGTGCAGAACACCTTGGCCATGGCGCAGTCCTGATCGGCCTCTGGATGGTCCTGATCGATCCGCCAGGCGGTGTGCATGAGGAGGAGTTCGCCCATTCTGAGTTCGGTGGCCGCGTCCGCCAGCGGGAAGGAGACGCCCTGAAACTTGCCGATCTTCTGGCCGAATTGTTCCCGGTTCGCTGCCCAGTCGAGCGCGAAGTCAAACGCCCGCTGCGCGCGGGCCTGCGCCGTTGCGGCGACGGTCAATCGACCGGGCCCCAGCCAGCGGTTGACCACGTCGAAGCCTTCGCCCTCACCCCCGACCATGCACCAACCGGGCACGCGTGCGCCGTCGAACCGGATGATATTGTTGGAATAACCGCGCATTCCGACCTGTTTGTAGCCCGGTGCAACCTCGACCCCCGGCAGGTCGAGATCGACCAGGAAGCAGGAGATGCGCTTGCGTTTGCCGCGCGGCGTGTCGTCTTCACCGGTGGCGGCAAACAGCACCACGAATTCGGAGCGATCCGCGTTAGAGATGAAGTGTTTCGTGCCAGAGATCAGCCAGTCTGGCCCATCGCGCACCGCGCGCGTTTTCATCCCCTTCAGGTCACTGCCCGCGTCCGGTTCGGTCATCGCCACGCAGTCGCGTTTTTCGCCCGACATCGCCGGTTCAAGGAAATGAGCGATCTGTTCACCTTCACACGCCGCCAGCAGGTTGCAGGGGCGGCGGACGCATTCGGCGAGTGCGAGGCTCGCGTGGCCCAGCGCCTGTTCGATCAGCGTCACCTCGACCGCGCCAAGCCCCGGCCCGCCGACGCTTTCGGGCATATTGCAGGCGTGCAGGCCAAGCTCGATGGCCTTGCCGCGCAGCTCCAGCTCCAACTCGCGCGGCAGGTCGTCGGCGGCTTCGACTGCGTCTTCGTGGGGCAGCAACTCCCGCTCCATGAAGGTGCGGGCGGTGTTCCACAGCATCTGCTGTTCTTCGGTGCGGGCGAAATCCATCTGCGGCCCCTAATACGGCGAGTCGACCCCGCCCATTTCGACGTATACCGACTTGATCCGCGTCACGCTGTCAAACGCCGCGCGGGCGTTTTCGCGCCCAAAGCCCGAGCGTTTGACCCCCCCGAACGGCAGGCCTGCGGGGGTGAGGTTATAGGTGTTGATCCAGCAGGTCCCGGCGTCGAGTGCCGCAATGACCCGGTGCGCGCGCTGGATGTCGCGGGTGAAGACCCCGGCGGCGAGGCCGGTTTCGGTGTCGTTGGCGCGGGTGATGACCTCGGCCTCGTCCTCAAACGTCAGGACGGACATGACGGGGCCGAAGATTTCTTCGCGCGCGATGACCATGTCGTCGGTTACGTCTGCGAAGACCGTGGGTTGCACGAACAGCCCGTCGGGCATGGTGGCCACGTCCGCTGCGCTTCCACCAGCCACCAGGCGCGCGCCCTCGGCCTTGCCGGTGTCGATATAGCCCAGCACCCGGTCATATTGGGCGCGGCTGATCAGCGGGCCCAGATGCGTCGCCTCGTCCATCGGATCGCCCAGTACGATGTTCCCGGTGCGGGCGTGCAATCGTTCCAGGAAACTGTCGAGCGCGCCGCGCTGAACAAACACGCGCGTGCCGTTCGAACAGATCTGCCCGGTGGAGTAGAAGTTGCCCAGCATCGCCCCGCCGACAGCCGCGTCCAGATCGGCGTCATCGAACACGATCAGCGGGGACTTCCCGCCCAGTTCCAGTGTCACCGGCGTGACATTCGCCGCTGCCGAGCCCATCGCCTTGGCCCCGCTGCCGGTCGAGCCGGTGAGGCTGACCTTGTCGATCCCCGGATGCCCGGACAGCGCCGCCCCCACATCGCCTGCGCCCTGCACGACGTTGAAAATCCCGTCGGGCAATCCGGCCTCAGACAGGATTTCGGCCAGTTTCAGTGCGCTGAGCGGTGTCGTCTCACTCGGCTTGAAGATCATCGCGTTGCCTGCGGCCAGCGCCGGGGCCGCTTTCCAGCAGGCGATCTGGATCGGATAGTTCCAGGCCCCGATGCCGACGCAGATGCCCAGCGGTTCGCGCCTTGTATAGGCGAAACTGCCGCCTGCGGGGGAACCAAACTCCATCGCCTCACCCGTCAGATCAAAGGCCAGCGCGCCGAAATAATCCATCGCCTCGGCCCCGCTGGCCGCATCGGCGACCAGCGTTTCCTGCAACGCTTTGCCGGTATCGAGGGTTTCAAGCTCGCTCAGATCCCGGTTGCGATCCCGCAGGATGGCGGCCGCGCGCTGAAGCACCGCGCCGCGTTCGGCCCCTGACAGCGCCGCCCATCCCGGCTGTGCCGCACGCGCGGCGGTGACCGCCTGTTCGACCACAGCGGGTGTAGCGCCGTGAACACGGGCGATCACCTCGCCCGTGGCCGGATAGATGCTTTCAATCGCTGGCCCGACGGAATCCTCGACAGGGCCGCCAATCCAGTGAGATGCCTTTGGTTGCGCGCGCATGATGCCTCCGCCAGTTGCTGATGCGATAGAAGCCCCAGAACGCGATCGGTGCGCAACCCAAATCGGCGCGTCACATCACGGTTCCGACATAGCCGTCGCGGGCCGACACCCACGCAGAAGGGTCGGGTCGAAGCCATGGCCTGCCTGCCGGTTCGGCGCGCGCCCGGCCAAGCGCGGATGTTCATCTTCAGGCATAATACTCCGGCGTCTTCTTCAATCCGGGCCATTGGTCCGGGCAGTGACCATAGATCACCAGCGCGCCGGTTTCGTCGGCCAGTGCCATCAGGCGCGCGCCGCTGGCAATTGCGCGGTCTTCATCCCAGGACCCGGCGAATGCCTCGTCAATTTCGGCAGGGCGCGAGATTGCGTCACTGACGATTAGGACAGGCCCGGTGTCAGGCAGTTCCACCAGCAGCGCCAGTTGCCCCGGCGCGTGGCCCGGCACCAGCAAGACCCGCAGGCCGGGGCCGATGCGGGTGTCTTCGTGGATCAGTAGATATTTGCGATCAGGCCAGTCGATGGGTTGGATCGGCCCCCAGTATAGCGGTTTGTCCAGCGCCCGTTCCGCCGCTGCGATCAGGATTGGCGCTTGTGGGAAATCGGCGATGCCGCCGACGTGGTCGATATGGGTATGCGTCATGATCAGCAGATCGACGTCCGACATATCCCGCCCGGCGCGCGCCAGTTGCGTCTTGGGCAGGTTGTCATGGGTCAGGGTCAGAACCTCTCCAAACCCGCCCAGCAGATCCTCGGCCGAGGCTGCCTGAATATCCTCGGCGTATTTCTTCGGAAATCCGGTGTCGATCAGGATGGTTTCATCCGCGTCGGTTTCGATCAGAAAACCGCAGATACCGATGATCCGCCCGTTGGCATGGACCCGGAACAACCCATAGTCCAGCACATGCAGCGCGACGGGCCGCCCCTTTACGTAGTCTGCGCTGGCCATATAGCGTCCCCCCGCAAGAACAATCGTGGGACAGGCATGAAAGTCAAGATTCACACGCTGTTCCAGTATCTGCTGGAAACCACCGAGGCCGCGCCTGAGGCCGTCGTCGGGTTTTCGCTGTCGCAATCGCCCCGGCTTGGGGATTTTCTGGATGATCTTGATCCGGAGTTGTCGCTGGATTGGAACCAGCGCGCGTTCCGGGGTCTGCCGGAACTGCGCGGCCATGTGCTGCGCGAGGCCGGGCTGGAAGACCTCTGCACGCCCGATGATGTGCTGATCACGGCAGGCGCGGCCGAGGCGAATTATCTGGCGATCATGCAACTGATGCAGCCGGGGGATGAGATCGTCATCGAGAAACCCGGCTGGCCGCAGGCCGAGGTTCTGGCGAAATCGCTGGGTGCGACGATCCGGACCGTGACCCGGCGGGAAGAAGATGAATGGGCATTTCCGATGCAGGCGTTCGCGGACGCGGTTACCGAACGCACGCGGCTGATCTTTCTGACCAATCCGAACAATCCGACCGGGCGGATGCTGGGCCGGGACGCATTGGCGCAGATCGTCGAGGTTGCCCGGCGTGTCGGCGCCTGGCTGATCGTGGATGAGGTTTACGCAGGTCTGGAATGGACCGGCACCCGCGCGCCGTCGATCGCGGGGATGTATGAACGCGGGATCACCACGGGCAGCGTCTCCAAGGCGCTGGGGTTGCAGGGGCTGCGCACCGGCTGGCTGATCTGCCCTGATCCGGGGCTGGTGATGGATGCTGTCATCCGGCGCGAGAATTCCAGCGAGATCATGAACATCATGGGAGAGGCGATTGCCGAGATTGCCCTGCGCCCTGCACGATACGGTGCTGCGATGGCGGCGGCGCGCAAGGATGGGCGGGCCAATCTGGAAACCCTGGACGCTTTCGTGGCGGATCAGCCGCGCCTGTCCTGGGTCCGCCCCGAGGCGGGGCTGATCGGTCTGGCGCGTCTGCACGCCGACATCGACGGGGATGAATTCGCCAAGCGCCTGCTGGCGGATCCCTACCGCACCTTCCTGCTGCCGGGCAGCGCCTATGACCAGCCACAGCATATCCGGCTGGGGGTAGGTGGCGGCGCTGGCGTGAACCTGGGGCTGGGGCTGGAACGGGTCGCCGCGTTGCTGGCGGCGTTATAGCGGGCGGTTGAGCGGCGGCTGTTAGGTGTGAACGGTTACGGTGCGGGGGCGGCGGTCACAACCGAAGCCGTGGGAACCGTACGCTCAGGTGGTAATGACGACCTTGCCGGTCGATGTGCGGCTGCGCAGCAGTTCAAGCCCTTCTGCGGCGCGTTCCAACTCCAGCACGTGGCTGACATACGGCTTCAGATCGCCCTGAGCGTACCAGTCGAACAGCTGTGACAGGCTGTCGGTGATCACCTTGGGGTTGGTCTTCGCATAACCGCCCCAATACAATCCGAGCACCGAGATGTTCTTGACCAGCAGGATATTCGCCGGGATCTGCGGAACCGTACCACTGGCAAAACCCAGCGGCAAAATGCGCCCATCGGGGTTGAGGGTGCGCAAGGCGGCGTCGAACAACGCGCCGCCCACCGGATCATAGACCACATCCGCTCCGCCCAGCGATTTTACCGCCGCGCGCAGATCGTCGCCCGCGTCAATAAGGTGGTCGGCCCCGGCGGCCTGTGCGACCTTCAGCTTCTCGGCGCCACGCGCCACGGCGATCACCCGTGCCCCCATCAGTTTGCCGATCTCAACAGCGGTCAATCCAACACCACCGGCGGCACCCAGGACCAGCAGCGTCTCGCCCGGCCTCAGCCGTGCCTTGTGGGTCAGGGCGACGTGGCTGGTGCCATAGGCCACAAGAAATGCGGCTGCATCCACATAGCTCATGTCATGGGGCAAGGGGACGGCCCGTTCGGCCGCGAATACGCCTGCCTCGGCCAGGCCGCCATATCCGCCGAAAACCGCGACCCGGCTTCCGACCGGCGGGCCTTTGGTGTCCGGGCCAAGCGCGATCACGTCGCCCGCAACCTCCATTCCCAGCGTGAAGGGCAGGGGCGGTTTTTCCTGATAGCTGCCTTTCGCCATCAGCAGATCGGCAAAGTTGAGCGCGCATGCGTGAATGCGGATCAGAACCTCGCCCTGTGCAGGGGCCGGGGTTGGAATGCGTGTCAGCGCCGGATCGGCATCGTGACGGGACACCTGGAATGCCCGGATTTGATCCGCGACGGCCTGTTTGCGTTGCGTCATGGTGATTCGCTTGCCCTTAGGTTGAGTGGGTGTTCGGGCCGTTCGCTTGACGTTGACGGAACGTCAACCGGCAAATTTGGCAAAATGGCCTTGAAATCGACGTTTTGGGTTAGTCGCGCCATATTCGCGTAAGTGACAGAAATAAAACGATAAAACACCGTCTTACAACCAGAGACCTGTCCAAAAGTACAAGTTGGCAACTTACACGAGATGGCTGAGGAAAGGGACAGCCAGAATGAAATGGAGACTGACAAATGAAACACCCCGTTGACGTCCATGTTGGAAAGCGCGTTCGCCATCGTCGTTGGATGATCGGTATGACGCAACAACAGCTTGCCGAAGGCGTTGGTATCAAGTTCCAGCAGATTCAGAAATATGAAACCGGCATGAACCGGGTCAGCGCATCGCGCCTTTGGGATATCTCCGAAGCGCTGGACGTGCCGGTCGCCTTCTTCTTTGAAGGTCTCGACGGTGCCGAAGACAGCGAAACAAGTGCTGCTGCATCCGCCCAGGGCGATATGCTGGTCGACAAGGAAGCACTTGAACTGGTGCGGTCGTACTATGCGATCCCCGAAACCCAACGCCGCCGCCTGTTTGACCTGGCGCGCGTGCTGAGTGACGCCGCCGCGTGACACGGCGCTTGACCTGCCATGGCGGGTCAGGTCATCCCGGGCGGGCAATATTGTCCGCTAAGGAAAACGGGAATGGCCGAACTTACTGAGGCGACCAAGAGTATGTTGGTCGAAGTCTCGCATAAACTGGCTGTAGTAGCTCGTAACCAAGCCCTGGCATCCTTCCGGATGTCGGGGCTTTTATCTGAAAACAAGCTGGCGGACGGGTTTGACCCGGTCACCAAGGCGGACCGCGATGCCGAGGCGGCGATGCGCGAGATTTTGGCGCGCGAACGCCCCGATGACGGGGTGATCGGCGAAGAATTCCCCCCCCTCGAAGGCAGCAGCGGGCTGACCTGGGTGCTGGACCCGATTGACGGCACGCGCGGCTATATCTCGGGCACGCCGACCTGGGGCGTGCTGATCGCCGTGGGTGACGAAACCGGGCCACTGCTGGGCGTAATTGACCAACCCTATGTCGGAGAGCGGTTCATCGGCGGCTTTGGACTTGCAGAGTATGAGGGGCCGCTGGGCCTGCGGCCGCTGAAAACCCGCGCCGCGCAGCCGTTGTCGCAGGCGACGCTGCTGACGACTTTCCCCGAGGTTGGTACGGCTGAGGAAGGGCGGGCCTTTCATGCGGTTTCAAGGCAGGCGCAACTGACGCGTTACGGGATGGATTGCTATGGCTATGCCCTGCTGGCGGCGGGTTGTGTTGATCTGGTGATCGAGGCCGAGTTGAACGCCTATGACATTCAGGCCCCGATTGCGGTCGTGCAGGCGGCGGGCGGCATCGTCACCGACTGGGCAGGCAATCCGGCGCATAACGGAGGGCGGGCGATTGCGGCGGCGAACCCCGAAATTCACGCCGAGGCAATGGCGATCCTGCGCGAGGTAACGGGATGAGTGCGACCCTGATCCGAAACGCCGACCTGATCCTGACGATGGATGATGCGGCGCATGAATTGGCGGGCGATATCCGCATTGAAGGCGGTGTCATCACCGATGTTGGACTCGGACTGCCCGCGGACGGCGCCGACATCATTGACGCGACGGGCTGTCTGATCACGCCCGGTCTGGTGAACACGCACCACCATCTGTACCAGACGCTGACCCGCGCGGTCACGGCGGCACAGGACGCGCTGTTGTTTGGGTGGTTGCAGACGCTCTATCCGATCTGGTCGCGTTTCGGGCCCGAAGAAATGCGGGTCTCGGCCCAGATCGGACTGGCCGAACTGGCGTTGTCGGGGTGTTCCATGACCTCGGATCATCTGTACCTGTTCCCGAACGGCGCGCGGCTGGACGATACGATCGACGCGGCGGGCGAGGTTGGCCTGCGGTTTCACGCCACGCGCGGCGCGATGAGCATTGGCGAAAGCGATGGCGGGTTGCCGCCGGACGCGCTGGTCGAGGAGGAAGCCGCGATCCTGAACGACTGCATTCGTGTGGTGGATGCGTTTCACGACCCGTCGCCGGGCGCGATGATCCGGGTCGGCATCGCGCCCTGTTCGCCATTTTCGGTCAGCCGCGAGTTGATGCGCGACGCCGCCCTGCTGGCGCGGGACAAGGGCGTGATGCTGCACACTCATCTGGCCGAAAATGACGAGGATATCGCCTATAGTCTTGAGAAATTCGGCTGTCGCCCCGGACAATATGCCGAGGATCTGGGCTGGACCGGCGATGACGTCTGGCACGCCCATTGCGTCAAGCTGGACGGGCAAGAGATTGACTTGTTTGCAAAATCCGGCACCGGGGTCGCGCACTGCCCGTGTTCGAACTGCCGACTGGGGTCTGGGATTGCCCCGGTGCGGGCGATGCGGGATGCGGGCGTGAAGGTCGGGCTGGGCGTCGATGGTTCCGCCAGCAATGATGCGGGCAATCTGGTGGCCGAAGCGCGGATGTCGATGCTGCTGCAACGGGTCGCCAGTGGCGCAGACGCGATGAGCGCGCGTGAGGCGCTGCGCATCGCCACCCGTGGCGGGGCCGAGGTGCTGGGCCGTGATGATTGCGGCCAGATTGCCGCCGGCAAGCGCGCGGACATTGCCTTGTGGGCCATGAACGGCGTCGAGGCGGCGGGCAACTGGGACGCCGGCGCGCTGTTGCTGGCCGGACCGACGCGGGTGCGGGATTTGTTTGTTGAGGGGCGTCAGGTGGTGCGGGATGGCGCGCTGACGACATTGGATCTGGGGCCTGCGATTGAACATCAGAACCGCCTTGCGGTGGCATTGATGGGCTGAGTTGGATCGGTCTGCATTGTTGCATGGGGGGATCAAACCTGATGATGTCCCCGGTGGATAGTCTGGTGATGGATCGAATGAATGGCAGAGAATAAGCAGCGGCCGAAGGGCAATTCCTATTACAACAAGCGCGCCGAGACCTACGAAAAACGGCGCAGGAAGCAGCCGTGGTGGCAGGTCGAGCAAGACCAGATGGCGGAATTGCTGGCCGGGCTGCCGGATGGGCTAAGCGTTGTGGATATCCCATTTGGGACCGGACGATTCGTGGCGGATTATCTTGGCAAGGACTTCAAAGTCAGCGGGCTGGACGCCTCGGACCACATGCTGGCTGCGGCCAAGGATGCGCTGGGCGATGACTATGAACGTTGCACCTGTGTCGTCGGCGATGCGGCGGATCTGCCCTATGAAGATGGTCAGTTTGACCTCTTGGTTTCGACCCGGTTCCTGCGCGACATCGTGACCTTCGCGCAAGCCAAGAATATGTTGGCCGAATTCGCCCGCGTCACCAATCGGTTTGCGATCCTCCAGCTTGGCCATAGCTTTCCCAAACTGGGCTATCCAGACGATGACGACGTCATGGCGGGGCGGATGACCGAAGCACAGGTGATTGCGCTGTTGGCCAAACACGGGCTTGACGCCAAGGAGTGGCGCCTGGTCAAGGACGACGGCGAAGGAAAGATCAGCCACATCCTGTGCGAGAAAACCGCGGCATGATATTCGAATTCGCAGGTTTGCCGGGATGCGGAAAATCCACTGTCTGGAACGAGGCATCACTGGCCCTGAAGTCAGCCGGCGTTGGTATCGAGAGCATGCGCAGTCACGCCAAGCGATCCAT
>Ga0209578_10000225_pt1 | contig 94862 bp, 84 predicted proteins | sample tdAd472_FD_187127 | JGI IMG/M metagenome (GOLD analysis project Ga0209578, IMG submission 187127) | Marine sediment microbial communities from the Atlantic coast under amendment with organic carbon and nitrate - tdAd47.2 (SPAdes)... | ecosystem: Environmental > Aquatic > Marine > Coastal >...
GTTTTATAGTTGGGCTGCTGGTGATGAGTCGGCCAGTTTTTCTGGGCGGAGAGGCCGTAGCAAGTGAGGCCAAAGTGCCGAGTGCTACCCTCGTTCCAGTACAGCACCAGCTGGCCCAGCCCGATGAGCGGATGCCGATACTGAATCAATTGGACTTTGCGGTTGGCCGCAGTTTTTTTCGTAACCCCTGGGTACAGGCGCCGGCCTCAACAGATGCTCGGGATGGTTTGGGGCCTTTGTTTAACTCAGTGACTTGCCTTAGCTGCCATGTTTCCTCCGCTCGAGGTTTTGCTCCTCAGCAGGATAAGCCTCTGCGGCATCAAGTGGTCAGGCTTAGCGTATCAGGAGATGCGCTCACTCGAACGGCAGGCGTTGTACCTGAACCTGGCTATGGAGTGCAGCTGCAGAGTCAGTCTTTGCCGCAGCTTTTACCGGAGGGCCAGCCGCTGATTCGTTATCAGCCGGTGACGCGGCAATTGCGGAATGGAACCACGGTTGTGCTTCGAAAGCCTGAATTGAGAATTGAGCAGCTAAACTATGGAGCGTTGTCGAATAGAGTTCAAACCTCAATACGGTTAGCGCCGGCAATGACGGGCTTAGGTTTGCTGGAGGCTGTGCCGGAGAAGCAATTGCTGGCGTGGGCTGATGCCGTAGATGCTAATGGCGATGGCATTTCAGGGCGAGCAAACAGGGTTTGGGATATTGCTTCTCAACAATTCGTCATGGGTCGTTTTGGTTGGAAAGCAGAGCAGCCAACGATTTTGCAACAAACAGCCGGGGCTCTTCATGCTGATTTAGGGATTACCTCGACGTTGATGCCTGAGCAGGATTGCACGCCCATTCAACAGGTTTGTCAAACTGTCGAACACGGCGGAGAGCCTGAAATATCGGATCACTTGTTACAGCGGATCGCGTTCTATGTTTCAAATCTGGCCGTGCCCGCGCAGCGTGATGTAGACAGCGATACTAAAAATAAAGGGCAAGCGTTGTTTTTCGAAGCCGGTTGTCAGCAGTGCCATCGACCAACCTTGCAGACCGGAGTCTCTGAGTTTGAGTGGCTATCAAACCGTAAAATTTACCCCTATACGGATCTGTTATTACACGACATGGGTGAAGATTTAGCCGATAATCGGCCGGTGTTTGGCGCTTCGGGCCGAGAATGGCGCACCCCTCCTTTGTGGGGAATAGGGTTGGCTAAAAGCGTTTCCCCAGAAACCGGCTTTTTGCATGATGGCCGTGCTCGTAACGTGCTAGAAGCGATTCTTTGGCATGGTGGGGAGGCGCTGCAAAGCCGTATAAAGGTCGAGCAAATGAGTGCCGCGCAGCGTGATGATCTGGTTCGTTTTGTCGAGTCGCTTTAAGTTTGAATTTGGAAAGGTTGACGTTATCGTATGATCAATAGAGATAAAGAGAAATTAGAAGAAGGTTTAACGATGGGGCGCTTAAACTGGTTGCTGGTAGCCTTATTTAGCGTATTGCTGGTTGGTTGTAGCAAAGCGCCAACCGAACCGAAGTTGTTGGCCGATACCGCTAACCAGGTTATTTCACCACTGTATGCTGAGTTAAACAGTCAAACTCAGCAGCTGTTCCAACAAAGTCAGGCTTTTTGTCAGGCGCCTTCAGAGCAGACTCAGCAACAACTTCAACAGCAATGGCGTGACACCATGAATGCCTGGGCGCGCGTTCAGCCGATTGGCTTTGGCCCCGTTGAGACGGGCAATTTACGCTGGAAGATACAGTTTTGGCCGGACCGAAAGGATCTCACCAGCAAAAAAACGGAGGCGCTGATTCGCAGTGATGAGGCGCTGACCGCGGAGCGCGTTGCTGCCGCGAGTGTGTCGGTGCAGGGGTTAGCCGCGTTGGAGTACCTGCTGTTTGATGAGCGTGTTAAAGCCGTTAGTTTTTATCAGCAGAACAGCCGCCGTTGTGAGTTACTTCAGGCCATTGCGGAGCGAGTGCATCAAGTGACCCAACAGGTTGAAGATGAATGGCCAGATTTTGCCGCTAAATTCGCTCAACCAAGCGTAGATAGCCCGCTTTATCCCGATAACAAAGCGGCGTTGGCTGAATTGCTCAATACGCTGGTGGTTGGTGTTGAGGTGGTGAAACGTAATAAGTTGGGGCTGCCTATCGCTAACGGAGCCAATGCTCAGCATGCGAAACCTTACAGATTGGAAGCTTGGCGTAGTCAGTATTCGTTAGCGTTAATGCGCGCGAGTACTGAAACGTTGGAGCAGTTGTATCGTGGCAATGGTGGATTTGGGCTTTCGGCTTATTTACAGGAGCAGGATGCTGTAGACGATGCCCTTCTTGGTGCAATTGATGAGGCTTTTGCGGCGGTAAATACGCAGTTTGCAGCCATTGAGGCGCCGCTGTTTACACAGATAAAGCAGCCCGAATACTACGCGCAATTGACAAACCTGCGGCAGCGTCTCGACCTGTTACAGCGCCAGCTTGCCAAGCTGCCGGAAAAACTTGATATCAGTCTTGGTTTTAATAGTAATGATGGTGACTAGATAGCCATGCAACGGCGACAATTTTTACAATTAGCGATGGCCAGTAGTGCGCTGGCATTATCAGCGCTGAGCGGTTGTAGTTCTCGCTCTTCTAAGGAAAGCCCTCTGTTGTTGTCAGGGGCTGATAAGGGTAATGAGCACACCGTCAGCGGTTGGCAACTGGGACAGGGTGAGCGCTTTCGGCTAACCGTTGAGCAGCGAGTTCATGCACCGTTAATGCGCCCTGGCAGTCATGAAGCTGTTTACGTTGCACGCAGGCCTGGCACCGTTATTTATGTGGTGGATGTGAAAGCTGGGCAGATCAAGCAGCAGGTGCTGGCTGAAAAACAACGACATTTCTATGGGCATGCGGTTTTTTCCAATGATGGCCGTTGGTTGTATGTGCCTGAAAATGCCTATGCTGAAGGGGGGCGTGGCAAGTTGGCGGTTTATGACGCCGCGGCAAATTATCAGCGTGTACAGGAGTTTGATTTGGGGGGTATTGGACCTCATCAGTTGGCGCTAATGCCTGATGGGCTAACCCTGGTGGTTGCAATGGGAGGGATTCAGACGCACCCTGATTTGGACCGGGAAAAATTAAACTTGGCGACTATGCAGTCGGCATTGGTGTTTGTTGATCGCCTAAGTGGAAAAATTACTCAGCGTTTTGATGCGCCTCATCAACATTTGAGCTTACGTCATTTGGACGTTGCCCCTGACGGTACAGTAGTGGTGGGTGCTCAGTTTCAAACAGCCGCTAATCCTGATCAACCTTATACTGGGCCATTAGTATTTTCCCAGCGGGGGGCGGAGCCACTAAAGGCATTTGAAGCTCAGGAGCGCGATTGGCTTGCACAGCATCACTACATTGCCAGTGTGGTGATTAATCGGGCCAGCACATTGGCTTTGACGACCACCCCGCGCGGCGGGCGTGTTAATCTTTGGCAGTTAGAGCAGGGCATACTGCTGCGCAGCTTCCCGGTGCGTGATGTTGCCGGTGCGGGATATTTAGCTGATCAGAACCAGTTTGTTGTGAGTAATGGGCTCGGGCAATTATTTGCAGTGAGTGATGAACTGCAATTGTTGGCACAGGCACCTGCAACTCGGTGGGATAACCATTTATCCATTGGTTAACCGTTTTTATTGAGGGAGTAACGAGTGTCTTTAACGCGACGCGCATTTTTACAAATCGGCTGTTTGGGACTCACGGCTTGTAGTTTGCCAAAGTTTACGCTGACGGAAAGTGACGCAGATGTTGATTTTGTGCTGGTGGCCGAACCGGCGTCGGTTGAACTCGTGCCCGGCAAGCAAACGGCTGCCTTGACCTTTAATGGTGATTACCCGGCTCCGGTTATTCGAGCTAAGCAGGGCAAGCGTATTCGTATTCGGTTTATTAATAAACTTAATGAGCCGACAACGATTCACTGGCATGGTATTCGTATTGAAAATAGCATGGATGGTGTGCCTTTCCTGACTCAGCCACCAGTTCAGCCAGGCGAAGAGTTTATCTATGACTTCTATTGCCCGGATGCGGGGACTTTTTGGTATCACCCGCACGTTAATAGTTTGGTACAGCTGGGCAAAGGCTTGACGGGTACCTTTATTGTAGAAGAAGCCGAGCCTCTGGCTTTTGATCATGAGGCGGTTGTGCAATTGCGAGACTGGCGTTTGGATAAAGAGGGTGAATTTTTACCTCTGTCGACCCCTCGCCAGGCAGCGCGTGCTGGTACCTTGGGTACGGTGAAAACGGTTAACGGGCTGATTAAACCAACCCTGGAAATACCTGCTGGTGGCTGTATACGTGCGCGTTTTGTAAACCTTGATAACACCCGTGTTTATCATCTTTCTTTTAAGGACTATCCGGCTCAGGTATTAGCTCATGATGGCAATGCTATTGAGAGGCCTTACCCTCTGGAGTCTCGTGATACCGGCGCCGGTATGCGCCTGGATGTGGGCTTTATCGCACCCGATGAAGTCGGCAAAGAGGTGATTGTTTACGATAAAAAAGGCCGCGGTTTTTTTGAGATTTTCCGTTTTCGGACGGTTGCCAATGCGCTGCCAACGCGTACTGAAATTCCGCGTTTGCCTGTGAACCCGATTCCCGCGCCAGATGTGGCTAATGCGCAGCATTTAAAGCTGGTTTTTGAATGGGAAGGTGCGTTATCACCGGTTAAAAAGGATGGCTCGGTTGACCACAGTTTCTGGACGATTAACCGCCGTGCCTGGGAGGGTATGAGTAAAGGAGCGATTCCGGCACCGTTAGCCACGTTAGAACTGGGTAAGAGCTATGTGGTGGAAATGTACAATGCGACGCCTCACCATCACCCGATACATATGCACGGAATTACCTTTACGGTGCTGTCGTCCAACAAGCGTGAAATAACACCCTATCATACGGATACCGTGCTGATGGCACGTAACGAAAAGGTGAAGATTGGGTTTGTGGCCGATAACCTAGGGCGCTGGATGTTCCATTGCCATGTTGTTGAGCATATGAAGACCGGGCTTATGGGCTATGTCAGTATTGTTTAATCAGTGACGGCTATAAAAGCTGTTGCTCTGTGCAGGTGGGGCGTCTAAGATTGATGCCTAAATTGCATGCTGGAGTTTGATCTATGAGTTTTGGTTTTGTTTTTACACTGATTATTGGTATTTCTGGACTGGCAGGTTTTATTCTGCTGCATCGTGTTCAGGATTACCTGCGAGGCGGCCAGAAGTTTTCACAGCTAGACCCGCAGCGCAAGCAAATGGTTATCTATGTGTTGGTAGGTGAATGGCCCTGTTTGTTCCTGACACTTTACTGCGCACAGCAGGTGATGCGAGTAGCTTCTCAATAGCACGGTTTTCATCGCAAGGCATAAAAAAAGCTGCAAATGCAGCTTTTTTTATGCCTGATAAATGAGACAGATTTCAGAGTTCTGCGGCCAGCGTTTTAGCCGCGGCTTCCTCTTCAAACCCCGCATAGTCACGTAACAGCCGATCAACTTCTTTCTTCGCTTGAGCCTTGTCACCGTTCATTGCCAGTGCTTTGGCGAGGTGATAGCGAATATCCGGGTTCGATGGGCTTTTCGATGCGGCTTTTCGAAGCAGTTGTAACGCCTCGTCCTGATCGCCCATGTGCAACATGATCCAGCCATAGGTATCAATGACGGCTGCGATATTAGGGGCGAGCTGGTGAGCTTGCTGGGCGGTATTCAGGGCCTTGTCAGACTTCTCGAGCCAGTACAGCCAGGCTAGATTGTTGAGTGCGGCTACATTTTTTTCGTTGCTGGTAATGATTTCATATTGTTTGATTGCGCGCTGATTATTTTTTGCTTGCTGGTAAAGAGCAGCAAGTGTCATGCGTCGCTGCAGGTCATGGGGCGCGCCCTCCAGATAGGTTTCAAGGGTTACTATCGCAAGGTCTGTTTTGTTTATTTGTTGATAAAGTCCGGCTAATTGGCTTGCCAGATAAGGCGTTTTCGTCTGATCAAAGCCTTGCTGATAAGCGTCAATCGCAGCGTTGGTTTTTTGCTGAGCAACGAGCAGGTCGCCCCGCAGGCGGTGATTTAAGAAACTGTTGGGGTAATGCTGTCCAAAAGTCTCAAGCGCCTGTTGTGCGTCCTTAAAACGCTGTTGAGCAATCAGGTTGGTTACACGCGCAGAAAGTGCTGAGGCGTGTTTTGGTCTCAGCGTTAGCACTTCGTCGATAAGTGTTAGCGCATCGTCGTATTGTTTTTGATTAATTTCTAATTGAGCTAACTGTAAACGATGGTTAATGTCCTGCTCATTGCTGTCGATAATTTCCATTAGATAAGAGCGGGCCTTATCGGTTTCATTGGCCGCAAGGCTAACTCTGGCCATCAATGACAGGCTGCCAGCATTGCGGCCCTGAGCGGTATAAAACCGCGATGCCTCTCGGCGGGCTTTCACTAAATCATTTGTTTGCAGGTAATAATTAACCAGCAGGCTAACCGGTTGGTAGGCGGTTGGGTTGCCGTCGCGGGCTTTTTCCAGCGAACTAACCAGCGCTTTTGGATTGTTGTTCACGCCTGCGATCTGAGCCATCAACAGGTGGCTTTGCAGGTGGTTTTTGTTAATTTTAAGCGCGTTATTAATGTGCGCTTTTGCGGCATCAAACTGCTCATTTCTTGCTTCAAGTTTTGCCAATGCCAGTAACGCGGGAATGAACTGGTCATCAATGCCGAAAGCCTGTTGATAAGCCTCTCGAGCCGCCTCGGTATTTTGCTGGTTTTCGTAAGCGATGGCTTTGAGGTTAAGGAAGGCTGGACTTTTTGGGTATTGCGCGATGGCTTTATCGATAGCGGCAAAGGCGTTGTCGTACTGCTGCTGATTGAGGTATGAAAGAATCAGCATGATGTTGGTTTGTTCTGTTGCGTCTGGCCGTGTGACGGCGTTTTCAAGCTCACTGATAGCGCTGTTGATGTCGCCGCTGGCAATTTGACCAATCGCTAGCTGAGTGCGTGTGTTTTCAATTGCGGGGTCTATTTCCAGTGCCAGGTTTAGCATTTCTGTGCCACGATTATAGTCACCGGCCTGCAGGTAAGCGCGTCCCAGTAAATTCAGTAACTGGGCGTCTTTTGTATTGGTGCGCTGCACAAAGCCGTCAAGCAATTGAACGGCGCTGTTGGCGTCTTTGAGCTGCAGGTAAACGGCGCCCATCAGGCGATTAGCAATCAGGTGGCTGGGTTGGGCGGCAACAAATTTTTCCAGGTAAAACTGGGCCTGTTCGAAATTTCCCTGTGCGTAATGGCTGGCACCAAGAATAAAGTGTGTCATCAGGTGTTCTGGAATGGCGCGTAGGGCCTTTTCGCTAGCTGTTTGTGCCGCTTTGTACTTCCCTTCACTGAGCAGCAAGCGAGCGAGTATAAAGTGCGCCAAGCCATTATTTGGATTTTGTTCTAGCAGGATGTTGGCGTCTTTACGGGCTTTTTCTAATTGATTGGTACGCACATAAAGTTCGCTGCGCATTACGCGGGCGCTCTGTAAAAACGGATCAAGCGACAGCGCATGATCGAGAGGTTTAATGGCCGCTTGTGGCTGCTGTTGGGCAACGTAGAGTTGGCTTTGAGTGATCAAGGCGTCAAAGTTGTCAGGCTCAAGTTTTAGGGCGTTTTCAAGCAGTGGGGCAGCTGTTTCGTATGCTTTCTCAAACATGGCAATGCGTGCCAGGCCTACATTCGCGTATGCGTTGTCTTGAATTGCGATAGCCTGTTGAAAGGTTTCCTTGCCATCGATGATAAGGTTTTTAGATAGTTGAGCATGGCCGACGATGGCGAGTAATTGCGCCTGCTGCTTTGTTGCGAGGGACTGCTGTTGATCAAGTAGGGCGATGGTACTGTCAGGGTTATTACTTAAAAAATAGCTACGCGCTAATGGAATAGCCCATTGTTCAGCCGGTATACCAAGTTGGCGAGCTTTCTCAAGCTCTTTAGTGGCTGCCTGCACGGACATTTGTTTTAAGTAGGTAAGTCCCAGTAGTAAGCGGGCTTCACTATTGTTGGGGTTTTCCTGCAATAAATTCTTCAGCTGGATAACCGCGGTTGCATATTCGGCCTTATCGAAGCTTTGTTGTGCCTCGGGCAGGCCGCTGCCCCAGCTTGGGCTGCAAATCAATAATCCAGCGGTGAGTACGAGTGACTTGACGTTGAACTTACGTGGAGTGCGGAGTGGAGCTTTTTGTGCCATTAGGGGTTCCCTTTTTTGTGGCTGATCCAAGATAAGTAGTGATCCGGGGCCAACGTTATTCTGCTTTAATGGGCTTTAATAGAGTATTTTGCCTACTGATTGTTCGCTATCAAGCTTAGTAGATAGCATTTTATGAGCAAAAAATACATGAACTTTGGTTGTTGAATTGTGCAGGAGGGGCTATTCGCTTGAGGTATTTGTCGATTAAGGGCCGTATGTGAGCGGCTAGCGAGAGAGGCGAAAGGCGAGTTGATTTATATTTGGGAGGCCTGTGAGGTGTTATGAAGTGCAACTTCGCCTGGCGTTTTTGACGCTTTGTTTTTGAATCGATATAACAGGTTGGGTTCGCTGACAATGTATAAAGAGCCGTCGGCGGCGAGTGTCACCCCTTCTGCTTGCGGGATGCTATCAAGCAACGCGTGATTTGAGCGTTTTAGCTTCATTCTGGAGAAATGTTGACCAGCCAGGCCGAATTCAGAAAGACTAAAGGACTCGTGGCTAAGTACCAGTAAGCGGCGTGAATTGGGCTCGAAAAAAACGCCGCTTAAATCGCTTATGCTCGAGTTTACGGCTTCTATATCCCAGGGAATTGAGATGTTTACGTCGGCGGCGTTATTGAGTAATCCAGAAATTTTATAGAGTGCACGAGGGGACTTTTCTTTAACCAGGTAAATGTCACCGGTTGCATGATCAATGCTGACCCCCTCCAGGCGGAGATTTTTTTCACTATTGGTGAAAATATTTAAAGCAAAGTTGCTGGTTTCGGACTTGTTAATGTTGCGGGTGTTGCTGTTGATGGTGACGAAATTGACAGCCGAGCGTCGCTCTTCAAGGATGATGAACTTATCGCCCTCAACATGGGCGACACCCTCGGTATCTTCAAAACCGGTCAAGGTGATTGTTCTTAGCACGTTGCCATCAAGACTTAGCTCGATAACCTTTTCAGGGTTGTTCACCACCATAAACAGGCTGTTGCTGGCTGGACTGTAGGTAAGCCCAGATGCGTTATCTTCTAATCCACTAATGATTATGGGCTCGCCAACCAGCTGATAAGAGGCTAATAAGCCTGCGGGTTTGTCAGCATAAAAAGTGTGCCATAGTGCGACGGTGGCCGAGATAGCAAGTGTGATGAGCGTTGCGCTAGCGAGTACAATTGTCGATAGGCTAAGGCGGCTGGGAATGAGCTGGGCTTTTAGCGGTAGGCTTGGGTAGAAAGTTTGCATTGCGTCAACCTCATGAGATGGCTGACTGAATTCTGTCACTGCTGTATGACAGGTAGATGAAATGGGGTATTAAATTGCGAAGGTTAAGCTGGCTTCTAGTTAGTGCCTGAATAAATGTTGGGTTTTATTGGCGATATAGACTAACGATAGCATGACAGGAACTTCGACCAACACGCCAACGACGGTTGCCAAGGCAGCCCCTGAATGAAGACCAAACAGTGAAATAGCTACAGCCACCGCTAGCTCAAAAAAGTTTGAGGTGCCAATTAAGCAAGCCGGAGCGGCAACATTATAAGGTAGTTTTAATGTGCGAGCGGCCACGTAAGCAATCGCAAAAATGCCGTAAGTTTGGAGTAGTAGTGGAACGGCGATTAAGCCAATGGTTTGTGGTTGATCAATGATCACCTGTGCCTGGAAGCCAAATAACAACACTACCGTTGATAACAAACCTAATATTGACCAAGGCTTAATGTTGAGCAGGAAGTTTTGCAGTCTTTCTGTACCGCCTGAAGACTCCAGTTTATGGCGTGTAAAAATGCCGGCCATCAATGGTAAAACCACATACAACACCACAGAAAGAAGTAAGGTTTCCCAGGGCACTTTGATATCACTGACACCCAGTAAAAAAGCAGCGATAGGGGCAAAAGCAAATATCATGATGAGATCGTTAATGGACACCTGTACCAAGGTGTAGTTTGGATCGCCTTTTGTGAGCTGACTCCAGACAAATACCATTGCAGTACAGGGAGCAACCCCTAATAGAATCATGCCAGCGATATATTCACTGGCTGACTCTGGATCGACCCATTCGACAAATAGCACCTTAAAGAACAGCCAGCCAAGCGCAGCCATGGTGAAAGGCTTAATTAGCCAATTAACAGTTAACGTTAGTATTAAGCCTTTTGGCGTTTTGCCGACGTTTTTAATGGCCGAAAAATCAATTTGAACCATCATTGGGTAGATCATTACCCAGATAAAAAGCGCTATAACGAGGTTGACGTGAGCGAGCTCGATCGTCGCGATAACTTCAAAGAAGCTTGGCAGCCAATTTCCTAGCAATACTCCTGCAACTATACAAAGAGCCACCCATAATGAAAGGTAGCGCTCGAATACACCCATTAGCCTTGTCTCCGAACCCTGAGGGAAATGCTTTCAGCTTAGTTATTTCTAATATTGTTGCACGCTAAGAGGATCAACTTAAAGAACCTAAACAGCTTGAGAGCTCAAAATATAGAAGAAAGCCTGCATTAGGTTTTTGTGCCGTACGGAGAGGCGCATGAGGAATAATCAAAGCCTTCAGCAGGTTTGGGTTATTCCGGTTAGGTGAACGCGTGGTACAGAGCTGCCAATGCGAGTAGCAGGAATAGCACACCACTAACCTTATGGATTAGCCTTAGTGGCAGTCGCTTTAATAGCCGTTGCCCGACAATAATGCCAAGCGCGGTGGTCGCCAGAAGCGCTATTGTTGCGCCAATCCAAACCGGCAATCCTTGATAAGTTGAAGCTAAGCCCGCAACGGCAAGCTGAGTTTTATCTCCGAACTCGGCGGCAAAGATCATTAAAAAGGAGGTGATAAATAAACTGTGGCTCGCGCGAGCCATACTGACACCTTCGTCAAGGCTCTCATCCTTATTCAGTAACGATTGAACGCCAAAAAAACCAAATAACCCTGCCACGATCAGTGCAAGCCAAAAATCAGGAATCCAAGAGGCGACCGCCGCCCCAAATACTACTGCCAATAGGTTAAGCAGGATAAAAGCCGCTGAAGCCCCCAGAAGCACAGGCCATGGACGATGCTTGGCGGCCAAGGTCATGCAGACTAACTGACTTTTATCGCCAAATTCGGCTAAAAATATCAGGATGAATGAGGTGCTAGAAACAGACAGCAGTTCAGTTAAGGAAAGGCTTTGGGGTTCCAATTATTTTTGCTCCATCAAAACGTCAAGTATATCGAGACTAGACTTTGTAATGAATCAAAAATGGAGTAGATAACCTAGTTATTAAATGGCTGTTTTATCGCTGATAGTTTTAGGTGTAAAAAGAACCACTGGCGAACCAGGGGTTGGGTAGAGGGAGCGAGGCGAAGGCCGACAGAACCATGGTCGAGCTTCTTGGTTTCGGAATGCTGTTTCAGTTGCTTATTGAGTTAATTGTTAGGTAAAGAAGGGATTTGGAATTTTTGGTAGAATGAGACGTAAGTTGACAGCCGCTAAGGCATGTTGATGCTAATAACTCTTGGCGGTTTCTCAAATGAACGACTAAAAAATAATATTTTTGAGGTCTTTACTATGTCAGACCATACAGGTTTTTCAAAAATAGCTTTCACAGCTGCTCTTCTTTCTTATTCCCTGTCTGCTGCAGCTGAAAATTCAACCCTTCAGCCAATCCTTACCCATTTTGCCCAAACTCAATCTGAGACAAGTCTGGATTTATCTGCAACTAGCTTTTCCGATGTAGAGCTAGATGAGGCCGATAATTTTGATGGCCGGACCGCCGCGCTGGGTATAACCGTCCCCTTCGAAGATGATAAGCAAATCAGGTTTTTTCTACCATTCTATACGGATGGGGATGCTCGCCTAACCAAGCCGGGGCTGTCTTTTACAGGGAAAACTATCGATATTGAAGGGGATGGTGGGGTCTTCGATTACGCGACCTTGCAATATGAGCATCAAGTACGCTTTGCGAATAAGTCGGATTACAATCTTGCTTACACCATTGGTGGTGGTTTCAGAACCAAAGAACTGGAAACCACGCATGGAGATAAATTTAACCATACGGGCAGGGTGCTGCTTATTGGCGCAAAAGCGGACTCTTATATCTATGATGGTAAGGCTAAATGGTTGGTGAATGCAGGTATTCGTTATTACCATGATGCCGACGACCTAAACCCTGAAAACAAGGATAGCTGGACTTGGGCCGATATCAGAACCGCTGTTATTTTCGATGCGTGGGGTGAGCATGCGCAGCCAATAATAGAAGTTACTTATTTGGGTAACTTTAGTGGCTATAATGACTTAGCTTTTATGCCGGAGCTGATTTTTGTGTTGGGTGAGTCCGTTTCCTTGAAGCTGGGTGGCATTATTGGCCTTGGTAGTGATGGTAATCAATCAGGTGCCGTTAGCAGCCTTTCCCTGAGCTTTTGACAGTTTGAATATTGCTAGAACTAGCAAGAAGAAATGGTGGGTCTTCCCAGGCTCGAACTGGGGACCTGTCGATTATGAGTATAGCGCAACGCTGGTATTCAGTTTAGTAAGCGTAAGAGTGATAAGGCGTTTTTGAGGCGGTTGGAGTGAGGTGAAGTTCGACCGAGCCATGGCGGAACGTCCTTGTTTCGGAAGAGTGTTACAACTACTTACTCGGTTATAGACTGCAAGGGAAGGTGCATGCGGAACACCGAACTGAGCTGTTTTTGTAATACTAGCCTCGAATATCTTTTGTATTTCATAAGAAAAGACTTTCCTTGTCTCTAGGTGGGCGAATTTTGACTAGTGCTTAAAAATGTTGTTTTGAGTGACTATAACAGGCTCAGAAAAGGGGATGCCTTAAATATTCGAGTTAACAGTTCTTACAGCTTGAATCATTGTACCTTGCAACTATACTTTGGCCGCCATTTTACAAATCAAAAAATAAAATATTCCGTTTACATATACCTAAAATTGAGGGTTCCATGTCCAAGGTTTCTCGTTTGACCAAATTAGTTTCAACTGCCTTTTTAGCACTTTTTTTAACTGCCTGTTATGTTGCTCCTCAAGTTGCAACGCCAGACCAGCTTGCTCAAGTTGCGCCTGCGCCTATCGAAGGTAATACAGGTAAGTACATGAGCCCGTATACTTCTGACGGGGTTCTTGCTGAATGGGTTGATAAAGCGATCAACGCAAAAATGGGGGCTGCAGTGGGTAGTGCAGTAGGTGCATATGCGGGTCAGAAAGCTCTGGAAAATATTCCTTTTGTTGGTGGCTTCCTTGGAGAGAAAGCTGGTAATGCGGCAGGCCGAGCTATTGCACTTGAAGCATCTGGTGGACTTGAATTCATCACAGCTTCATCAGATTTATCCTTTGATAAAATCGAAGATCTGGCCGTTTACCTGTATGCGACCTATGGTATGACAGAGCATTTTCAGGATGCTCTTGAAGCTACCTGGGAAATTTATCCTGAATTGAAAACAGGTTATTACCCAGCAATTAATCGCGCATCTCAAGCGGTTCAACCTCAGCTATAAAGCTAGCGAAAGGAAGAAAAAATGAAAACAACAACTAAGCTGGCAGCCGTTGCCTTTGCGAGTGTAGTTATGGCCGGGTGTGCGAGTAACAGTGTTCGTTACGATAATGCTGCTGGCCAGCCTACGGTTTATACACCAACCAATACCACGGGGCCGATTGCCGGGGTTGGTATTGAGTCTCAGGATATTGTGGCAATGACGGATCAAATGATGCGTGACATGCTTGCAAATCCAATGTTGGCGAGCCGTTCGACAGCTCCTCGGATTATTGTTGATAGCTCTTATTTTGTGAATGAGAGCGCCTCAATCGTCAATAAAAACATGATTACTGACCGATTGAGAATTGGGCTTAATCGTGCATCCAACGGGCGTATGGTCTTTGTAGGTCGTCATTATGCGGATATGGTTGAGAAAGAGCGTGAGCTAAAGCGTAGTGGTGTAGTTGATGGCGGAACCATTCGTACCACACAGGCAACTGCCGGTGCGGACTTCAAGCTTGGGGGACGGATCAGCTCGCTTGATAGTATGCAGGCAGGTAGTCAAATGAAGTCACGCTATTCAATGATTACCTTTGAAATGGTTGACTTAGAGTTGGGAACAATTGTCTGGAGTGGCATGTATGAGTTCAAGAAAACAGCTCAAGACAACATCATGTATCGATAGTGTGAAAGGGGCGATTGCAAAGTCGCTCCTTTCAATTCCAGTGGCACTCTCATTAGTTGCCTGTGCCACTGGGCCAACTCAATACGCTGAGTTTTCACTTAATGATGAGCAGCATCAGGCTGTTCTATCCCAACCGGTTCAATTACAACCTGCATTCGAGCAACTCTATAAAGAGGGGCGGCGTAATGAGGTGTTGAATTATATGGAAATTGGTTCCCAGGCCTTCAAACACGGTTATTACGGTCAGGCGAGTAGCGCTTTTGATGCGGCAATAAATAATATTAACAGTGTTTATGCCGATAACGCAGAAGCGCAAAAGGCTCGTAGTCTTTGGCATGAAGAGGGGCGCAAGGATTTCAAAGGCGAACCATATGAGCGTGCAATGGTTTTCTTTTATCGAGGACTGATTTATCTGCGTGATGGCGATTACGAAAATGCCAGGGCCAGTTTCATCAACGGTATCATGCAGGATGCTTTTGCAGAAGAAGAGCAAAACCGCAGTGACTTTGCTTTGTTCCTGTATCTTGCTGGTTGGTCCGCCCAGAAAATGGGTGCCTATGAGTTAGCAAAATCCCACTTTGAAGAGCTGAAAATTTACCGCCCAGACATCGAAATTCCCAAAACAAGTGATGATGTCCTAGTGGTTGCGGCAACAGGGTTGTCGCCTCGCAAGCTGGCCGATGGGGTTGGTCACTACCAATTGGTTTACCGTCGTGGTAAAGGCTTTGCCGAGAACCGTGTTGATCTGAATTACGCGGACTTGCAGGTTTCGGCTTATCCGGTTGAAGATCTTTACTTTCAAGCATCGACGCGCGGTGGGCGAGCTGTAGATAAAATTATTGAAGGTAAAGTGGCCTTTAAGAAAACCACCGCTGAAATAGGAACCACCCTTACAAATGTGACCAATAACAGCTGGATGGCTGGTTACGCCGCAACTCAGGGTAGTTCTGGGACCAATACTTTTGCAGCCTTGACGGCGGTAAGTGTCACGGCCATGGCATTATCAGCAAAAACAAAGCCTCGAGCTGACACTCGTTATTGGAAAGGGTTGCCGGATACTGTTCATGTTAAAACTATTAGATCAAGAGCGGGGCTAGATACGGTGACTGCAAGCTTTAAAACCTTGGATGGGCGGACGTTAAATGAGCTGCAAACCAAATCAGAAATCCATTTTGACGGTAATGATAATGGCTTGGTTTACCTGAGCTCACGTTAGGAGACTATAACAATGAAAAAAATACTATTAGGAGTCAGTTTTGCAGTAGTAAGTTTGATGCTTACAGCCTGTAAAGACACTACAGTTATTAATGGTAGCGTAGAGCAACGAACAAATGCCGTTCAGATGAATGAAGTTGTATTTGTTGACCACGACCTGAATCGAGTCGAAAAAAAATCATCTTCGGATAAAACAGCACAAACTATTCGGGTGTCAGTTAACTCGAAAGGTATTAGAAGTACTGCTACCGGTACGGCAGAAGTGTGGGTCGTACTTCGAAATCATACGGACTACCCTCAGCAAATAGAAGGGCGCACGATGTTCTTCGACAATGATCAAGCGCCCGCTGATGCAGCGCCACAATGGAAACGTGTTTATATTCCTGCTAATTCGCTCGCGACATATAAAGAGTTATCTATAAGCCCACAAGTTGCTTTTTATCGGGTTGAAATTAAGGGGGCTGAGTAATATGAAAACTCAGAACCGGGTTGCTATATTGTTGGCTGCAGCGATGGCATCAACAAATGTTATGGCGGTCGATGAGCACCAGGCTGCGCCTATGTTGGCTCCAGCCAGTGATGTGCTAAGCGGTTGGAATGAGCTTGAAGAGGAAAAACAGGGCACTAGGGACCGTGAAGAGGGAATGGATCGAGATACTGTGTTAAGTGAGTTCCGTTCAGTTTATAAGCGTATTGGGGAACCAAAAATTGCTATATTCTGGAATCGTAAATTTAACGACCGGTTAAGCGAGTGGGAAACTGTTGCACGCAGCAGTTTCACAACTGATGGTTCTGGCAATGTAAGTGATGTTTTTAAAAAGCAGGGAGGAATCAGCGCGGGTGATGTCTCTAATAAGCACGAAGATGACGCAGCGAATCAGGCTATAGGTTCTTATGAGCGCAATGTGAATGCTAAAGGCCAGACTCTTGTATCTGGCTATGCTGAAGTCAAAACAGATCAGTCTTCCCGTGAAGGAATGGGCGAGATTAGTGATTTTGAGTTTGGCGCTGGATATGCCCAACCGTTATTAGCCGGTTCTGCAAAAATTGTTGATAGAAATACTATTATGCGTTTAGTCGAGCGTGATGATAGCCGAGCAAGCGGATCTGAACAGATTGCGGATTATCAGAAGGTAGAAACTGACGCCCTCGTCGGTTATGCGGACTATTTCGCTGAAATTGTGTTTGCTGAAGATCTCACAACAGAGATTGGTATGAGCTTTATGGTGTCAGTGAAAGAGGTGTCGACGGGGCGAATTGTTGCTATGTTCAAGAGCGATGGCCGGGTTGTTGATAGTTCTGAAGCTGAAACGAGATGGTTAGCGACTTCCAACGGTTACGAAAAAATTGAAATTGAAAGTGAGCCGGCCACCCCGGAAAGTGTTGGCGAACAACTAGCGTATGAAACAATGCAGTCCTTGACGAAGGCCTGGAATTACTAAGCAGTTACTGAATAAGTCTCGATAAAAGGCCGGCTCTGCCGGTTTTTTTATGGAAATTACATGGTTTTGATATAGTTGCTGGTTTATCTTGTTGAGGGTATCAAATGCTCATCTGGTTAATGATTTCCTGAATAATCTCATCTTTTTTATTCTGTATGCTTTGCTCCAAATTAACGGCTCTTTCTATATCTGGTTTAACTCCTTGGCCTTCAAGTGTTAGCCCTTTGGCTGTCTCCATGCGCTGATTAGATAGTGAGAAGTACCAACCACCTGGGAGTGAGCGCACCATTACGGGGGAAAATACACCTCGAGTTGCCTCTCCTACTTGAATTGCGCCTACTTCTTTTAAATTAAGTGTCAGGTATTCTGCTGCGCTTGCCGTGTAATTACTGGTTAAAACATAAGTTTTCTTATTAGTAACTGACTGAGGGTGCGCGCTGATATAGCTGGCAGCTTTCAAGTTGGTATAGCCGTTCTCTTCAGCGCTGTTGAGCTTGGTTTGTAAAAAAGTTGTGACTGAGGTTTGTTGGCTAAACAGTGAGGCAATCTGGTTTGCATAGGGGATGGCGCCACCACTGTTAAATCTAAGATCAATGATGATGTTATCGGCTTGTTGTGACATCAAGGAAATAACGTCTAATGCTTTTTTTAAGGCCAATGTTGATTTTGGGCCATAGGTGTCTTTTTTCGAGAAGTTTCCGAGTTGGAGGATATTTATGTATAGAGTGTTCTCGTCAGGCTGAGCTAGAACAATCTTATTGTTGGCTATAGATTTTACGTTTGTCTCGGATAGAGGGGACACCATGTTGGTGTAGTCTCTACGAACATGTGAGTTTTCAAACAATTGCAGGGTTTCATTATTAACGACGGCACCTGTAAAACTAATTTTCCCAATGTTGGGTGCCATTAGGAAACTGTGGTCGTCACCTAGTTCGCTGAGTAGTGTGTGTAAAAGCTGAAAGGACTCCAGCCTCGCTTGCTCTTCATCAGGCAGTATTTTTAAATCCAGTTCTAGTGCTTTTTCTCTATAGCTTTTGTGTAGGCTTTGCCAGTCGATATTTCGTTCAGCGAGATATGAATAATTTTCTGCTACCGTGTGCCAGATGATTTCAATGCGCATTAGATTGGTGTTGACTGGTTCCGTATGGCATGAGGAGGGTATGGCTTTGATTCGCTTAAGTTTTAAGCTTATAGGGTCCTGAGGCCGCTTGATAAGCATTGTTTCAGGGTTTAAAAGCTTGATGCTTGCCCATTGATTAATTTGACCTTTGGTGATGAGGCTGACGCTGGGTAAATAGCCGGCAGGAGCATTGAAACAGCTAACAGCGTTGTACTGGTATCTTTGAATAATATTGTCTGATATGGCTAGGTAAAAGCTGTGGCCCTCTGATTTCCAAAAACCGTCGAAGTTCGGGAAAGCTTGATTAGTGCTCAGCATTCCGCAACTGTTAATACTAAAAATAAATGTCATAAAGAATGCGAGCTTCAATATTTGAGGACATTTAGAAAGGTTCATATAAGTAATCTTACGCTTAAAGACAATATTTAGTTATACAGGGTGGAACAGATCATAAATTTATTTGAAGTAACCCGGTATCATGAAGCCTTACTCCTTGAGCGCTAAAAGCGGAGAGTTACATGACAACCTGGCGCTTTTGGGGTGGAGTTGGCGACGAGTCGTCGTGTGAGTTGTTGAAAGAGAACCAAGCAGACGCTTCGGGGTGTCAAAACTGGCAGCACTAGGTTTCGGCTGTTTCGGAGCCACCACTTTTTATTAAATGAGCATGCACACCAATACGAAATATTACATTTCGCTAAAGGTGCGTTTTGTGTAATGGAGCTTGGTACGGGAAAGCTGCCTAGACTTAGACAGTTTGAATATTGCTAAAACTAGCAAGAAGAAATGGTGGGCCTTCCCAGACTCGAACTGGGGACCTGCCGATTATGAGTCGGATGCTCTAACCAACTGAGCTAAAGGCCCTTGAACTGCAGCTAACGACTGTTGCTGCTTCATTTTGTGCACGCTTTAATAGCAGCGTATGCATGAAACGGTGAACAAGAATGCAGCGCATTATAGTGCGCTGCATTGCTAGAGGCTAGATTATTCGTCGAGAAAACCGCGTAGGTGATCGGAACGGCTTGGGTGACGCAGTTTACGCAGTGCCTTGGCTTCGATCTGGCGGATACGCTCACGGGTGACGTCGAACTGCTTGCCTACTTCTTCAAGCGTGTGGTCGGTGTTCATGTCGATACCGAAACGCATGCGCAGTACCTTCGCCTCGCGTGCGGTTAGGCCTGAAAGAACGCCACGCGTTGCTTCACTGAGGCCTTCAGCCGTCGCTGAGTCGATTGGCGAGTCAATGTTGACGTCTTCGATGAAATCACCCAGGTGCGAGTCTTCATCGTCACCGATAGGGGTTTCCATGGAAATCGGCTCTTTGGCAATTTTCAGCACTTTGCGAACCTTATCCTCTGGCATATCCATACGCTCACCCAGCTCTTCAGGGGTTGGCTCGCGGCCCATTTCCTGAAGCATTTGGCGTGAGACGCGATTGAGTTTGTTAATGGTCTCAATCATGTGTACCGGAATACGGATCGTGCGTGCCTGGTCAGCAATCGAGCGGGTAATTGCCTGACGAATCCACCAGGTGGCGTAGGTCGAGAATTTATAACCACGACGGTACTCAAATTTGTCTACGGCTTTCATCAGGCCAATGTTGCCTTCCTGAATTAGATCCAGGAATTGCAATCCGCGGTTGGTGTATTTTTTGGCAATAGAAATAACCAGACGCAGGTTGGCTTCAACCATTTCTTTTTTGGCGCGACGCGCTTTCGCTTCACCAATCGACATATGGCGATTGATTTCTTTAATCTCATGGATAGGGGCGTCGATAGACTCTTCGGTAGCTTTTAATTTGCGCTGGGCTCTCACGATGTCTTCGCGGTGCTCAGCTAAACCTTCCGAGTAGTCGTGGCCGCCTTCAATTGCTCGATCTAGCCATGCTGGGTCGGTTTCACTGCCCATGAACTCTTTGATAAATGCCTTGCGTGGCATTCTTACTGTACGTGTGCAGGTGTGTAGAATCAGGCGTTCCTGGGCGCGAATGAACTCTAATGTTTCGCGAACATTTTGAACCAAGCGGTCAAAGTAGCGAGGTGTCAGTTTGATTGGGCAGAAAATTTCGCCCAGCTCTTCCTGTGCTTCGAGAACCTGCTTGCTGCCGCGGCCATGTTTTTCGATGGCTTTGTTGACGATTTCAAATTGTTTTTTCAGTGCGCTCATGCGCTCAGCCGTTTCAACGGGATCCGGGCCGCGCTCTACCTCATCTTCGTCGTCATCGTCGCTGTCATCACTGTCAGCTTCATCAACCGTGACATCAGTTTCTTCAACAGGCTGGGGAGCCTGTTGGCCTTGGATGACGGGTTCTTCGACTTCATCTTCGAGGAAGCCGCTAAGAATGTCGCTGATGCGGCCTTCTTCTTCAATGGTTTGAGCGTAGGCTTCGAGAATAACATCCACGGCACCGGGAAAACTGGCAAGTGCGCACATGACTTCGCGAATGCCTTCCTCAATACGCTTGGCGATAACAATTTCACCTTCACGAGTCAGCAGTTCAACGGAGCCCATTTCGCGCATGTACATACGAACGGGATCTGTAGTGCGACCTACTTCTGTTTCAACTGCAGCCAACGCGGCGGCGGCCTCTTCAACGGCATCGTCGTCGGTATTTTCGTTGAGTTGCAGTGTGTCTTGATCGGGCGCCACTTCATCTACGGTGATACCCATATCGTTGATCATGCGAATGATGTCTTCGACTTGATCAGGATCAGAAATATCCTGCGGCAAGTGGTCGTTTACTTCAGCGTAGGTTAAATACCCCTGCTCTTTGCCTCGCGCAATAAGTTCTTTTAATCGGGATCGTTGTTGCTCCGAAGTATCTGACATAGAGGACCTGTTAGTAAATCGACAAAAAAGGGCGCAAATTATACGTTTTATGCGCGTTAGATTCTAGTTAAATATAGTGGCAAAACCTGCCGTTTCAAGCACATAAGGCAGGTATTTTTTGCTTTATTTTGGCAGCTTTCTTGCAGCTTCTGTTAGGGCTTTGAGTCGTTGCATTTCATCGCTGGTCAGCGGGGTGTGCGCTGCTTGCGCATAAAGTTGATCTCTCTGCTGCTCCACATGGTGTTTTTGAAGTAATAACAGGCTGCTTTGAAAATAGTTTTCAATGTTGTCTGGCGTGACTAGCTGTTCGCGCTCCGCTAAGGATTTCAGCGTTTCGGCTGCTTCCATGCCGTGAGCGCCCATCCAGTGAGCGAGAATATCAGCGGTGTTCAATTGAGGCTGGCTTTTCAAAAGCTCCAGTATTTCAATGAGTTGCTCCATGCCGGGGCTATCAATGTGGCGTAATGCCTCAATATCGCTAACGGTGTTGGCGAGCTCGGGGTGATGCAGCAGAAGCGCCGCCGCTTTTTCGGCGGGTTCGGTGACACGGCTGCGTGGGCGGGGAGGCGCTGAGGTTTGGCTGGCGTGCGGTGTGTTGTAACTCGCTTCAAAATCACCGTTGTATTCGGTATGGAAGACTGGCATGTCCTCGTAGCCGTCGGTTGCGCTGGGGGTGGTGTTACTCTGGGTGAACTCATTGCTACCGTAAGTCGGCGAGGGGTTGGTGGCCGTCTTTTTCGGTGTGATGTTGGCGGCCGTTTCCTTGAGGTTGTCCGTTGACAGTCCGGTCATCTGCGCCAGCTGTTGGATCATTAGCTCGTAGAGCATGCCGCGTGGCATGGGCTGCATTTTTTCCAGGGCTAATTTGCTCATGCGTGCTTTGTCGTCAAGGTTATCCAGGTTCAGACCATCGCTGACGGCGGCAAATAGGTAGTCTGGCAGGGTCATGGCCTGATTGAGTCGTTGCTCAAAGGCGTCTTTGCCCTCCTGATGTACCAGGCTGTCGGGGTCTTCGCCTTCGGGTAAGAATAGAAAGCGAACTTGGCGGCCATCCTCAAGGATGGGGAGGGCGGTATCGAGTGCGCGGGCCGCCGCTTTACGCCCAGCGTCATCGCCATCAAAGCAGAAAATGACCTCTGACACCATGCGGAAAAGTTTATTGAGGTGTGCTTCGCTGGCGGAGGTGCCAAGTGTGGCGACGGTGTAATGAATACCGTGTTGCGCAAGTGCTACCACATCCATGTAGCCTTCGACGATTAAAAAGCGACTTAGGCGATTGCTGGCCTGGCGCGCTTCGTAAAGGCCGTAAAGTTCGTTGCCCTTATGAAAAACCGGGGATTCCGGAGAGTTTAAATACTTGGGCTTGTCGTCACCCAGTACCCGTCCGCCAAAGGCGATGGTGCGACCACGGTTGTCGCGAATGGGGAAAATGATCCGGTCACGAAAGCGATCATAGCAGCCGTCCCGGTCTTCGCGCTTGATTAGCAAGCCTGCTTCGATAAGCTGCTGCTCGTCTTTCTCCGACTTGGAAAGTGTTTCGCGCAGGTTTTCCCAGCCCGGCGGCGCATAACCAATTGCAAAGGCTTTGGCGGTTTCGCCGGTCAGTTGACGTCCTTTGAGGTAGTTGATTGCGCGTTCTTTGCTGGGATGTTGGCGTAGTTGTTGGCTGAAAAAGTCCTGTGCCTTTTGCAGTTGGTCGTAAAGGCTGTCCTGTTTTTTCTTTTTCTCCGGGTTGGCACTTCTTTCCACCGGGACTTCCACACCGGCTTGGCGGGCCAAATGTTCCACTGCCTGTGGAAATTCCATGCGGTCGAACTCCATTAAAAAGCCGATGGCGTTGCCGTGGGCGCCACAACCAAAACAGTGATAAAACTGTTTGCTCTGGCTGACGGTGAAGGAGGGGGTTTTCTCGTTATGGAACGGGCATAAACCGGAATAGTTTTGGCCGCTTTTACGCAGCGCAACACGGCCGTCGATGACTTCGACGATATCGGTTCGATCCAGAAGATCGTCAATAAACTGCTGAGGGATGAGTCCGGCCATGACGCGCTATTATCGTGCCAGAGTCAGGCTATGGCAATCGTTGTGGGGCGTACCGGAGAAATTAAGCGAGGCGAGCTTTGATTAGCTTGCTGACTTCACCCATGTCGGCGCGGCCCTGCATTTGAGGTTTAAGCAGGCCCATGACCTTGCCCATGTCCTTCATGCCTTCGGCGCCCGTGCTGGCAATCGCGTCATCAACTAACTGGCCGATTTCCTCTTCGCTGAGGGCGGTGGGTAGAAAATCTTGAATAACAGAGATTTCAGCTTTCTCGACGTCAGCCAGCTCCTGTCGGCCGGCGGCCTCGAACTGACTAACAGAGTCACGGCGTTGCTTGAGCATTTTGTCGAGAATGGTGAGGATGCGCGCATCGTCGAGCTCTATTCGCTCGTCTACTTCGATGCGTTTCAACTCGGCCAGAATCATACGAATGGTGCCAAGGCGTTCTTTTTCCTTGGCGCGCATTGCCGCTTTCATGGCGTCAGTGATCTGACTTTTTAGCTCAGACATTAGCTCTACTTACTACCTTGGCAGCTTGCCGTTTTATAATGTTTGACCACGATTGGTCAAACGGGGGTCTGCTATTAGTACAGACGCTCCATGCGACGAGTTTCGCGAGAAACTTTCTTCTGGTGACGCTTAACAGCGGCAGCAGCTTTACGCTTACGAACCCAAGTTGGTTTTTCGTAGAATTCACGTTTACGAACATCTGCCAGGATGCCAGCTTTTTCGCAAGAACGTTTGAAGCGACGCAGTGCTACGTCAAATGGTTCGTTTTCTTTCAGTTTTACTTGAGGCATTAAAGTTACCTGTATTGCCGAATTAAAATCTAGTTTCCGTGGCCCGCTAAAGGCGGTTCCACACGTTAATATACGCAAGGGCGCGCATTCTAATCTCGGAGCAGGAGATTGTAAAGTCTAATAGCACGCATTAGCCGTAAAATTCCTTGTTGGGGTGCAACAATACCCGAACGAACTGTTTTTACAAGCATTGGTATTGTCTGATGTGGTATAAAGCGCCTGTTTATAAGGTTTAATTAAACTGCTAGTGAAACAATTTCGGATTGAGTAATGAGAATACTGGGTATTGAAACATCCTGTGATGAAACCGGTGTGGCTATCTATGATAGCGAGAAGGGTTTGCTCGCTGATGCCTTATATAGCCAGATTGATTTGCATGCCGAGTATGGTGGCGTCGTGCCGGAATTGGCGTCGCGTGATCACGCTCACCGACTGCTTCCCCTTATAAAGGAGGTTATGTCGGAGTCCAATACCGAGATAGCGGATATTGATGCCATTGCCTATACCGCTGGTCCGGGATTGATTGGTGCATTGATGGTCGGCTCTTCAGTGGCTAAATCGATGGCGATGGTATGGGATATCCCTGCCTTAGGTGTCCATCATATGGAGGGGCACTTATTGGCGCCAATGCTGGAAGAGCACCCGCCGGAATTCCCCTTTGTCGCGTTACTGGTTTCCGGTGGGCACACCCAGTTGGTGGAGGTTAAGGGTATCGGGCAGTACCGGCTGTTGGGTGAATCCGTAGATGATGCAGCGGGTGAAGCTTTTGATAAAGCCGCTAAGATGATGGGGTTGAGTTATCCCGGGGGACCGGCGATAGCCAAACTTGCGAATCAAGGTCGTAGGGGCCGCTTTAAATTTCCGCGGCCGATGGTCAACCGCCCTGGACTGGATTTCAGTTTCAGTGGTTTGAAAACCTTTACCCGTAATACGATTGCTGATTGTACTGACGAGCATGATGAGCTGCTTGAGCAGGATAAAGCCGACATTGCATTAGCCTTTGAAGAGGCGGTGGTTGATACGCTGACCATTAAATGCAAACGGGCATTAAAGGAAACCGGCCATAAAAATTTAGTCATTGCCGGAGGCGTGAGCGCGAACCAGCAGTTGCGTAAAGGCCTGGAGGCGATGCTGAAAAAAGAAGGTGGCGGTAATTTGCATTACGCTCGCCCTGAGTTTTGTACTGATAATGGCGCGATGATTGCCTTTGCGGGCTGTCAGCGATTGCTGGCCGGGCAGCGCGAAGGGCTGGAAATTATTTGTACGCCGCGTTGGCCGATGGAGCAATTACCCGCCATCTAATTTTAAAATTTCGAGAAAAATTTCTATGGATATTACTTACATTCGCGGCCTGAAAATCGACACTATTATTGGTATTTATGATTGGGAGCGAGAAATCAAACAAACCGTCAGCCTTGATCTTGATATGGGTTGCGACATTAAAAAAGCGTCCGAAACGGAAGACCTGCAATACACGCTGGATTATGAAGCGATTTCCAATTGCCTGATTGAGTTTGTGGAAGGCAGTGCGTTTCAATTGATCGAAACGATGGCCGAGCAGGGTGCGGCGCTGGTGATGGAGCGGTTCAATATTCCCTGGATTCGTTTTAAGGTGTCTAAGCCGGGTGCCGTGAAAGCGGCTGATGATGTGGGTGTCATTATTGAGCGCGGCAATAAATAGTGACCAAAGTTTTTCTTGGGCTTGGTACCAATGTTGACCGCCAACGCTCAATGCGTGCCGGGCTGAATGCACTGAAGCAACTCGACTCTGACCTGGTTGTTTCGCAAATGTATGAAAGCGACGCGGTGGGCTTTGACGGAGCACCTTTTTACAACTGTGTTGTCCAGCTGCACACCGAGCTGTCTTTGGCGCAGTTAGTCGCTGAATTAAAGTGCATTGAAGACCGTAATGGCCGAAACCGGGAAGCAGAACCAAGCGACGGTAAAGGCCTGGATATCGATGTCTTGCTTTACGGCGATAAACGCGGGCGGTTTGATGGCGTTGAACTACCTCGCTCAGATATTTCCCGTTATGCCCATGTGTTATTGCCATTGGCGGAAATTGCTCCCGATGCCTGCCTGCCGGGAACAACGACAACCTTTCAAATGCTCCGTAATGATTTTGAACTGGGTGGTCAGCATTTGACGGTTGTCAGTGACTTTTAGCTCCCAGTGAAGCGTTTCCGCTCTATCTTTTTTCCTCCGTTCTTACCTCGATAAAAAGCTCGTTTGTCATCATAATTTGATCTGCGTCAGTTGAGCTTAACTTTATGAGCAGGCTGATTTTCGGCTGCTATGCTGTTAGTTGATTTCGGTCAAGATGGGTTTCTTGATCTACTTAATGACAGGTCTTTTTCGGGAAGCAAAACATGGCGGTTGAACTTTATAATCAGGGTGGACATATCATTGTCTCTTTTTCGGATCTGGTGAAAGGTGATGAGGGGGTTCAATCAAATCAATTTCTGGTCGTCAGTGATGGACATGCGGCACTACTTGATCCCGGCGGTGATCTGACCTATAGCCGGTTACACATGGCTGCCAGCAAATACATCAGCATCAAAAACCTCGACTATATTTTTGCTTCCCACCAGGATCCGGATATTGTTGCCTCTATTAATCGCTGGTTGACAGGAACCAACTGCAAGCTGGTGTGCCCTGAGGTGTGGAGCCGCTTTATTCCGCATTTTTCTCGCGCGGGTAAAACCACCGAGCGTATTATTCCGGTACCGGATCGGGGAATGGATGTGCCCCTTGGGCGGAATTATCTGAAAGCGATTCCTGCGCACTTCCTGCATTCGGAAGGTAACTTTCAATTTTACGATCCGATCTCAAAAATCCTTTTTTCTGGTGATATGGGGGCAAACCTTGGCCCGGGTGATTACGACAAACCGGTCAAAAACTTAAAAGAAATCATGCCCTTCATGGAAGGTTTTCATAAACGCTATATGAATGGCAATAAAATCTGCCGACTCTGGGTGAACATGGTTCGAACACTGGATGTGCAATGGATTGTTCCTCAACATGGTCGTTCTTTTAAGGGTAAAAAAGTAGTTACTGAGTTTTTGAATTGGGTCGAAAACCTACAGTGTGGCGTTGACTTGATGACACAGGACGATTATCGCGTTAACTAGTTTCTGAATGGATGACGTGAGCGTTGTTACAGGGCGGGACGGCTGTAGGCAAGCGTAACGTTAATCTTCTGCTAAACTGACTTTACCGGTTTCCATTTGCAATGGGCTGCGGCTCTGCGGCTCGAAAGATAGAAACCACGTTGTAGGTAAAGGACTTTATTGATCATGAGCGAAGAAGCAGTACAGCAACTTACCGACGTGTCGATGGAGCGGCTGGTAACTCAGTCATCCAGGCTCTATAGCCTGCCTGATGTTTACCTGAAAGTTAAACACATCATTGATGACCCTGATTCTGAAATTCGTCAGCTGGGCGATGCGTTAATGACTGACCCTAGTCTCAGTACGCGCCTGTTGACGATTGCTAATAGCGCTTTTTACGGGCTCTGTAATAAAGTAGACACCATTACGCGTGCAGTACAGATAATCGGTTTTAAGCAGATTCATAATCTGGTGGTGGCAACCAGTATTACCCATGCTTTTCAGGGGCTGTGCAGCGAAACGGTCAATATCGAAAAATTCTGGATGGCCAGCGTGGAACGAGCGTTGGTGGCGCGAGCTCTTGCGGAGTGGAAGTGCTTTCCAGAAGCTGAACGGATGTTTGTTGCTGGATTGCTGCTGGATGTTGGTCATCTGGTGATGTATGAGCATGTTCCTGAGCTGGCTCAGAAAGCGATTGATTGTGCTGAGGCGCAAAGTAAACCGCTGCATGCGGTAGAAACAGAGTTGTTCGGTTTTAGTGCGGCCGAGCTAGGTGCTTCCCTGGCAACGCACTGGCAGCTGCCGGAAAATTTGGCCAGCCAGATCCTCTATCAGGATGATCCGAGTTTAGCACCAAATAAAATTGAAGCCGCGATTGCCCACGTTGCCAAGCAGCTAGCTGGAACGGTGCCTGAACCGGAGGCCGTCGGAGAAGTGTTTGATACGCTGTCCGTTGATGTAAAGGAAACCTTAGGGTTGAGCAAAGAGGACTGCGAAGATATCTTGATGACGGCGTTGAACGGGTTGTCTGAGACGCTTGAGTTGATTATTCCTTAAACGCGTTACGGATTGTCAGCGGCCAAGCTGCTCGGCAATTTTGTCGATGCGTTGTTTTCGTAGCTCTTCTCCCAACACTTTACCTTTGAATCCCTGCTCCACTAACTGTTTTGGGTTGACGCTTTTATAGGCTTCAAATGCCTGTTTTAAATAGCGAGCCTGTGGGTAGGCGGCTTCTTCAAACCCTTTTCGGCCGCGGATATCTGCCTCGCAGACCAGCAGCAATTCCTCAAAGCGGTCAGGGCGACGCATGGCATCGGCCGCCTCTATTAATTCCAACAATTTAACGGGGCGCATCTCCTGACAAATATGACAGCGAATATGGAGTGCGGCCGAAAGGCGTGCCAACTCTGTAAACTGCTTGGGTACCTTTAGACGTTCGCCGATGACATTAACGGGTTTTACACCTAGGACATCATGGCCATAATGTTTAGGCCATTGGTCTGCTGGGGTGAGGGCTTTGCCGAGATCGTGCATCAACGTGGCATAACGCACCGTGGTAGAGGCTGACAGTTGTGCCGCCATTTGCAGCGCCAGCATGATGTGCTCGCCGGTGTCTATTTCCGGGTGGTGAGCTTTGGGCTGTGGTACGCCAAACAGCGCATCGAGTTCGGGGATCAATACTTTCAGTGCGCCACAAGCTCTGAGCACGCGGAAAAACTCAGCGGGCGTTTGGGTCGTGAGTGCTGAGTGGATTTCCTTCCAGACACGCTCTGGTACCAAATGCCCGGCTTCACCGATATCGACCATTTGCTGCATGAGAGCCAGTGTTTCATCAGCAATGCGAAAGCCGAGGTGATAATAACGTGCGGCAAAGCGAGCTACTCGCAGGATGCGTAATGGATCTTCGGCAAAGGCTGCAGATACATGCCGTAGAACACGGTTTTCAATATCCTGCTGACCGTTGTAGGGATCGACTAACTCACCGTTTTCATCTTTGGCAATAGCGTTGATCGTCAGGTCTCGACGCAGCAAGTCTTCTTCCAGAGTTACATCGGGAGCGCTGTGGCAGATAAAGCCGGTATAACCTTTACCGGATTTACGCTCTGTACGCGCCAGTGCGTACTCTTCGTGGGATTTTGGATGGAGAAAAACCGGGAAGTCTTTGCCTACTTGCTGGTAACCCTTTTCGAGCATTTGCTCGGCTGTGGCACCCACTACGACCCAATCCCGTTCGTGGAAGGGGTAGCCGAGCAGTTCGTCGCGGACAGCGCCGCCGACAAGATAGGTTTTCATGGATGGTTTTACTCTGCTGGTTTGTGGATGACGACTTTGTTAGCCCCATTATAGGGCAGTCTGCCTAGGCATGATAAGTGATTGCAAAGGTTCACTACCGGCGCCAAATTCATTATCCTAGCGGCTTCGATTTAAGAGACCGCCGATGCTGACGGTTTCGCATTAGTTAGAGGACGATGTAATGAAGTTTTTAACCCTTGAAAATGGTCAGTTAGGCGCAGTGGTTGGTGAGACGGCGGTTGATTTGGTGGCTGCTGCCGCTGAACAGAATGTTGATTTGGCGGCTGATACGTTGCTGGGCTTAATTGAAGCCGGCGATGCTGCTACTGAAGCGGCTTGGGCGTTGGCCGAAAAAGCGGCGGCGGATAACGTTGCTAGCCGACCCTATGCGGATGTAACACCGTTAGCCCCGATTCCTGTGCCAACTCGTAATATTCTCTGCCTGGGTAAAAACTATCAGGAGCACGCAAACGAAGTGGCGAAGAAGATGAAAACCTCTTCCGATAAACCACCTGTACCCATTATTTTCACCAAGGCTGTGACGTCGGTGATTGGTCCGGAAGCCTCTTTTCCGGCTTACGAAGAGCTGACCTCTAAACTGGATTATGAAGCGGAAGTTGGCCTGATTATCGGTAAAACCGGCACCAATATCGCGCCGGAAGATGCTTGGGACTATGTTTACGGTTACACCGCCATCAATGACGTCTCTGCCCGTGACCTGCAAAAAAGTCACTTCCAGTGGTTCCGCGCCAAGAGTCTGGACGGGTTCTGCCCAATGGGTCCTGTGGTTGTTCACCGCAGCATCATGCCAGAGCCAAAGGATATTCGCGTTAAGTGTTTTGTGAATGGCGAAGAGCGCCAGAATGATACCTTCGATAAGCTGATTTTCGATGTGCCAGCCATGATCTCCAAAATGTCTGCCGGCATGACGCTGTCAGCGGGTGACATTATTGCTACCGGTACGCCAGCTGGGGTTGGCATGGGTTTCACGCCATCTAAATACCTGAAATCAGGTGATGAAGTTGTGGTTGATGTGACCGGTGTTGGGCCGCTGCGTAACTTCGTTAAGTAAGACGTCGCTACTGTGCTTGCCAAGACCTAGTTAAAAACAGGCCTAACGTGCTCATTTACAACAGTAAACGTCGCTTTTGCGCCTGTTTTTGGCTCGTCTTGGCTTCGCTCGTAATGCATTAAAGTAAGAAATTAGGAATAAGAACGTGTCACAGCTGCCGGAAAAACGCCAATACATTGCCATTAATGAAGATCAGAGTTTGAGTGTTGCCGAAGAGGCAATGCCTGAGCTAAAAGCCGATGAGGTGTTGATCAAAGTGGCGGGTGTGGGGATCAACCGTGGTGACTTATTACAGGTGAAGGGGCAATACCCACCGCCTGCCGATGCGTCGCCTATTTTAGGGTTAGAAGCCTCCGGTGAGATTGTTGCCTGTGGCGCGGAGGTGACTGACTGGCAGGTGGGTGAACAGGTGTGTTCGCTCACCCACGGTGCCGGCTATTGTAACTATACAACGGTGCAAGCCAGCCAGTGTTTGCCGATTCCTGAAGGCGTATCGCTGACTGAGGCGGCGGCTTTGCCGGAAGCGTTGTTTACGGTTTGGCATAATGTTTTTCAACGTTGTCAGCTTAAAGCCGGTGAAAAGTTACTGATTCATGGTGGCAGTAGCGGTATTGGTAGCCTGGCTATTTTAATGGCGCGAACCATGGGGGCCGAAGTGTTTGTCACGGCGGGTAGTGATGCCAAGTGTCAGTTTTGTTCGAACCTGGGCGCCAGTCGTGCCATTAACTACAACACTCAGGATTTTCTCGAGGAGTTGCCACCCGTTGATGTCATTCTCGATATGGCCGGTGGTGACTTTATCCCTAAGAACATCAAGTTGGCAGCCCCCGAGGGTCGTATTTGTTCCATTGCTTTTGCCCGAGGCCACCGTACTGAAATCAGCTTTGTGCCTGTGTTGATGAAGCGTTTAACGCTAACTGGTTCGACCTTGCGCGCGCAAAGCTTTGATCAAAAGGCCGTGATGGCGAAGGAGCTGGGTGAACATATTTTGCCAGCCTTTGCGAATAAGCAAATGCATCCAGTGATTGACTCAGTCTTTGATTTTGCCGATGTTGCCAGTGCCCATCAACGTATGGCGAGTGGCCAGCATATGGGCAAAATTATTCTTAAGGTGACACATTAAGTAATAATGTGATTCCGGACCCGGAGAAGCGAAGATCCGGAATGCAACCGTTTGCAGAAATACTATGTATGCCGGACTCCCCAAAGGGGGCAACTCCGTCCGGCATGACAACAACGCCTATCACATGGATCTAATGTGAGTCTGTTTGTTTTCTCTCAAATTCTTGCTGCGCTGGCGTTTTTGTTCGGCATGGCCTCCTTTCAGTTCAAACCACGTAAAACGGTTTTAATCTGTATCTTCTTCTGTGCGATTTTTAATGCCAGCCATTTTCTGGTGTTGGAACGTTATGCTGCGGGCACGCTGATCTTTATTAACGCGCTACGTTTTTTGGTGGCGGCTTTTTTCCCGAGCCAGCGCTGGATGTGGGTTTTTATTGGCTTGAGTTTTGTTAGTTTTGTCTTTACCTGGCAGGATTGGGTTAGCTTGCTGGGTTTGGCTGCTACGCTGATCGGAACGGTGGGAACCTTTAAGCACACAGACCGGGAAGTACGTATTTATTTGATGTGGGTGTCAGCTTTTTGGGTACTTCATAATCTATTGGTGGGTAGCCCTGTGGCGATGCTGATGGAAGGCTGTTTTTTGCTCAGTAATTATTGGGGCTTGCGAAGGTTTTATTTGGCGAGGAAATAGCTTTAAGAAACCTCGCCCAATGGGCGAGGCTAGTAGGAGACTTGCTAATACCTAAAATTGCTAATCAATTTACTGCAGTATTCGAGCTTTAGCTACTTGTACCCGATACTTACGCGCGTCGTCTGTGCTGGTTAGACCTTTGATGGCTGTAGGAATTGCCGTTTGCTGGCCGGGTTTTAGGGTGTCTGGTACGCGATAGGCGTAGGCATAACCACTGCGATCGCTGACGTGTACTTCTATTCCGGTGACGGTTACCGCAGAACGGTTTTTGATCGCCACACGGAGCCTGCCGTTTTTATCCACATACAGCTGGCTGGCAATGTATTTATGCGGTGCGCGGGGCAGTTCGATTTGCGCGACCTTCTGTAGCGCCTGTTGACCGATTTTTCCACCACCCTGTGCGGCAGTTTGATAGTACTGCATTGCCTGGGAAGTATTGTTGCCTGCCATCGCCAGCTCTCCCAGCGCATAGCTCGCAGCTTGGGTTTTTAATAGCTGATTACTGCGTGCCAGGTCGGCACGGGCGTCACCTAAGTTGCCATGTTCATAACGTAATAGACCGCGAGCCAGGTGGTGGCTATAGAGATCCGGGTTTTTACTGATGGCGGTGGTGTAGGACTTATGGGCGTTACTGAAGTTTTTCTGCATTTTCCAGGCGTGGCCACGTAACTCCCAGAAATACCCGTCAGCCGGCTGAATTTTTACCGCCTTATCCAGATGGCTTAACGCCAGTTTTGGGTTGTTAGCTTGCAGGGCTTTCTCGGCTTCCATCTCTGCTTCGTAAGCCGGTTTGTCGCGCAGCAATTGAGCGATTTTCTGCTGATACCGTTCTCGATAGCTATTGCCCCTGGGCAGTGTTTTTGCTAACTGCCGGTTGGCTTCAACGCGTTCCTGTGATGGCGGGTGGCTGGCAAAAAGCCCCTCCAGAAAACCGGGTGTTTTGCCTTTGCTGAGTTTAACGAAATTTTCCTGTAATTTAACGGCACCATAGGGGTCGTAGCCAGCGCGGGCCATATACTTCATGCCGTAGGCATCGGACTCCAGCTCTGCTGAGCGGCCATATCTTGCCATAAAAGCCGCGCCACCCAATTGGGTAGCTAAACCGGCAACCTGAGCGTAGTTGCTGTCGCGTAGCATAATGCCGACTGCCTGGGAGCCAGCGCCGAGTAGTGTACCGCGAGTGATCTGCTGAGCGGTATGGCGTGCTGCGGCATGGACGATTTCGTGGGCTAATACAGCAGCCAGCTCTGCTTCATTGTCCAGGTGCAACAACAGGCCGCGATTGATGGCGATTTTACCGCCGGGCAACGCCCAGGCATTGGGTACGGAGTTGTTGAGTACCACAAATTCGTAGGGAAGGTCGGGGCGATCGCTAACGGCGGCGAGCTTTTTACCTACGCTGCTGACATAAAACTGTATATTGGGATCGATATAATAACGACCACCCTGTGACTGTTGAGACGGCTGATATTGTTTTTGCCCGATGCTGATTTCCTGATTGGCTGATACCAGCGAGAATTCCGATTTGCCGGTCACGGGGTTGACGCTACAGGCGGCTACAAATAACGACATAAAAGCCAGGGCAAGTAGGCGGGCAAAGCTGCTCATGATGTATTCCCTTTCGGTGTTCTGGTCGCGACGCTATACCAATAGCGGTTTGCTTATTGATACTAGAAAACACCTATAGCATACAATTCCTCGGCGGATAGTTCACGTATCGAGTCAGTGTCTCGATTTTAACCGGAGCAAACGTGACTAACCTTAAGGGGCAGTTGAGGTGGGATCCTCTTCATCTTTATTTTCATGCTCAGGTGTAATGATTTTTAGATCATTGTCGCTGCAAACAATACTGCTGGTAATTTCATCGTCTTGTATGGAGTGTAGATGTACATCAAATTGCCATAAGTGGTGTAGGTGTTTGACAACTTCACGAGCGTCGTTGGCGTGTAGTGGTATGCGGTTATGCTGAGTGTGGTGTAATGTGATCGAGCGATCACCGCTCAGGTCGACGCTGTAAATCTGAATGTTGGGTTCCTGCTTGCTAAGGTTATATTGGTCAGCCAACAGTTCTCGTACATAGCGATAACCCTGCTCATCGTGGATGGCGGTAATTTCGATATCCCGATTTTTGTCGTCATCCAGCACGGCAAACAATTTCAGGTCACGAATAACCTTGGGCGATAGAAACTGCAGAATAAAGCTTTCATCCTTGAAGTCGCGCATGGCTTCATGAAGGGTGTCGAGCCAGTTTGAACCGGCTATGTCGGGGAAAAACTGACGGTCCTCTTCGGTGGGTTGTTCGCAGATACGACGAAGATCACTGAAAATAGCAAAGCCGAGGGTATAGGGGTTGATGCCGGAGAAGTAGGGCGAGTCAAAATCCGGTTGATAAATAACGCCCGTGTGGGATTGCAGAAATTCCAGCATAAAGCCTTCATTCACCAACCCCTCGTCGTAAAGGGTGTTTAGAATGGTGTAATGCCAAAAGGTCGCCCAGCCTTCGTTCATTACCTTGGTTTGTTTTTGCGGATAAAAATACTGGGCGATTTTACGGACAATACGTACAACTTCCCGCTGCCAAGGCTCTAACAGTGGCGCGTTTTTCTCAATAAAATAGAGAATGTTTTCCTGTGGTTCGCTGGGAAAACGGGGCTTTTTCTCTTCGATCTCGGCTTTTTTCTTTGGAATGGTTCGCCACAGGTCATTTACTTGGGTTTGCAGGTACGCTTCACGTTCCTGCTGGCGCTGTTGCTCTTTTTCGAAAGAAATGGGCGTTGGGCGGTGGTAGCGGTCCACGCCGTAGTTCATTAATGCGTGGCAGGAATCCAGTAGCGCCTCAACCTCTTCAACGCCATGGCGTTCTTCGCATTGGGCGATATAGCGTTTGGCAAACAGCAGATAGTCGACAATGGCGCTGGCATCGGTCCAGGTTTTGAACAGGTAATTGCCCTTGAAAAAAGAGTTATGGCCAAAGCAGGCGTGGGCGATCACCAAAGCCTGGGTTGTCAGAGTATTTTCTTCCATCAAGTAGGCAATACAGGGATTGGAGTTGATCACTAACTCATAGGCGAGTCCCATTTTTCCCCGCTTGTAGCCCTGCTCGGTGTTGAGGAACTGCTTACCAAAGGACCAGTGATGGTAGCCTACTGGCATACCGGTGGAAGAGTAAGCGTCCATCATTTGCTCGGCGCTGATGACTTCGATTTGGTTTGGGTAGGTGTCGAGCCGGTAGCCTTCGGCGATACGGGATATTTCTTCCTCGTAGCGCTTCAGGTTGTCGAAGGTCCACTCGGAGCCCTCGGCAATGTAGTTATTTTTTTTGCTCGCATTTGTCTTGGTTTGGCTCATGGTGTTGCCTTCTTCTCAAAGAGGCGATGGAAGACGGGATAAATGTCCTCCAGAGACTCAATTTGCTGCATAGCAAAGCTGTCCGGGAAGCGTTTGATGACATCCTCGTAGGCGTACCACAGTGCTTGGTGGTCTCGCGGTGTAATTTCCACATAGGTGTAATACTGCACCTTTGGAAGCACTTTATTAATCAGCAAATCACGACAGGCAGGGGAGTCATCAGCCCAGTTGTCGCCATCGGAGGCCTGTGCCGCGTAGATGTTCCAGCTGTCCTCGGGATAACGTTCGCGGATGATTTCATCCATCAGTTTCAAGGCGCTGGATACCAGTGTGCCGCCGGTTTCACGGGAATAGAAAAAGGTTTCTTCATCCACTTCGCTGGCATTGGTGTGGTGGCGGATAAAGACCACTTCAATTTTTTGGTAATTTCGTTTCAGGAACATATACAGCAGGATAAAAAAGCGTTTTGCCATGTCCTTGATATCCTGCGTCATGGAACCGGATACATCCATCAGGCAGAACATGACGGCGCTGGTGGAGGGCTTTGGAATCTCCACGACGTTATTATATTTGAGGTCAAAATCATCCAGAAAAGGAATGCCAGCCAGGCGTTTTTTCAAACGTGCCAGCTCGGTTTTTATTTCCGCAATTCGCTGCTCTGACGTTTCCTTGAGTCCATTGTCGCGGTCGTTGAGGGCCTGTTTTTCAAGTTCCTTGAGTTCGGCTTCCAGTGCTTTTATTTTTTTACGAGTCTTACCGCCTAGTGCAATGCGACGGGCATGGGCACTGCGTAGTGACTGTACTACATTGAGCCGAGCAGGAATGCCGTCTTTGGTATAGCCACCTTTGACACGTGAATAGCTGGTAGTATGAACCAACTGCTTTTTCACTAAATTGGGTAGCTCCAGTCCCTCGAACATGAATTCGAGGAATTCCTCCTGAGTCAGCTCAAAGACAAAATCATCCATGCCTTCGGCGGAATCAGAAGGGTCGCCGGGGCCTCCGCCACCACCTCCACCACCGCCATCAGGACGTTGGATATGGTCGCCGGTTTTAAACTCTTTATTGCCGGGGAAAATACGCGTTTGGCGACCGCCCTTGCCGTGATGGAAGGTGGGCTCGGACACATCACGACGTGGAATGCTGATCGAATCGCCGCGCTCCATGTCGGTAATGCTGCGTTGTTTAATGGAGTCTGCAACGGCTTCGCGAATGTGTTTGCGATAACGGCGCAGGAAGCGCTGCCGGTTGACCGCACTTTTGTGTTTTCCGTTAAGTCGCCGATCAATAATCAGAAAAGCCATTATGAATTGCCACCTGCACGCTCGTCGTTTATGTGAAGCGGTTGTTTATGCCGCCTTACCCTGAACTGCCGAGGTTCGGTTTTGCCGTTCCCCGGCACCCGTTTTTATTGGGACTTGCGTACCCGCAGGTACCACTCGGAGAGCAGTCGCACCTGTTTCTCCGTGTAACCGCGATCGATCATACGGTCGACGAAATCCTTGTGTTTGCTTCGATCCTCTTTCGAAGATTTTGCATTGAAGGAAATCACTGGTAGCAGATCCTCGGTGCTGGAGAACATGTTTTTCTCGATTACCAGCTTGAGCTTTTCGTAGCTGTTCCAGGCAGGGTTTTTGCCTTGATTTGCCGCGCGGGCGCGCAGTACAAAGTTGACCACCTCGTGGCGGAAATCCTTGGGATTACTGATGCCTGCGGGCTTCTCGATTTTTTCCAGTTCATCGTTGAGGGCATTGTGATCGAGAATTTCACCGGTTTCAGGGTTGCGGTACTCCTGGTCCTGAATCCACAGGTCGGCATAGGTGATGTAGCGGTCGAAAATATTTTGACCGTACTCGGAGTAGGATTCCAGGTAAGCGGTCTGAATTTCCTTGCTGATAAAGTCGATATACTGCGGCGCAACAAATTCTTTCAGGTAATTCAGGTAGCGGTCATGCAGCTCGGCCGGGAATTGTTCCTGTTCAATCTGTTTTTCCAGTACATATAGCAGGTGCACGGGGTTGGCCGCGACTTCGGTGGGATCGAAGTTGAACACCTTGGAGAGGATCTTAAAGGCAAAACGTGTGGACAGGCCATTCATGCCTTCGTTGACGCCCGCCGCATCCTTGTATTCCTGGATGGATTTCGCTTTGGGGTCGGTGTCCTTGAGATTCTCACCATTGTAGACGCGCATTTTTGAATAGATGCTGGAGTTTTCTGGCTCAATCAGGCGCGACAGCACCGTGAACTGTGCCAGCATGTTAAGTGTATCTGGTGCACAGGGGGCTTCGCTCAGGGAGCTGTTAGCCAGCAGCTTTTTGTAAATCTCAATTTCTTCGTTGACTTGCAAACAGTAGGGTACTTTGACGATATAGACCCGGTCGATAAAGGCTTCGTTGTTTTTATTGTTTTTAAAGTTCTGCCATTCAGCCTCGTTGGAGTGGGCGAGAATGACGCCATCGAAGGGAATTGAACCAATCGCTTCAGTACCGTTGTAGTTGCCTTCTTGAGAGGCGGTCAGCAGAGGGTGCAGCACCTTAATCGGCGCCTTGAACATTTCCACAAACTCCATCAGCCCCTGATTGGCTTTACACAGGCCGCCGGAGAAACTGTAGGCATCCGGATCGTTTTGTTCGTAATCCTCCAACTTGCGGATGTCGACCTTGCCCACCAGTGAAGAAATATCCTGGTTGTTTTCATCACCAGGTTCAGTTTTAGAAACCGCTACCTGATTCAGTACAGAGGGGTAATGTTTAATGACTCGGAACTGGCTGATGTCGCCGTGATATTCCTTAAGCCGCTTGGCGGCCCAGGGAGACATGATGCTATTGATATAGCGCAGTGGAATGCCGTATTCCTCCTGCAAAATCTGGCCGTCTTCGATGGGGTTGAAGATTGCCAGTGGTGATTCCTGAATGGGGGAGCCTTTGAGGGAATAGATGGGCACCTTTTCCATTAGCTGTTTGAGTTTCTCAGCCAGCGAGCTTTTACCGCCACCGACGGGGCCTAGCAGATAAAGGATTTGTTTTTTCTCTTCAAGCCCCTGTGCGGCATGGCGGAAGAAGGACACAATCTGTTCGATACACTCTTCCATGCCATAGAAATCATGGAATTCGTTGTAACGTTTAATAACCTTGTTGGAAAAAATACGGCTCAGCCGTGGATCCTGTGAGGTGTCAATTAACTCCGGCTCACCAATCGCGAGAAGTAGCCGTTCGGCGGCTGAGGCGTAAACAGATGGATCTTTTTTGCAAAGATCGAGGTACTCCTGAAGCGAGAATTCCTCCTGCTGAGCCTCTTCATAGCGGGTTTGGTAGTGGTTGAAAATACCCATGTATCTCTCCCCCTTTCAGTGTTAGTGCTGCCAAAATGGCAGCTAACTGTCATCCCTAAGTTTAAGTATATGCCACAATCGTGGAGCTAGCTCGGAAAAAGCGTTAAATCAGCTGCAACTGATTTGCCGTTAGCGACTGCTCTGTGCTTTAGAGGTTACGGTTAAACGCTAGTTCCGGTTTTGCGGGGAGGATTTTTTTCGGGCGTTTATTTTGCCGTGTCGCAAAGCTCCGGGAAGTGCTGGCGCCAGGCTTCATAACCGCCATCAAGGCTGTAGACATCGCTAAAATCTTTTTCGACAAAAAATTGTGCGGCGCTTTGGCTGCTGTTGCCGTGATAGCAACACACAATCAGCGGTATATCCAGGTCGGTATCCTGAATAAATCCCTGAACTGACTGGTGGTCAATGTGGATGGAGTTAGTCATATGCCCAGTCTGGAAGCTGGCTTCGTCGCGAATATCAATAAGGGTTACGGCGCCGTTGTCGATCATGTCTTTGGCTTGTTGGACGGAAATGCGTTTGAAGTCGAACATTGCTAATACCTATAAACGTTTACTTTTCTGTTTCGCAGCTACAGCTAAACAGGTGGTGGTCTTCCAGTCGCATCATGGTTAGTCGGCCGCCCCAAACACAGGCGGTGTCGAGTGCGTAGACATGATCTTCGTTGCTTTCACCTTCCAGTGCCGCCCAGTGACCAAACAGAATTTGGGTGTTACGGGTTTTACGGTGGCTGTGAGCAAACCAGGGTTTGAAGCCGCTGCGAATGTCTTCCAGGCCATGCTTATGCTTGAGGTCCAGGTGACCGTTAGCATCACAAAGACGCATGCGTGTCAGGTGGTTTGTGATAACGCGAAGTCGTGTCCAGCCGCTCAGGTCGTCAGACCAATGATCCGGTTCATCGCCGTACATGTTGCTCAGAAAGTCTTTAAAATCAGGGCCCTGTAGCGCGCTCTCTACCTCTCGGCTAAGGTTTAATGCTTGATCTAGAGACCATTGCGGTGCAAGACCCGCATGCATCATCGTGTAATTACGTTCCCGGCAATGATAGAGCAGAGGCTGCTGGCGCAACCAATCAAATAACTCTTCAGCGTCGGGGGCGTTAATGACATCATCCAATGTGTCTTTGCGATGAGGCGGTTTGATGCCATAGGCCACCGCTAGCATGTGCAGGTCATGGTTGCCGAGCACGATTTTGGCATGGTCGCCGAGGCTTTTGATATAGCGCAGCGTTGATAATGAATCGGGTCCGCGGTTGACGAGGTCGCCTGCCACCCACAGGTAATCCTGTGACGGGTTAAATTCAGCCTTGTCCAGAACACAGGTAAATGCCTTGAAGCAGCCTTGAATGTCGCCGATTGCGTAGGTGGCCATAACGTTTTCGTGTGAATCCTATCAGTGCAAGGTGTGTGGTGGCGCTAAACAAAAGCCAGGAATTTCAATATCAAATAGGTGGCCGTCTTCGGCGAGCATTTGGTAGTTGCCCTGCATGTGGCCCACTTCGGTGGCTAGTAAGCAGCCACTGGTGTAGGTAAAGCTACTATCTGGGCCGATGGTGGGTTGCTCACCAACGACGCCTTCGCCGCGCACCTCGTGCACTTCATCATTCGCATCGGTGATGATCCAGTGCCGGCTTAATAGTTGGGCCGCTTGAGTCCCGGTGTTGGTGATTGTAATTGTATAGGCAAATACAAACTTTCCCTCATCCGGTTGAGATTGGCTGGCGATATATTGTGTTTCTACCGTTACATGAAGCTGGTAACGGCTATCAGGTTCAGTACTCATGAGTTGCTATCACTGTTGTTCTGACGCGTTAAAGTATCACTGATTGCCACAAAATTTTGTAGTGTCAGTTTTTCTGGACGTAGACCTGGATCGATGCCAAGTGTTTCCAGTTGTTCTGTGCTAATCAGTTTTTTGAGGTTGTTGCGGATGGTTTTACGGCGCTGATTAAACGCCGTTGTCACGACGCTGGAGAGCTGTTTGTGGTCCAGTGCGGGAATGGGTGGTTTATCATAAGGAGTCAGTCGGACAATGGCTGAATCAACCTTCGGTTGCGGATCAAAGGCGGTCGGTGGAACCTTGAATAGCGACTCAACCTGGCAGTGATACTGCACCATGATACCCAAGCGGCCATAATTACTATCGCCTGGGCCAGCGGCCATACGGTCTACCACTTCCTTCTGCAGCATAAAATGCATGTCTTTGACTTTGCCGGTAAAACTCAATAGGTGGAAAATCAACGGCGTAGAAATGTTGTAGGGCAGATTGCCAACAATACGCAGTTTTTGGGTGTCACTCTGGTCTGAGGCGACCAATTGGCTGAAATCGAACTTCAGCGCATCGCCCTGGTGAATGTTTAAGTCCGGGTAATTAAAGAACTGCGTTTTTAATACCTGCACCAGATCCCGGTCGATTTCCACGACATTAAGATGACCATTGGTCGCTTTTAGCAGGTGCTCTGTAATTGCACCTAGGCCCGGGCCAATTTCGGCAATATTGTCGTCTGCTTTAGGGTTAATGCTGAGCAGGATGTTGCGGATAATATTTTGGTCCTGCAAAAAATTTTGCCCAAAACGTTTTCTAGCCTGATGACCGACGGTTTTTTTCATAAATTTTTGCTGCTAAGCGAGAGTGAATCGGTTTTTGGATGCCGCTGGATCTATTGGTTAATACGAGCGGTTAGCTTGACACCGGGTTGGTATTTTTTGCCTGAACCATTCTGGCGGCATAGTTGATGGCCGTTTGTAAGCTGCCTGGATCAGCATTGCCAGAACCGGCCAGATCCAGGGCCGTACCGTGATCCACCGAAGTACGGATAATTGGCAGGCCTAACGTAATATTAACGGCATTACCAAAGCCTAAATGTTTGAGAACCGGTAAACCTTGATCGTGGTACATGGCGAGTACCGCGTCGGCCTGTTCTAGATATTTTGGCGTGAACAATGTGTCGGCTGGCAAGGGGCCCACTAAATTAATGCCTTCGCTTCGTAATTGCTCCAAGGTGGGCTCAATAACGTCAATTTCTTCTCGGCCCAGATGGCCGCCTTCGCCTGCGTGGGGATTCAAGCCGCACACCAGGATACGGGGAGTATTTAAGCCGAATTTGGTTAGCAGGTCATTTTGGCTAATACGGATAACGCGTTTCAGAAGGTCTGGGGTGATCGCCGTTGGAACCTGTGATAGTGGCAGATGAGTGGTTGCCAGAGCCACACGGAGGTCTTCGGTTGCGAGCATCATCACAACCTGCTCGGTGTGGGTGTAATCCGCTAAAAATTCGGTGTGGCCACTAAAGGCAATGCCGGCATCGTTTATAATGCCCTTGTGAACTGGAGCGGTCACCATGGCTGAAAACTCACCATCCAGGCAGCCCTGTGCGGCCCGAGTCAGCGTGGCTAACACATAGTGTGCGTTGGCTTTGTTTAACTCGCCAGCGGTCACATCGCCAGCCAGCTCAATGGGGCAGATATAAAGTTCGCCAGCAGGCAATACAGCATGTTGCTGGCCTGCAACATAGGGGCGTAGTGTTAGCGGTAAACCGAGTATTTCGGCACGTTCAAGCAGCAGTTCCGGGTTAGCGATCGCAACCAGTGCCGCTGATTGTGGCTGTTGGGCTATTTGTACGGTAATGTCCGGGCCGATGCCACCCGGCTCGCCGGGCGTGATGGCTAGCGTTGCTAAGGTCATTTATGAGTCACTAAATTTTAATGTCAACGAAGGCGTCGTTACGAATTTCACGTAACCATAGCTGTAATTCTTCGTTGAATTTGCGGCGATAGATCACTTCACGAGCCTGCTGACGAGCGGCTTCGGCACCAATATCCTGTTGACGACGACCTTGGACTTCCAAAATATGCCAGCCATAACGGCTTTTGAAAGGGGCGCTGATACCGTCAACCGGCGTTTCCTTCATAACTTTTACGAAACTAGGTACCAAGCCCGCGGGTGTGATCCAGCCCAGTTCGCCGCCCTTGGCTCGAGAGCCGGGGTCTGCGCTGTATAGGCGTGCCAACTCGGCAAAGTCTTCACCGGATTGAATCCGGGTGAAGAGATCGTAGATCATTTCTTCAGCCTGGCGTTCAGAGCGAATTTCGTTTGGTTGAATGAGGATATGACGCACCTGCGTTTGATCCTGAATGATGCTGGTGCCACCACGTTTTTCGAGTAACTTAACTAAATGGAAACCGTTGGAGCTGGCAATGGGTTCAGATACTTCGCCGTCGTTGAGTGTTTTAACCGTGTTTTTGAAGAGCGATGGTAACTGTGACTCATCGCGCCAGCCCATGCTGCCGCCCTGTTCTGCGTTGGGGCCGTCAGAGTGCTGTTTTGCCAGCGCTACGAAGTCAGCGCCAGATTGTAGCTGCTGGTAAAGTGCCTGGGCCCGTTTTTTGGCTTTTTGGCGTGCTGGCTGGGTGTTGTTATCGGGCTTCACCAGAATGTGAGCAATATGGAACTTGCTTGCTAACAGCGCCTTACCCTCTGCGGAATCGAGGAAATTATCGATTTCCTGGTCGGTAATCTGGATGCGAGGGCCAACGCTGCCCTGGCGTGCACGGGTGGTCAGTAGTTCCCGACGTATTTGTTCGCGGGTGGCGGCATAATCCGAGCCCTCGGCAATAATCGCCTGCTGGAATTGCTCCAGCGTCATATTATTTTGTGCAGCAATACGTGAAATGGCTTCGTTGAGAGAGGTGTCATCAACACGGATGCCTCCTCGTTCGGCAATTTGTAACTGCAGGCTTTCCATAATCAGGCTTTCAACCACCTGCTGAATCATGACCTTCTTGGGTGGCATCGGTTGGTTGCGTTGTTGCAGGTTACGAATAGCCGAATCAATGGCCTGCTGTACCTGGCTTTGCATGATGATGTCATCGTTGACGATCACGGCAATACGATCCAAGGGCTGGATTGCGGCATACAGCACGGATGGCGCTAAACAAAGTGCGGCCAACAGGGTGGTGAAGTATTTACGTAGAGAATTAAGCATAGATTAGGTTGCCTATTAGTCTTCCTGGTAGCCCTGGATGCTGTCGCTAAACAGTTTTTCCATGGAGTCACCGATATTTCCAAGCCCCTTAAGCAGGAATTGGATATAAATTGCATTCTTTTCATCGACGCCATCACTTTTCGTGATGTCATCGTCATTAATCCACTGGCGGCCAACAACACGCACGGCCCAGCAACAGCTTTGATACTCAAGACCAGCAAATGCTTCAATAATTCGGTCATGAATTAAATCGTGGTTCCAGCGTGAAATAAAGCTCCAGCGATCACTGATCGGCCAAACGGTTGACAGATCAGTTTGCTCGATGCGCTCGCTGCTGCCATCGTTGCGGACACGGTAACCAATGTTAACCAGGTGTTGGTTATCGCCGTGGTAGCGGAAATAGAGGCTACTTTGTGTGGTATTGCTATTATCGTCGTCCCACTCAATGTCCCCCTGCACACGCCAGCCGGAATTAAAGGCGTACATCAGTTCGGCTGCGATGGGTGAGTCGGCGCTTCGATCCGGTGTGCCAGTCAGAGTCACTTCGCGGTCATCTTGGTAATAGATCTGGCCGATACTGGCGCGGGCGCGCTCAAAGCCATCGGATTCCAGGAAACGAGTTGTCAGGCCAAGGGATAACTGATTGGCATCACCAACCCGGTCACCACCGACAAAGCGGTCTTCGCGGAATAACTGGTTATAACTGAAATCCAGCAGGCTGGTATCAAACAGTGGAATTTCCTGTTGGCCCTTTTCTTCGGGAACACGTAAATAGAACAGACGTGGCTCGAAGGTTTGCGTGCTAATGCCAGCAAAGCTCATGTTCCGTTCAAAGAACAGGCCACTGTCGATGCTGAAAACCGGGACACTGAGGTCTGGGGAGTCATTCAGGCCGGCGGCAAGATCATCCAGTTGGTATTTGGCAAAACGATAGGATACTTTGGGTTTTACAAACGCATAGGGTGTTTCAAATAACCAGCTTATCGACGGTTCTACGCGAGTACGGTGGCCTACTGCGCGAGCAATGCCGGTCAGGTCTTTGTTGTCGCGGTCAAAGTTTGTATATTCGGTCATTAGGCCGAATTCTAGGCCGCTGTTGTCGTGCGGATAATTAATGTTAGCCAGTAGCTGAGGTAATCGCTCGTAAGAATCAGTACTGTCCAGTTCCTGGTAGCCCTGGGCTCGGACGAGGACGTTCCAGTAAGTGCTGCTGTAGCTGGCCTGAGCCAGTTGTAGCAGCTGTGTTTGGCTGGTGACACTAAGGTCGGTGCCCAGGTCGCTGAAGTAGTCGTCATCGCTAACGCGGCTGAAATCAATACGCGTGTTGATGCGATCAAAAACGGTACCGGTGTGGTCTAGCGTGCTTAACCAGCGATCTTGACCGTCGAACTCATCATCGCCGGACAGAAAGGCGCCACCAATTTCACCCTGATTGTTTTCATGCAGATAGCGAAACTCGGCTTCACCCATAAAACCACGGTCAGCAATAAAGCGCGGTGTGAGAGTGGCATCGTAGTTAGGGGCGATATTCCAGTAATAGGGAGTGGCAATGTCGGTACCGTCTGAAGAACCATAACTGGGTGTTAAAAAGCCCGATTTACGGCGGTCATCGAGCGGAAAAGTCATGTAGGGGAAGTACAGTACAGGGGTGTCTTTGACATGCAGACGCGCATGCTTAATGGTGCCAAATCCTGATTCCTGATCCAGTGTTATCTTGCTACCCACCAGCGCCCAGGTATTGGCTCCTGGCTGGCAGTGGGTGATCGAGCCATCGTCAATGCGTAACACGCCGCTCGCGTCTCGATATACTTTTTCAGCGCTGCCACGCATGTGGCTTTCGTGACCAACATATTTAGCATCGTGAATGGTTAGTTCGTCGCTATTAAGGTTAACCACTGGCGCCTCGCCAATTAATAGCAGTCCGGGCTGACGGAACTGAGTGCGCCCGGTAAAGGTGGCTGTGCCTGCTTCACGATCAAGTGTTGCCTGTTGGCTTTTAACCTGGCGATTACCCTGACTCAGCACCACGTTGCCCGATAACGTGGTGATACCATTTTCGTCGGTTTGAGAAAGCTCTGCTGAACCTTCAATGGGTTGTGTGCCCGGGTCTAAATCGCGTAGCGCGGCATCAACATAATTGGGTTCAATGTAGCGACCGGCACAGTAACCGGCATGACTTTGGCGCTGCTCATCTGTTAATGCATGGCTGGGTACCCAGTCCAGTTGTTCGCCGTCAATTTTGTATTCGGTTTTTTCGGCTTTGGCAGTGGCTGCTTCCACGGGGGCGGATTTTTCAGGGGCAATAAAGCGCGTACCTAACCCGTCCGCTGGTGCAACGCTGCCACATTGCCAGCCGCCATCCGCAGTTGCCTGGCATTGCCAGCGACCGTTAGAGGTGTCTGGGGATGCTGCTTGAACTGAAGCAGTGAGCATTAACGCAGTTAGCAGAGTAGATTTGGCGGGCAAACGAGACTTGTCGGGCATGCTATCAACCGGGCACATTATTTTTATTTGGCGTGTTTGAACAGGTCTTGCTGACCTGCAACCCACAGTAAGGTGCAGATAATAAGGCATTCGACTGGCGCCGACCAGTCCGAAAGGGGTTGATTGTGGTGAGAGATAAAAGATCGGCGATTTGAAGCGGGTTTCCTTACAGGACGCTTGCGATGGCGCTGCTCAGATAGTCAATGTTATCGCGATTCACGCCGGCCACGTTAATGCGGCTGTCGCCAGTCATGTAAATGCTGAACTCATTGCGTAGACGCTGCACTTGCTCGGGATTAATGTCCAGAAATGAGAACATGCCGCTCTGTTGAGTAATAAAAGAAAAGTCGCTATTGGCGCCTTTGGCTGTTAGCTGTTCAAGTAATTGGCCGCGAAGGCTGAAAATGCGTTCGCGCATGGTGTTGAGCTCATCCAGCCACTGCTGACGCAGGGTGTCGTTTTGTAATATACGGGCAACCACGGCGGCGCCATGGGAGGGGGGCATGGAATAAATGCCACGGACGATGCGGGCTAGCTGGCTGCTGCAGGCCTGTGCTTGAGTGCTGTTTTTGGAAAGAGCCAGTACTGAGCCAACACGTTCGCGATAAATACCGAAGTTCTTTGAACAGGAGCTGGCGATAAGTAGTTCGGGTAGATGTTCGGCCATCAGGCGTACGCCATAGGCGTCCTCATCAATGCCTGTGCCAAAACCTTGGTAGGCGATGTCGATAAAAGGCGTGAACCCTTGCTGGCTGGCCAGTTCCGTGACTGCTTGCCACTGCTGTGGCGACAGGTCGGCACCGGACGGGTTATGGCAGCAGCCATGTAATAGCACTAAATCGCCTGCTTTTGCTTGAGCTAGCGTCTCCATCATGGCATCGAAATCAACCCCGTGGCTTGCAACATCGTAATAGGGGTAGGTTTTGATTTGCAGGCCAGCATCGCTCAGCAGTGGGATGTGGTTACCCCAGGTTGGGTTGCCGACCCAGATGGTTGCATTGGGGTTGCCCTTTTTTGCCAGTTCTGCGGCAACACGCAATGCACCACTACCGCCCGGAGTTTGCAGTGTGGAAACTCGCTGGCTGGCCAGTGCTGGGTGATTGTCGCCCAGAACCAGCTTTTCAATGGCGCTGGTGAACTCTGGTGCACCTGCTGGGCCGATATAAAGCTTGGTTTTCTCCTGTTCCAGTAATTCCCGTTCCGCCTGCTTAACCGATTTGAGTACTGGTGTCTCGCCCTGTTCTGTTTTGTATACGCCGACACCTAGGTCAATTTTGTTGGGGTTGCGATCTTCTCTGAAGGCAACCATGAGACCAAGGATAGGATCGTCGGGTAGTTGAGACAGGTTTTCAAACATGGGCGTTTCCGGGTATCAATGGGGCGCCGAACAGGCTCGGGATAGTGAGCTTGTTCGGCGTTTAGTAACAGTAAAATTAAGCGTTATAGAGGTTGCTGCTGGACATCAAGCATTTTCGCTTTGTGCTTCGGGGTCTCCATTTTAATGAAGTTGATCATCCATTGGATCGTCACGTCGGCGTCCAGCGAAGCGGTTAGCGATGTCAGCGCTTCACGTACCTTGTTGGCGGTGAAGTTATCAATGTTGCAGTCAGCCAGATAGCGCAGAATGGCGGGCGTGAACTCTGGGTGACCCTGAACGGTGAGAATGTTGGAGCTATGCTGCACCATGAAATATGGGCAAAACTGGCTTTGCGCAATGACTTGGCTGCGTTCAGGGATGCTGACGACCTGGTCGCGATGCATAACTAAAATATCGAGTTTGCCCAGCGAGGGAGTCATCCAGGATTTATGGCTGTTGAGCTCATAAAAGCCAGTGCCAAGCGCCCAGCCTCGATCGCAGGGTTCAACCTTGCCGCCTAGTGCCTGGGTGATCAGCTGGTGACCAAAACAAATACCAAGTAACTTTTTGCCGCTTCTGGCGCACTCGCGAACAAAGTCTTCTAGTTCCAGTATCCAGGGCGTGCGCTCGTAACTGCTGCTGGTGCTGCCAGTGCAGAGGAACGCATCACAATCATCAAGAGCGGGTAGCTCTTCGTTGATGGCGTCGTAAACCGTAAATTTTAGGTCTGGATCCAGATTTTCGAAGGCCGAAATAATCATATCCGGGATGTCGCCGTAAGGATCTTGGATGTCCTCAGGTAGCTCACCGCATTTTAAGATACCAATGTGTGTCATCGCCTGTTTAACTCCCGTATTTGAATGATCGTTCACTCAGCGATTCGAGCAAACGTTAACCGCCGGATTATAGCGCTGTGTAAAGGGCAATGAAAAGGTTTTGACGAATAAGAGCGTCGATGCTGTTTAATTTAAATTATGTTGTTGGTGTTGGGTCGTTTGTCGTTTTACCCGCTGACTGTGATGCCGTAAGATGTCGCCTTTAAACTACACATAATAATGGTATCGAGGTTTCTTTTGGATCATAGACAAGCGGCCCTCTCGGAGTGGGTTGTCGCCCAGCTGCAGCAATTTGGCCTTTATCAGAAAGGGTTTGATGCGGCGTTGGCCTCAGTGTCTGGCGATGCCAGTTTTCGACGTTATTTTCGCACGACTGAGGTCTCGCCTGGATGCAGCCTGATCGCTGTGGATGCGCCTGCGGATAAAGAGAATAGTCGCCCGTTTGTGGCTATTGCTCGTGCCTGGCTCAATAATGGAGTGCATGTGCCGGAGGTGTTGGCGGCGGACTTTGAGCAGGGGTTTATGCTGTTGTCTGATTTAGGCGATACGCTGTATTTGCCGTTGCTGACAAAACACGCGGACACGCTTTATCAGGCAGCGCTGACTGAACTGGTTAACATACAACAAAGTGCCGCCCCCCATGATTATGTGCTGCCTGCTTACGGGGCGAGTAAGTTACGTGAAGAAATGGTGTTGTGCCCTGATTGGTTTTTTACGCAGTTGCTAGGCTTACAACTCTCTGAAACAGACCTGGTGCGATTAAATAGTGTTTTTGATCGCTTGGTCGACAGTGCATTAGCTCAGCCTCAAGTGTGTGTTCACCGTGATTACCATTCTCGAAACCTGATGGTTGTCGGCGATATTGAAAGTGGCTTTGATGTGGGTGTGCTCGATTTCCAGGATGCGGTTGTTGGTCCGGTTACCTATGATGTGGTGTCCCTACTTCGCGATTGCTATGTCAGCTGGACTGATGAGAACGAGGAGAAGTGGCTGGGCGATTATTTGCAACTGGCGCTGATTAATAACCTCTGGCCGCATAATCAGGTGCCCGATTACGATACCTTCAAGTGTTGGTTTGATTGGATGGGGTTACAGCGACACATCAAGTGTGTGGGGATTTTTTCGCGTCTTTATCTGCGCGATGGTAAGAATGGATACTTAAAAGATATACCGCGCACGTTTGCCTATTTAAAGAAAGTTTGCGAACAATATTCAGAGTTTGCTGAGTTCAATCACTGGCTCGATGAGGTGGTGGTGCCCGCGATGCAGGACTGCGAAGCATTGACTCCGGCGGCGCCTGCATGAAAGCAATGATTCTCTGTGCGGGGCGCGGTGAGCGAATGCGACCGCTGACGGATCGCACGCCGAAGCCGCTATTGCCGGTGGCCGGAAAGCCGTTGGTGCAGTATCACATTGAGAAACTGGCAGCGGTGGGGGTTACCGAAATTGTTATTAATCATGCCTGGTTGGGTGAGCGGCTTGAGGACGTGCTGGGTGATGGTCGTCAGTGGGGCGTCAGTATTCAATATTCTGCCGAGGGCGAAGCGCTGGAAACCGCCGGTGGAATTATCAAGGCACTACCGCTGCTGGGGAGGGAGCCTTTTATTGTTATCAATGGTGATGTCTGGACTGATTACCCCTTTTCACGGTTGCTTGAGGTATCGCCAGAAAGAGCGCATTTGGTGTTGGTGGAAAATCCTGATCACAATGCCGCGGGGGACTTCGCTTTAACTGAAGGGGGGCGGGTGCTAAACGAGGGAACGGAAAAATTTACCTTCTCCGGTGTTAGTGTCATGACCGCGCAATTATTTAGTGGTCTCAATCGACGAAAGCTGGCGCTCGCGCCTTTGCTGCGTGAGGCCATTGACCAGCAGCAGCTCACGGGTGAGCTTTTTCGGGGTGAGTGGGTTGATGTTGGTACGCCAGAGCGATTAGCAAGCCTGGATGAATCAGTTCGAAACCGGCCATCTTAATGTGGTAGTTGTGTGAGAAGAGCGTTTATAAGTTTAACAGGAGCTTGGTAGCAAATGATTTTTGGTAAATTGCTGGGTGGCATGTTTGGTTTTGGCTGGGGCGGTATTCTCGGTGCCATCATTGGTGTGGTCATCGGCCACCAGTTTGATAAGGCGTTGTCGCGTAACTTCTCTGGTGCTGCTGCGGGCAATCAGCAACAAATTCAGCAGACCTTCTTTAGAGTCACTTTTTTGGCGATGGGGAAGCTCGCCAAGGCTGATGGGCGAGTCTCTAAGGATGAGATAGAGTGGGCAGAGTTTGTGATGGCGCGTATGAATCTGACGCCGGAGCTTCGTCGTCAGGCAATGCAGCTGTTTTCCGAAGGCAAAGAGGACGGCTTTGATCTCGATGCGGAATTAGCCACCTTCCGGCAGGTGGTGGGTCGTCATGCTACTGTGGTGCAAATGTTACTGGAAATTTTGATTCAAGCAGCCTACGCCGATGGCGAAATCAGTCAGGCCGAAAACAGCCTGCTACGACACATTTGCGAGCAATTGGGCATTTCCAATATTCGTTTTGAAACGATTCACCAGCGTATCAAGGCTGAGCGAGCCTTTGCCGGGCAGGGTGGGTTTCATCAGCAGAGTGGGGCTGGTGGTCAGCCGCAGTACACGCCGGCTGATAAATTAAAAGAGGCCTACAAGGTGATTGGTGTGGCTGAATCGGCTAGTGATTCTGAACTGAAAAAAGCCTATCGCCGTTTAATGAGTCAGCACCATCCCGACAAACTGGTTGCCAAGGGCTTGCCGGAAGAAATGATGCGTATTGCCAAGGAAAAAACCCAGGAGATTCAGGCGGCCTATGATTTGATTAAGCAGTATCGTAAAAATTAACGGCTGTGCTTGATCTGGCGGTTTTAAACGTGGATTTTTATGTCTTCTTTGAGGTGAAAAGTGCTCATTTATAGCTAGTGCCGCCCCGCTTTTGCCTTGCCAGCTCGTTGTTCACGGCGTTAATTTCCGGGGCGCTGACATTGTTCATTGAGTATTTTTAATTAACGAACAAAAACCGCTGATTGCGAAATATACGCTCTTGGGATTTGTGTGTAGAATAGCGGCCTTTATTTAGTAAATACTTAGTGAATAACCCATGACAGATTATTTGATTGCGCCCTCTATTTTAGCTGCCAACTTTGCCCGTTTGGGCGAGGAAGTCGACAATGTGCTCGCAGCAGGCGCGGATATTGTACATTTTGATGTCATGGATAATCACTATGTGCCTAACCTGACAATTGGTCCGATGGTCTGTAAGGCCCTGCGTCAACATGGTGTAACGGCGCCTATTGATGCCCATTTGATGGTGTCGCCAGTGGATCGAATGATCGGCGAATTTGCTGAAGCGGGTGCAACCTACATTACTTTTCACCCGGAAGCGTCTGATCATATTGATCGCTCGTTGGAGCTGATCAAGAGCGCAGGTTGTAAGGCGGGCTTAGTGTTTAACCCCGCAACCCCTCTGAGCTACCTTGATTATGTGATGGATAAGATGGATATGATCCTGCTGATGTCGGTAAACCCGGGCTTTGGTGGTCAGAAATTTATTCCATCAACACTGCAAAAAATTACTGATCTGCGCCAGCGCATCACGGCCAGCGGGCGTGATATTCGACTCGAAGTGGATGGCGGTATTGGCGTGCAAAATATTGCCGAAGTGGCGGCTGCCGGTGCGGACACCTTTGTGGCGGGCTCTGCTATTTTCGGTAGTGATGATTATGCCCGTACTATTAAAGAGATGCGTACAGAGTTGTCTAAGGTTAATTAATGAGTCCCGAACGTTTTTCTGAATTAGCTGCCCAGGGTTATAACCGTATTCCTGTCAGTCGCCGCGTATTGGCGGATATGGATACTCCACTGAGCGCCTATCTTAAATTGGCCGATGGCCCATACTCCTATCTGTTTGAGTCGGTACAGGGCGGTGAGAAGTGGGGGCGTTACTCCATCATTGGTCTGCCCTGTCACACAGTGCTTAAAGTACAGGGTTATCAGGTTACCCTGGAAACCGATGGCGAGGTGGTTGAGTCGCTGGAGCATGAGGACCCGCTGGATTTTGTTCAGCAATTCCAAACACGTTTTAATGTGGCTGAAAGCGAGGGTGAACCGCGCTTTAACGGCGGTCTTGTTGGTTACTTTGGTTACGATACGGTTCGTTACATTGAACCGCGTCTGCGTGATTCGGCGCCGCAGGATACCGTGGGTAACCCGGATATTCTATTGATGGTGTCCGATGAAGTGCTGGTATTTGATAATCTGGCCGGTACCCTGACGTTGACCGTGCATGTTGATCCTGCTGAGGCAGGCGCCTACGAAAATGCACAGCGCCGTCTTGATGAGCTGGTAGCGAAGCTGCCATTGCCAACGCCTAAATTGGCAGAGGTTGATCTAACGGTTGCCCAACAGGCTGCTGACGAGCTGAAAATCAGCGAGGCAGAATTTAAGTCGGGCTTCACGCAGGCAGGCTTTGAGGCGGCGGTTGATACGATTAAAGAGTATGTGCTGGCGGGTGACGTGATGCAGGTAGTGCCATCACAGCGTATGACCATACCCTTTGAAGCCGAGCCGATTAACTTGTATCGCGCGTTGCGTAATTTAAACCCGTCGCCCTATATGTATTTCCTCAATTTGGGGGATTTCCACATTGTTGGCTCGTCGCCGGAGATTCTGGCACGTGTGGAAGAGGGTGAGGTCACTGTCCGTCCCATCGCCGGTACCCGACGCCGTGGTTACAGTGAGGATGAAGACAAGGCGCTTGAAGAAGAGTTACTTGCCGACCCCAAAGAAATTGCTGAGCACCTGATGCTGATTGACCTGGGGCGTAACGACGCTGGTCGGGTTTCCGAAATTGGCTCGGTGCGAGTCACCGACCAGATGGTGGTGGAAAAGTACTCCCATGTGATGCATATCGTTTCCAATGTGAAGGGCGACCTGAAACAAGGATTGTCCTCCATTGATGTATTACGTGCGGCGCTGCCAGCGGGAACCTTGAGCGGTGCGCCAAAAATTCGAGCCATGGAAATTATTGATGAGCTGGAACCCGTTAAACGCGGTGTTTATGGCGGTGCTGTGGGGTACATTTCCTGGGATGACAATATGGATACGGCGATTGCTATTCGTACCGCCGTTATCAAAGATAAACAGCTGCATATCCAGGCGGGTGCCGGCATTGTTGCCGATTCAGTGCCTAAGCTGGAATGGAAAGAAACCATGAACAAAGCGCGTGCCATGTTCCGCGCTGTTGCCATGGCTTATAAAAGCTAGAATTCGATAAGCGAGCGGCTTATGTTATTAATGATCGACAATTACGATTCCTTTACCTACAACGTCGTGCAGTACTTTGGCGAGTTGGGTGCGGATGTGCGCGTGTATCGCAACGACGAAATTACGCTGGAAGAAATCAAGGCGCTGGACCCTGATCATATCGTGATCTCACCGGGGCCCTGTACGCCCAATGAAGCGGGTGTCTCCGTTGAGGTGCTCAAGCAGTTTGCCGGTAAAAAACCGCTGTTTGGTATTTGCCTGGGGCATCAGTCTATCGCTCAGGCCTTTGGGGGCTATGTCATCCGCGCCAAAGAAGTCATGCACGGTAAGACCTCCATGATTCACCATAATAATCAGGGGGTGTTTAAGGATCTGCCGAATCCCTTTGAGGCAACGCGCTACCACTCGCTGGTGATTGATAAGGAGCGCCTGCCCGACTGTCTGGAAATCACCGCCTGGACTGAAGACGTCGATGGCAATATTGATGAAATCATGGGGGTGCGCCACCGTGATTATGTGATTGAAGGTGTGCAGTATCACCCAGAGTCTATTTTGACAGAGCATGGTCATGCGCAGTTGAAAAACTTTCTCGAGATGAGTGTCTAATGTCAATGAATATGCAAGAGGCGATAGCCGCCGTAATCGAGAAACGTGATCTGACAACCGATGAAATGCAATCGGTTATGCGGTTAATCATGACTGGCGAAGCAAGCGATGCCCAGATTGGCGGTTTTCTTGTCGGGCTACGGATGAAAGGTGAATCGGTCGAAGAAATTACCGGTGCTGCGCAAGCCCTGCGTGAGATGGTTACCCGGGTACATGTGGAAGACCCTCATTTGGTGGATACCTGCGGTACCGGTGGTGATGGCGCCAGTATTTTTAATGTCTCCACGGCTGGTGCTTTTGTGGTGGCGGCAGCGCAGGGTAAGGTTGCCAAGCATGGAGGTCGCTCTGTTTCCAGTAAAAGTGGTAGCGCAGACCTGCTCGAGGCGGCAGGCATCAATATGGCACTTACCCCGGAACAGTTAGCTCTTTGTATCAAAGAGGTTGGGCTCGGGTTTATGTTTGCGCCGGATTATCACAGTGCCATGAAACATGTTGCTGGACCGCGGCGGGAAATGGGCGTGCGCACAATTTTCAACGTGTTGGGGCCACTGACTAATCCGGCACTGGTTAAAAATCAGGTGCTAGGTGTCTTCAGCAGAGCGTTAATGCGTCCTTTGGCCGAAGTGCTCCAGCGTTTGGGGAGTGAGCATGTACTGGTCGTACACTCGGCGGATGGTTTGGATGAAATCAGCATTGCCGATGAGACCTATGTTGTGGAACTCAAAGAGGGTGAAATTGTTGAATATACCATTAGCCCAGAGGAGTTTGGTCTTCAGCGTTCAGCACTGGATGAGTTAATGGTTAACGATCCGGAGAACAGCTTGAAACTGATCAAGCAGGCGCTTAAATCCGGTGATGGCCCTGCGGCAGATATTATCGCCTTGAATGCTGGGGCTGCCTTGTACGCAAGCAATATTGCCAACACCCTGAAAGAAGGCGTACTCAGTGCGCAGGATGCGATTGATAGTGGCCTTGCTCTGGAAAAAATGAGTGAACTGGCAAGTCATACTCGCTGCCTTGCCAATTAGACGATTGTAGATATTAACCGGATACCGAATGACAAGCCGAATACCCACTGTATTGGAAAAAATTATCAGCCGTAAAGCCGAAGAGGTGGCAGAGCGCAAACAGATTCGCTCGCAGGCAGAATTACAAGCGATACTGCCTGCGGTTGACGAACCACGCGGCTTTGCTGACGCCATGCAGGTGGCCGTAGCGGCGGGCCGTTCGGCCGTCATTGCCGAGGTAAAGAAAGCGTCACCGAGCAAAGGTGTGATTCGTGAAAATTTCGATCCGGCACAGATTGCCCGCAGCTATGAAATGGCCGGGGCAACCTGTCTGTCGGTGCTCACGGATATTGATTTTTTTCAGGGCAGTGATGCTTATATGCAACAGGCACGAGCTGCCTGCTCATTACCGGTGATCCGCAAAGATTTTATGATTGACCCCTATCAGGTGGTTGAGGCGCGAGCCCTGGGGGCTGACTGTATACTGTTGATTGTGGCCGCCTTGGAAGATGCGCAGATGCATGAACTCAATGATGCGGCGCAACAGTGTGGCTTGGATGTATTGGTGGAAGTGCATGATGCGGATGAGTTGGACCGGGCATTAACACTTGATACCCCTCTGGTTGGTGTGAATAATCGTAACTTGCATAATTTTGAAACGTCATTGCAAACAACCATAGATTTACTCGAGAGAATGCCAGAGGATCGGCTGGTTGTTACCGAGAGTGGTATTCATTTGCCCGAAGATGTGGCGTTAATGAAGGCTCATGACGTACATGCTTTTCTGGTTGGTGAAGCCTTTATGCGAGCTGAAGAACCAGGGCAAAAGCTGGCGGAGTTGTTTTTTTAGTTAATTACCCAGCAGGACTTTTTTCAGGGACGTGTTTATGAACGGAATGAGATGCTGATATGACCATTCGTTATGATGTTGATCTGAAAAAAAAGGTTATTTTTATGGGGGCTTATGGCGCCATCAGTGTGTCAGATTTAGCCGCCTCAATTGCAGAAATTGAATGTCAGCCGGAGGTGTCGGATTCAATGACACTGGTGCTCGATCTGCGTGAAATTAAACGGGCCTTTATTGTGCGAGAGATGGACCGTTTAATTGATTTGCTTTCCAACCAGGCTCAATCCTTTATTTCCAACCAAGCGTTTATTGTTTCGCTTGATACGATGCACGGTGTTGGACGCCGGTTCGCACTTAAGGCCGCCCGAAAAAGGCTGCGGCTTGAGGTTTTTAACGACTACACCGATGCCGTAAATTGGCTCAAGGTGGTTGCCTGATGGCTGGTCTTGAGGGAGCACAAATCCTTTATTATGCCTACGGCTCTAATCTGCACCCCGAGCGCCTTGGTGCCAGAATACCCTCCAGTCGGCTATTAGGCACCGCAGAACTAAGCGGCTATCAGTTATTGTTCCATAAACGCGGGGCGGATCAGTCGGCCAAATGTAACGCGTTATTTACGGGGGACGATAAGCATCTGCTGCTAGGCGCCTTGTTTGCGATGGATGCTGCTGAAAAGCCGATACTTGATGAGATTGAAGGCGCTGGTTATGTGGTTTCTGAGGTGATGGTCAAACATCAAGGTGAAGAGCACTTGGCCTTCATGTATGTTGCAGAACCTGATTACATTGACGAGTCATTGAAGCCTTATCAGTGGTACAAAGAGTTTGTTTACCATGGGGCGCGTTTTCTGGCTTTTCCTGAGCGCTATATTGGCGACTTGATTGACGTGGCCGCTGTTGATGATGCTGATTCCGAACGCCATGCTCGTAATGAGAGAGTCCTGGCGCGAATGCGCTAACGGCTAGGTACGTATTATTCTGCCACTTGTTTGTCCTTTCTGCGCACCCTGTTGGTGCCACTCTGATATCGACGCTTTTCAGATTCTGTTTTCCTGTCTAACCTATAAAGACCGCTTATTTGTTAGCACCAACCGGTGAATAGAGAATAGCCTTATGCGTCGTTTAAGAGTGTTGATTTTTATCCTATTGGGTACCTTGTTATATGGCTGTGCGCAGGAGCCGGATCAGCCTGTACGGCTTGGGACGAATGTCTGGCCGGGTTATGAGCCGTTATATTTGGCACGAGACCTGGGCTACTTGAGCCAATCTGTTCGTCTGGTGGAGTACCGCTCGGCAAGTGACGTATTACGTGCTTTCAGAAACAAATCCCTTGAGGCCGCCTCTTTAACGCTGGATGAGGTTTTGTCGTTAAAGGCGCTAGATATTCCGCTGGCGGTTGTTTTAATTCATGATGTCTCGAATGGCGCTGATGTGATTATTGCCAATACAGAGATAGAGCAGATGGATGATTTGGTGGGTAAGCGAGTCGGTGTGGAAAGTGGTGCGCTGGGGGCCTTTGTGATTTCCCGGGCGCTGGAACTGAACGGACTGACAGCAAAGGACATCCGTATCAAGGCGGTTAACGTTAATCGACATGAGCAGGCATTTAAACAGGATGATGTTGATGCCGTGGTGACGTTTGAACCGGTGCGCACGAAGCTGTTGGCATTTGGCGGTAATGAGATTTTTACCAGTAAAGAAATACCTGGTGAAATTGTTGATGTGCTGGTGGTCCATCAGGATTATCTAGACCGCCACCCCCAGATAATTCAGCAGCTTGTCGATGGCTGGTTTAAGGCGCTTAACTATATGCAGAGTCACAGAGATGATGCGTTGGATAAAATGGCTGAACGCTTAAACATCAGTGCCGCAGAGGTGGCCGCCAGTTACGATGGGTTGCTGCTCCCTAATCGTATTGAAAACAATGAGTTACTTGGTGGCGATAAACCTAAACTTGCCGATACGGCTGATAAGCTTAATCAGTCAATGGTCGACATGAGTCTGTTAACCGATAACGTGAATACCGAGGCGTTGTTTGATGCTCGGTTTGTTCAGCCTTAGCCATAATGATGCTTCTCCGACTCAGTAGCTTACGACTTATTCTGCCCGGCATGATTTGCTTGTTTGCCTTGCTAGTGGTGGTCGGTTCTTTCTATTCGGGGCGCTCGAATATCCTCAAGGAAACGGCCGAGACTCAGGAGCAGGTGATGCGTGACCGGTTATCCTTGATGCAGGGGGCGGCGCAGCAATTTCTGCGTTTAAGCCAGCCCGAGCACGTTCGTTCAATGGTGGCGAATATATCCTCTGAGCTTGGTCTTGTTTCTTTTATCGTGGTGTCACCTAAAGGGCAAGTCATTGCCAGTAATTCCTTTATTGAGGTTGGTTGGGACTGGCAGTCTTTGCTTATTCAACCTGATGCCGTTTTGGTTCAAGAGGTGTTGAAAGGCCGTTCGATTAGCACCACTTTTGACGACAATAACACCCAGTTAGATGGCTATAGTAGCCTTTGCATGAGCAATGAAAAGCAGCTTGGTAAGCAGGACTGCGGCTTTATCTTTTATCGAATGAATATGCGTTATCACTATGCGAAGGCAACTCAGGCGCTACAGTCACAGGCTATTTTTATTGTGGTTGGAGTGATTGTCGGTGTCATCGGGCTGTTGGTTCTGGTGGACCTATTGATTACTTCCAGAATCGAACGACTGGTGGTGGTGCTAAAGCATTATGCTAAGGGCGATAGAGGTATACGCAGTAACCTGCGAGCCCATGATGAGTTAGGCGCGATGGGTCGTACTATTGATACGATGTTGGCAACGCTTGAGGCCGATGAAAAGTTAATTATGGAAAAAGAAGAGCGGCTTGAAACGCTGTTCCAGGCGGTGGCGGATCCGATTATTAGCATTGATCGGCATGGGCTGATCACACATGCCAATAAGGCGACAGAGCGGTTATTTGGCTACCGGGTTGTCGAGCTAATGGGTCAAAATATATCAATACTGATACCCGAAAGCGGAGCACAAGGTCATGACGAGCAGCTCAGCGAGTATAAAGGCAAAGAGCAAAGTTTTGTGGTTGGTGTTAGTCAAGACTTGATGGCCAGGAAAAAGGATGGGCGGATATTCCCTATTGAGATGACAGTAACGGAAATGAGTCATTATGGTGAATGTATGTTTACGGGTATTATTCGCGATATTACCGAGCGTAAGCAGTTGGAAGCCAATTTGCTTAGCGTTAATGAGAAGCTTAAAATTTCAGCGCATACCGATAGCCTGACCGGGCTTGCCAATCGTCGTAAATTTGATTTGGCCGTCGTTGATGAATTAAATCGAGCCACCCGTTCTGCGACACCGCTCTCCCTGTTAATGTGTGATATCGATTATTTTAAAAATTATAACGATAGCTTTGGGCATCAGGCAGGCGATGACTGCTTGCAACAGATTGCTGGTGTTATGCGTGAGTTGTTTACACGTAGTGGTGACTTGCCCTGCCGTTACGGTGGTGAAGAGTTTGCGATTATTCTTGCCGATGTGCCTCCTGAAGAAGCTAAACATATGGCTGAATTGCTGCTCAAGAAAATTGCGCAGTTAAGTATAAAAAGTGCTGAGGCCAGCCCTTATGGCATTGTGACGGCCAGCATTGGTTATGCAACTTATCAACCCTGCTCGGTGGTGCCTTTGAGCACTGAGGCCTTTATTAATAAAGCGGATGAAGCGTTGTATAAAGCCAAAGAGGCGGGGCGTAACCGCGTTGAAGGAGGCCCCATTTCGGTGCAGATGACAGTGAATAAAAGCACATCAACTGAACCTGTTTAACCTGCTGGAATTCCAAACTTCACGTTTTATCGTTGAAGTTTAGCGATGTCTCAGAGGCAACCCATTACGATTATTCTTTACCGCTGGGCTGGTGCCTGAGGACCTTTCAAAATATCTATCCCCTGTGGTGAGGTCATACTGACCGGCGATATTGTCAGCAAGCAAAGGACTAGCTGAAACAGACGACTACTGAATACCAGTATGTTGAGTCATTAATCAGCCGCGCGCACTGAATGAAATGTTAGCGCGAGTAACACCGTTGACGGCTGATAAAACACCAATTAGCGTACCGCAGTTTTGGCTGGATGGCGCTATGCGGGCGCTGCGGATAACTGGATGAGCAGTTGAACGCAAGCGCAGCAGCTAACCTGGTGGGGTTTTAGGCACGCTGCTTTGTGTGAAAACTATAATCTGCGCACTAGCTTTTTGGGTCGCCTTCGCGGCGTCCTTTATCTTTTCTTCGATCAGGCAGAATGGCTGATAATCGAGGTTTAGCTCGGCGGTCGCCCTGTTTGCGACGCAAAAAAGTGCGGCGCTCCTCAATACCGTCGGGAGCACCAATTTTTATTTTTATATAGCCTTTTCCACCAGCTTTGGCGATAGCGGACAGGTAGGCCTGTGCGGAAGTTTTACTGAGCCCCTCTTTGATGACAACGGTTCGACCTGAAAATAAACGATCAATTTTTTGAAGATGCAGCTGGTTACTCACATCGAGCTTGAAAAGTTTGGCGAGATTACTTTTTACCTCTTCGAGACGGTAACCCGGCTCGATTTCACCTCGAAACGTGACACGAAAAGCATTCACGTTCATGATTTCACCTCCTGTGCTAACCACTCCATGAGTTTGGCATCTCCTTTATTTTCAGGTTTGAATGCCTATACAGGCATTTGAAACAGCTTCGTTAGCGTTATTTTGAACGACCGTTGAATAGTTATTTTATCGTACATTCGGTTATACTACGGCACTTTTTTTATGGCCGCGAAATTCGCGGGGAATAAATTTCTGAGTCGGTAGTTGATGAATATAAAACGCTTTTTAGTCGAGCAAGTGAAAGAGGCCATGCTGGCGGCAGGTTTGCCGCAGGACAGTGAGCCGTTGGTTACCCAGAGCACGCGTCCAGAGTTTGGACATTACCAAGCCAATGGCGCTTTGCCTGCTGCTAAAAAGATGAAAACGAATCCACGAGAGTTAGCGAATAAAGTGGTCGCGGAGTTGGCCTTGGACGGGGTCGCTGAAAAGATTGAAATTGCCGGGCCCGGTTTTATCAATATTCATCTTGCTGCTGACTATATCGCGAACTTATGTGCTGATGCGTTAAGCGATGAGCGGCTCAATGTGCGGTCCCATCGTGAGCCACAAACGGTGGTGGTGGATTATTCCGGGCCTAATCTGGCTAAGGAGATGCACGTTGGCCACCTGAGAAGCACGATCATTGGTGATGCCGTTGTACGTGTGCTGGAGTTTAGTGGCGACAAAGTAATTCGTCAGAACCATATGGGGGATTGGGGTACACAGTTTGGTATGCTGATTGCTGAGTTGGAAGGGCAGCTGCAAACTGAGTCAGATGCTGGTTTAGCGTTGGCCGATCTGGAAAGTTTTTATCAACAGGCTAAAAAGCATTTTGATGATGATCCGGATTTTGCCGCAAAAGCACGTGATTATGTGGTGAAATTACAATCAGGCGATGACCGCTGTTTAGCACTTTGGCAGCAGTTTATTGACGTTTCAGTGGCGCATAGTGAGGAGATTTATTCGACGCTTAACGTCTCTCTCAAACATCAACACATTCGCCCGGAAAGCGCCTACAATGATGATTTGGCGGCGGTGGTTGCTGATTTACAGGCTAAGGGATTGGCGGTTACCAGTGATGGCGCGCAGGTTGTGTTTCTGGAGGAGCTAGCCAATAAAGAGGGTGAGCCATCGGTTGCCATTGTACAAAAATCGGATGGTGGCTTTCTCTATGCTACCTCTGACCTGGCTGCGTTGCGTTACCGTCAAAACGAGTTAAACGCAGAGCGAATATTGTATTTTGTTGATGCGCGTCAGGCGCTACACCTGCAGCAAGTGTTTACAATTGCCCGTAAAGCAGGCTTTGTGAATGAAAACACAGGGCTGGAGCACTTGGCCTTTGGTACGATGATGGGCCAGGATGGTAAACCCTTTAAAACCCGTACCGGTGGCACCGTTAAATTGGCGGCCTTGCTGGAAGAGTCGGTAGAACGTGCCGCACAGCTGGTTGCGGAAAAAGACCCTGATTTGGATGCCGAAACTAGGCTGCAGGTCGCGCGCAAAGTAGGTATTGGCGCGGTGAAGTATGCAGATTTGTCGAAAAATCGTACCAGTGACTATATCTTCAACTGGGATAGCATGCTGAGCTTTGAGGGGAATACAGCGCCCTATTTGCAGTATGCTTACAGTCGTATCCAGAGTATTTTTCGTAAAGCCGGCGTGGAACCTCAAGCGCTAGAGGGTGAGTTGCAGTTAGCGCTGTCAAATGAAGTTGCGTTAGGGCTAAAACTGTTACAGTTTTCTGAGGTGGTGAAGCAGGTTGCCGATGACTGTGCGCCAAACGTGTTGTGCGCCTACCTGTACGAACTGGCCAGCGAATATATGAGCTTTTACGAGGCTTGCCCAATTTTGAAAGAAGGCGTTGATGAACAAACGCGTGGCAGCCGGTTACAGTTATGTCAACTGGTTGCGCGTACCCTCTCAACGGGGCTTGACCTGCTAGGTATTGAAGTGATGGAGCGCATGTAGCGCCATGATAAAGGATATAAAGGTGGGCTAGATCGGCCAGCCTTACGTATCGACGTTAGTCAGCGTATTGATTGTTGAAATGAGGTAATTATGGCTAAGCAAGAAAAATCCTTACATATGACGGTTCTAATGACGCCGGATATGGGCAACTTTTCCGGTAATGTGCATGGTGGCTCTATTCTAAAGCTACTTGATCAGGTTGCTTACGCCTGTGCCGCACGTTATTGTCGACATTATGTGGTAACACTGTCGATCGATCACGTGATGTTCAATAAGCCGATCAAGGTCGGTGAGCTGGTTTCTTTTCGCGCTAACATTAACTACGTGGGAACCTCATCCATGGAAGTGGGTGTTAAGGTGATAGCTGAAGACCTGGAAACGAATACCAAGCGCCACACTAATTCCTGTTACATCACGATGATTTGTGTGGATAAAGATCACCGGCCTACCAAAGCGCCAGAGCTGGAGATCGAAACGGAGTTTGAGCGCCAGCTGTTTGAAGCGGCAAAAATGCGTCGAGAATTACGACAAGAGATGGCGCGGCGTAATGCAGAAATCACCGCTGGTATTGCTGACTATAATACTGATGTCAATAATTGAGAATCTCTTGGATAGTTTTCAAAAGCCGCCTTTAGGGCGGCTTTTTTGTGGCTGAGTTTCAGCCTGATTCCAGAAGCTTATTGCAAATGTAAGCACCAATTGGAATCGATGAGGTCGCGGCCGGAGAAGGTGCATTGCATACATGCAGGCTGTGTGCGGTTTGCTTAAATAAAAAGTCGTGGACGAGTGTGCCATCGCTGAGTACCGCTTGGGCTCGAATGCCGGCCGGATGTGGCTGTAGGTCTTCCAGCTGTAACTGGGGGCAATATTTTTGTACTAATTTCAGGTAAGCGGATTTAGAGAGCGAGTTTTTTAGCTCGGCGAGACCTGGTTTTAGGTGTTGACTGAGTAATCGCCAGAAGCCGGGAAAACGGATAATTTCAGCGCTGTCGCGCCAGTTGATACTGAATTTTGCGTAGCCTTCGCGGTGTAAACCAAGTACGGCATTTGGGCCGACGGTGATGCCGCCGTCAATAACACGGGTCAGGTGAATGCCAAGGAAAGGTAAGCCTGGATTAGGGATGGGGTAAATCTGGTGTTGAATTAAGTCACTTCGCGAGGTCGGTAAGCGGTAGTACTCACCTCGAAAGGGTAGCATTTGAAAATCTCGTTCTAAGCCCTGCATTTCTACTAACCTATCCGCCATCACGCCAGCACAGGTAATCAACTTTTTGCTATTTATGAGGCCTTGAGTTGTTTCAATCTGTACCCCCGTCGGGTTTTCCTGAATAGCGACAACCTCGGTGTTAAGCTGTATTTGACCGCCAGCAGACAGGAAGTTAGTGGCCATTTGCTGGCTGACGGATTGGAAATTGACCATGCCGGTGTTGGCAATGAAGATTGCGCCAACACCGGTGATATTTGGTTCACGTTGATAAAGTTGTGCTTGGTTCAGGCACTCCACAGGCACGTTATTTTGCAGACAGCGACGGTGCAGTAATTGCATTCGCTCTAGCTCAGGCTTATCCGTGGCGACCAGAAGTTTGCCGGTTTGTGAATAGGGCAGTTTATGCTGCTGGCAGAATTGTTGGATAGTGAGTGCGCCTTCACGACAAAATTTAGCCTTGAGGCTGTTGGGGGTGTAATACAGGCCGGCATGGATGACACCGCTGTTGTGGCTGCTTTGGTGCGCCGCGAGTTGTGCCTCCTTCTCCAGAAGGAGTATGTCGCTGTCTGGGCAGCGCTGCTGCAGTTGCCAGGCGGTTGACAGACCGATGATGCCGCCGCCGATAATCACGTAGTCATATTTCATAGCCTTCATTCTATGTGATCTTGAAATTGGCAGGCTACAGGGAGCGTCAACTATTCAAAGACATAACGCCCTGGAGCGGCCCCCAGTATTGGTGACTGCCTGTTATCTGGGGGTAGTTTTTCTCCTGAACGTTTTGAGAGCCAGTCACGCCAATGAGGCCACCATGAACCATCATGCTGAGTGGCCTCACAGAGCCAGTCATCGGCATTATTAATAATATCAGTGTGAGTGTAATAACAGGTGTCTTCGACGTCGATAGGGCATACCAGGCTCCGCGCGTGGCCTCGGTTAACGAGCACAAACTGACGTTGACCGCCGAGTGCCAGGCAGCTTTGGTAACAGGATTCCCAGGGCGTGATGTGGTCGCAGGATCCCGCCAGTGTGTAGGTGTCGCACTGGATATTTTTTAAATCCAGCGGGATGCCACAGAACGTAAGTTTATTGGGTTCCAGCAAGGGGTTGTCGTTAGTCATGGACAAAAAGTCACTGTATAAACCGGCAGTGGTTCGCTGTGTGTCGTTATTCCAATAAAACAGATCGTGATCTGCGCTTTCCTCGCCATGGTAGTAGTTGCTTACCAAGGGATTCCAAAGTAAGTGATTAGGGCATAGCCAGGCGAAGTTGCTGGCGAGCTCTTTTGCATCGGTGACATCATGGAGTTGAGCCAGCGTTTTAGCGGCCTGTATCAGTGGCTCATCCAGCCTGGGGCCTATCTGGGAGGCTAGAAAAGTTTGCAGGCTGGTGATAGCTAACGTTGCGCTGTTGACTGGGTTTGAGGCTCCAGTGGCGTCGCTGGTATGTGAGAAAAGGCTACTGACAATGGCGGTTAACATGCCGCCCGCCGCAAACCCCATTAAGTTAACGGATGATTGTCCGCTCAGCGCGACTAACTCATTGATGCTGTTGATGGTTTCGTTAACGTAGCTTTCGAGGTTCCAGTGTTTGTGTGCGATAAGTGGATTGCGCCAGCTCAGGCTGTAAACCTGAAAGCCCTGTTTCAATAAGTAATGCACCAAGCTGTTCTTTTGATGCAGGTCGCATAGGTAGAAGCGGTTTACAGGTGAGGGAATAATTAACAGCGGTTTTTTATAAACTTCGGTGGTTAATGGTGTGTAATGGATTAGCTCTAGCATCTTGGTCTGATAAATAACGCTGCCGGGGGTGGTTGCAATATGTTTACCAGCCTTGAAGTGTTTGCGTGCATTTGGGTGTGCGGGTAGCGTGTGGGTTAGTAAGTCGTGGGTCATGCGGTGTAAGTCGTGAACTAAACTTGCGCCGCGACTCTCGTAGGCATGTTGGACGGGGCTGTTACCGGGATTGTTTTCCGGTGCTAATCGTTCGCTAAGCAGCTCAACGGCATTCTCTAAAAGCTCGCGTTGAAAATCGTTGAGGGCAATTTCTTTGATTTGTTGATTAAGGTGTTGGCACCAGGCGAGATAAGCCTGCATGGATGCGCGGTAGATCGGGTTGCTGCGCCAAAGTGGGTCTTTGAAACGGTTGTCGCTGCGCTCGGCTTCGAGTTCAGACTGGCCGCGGATGATGCGAATGAACTCCTCGTCACAGGCAACAAACTGTGGTGTAAAAATGAGCGGCAAGGATAGTCCTGAATGTGCTAACTCATAGCACATGGCGCGACTCCCGACCAAACGGGCGCCAGATTTTCCGTGATAATCAGGCATTTCTACATGTCCTGTTGAATCCCTAAGCGCAATATTTTGAGCGATAGAGTTAACGAGCCCTGTTGGTAACGCTTTGAAAGCGCAACATAAAAATCGTTCGGGTATCAGTTAACCATAACAGGTAGGCGAGTTGTCAAATAAATGCATTTGCTGGCCGACATTGCCAGCTACCATTGCACGTGCGGTGTTGGAGTCTTTGGTTACGGCTTTAAGTAACTGCCGTCTGCCCGTTTCTGGCAAATAAAAGAGTCCGCGGGTGGAGGTTACTTTGAGCGGTTGAGTGCCTGCTTGGCGAGGTCCCTTAGTGCGTCTCGGTAATGATTGTCGGGGAGTTTTTCCAGTTGCTGGATAGCCTGTTCGGCCTCAAATTCGGCTTTTTCAAGGGTGTAGCTGAGTGCGTCCGAGTTTTTTACCAGTGAAATGATGGTGGCCGCATGCTCAGGGCGGTTTTTCAAAACGGCCTCGCGAATGAGTGTTGCGTCTGTTTCTGAGCTGTTTTCCAGTGTGCGAATTAGCGGCAGTGTCATTTTGCCTTCCGCCAGATCATCACCGACATTCTTGCCCATTTCTTCAGCTTCACCGTCGTAATCCAGTAAATCATCGATTAACTGGAAAGTCATACCAAGGTGGGCGCCGTAATTCTTTAAAGCCGTTTGTTGCTCAGGGCTTACGTCACACAAAATGCCTGCGCTTTCTGCTGCGGCTTCAAAAAGAATCGCTGTTTTAGCTTGAATAACCTCACGGTATTCCTGTTCATTCAGGTCGGGGTTGCGAGCATTGGTGAGCTGCTGCACCTCTCCTTCGGCAATCTGATTGGTACAGTTGGCCATGATGGCCATAATCGGTAAATCAGCCAGTTGAACGAGCATCTGGAAAGCGCGTGAATACAGGAAATCTCCCACCAGTACGCTGGGGGCATTACCAAAGACGGCATTAGCGGTGGAACGACCTCGACGCAGCTCAGACATATCAACCACGTCATCATGTAATAGCGTTGCGGTGTGCAAAAATTCAATGATGGTGGCGAGCAGTACGTGGTCTTTGCCCTGGTAGTTGCAGGTTTTTGCTGCTAACAAAACAAGCAGTGGGCGGATGCGCTTTCCGCCGCTGTCGACGAGGTACTGACTAATGGTTTCGACCAGGTCGACGTCAGAGTGGAGCTGGTCCAGAATCAACTGGTTGACGGCGGAAAAGTCCTCTTCAACCACCTTAAAAATGCGTTTTGGATCCATCTGTTTAAACGGGCCGATTGTCAGTAAATAAAGGCCTCGAATACTAGGCGGCAGTGCCTTGACTGTCAATATTGAGCCGGTGAAAATGGCGCCCTTGTGTTGATGACGCAAAAAAGCCGCAAATATATGGTTTAAATGGTGTTTGTGGCTTGCCTGGCGGGTGTTGATGCCGTAAAATCCCGCCCCCTATTGACCTCACCCGTTTTGTTTTCTGGGTACAGGTGCAGCACACGGCCCGCTGCGGAGGTGAAGGGCTGATTTCAGAATGTCTGAGCTGGGGTTTTTGAGTTTCCTGGCAAGTCTGCGGCGGCAGCGCTTAGGCACAAAAGGTTTTGGAGAAGGTTATGTACGCAATTATCAAAACGGGTGGTAAGCAGTACCGCGTTGAAGAGGGTCAAACCCTGCGCGTTGAAAAATTGGAGCTGGAAACAGGTGCCAAGGTAGATTTCGGTCAAGCTCTGCTAGTAGGCGCAGGCGATGACGTTAAAGTGGGCGCACCTTTTGTTGAAGGTAGCCAGGTAAGCGGCGAAGTTGTTGATCACGGTCGTCACAAGAAAGTGAAAATCGTTAAATTCAAGCGTCGTAAGCACCATATGAAAACTATGGGCCATCGTCAGTGGTTTACAGAAGTTAAAATCACAGGCATCAAGTAACTTTAAGCGCGATAAGCATTAAGCGTAAGAATTAGGAGAGAAAGGTATGGCTCACAAGAAAGCTGGTGGTAGTACCAATAACGGACGCGACTCGGAGTCGAAACGACTAGGGGTCAAGCGTTACGGTAGTGAAGTAGTTAAAGCGGGTAACATCATCGTTCGACAGCGTGGTACACACTTCCACCCAGGCAGCAACGTAGGCTGTGGTAAAGACCACACTTTGTTTGCACTGAAAGACGGCGTTGTAAAATTTGAAGTGAAAGGTCAGAAAAATCGTAAATACGTTAGCGTAGAAGCGACTGCCTAAGCACTGGCAAGTTTGAAAAGAACCCCGCTTTGCGGGGTTTTTTTTTGCCTGTCGTATGATGAAGCTCTTATCGGCAGGGTAATATGAATGGGTCTTTGGTAGACTAGCGCCATGAAATTTTTTGATGAAGCAAGTATTACAGTAGAAGCAGGCAAGGGTGGCAATGGTTGCCTGAGTTTTTTGCGTGAAAAATATCGCCCCGAGGGTGGTCCAGACGGCGGTGATGGTGGCGATGGTGGCTCCGTTTATATGGTGGCAAGCGACGCAATCAATACGTTGGTCGATTTCCGTTATCAGCGCCGGTATCGAGCCGAAGCTGGTAAGCCTGGTAAGGGACGTAACTGTACCGGAGCCAGTGCTGATGATCTGGTCTTGGAGGTTCCGGTTGGCACCACGGTGATCGATCAGGATACGCTGGAGGTGCTGGTCGATTTCACCGAGCACGGCCAGAAGGCGATGATCTGTAAAGGTGGTTTTCATGGTTTGGGTAATACCCGTTTTAAATCCAGTGTTAACCGCACGCCTCGCCAAACCACCAATGGCACACCGGGTGAGATTCGTAATATCCGCCTTGAGCTGAAGGTGATGGCTGATGTTGGATTGCTGGGTTTGCCTAATGCCGGTAAATCGACGTTTATTCGATCTGTGTCGGCGGCGAAGCCAAAAGTGGCTAACTACCCTTTTACCACCCTGGTTCCAAACTTGGGTGTTGTCAGTTTGAGTAAGCATCGCAGCTTTGTGATTGCTGATATTCCGGGCATTATCGAAGGCGCAGCTGAGGGTGCAGGGCTGGGTTTTCAGTTCCTTAAGCACGTTTCGCGTACCCGTTTACTGCTGCACATTGTCGATATGGCGCCCTATGACGACACAGATCCTGCGGATTCGGTACGTTGTATCAGTGAAGAAATGGAAAAATTCAGCCCAACGCTGGCCAAACGTGATCGCTGGCTGGTGTTGAATAAACTGGATATGGTGCCAGAGGAAGAGCAAGAACAGCGCTGTCAGGATGTGTTGGACTCCCTGCAGTGGGATGGTCCCGTTTTTCGTGTCTCTGCGATCAAGGGCGAAGGTACGGAAGCGCTGTGTTACGAGGTTATGAGTTACATTGAAGAATGTAATCGAAATGAAGCTGAGAACCCCGAATTGGCTGAACAGGAGCGTCAACTGAAGGCTGATATGGAAGAGGAGGCTCGTGCCTGTATTCGCGCCCATTACGAAGCTCGCATGCGTCGTAAGCGTGGTGAAGCGGATGACGACGATGATGATTTTGATGATGACGATTATGATGTTGAAGTGGAGTACGTGCCCTAAAAGGCCGCTGAAAAGCTATCTGCGAGGATTCTGCCGCGTCGCTTAAGAACGTCTGATGTTGGTGAAATTTGTCTTAAAACACCCATAAAGCGTGGTGGACTCTGCTCATTGATAAGTGATCCCCCGCTTTGCGACAAATTTTGCTTTGTAGAACCTGTCTCGAAAACACTTTTGCGTCGTCTGTAAGTTATAAGTGTGCCTGCAAATAATATGAGGTTTAGTGAGTGAGCCTGCAAAACGAATGGCAAAAAATTAGTAGATCGCGCCGCTGGGTGGTCAAAATTGGCAGTGCGTTGTTGACTGCTGATGGACAGGGGCTTGATACCGAATCCATCTCTGATTGGGTGGCGCAACTGGCCTGGTTGCGTCAGCAGGGTATTGAAATTGTACTAGTTTCATCGGGTTCTATTGCTGAAGGCATGACCCGACTGGGAATGAAAAAGCGCCCTCATGAGGTTCATCGATTGCAGGCGGCGGCAGCCGTTGGACAGATGGGGTTGGTGCAGACCTATGAGTCCAATTTTCAGCGCTATCAAATGCACACGGCGCAGATTCTTTTGACCCATGATGACCTGTCCAGTCGACAGCGTTATCTCAACGCTCGAAGCACTATTCGTGAGCTGTTGAGCCTGGGGGTTATCCCGATTATTAACGAAAACGATACCATCGTCACCGATGAAATCCGTTTTGGCGATAACGACTCTCTCGGTGCGTTGGTCACTAATCTGGTTGAAGCGGATACGCTGGTGATTCTCACCGACCAACTTGGATTACACCGCAGTGACCCGCGTAAAAATCCTGATGCCCCGGTGGTTTCTGAAGCCTATGCGCACGATGATGAACTGACGGTTATGGCCGGCGGCAGCGCTGGTGCGCTGGGGCAGGGCGGTATGGCCACCAAGATTAATGCCGGTCGGCTGGCGGCGCGTTCCGGTGCCTGCACTATTATTGTTGGTGGCCGACAGCAGGATGTATTAAAGCGAATTTATCAGGGTGAGCACCTGGGTACGCTATTGGTGCCGGATCTTGAGAAGCAGGCGGCACGCAAGCAGTGGTTAGCAGGGCATCTGCAGGCCAAGGGCACGCTGGTACTGGATGATGGTGCGGTGCGAGTGCTTAAGCAAAAGGGGCGCAGTCTATTGTCGGTCGGAGTTGCCAGTGTGCGCGGTAATTTTGTGCGGGGTGATATGGTAACCCTTGAAAGTCAAAGTGGTGAGCGAGTGGCGCGTGGGCTGGTGAACTACAATAACGTCGAAGTGCAGAAAATTTGTGGCAAACCCAGTGACGAGATTGAAAATCTGCTCGGTTACGTCAGTGAGCCAGAATTGATCCATCGAGATAATTTGGTGGTGTTTTAAGTTTGTCATTTTGAACAGAGTGAGAAGCCTGTTTGCTGTTTAACTCAAAAGACTCTTCCCGCTCGGTTGGAATGACGTCTCCGGGAATCATTGTTGATAAGGAAAATCGCTAGGTTATGAGTGAGTTAAAGCAAAAAATTGCATTATTCATAGATGCTGATAATGCCCCTGCAGGGAAGTTTGATGATGTGCTTAGTGAGGTTGCCAAGTACGGTGTGGTTACAATTCGCAAAGCTTATGGTAATTGGAAGTCGCCTGCACTAAAGCCGTGGGAAGAGCTTTTGCATGAGTATGCAATCCAGCCTGTGCAGCAATACGATTTGACGAAAGGGAAGAACGCATCGGATATTGCCTTGGTGATTGATGCCATGGATGTGATGTACACGAAGCAAATTGATGTTATGTGTTTTGTATCCTCTGATAGTGATTTTACCCCAATGGTTACTCGGGCTTTAGCTGAGGGAAAAGTTGTACTTGGTTTTGGTGAAAGGAAAACACCGCTACCCTTTGTAAACGCCTGTTCAAAATTTCTGTTTTTGGATCGAGAAAAGACAGAAGAAAAAAGTAGCGCTAAGCCTAAAAGCATTAAGTCGGATACAAAGTTAATTAACCTGTTACGACAGGCTATTGAAGCAACCGAAGATGATGATGGTTGGGCGGAGCTTGGTCCCGTTGGTTCTCATATCTCGAATAAAACTTCATTCGATACCCGAAATTATGGCTTTAAGAATTTAAGCGGTTTGTTTAAAGCGATAGATTTGTTTGAGCTAAAGCGCGGTGTGGGAAATTCTTATTTGGTGCGGGATGTTCGTAAGAAATAGTGTTTGCAGGTGGTTTCGGGCAGACGTAAAAAAACCGGCAGTAGCCGGTTTTTTTATAAATCAAAACTTCGGAACAGATTAAGCGGCTTTAAGCGCTTTAACCTTAGTGTTCAGGCGGCTTTTCCAGCGTGAAGCTTTGTTCTTCTTGATGATGCCTTTATTGACCATGCTGTCAATTCTTGGCTGAGCTGCAACGTAAGCGGCTTGAGCAGCTTCGTAGTCACCAGCTTGAACAGAAGATAGAATTTTCTTAACAGATGTGCGCACCATGGAACGCAGGCTTGCGTTGTGAGCCCGACGTTTTACTGCTTGGCGTGCGCGTTTTTTAGATCCAGGGTTGTTTGCCACAGTTTGGCTCCTCGGTAAAAATTATTTAACTGGTTGAAATCGATTTTAAATTTCAGGGCGCGAACTATGCCCTGTCAATCGGTTGATGTCAAATACTTTGTGGCCTTGAGGCGCTGTTTTAGTGGTGGGTATTGTAGCGTTAATTGGGCTGTGCGAAGAAGGAGTTTTTTCGGGTCAGTAACGCATCCAGCGTTTTGCCGTCTGGTGAAAATATAACGATAACGCTATCATGCGGCAAACTCCTCAGTAGTGGACGTAATGCAAGACGACTCACCGAAAGCCGGAACTAATAAAAATACCCCAACCCTTAAAAAGGACTCAAAACTAAAGTCCACGGGAGTGGTGGGTGGTTGCACCATGCTGTCGCGCATTCTGGGGTTGGTGCGTGATATTGTGATTGCCCATTTTGTTGGTGCGTCAGCCAGCGCCGATGCTTTTTTTGTGGCCTTCAAAATACCCAATTTTTTGCGCCGCCTGTTTGCCGAAGGCGCCTTTGCGCAGGCCTTTGTGCCGGTGTTGTCGGAATACCAGCAAAAGCGTGACCATGGTGCGGTGAAGTTGCTGGTTGACCATGTGGCCGGGACGCTGGGGTCGACGCTGATTCTGTTGACGGTGATGGGCGTTATTGCTGCACCGGTCATTGCGATGTTGTTCGCGCCAGGTTTTGTGCAGTTTGACGATAAAATGGCGCTCACCTCTGATCTGTTGCGCCTTACTTTCCCCTATTTGCTGCTGATATCGCTGACCGCTTTTGCGGGGTCGGTGTTAAATAGCTATGGGCGTTTTGCGGTGCCAGCGTTTACGCCTATCTTGCTGAATGTGTCGTTAATCAGCTGTGCGGTGTTTATGGCGCCACTGCTGGAAAACCCGGTGATGGCGCTTGGCTGGGGGGTGTTGATAGCGGGCTCTGTTCAGTTGCTGTTTCAGTTGCCATTTCTTGCGCGACTACACCTGCTGCCTCGGCCGCGTGTGGACAGGAAACATGAGGGTGTGCGGCAAATTATTAAGTTGATGATTCCTGCGTTGTTCGGTGTGTCGGTCAGTCAGATCAACCTGCTGCTGGATACGGTTCTGGCCTCCTTTCTGCAAACGGGCAGTGTTTCCTGGTTATATTACTCCGATCGGCTGGTGGAGTTGCCGCTGGGTATTTTTGGTATTGCTATCGCCACGGTGATATTGCCGAGTCTGTCACGCCAGCATGTCAGTGCATCCGCGGAGCAGTTTCGTGCCACGTTGGATTGGGCGTTACGGTTAGTGTGCTTATTGGCTTTGCCGGCTGCGCTGGCATTGTTTGTGTTGGCGGAGCCGCTGATTACCACGTTGTTTCAATACGGCGCTATGACAGCGCAGGACGTTGAGATGGCAGCAATGAGTCTGCGGGCTTACTCTGTGGGGCTTGTGGCCTTTATGTTAATTAAAGTGTTGGCGCCTGGCTATTATTCTCGCCAGGATACCAAGACCCCCGTCAAAATTGGTATCTGGGCAATGGTTGCCAACATGGTGATGAATTTGATTTTGATTTGGCCGCTACAGCATGCAGGGTTGGCATTGGCAACTTCGTTGTCGGCCTTTTTGAATGCGGGTTTATTATTTGTTGGCTTGTATCGATTGGGGGTGTATCGGCCGTTGCCTGGTTGGGGGTTGATGGCGTTGCGGTTGGTGCTGGCTAATGCAGCGATGGTGCTGTTGATTCTGTGGCTTGGTGCCGGCTCCGAGAATTGGGCTGAATGGACGGTTTGGCAGCGTGCCTGGCAGTTGGCGATTCTCTGTGTGGCTGGCGGCTCGGTTTACTTTGTTATGCTGATTCTATCGGGCCTTCGCCTGCGGCATTTGCGCCACTAATTCCCTGATTTGCCGCCGAAAAACCATATTCGCATTCAAGTGGATAGGCTATAATCGCGCCTTTGCGAGTCAAACGCTCAAACCATTTATGTAAAGAGCCTATGGAACTGATCAGAGGACTGCACAATTTAGACGCCTATCGGCGTAAGTTTCCGGCGCAGCAATGTGTACTGACCATTGGTAATTTTGATGGTGTGCATTGTGGGCACCAGATGATATTGCGTCAGTTGCGAGAAAAAGCGGACGAGTTAAACCTGCCAGCGACAGTGATGGTTTTCGAGCCGCAGCCATTGGAGTTTTTTGCCGGTCAAGGTGCACCTGCACGCTTAACACCATTTCGTGAAAAGGTACGCCTGCTGTCTGAGGCCGGTGTTGATACGGTGATTTGCCTGCATTTTACCGATGAGCTGCGACGACAATCTGCCAGTGATTTTGTGAAGGATATTCTGGTAGGTAGTCTTGGTGTTAAGTATTTGATCGTTGGTGACGACTTTCGTTTTGGCCGTAAGCAGAGCGGCGATTTTCAAATGTTGAAGCAGGCGGGAGAGCAGTTTGGTTTTGGTGTCACCAATACTCATACACTGGTGATGAATGGCCAGCGCGTCAGTAGTACGGCGGTACGCGATGCGCTTAACAGCAGTGATTTTTATCTCGCAGAGCAGTTGTTGGCACGCCCCTATTCTATTTCCGGGCGAGTGATGTATGGGCAACAGCTGGGCCGTACCATTGGTGTACCTACGGCTAACCTAGCGCTGAAGGGCAAGAAAGCACCGTTAGTTGGTGTGTTTGCTGTTGAGGTGGCTGGGCTGGAAGAAAGCAAGCTGGTACAGGGTGTTGCCAATGTGGGCGTGCGCCCAACGGTTGGCGGCAAGGTGCCGGTGCTGGAAGTGCACCTGTTTAACTTTAATCGCTCGATTTACGGGGAGCACATCCGCGTGGTGTTCCGCAAGAAAATCCGCGATGAACAAAAGTTTGATGGGCTGGAGGCGTTGAAAAAGCAAATTCAGCTGGATATAGAAAGTGCCCGACGACATTTTGGTGCAGGCTGACCAAGGCTGTACAGTAAACAACCCAATTGATCTAATTCAAAGAATTTGTTGAAACGACATGAGTGAATATAAAGCAACCCTGAACCTGCCAAAAACGGCGTTTTCCATGAAGGCGAACCTGTCCCAGCGCGAGCCACAGATGCTCAAGCGCTGGACTAAAGATGGTCTGTACGAAAAAATTCGTGCCGCCCGCGCAGGCTGTGAAAAGTTTATCCTGCATGATGGCCCTCCCTACGCCAACGGTGATATTCACATTGGACATGCCGTTAACAAGATCCTCAAGGACATTGTCATTAAATCCAAAACCCTGAGCGGTTTTGATGCGCCTTACGTGCCGGGCTGGGATTGTCATGGTCTGCCGATTGAGCACAAGGTCGAGACTAAAATCGGTAAAGCCGGCAATAAGGTGGATTACAAAACATTCCGCCAGAAATGCCGTGAATACGCGCGTAAACAGGTCAATGGTCAACGAGAAGATTTCATTCGCCTCGGTGTGCTAGGTGAGTGGCAAAACCCTTACCTGACCATGGACTTTGAGGTGGAAGCCAATATTGTTCGTGCACTGGGTAAAGTGGTTGAAAACGGCCACCTGCATCGTGGCTTTAAGCCGGTTTACTGGAGTGTTGTTGGTGCTTCCGCCTTGGCTGAAGCCGAAGTGGAATATCAGGATAAAACCTCTTTCTCCATTGATGTCCGTTTCCCGGTTGCTGATGAGACGGCATTTCTGGATGCGGCAAATTGTGGTGCTGGTGATGGCCCGCTGAGCGTTGTGATCTGGACGACGACGCCTTGGACCTTACCTTCTAACCAGGCCGTATCGTTAAATGCCGAGCTGGATTATGTCGTCATTCAATGTGAGAGCGAGACTGGAACTGAGCGACTGGTACTGGCTGAAGGCTTGATGGAAGGTGTTTTGCAGCGCAGCGGTATTGAAAATCATGAAGTGATTGGTCGATTTAAAGGTGCGGCGCTTGAAGGCTTGAAACTTCAGCACCCGTTCTATGATCGCCAGGTACCTGTTTTGCTGGGCGACCACGTGACACTAGATGCCGGTACCGGTGCTGTTCACACCGCTCCTGATCATGGTGCGGATGACTTTGTCGTCGGTCAGAAGTATGGCATTGGCACGCTGAACCTGGTGAATGAGCATGGTATTTTCCGTGATAGCACCGAACTGTTTGCCGGTGAGCATGTGTATAAAATCGACCCGCTGGTGGTTGAGGTCTTAAAAGAGCGTGGCCGTCTGTTGTGTGAAGATAAAATCACTCACAGTTTTCCACACTGCTGGCGTACAAAAACACCGCTGATTTTCCGTGCTACACCGCAGTGGTTTGTGAGCATGACGCAGAATAACTTGCTGGCGGATGTGAAAAGCGCAGTTAACGATATTCGTTGGGAGCCCAGCTGGGGGCGTGCCCGTATCGATAGCATGCTGGATAGCAGCCCGGATTGGTGCATCTCACGCCAGCGCACCTGGGGTGTGCCCATTACGCTGTTTGTGCATAGCGAAACCTTAGCCTTGCATCCCGAAACATCGCGACTGTTTGAAGAAGTGGCCCAACGTATTGAAAAAGAGGGTATGGATGCCTGGTTTGATCTTGATGCCAAAGAACTGCTCGGTGACGAAGCGGATCAATATATCAAGATTACTGATACGCTGGACGTGTGGTTTGATTCTGGTGTGACGCATTACTCTGTCCTGCGGCAACGCGAGGCTCTGCAGTTTCCCGCTGATTTATACCTTGAAGGCTCTGATCAGCACCGTGGCTGGTTCCAGTCCTCGCTGAAAACCTCGATGGCGATCAATGGCTGCGCGCCCTATAAAACTGTGCTGACGCACGGTTTTGTGGTGGACGCTAACGGTCACAAGATGTCCAAATCGAAGGGCAATGTAATGTCGCCTCAGAAGGTGGCCAATGATTTGGGGGCGGATATTTTACGCCTGTGGGTGGCGGCAACCGACTTCAGTGGTGAGATGAGTGTGTCTGATGAAATTCTCAAACGTTCCGCGGACTCTTATCGACGTATTCGAAATACTGCGCGTTTCTTCCTGTCGAACCTGAATGGTTTTGATCCGGCGACAGACTTGGTGCCGGTTGAAGATATGCTGGCGCTGGATCGCTGGGCGCTGGATCGTGCCGCGCAGTTGCAGGACGAAATTATCGATGCCTACGATAATTATCACTTCCACCAGATTTATCAGAAGCTGCATAACTTCTGTGTGGTCGACATGGGTGGTTTCTATCTGGATATCATTAAAGATCGACAGTATACGGCGAAGTCTGATGGCATTGCCCGTCGTTCCGCTCAGACAGCCCTGTATCATTTATCAGAAGCGTTTGTACGCTGGATTGCGCCGATTCTCAGTTTTACAGCCGATGAAATCTGGGATCAGATTCCCGGTGAACACCGCGACCCCGTTTGGGTTGCGCACTGGTATGAGCAGCTTCCACGTCTTGAGGGCGGACAATTTAGTTCAGCGGACTGGCAGCAAATTATGGGTGTCAAAACCGCCGTTAACAAAGTGCTGGAAGCTGCTCGATCCGCTGGTGATGTCGGCTCGAGCCTGGATGCTGAGGTGACCTTGCACTGCGCACCGGAACTGAAAGCGCTGCTGGATCAGTTAGGCGATGAGCTACGTTTTGTACTGATCACCTCCGGGGCTGAGGTTGTTGATGGTAGTGAGCAGGGTGAAGAAACCGACGTTGAGGGCTTACGTGTTGCCATCAAGGTTTCCGAACATGAAAAATGTGATCGTTGTTGGCATCGCCGTGAAGACGTGGGCGCCAATGCTGAGCATCCGCTGCTGTGTGGGCGCTGCGTAGAAAACATTGCTGGTGACGGCGAAGTTCGTCAGTTTGCATAGGGTGTTGAAAGTGCGTGGAAAGTTGATCTGGCTATGGCTTAGTGTTGTGGTTGTTGGGCTGGATCAGCTGACTAAATACTTGGCAAGCGCCAATTTAGAGTATGGCCGCCCGGTTGAGTTGTTGCCAGTGTTTGATTTAACTTTGCTACATAATACTGGCGCGGCGTTTAGTTTTTTAGCCGGAGCGGGTGGCTGGCAACGCTGGTTGTTTGCCCTGTTAGCGGCGGTTGTCAGTATTGTGCTGGTGGTGTGGTTAAAACGCCTTAAGGCACATGAAACTTGGCTTGCCATTGCGTTGGCACTTGTACTGGGCGGCGCGCTGGGCAATCTCTACGACCGCGTTGTGTTAGGCTATGTGGTTGACTTTATTTCGGTTCATTATCAGCGCTATTATTTCCCGGCCTTTAATTTGGCGGACTCAGGGATTACAGTCGGCGCCATTATGTTAATTATTGATACGCTTTGGTTTTCACGACGCTCTGTAGCGGAAGGCCCAGCATCAGGAAAAGAAAATGAGTGATATTAATCTGGCCGTTGGTGCCGGTACGCAGGTAACACTGCATTTTGCATTAAAACTGTCTAATGGTGATTTAATCGATTCTACCTTTGATAAGGACGCCGCTGTTTTTGTTGTCGGTGACGGCCAGCTGTTGCCGGGTTTCGAAGAGCAATTAATTGGCCTGGTGGCCGGTGAAGAAAAGAGTTTTAACATTCCGCCGGAAAAAGGTTTTGGTCAACCTAATCCAAATAATCGCCAAATCATGTCGGTAGATATGTTCAGCCCGGAGATGGAGTTGAGTGAAGGGTTGATGGTGTCCTTTGCTGACGCTAATAAGCAGGAATTACCCGGGGTGATTGTGGCGATTGATGAAGGCAAAGTTGAGGTGGATTTTAACCACCCATTGGCGGGTAAAGACATTACCTTCGACGTCAAAATTCTCGCCGTTGAGCCGGTTAAGCTGGACGGTTAACGCCCTATGCCTGCCATGACGATTAAACTTGCCAACCCTCGTGGCTTTTGCGCCGGGGTTGACCGCGCCATTGAAATTGTTAATCGCGCATTAAACATCTTCGGTGCGCCGGTATATGTGCGCCATGAAGTGGTGCATAACCGTTACGTGGTGGACGACCTTCGTAATCGCGGTGCGGTATTTGTCGAAGAGCTTGATGAAGTACCCGATGATGCGCTGGTTATTTTCAGTGCCCATGGCGTTTCGCAGGCGGTGCAGCAGGAAGCCCAAAAGCGTGGCCTAAAAGTATTTGATGCTACCTGCCCGCTGGTAACTAAAGTGCACATGGAGGTCACCAAATTCAGCCGCGCCGGACAAGAGTGTATTTTGATTGGTCACGCCGGACACCCAGAGGTGGAAGGTACGATGGGGCAGTACGATAACAGTGCTGGCGGTGAAATGTATTTGGTACAGGATGTTGCCGGAGTTGCAGAGTTGCCGGTCAAAAACGCTGAGCACCTGGCCTTTGTGACTCAAACGACGCTGTCGGTCGATGATACGGCTGATATTATTGATGCCCTGCGGGCACGTTTTCCAAAAATTGAAGGGCCTCGTAAGGATGATATCTGTTACGCCACTCAAAACCGTCAGGATGCGGTAAAAGTGCTAGCGGATGAATCAGACGTTGTGTTGGTGGTGGGGGCGGCGAACAGCTCCAACTCTAACCGACTGCGAGAATTATCTGATCGCTTGGGAACGCCGGCTTATCTGATTAATGATGCCACAGAAATTGAGCCGCAATGGTTTGATGGTGTCTCTCAAATTGGTGTGACGGCTGGCGCGTCAGCACCACAAATTTTGGTGGATCAGGTAATTGAGCGTTTGCAGGCGCTTGGCGCTATGGCTCCCGAGGAATTGGCTGGACGCGAAGAAAATATTACCTTCAGTTTACCTAAAGAGTTACGTTTAAAGCCAGTTGGTTAAGCCGATTGGCTATGCGTCGATTTCCTCATAGCAATCGACGGTAAAGCGTGGCGAGCAAATTGCCAGAAAGATTAAATTCTCCGACCCCGTATTGGTGATTCTTTGTCGACACATAGCAGGAATTATCACTGCATCGCCGGGATGAACTGATTTAGCGGGCAAATCGCCCACCTCAACCAAGCCTGTACCACTGATGATGACATAACGCTCAACTGTACCCTTGAGCCGGTGCCAGGCTGTGGTGACACCGGGTTCTACTCTAGCACGCGCAATTGATACGACAGGATCATTCGAGGTGTTGCTTAATTCGGTGATAAAGCACTTTTCTTCGGTGTAAAACTCATCACTCAGGTTCAGTTTGCGAACGTCTGCTTTCATTGCGGGTTACTCAATGCCGAATTTTTTTAGTCGATGGCGAATCTGGCGGAAGGATATGCCCAGCTTTTCTGCCGCGGCGGTACGGTTCCAACGGGTTTCCTCCAGTGCTTTGAGAATGGCCTGTTTTTCAATTTCTTCCAGGTAGTTGTCTAACGAGCCGCTATCGTGGCTGGGGGCACTAGTCGTTACGGGCGCAGGCGCAGTAGCAGTAGTTTCAGTTTCGATAGCTGTGTTGGGCGGAGCGGCAACTTCGGTTGGTCGCAGCTGTAAATCATCACTATCAATAACATTATTTTCACAGAGGGTGTAGGCGCGCTCGAGGGTGTTTTCCAGTTCACGTACGTTACCGGGGAAAGTGTAATTTTGCAGGGTAGCCAATGCAGCAGGGCTGAGTTGTGCGGCAGGTGTGCCGTTGGACTGCCCCAGCTTTTCAAGGAAAAAGTCCGCCAGTAGGGCAATGTCTTCCTGCCGCTCGCGCAGACTAGGCACGTTAATTTCAATGACGTTGATGCGATAGAACATATCCTGCCGGAAGTTGCCATTTTTCACTTCCTTGGCCAGGTCTTTATGGGTAGCGCTGAGAATGCGTACGTCCAGAGCTTCTTCATGCTGCGAGCCAATCGGGCGGACGGTTTTTTCCTGAATGGTGCGCAGTAGTTTGACCTGCATGTGCAGCGGTAAATCAGCGACTTCATCAAGAAAAAGTGTACCGCCCTGAGCACTTTGGAAGAGCCCCGTTTTATCGGTGACAGCGCCGGTGAAACTGCCCTTTTTATGACCAAAGAATTCACTTTCCATCAGTTCGGTAGGGATGGCTCCGCAGTTAACGGGCACAAAGGGCGCATCCGCACGCGGGCTGAATTGATGAATCATGCGCGCGACTAACTCTTTGCCGGAGCCTGATTCACCACTGATATACACGGGTGCCTGACTGCGTGCTACTTTGCTGATCTGGCCGCGTAATTTATGAATGGAGGAGGATTGGCCGAGTAATTCCGTGGTTGTGTTTTTTGAGTCAACGGCCTCTTCTGTGTTGTTTTGCAGCTTCAGGGCTTGCTTTACCATGTCGCGTAGACGGGGCAGCTCTACAGGCTTCGAAACAAAATCAAAGGCGCCGAGTTTGAGGGCCTCGATGGCGGTGTCAATGCTGCCAAAGGCGGTGATGACGGCGATTGGCGTGTTCGGGTGTGCTTGCTGAATATGGGCGACTAGTTCCAGGCCGTTGCCGTCAGGCAGGTGCATGTCAGTCAGGCATAAATCAAATTCCTGCTCGCTGAGCAACTGATAGGCGCTGGCAAGGTTGTTGGCTTGGCGTGTGTCGATGCCCATGCGCAACAGGGTGATTGCCAATAGTTCAAGAATTGCTGGCTCGTCGTCAATGATGAGGGCCGTTTGGGTCATAGCAAAGTCACTGGGTTGTTTGGTTATGAGGAAAAATTATACGGAAACAACAGCCATCCTGATAAGAAGAAAGGTGGTCAAGCCGGGCGTTATTGGCCTGGCATAGCTCCCGAGAGATATAGAGGCCAAGACCGGTACCGCCCCGCTCGGTAGTGTAGAAAGGTTCAAAAAGTCGAGCGGAGGTGGCTTCATCAATACCTGGGCCGTCGTCGATAATGTCCAAATAGGGTTGTTGGGTGTCAGGGGCTACCCCCGCCTTTAGATGCAGGGTTGCCTTGCCGTTTTTGTTGAGGCTGTAACGCAGCCCGTTATTGCTCAGGTTAGTGAGCACCTGCTGGAGCTGACTACCGTCGAAGTGTACCTCAAGATCCGCCGGTTCAACCTCCAGAGAGAACTGGCCCTGTGTGGCTTCAGTTTCGTTAAAGCTAAGGATGAACTCATTTAACCAGCTGTGTAAGCTGATTCGTTGTGGTTCAGGCTGTTGTCGGCGCGATAGCTCCAGAACATTTTCAATGGTGTTGTTGAGGCGAATGGAGTGATCGTGAATGATTTTGCTGAGGCGCTGGTCGGCTTTGTCCAACGCTTCAGACTCGCCTAAGAGCTGTGCAGCGTGGCTGATCGCACCCAGCGGATTACGTATTTCATGAGCGATGCTGGCGGTCAGTTGCCCCAGAGAGGCCAGTTTTAGTTGCTGAGCCTGCTGCATCGCTTTGCTGTTATCTTCCAGAAAAATCAAAATACTGGCATGCCCCTGCTGTTCCAGGGAGGCAAAGTTAGCCTGAACTTCGGGGTTTTCCTGGGCAGTTTTAAAGGGTGTTGTTCGGCGCTGTCGATTCTGCAGCCACAGCTTTAAGCGCTCTAAAAGGGGTGGAGGCAGACGCATACTTTGAGTGCTGACATCCGAGCGGTTTTTCACCAATAACAGTTCTTGGGCCGCGTCGTTCATCATTTCCACACGGCCATCAAGGTCACTGACAATAATGCCGGTACGCATGCGCTGGATGATAAGGCGGTTCATTTTTTCCAGCTGTATGATATCGGTGGCGCGTCGCGCGGCGAGCTTTTCGCTGCTCTGGATGCGTTTGGATATCTGGCTGATAAATAACGCGGAGGCAAATAAAATCATGCCCAGTAGGCCGGCATGTAAATAGTGTTGAGACACATCTGGCTGGGCAGCGGCACGGTATATTTCAACGCAGAGCAGTGTGATACTGCCGAGCGCGGCAAACATCAGGTGATAGCGACCATTTAATAATATGCTGCCAGCGGCTACGGCAAAAATTATCAGGTTACCCAAGCCGCTGGCGACACCGCCGTTAGCATAGGTGAGTAGCCCAAGCACAATAATATCGATGCTGATATTAAGGATGATTTGCTGGGGAGCTAGTGGACGATCACGGCGTAAAACAAAGAACAGCGCAAGGTTCAGCAGGCCATAAAAAATGCTGGTGACGAGAAATAATGATGGGTACTTAAGCCCCATAAACACTTGGCTGGCTTCATTGAAATAGCCGGAGATCAGGACAACTGACAATGTCAGGCGATAGTAATTGAGGATACGGAGTAGGCGAGTATCCTGATGTTTGCGCAGTGGTTGTGTTTGGCTCATGCCAAAACCTGTTTCACCGGATGAATGATTGTTAAGTATAGACTCAGGGGGTCGGAATTGGCTGGCGTTTATGCTGGGTTTTTTGATAAATATCGATTAATTTGGCTGCAACCTCAGCGCTGACGTTTTTACCTTCAAGGAAATCGTCAATTTCATCATAACTGAGACCAAGTACGTGTTCGTCGGCCTTGCCAGGATCCAGGCACTCGAGATCCGCGGTTGGCGTTTTGTGCACCAGTGATTTTGGCGCGCCGAGATGATCTGCTAACTGCCTTACCTGACGCTTGCTGAGACCAAACAGTGGTGCCAGGTCACAGGCGCCATCGCCCCATTTGGTATAAAAGCCGGTAATATTTTCGGCTGAGTGGTCAGTGCCGATTACCAGGCCGTGGACGAGGCCGGCAATGTCGTATTGTGCCATCATCCGTGCGCGTGCTTTAACATTGCCTTTTACAAAGTCGATATGGTTTTCATGGGCTACAAGGGGGGCTTGTTGCTCAAGGGCAGAGATAACTTCATTATGAAGGCTGTCTGTGGAGGGCTTGATGTTAACCGCGAGACTGCTGCTGGGGGCGATAAAATTGAGCGCTGTTTGCGCATCATCTTCATCGGCTTGAGTGCCATAGGGGAGGCGGACCGCAATGAATTGGTATTCGTTACCGCCTTGCTCGGCATTCAGTTCGTTTATGGCAAGTTGGGCAAGGCGCCCGCAGGTGGTGGAGTCAACGCCACCGCTGATCCCCAGCACTAAATGCTTGAGGCCTGATTGTTTAAGTTGGTCCTTAATGAAATCAATGCGTCGTTTGATTTCCTGGGACGGATCAATCACAGGTTTAACCTGCATGGCCTCGATAATGTCTATCGTTTTCATATTCTGTAATGTCAGAGGTGATTTACTCGGACGTGCCGTCTTCGCCAAATAAACCAAAGCTGAGTCGGTTCAACCAAGAGCGTTTTTGTTTCACCTGACCATCTTCAATTTTGAAGTTGCCAGTCTCATCAAGACCTGCGTAATTAGGGGCGTTCTGGCTGAGGATTTTCTGAGTTTGGTTGACTAAATCGGTCAACCCTAGCTGTTGGTACCCCTGAATCATCAGGGCCAAACCATCGGGTACTGAGGGTGTCGTCGGATAGTTTTCAACCACATAACGACCACGGTTGGCGGCAGCAATCCAGGCTTTACGCTTGATGTAGTATTGCCCAACATGGATTTCATGTTCGGCTAACTGGTTGCGTAGATAAATCATCCGTGCACGGGCTTCGTCGGCGTATTGGCTGTCCGGGAAACGGTTTAGCAAGATGCCAAAGTCGACGAGGCTTTGGCGGGCTGCCCCCATATCGCGTTGGGAGGTTTCGATATTTAAAAAACGGTCAAAAAAGTCTTTATCCTGCTGGTAAGAGGCTAGGCCTTTCAGGTAATAGACATAATCGAGCTTTAAGTGCTGTGGATGCAGTCTGATAAAACGACTGCTGGTGGCGCGGGATGATTCATAATCCGCACTTTTATAATAGGCAAAGATCAGTTCGAGCTGAGCCTGTTGTGAGTAACGGCCAAAGGGGTAACGTGATTCCAGTTCCTCCAGAAGCTCAATCGCTGTGCTATAATTGCCGGCTTTTGAGGCCTTCATGGCGTTTTCGAAGAAGGCGGTTTCCGAATTTTCGGTAAACTCTCTTTTATCGTTCGAAGAGCAGCCGGTCAGTAGCAGTGCCAAACATACAAGGCTTGCCAGTATCTTGAGTGATTGTGTCATCATGGTGAGGACTGGGTATCCGAAAAGTGAATGCGTATCGATTTAATTTTGCCGATCTGTGTTGTTCCTAATGCCAGCAAAAAAGCTGCTGTATTAAAGCATAGGTTGCCAAGCTAAATAAAGCGCCCTACGGTAAGTTCATTTATGCAAGAAATACACTTAAAACAACAAATTCCAGAGCACATGGCGGGTGAGCGTTTCGATCAGGTTGCCGCCCAGCTATTCTCGGACTATTCTCGAGCGCGGCTGCAAAGTTGGATTAAATCCGGCGAGCTGACCATCAACGGCGAAACACAAAAGGCCAAAGTAAAAGTAATGGGTGGCGAGTGGCTGGAAGTCAGCGCTACGCTGGAAGGCAGTGATCGCTGGGAAGCGCAGGATATTGCGCTGGATGTGGTATACGAAGATGACGAAATTCTGGTTATTAACAAACCGGCTGGCTTAGTCGTACACCCCGCGGCAGGGCATGCGGACGGTACCTTGCTGAATGCCCTGCTTTATCATGCTCCTCAGCTGGAAACCGTACCCCGTGCCGGAATTGTGCATCGGCTCGATAAGGATACGACAGGTCTGATGGTGGTGGCGAAAACGCTATTGGCGCATGCTGACTTGGTTGATCAGTTGCAAACTCGAGAAATGGGGCGTGAATATGAGGCTGTGGTTCAGGGGGTGATGACAGGTGGTGGCCGAGTTGATGAGCCGATTGGCCGGCATCCTGTTCACCGCAAAAAAATGGGCGTCGTGCCCTCGGGTAAAGAGGCGGCGACAAATTACTCTGTCGCTGAGCGTTTTCGCTGTCATACCCATGTCCGTTTGAAACTGGAAACGGGCCGGACTCACCAAATTCGCGTACACATGACCCATATTAACTACCCGCTAATTGGTGATCAGCTTTATGGCGGGCGACCACGTTTACCGCCTGCCGCGACGGAAGAGCTGATTGCCTTTTTGCAGTCGTTTAAGCGCCAGGCGCTGCATGCCCGCCGTTTACAGTTGGTGCACCCGCTGACTGGCGAAGACATGGAGTGGGAGGTTGAATTACCCGAAGATATGCTGCAATTACTTGCCCTGCTGCGTGAAGACAGTGACCTGTTTGCTGATATGAAGGCGTAATGACGGGGTTGCTGGGTGACTGATTCGACTCAAGGCTTAAGCTTTATTTGTCCAGACTGGCCTGCGCCAGCCAATATTCGTGCCTTGGTAACCACCCGCCAGGGGGGCGTGAGCGTTACCCCCTATGATAGTTTCAACCTGGGCTTACATGTGGGGGATGATCCCCGTCATGTTTTGCAGAACCGTCAACACCTCCAATGTCAGCTGGCAACCCCTTACGAGCCGCAATGGTTGCAGCAGGTGCACGGTGTTGAGGTTATTGAGGCTAAAGGTGAAGGAGGTGTGCCCGAAGCTGATGCTTGTTTTACCTCTCGGGTTGGTTTGCCCTGCTCAGTCATGACCGCTGATTGCTTGCCGGTCTTTTTTTGCAGTGCAAGTGGAGATCGTGTTGCAGTGGCTCATGCTGGTTGGCGAGGTTTGGCTGGTGGGGTGCTGGAGGCGACGGTCAGTAAATTGCAGGTCCCTGCCACTGAGTTGTTGGTTTGGCTCGGCCCCGCGATCGGGCCTCAGCAGTTTGAGGTTGGCAGTGAGGTGCGTGAGGCTTTTTTAAACTTTTCTGCCGATTGCGAGAAGGACTTCGTTGCTCAACCTGATAAGTCTGGTCATTGGCTTGCGGATATCTATGAGTTGGCTCGCATCCGGCTCAACGTACTCGGCGTTCGACAAATCTATGGCGGTGATTTTTGTACGTTCACTGATGCGCAACGCTTTTTTTCCTATCGCCGCGATGGTGTTACCGGCCGTATGGCCAGTCTGATATGGCGGTCTTCCTAATGTTAAGGGTCTCTTGAGGGGCTCAACACTTTAAATCAACAGTAAAGAGGCTTCGCATGGATGGCGATCAACGGTGTCTTAACTTTTCTGTTCTACTGATCTAGGTCAATGGTTTTGACTTGAATCTTTCTTGTACGCCCCAATTCCTTAATTATAAGAACGCAGAGATGTCCGTTTGGGTCCCTTGATGCTGCGACAATGTAAAGGAGAAAAAAGTGAGAATTGATAAATTTACCACGCAACTGCAAACCGCGTTATCCGATGCTCAATCCCTGGCGGTTGGACGAGATCACAATTTTATTGAGCCTACGCACTTACTGCTGGCGATGCTTGAGCAACAGGGAGGCTCGATTAAGCCCTTGTTGCAGCGCGCGGGGGGGAACGTTAATACTCTTCGCAGCGAACTGGCTGATGCGCTAGATGCGCTGCCCCAGGTGCAGGGCACGCAGGGCGATGTCACGGTATCCAACGAATTAGGGCGGATGCTTAACGTTACCGATAAATTAGCGCAGCAGCGTAATGATCAATACATTTCCAGCGAGCTGGTATTGCTGGCGATGTTTGAGGTTAAGGGCGCTGCGTCACGGTTGCTGGAAAAAGCCGGTGTTAATAAAACCAGTCTTGAACAAGCTGTTGAGCAGCTTCGCGGTGGTGAGCAGGTGAAAGATGCCAACGCCGAAGAAAACCGTCAGGCGCTCGATAAATACACAATTGATCTGACTGAGCGAGCTGAAAACGGCAAGCTGGATCCGGTGGTGGGGCGCGATGAGGAAATCCGCCGTACTGTGCAGGTACTGCAACGACGAACCAAAAATAATCCAGTATTAATAGGTGAGCCTGGCGTCGGTAAAACAGCCATTGTCGAAGGCCTGGCGCAGCGAATCATCAATGGTGAAGTGCCGGAGGGGCTGCAGGATAAGCGTGTGCTCTCATTGGATATGGGGGCGTTAATTGCCGGTGCGAAATTCCGCGGAGAATTTGAAGAACGACTTAAAGCTGTGCTCAACGAGCTGAGCAAGCAGGAAGGTCAGGTTATTTTGTTTATTGACGAGCTGCATACGATGGTTGGTGCCGGTAAGGGTGAAGGCGCGATGGATGCCGGTAATATGCTCAAGCCTGCCTTGGCGCGCGGCGAACTGCACTGTGTTGGGGCAACCACGCTGGACGAATACCGTCAGTATGTAGAGAAAGATGCGGCCCTGGAGCGACGCTTCCAAAAGGTGTTAGTGGACGAGCCTTCGGAAGAAGACACGGTCGCTATTTTGCGCGGCTTGAAGGAGCGGTATGAGGTTCACCATGGGGTTGAAATTACCGATTCGGCGATCATTGCCGCAGCTAAGCTGTCGCACCGTTACATTACTGATCGCCAGTTGCCGGATAAAGCGATTGATTTAATTGATGAAGCGGGTAGCCGCATTCGGATGGAAATTGATTCCAAGCCGGAAAGTATGGATCGTCTTGATCGTCGTTTAATTCAGTTGAAGATTGAGCGTGAAGCGCTGAAAAAGGAAACGGATCCGGCGACCCAAAAGCGTCTTGAAGGGTTGAATGAAGAGATTGACAAACTGGAGCGTGAATACGCTGATCTGGATGAGGTGTTGAAAGCTGAAAAAGCCAGCCTGCATGGCACGCAGCAGTATAAGAGCGATTTGGAAAATGCTCGCATTGAGCTTGAGGCTGCGCACCGTGCTGGCGATTTGGCGAAGATGTCGGAGCTGCAATATGGTGTGATTCCTGAGTTGGAAAAGAAAATTGCCGACGCTGCCGAACCTGGTGAAGTTGAAATGACGCTGTTGCGCAATAAAGTCACCGAGGAAGAGGTGGCGGAGGTGGTGTCGCGCTGGACCGGTATTCCTGTGTCAAAAATGCTCGAAGGCGAACGTGAAAAACTGCTTCGTATGGAAGACAGTTTGCATCAGCGCGTGGTAGGCCAGTCTGAAGCGGTAGTGGCGGTGTCCAATGCTGTACGCCGTTCACGGGCAGGACTGTCCGACCCTAACCGGCCTAATGGGTCGTTTTTATTCCTTGGCCCAACAGGGGTTGGTAAAACCGAATTGTGTAAGGCGTTAGCCGAGTTCCTGTTTGATACGGAAGAGGCCATGGTGCGCATTGATATGTCCGAGTTTATGGAAAAACACTCTGTGGCGCGCTTGATTGGTGCACCTCCTGGCTATGTCGGCTATGAAGAGGGTGGTTATTTAACGGAAGCTGTACGCCGTAAGCCCTATTCAGTGCTGTTGCTCGATGAAGTAGAAAAAGCACACCCGGATGTTTTCAATATCTTGCTGCAAGTATTGGAGGACGGTCGTCTGACAGATGGGCAGGGGCGTACGGTGGATTTCCGTAATACGGTGGTGGTGATGACCTCTAATCTTGGTTCGGACATCATTCAAACACTGGCAGGTGAAAGCAACTATGCGCAAATGCGCGATGCCGTGATGGAGGTGGTGGGGCAGCATTTCCGTCCTGAGTTTATCAACCGTGTTGATGAGACGGTGGTCTTCCATCCGCTGCAAAAGGACCAAATTCGCGGTATTGCTAGCATCCAACTGCAGCAATTACGCGACCGTTTGCAGGAAAAAGAGTTGCTATTGGAGATTGCCGAAGCTGCTATGGATAGCTTGGTGGAAGCAGGCTTTGATCCCGTTTATGGTGCGCGGCCGCTGAAGCGGGCTATTCAGCAGCGCATTGAAAACCCGCTGGCGCAGGCGATTTTGGCGGGCAAGTTTGCGCCGGGTGATACGGTTACAGCAGATGTTGCCGACGGAGAAATTAATTTCGGTGTTTAATCGTTAGCCACAATAAAAACGGCACCTGAGGTGCCGTTTTTTATGCGTTTGTGTTTGGCTTAGTCATCGCAGTTTTCTGCAATGGTTTCTTTGGCGCTGACGACCTGTTGCTGGCGCTCCTCTTCGGTCAGGTATCGAAACTCGCCATCTTCACCCAAAATGCGTACACGGGCATTTTCTTGAATGGTTTTCAGGTTACTGCGTGCGCCTTTGCAGTTTTCTGCGCGTACTTTTGCCTGTTCGTCAGCAATTTTTTTCTGCTGGGCGTAATCCAGGTCTTTTGCTTCGCTGGCTTTTTTGTTGGCGCGCTGTTGTTCCAGGCGCTGTTTTGCTTCTTCACCACCACCCGGTACTTCGCCGTAGGTTTTTACCGTTGAGTAAGCTTTATCTGACGGCGCTCGCTCGCCGTAGTGAGTGACACCGTTTTCATCGACCCATTTGTAAACATCGCTGGCTTGCAAGGGGGTAGCCAATAGGGCAGCCAATAGTGGTGCGGCAAACAAAGGATTAAGGCGTTTTGTGATGTGATCTTTATTCATTGATGCGTCCGTATAGAAAAACAAGCAATGGCTGGATTCGAGTCTGAATAAGCTATTTGATTCAGTATAGACGGATATGGTTTTTTTTCTAAAAAAATCAAACGACTCAATTTGCTGCAACAGCAGGCTGTTTGGCTTGAACAAGTTGGTGCAAAGTGTCAGAATTGCGAGTTCTCTGAGGTGGGCTGTTTTGGTGCTCATTCAGACCAATAATTTTTGAATGTCGCCCGTTCATCCAGAACGGGCGATTTTGTTATATAAGGTGAGGCAAGTGGAATTACTGTCCGGTGGTGATATGTTGTTGCGCGCGCTCCAGGATGAGGGTGTTGAATACATCTTTGGTTATCCTGGCGGTTCGGCGCTGCATATCTACGACGCGATTTTTAGACAAGACAAAATCCAGCATATTCTGGTACGTCACGAGCAGGCTGCAACTCATGCGGCTGATGGTTATACGCGTTCCAGTGGTAAGCCCGGTGTCGTGCTGGTGACCTCAGGTCCTGGCGCAACAAATGCAATTACTGGTATTGCGACGGCTTACACGGACTCTATTCCCATGGTGGTGTTGTCCGGACAGGTGCCGGCTGACAAAGTGGGTGAGGATGCCTTCCAGGAAACTGACATGATTGGCGTGTCTCGTCCAATCGTTAAACACAGCTTTATAGTCAAGCGTGCCGACGAAATCCCCGAGATTATTAAAAAGGCGTTTCATATTGCGACGACTGGCAGACCGGGGCCGGTGGTGATTGATATTCCGAAAAATACAACGGCACCAACAGAGCGGTTCCCTTACGAATACCCTGAAAAGGTGAATTTGCGCTCCTATAACCCTTCGGTTAAAGGGCACCCAAAGCAGATTAAGAAAGCTGTTGAGTTATTGCTGCAGGCTAAGCGCCCGGTGATTTATATCGGTGGTGGTGTGATTCTCGGTGATGCCAGTGAGGAGTTGTGTGAGTTGGCAGAAACGCTGGGTTACCCCGTTACCTGTACGCTGATGGGCTTGGGTGCGCATCCAGGCACACACAAACAGAATCTCGGTATGCTGGGGATGCATGGTACCTTTGAGGCCAACACGGCGATGCATCACAGTGATCTGATTTTTGCTGTGGGTGCGCGTTTTGATGATCGTGTGACCAATACGGTCAGCAAATTCTGCCCGAACGCGACTATTGTGCATGTGGATATCGATCCGGCGACGATTTCTAAGATCGTTGAGGCGCATGTGCCGGTTGTTGGCGATGTAAAAGATGTGCTGGCGCGCGTTCTGCAACAGGTTAAAAGCTCTGAGATCAAGCCTGATCAAGAGGCTTTGGCATCCTGGTGGAAGCAGCTTAACGAGTGGCGTGAGCGTTATGGCTTACAGGTTGCTCCGCGTTATAAGACCGATGGTGAAAAGTTGATGCCGCAGGAAGTGGTTTCCATGCTGTATAAGGTAACCGACGGTGACGCTTATGTGGCGTCGGATGTGGGACAGCATCAGATGTTTGCGGCTCAATACTATATGTTTGACGAACCTCGCCGTTGGCTGAACTCTGGTGGTCTCGGCACAATGGGCTATGGCTTCCCTGCAGCGATGGGCGCGCAGTTTGCTCACCGAGATGCCAATGTGGTGTGTGTGACGGGCGAAGGTAGTATCCAGATGTGTATTCAGGAGCTGTCTACCTGTATGCAATATAACTTGCCAGTGAAAATTATCTGCCTGAACAACTCGGCGTTGGGTATGGTGAAGCAGTGGCAGGATATGCACTATGAAGGTCGTTACTCTGAAATTCTTTATGAGGATTCGCTGCCTGATTTTGTGAAGCTGGTTGAGGCCTATGGTCACGTCGGTATTCGCGTAACGAAGCGTGAAGAGTTGGAAGAAAAAATGCGTGAGTGTTTCGCATTGAAAGACCGTTTGGTGTTCATGGATATCGAAGTTGACCCAAGTGAACACGTATACCCAATGCAAATTGCGCCGGGCGCGATGCGTGATATGTGGGTTAGCAAAACGGAGCGTACCTAATGAGGCATATTATTTCGGTACTGGTTGAGAACGAGCCGGGCGCACTGTCGCGTATTGTCGGTCTGTTTGCGCAGCGTAACTACAATATCATTAGCTTGAATGTTGCCCCGACTGAAGATGCGACATTATCGCGAATTACCATTACGACTTTTGGTTCGGATCGCGTTATTGAGCAAATCACCAAGCATCTTAATCGTTTGATTGATGTGGTGAAGGTGATGGACCTGGCTGATGATGCCCATATTGAGCGCGAGCTGTTATTGCTTAAGGTGCGGGCTGTTGGTGCGCAGCGGGAAGAAATTAAACGGGTGACGGATATTTTCCGTGGCCAGATTATTGATGTGACGCCGTCGATTTTTACCATTCAGTTAGCCGGTACAAGCAGCAAGCTGGATGCGTTTTTGGAAGCCGTTGATCCATTGTTGGTCATGGAAGTTGTGCGTAGCGGTGTTTCCGGTATCGCGCGTGGCGAGCGTCATTTAAGTATTTAATATTTTCAAGAATATAAATTACCCCAAATTTTAGAGGTTGATATGCAAAGGTATTACGATAAAGACTGTGATCTATCTATCATCAAGGGCAAAAAAGTTGCCATCATCGGTTATGGTTCACAGGGTCACGCTCACGCCTGTAACCTGAATGACTCTGGTGTTGATGTCACTGTTGGGCTGCGAGCAGGTTCTTCTTCTGTTGCTAAAGCTGAAACACATGGATTGAAGGTTTCTGAAGTGCCGGCAGCGGTTGCAGGTGCTGATGTGGTGATGATCCTGACTCCAGATGAGTTTCAGTCTGATCTTTACCGCGACGAAATTGCTCCTAACATTAAAGAAGGTGCAACATTGGCTTTTGCTCACGGTTTTGCGATCCACTACAACCAGGTTGTGCCTCGTGCTGACCTGGATGTGATCATGGTTGCGCCAAAAGCGCCGGGGCACACTGTGCGTTCCGAGTTCGTTAAAGGCGGTGGTATTCCTGATCTGATCGCTATCTACCAGGACGCTTCTGGTAAAGCGAAAGAGTTGGCACTGTCCTACGCTTCTGCCATCGGTGGTGGTCGTACCGGTATTTTGGAAACCACTTTCAAAGATGAAACTGAGACAGATCTGTTTGGTGAGCAAGCGGTTCTTTGTGGTGGCGCGGTTGAGCTGGTTAAGATGGGTTTTGAAACTCTGACTGAAGCTGGTTACGAGCCTGAAATGGCTTACTTCGAATGTCTGCACGAGCTGAAGCTGATTGTTGATCTGATGTACGAAGGCGGCATCGCCAACATGAACTACTCTATCTCTAATAATGCTGAGTACGGTGAGTACGTAACTGGCCCTGAGGTGATCAACGAAGAGTCTCGTGCGGCTATGCGTAATGCACTGAAACGTATTCAAGATGGTGAGTACGCGAAAATGTTTATCACTGAGGGTGCAACAAACTATCCTTCAATGACGGCGCGACGCCGTAACAATGCTGCCCATCCAATCGAAGTTGTGGGTGGTGAGCTACGTAAGATGATGCCTTGGATCAACAAAATTGTTGACCAAGAAAAGAACTAAATCCAACTGGATTTGAGTGCTTCAAAAAACGCGACCTTGGTCGCGTTTTTTATTGTTGGGTAAATGCTATGATGAGTGCTGCACTTAATCGGCTTAATTTTTGTGGGTAAGTTATGACTGATATGGAATCCAGATCTAAATCACGTGCAGTTTATCTGCTGCCAAACCTGTTTACATCGGCAGCGTTGTTTAGCGGTTTTTATGCTGTAGTTGCGGGTATGCATGGCAGCTTTGAGGCTGCTGCAACAGCCATTTTTATTGCGATGATTTTGGATGGCTTTGATGGGCGGGTGGCGCGACTGATTGATGGTGAAAGTGAGTTTGGTGCTCAGTACGATAGCATGAGCGACTTGGTCGCCTTTGGTGTAGCGCCGGCACTGGTCTCCTTGAGCTGGGCGTTGTCTGATTTGGGGAAAGTGGGTTGGATGGCGGCTTTTATCTTCTTGGCGGGTGCAGCGCTTAGATTGGCGCGCTTTAACGCTATGATTGGTACGGTAGATAAGAAGTACTTTGTTGGCTTGGCGAGTCCTCCGGCAGCGGCGCTAGTGGCCAGTTTGGTGTGGTTTTGTTCGCAGGAAGGTATAAGTTCGACAGGGATGACCTGGTTTGGCGCGGTAGTAGTAGCTGGCGCTGGTTTGTTGATGGTGAGTAACTTTAAATACTACAGTTTTAAGAACTTTGATATTAAGGGGCGCGTGCCCTTTGTTGTATTGCTGGCAATTGTTGTTGTATTTTCGATTGTCTTTATTGATCCGGCGCGAATTCTGTTTGTATTGGCCTTTGTTTATGCGTTATCCGGCCCGGTCATGTTTTTGTTTGGAAAGCGCTTTAAATAGGGTTTTTGAAATAGTTGAAATTAGCGCTTGTTATTCGAGCGGGTGTCGATATAATGCGCGTCCTTCTGTAGCAGAGCCGGTTTTTTTAGCGGCGGATTTAGCGCTTGGAAGGGGGTAAAAACAGGGTGTTTAAATTAGTTTAATTTACTGCTTGTTATTCGGTCGGGTGTCGATATAATGCGCGTCCTTCTGTAGCGGAGCCGGTTTGTTTAACGGTGGGTTTAGTGCTTCGGAAGGGGGTGAAAACAGGGTGTTTAAATTAGTTTAAATTACCGC
>Ga0209578_10000232_pt1 | contig 93069 bp, 85 predicted proteins | sample tdAd472_FD_187127 | JGI IMG/M metagenome (GOLD analysis project Ga0209578, IMG submission 187127) | Marine sediment microbial communities from the Atlantic coast under amendment with organic carbon and nitrate - tdAd47.2 (SPAdes)... | ecosystem: Environmental > Aquatic > Marine > Coastal >...
CATCGCCGCCCAGCTCAAGGGCATCGTCGCCTTCGAATTTCCCATCGAGCGCCTCGAGGGCAAGTGGAAGATGAGCCAGAACCGCATGCCCGAGGATGCGGAGGGTGCCGCCGGCGGGCTGGAAACCCTCGGCGGGGTGGAGAACGGCGCCGTCGCCCGGATCATGCGCGACAGACTGAAGGCGCGCGGCTGAGCGGTCCGGAATTGACCCTTCCGCCGCCAGGGTCTAGGAAAGCCGCACCCCTTCAGGCACGAAGGGCGCAACAAGGAACACAGCATGACGCGCGGCATGAAGATCTTGGTGTGGGTGGCGGCGGCGTTCCTCGGCGTCTCGGCGGCGACCCGCATTGGCCTGGCGCTGTTCAGCGGCGAAACCTACGAACTTGCCGCCTGGGCCCGGTTCCTCTCCATCGGCCTGATCTTCGATCTCGTGGTGGTGACCTGGGTGCTTCTGCCCTGGGCACTCTATGACGCACTGGTGCCGGACGGCGCCAAATGGCCGCTGACGGCACGCCTGGAACGCGCCTGGCTGGGGCTGTGGGCGATCATCTTCCTGGCCGGGTTCCTGGGCCTCGCCTTGGCGGAGTTCGCCTTCTGGGGAGAGTTCGCCAGCCGCTTCGATTTCATCGCCGTCGACTACCTGGTCTACACCCACGAGGTCATCGGCAACATCCGTGAAAGCTACCCGGTGGCACTGTGGACGGCGGGGCTGATCGCCGTCAGCCTCGGCCTCTGGTGGCTGACCTGGCCGGAAATGCGGAACCGCACGCCGGCCCGCGCGCGGATGCGTTGGGCGCGCGCGGCAGCCGTGGCGCTGGCCTGCATTGGCGGCACCAGCCTCGCCGACATGAAATTGGCCATCGGCCATGCCAACGCCTATGTGGAGCAACTTTCCATGAACGGCCTGTTCGCGCTGTTCCATGCCTATCGCCACAACGAACTCGATTATGGGCGTTACTACCCGACCCTGCCGACGAAGACGCTGAACGGAGAAATCCGCCGCCTGCTCGACCAGCCAGGTGCGAAGTTCCATGGGACCAGCGGCATCGACCGCGAGATCACCCCCACCCATCCTCTGCGCGAAAACGTCAACGTGGTGCTGATCTCGGTCGAAAGCCTGTCGGCGGATTATCTCGGTCGCTTCGGCAACAACCAGCACCTGACCCCGAACCTGGACCGGCTGGCGGGTGAAGGGCTGTTGTTCACCGACCTCTATGCCACCGGCACCCGCACGGTGCGCGGGCTGGAGGCGCTTTCCATCGGCACCCCGCCGACCCCGGGCCAGAGCATCGTGCGCCGGCCCAACAACGCCGGGCTCGAGAACCTGGGCGAGGAGTTCAGCGAGGAAGGCTGGAAGCCGCTCTGGATCTATGGCGGTTACGGCTTCTTCGACAACATGAACGCCTATTTCCGGGCCAACAACTACGGCGTCATCGACCGCACCGACCTGGATGCCGCGGGAATCCCCACCCATCACGAGAACATCTGGGGCGTCGCCGACGAAGACCTCTTCACCCTGGCACTCCGGCGCTTCGATGCGGAACACGCCGCCGGCAACCGCTTCTTCGCACATATCATGACCACGTCGAACCACCGGCCCTACACCTTCCCCGAAGGCCGCGTCGACCTGCCGCAGAAAAAACGCGAGGGCGCGGTCAAATACACCGATTGGGCGCTCGGCGATCTGATCCGGCGCGCCTCCGAGAAACCCTGGTTCGCCAACACGCTGTTCATCATTACCGCCGACCATACCGCCAAGGCGGCGGGCAAGACCGACCTGCCGGCCTGGCGCTACCATATCCCGATGATCTGGTACGCGCCGAAATTGATCCAACCCGGCGTCATGCGGCGCATGATGAGCCAGGTGGACGTTGGCCCGACATTGATGGGTTGGATGGGCTTCAGCTACCAAAGCCGGTTCTTCGGCTACGACATGTTCCGCCTGGAGCCCGGCCGCGAACGCGCCTTCATCAGCACCTACCAGAAACTCGGCTATCTCAAGGGCGGCCGGCTGGTGACCCTCGACGTCAACAAGTCGCCCCGCGTCACCGATGGCCCCAAGGTGTCGCAACCGGCCGGAAACACACGGACCGATGAAGAGCTGACGAAGGAAGCGATTGCCTGGTATCAATCGGCGAGCACCATGTTCCGCGCCGGGCTGCTCAAGGATATCAAGGACGCCGGTAAAGACGGGGAACAGGCCGAAACGCGCGCCGCCAACTAGGCCGGCGGTTTTTCGACACCCGCGAGATCGATCATGTCGGCGGCGTAGCCGCGCAGCGTCGCCACCAGCTCGCGGCGCTGTCCGTCGCTCAGCCGTGACAAGACGTCGAAATACATGCGCTCGCGCAAGGCCCAGCGTTGCTCGATGACGGCGCGGTAGCCGGGATCGACGATCTCGTGGCCGTGCAGCAGGATTCGGTGCACGAAGCGCGCGATCTCGGTACGCGTCGGCTCGGCACGCAGGAATGTCACCAGCGCGCCCTGGCGAAGCTCCCGGTTTTCCAGCCAGCGCATGGCGTTGTCCATGCCGCTTTCGCTGTAGCGGCGGATGATCGCCAGTTGTTCATCGGTGAGCGGGCCGGTGAAGCGGGAAATCCGTTCGGCCCGGCGCGCGACCCAGGCGTCGACCGCCTGCTCGGGCGTTTCCTTCTTCTCCTCGGCGCGAACCTCGGCGACATACTCGGCCATGCGGGCTTTCAGGTGCTTGAGCTTTTCCGGCGTTGTGTGGCCGGCCAGGACATCGGCGACAAAAGGCGCGGCGCCCGCGACGGTCTCGTCCACCAGGGCACGGAATTTCGCGAAGGCGGCGCTCAGTTGCGGGCGGCTCCAGCCGCCGGCCTCGGCGATGTCGGCCTGATCGCGGAAGAACACCGCATACTTGGGCAGCATGGCCTGGCGGTGCCAGGAGATCAGCGCCGCCGTCTGGCGCTCCAGTTCGGCTTCCTGTTCGGCACTGAGATCGAGGTAGTCCTCGGCCCGGCCCTCCAGTACGGAATCGGCGAAGGAATAGGCGATCTTCAGGCTGGAACAGCCGGAAAGCAGCGCCGCCGCCAGCAACAGGACGGCAGGCGCGAGAAATGCGAAACGGTTGAAAACAGCCGACATGAACGAAGCACCCTTGGATGCCAGGGGGACTCCCACGAGCCCGGTAATCTCAAGTTGGGCGGCCCGCCCGGGCGTTTCAAGAATAGCGCCGTTGAAAGTAAAGCCCCAGGCCGGCCCCGCTCACGCCCGGATGACGGTGCCGGCGCCGGCGGCGCGCGCCAGCTTCAACGCGAAGCTGGCGATGGCGGTATCCTGGGCACCGGTGCCGGTCAGGTCGCAAAGCGTGATATCGTCGGCGGATGTCCGTCCCTTGGCCGGATCGGCGATCACCGCACCGAGTTCGTCGATGCCGTCCGTGCCGGCGATGGTGCCCGCCGCCAGCGCCGAGCGCAGTTCGCCCAGCGTCTCGCACTGGCTGATGCGGTCCGGCACGTAGGCCGAAAGATGGGTGAAGACCCGTGGATCGATCTCGTTCTTGCCACCCTGGTCGGAGCCCATGGCGGTGACGTGCAGGCCGGGATGCAGCCAATCGGCATTGAGCACCGGCTCGCTCGCCGGCGTGGTGGTAACGACGAGCTGGCTTTCCGCCACCAGCCGGGCGGGATCGGGTTCCGCCACGGCTTCGATGCCGAGATCGGCGGCGATGTCATGGGCGCAGGCCGCCGCCTTTTCCCCATCCCGCCCCCAAACCAAGACCTTGGAAAAGGGCCTCGCCAGGTGCGCCGCCTTGATTTGGAGCCGCGCCTGCACGCCGGTGCCGATGACGCCCGCCGTGGTCACCGTTTCCGGCGCCAGCACCCTGGCGGCGACGCCGCCGGCCGCCGCCGTACGCACGTCGGTCAGGTAGCCGTTATCGAGCAAAAGCGCGTCTACCAGGCCGGTGGTGGCGGAAAACACGATCATCAGGCCGTTGAGGCTCGGCAGGCCCAGTTTCGGGTTATCGAAAAAGCCCGGGCTGACCTTGATGGCGAAGCCGTCGAAGCCGGGGATATAGGCGGTCTTGACGTCGACCTCGCCGTTGGCGTCCGGGATCTCCATGGACAGGATCGGCGGCATGACGATATCGCCCGCCGCCAGCTTGACGAAGGCCCGCTCGACCACGTCCATGGCGTCGCTGTCGACATCGACAAGTCCGCGCAGGTCGGCTTCCGACAGAACGAAAACATCACGCGCCATAGGGAACCCCCTCCACCGTGAGATCACCCAGCGTCACGGCCCGGCCCTGCATGATGTCGGCATGGACGCGCATGTCCAGGTTGCGCCCGGTGACGATGGCGGCGAGCGGTCCCGCCGGCGCGCGCAGCTTCCCCGCCTGCAACGCCGCGATCGCGACCGCCGACGCGCCCTCGCAGACGATGCGGTCCTCGTAATAGAGCGTCTGCATGGCGCGGTAGATGTCTTTCTCGCCGACCAGCACCACCGCGTCCAGGGTGTCGCGGCAGAGCGCGAACGACAGCCGGTTTTCAAGCCCGATGCCGCCGCCCAGTGAATCCGCCAGGCTCGGCACCTCCTCGACCTCCACCGGATGGCCGGCGGCGAGCGAGGCGTGCATGGCCGCGCCGCGATCCATGGAGATGCCGATCACCTGAACATCGGGTTTCACGGACTTGACCGCGAAGCCGATGCCGCCGGCGAGGCCGCCACCCGACAGCGGCACCAGCACGGTCGCGAGCTCCGGGCATTGCGCCAACAATTCGAGCCCGATGGTCGCTTGGCCGGCGATGACGTGCGGATCGTCGAAGGGGGAGATTTCCACCAGACCTTCCTCCGCCACCAGGCGCAGGCATTCCAGCTGCGCGTCGTCCTGGGACCTGCCGGTGATGCGCACCTCCGCGCCGAGCGCCTTGATGCCGTCGATCTTGGCCTGGGGCACCAGTTCCGACATGCAGACGACGGCCCTGACCCCATTTTGTTTGGCGGCAAAGGCGACGCCGCGTCCGTGGTTGCCGGTGGAAACGCAGACCACGCCCGCCGCTCCCGCCGGCAGGTGCCGGACGGCGTTGGCGGCGCCGCGCAGCTTGAAGGCGCCCATGGGTTGGGCGATCTCGAGCTTGAGATGAAACGGCTGGCCGGCGAGCGCCGTCAGATAAGGCGACGGCACCAGCGGCGTATCGGTGGCGAGACCGTTGAGCGCCTCGCGGGCTTCCTCGACATCCGCGATGGAGATCGAAGCCATGCGTCAGCCGTCGCCGTCACCATCGCCGTCGTCGGTCTCCGACGCGAACCCGGCGCCGGCGGCGCGGTATTCGTCGCGCGGCGGCGCGAAGATATCCAGCACCACGGCGCCTTCCGGGCCGGCGGTGAAGGCGTGCTCGACGCCGCCCGGCGTGCGCCAGAAATCGCCGGCCTTGACCGTGTGATCGACGCCGTCCTGGTTGCGCACGCCGCCGCCTTCCAGGCACACGCCCCATTGTTCCTGCGGGTGGCTGTGCATGCTGCCGACGGAGCCCGCCTCGGCGCGGACCACCGACAGCATTGCCTGCTCGCCAGGAAAGATGCGGGTTTCCATGCCGTCGGCCAGCACCCGGTGGATACCTTGGGCAAGGTCGTGAAGATTGAAGAAGGTCTCGGACATGGCTCGGCTCTCCCTATTCGTACGGATGGCTGGACGGACGGTCCATGGTGAACACGGTCTCGGCGTTGACCTCGGAATAGTCCTGGTAGCCCATGCGCGCCACCGGATGCAGGCGGCCGATGTCGATGCGGCCCTCGTCGTTGAGGATCTCGTCGGCGATATGAACCATCACCACCTCGCCGAAGATCACCGTATAGGTGTCGGCGCCGGCGGTGTTGGGCAGGTCGTAGGTGCCGACCAGCTTGCATTCGAAATGGATGGGCGATTCGGCGACGCGCGGCGGTTTCACCAGGGTCGACGGCAGCGGCGTCAGCGACGCGGCGGCCAGTTCGTCGAAATCCTTGGGCGCGGTGACGGAGGATGCGTTCATCGCCTCCTTGTTGTCCCAGGTGACGAAATTGTGCACGAACTCGCCGGTGTCGAGGATGTTGCGCAAGGAATCCTTCTTGCGGTCGTCCTCGACCTCGCCGGTACCGGCCGAGAACATCACCGTCGGCGGGCGATAGGAAACCGCGTTGAAGAAGCTGTAGGGCGCCAGGTTGACGTTGCCGGCGCCGTCGACGGAGCTGATCCAGCCGATGGGCCTTGGCACGACCAGGCTGTTGAAGGGGTTCTTGGGCAGGCCGTGGCCGTCCTTGGGTTGGTAGTGCACGTGCGTCTCCTCGTTGGTGGAACATGAGACGCTAGACCAGACGGGACGATCTCTCAACCGGCGGCTCGACAGGGGCCCCGACCGGAGCGGTTCAGCTCTGGCGGAAGGGCTGGGTGAGCATCCGGTCCAGGCGCTGTTCGGCCGGATCGCGCAGATATTTGAGGCCGATCTCCATGCCGTCGTGGCCGGCGGCGGGCTCGGGCGTATAGGTGCCGAACAGCCGGTCCCAGACCGCCAGGGCGAAGCCGTAGTTGCTGTCGGTCTCGGTGCGCACCGACGAATGGTGCACCCGGTGCATGTCGGGGGTCACAATGAGCAGCCGCAGCCCCCGGTCGAGCGCCGAGGGTAGGCGCACGTTGCCGTGGTTGAACATGGCGGTGCCGTTGAGCAAAACCTCGAACAGCACCACCGCCACCGCCGGCGCGCCGATGGCGACGACGATGGCCATCTTGATGACTATCGACATCAAAATCTCGATCGGGTGGAAACGCGCGCCGGTGGTCACGTCGTAGCCGGTATCGGCGTGGTGCATGCGGTGCAGCCGCCATAGCACCGGTACCTTGTGGAACACCACGTGCTGGGCGTAGATGGCGCAGTCCAGGATCAGGACGCTCGCCAATACCGCCAGCCAGGCCGGCGCTTCGAGCCAGTTGAACAGGCCGTACCCCTGCCCCGCCGCCCAGGCGGCGATGCCCACCGGCAACACCGGAAAGATCAGCCGCACCAACACCGTATTGAGAACCACGATGCCGATGTTGGCCGGCCAGCGCCGCGCGCGCGGCAGCGCGAGTTGCAGGCGCGGCGCCCGGAATTCCCAGGCGATCATCACCGCGAACACGCCGAAGAATACGCCCAGGCGGATCGCCGGTTCGTTCTCCAGGATGAAGGCGGTGAAGCTGTCCATGGCGGCGTCCTTCGCATCGTCTGTGCCGGCGTGTCCGGGGCTTGCGTCCCGGGGCTTCGACCGGCAAGGTTGATGGTGTATATATGGTACCCCAACCGCGCCCCTGACAAGGAATTGCCCGCATGAACCTGCATCGCCTGCTGCAAGCCCGCGCCGATGCCGGTCGGCCCGTGCGCGTCGGCCTGATCGGCGCCGGCAAGTTCGGCACCATGTTCCTCTCGCAAGCCCGGCGCGTGCCCGGCATTCACGTCATGGCCGTCGCCGACCTGAACCCGGACCGGGCCAAGGCGAACCTGAAATCCACCGGCTGGCCGGCCGAACAATATGCCGCGGGGTCCGCCGCCAAGGCGCTGGCGCAGGGCACCACATTCGTCACCGACGAGGCCGAGCGGGTCATCGGCGCCGGCGGCATCGAGGTCATCATCGAGGCCACCGGCGATCCGGAAGTCGGCACCCGCCACGCCTTGATGGCCATTGAACGCGGCCGCCACGTGGTCATGGTCAACGTCGAGGCCGACGTGCTGGTCGGGCCGCTGCTGGCCTTGAAGGCGCGCCAGGCCAACGTCGTCTATTCCATGGCCTACGGCGACCAGCCGGCGCTGATCTGCGAGCAGGTGGACTGGGCCCGGAGTTGCGGCCTCGAAGTGGTGGCGGCGGGCAAGGGCACCAAGTACCAGCCCAAGTTTCATGCCTCCACCCCCGACACGGTCTGGGACCACTACGGCCTGACGCCGGAACGCGCGGCCGCCAGCGGCATGAACGCCAAGATGTTCAACTCCTTCCTCGACGGCACCAAGTCGGGCATCGAGATGGCGGCGGTGGCCAACGCCACCGGGCTCACGCCGGCGCCCAAGGGCCTCACCTTCCCCGCCTGCAACGTCGAGGACATCGCCGCCACGCTGATCCCCGAGACCGACGGCGGCAAGCTGCACCACAAGGGCCAGGTGGAGGTGATCTCAAGCTGCGGGCCCGACGGCGAGGAACTGGAGCACGACCTGCGCTGGGGGGTCTATGTCTCCTTCGAGGCGCCGAGCGACTACGTCGTCGACTGCTTTTCCGATTACGGCCTGATCACCGACCCGTCGGGGCGCTATTCGGCGCTCTGGCGGCCGTATCACCTGATCGGGTTGGAACTGCCGGTCAGCGTTGCCTGGGCCGCCGTCAACGGCCAGCCCACCGGCGCCGCCACCGGCTTCCGCGCCGACGTGGCGGCCACCGCCAAGCGCGACCTGAAGCCCGGCGAAGTGCTCGACGGCGAGGGCGGCTATACGGTCTGGGGCCGGCTGATGGTCGCCAACGACGCGCTGGCCATGCGCGCCCTGCCCATCGGGCTGGCCCGCGACCTGACCCTCAAGAACCCGGTGCCGGCGGGCCGCGTGGTGACCTGGAACGACGTCGAGCTCTCGACCGAGCGCCGCACCGAACCCGTCTACATGCTGCGCCGCGAGATGGAAGCCTTGTTCGGCGGCCAGGCCGCCGGCCGCGGCGGCGGCAAGGGCGACGACAAACCCACCGGCCTGGCGGCGGCGGAGTAGGACGCCCGCCGATGGCCGACGCGCAACCGCTGGAGGCGTACGAAACCCTCGTCGCCGAGGGCAGTATTCGCCCAGACCCGATCCAGGCGGAGGCCATGCGGCGCTTGCAGGCGCTTTCCGACGACCTCATGGACTACGCCCAGCAGATGGGCCGCACCGGCTGGCGCGCGCGGCTCGGCTTCGGCGGAGCGAAGCATGCCAAACCCAAGGGACTCTATTTCTGGGGCGGTGTCGGGCGCGGCAAGACCATGCTCATGGACCTGTTCTTCGCCCACTGTCCGGTCGACCCGGAAGCCAAGAAACACGTCCACTTCCATGCCTTCATGCAGGAGGTGCACAGACGCCTGCATACGTTCCGCGAAGCGCAGAAGGCGGGCAAGGTGCCGGAAAGCCGCGATGCGGTGGAGGCCCTTTCCAAGGTCATCGTCGACCGCGCCTGGCTGCTCTGTTTCGACGAGTTCCACGTCACCGACATCGCCGACGCGATGATCCTGGGCCGCCTGTTCGAGGCCCTGTTCGAGCGCGGCGTGATCGTCGTCGCCACCTCCAATCGCCACCCCAAGGACCTCTACAAGGACGGCCTGCAGCGCGACCGTTTCCTGCCGTTCATCGACGTCTTCATGCAGAAGATGCAGGTGTTGGAACTCGACAACGGCACCGACTACCGGCTCGAGCGGCTGCAGGCCATGGACATCTACATCACGCCGAACGGCGCCGAGGCCCGCGCCAAGCTCGACCGCGCCTTCCGCGACCTCGCCGTCGGCATGCCGGTGGAGGCCCGCGCGCTGGACGTCAACGGGCGTGAGGTGAACCTGCCGAAGACCGCCGAGGGCGTCGCCTACGCCGAGTTCCTGGACCTTTGCGGCCAACCACTCGGGCCCGGCGATTATCTTGCCCTGGCGGAGGTCTTCCACACCCTGGTGCTGGCCGACATCCCCAAGCTCGGCCCGGCCAAGCGCGACCAGGCGAAGCGCTTCGTCACCCTCATCGACGCGCTTTACGACGCGCGGGTAAAGCTGGTCTGCTCCGCCGACGCCGACCCGACGCAACTCTATACCGAGGGCGACGGCGCCTTCGAATTCGAGCGCACCACGTCGCGCCTGATCGAGATGCAGTCCCCCGACTACCTGGCCCTCGGCCATCGCGGCTGAGGCACTTCGCTCCGCATTGGCAGATTCCTTTTCGTTATGCTATTTTTCGCATAACGCATATCCACTCGATTTGGAAAAGGAGCCTGGCGATGAAAATCAGTGCCCGCAACGCCCTCTCGGGCAAGGTCGTGGACATCAAGGAAGGTGTCGTCACCGCCGTCATCACCGTCGATATCGGCGGTGGCAACAGCGTGGTTTCGTCGATCACCATGGATTCGGTGAAGAACCTGGGCCTCCAGGTCGGCGCCGACGTCACCGCGGTGATCAAGGCCTCCAACGTGATGCTGGCCGTGGATTGAGCGCGCAGCGACCCAACCGCCTCGGTGACGTCTCCGGCGCCTTCGCCGATCTCGGCACGTTCCTGCCCCTGGTGATCGGCATCCTCGCCGTCCGGGGTTACGACGCCGTCGGCATCCTCGTCGGTTTCGGGCTGGTCGCGGTGCTGACCGCGGCGTTCTATCGGCTGCCAATTCCGGTGCAACCGATGAAGGCGATCGCCGCGTTGATCATCGTCGGCGCGCTTTCACCGGCGGAAACCGCGGCGGCGGGCCTCATCATCGGTGCGGTGCTGATCGCACTCGCTTTCACCGGCGCCATCTCGTGGCTGGTCCGGGTGGTGCCGGCATCGGTAATCCTGGGTGTGCAGATGGCCGTCGGCGCGCATCTCGCGATCATCGGCATCGGCCACGTGGTCGAAAAACCGTGGTTCGGCGCGGCGGCGCTGGCCGCGCTGGCAGCCCTCTATTTCACCCGGTTCTGGAGCTTCGCGGCGATCATGGTCGTCGTCGCCGCCGCCGCGGTCACCCTGGCCCTATCGCCGGCACCCATCGTCTTGTCGCCGGTGGCACTGCATTGGCCGGCACCGGTCTGGCCCGAACTGGCGGACTTCGAGCGCGCCGCCATCGTCGCCGTGCTTCCGCAACTGGCGATGACGCTGTCGAACGCGGTGCTGGTCACGGCGACCCTGGCGGGCGACTACTTCCCCGACCGCAAACACCTGGCCAGCGCGCCCCGGCTCGCCGCCGGCACCGGCGTCTTCAACATTCTGGCCGCGCCGTTCGGCGCCATCCCCATGTGCCACGGCGCCGGCGGGCTGGTGGCGCAATACGGCTTCGGTGCTCGCACCTGGCTCGCGCCGCTGATCTTCGGCGCCAGTTGCCTGGTGCTGGGAATCCTATTCGGTGGCGGCGCGCGGGAGATCCTGAGTGTCGTCTCCATCGGCGCCGTCGGCGCGCTGCTTCTGTTTGCCGGCGCGGAAATGTTCCTCAACAAACGCTTCCTGACGATCGGCTCGGGATGCCAGGCGGTGGTGATCGTCACCGTGATCGCCTGCATCACCACCAACATGGCCGCCGGGCTGGCCATCGGCCTGGCGGCGGAGGCTGCCCGCACACTGTTGGCGCGCCGATCCGGCACGCGCCCCGCCGCTTGATGACGGCGACAAAACCGTTACAGACCGAACGGTCCGGAAAAGCTTGAAAATCCAGTGAATTCCTTGCCCTCGCCGGACAAAACCTTTACCACAGGGGTGCACCGGCGTTCGCCAACCGGCTGAGCGCCTGGCAGGGAATCAATTCGGTAGCAGGGAGTTATTATTTCATGGCACGCAACAAAATTGCGCTGATCGGCGCCGGCAACATCGGCGGCACCTTGGCCCATCTGGCCGGCCTCAAGGAACTCGGCGATATCGTGCTGTTCGACATCATCGACGGCGTTCCCGCCGGCAAGGCGCTGGACATCGCGGAATCGAGCCCGGTCGAGGGCTTCGACGCCAAACTCTCGGGCACCAAGAGCTACACCGGCATCCGCGGCGCCGACGTGATCATCGTCACCGCCGGCATCGCCCGCAAGCCCGGCATGAGCCGCGACGACCTGATCGGCATCAACACCAGGGTCATGGAACAGGTCGGCGCCGGCATCAAAAAATACGCGCCCAACGCCTTCGTCATCTGCATCACCAACCCGCTGGACGCCATGGTCCAAGTCCTGCGCGACGCCTGCGGCCTGCCGCACAACAAGGTGGTGGGCATGGCCGGCGTGCTCGACAGCGCCCGCTTCCAGTACTTCCTGGCAGAGGAGTTCAACGTCTCGGTCGAGGACGTCACCGCCTTCGTCCTGGGCGGCCACGGCGACACCATGGTGCCGAGCGTGCGCTACTCCACCGTCGCCGGCATTCCGCTGCCGGACCTGGTGAAAATGAAATGGACCACCGAGAAACGCATCGAGGAAATCGTCCAGCGCACCCGCATGGGCGGCGGCGAGATCGTCGCGCTCTTGAAGACCGGCTCGGCCTTCTACGCACCCGCGTCGAGCGCCATCGCCATGGCCGACAGCTACCTGAAGGACAAGAAGCGCGTGCTGCCCTGTGCCGCCTACCTGAAGGGCGAATACGGGGTCAACGGCCTCTACGTCGGCGTGCCGGTGGTGATCGGCGCCAAGGGTGTCGAGCGCATCGTCGAGATCAAGCTCGACGCCAAGGAACGCGCCATGTTCAAGAAGTCGGTGGCTTCGGTTCAGGGCCTCGCCGACGTGGTGAAGAAGATCAAGGCGGAAGCCGCGAAGGCCGCCGCCCCTGCCGCCAAGGCACCGGCGAAGCGGGCTCCGGCCCAGAAGGCTCCGGCCAAGAAGGCTCCGGCCAAGAAAGCGCCTGCGAAAAAGGCACCCGCGAAAAAGGCGCCGGCGCGCAAGCCCGCCGCCAAGAAGGCCCCGGCGGCGAAAGCCTGATCCGGGCCCGGCCCCAAAAACGGTGAGGTCACGATGAATATTCACGAGTACCAAGGCAAGGAACTGCTGGCCAAGTACGGCGTCACGGTTCCCAGAGGCAAGGTCGCGTTCACGGTCGAAGAAGCCGTGACGGCGGCGGAGGAACTGGGCGGTCCCGTCTACGTGGTGAAGTCGCAGATCCACGCCGGCGGACGCGGCGCCGGGCGGTTCAAGGGCAACCCCGACGGCCAGGGCGGCGTGCGCGTCGTCAAGTCCGTCGACGAGGTGCGCCACTCGGCGACCGAAATGCTGGGCCACGTCCTGGTCACCAAGCAGACCGGCCCGGCGGGCAAGGAAGTGAAGCGGCTCTATATCGAAGAAGGCTGCGACATCGCCCGCGAGCTGTATCTCGGCATGCTGCTCGACCGCGAAACCTCGCGCCTGACCATGATGGCGTCGACCGAGGGCGGCATGGAGATCGAGGAAGTGGCCGAAGCCACGCCCGAGAAGATTCTCAAGGTCGCCATCGACCCGGCCGTCGGCTTCAAGGGCTTCCACGCCCGCGAACTGGCCTACGGCCTCGGCCTCGAAGGCGGCCAGGTGAAGGCGGCCGTGAAATTCATGACCGCGCTTTACAAGGCCTTCGTCGAGCTCGACTGCTCTTTGGTGGAAATCAACCCGCTGGTGGTCACCGGTTCCGGCGACATCATCGCCCTCGATGCCAAGGTCAACTTCGACGACAACGCGCTCTACCGCCACGCCGACGTGGAAGGCATGCGCGACGAGAACGAGGAAGACGAGAAAGAGCTCGAAGCCGGCAAGTACGACCTCAACTATATCTCGCTCGACGGCGAGATCGGCTGCATGGTCAACGGCGCCGGCCTGGCCATGGCAACCATGGACATCATCAAGCTCTGCGGCTCGGAGCCCGCCAACTTCCTCGACGTCGGCGGCGGCGCCACGGCGGAAAAGGTGACGGCGGCGTTCAAGATCATCCTCTCCGATCCCAAGGTGAAGGGCATTTTGGTCAACATCTTCGGCGGCATCATGCGCTGCGACGTGATCGCCGAAGGCGTGGTCGCGGCGGCCAAGGAAGTGGACTTGAACGTGCCCCTGGTGGTGCGCCTGGAAGGCACCAACGTCGAGCAGGGAAAACAGATCATGGCCGACTCGGGTCTGCCGATCATTTCCGGCGACGACCTCGGCGACGCCGCAGAGAAAATCGTCAAAGCCGTGAAGGAGGCCGCCTGATGTCCGTCCTGGTCGACAAGAACACCAAAGTCATCTGCCAGGGCTTCACCGGCGCCCAGGGCACGTTCCATTCCGAACAGGCGATCGCCTACGGCACGCAAATGGTCGGCGGCGTGACGCCGGGCAAGGGCGGTGCCGAGCACCTGGGCCTGCCCGTGTTCGACACCGTCGCCGAAGCGGTCAACGCCACCGGCGCCAACGCATCGGTGATCTACGTGCCGCCACCGTTCGCCGCGGAAGCCATCCTGGAGGCCATCGCCGCCGAGATTCCGCTGGTCGTCTGCATCACCGAGGGCATCCCGGTGATGGACATGGTTACCGTGAAACGCGCGCTGGCGGGCTCCTCGACGCGGCTGATCGGGCCCAACTGCCCGGGCGTCATCACCCCCGACGAATGCAAGATCGGCATCATGCCGGGCCATATCCATCGCCGCGGGAGCGTCGGCATCGTGTCGCGTTCCGGCACCCTGACCTACGAGGCCGTCGGCCAGACCACGGCGGCGGGCCTCGGCCAGTCCAGTTGCATCGGCATCGGCGGCGACCCGATCAACGGCACCAACTTCGTCGATTGCCTGGAGATGTTCCTGGCCGACGACGAAACCGAGCAGATCATCATGATCGGTGAGATCGGCGGCTCGGCGGAAGAGGACGGCGCCCAGTTGATCAAGGATTCCGGCACCAACAAGCCGGTGGTCGGCTTCATCGCCGGCGTCACCGCGCCTCCGGGCCGGCGCATGGGCCACGCGGGCGCCATCATCGCCGGCGGCAAGGGCGGTGCCGGGGATAAGATCGAGGCCATGAAATCGGCCGGCATTCACGTTTCCGACAGCCCCGCCGGCCTCGGCAGCACCATGGTCAAGGCGCTCGGCGGCTGACACGAAGGTCGAAGGTTGAGTTGAACGGATGTTCTGAAGGATCAGATAGTGTAGGGAGAGCGCGCCCAAAGGCGCGTTGAGATGTCATGGTCGAACTCGATCCCAATGCGTTCCTGTTTTCCGGGAACCAAGTCTATATCGCCGAGATGTACGAGCGCTTTCTCGACGATCCGCATTCCGTCGATCACCAATGGCAGGAGTTCTTCGCCGATCTCCACGATGACCGCTCGTCGCTGAACGTCGAGCGCCGCGGCGCCACCTGGGCGCCGAGCGATTCCGGCGTCGTCGGGCGCGGCGAATTGGAACCGCTTTCCGAACAGATGAGCCGCGAGCAGACCGTGCGCTCGCACGAACGCTCGGCCACCGCCGAACGGATGTCCGCCAAAATGGTGCGCGAGGCGACCCTCGACAGCCTGCGCGCGCTGATGCTGATCCGCGCCTATCGGGTGCGCGGCCACCTGTTGGCCAACCTGGACCCGTTGAAGATCTCGCCCCCCACCGACCATTCCGAACTGGACCCGGCCACCTACGGGTTCAAGGAAAAGGACATGGATCGGCAGATCTTCATCAACTACGTGCTCGGCCTGGAATCGGCCACCGTGCGCGAGATCATGACCATCCTGAAGGAGACCTATTGCGGCTCCATCGGCATCGAGTTCCTGCATATCCAGGACCCGGAGGAGAAAGCCTGGATCCAGCAGCGCATCGAACGCATCCACAACCAGCCGGAATTCACCTTGATGGGCAAGCGCGCCATCCTCAACCGGCTGATCGAGACCGAGGGCTTCGAGAAGTTCCTGGACAGGAAATTCACCGGCACCAAGCGCTTCGGCCTCGACGGCGGCGAGAGCCTGGTGCCGGCCATGGAGCAGATCTTCAAGCGCGGCGGCCAGCTCGGCGTCGAGGAAATCGTCCTCGGCATGGCACACCGGGGACGCCTGAACGTGCTCGCCAACGTCATGGGCAAGCCGTTCCAGGCGATTTTCCACGAGTTCCAGGGCGGTTCCTCCAATCCCGACGACGTCGGCGGTTCCGGCGACGTGAAGTACCACCTGGGCTCGTCGTCCGACCGGGTGTTCGACGGCAAGACCGTGCACCTGTCTCTGACCGCCAATCCGTCGCATCTGGAGTGCGTCAACACCGTGTGCCTGGGCAAGGTGCGCGCCAAGCAGAAGCAGAAGAACGACACCGAACGCGAAAAAGTGATGGCGCTTCTGCTGCACGGCGACGCCGCTTTCTCCGGCCAGGGCCTGGTGCCGGAGGCCTTCGATCTCTCCAACCTGATCGGTTACAAGACCGGCGGCACGGTGCATATCATCATCAACAACCAGATCGGCTTCACCACGGCGCCCCGGTTCTCGCGCACCTCGCACTATTGCTCGGACGTGGCCAAGGTCGTCGACGCGCCGATTTTCCACGTCAACGGCGACGACGTGGAAGCGGTGACCCACTGCGCGCGGATGGCCATCGAATACCGCCAGCGGTTCAAGAAGGACGTGGTCATCGACATGATCTGCTACCGCCGCCACGGCCACAACGAGGGCGACGAGCCGATGTTCACCCAGCCGTTGATGTACAAGAAGATCGGCGCGCATCCGACGACGCTGCGCATTTACGGCCAGAAGCTGATCAACGAGGGCATCATCACTCAAGAAGAGGTCGACCAGCAGATTGCCGACTTCCAGAGCCAGTTGGACGAAGCCTTCGAGGCGTCTTCGAACTACAAGGCCAACAAGGCCGATTGGTTCGACGGTGTCTGGTCGGGCCTGTCGGTGGCGTCCGGCGACGCCCGGCGCGGCCAAACCGGCGTGCCCATGGACCGGCTGATGGAAATCGGCGACGGCCTTTCGCGTGTGCCCGACAACTTCCACGCCCACAAACGCATCCTGCGCCAGCTCGAACAGAAGCGCGAGATGTTCAAGACCGGCAAGGGCATCGACTGGGCCACGGCGGAAGCGTTGGCCTTCGGCTCGCTGGTGCTGGAAGGCCACGCGGTGCGCCTGTCGGGCCAGGATTCGGGCCGCGGCACCTTCTCGCAGCGCCACTCCGTGCTGCGCGACCAGGAGACCGAGGAACCCTACGTGCCCTTGAACAACCTGCGCTTCGGCCAGGCCCCCTACGAGGTCATCGACAGCCCGCTCAGCGAAGCCGGCGTGCTCGGCTTCGAGTACGGCTACTCGCTGGCCGAGCCCAACATGCTGGTGCTGTGGGAGGCGCAGTTCGGCGATTTCGCCAATGGCGCCCAGGTCATCATCGACCAGTTCATCTCGTCGGGCGAGCTCAAGTGGCTGCGCATGTCGGGTCTGGTGATGCTGTTGCCGCACGGCTACGAGGGCCAGGGGCCGGAACATTCCTCGGCGCGCCTGGAACGCTACCTGCAGCTCTGCGCCGACGACAACATGCAGGTCTGCAACTGCACCACGCCCAGCAACTACTTCCACGTGCTGCGCCGCCAGTTGCACCGCGACTTCCGCAAGCCCCTGATCATCATGACGCCGAAGTCGCTGCTCAGGCACAAGCTCTGCGTCTCCAACATCGAGAAGTTCGACGAGAACTCGACCTTCCACCGGGTGCTGTGGGACGACGAGGACCTGACCGACGATCCCAAGCGCTCGCTCAAGCCCGACAGCGAAATCCGCCGCGTCGTCTTGTGCACCGGCAAGGTCTACTTCGACCTCTACGAGGAACGCCAGAAGCGCGGCATCGACGACGTCTACCTGATGCGCATCGAGCAACTCTATCCGTTCCCGCACAAGGTGCTGGCCTCCGACCTGCACCGGTTCCGCGGCGCCGAGATCGTCTGGTGCCAGGAAGAGCCCAAGAACATGGGGTCCTGGACCTTTATCCGCGACCGCCTGGAAGCGGTGCTCACCGAGATCGGCCACGAGCAGCAGCTGGCGCGCTACGTCGGGCGCAAGGAAGCGGCCTCGCCGGCGACCGGGCTGATGAAGAAGCACCTGGCCGAACAGGCGGCGCTGGTCGAGGAGGCGCTGGTGCTGCCCGCGCAGCCGCCGGCCAAGCGCGCGCCCGTCTCCACCCGCGCACCGGCGAAAAAGGCCCCGGCCAATAAGACGGCGGCGTCGAAAGCCCCGGCGAAGAAGGCACCGGCCCGCAAAGCCGCGCCCAAGAAGGCGCCGGCCCGGAAAGCGCCGGCCCGGAAAGCACCAGCCAAGAAACCCGCCAGCCGCGCGCGGGCGAAATCCTAATCCATCCAGCAGGAACACCGAGGTAGATCATGGCTATTGATATCGTCGTCCCCACGCTGGGCGAATCCGTGAGCGAGGCCACCGTGGCCAAGTGGTTCAAGGCGCCCGGCGATGCCGTGGCCCTGGACGAGCCGCTGGTGGAGCTTGAAACCGACAAGGTCTCCGTCGAGGTCAACGCGCCGGCCGCCGGCGTGCTCGCCTCCATCGCCGTTGCCGACGGCACCGATGTCGCCGTCGGCGCGGTACTCGGCGTCATCGACGAGACCGCCAGCGCCGAGGCGGCGCCTGCCCCGGCACCGGCACCCGAACCGGCGCCAGCTCCGGCATCTGCCCCTGCTCCGGCTCCCGCGCCGGCACCTGCTCCAGCGCCCGCCCCCGCGCCGGCCGCGACCCCTGCGGCACCCGCTGCTCCGGCAATGACGCTGTCGCCGGCGGTGCGCAAGCTGGTCGACGACAACGACCTGGACCCGGCCCTGATCAAGCCCACCGGTCCCGACGGCCGCATCACCAAGGGCGATGCCCTCGACGCCATCCAAGCCGGCACCGCCAAGCGCCAGCGTGGCGGCGGCGCCGTCGCCGCCGGTCCCGCCTTCCCGTCGGCGGCCGACCTGCCGCCGCGCCCGGAGGACCCGCGCGAAGAGCGCGTGCGCATGACCAAGCTGCGCAAGGTCATCGCCACGCGCCTCAAGGATGCGCAGCAGACCGCCGCCATGCTGACCACCTGGAACGAGGTCGACATGGGCGCCGCCATGGATCTCCGCGCCGAATACAAGGACCAGTTCGAGAAGAAGCACGGCGTGCGTCTCGGCTTCATGTCGTTCTTCGTCCGCGCCGCCTGCATCGCGCTCAAGGAATGGCCGGCGGTCAACGCCGAGATCTACGGCGACGAGCTGATCTACAAGAACTACTACAACGTCGGCGTCGCCGTCGGCACGCCGAACGGCCTGGTGGTGCCTGTCATCAAGAACGCCGACCAGTTGCGGTTTTCCGAGATCGAGGGCGCCATCTCCGACTTCGGCCACCGGGCGCGCGACGGCAAGCTCGGCATGGACGAGATGATGGGCGGCACCTTCACCATCTCCAACGGCGGCGTGTTCGGCTCACTGAATTCCATGCCGATCCTCAACATGCCGCAGTCCGCCATTCTCGGCATGCACAAGATCCAGAAGCGCCCGATGGTGGTCGGCGGCGAGATCGTCATCCGTCCGATGATGTACCTGGCGCTCAGCTACGACCACCGCATCATCGACGGCCGCGAAGCGGTCTCCTTCCTGGTGCGCATGAAGGACCTGATCGAGGACCCGCAGCGCATCATGCTGGACGTCTGATCCCGAACGCCGAAACGAAAGGCCAGAAACATGAGTGATCCCTATGACCTGATCGTTATCGGCGGCGGCCCCGGCGGTTACGTCGGCGCCATCCGCGCCGCCCAGCTCGGGCTCAAGACCGCCATCGTCGAGAAGCGCGGCGCGCTCGGCGGGACCTGCCTGAACGTCGGCTGCATTCCGTCGAAGGCGATGCTGCAGTCCTCGCATCACTACGAGATGGCGGCGCACGAGTTCGCCGACCACGGCGTCCAGGTGAGCGGCCTGAAGCTCGACCTCAAGACCATGCTGGCGCGCAAGGACAAGGTGGTCGGGGACCTGACCAAGGGCATCGAGTTCCTGATGAAGAAGAACAAGATCGACTACATCGTCGGCACCGCGGAAATCACCCAGCCCGGCGAGGTGTCGGTGAAACCCAACGCCAAGGGTTCCAGGCGCCAGAAGCTCACGACCAAGAACATCATCGTCGCCACCGGCTCCGACGTGACGCCCCTGCCCGGTGTCACCATCGACGAGAAGCAGATCGTCTCATCCACCGGCGCGCTGGCGCTGCCGAAGGTGCCGAAATCCATGGTGGTCATCGGCGCCGGCGTCATCGGCCTCGAGCTCGGTTCCGTCTGGCGGCGCTTGGGCGCGGAAGTCACCGTGGTCGAGTTCCTCGACGTGGTGCTGCCCGGCATGGACGCGGAGGTGTCGAAGAACATGGCAAGAATCCTCAAGAAACAGGGCATGGCCTTCAAGATGGCGACCAAGGTCACCGGCGCCAAGGCGGCGCGCGGCGGCGTCACGCTCACGATGGAGCCCCGCGACGGCCTGCAGAAGGGCGCCAAGCCCGAGACGCTCAAGGCCGACGTGGTGCTGGTCGCCATCGGCAGGAAGCCCTACACCGAGGGACTGGGCCTGGAAAAGGCCGGCGTCAGCGTCGATGAGCGCGGCTTCATCCCGGTCGACGAGGACTACCAGACCAACGTGCCCGGCATCTACGCCATCGGCGACGTCATCGGCGGCGCCATGCTGGCGCACAAGGCCGAGGACGAGGGCGTCGTCTGCGCCGAGATCATGGCCGGCCAGTCCGGCCACATCGACTACGGCTCGATCCCCGGCATCGTCTACACCCACCCCGAAGTCGCTTCCGTCGGCAAGACCGAAGAGCAGTTGAAGGAAGCCGGCGTCGAGTACACGTCCGGCAAGTTCCCGTTTTCGGCCAACTCGCGCGCGCGCTGCAACGCCGACGCGGAAGGTTTCGTGAAGGTGCTGGCCGCCAAGGCCGACGACCGGTTGCTCGGCTGCCACATCATCGGCCCCGCCGCCGGCGATCTCATCCAAGAGGTGGTCAACGTCATGGAGTTCGGCGGCTCGTCGGAAGACATCGCCCGCATCTGCCACGGCCATCCGGGGCTGCCGGAAGCGGTGAAGGAAGCCGCATTGGCCGCGAACGGCCGCGCCATCCATATCTGAGCGCGAACGCTGCGCGTAAGTTGTTGATTTCGCGCACTTCCTAATTTTTCTGACGAAACGAACCCAATCCGGAACCGCCGCCCCGCCGGGGCGGCGATTTCGTTTCGCTTCCGTTTTTCCGGGGTCAGAAACCCTTTGTTTTCAACGACATCGAAAAAAATCTGGGAAACGAACCCAATTTCGGCCCGTCACCCCGGAAATCGCACCGAGCCGCGCCATCCCCCCACCCTAGCCCTCCCCCACAAGGGGGGAGGGAACCCAGGCCGTCCCACCTCGTCTCCTCCCCCCTCGATGGGGGGAGGTTGGGAGGGGGGTGATGCGATGCATCCGGACGAAACACACACATGCTGGTTCCAACCCAACCCGGTCGGCCCCAACGAAATCCGATTCACGATGTCCAATAGCGTGCCGGCGCTCAGAGACGCTGCGGGGTAATGATATCACAGAAATCAGATTTGTCAATAAATTCCTTTATATTAATTATTATTCCTCGCACAATCCAGCGTCCCCTGCCGCATGCCTCCATGGCTCATGGCTGACACGCCCGATCCAAAGCGATGGCAATCGCCGGTCTCAGACGCCGTCGACCTGGTTTTGGTAGTCATCGGCATCGAACCAACCGAGAGCCGACGTTACCTTCATGTCTTGGTCGAGTTCCCATTCTTCCCAACCGCTGATTTCCAGCGGATTTCCCGTTTGCGAATCGTGACCCGTGAACGTCCACAGAAACACGACGTGGTTTCCCGCGCCTCGTATCCCATCGTTCCGCAAAACCATGTCTGGCACATCGGCGTGAAACCCGGCAGCCATCGCCGTCAGTCCATCGTGACCGAAGGACGGCTCGCCCCGATTAATTGAAATTTGGCTGGTGGGAGCGTGGAAGGCCGCCACGTTCTCTGGAACCTTGGAGTTCCATGCATCGGTATACCGGGCGGCAAGATCGTCTAGGCTGGCTTGGTCGAACGACATGTGACGCTCCTTTCGGTGGGGAAAAACCATGAATCGACTTGAGACTGTGAATTGAATTCGAAAATGGGTCAATCAATGGGCTTGGTTGTTCGGTTTTGGATCAATATGCGACTCGCGGCGCTCATTCCCTCAATGCCCGCTTTCCACGCCCCGCCCCATATTTCGCCCGCCAAATCTGCTGGCCGGTATTGACCACCATTACGGAAAAGATATCTAGCCGAACGACGAAAATTTCGCGCCATGTGCAATACGAGACAGCGCGGATGCCGCTTTTCGTGGCTAATGGGTAGCCTCAAGTCCGTATCAGGATTTGGACTCCTCTCCTCAAACTCGCCGGGTCCGAAATTGGGCGCGGCATTTTTTTGAGGGCGGATACGTCAAGGCCGCTGCGACCCAATCGGGTCGTGCCATCAATCCCGTTGAGCCCGCGCCTGAACCGGAAACATATCAACCTCTCTGTTGAAGGTTCGCGCGCCGGCTCGAAAACGCACTGGCGGCATTTGCTCCAGGTGCGAACAAGATCGTGGTTCTCAAAGGAGACCTTTTTATGAAACCCATTTCACTAACATTCCTTTCCGTCGCGGCATTGCTCGTTTTGTCCGCCTGCGGGTCAACGACATCCGACCGCGCCATCTCGGGTGCCGGGATCGGTGCCGGGGTCGGTGCCGTTGGCGGATTGCTGATCGGCGCACCGCTCAAGGGCGCTGCCATCGGCGCTGCCATCGGCGCGGGCACCGGTGCCGTCACTGACGAGGACGAAGTCGACCTCGGCAAACCGGCGTGGAAGTAACCGCGGGCTGGTCAATTTAACAACCGAACCGCCTACCCCCGACACTGCCAACGAGCGGTTGCGAGGGGTACAAGCGACAACTTCAAAGGAGAAATTGCCATGGTGAAAATCATGCATTCACTGAAACTGGCCGGTGCGGCCATCGTGATCCTGTCAGTCATGGCCTGTGATCCGATAACCGGGCGGGAGACGGCAGGGGAATACGTTGACGATGCAACGATCACCAGCAAGGTGATCGCCGCGATCATCGACGATCCCGTGTTGAAGAAATCGAACGTCAACGTTGAGACCTTTCAGAACGCCGTGCAATTGAGCGGCTGGGTCGATTCGAACCAGAGCGTCACCCGAGCCGGCGACATCGCCCAAGCGGTCAAGGGCGTCATTTCGGTACAGAACGACCTCATCGTACGGTAACTGCGATTTGGAGGGAGATATGAACCCGACACAGACCCTTGGCCTTGGCCTTGGCCTGACCATCGTCGCCATCGGTGTCGTCTTGCTCGGCTTCGGCCTCGGCTCGACGGAAGCGCCGCTCGACCACATTCTCAATTCACCGACGGATGAATACACGGACATGACGATGTGGAACCTTGCCGGCGGCGTCATTGTGCTCGCCCTCGGCAGTCTTTGTGTTGCCCTGCGGAATTAACGCCGATTCCAGCGAACGAAGGAGGTCGATGGGCATGCCCGTCAGCGGCGTCCCGGTAAGCCGGCGGCGGGTGCTCGGCATGTCTTCGTCCGTGTTGGCAATGCCGGTGTTCGGATCGGTCTTTCCTACCTCCGTGCGCGCCTCGCTACCGCGGGACATAAGCTTTCGGGCACTCTATCAGGGTGCGCCCGTCGGCACGCACAGCGTTTCATTTGTCGGCAACGACGATCGCCTGGTCGTCACGTCGCACATCGATATCGCAGTCAAGGTGTTGTTCTTCACCGCTTATCGGTTCGCCCATGACGCCGTTGAAATTTGGCGGTCGGGCCGCTTGATATCGGTCGAAAGCACGACCGACGACAATGGCGTGCAACTCAGCGTGATGGGGCAAGCGGCGCTCGGTGGTTTCCGTATCAACGGCGTGAACGGTCCGTTCCTGGCAGATGGTGGTTTGATGACAACCAATACGCTTTGGGACAGTCGGCTGATCGCCGAAAGCAGGCTGATCGACGTGCAAAACGGCGGCGAGATCGGTCTCGTCGTGAAGCCTGTTGGCGTGGAACCGGTCGATACGCCGCAAGGGCGGATCGTGGCCCGCCGCTATAGCATTCTCACGCCCAACTATGCCGGAAGCCTATTTTTCGACGGCGGCGGCCGTTGGGTCAAAAGCCTTTTGGAGCGACAGGGGGAGGTTCTCGAATATGCGCTTCAATCTTAAGCAGGGGAGAAAATTTCGGCGGTCTGCGGTTATGCTTGCGGCCACAGCCATGGTTGCCACCGCCTCGGCCTGCGCCGTCGTCATTCCGCCGCCTGATGTGGCGATCCGAACCGGAACGCCGGGCGGCACCAACTATCTGCTGGGCGTCTCAATCTGCCGGCTATTTAACCTCGACATCCGGACCAGCGGCAAACGCTGCATGGTGCGACCATCGGCCGATTCCGTCGCCAATGTTGATGCTTTACGCGACGGCCTGGTCGATATCGGCATCTTGCATTCCGACGTTCTGACTGACGCGGTGGCCGGTGAGGGCGCATTCGCGGCACGCGGTCCGAGTTCCGAATTGCGAGGATTGTTTATCGGCCACGCCGATGCCTTCACGATCGTCGCCCGCCGGGAATTGGGAATCCGCAGCGCGGCCGCGCTGCGCGGCCGGCGCATCAATATGGGCAGTCCCGGCTCCGGCGAGCGGGTCGCCATGGAGCGCATCATGGCGGCACTCGGGGTATCGAAAGCCGAATTTACGGAGGTCCATGAGCTGACGCTTGCCGAGCAGTACCGCGCCCTGTGTGCCAACGAAATCGACGCAATTGTTTACGAGGTTCCTCATCCCAGCGGATTGATCCAGGCCGTCGTGCACATGTGCCATGGCCTGCTGGTGGACGTTCACGGTCCGGCGGTCGAAGCGATGTTGCGCCGCCACCCCGAATATGAGCGCAGCGTGATCCGTGGTGGGACCTATCCCGGCAATCCCGACGACGTGCAGACCATCGGTGTCCGATCCGTCGTTGTGGCAACGACCGGATTGTCGGATGACCTCGCCTACAAGATCACCAGGGATGTGTTTCGGAACATCGATGATTTCAGGCGCCTGCATCCGGCGTTTTTCAATCTGTCGATCGCCGACATGGTCGGCGCCCCCGGTCATACGCCGATCCATCCGGGCGCCCTTCGATACTACCGCGAGCGCGGATGGCTCCCAAAGATGGCCCCCGCAGCACCGAGCAGAGATACTCCACCTCGGTAGAATGAGACAGACCGACCACCACCATGATAAGATGCTCGGAAACCTCCATATGGGCCGCCCGTTCAATCATGGAGGCGATACGAACTCCACCTTCCCTTTTCATGCGGTTGCCGCATCGTATTGATTGGAAAATCAGTTCCTTTTTTACAAATGGAAAACAGAAAGCGAGACAATATGGCCTCCAAACCGCCAAAACGTTCGAAACCGCAGCAAAAGTTCGATGCCAAGCAGTTTCTCACCTCGGCCGGCGCCGGTCGGCGCAGCGTGATGTACGAGGCCGGAGAGCAGATCTTCAGGCAGGGAGACCCGGCTACCGCCGTCTACTACATCGAGAACGGCAGCGTGCAGGTTTCCGTCCTCTCGGATCAAGGCAAGGAGGGTGTTATTGGAACATTGAGCGCCGGCGACTTTGTCGGAGAGGGATGCCTTACTGGTCAGGAATCGTATCTGGCCTCGGTCCACGCGAACCAACCGACCACCGCGATCGCCATCGATAGAAGCGTAATGATGCGCGTGCTCCGAGAGCAGCCGAAGCTGTCGGAAATGTTCACGTCATTCCTGTTGACCCGTAATATCCAGATCGAGGCTGATCTGGTCGATCAGTTATTCAACTCCAGCGAAAAGCGTCTGGCCCGGGTGCTGCTGCTTCTCGCCAACTTCGGCAAGGAGGGAAAGTTGGAGGCGATCGTTCCGAAAGTCAGCCAGGACACCCTGGCCGCCAGGGTCGGCACGACGCGGTCGCGCGTCAATTTCTTCATGAACAAGTTCCGTAGGCTCGGGCTGATCGAATACAATGGTAAAATCAAAGTGCATTCGGCACTTATCAATGTCATCGTTCACGACTAGGGCGACCCGCGCTCTCGCCGCCGCCTAGATTCGTCCGAGTAGCAGCAAAATCAGCACGATGACGAGGACGACGCCCAATCCGCCGGTCGGGAAATAGCCCCAGCGCCGGCTGTGTGGCCATGTTGGCAGAGCGCCGACCAGCATCAGCAATAAGATGATAATCAGGATGGTTCCGAGACTCATGACGTTCTCTCCGTGGCACGGTGCCTCAATGCTGTCGCGCGTCGATCACGAGGGCTGTGACCGTGCTGATCAATAGGATGGCGTTCAATACCCGCACGTTGCGATAACCACGCGGCGGCGGCCAAGCTCGCGCGTGAACGAACGCGGCACCTCGTGGACGGAACCGTCGCTCGGACTCGTTCTTGGCTGTTGGATTCAACCGTAGAAGAGTTCGGATACGCACGCTGTCCCATTTGATACACCGACGGCAAAATCGAGTTGATCTGGCAAAGTAAAACGGCGCCGGATGTCCGGCGCCGTTAACTCGGTCTTGGTGGCTGCGTCGGGTCCGTTTGTCTTACTTCCGTAAGGTGACGACCACGCGGCGATTGTGCCACTCCCGAACGTCGTCGAGGGTTTGCACCGCAGAACGGTCTTCGCCGTAGGATTGGGCGCCGACCGTCGGCTTAATGCCGGTCGCCTCGAGGGCGCTGGCGACGGTCGCGGCACGACGCTCCGCGAGGAGGCGGTTGTATTCCCGCTCGCCCGAACGGTCGGTATAGCCGTTGACCGTCACGCTGGTGGCCTGCGTCTCCTTGATACGCATTGCGATGTCGTTGCTCAGTCCCTGGGCCTTGCTGTCCAGCGCCGAACTGTCGTGGTCGAAGTAGACCGTGAACGTCGCCACGTCACGTGGCGGGCTTGAAGCCGGCACCGGCTTCGGCATTTCGGCGGCCTTCGGTTCCGGCATCGGCTTGGCCTCGGCAAAAACGACTGCCTCGGCCTGAGTGATGGCGCTGAAGAATCCGTTGCGGCAGAGCTGAATGTCCGTGGGCTGGAAATCCTCTTCCTGCTCTTCCATCCAGCAGTCGAACTGGGTTTGCGCACGGGCGGTGGCATCGGTCGCACGGTTGGCGCCGCCGGCTTCCAATATCCGCATCAACTTGGCACGGGCCTGGGTGAGTTCTTGGACGTTCCCATCAGGGATCGATCGGTCGCCCATATTCGTTGGCAACACAATGGCACCGGCCGCCGCCTGGCGCGCCTTGGTATCGTAATAGCTCGTCGCGGCGGGATGCGCTTCGTCGATTTCGATTTGCGCGAGCGCCACGTATTGATGGTGCAGGGCTTTTTGGAACTCGCTGCCGGCCTGCGGCAGGGCGCGGACTTCCGCTGTATTCAAGTCCAACGGTCCCTGACCCGCACAGGCGCCAAGTAACGACGTTACGGCGATAACGGGAAGAAATTTAATCGGTCTCATAGTCATCATCCTCTTTGAGATGGTGTAGGGGGGTTGAGCCGCGGCCCAGCTTGGTGGGCGCGGCTGGTTTTATTCCAGGCAAAGGGTCAGCTTGGGATTAGGCTGACAATACTTCATCGGCGGCGCGGGCGATGTTCAACAATGAACACAAGTATAAAAAAATATGAGAGCTAATTCCCTAGAGGTTGAACTGAAAAGCCGGCCAGCCTCCATCAGTAAAGGCCAATTTTTGTCTTCTAACGGTCACTCTGAGACAAATCCCAGCCAAAGAAATTCTTTCCGCCCCACGCCCCGATCCCGTCATCACCGGCCTTGACCCAAGCGAAAAGAGCCCGCGCGCTTAACTCCCGCCGATGCCTGCCCTGATCTCCTCGAGCCGCCGCTTCTGGCCCCCGTCGGCATCGAAGTTTTCCAGCGCGAGCCAGGCCTCCAAGGCCTCCTTGATACGCGGCCAGTCCTTGTCGAGGATCGAATACCAGGCGGTATCGCGGTTGCGGCCCTTGTAGATGACCGCCTGGCGGAACAGGCCGTCATAGCTGAACCCGAAGCGCTCGGCGGCACGCTTGGAGGCGGCGTTGAGATCGTCACACTTCCATTCGTAGCGCCGGTAGCCCCAGACCTCGAAGACCTGGCGCATCATCAGGTACATGGCCTCGGTGGCGGCGGGGGTGCGCTGCAGTGCGGGCGCGTAGGAGATCGCACCGACCTCGACGACGCCATGGCCGGGCTGGATGCGCAGGTAGGTGACGATGCCGACGGCGCGCCCCGTCACCCTGTCGACGACCGCGTAATAGACCTGGTTTTCGAGCGTTTCCGCCGCCTCCAGCCAGGCATGGACCTCGGTGCCGGTGGCGAACGGGCCGTTCGCCATGTAGGTCCACATGCGGCCCTCGGTGTCCTCGGCGAAGGCCTCGAACAGTTGCCCGGCATGCTTGGCGGCGTCGATCAGTTCCAGATCGCAAAAGCGGCCCGCCATGCGGGGCGTCTTCGGATAGGCCGCCGGCTGCCAGCCGGGCAGCGCCTCGCCGATGGGCTGGCCCAGTTCGTTGCTGTTGGGGGGCATGTCGTCGTCCTTTTCCGAGTGGCGCCGTCGCCAAGGTTTGGCCGTCCCGCCGGCTGGCGTCAACCCCGCCGAGACGCTAAACTGATACCGGGATTACCAAACGGCCGGGACCGCCGGACAGAACTCGTATGTATCGGTTCGCGGAAGATTTGAAAGTCGCTTCGATCGTCGAGACCTCGCGGCTCGACGTCACGGAGATCGACATTCCGGCGCTCCAGGCCGTCTACGACTACTGGGACCGGCAGCGCGGCGATACCTTCGCCCCGTCGCTCAAGCAATTCCGGCTCGACGACCTGGCGCCGGCCATCGTGCCCAACATGGCAGTGGTCGATTTCGTCGGGCCGCCGCTCGACTATTTCTACCGCTTCTTCGGCAGCAAGATGGTCGAGGTGTCGGGCATGGAACTGACCGGCAAGACCTACTACGCCGACGGGATCAAGGGCTACGGCTTCGTCAACGCCGAGATCTTCCCGGAGATGATCGCCGAACGCCGGCCCATCTGCACCCGGACGCATTGGATTTCCGTCCGCGCGCTGCACTACGCGACGATCACCATCCGGTTGCCGATCTCCGCCGACGGCGAGACGGTCACCAGCGGCGTCACGGTCAATCAGTTCCACCGCGCCTGAGCGGCGGCGCCAGGTTCATGCGGCGGCCGCTTGCGGCCGGGCGAGCGCGCCCATCAGGTCGTCCAGCAGATCGTCCGGGTTTTCCAGGCCCACCGACAGCCGGATCAGGCCATCGGAGATGCCGTGCCGGGCCCGTTCTTCGGCCGTGTAGGTGGAATGGGTCATGCTGGCCGGGTGCTGGATCAGGCTCTCCGCGTCGCCCAGGCTGACGGCGCGGCGGACCAGTTCCAGGCCGTTCATCAAGGCAATCCCCGCCGCCATGCCGCCCGTCAACTCGAACGCGATCATCCCGCCCGGGAGCGCCATCTGGCGTTCGGCCAGCGCGTGCTGGGCAAAACTCTCCAGCCCCGGATAGTGGACCGCGGCAACCGCCGGATGCTCTTCCAGCGCCCGCGCCACCCGCCGAGCCGTCGCCGAATGGCGTTGCATCCGCAGTTCCAGGGTCTTCAGCCCGCGCAGGATCAGCATGGCGTTCATCGGCGCCAGCACCGCGCCGGTCATGTCCTTGAGCCCTTCGAGGCGGATGCGGCCCAGGTCCTCGGCGCCGCCCACCACCATGCCGGCGACCAGGTCGCCGTGGCCGCCCAGGTACTTTGTCGCCGAATGGACGACGATATCGGCTCCCAGTTCCAGCGGCCGGGTGATCAGCGGCGTCGCGTAGGTGTTGTCGACCACCACGCGGGCACCGGCGTTGCGGGCCACGGCCGCGACGGCGGCGATATCGACGAGGCGCATGTTGGGATTGGCCGGGGTCTCGAAATAGACGATCCGGGTCCGACCGGAAATGGCGCGTTCCAGGCTGGCCGGATCGGTAAGGTCGATATGGGTGACGGTGACGCCGAAACGCGAAAGCCCGTGGCGCATATAGGCGAAGGTGCAGCCGTAGAGCGTCTCGTCGACGATGACCTCGTCGCCGGGCGAAAGAAAAGTCCACAGCACCGAGGTAATGGCACCCATGCCGGACGCCGTGCCCAACGCCGCCTCGCCCCCTTCCAGGCTGGCGACGCGGCGTTCCAGCAGATCGACGGTCGGGTTGGAGATGCGCGAATAGATATAACCCTGACGCTCGCCGGCGAAAATCTCGCCGCCGGCCTCGGCGCTGTCGAAGGCGAAGGTGGAACTCATGTGCAAGGGCGGTGTCAGCGCACCCTCGGCGCTTGCCGGGTCGTATCCGAAGTGGATGGCGCGGGTGGCGAAGCCGGCGGGTCGGGACGAGTGACGGTCGGTCATGGGGAAACCTCGCAAACGGGGATGATTTTTAGTATGATACGCCAAGTGAGGCGCAATTTGATTGCGAAGTCATGCGAGATTTCCATAATATTTAGCAGAATATACCATCAAGGAGCCGAAAATGGACGACAAGGACCGGCAAATCCTGCGCCAATTGCAGATCGACGGCCGGCTCACCAACCAGGAACTGGCGGAGCGCGTGCACCTGTCGCCGTCACCCTGCCTCAGGCGGCTGCGTAATCTGGAAACCTCGGGAATCATTCAGGGCTACACGGCGATCGTCGACCAGAAGGCGTACGGACTGCCGATAACCGTTTTCGTGCGCATTCGCCTTGAGCGCCACTCGCGCGAATCGGTGGCGACCTTCGAGAAGATGATCGGCGACATTGACGAGGTCATGGACTGCTACCTGATGACCGGCGACGCGGACTATCTGTTGCGTGTCGTGGTCGAGAGCCTGGAAGCCTACGAGGCCTTCATCCGCGACAAGATTCACGACATCCCGATGATCGCCGCCATCGACACCTCCTTCGCCTATGGCTTGATTAAGAGAGCCAAGGCGCTGCCGGCAGTCGGCTGAGGATGGACAGGCGGTATTTTGACAAAATCTTCAGATTTGATCGGCATGGTATGCAGAGGTGTTTCTGATCGAGGACTTTTGAAATGGCGGAAACTTCCAAGGAAGAAAACCAGCCGTCCGACCTAGACGAAACGACGCATCTGGAACTGAGCGCCATGTACCGCGACGCATCGGCGAATATCCTGTTCGCGAAGCTGGTTCAGTGGATCGTCATCGGTTTGTCGGCCGTGGTGTTTTCGACGGCGGTAACCGCCGTCAACTTGAGCCCATCGGGAAAGACGCTGGCGAACCTGTTCACCATCGCCATCATCTTGCTGACCTGCGGCGCCATGTTCATGCTGTTCATGTACCAGATGTGGCAGTTCAACGAGATCAAGCGCATTCGCCGCATCGAAAAGCACTTCTCGACACTGTGCCGGCGCATCAACAACATCGAATCGCGCGGCGAACGCAACGTCGAACGCTACACCATGCTGTTCGCCATGGCCGCCGCCGTGGCCTGCGGCGCCCTGGTGGCGATCTTCGCCATTCGCTGAGTCGATCCCGCGCCGGCACGCGGCGCTTGCCCTCACGGGGGCAAGCCTGTAGACAACGCCCATGCGCAAACCTGTTCGCACCTTGCAGAGCCTTTATTTTTCGCCGTCCACATGACGGCGGGCGCATTTATTTGTTCAACCGCCGCGATCCGGCGGTTGCTTATCGAATGAATTAAGGTGCACCCCATCGCGGCTTTCCGGAGACCCGCGATGTCACAAAAACCTTCCATTCAATCCATCGGCCTGCTCGGCTTCGGCGCCTTCGGGCGGCTGATCGCCCGCCATCTGCACCGGCATTTCCGCCTCGTCGTCTGCGACCCGGCGCTGGAGCCGGGGCCACCGATCTTCGGCAACGTCCGCGCCGGTACCCTGGCCGAGGCGGCGGCCTGCGATCTCGTCATCCTGGCCATGCCCATGGACGCGCTGGCGCCGGCGCTTAATGAACTGTGCCCGCACCTCAAGGCCGGCACCGTCGTCATCGATACCATATCCGTGAAGGTGGAACCGGCACGGCTGATGCTGGAAACCCTGCCCGCCGGGGTCGAGATCGTCGGCAGCCACCCGCTGTTCGGGCCGCAAAGCGCCAAGAAAGGCCTTCGTGGCCACAACATCGCCCTCTGCCCGGTGCGCGCAAAGGCCGGCACGGTGCGGCGGATCGCCAAATTCCTCGAGGCCGAACTGGGCCTTCGGGTGATTCTCGCCACGCCCGGGGAACACGACCGCGAAGCCGCCGTGGTGCAGGGCCTGACGCACCTGATCGCCAAGACCCTGGTGCGCATGGAGCCGCTGCCGTCGCAAATGACCACGGCGAGCTATGAGCTTCTGATGCAGGCCACCGAAATGGTCCGCCACGATGCCGACGGCGTGTTCACGGCCATCGAACAGGCGAATCCCTTCGCCGCCGAGGTGCGGGCGCGCTTTTTCGCCATCGCCGAAGACCTGCGCGGGGAGTTGGAATCGCAATGCGCGAATTAATTGTGAACTTTTTTCGCTCCCCCCTATACTCATAGGAAACCGCAGAAACGCGTCGCCGGGCTTCGGCCCGGAAAAGGGAAACGAGGAGAAGCTCAATGAAAAACGGACTTCGGTTCGCCGCCATCGCCGTTCTCGCTTATGGCCTCACCGCGCCCGCCGCGCCGCCGGCCCGTGCCGAACTGGACGGCGCATGCCGCGAACGGCTGATGTCCCTGCTGACCCTCAGCGCCATCGCCAGCCACTGCAAGCTGGCAGACGCGGCCCAGCGGACCAAGCTCAAGAAAGCCGAGGATGCGGCCGTTTCCTGCACCGTCGCCAAGGCCGTCAAGGGTGAGAAAGAAAGTTTCCTGCAAGCGCTCAAGACACGCTTCCGGCCCGATGCGCTGGCCGGGGTCAAGAAGGTCGGGTGCATCGATCCCGTGAAGGCCCACTACGCCGCCGGGCTCAAGAAGTACTAGGCCCCCACGTCGCGAAGGAGCAACGTCATGACACGGTTTCTCGTCTCCGGCTTGGCCGGTCTCGCCATTTCCATTTTCCTGAGCCTTGCGGCGTCGTCGCCGGCACCGGCCGCCTGGGACGTGAAATGCGGCGGCAAGGGCGAAAAGGCCTGCACCACCTGGTCGGCCCGCAAGAGCAGTTCCAAGCCAGGCTGTCCCAAGGGCTCGCAACTCAACCTGGACATGAAGTGCTATGCCTGTCCGAGCGGCTACAAGCGCACCATCAACCCCGACCCGACCGCGCCCACGGCCTGCGAACGCCCGGCCTATACCGATTTCAAGAAGCCGCGCTATACCGGCCGGACCTATTGCGCCGCCAATCATTTCATCGGCCCGATCGACACGGGAAAGTGCCGCGAATGGAAATGCCGCGACGGGTTCGAACATTGGTCGAGCGGCAAATGTTATTCCTGCGACGGCTACAACCGGAACGCCAATTCCATCGATTCCGCCAAGGGCTGCGACAAGACCATCGCGGCCGCCAACGCCAAGACCACGAAGAAAAGCAACGGCCTCTGCCCCAAGGACTATTTCGCCGACCCGCGCAACGGCGGCGAATGCTGGCAATGCCCGTCGGGCTTCGACCGCAACGCCAATGCGGTCACCCACGCGGCGGCCTGCACCGCGCAAAAAGCCTGCGGCAAGGGTCTCTATCACGTCGGCAGCTTTTGCGAAGACGAGGCCCGGCCCAAGCATTGCGGACGCGAAGGCCAGACGGCCTGTAAGATTTGGGAGTTCGTGCCGTCGTGCAAGGAGGGCCTGATGGAAAGCCCGCGCAAGGCCGGCGAATGCGTCAAGGCGCCGAAGGGCGCCAGCCCCTTCTTCGCCACCATCGGCGAGGCCACCGAGGTCGTCTGGGAGGCTCTGCAGCCCAACCCCAATGCCTGTTTGAACATGATGCGCAACGCCGACATCAAGCTGCCGTTCATGACCGCTTCGCTGGAGCATTCCGGCTTCGGCGGCCAATGCGCGCAGTCGGTGATGTCGGGCACGCTCTGCGAGGCCATCGGCATCGGCGATATCTTCGGCGCGCTCGGCGACCTCGGCAAGGACGGCACCGGGATTTTCAAGGGCATTGAGAAAGACTACCTGAGATGGCGCGGCTCTAAGGTCTGCAAGGATGCGGAACGCAAGGCGGAGGCCGATATCAAGGACCCGGTCCTCGGCCCGGCACTGACCGAACTGACCGGCCTCAGCTGCGGTATTTCGATGATGCTGGGCGGCGACCTGACGCGCGACATGATCTGCCTGGGCAAGGCCTCGGAGGCGGGCGTCTTTTCGCTCGGCGGCGACGGCCGGGCGACGCGGCAATCTTGCGAGAACTTCGGCAAGGCCGTGGGCCAGTTCATGGACACGGTCACCACCTTCCTGATCGTCGGCAAGATGACCAAGCCTTTGAAGGAGCGTTTCAAGAAGTACCTGATCAAGCGCAAGCGCGCCAAGATCAGCGACAAGGCACATCCCGGCGACCGCGCTTTCCTGAAGAACCTGGAGAAGGATTTCGCCAAGGCGGAACGCACCATCGACCGCCTGTTCAAGATCGGCAAATGGACCGGTGTCCTCAAGGCCGGCGTCGACGGCACGCGCGCGGTCTCGAAAATCCCGGAATGCACCGTGGACTGGACCCAGGCCGACAAGCGTGACGCCGGCGTGCCGCAGCAGCCCCAGGGGGGCAAACGCTCCCCCTCGGATTTCTTCTACGCTATCAACGACAAAGATGAACTGGTCTATTTCGAACTGGCCAAGGGCAACACCTGGAACCAGATCGGCGTCGATATCGGCATCGGCTTCAAGGGCCGCTTCTCCAAGGGCCTGTTCTCCGGCGGCTTCCACAACGGCTTCAGCCATTTCTACGGCATCGAGAAGGACGGCACCCTGATCGAATACGCCTACGACCACACCAAGAACCAACTGGCCGGAAACGGCACCGTGCTCGGCAACGGCTGGGGCGATTTCGCCCATGTGTTCTCGGGCGGCGGCGGGCGCATCTACGCCGTCACCAAGGACGGCGACCTGCTCGCCTACCAGCACAAGGGCAAACAATGGCAGATCGCCGCCATGCCCATCGGCGCCGGTTTCGATCCGAAATCCAAGTACGCGGCCGGCGGCGGCGGCGAAATCTACGAGATTCGCGTCAACGGCGACCTGGTCCTGCACCGTCACAACGTCAACTTCGGCTGGGTGATCCTGAACAAGACCATCGGTGGCGGCTTCAACGTTTTCCCGCGCGTCGTCTCCACCGGCGGCGGAAAACTGTACATGACCCGGCCTGACGGCAACCTCTACACCTACCAACACGACGCGGCGCAGGCCTGGAAGGTCTCCAACACCAAGGTCGGCGACGGCTGGTCCCAGGCCTTCGGCGACAGCATTTTCGGCATGGTGCAGCAGGCCAAGCTGCCGGCACAGAAGAAATGGGTGAAACTGCCGGGTGGCGCCAACGACATCGGCGTCGGCGCCGGCGGTGCCGTGTGGGTGATCGGCGGCGGCAAGACCCCGGCGGGCGATTTCGACATCTACAAGTACACCGGCAACCGCAGTTGGACCAAGGTGGCCGGCAATGCGCTGCGCATCGACGTCGACGCCAAGGGCAACCCCTGGGTGGTGACGGCGGGCGACCAGATCTACCAGCACAACGGCAGCACCTTCGTCCACGTCCCGGGCGGCGCCAAGGATATCGGCATCGGCGGTGGCAAGGTCTGGGTCATCGGCAACAATGCCGGCAAGGGCGGATACGACATTTACCGCCGCGATGGCAATCGCTGGACGAAGATCGCCGGCAGCGCCGTGCGCATCGACGTGGATCACCATGGCAACCCCTGGGTGGTCAACAGCTTCGGCGGCATTTACCGCTACAACGGCAAGACCTTCCAGGACGTCAGCGGCAACGTCCGCGCCCAGGACATCGGCGTCGGCGCCAACGGCACGGTGACGGTGCTCGACACGAAGGGCACGCCCTATTTCTGGACCGGCGTCGGCTGGTACAAGCTTCCCGGCGGCGCCAAGCATGTCTCCGTCAGTGCCCGGGGCGAGCCCTGGGTGGTGAACGCGGCGGGCGATATCTACACCTGGCAATGAGCGCGGAAGGCTGACACTTCTTGACATTTCCATATTTCCAGTTATATGGAAATATGGATTGTGATCTTGCCTGCGGGCGGGATCGGGCATAGGAGTGGATCATGACCAATCTGGTACTCACCGCGGCCGACGTGACGCGCCGCATCGGCAGCATCGACAAGGCCTGGCTGGCCGTGGCGGCGGTGTTCGGCGCGATCGCCGCGCTGGCGCCCGAACAGGTGCCCGAAAGCTTCGTTTTCGTCATCGACCAGTTGATCGGCATCGCGCCCTATCTCCTGGCCGCCATCGCCATCGCCGCCTACGCCAAGGCGTCGGGCGCCGACGGGCTGATCGCCAAGGTGTTCGAGGGCCGCTTGACCGTCATGATCTTCGTCGCCGCGCTGTTCGGCGGCCTGTCGCCTTTCTGTTCGTGCGGCGTCATTCCGCTGATCGCGGCGCTGTTGGCCATGGGCGTGCCGGTACCGGCGGTGATGGCATTCTGGATATCCTCGCCGCTGATGGACCCGGCCAAGTTCTTCCTCGCCACCGGCACGCTGGGGCTCGAGTTCGCCGTGGCGCTGACCATGGCGGCCGTCGGCATCGGGCTGTACGGCGGCTACCTGACCCGCCTGGTCATGGCCAAGGGCGCTTTCGCCAATCCGCTGCGCCCGGAAGCCAGCCCCAGTTGCTGCGCCAAGAGCAGCGTGTCGAAGCCGAAAACCGTGATGTGGAAGTTCTGGCCCGAGGCCGAGCGGCGCAAGGCCTTCACCGGCGAGATGGTCGACACCACCCTGTTTTTGCTGAAATGGCTGGCCCTCGCCTTCCTGCTGGAAAGCCTGATGATCAAGTACCTGCCGGCGGAATCCATCGCCCGGTTCCTGGGCGACGAGAGCATCTGGGCCATTCCCATCGCCGTGGCGACCGGCGTGCCGGCCTATCTCAACGGCTTCGCGGCGCTGCCGCTGATCCAGGGCCTGCTCGACATGGGCGTGCAGCCCGGTGCCGGCATGGCCTTCCTGGTGGCCGGCGCGGTGACCTCCATGCCGGCCGCGGTCGCGGTGTTCGCACTGGTGCGCCTGCCCATGTTCCTTTGGTACATGGCGCTCGCCGTCACCGGCGCCACGGCCGCCGGGGTGCTGTTCCAACTCTACGCCGGATGATCCGGCCGAAGACACCGCGCACCATTCTGGCCACCATCTGCACGGCGGAGGTGCTGAGCATGCTCAGCGTCGCCGCCGTGCCGGCGTTGCTGCCGACCTTCATCGCCGAATGGTCGCTGACCAAGACCGACGCCGGCTGGCTCAACGGTATCTATTATTTGGGGTATCTCTCGGCGGTGCCGGTGCTGGTCAGCCTCACCGACCGCAAGCCGGCGCACCGCATCTATTTCATCTGCATGGCGATCTCCGGCATCGGCACGCTGGGCTTCGCCTTCCTCGCCGACGGGTTCTATTCGGCGATGCTGTTCAGGATATTGAGCGGCATCGGCCTCGCCGGCACCTACATGCCGGGGCTGAAATTGTTGACCGACCAGTTGGAGCGCCTGGCGCCCGAAGCCGACCACAGCCGCGCCGTCGCCTTCTATACGTCGAGCTTCGGCATCGGCATGTCGCTGTCCTACCTGTTCGCCGGCGAACTGGCGGCGATGTGGGACTGGCGCATGGCGTTCACCGTGCTCGGCACCGGCCCGGTGGTGGCGCTGGTCTATATGGCCGCCATCCTGCCGCGCCCCGAGACCGCCGGGCAGCCGGCCCCCGACACGCATCTGCTGGATTTCCGCCCGGTGCTGATGTGCAAGCCGGCCATGGGCTACGTGCTGGCTTATACGGTGCACAACTTCGAGCTTTTCGCCTTCCGCTCCTGGGTGGTCGCCTACCTGGCCTTCGCGGTGACGCGCCATCCGGGCGAGAGCCTGGTCGTCGCCGCCACCACCATCGCCGCCGCGTCGAACCTGCTCGGCCTGCCGGCCAGCGTGCTCGGCAACGAGCTGGCCCGGCGCATCGGCCGCCACAAGGCGATCACCGTCATCATGTGGACCTCGGCGCTGTTCGCCATCGGGCTCGGCTTCCTGTTGGAGGCGCCGCTTTGGGTCCTGACCCTGGCCGCCGTCGTCTACGGCGTGCTGGTGACCGGCGATTCGTCCTCGATCACCGCCGGCGCCGTCGCCGAGGCGCCGCGCGGCTACAAGGGCGCGACGCTGGCCGTCCATTCCTGCATCGGCTTCACCGGCTCGTTCCTGGGGCCGCTGGTGTTCGGCACCGTGCTGGACGCCGCCAGCCCCACCGGCATCGGCGGCGATACGGTATCGTCGTGGATCTGGGCCTATGCCGCCTCGGCCGCCGTCGTGGCGCTGGGGCCGGTGTTCCTGTATCTTCTGCGCAACCGGGAGACATCCGCATGAGCACCACCGCCACACCGACCGTGATGATCGACAACGACCGCACCCGCGTCACCGAATGGCGCTTCGCCCCCGGTGCGGCCACCGGGTTCCACCGCCACGAATACGACTACGTGGTGGTGCCGCAAAGTACCGGGAAACTGAAGCTGGTCGATTCCGAGGGCAACGCCACCTTCGGCGACCTGACGCAAGGCATCCCCTATTTCCGCGAGGCCGGCGTCGAGCACGACGTCATCAACGCCAACGACTTCGAATTCACCTTCGTCGAGATCGAGTTCAAATAGGCGAGGCTCAGCCGCGCCCCCGCCGGGCGCGCGGATGCGCCAGGTCGTAGACAGATTGCAGGTGCGCGGAATCCACGTCGGCATAGCGCTGCGTGGTCGACAGCGACGCATGGCCCAGGAGTTCCTGGATGGTGCGGAGATCGCCGCCGCCGGCCAACAGGTGGGTGGCGAAACTGTGGCGCATGGCGTGCGGTGTCGCGGTATCCGGCAAGCCCAGCGCGTGGCGCACGTTCCGCATCTGCTTTTGCGCCACCGCCGCATCCAGGCGCTTGCCGCGCTTGCCGACGAACAAAGGTCCCTCCGGCCCCGGATCGAACGGGCAATGCGCCAGATAATCGGCGAGCATCTGCGCGACCGCCGCCAGCACCGGCACGATCCGCTCCTTGCCGCCCTTGCCCAGCACCCGTAGCGTCCCGGTGCCGCCGGTGTCGGCCGGCACCTGTTCGCGGTTCAAGGCGAGCGCCTCGCCGATACGCAGCCCGCAGCCGTACAAGAGCGCCAGCAAGGCCTGGTCGCGCTTGCCGATCCACGGATCGGGCGCCAGTTCCTCGATGGCATCGACGGCCTGCATGGCGTCGTCTTCGGTAAGCGCGCGCGGCACCGATTTCGGCACCTTCGGCGTGCGCAGCGCGTGGATGGCCGCGTTGGCCGCGAGGCCGCGCTTTTCCAGGAAACGGAAGAACCCGCGCAGGGTCGAAAGCGCCCGCGCCGTCGAGGCCCTGGACAGCCCGTCGGCGTTGCGCGATGAAAGATAAGAGCGGAAATCCGCCGCGCCGAGTCCGTCGAGGTCGTGCACGCCGGGCGCATAGCCGAGGTGCCCGCCCAGGAACCGGATAAACGCGTTGAGGTCATGGCCGTAGCTGGAGATGGTATGTTCGGAAGCCCGCTTCTCGTGGCTGAGCCAGTCCCACCAATCCGCGATGGCGGCCTTGAGGCCCGGTTCGGCGGGTGCCGGGATCACGCCCAGTCGTCCGGCGCGGGGCCGTCCGCCAAGATCCGCGCCAGACAGGCTTCCAGCACGCGGCTGAGGAAACTCAAGAGCTCGGTGCCCTGGCCCGGATGGAACGCCTCGCCGCGCGCGCCCAAGGCCAAAAGCCCGGCCGGCCAGCCCGGCCCGGCATGGATGCGCGCGATGGCGGCGGAGTTGACCAGCCCGGCGGCGGCGGCGAACAGGGTGCCGTCGTCCTGAATGCGGCGGTACAGCCGCACCTCGGTGCCGCCGTCGAGCACCGTATCGACGTAGTTCGGCGCCAGGCGGCGAATTTCATTCTGCATCAGGCGCTCGTCCGGCCCGCCCGGCACCTCGAAGCCGAGCGACACCGCGTCGACATCCAGCAACAGCGGCCAGTCCTGGGTCACCACCCGGACCAGGTCGTCCCACTGGTGCGCGTTCAACAGGCTCAGCACCGCGCCGTGGGTGCGGGTCTGCACCGACATGTTGGTGCGGCTGGTCTCGATCACGTGCTCGGCGGCATCGCGCAGTTCGCTCATTTCCGATTCGCGGCGATTGATGAGGAACTGCTGCATGTCGACGACGCCGTCGCCGGACCAGCGCCCGGGCGCCGCCATGCCGGCGACCAGGTCCGGATGGCGGGCCAGGAAATCCGGGTGCCGCGCCAGGAAATCCAGCACGGCCGCCTCGTCGAGCTCCCGCTCGGTTGCGTCCTCTGCCGTCGTTACCGGATCCGTCATCGGCGTTTTCCCCTATCCTCTCGCCACTGCGATCTCGCCACGCGGGCGAATCGCCCTATTATACCCGGATCGCCCGGACAAAAGAAAAATCCCTGCCCAGCCAAATGACCGCCGCATGACCGACACCGACACGACCTTTCCGCCCGGCGCGCTGGTTTCGGTGCGCCTGCCGTTGCCGCTCTCGGACGCCTACGACTACCGGGTGCCGGAAGGCCTGGAGCTCCGACGCGGCGACTTCGTGCGCGTGCCGCTGGCAAACCGCCAGGTGTCGGGCGTGGTGTGGGGACCGGGCGCCGGCGACATCGAGCCGAAACGCATCAAGCCGGTGCTGTCGCGCCACGACTGCCCGGCGGTTTCGGAAGTCGCGCTCGGATTCATCGAATGGGTGGCGGGCTACACCCTGCAATCGGTGGGCGGCGTCCTGAAGATGACGATGAGCGTCCCCGACGCCCTCGACCCACCGCAGCCGATGACCGGGTACATCTTGGCCGACCCCCGGCCGGAACTGCGCCTGACGCCGGCGCGCGAACGGGTGCTGGCGGTGCTGGCCGACGGCCCGCCGCGTATCGCCGCCGAACTGGCGCGCGAGGCCGGCGTCACGCCCGGCGTGGTCAAGGGCCTGGCCGAGGCGCACGCGCTCACCCCCGTCTCCCTCGATCCCGTGGTACTGCCCGCCGCGCCCGACCCGGAAACGGCGGGGCCCAACCTCTCGGGCGCCCAGGCGGAAGCCGCCGAGGCACTCGCGGCCGAAGCGGAAACCGGTGGCTTTGCGGTGACGCTGCTGGACGGCGTCCCTGGGGCGGGCAAGACCGAGGTCTATTTCCACGCGGTGGCGGCGGCGCTTCGGAAGGGCCGCCAGGTCCTGGTGCTGTTGCCGGAAATCGCCTTGAGCGCGCAGTGGATGGAGCGCTTCCGCCAGCGCTTCGGCCACCCGCCGGCGGAGTGGCATTCGGACCTGACCCACGGCCAGCGCCGCGCCACCTGGCGCGCGGTGGCGAGCGGCTCGGCGAAGGTGGTGGTCGGGGCGCGCTCGGCGCTGTTCCTGCCCTACCGCGACCTCGGCCTGATCGTCGTCGACGAGGAACACGAAGGCGCCTTCAAGCAAGAAGAGGGGGTCATCTACAACGCACGGGACATGGCCGTGGTGCGCGCCCACCAGGGCGAGGTGCCGATCGTGCTGGTGTCGGCAACGCCGTCGCTGGAAACCATCGTCAACGTCAGGCGCGGGCGCTACGGCGAGCTGCAACTGCCGGCCAGGCACGGCGGCGCGGCGCTGCCGGACGTGGAACTGGTCGACATGCTGAAGGCGCCGCCGGCGCGCGGCCAATGGCTGTCGCCGGTGTTGCTGGAGAAACTGAAGACGACGCTGGCCGCCGGCGAACAGGCGCTGTTGTTCCTCAACCGCCGGGGTTACGCGCCGCTGACGCTCTGCCGCACCTGCGGGCACCGCTTCCAGTGCCCGCGCTGCACCGCCTGGCTGGTGGAGCACCGCCTGGCGCACCGGCTGCAATGCCACCACTGCGGCTTTCAACTGCCGCTGCCGGAAATCTGCCCGTCCTGCGAAAAGCCCGATACCCTGGTGCCTTGCGGCCCCGGCGTGGAGCGGTTGTTGGAAGAAGTCTCGGTGCATTTCCCCGATGCCCGAACGCTGATCGCCGCCAGCGACAACATCCATTCGCCGAAGGCCGCCCAGCACCTGGTGGCGCAGATCGAGAACCACGAGATCGACATCGTCATCGGCACCCAGATCGTCGCCAAGGGCTACCATTTTCCGATGCTGACCCTGGTCGGCGCGGTCGATGCGGACCTGGGATTGTCAGGCGGCGATCTGCGCGCCGCAGAGCGCACCTATCAGCTCCTGTACCAGGTCGCCGGGCGCGCCGGGCGCGGCGAGCGGCCGGGCACCGTCTGCCTGCAGACCTACACCGTCCTCCACCCGGTGATGATGGCGCTGGCGGCGGGCGACCGCGACGCCTTTCTGGACGCCGAGATCCAGGCGCGCGAGGCCGCCGGCATGCCGCCTTTCGGCCGGCTGGTGGCGCTGATCGTCTCGGGCGAGGACGAACGCGCCGTCGACGAAGGCGCCCAGAACCTCGGCCGCGCCGCGCCCAACGCGCCCGACGTGCAGGTGCTGGGGCCGGCGCCGGCGCCGATTTCCATGTTGCGCGGCCGCCACCGGCGCAGGCTGTTGATGATGGCGGCGCGCGGCGTCGCCGTGCAGCCCGTCGTGCGGGCCTGGCTGGGGCGCGCCAACTGGCCCAAGAAAGTCCGGGTTCAGATCGACGTCGATCCCTACAGCTTTTTCTGAGCCGCCGCGCTCAGGCGGCGCGGCGAACCGGCGCCGCGACCTCGGCGTCCGCCGGCGAGGTCGCCGCCTTGGCCCGCGCGAAAGCGCCGGCGGGCAGCGAATCGCGTGAATTCTGCAGCACTTTGCGAATTTGCATCATCAACCCCTTCAACGAGAAGGGCCGCAGCAGGATGGCGGTGACACCGAACTGGCTCAGCCTGCGAATCTCGTCGAGGCTGGCATCGTCGGTCACGGCCAGAACCGGCGTGCGCACCGGCGTTGCCGCGCTACGGTTGCGAACGGCGCGGATGAACGCGCCTGCGCCCGGCTCGCCGCCTGCGCAATCGACGATGAAAGCGACCAGGCGCATGTCCGGCACCTGCAACGCACCGATGCCGTCGTCGAAACAGCGAACCTCCGCGCAATTCCATATGCCGACGGACTGAAACATCTGACGCATGTTTTCGCGGAAGAACGGATTTTCCGAAACGATGCAGAATTGCAGCCGCGACAAAGGGTCGACAGCGGTTTCGACCTGCCGCTTTTCCCCGATTTTCAAGTTCTGGTGCCCCATCGATTTGCCCCCACGATTGCCACCCATTGAAGCGCGGGATCATAGTCATGCGCCCCGGCGAAGCTGTGATGCGCATCACAGATTTGAAAAAACTTTTGCCATTTTTTTAAGCAACAAAAAAATGGCGGAAAACTGCGGTTTATCCGGCTGGTGAAACGGCGCCCGAGTCGTGTTGCATGGCCGGAAGGAGTATGGTACGACAGGCCCGCTTTCGACGAGGGAGTGCGATCGCGAAGCCCCTCGCCGGAGCCTTGGGTGAGGGTTTTTTAAGAATAACGGACGAGGATAGTCCCTGTGTCATCGGATGTATCGGGCGTTACCGGCCTTTCGGGCCGCTATGCCACGGCCCTGTTCGAGCTTGCCGACGAGCAAAAGCAGCTCGACCAGACGGCCGAGGATCTCACCTCGATCGGCGCCATGCTGGAAGAGAGCGAAGACCTGGTTCGGTTGATCCGCTCGCCGGTCATCTCCAAGGGCGACCAACAACGCGCCATGCAGGCGGTCATGGAAGAAGCCGGCATCGGCGGCCTGACCCGCAATTTCATCGGCGTCGTCATCGATAACCGGCGGCTGTTCTCGCTGCCCGGCATGATTAAAGGATATCTGGCCCTGCTGGCCAATGCGCGCGGCGAAGCCACCGCCGAGGTGATCTCGGCGAAGCCGCTCTCCGACGCGCAACAGCAGGCCATCATGGATTCACTGAGAAAGTCCGTTGGCACCAAGATCGCCATCGACGCCAAGGTGGATGAAACATTGCTCGGTGGCCTGATCGTCAAGGTCGGGTCGCGAATGGTTGATACGTCACTGAAGACGAAGCTCGCCGGGCTTCGTCTCGCCATGAAAGGGGTTGGATAATGGATATCCGTGCCGCGGAAATTTCCGCCATCCTAAAGAAACAGATCGCCGGTTTCGGTTCCGAAGCTGAAGTTGCCGAGGTCGGCCAGGTGCTGTCCGTCGGTGACGGCATCGCGCGCGTGCACGGCCTGGACAACGTGCAGGCCGGTGAAATGGTCGAATTTCCGGGTGGAATCAAGGGCATGGCCCTGAACCTGGAAACCGACAACGTCGGTATCGTGATTTTCGGCGATGACCGCACCATCCGCGAGGGCGACACCGTCAAGCGGACCGGCGACATCGTCGACGTGCCGGTGGGCAAGGGCTTGCTCGGCCGCGTTGTCGACGCGCTCGGCAATCCGATCGACGGCAAGGGCCCGATCGAAGCCGATTCGCGCCAGCGCGTCGAGGTCAAGGCGCCCGGCATCATCCCGCGGAAATCCGTGCACGAGCCGGTGCAGACCGGCCTCAAGGCGATCGATTCGCTGATCCCCGTCGGCCGCGGCCAGCGCGAGCTGATCATCGGCGACCGCCAGACCGGCAAGACCGCGGTGATCATCGACACCATCCTGAACCAGAAGTCGGTCAACGAAAACGCCGCCACCGAAGCCGAGAAGCTCTATTGCATCTACGTCGCCATCGGCCAGAAGCGCTCCACCGTGGCGCAGTTGGTGAAGACGCTGGACGACTACGACGCCATGAAATACTCGATCGTCGTCGCCTCCACCGCCTCCGAACCGGCGCCGCTGCAGTTCCTGGCGCCCTACACGGGCTGCACCATGGGCGAATACTTCCGCGACAACGGCATGCACGCGGTGATCTTCTATGACGATCTCTCCAAGCAGGCCGTGGCCTATCGCCAGATGTCGCTGTTGCTGCGCCGCCCGCCGGGCCGCGAAGCCTATCCGGGCGACGTCTTCTACCTGCACTCCCGCCTGCTCGAACGCGCCGCCAAGATGAACGACGAACAGGGCGCGGGTTCGCTGACCGCACTGCCGGTGATCGAGACCCAGGCCGGTGACGTGTCGGCCTATATCCCGACCAACGTGATCTCCATCACCGACGGCCAGATCTTCCTGGAGACGGAACTGTTCTACAAGGGCATCCGCCCGGCGGTGAACGTCGGCCTGTCGGTGTCGCGCGTCGGTTCCGCCGCACAGATCAAGGCCATGAAACAGGTCGCCGGCACCATTAAGCTGGAACTGGCCCAGTACCGTGAAATGGCGGCCTTCGCCCAGTTCGCTTCGGACCTCGATCCGTCGACCCAGAGGCTGCTGGCCCGCGGCGCACGCCTGACCGAACTTCTCAAGCAGCCGCAGTATTCGCCGCTGCCGGTGGAAGAGCAGGTGGCGGTGATCTTCGCCGGCGTGAACGGCTACACCGACGCCGTCCCGACCGGGGACATCACCCGGTTCGAGCGTCAGTACCTCGACGTCATCCGCGACAAGGGCCAGGACATCCTGACCGCCATCCGTCAGGACAAGGCGATCTCGGACGAAACCGAAGGCAAGCTGAAGTCGTTCCTCGACGACTTCGTCAAAACCTTCGCCTGATCGAGCCACGCCCTAGCAACCGCGATAACGGAATAAGGCGCCATGCCCAGTCTCAAGGATCTGCGTGTCAGGATCGACAGCGTCAAATCGACGCAGAAGATCACTTCGGCCATGAAAATGGTCGCCGCCGCCAAGCTGCGGCGGGCCCAGGAATCGGCCGAGGCCGCACGCCCCTACGCGCAACGGATGGAACGTATGCTCGGCTCGCTGGCCGGTTCCCTGGGCGGCACCGAAGGCGCGCCCAAGCTGCTCGCCGGCACCGGGGCCGAGGAAACCCACCTGCTGGTGGCATTCACCGCCAACCGCGGCCTTTGCGGCGGCTTCAACGGCTCCATCGTGCGCCGGACGCGGGCCATGGCGCACCAGTTGAAGGCCGACGGCAAGACCGTGAAAATCCTCTGCGTCGGGCGCAAGGGCCACGACGTGCTGAAACGCGAGTTCCGCGACGAAATCATCGGCAGCATCGACGATATCGGCAAACGCCACGTGGAGTACCACGAGGCGGTTTCCGTCGCCGGCAAGGTGACGGAACTGTTCGAGGCCGGCGAGTTCGACGTCTGCACCATCGTCTTCAACCGCTTCCAGTCGGCCATGACCCAGATCGTCACGCCGCAGCAGTTGATTCCCTTCGTGCCGGCCGAAGACGACGGCGACGAAGAGACGCAGCCGGCGGATGGTTCGCAGGCGGTCTACATCTTCGAGCCCGAGGAAGAAGCGATCCTCGAGAGCCTGTTGCCGCGCAATCTGGCGGTGCAGATTTTCCAGGCGCTTTTGGAAAGCTCGGCATCCGAACATGGCGCGCGCATGACCGCCATGGACAACGCGACGCGTAACGCGGGCGACATGATCGACAACCTGACGCTGACCTACAACCGCACGCGCCAGGCATTTATCACCAAGGAACTGATCGAAATCATCTCCGGCGCGGAAGCGCTGTAAGAGTTTGCAAGGACAGGAGCTACTGTGATGGCAAAGAACAACGTCGGCACCATCAGCCAGATCATGGGCGCGGTCGTGGACGTCCAGTTCGGCGGGGACCTCCCCGAGATTCTGAACGCACTGCACGCCAAAAACGAAGGCAAGACGCTTGTGCTCGAAGTGGCGCAGCACCTGGGCGAGAACATGGTCCGGACCATCGCCATGGACTCCACCGAGGGCCTGCAGCGCGGCGCCGAGGTGACCGACACCGGCGAAGCCATTGCCGTGCCGGTGGGCCAGGAAATGCTGGGCCGCATCATCAACGTGGTGGGCGAGCCCATCGACGAGCGCGGCCCCGTCGCCTCCAAGGTGCTGTCGCCGATCCATCGGTCGGCGCCGGAATTCGTCGACCAGTCGACGGAGACCGAAATCCTCACCACCGGCATCAAGGTCGTCGACCTGATCGCGCCCTACTCCAAGGGCGGCAAGATCGGCCTGTTCGGCGGCGCCGGCGTGGGCAAGACGGTGCTGATCATGGAACTGATCAACAACGTCGCCAAGGGCCACGGCGGTTACTCGGTGTTCGCCGGTGTCGGCGAGCGCACCCGCGAGGGCAACGACCTCTACCATGAAATGATCGAGTCGGGCGTTATCGACCTGGAAGGCGGCAACTCCAAGGTGGCGCTGGTCTACGGCCAGATGAACGAGCCGCCGGGCGCGCGCGCCCGCGTCGCGCTGACCGGCCTGACCCAGGCGGAATACTTCCGTGATGAGGAAGGCCAGGACGTGCTGTTCTTCGTCGATAACATCTTCCGCTTCACCCAGGCCGGTTCGGAAGTGTCGGCGCTGCTCGGCCGCATCCCGTCGGCGGTGGGTTACCAGCCGACGCTGGCCACCGACATGGGTTCCATGCAGGAACGGATCACCTCGACCAACAAGGGCTCGATCACCTCGGTGCAGGCCATTTACGTGCCGGCCGATGACTTGACCGACCCGGCGCCGGCGACCTCCTTCGCCCACCTGGACGCGACCACGGTGCTTTCGCGCCAGATCGCCGAACTGGGCATCTATCCGGCGGTGGACCCGCTCGACTCGACCTCGCGCATCCTCGACCCGCGCGTGCTCGGTGACGAGCACTACGGCGTCGCCACCCGCGTGCAGCAGACCCTGCAGACCTACAAGTCGCTGCAGGACATCATCGCCATCCTGGGCATGGACGAGCTCTCCGAAGAGGACAAGCAGACCGTCGCCCGGGCGCGCAAGATCCAGCGCTTCCTGTCGCAGCCGTTCCACGTGGCGGAAGTGTTCACCGGTTCGCCGGGCGTGTTCGTCAACCTGGAAGACACCATCAAGGGCTTCAAGGGCATCGTCGAAGGCGAGTACGACCACATTCCGGAAGCCGCCTTCTACATGGTCGGCACCATCGACGAAGTGCTTGAGAAGGCCAAGCGCCTGGCTGCCGAAGCCGCTTAAGCGAACGAGGAGCACCCCATGGCCGATACGGTCGAATTCGAACTGGTCTCGCCGCAAAAGCTGGTCTCGTCCCAGTCCGTCGAGATGGTTGTCGTTCCCGGCGCCGAGGGCGACCTCGGCGTGCTGCCGGGCCACTCGCCGTTGATCGCCGAGGTGCGCCCGGGCGTCATCGACATCCACGAAGGCGGCAAGGTCGGCGAGCGGATTTTCGTTGCCGGCGGCTTCTGCGAGATTTCCGAACAGCGCTGCACGGTGCTGGCCGAGGAAGCCATGCCGGTGGGCGAAATCAGCAAGACCGACGCCGAGGAACGGCTCAAGGCCGCCAACGAATCCGACGACGACGCCGAGCGACGTATCGCGGAAGCCATGGTGGCCGCCGCTTCGTCCTAGCCTTTTCTCCATTGAGGTTTTTGAACGCGGTGCCCTTCAGCACCGCGTTTTTTTTCGACTGGAATTTCGTCATGACCAACCTGGAAACCGAAAACCTGATCCTCCGGCCTTTCGTCGAAGGCGACTTCGAATGGTTCGAGCGCCTGCACGGCGATGTCGACCTGACCGCCATGATGCACCGCGGTGCGCTCGGGCGCGGGCAAGCGCGCGAGCTGTTCGACGGTTACCGCGACGCCTTCCAGCGTGACGGATTCGGCGTGCGCGCCGTCATTTGGCGCGAAACCGGCGAGGCCATCGGCGAATGCGGATTGTGGATGCGCGAGGACGCCGGCGGCTACACGCTCCGCTACATGCTGGCGCGCGACTGGTGGGGCCGGGGCCTCACCGGCGAGGCGGCGCGGGCGACGGTGGCGGAAGCCTTCGGACCGCTCGGCATGGACCTGATCCACGCCATCGCCATGGACCGGAACGTGCATTCGGTGAAGGCGCTGCTGCGCCTCGGCATGGTCAAGGTGGAGGAGAACCACCGCGGCATACCCGGCTTCGGCCGCTACGCGCTTGCGCGCAAGGACACTGAGGAATTTGCACGCCCCGGGTGAGTTGCTATTGTTTCGCCATGCATCTTTATATCGCCCGCCACGGCCTCGCCGTTCCCAAGGACGAGGATCCGAACTGCCCGCTGAGCGAAAACGGCCGGCGTGACGTCCAGCGCATGGCCTCGTTCCTGGCCCGTACCCGCCCGGCAATCCGATCGGTGATTCATTCCGGCAAGGTCCGCGCCGCGCAGACGGCGCTGATCTATTCCGAGGCCATCGGGCGCGGGCGCATCGTCGAGGAAAGCACGCTGGGCCTGAAACCGAACGACCCGGTGGACCCCATCGTCGCCGCCATCGACGGCTGGACCGACGACATCATGCTGGTCAGCCACTTGCCGCTGGTCGGCAGGCTGGCCTCGCGCCTGGTCACCGGCACCGAGGACACCGCGGTCCTGCATTTCCGGCCGGGCACGCTGGCCAGCCTGGTCCGCGGCGGCAACGGCGACGGCTGGACCATCGGCTGGTGCATGAGCCCCGACCAGCTCGGCGGCTGAGCCCGCCATGAGCGTGCAATTCGACGCAAAGGCCGCCACCTCGCTGGAGCGCAGTTACCGCACCCCCGACGTCGCCCAGCAACGCGCGGAGACCCTGGCACGATTGGCGCCGGAAACCGGCGGGCACATGCTCGACGTCGGATGCGGTCCGGGTTTCCTGGTACGCGAAATGGCCGAGGCCGTCGGGCCCGATGGACGCGCCGTCGGCATCGACACCAGCCGCCAGATGCTCGACCTGGCCGAACGGCGCATCGCCGAAATCCCGCAGGCCGAAGTCATGGAAGCCCGGGTCGAGGCGATGCCGTTCACGGACGCCGAGTTCGATGCCGCCAGTTGCGTACAGGTGCTGTTGTTCGTGCCGGACGCGGCGGCGGCGCTCGGCGAGTTGCACAGGGTGCTGAAGCCGGACGGGCGGCTGGCGGTGATCGAGACCGACTGGCGGGGTGCCATCGTTCATGCCGACGACGATGCCCTGAGCCGGCGCATGTTCGCCGCCTGGGACGCCGCGCAGGTCAATCCCAACCTGCCGGTGCGGCTGAAACCCATGCTCGAAGCGGCCGGGTTCGGGGACGTCTCGGTGGCCAGCCTGGCGCTGCTCAATACCGAGTTCGGGGTCGAAAACTATTCCAGCGGCATGCTCAGGGTGATCGCCAACCACGCCAAGCGCCAGGGCCTGGCCTCGGAAGCCGAGGCCACGGGCTGGATCGACGAAATGAAGGCGAAAAGCGCCGCAGGCGCCTACTTCTTCTGCGTCAACCGGTTCCTGTTCCTGGCCTCCAAGACGGCGGCCGGTTAGAGCCGTTTGCGTCTAGCTGTTCTTCTTCAACACCAGCCAGAGCGCGTGGATCATGCCCGGCACGAAGAAGCATAGCGTCAAGATCAGGTTGAGCCAGAAATGCAGGGCGATCCCGACGGTCAGGAAGGCCGCCAAAGGCGGAATGAAGATGGCGATGATGATGCGAAGGATATCCAAGGCGGCCCCCGGTTCGATTGTGAATTCGTAACGGTATCGTAACCGCCGCCGCATCGACCTTTCAAGCAAAAGACCACAAGGCTTTCCCCGGTGGCTGGAAACGGCCCGTTTCGAAGATTTTCGGTCGGCAGCCTATGATTGTGTTATATTCCGACCCGATAATGTATGCTTTGAAAAACGGATGCATGGGTGGCAATCAATTGAAGTGGGAGATGCAACCGATGAAGCCAACGACGTTCCACGCCCGGTTCTGGGCGGTTGTTTTCGTAGCCTTCATGGCGGTTTCGCTGGCTATGCCGGCATTCGCCGCCGACCAGCCGGGGAACAAGTCGTCCTCGGTGCGCGCGCCGGTGACCGCCGGCGCCCCGCCGGGCGGCGTGCTCGGCGGACAAAGCGATTCGGATATCTGGCGCCAGATCCGGCGCGGCCAGGCCTTTCAACTGAGCGGGACCAACACCGGCACACCGGTACTGATCAAGTCCACCGGCGAGGAATGGCGTTCGGTGCGCAACGGAATCGTGTCGCGCTACGGCGGCTACCTTCTCGGCGTGACGCTGCTGGTGATGGTGCTCTATTTCCTGCTGCGCGGCCGCGTCGAGATCGAAGGCGGGCGCTCGGGGCAAATTCTGCCCCGGTTCTCGGAACTGGAGCGCATGATCCACTGGTTCGTCGCCGCCAACTTCATCCTGCTGGCCATCAGCGGGCTGATCCTGATGTTCGGCAAGTACACCCTGTTGCCGCTGTTCGGCCCGGCGTTTTTCGGCGCCGTCGCCAGCGCTTCGATGCAGGGTCACAACCTGTTCGGACCATTGTTCATCGCCGGCCTCTTGTTCATGCTTGTCGTCTTCATCAAGGACAACATACTGAAGTGGGTCGACGTGTTGTGGATCGTCAAGGGCGGTTTCCTGTTCAAGGGCCATGCCAGCTCGTGGAAGTACAATATGGGCGAGAAGGCTTGGTTCTGGATCGCCATGGTCTGCGGCACGGCGCTGTCGACCAGCGGCGTGCTGATGATCTTCCCCATGCTGACCGAGAACCCCGACATGCTGCGCCTCGCGGTCATCGTCCACGGCTCGGCGGCGCTGTTGGTGATCGCGCCGGCGATACTGCACATCTACCTCGGCACCGTCGGCGTCGAAGGCGCGCTGGAAGGCATGACCAAGGGTGAGGTCGACGCCAACTGGGCACGCGAACACCATGACCTGTGGGCCGAGGAGCTTCTGAGCAAGGACGGCTCGCAAGCGCCAGAAGCCGCGGAATAGGGGGGAAATATCATGACGTTTCTTGAATTCACCGAAGGCCCGCTGTGGACCGTCGCCTGGGTCGTGTTCGTGTTGGGCGCACTGTGGCGGATCATCGGCATCCTGCGTTTCGGCCGCAAACCGGACCTCTCGGTGCCGCGCGCATCGGCCGCTTCCGGCGCCTTGAAGGTGCTGCTTTTGCACTTCGTGCCGCACGGCGGCATGGGCAAGAAGACCTGGGCGCACGTGCTGGCCGGCTACATGTTCCATTTGGGGCTGTTCGCGCTGTTGCTGTTCGCCGCGCCGCACATCGCCTTCATCGAGGCCAATATCCTGCCCGTGGGCTGGGAGCCGCTGCCGCGTTGGGGCTTCATCGTCGCCGCGGAAATCGCCTTCGCCGGGCTGATCATGCTATGGTTCCGGCGCATCACCGAACCCGCCATGCGCCAGATTTCGGACTGGGATGACCACCTGGGATCGTGGCTCACCTTCATCGCCATGCTGACCGGCTGCCTCGCGTTGCAAGAGGCCAATCCGTCGCTCCGCGCGCTGCACATGCTGAGCGTCGAGGTCTGGCTGATCTACTTCCCGTTCAGCCGTCTCATGCATGCCTTCACCTTCGTCTTTAGCCGCGGCTATACAGGCATGATCTTCGGCCGCCGGGGAGTCGCACCATGAGCAACATCGAAAACGCCCAAAAGGCCGTCGAGTCCTTCCTCGGTCATATCGATTCGACCCTCGCCAGCTACTTCGAGGCTTGCGTCCACTGCGGCAACTGCGCCCAGGCCTGCCACTTCTACGAGGCTAACGGCGAGGACGGCCGCTACACGCCGATCTACAAGCTGGAGCCCATGCGCAAGGCCTACAAGCGCCACAAGGCGCCGCTGTCGTCGATCACCCGCGCGCTCGGCCTGGCCCCGAAGGAGGTCACCTACGAAGAACTGGAAGAGTGGTCGGAGCTGATCTACGACACCTGCACCATGTGCGGGCGCTGCACCATGGCCTGCCCCATGGGCATCGACATCGCCGGCGCCATCCGCAAGGAGCGCGAAGGCATGGTCGCCGCCGGCCTGGTGCCGGAAAGCATGGTCGGCGCCGCCGAACGCCACCTCAACATCGGCAGCCCCTTGGGCATCAAGCCCGAGACCCTGAAGAAGATCGTCGCCGAGCAGTCGGAAGAGGTCGGCATCCCGATCGAGCTCGACAAGCCCGGCGTCGATTACATGATCATCCTGTCGGCCATGGAGGTGCTCAACTTCTACGAGGTGATCGGCGCGCTGGCGCGGCTGTTCAAGAAGGCCGGCGTCACCTGGACCATCTCCACCAAGGCCTACGAGGGCACCAACATCGGCATCCAGATGGGCTCCAAGGAGATCGCCGCGCAACTGGTGCAGCGCGTCGTCGACGCGGCCGAGGAACTGGGCGTCAAATATGTCGTCAGTCCCGAATGCGGGCACGCCTACTCGGCCATCAAGTGGGAGGGCCCGAACCTGATCGGGCGCGCCTACGACTTCGAGATCATCCATGTCCTGGAACTGATGGACAACCTGGTTTCGGAAGGAAAGCTGCCGACCAAGGGCAAGGACGCGCGCCGTCTCACCTACCACGATCCCTGTCAGTTGATCCGCCGCGGTGGGCTGGAAAAGCGCCCGCGCAGCATCCTGGGCGTCGTTTCGTCGAACTTCGTCGAGATGGAAAACAGCGGCGTCGCCAACATCTGTTGCGGCGGTGGCGGCGGGGTCAGTTCCAATCCCCGCGCCGAGGAACAGCGCATCCGGGCCTTCTCGGTCAAGAAGAAGCAGCTCGACGACCTGGGGCCGCTCGACGGCATGGTCACGTCCTGCGCCAACTGCCGCAACGTGCTGGAAGAGGCCATCGACGAGTACGAGATGGACCTGCCGGTGATCGGCCTGACGGAACTGCTGGCGGAATACCTGGACGACGAGCACCAGCCCGCCGGCTGAGCCTTTTTGAAACCCACGCAATGAATGAGGGCCGGAACTCCCATTCCGGCCCTCTTTCGTTCCCAGACGTGGGATCGCCTCATTTTTTCGAGGCGGGTGCTTCCGTCGCCGGAGCCGGCGCGGTGCCATAGGAATAGGTGTAGGGATAGGCGTAAGGGTAGGCGCCGCCCCAAGTGCCGGGATAAGTGCCGGGATAAGCTCCGGGATAGCCGCCCCAGCCGGGGTATCCGCCCCAGTAGCCGGGATAGCCGCCCCAACCGGGGTAACCGCCCCAGTACCCGGGATAGCCGCCCCAGGGACCGTCCCAGCCGCCGAACGGCCACCAGAAGGCCTCGGCCGAGGACATCGGCAGCGCCGTCGCGCCGGCAACCAGAAGGGCCGCAAGCGCCATCTTGATCTTTCTCATGACGAACCTCACTCGTTGACAACCGATATAAATAACGAGTGCCGAGCCAAGGTCGCGGAGATGAGCCAAGGCCCACACTCTTATATATTATACTAGATATATCTGTAGATATCAATATATCGGCTGCGGCGGCTCCGAAACCGTCAATTTTCCCCAGCGGCGCCCTACCGCCCCCGCCGTTTCTTCTTCTGCTTGCCCTTGGGCTCCCAGCGCGCGCGTTTGGAGACGCCGGGCTTGGTGAGGCCGAGCTCGGTGGCTTCCAGGCGGCGGATTTCGTCGCGCAGCCGCGCCGCCTCCTCGAACTCGAGATCGGCGGCGGCGGCCTTCATGCGGCCGTTCAGGTCCTCGATCACCGCCTGGATATTGTGGCCGACCAGTTCGACCTGGCCGGCAACGCCGGTGTCCACCGTCAGGTAGTCCTGCTCGTAAACGCTCTCGAGCGCGTCGGAGATGCCCTTCTTGACGCTGGCCGGCGTGATTCCGTGTTCGAGGTTGTAGGCTTCCTGCTTCTCGCGCCGGCGGTTGGTCTCCGAGATGGCGTAGTCGAGGCTGTCGGTCATCTTGTCGGCATAGAGGATGACGCGGCCGTCGATATTGCGCGCCGCGCGGCCGATGGTCTGCACCAGCGAGGTCTTGGAACGCAGGAAGCCTTCCTTGTCGGCATCCAGGATGGCGACGAGGCCGCATTCCGGGATGTCGAGACCCTCGCGCAGCAGGTTGATGCCGATCAGCACGTCGAAGGCACCGAGGCGCAAATCGCGGATGATCTCGATCCGCTCCAGGGTTTCGATGTCGGAGTGCATGTAGCGCACCCGGACGCCGTGTTCGTGCATGTATTCGGTCAGGTCCTCGGCCATGCGCTTGGTCAGCGTGGTGACCAGGGTGCGCATGCCCTTGGCGGCGACGTCGCGAACTTCCGCCAACAAGTCGTCCACCTGGGTCGCCACCGGGCGGATGATGCATTCCGGGTCGATCAGCCCGGTCGGGCGCACCACCTGCTCGACGAAGACGCCGCCGGTGCGCTCCATCTCCCACGGCCCCGGCGTCGCCGAAACGAACACCGAATCGGGCCGCATCGCATCCCACTCCTCGAACTTGAGCGGCCGGTTGTCGATACAGGACGGCAGCCGGAAACCGAAATCGGCGAGCGTCGATTTGCGGTTGAAGTCGCCCCGGAACATGCCGCCGATCTGTGGCACGGTGACATGGCTCTCATCGACCATCAGCATGGCGTTCTCGGGCAGGTACTCGAACAGCGTCGGCGGCGGCTCGCCGGGGGCGCGGCCGGTGAGGTAGCGCGAATAGTTCTCGATGCCGGCGCAATGCCCGGTGGTCTCCAGCATTTCCAGGTCGAAGGTGGTGCGCTCGTGCAGGCGCTGCGCTTCCAAAAGCTTATTCTCCGCCTGCAGTTGCGCCAGGCGCTCCTTCAGTTCCGCCTTGATGCCGGGGATCGCCTGCAACAGCGTCGGGCGCGGCGTCACATAGTGGGAGTTGGGATAGACCAAAATCTCTTCCAGGGTCCCCACCTTGTCGCCGGTCAAGGGATCGATCTCCCAGATGGCCTCCAGTTCATCGCCGAACAGCGACAGCCGCCAGGCTCGGTCCTCCAGGTGCGACGGGTAGATTTCCAGGACGTCGCCCCGGACCCGGAAGGCGCCCCGGTAGAAGCTGGCGTCGTTGCGCTGGTATTGCAGTTCCACCAGCCGCTTCATCAGCTCGCGCTGGTCGACGCTGTCGCCGGTGCGCAGCCGTTGGACCATCTCCGAATAGGTCTCGACCGCGCCGATGCCGTAGATGCAGCTCACCGACGCGACGATGATCACGTCCGAGCGCTCCAGCAACGCCCGGGTGGCGGAATGGCGCATGCGGTCGATCTGCTCGTTCACCGAGGCGTCCTTCTCGATGTAGGTGTCGGAGCGCGGCACGTAGGCTTCCGGCTGGTAGTAGTCGTAATAGGAGACGAAATACTCGACCGCGTTCTCCGGGAAGAACTCCTTCATCTCGCCGTAAAGCTGCGCCGCCAGGGTCTTGTTCGGCGCCAGCACCAGGGTCGGGCGCTGAATGTTCTGGATGACGTGCGCCATGGTGAAGGTCTTGCCCGATCCCGTCACGCCGAGCAGCACCTGTTCGCGCTCGCCCGCCTGCAGGCTCGCGGTCAGTTCCTCGATGGCGCGCGGCTGGTCGCCGGCGGGGTTGTAGTCGGACCTGAGCTTGAACTCGCGCCCGTCCGCGACGGCGGGGCGTTTCTCGGGCACGAACAGGACGGGATTTGCAGCCACGTTTGCCATGGCCTGAATATAAGTCGCGGGGCGTTTCGCCGCCAGGACCGATGGGCTATGCTGGACATTCTCCTGACATGACACCGAAACCGATCAGCGCGCCTATGACCGACCCCAAAACCCTGCCGAGAGACGCCTTCCGCCCGGGCCTTTCCGTGCCCCGGCTCGAGGACCGACGGTTCCTGACCGGGTCCGGATGCTACGCCGCCGACTTGAACGCCGACAGCCAGGCCCATGCGGCCATCGTCCGCGCCGACCATGCGCACGCGGAAATCCTCGCCATCGACACCGCCGAGGCCGAGGCCATGCCCGGCGTCATCGGCATTCACACCATCGCCGACCTCGACGCCGACGGGCTCGGCGCCATGCGCTGCAGTTCGCTCGGCGATCATCTGTCGTATTTCCACGAGCCGCCGCGCCCGGCACTGGCTCGCGGCCGGGTGCGCCACGTGGGCGATCCGGTGGCGCTGGTGGTGGCGGAAACCGCCGAACAGGCCCGCGACGCGGCGGAAGCGGTGATGGTCGACACCGAGCCGCTGGCCGCCGCCGTCGATCCCGTCGCCGCGCTCGAACCCGGCGCGGCGCAAATCTGGGACGGCGCGCCGGGCAACCTCGCCTATGCCTTCGAGACCGGCGAGCGGGCGGCCATCGAGGCGGTCTTCGCCGATGCGGCGCACGTCGTCGAGCTTTCACTGGTCAACAACCGCGTCACCGCCGCGCCGCTGGAGCCCCGTGCCGGCATCGGCGATTACGATGCGGCGAGCGGAACCTACGTCCTCACCTGCAACGCCCAGGGCGTGCACGGCATCCGCGGCGAACTGGCGAACGACCTTTATCACGTGGCGCCGGACCGGGTGCGCGTATCGGCGCCCGACGTGGGCGGCGGTTTCGGGCTGAAGAATTTCATGTATTCGGAATGGGTGCTGCTGCCGTGGGCGGCGAAACGCCACGGCCGGCCGGTGAAATGGGTGGCCGGCAGAGGCGAAGACTTCGCCGGCGCCGTGCACGGGCGCGCCAGCCGCGTCACCGGCCGCCTGGCGCTGGACGAGAACGGCCGTTTCCTCGCCCTCGCCGCCGATGTCGTCGGCGACATGGGCGCGTATCTCTCGGGCTACGGGCCGGGGATCGCATCGATGGCCCTGCCGTCGGCCATCGGCAGCGTCTACGATATCGGCTCGATCCACGTGCGTTCGCGCGGCGCCTTCACCAACACGGTGCCCTGCGATGCCTACCGGGGCGCGGGCAAGCCGGAAGCCAACTTCATCACCGAACGGCTGATCGAAACGGCGGCGCGCAGGCTCGGCTTCGACCCCGTCGATCTGAGGCGCCGGAACGCCATCCAGCGCTTCCCGCACGTCACCGCGCGGGGCCTGAACATCGACAGCGGGCGCATCGCCAACAACATCGACGCCGCCGAGCGCCTTGCCGAGCGCGACGGCTTCGAAAGCCGCAAGCGCCAGTCGGCGGAACTGGGGCGGCTTCGGGGCCTCGGCTTCGGCTGTTTCCTGGAAACCGCGCGCGGCGCCATGCAGGAAGGCGCCGAGGTGCGCCTTTCCGGCGCCGGCGCCGAGATTCGCGTCGGCACCGAGTCCCAGGGCCAGGGCCACGAGACCGCCTTCACCCAGATCGCCGCCGAGCGCCTCGGCCTCGATCCGGCGCAAATATCCTACGTTCAGGCGGACACCGCCAAGACCCGCATGGGCCATGGCCACGGCGGCGCGCGCTCCATGCACATGGGCGGCGGCACGCTGTCGCTGGCGCTCGATGCCGTCATCGAAAAGGCCCGCGCCAAGGCCGCGCAACTGCTGCAGGCGGAGGCCGCCTCGCTCGATTTCCAGGACGGCCGGTTCAGCGCCGAGGCCGGCGGGCCGTCGGTTGCGCTGATCGACGTCGCGGCGGCCGAGCCGGACGGCATCACCGCCTTCGAAAAGGTGGAGAACGCCCCCCTCACCTTTCCCCAGGGCTGTCATGCGGCCGAGGTGGAGGTCGATCCCGCCACCGGCGAGATCCGGCTTCTCAACTACGTCGCCTGCGACGACTACGGCCGCATCGTCAATCCGCGCCTGACCGAGGGCCAGGTGATCGGCGGCATCGTCCAGGGCATCGGCCAGGCGCTCGGCGAGGAAGCGCTCTACGACCCGGAATCGGGTCAGTTGATCTCGGGCTCGCTGATGGATTATTTCCTGCCCCGCGCCGGGCACCTGCCCCCCTTCACCATCCGCCTCGACGGCACCCCCACCGGCGCCAACGCGCTCGGCGTCAAGGGCTCCGGCCAGGCCGGCTGCATGTCGGCACCGCAGACGGTGGTCAACGCCGTCATCGACGCGCTATCGCCGCTTGGCGTCGAGCACATCGACATGCCGCTGACGCCGGAGAAGGTCTGGCGGGCGATAGCGGTTGCACGCGAAGGCCGCCGGGCGTAGGTTTCGCGGCGGAATTTCCGCAACCGAATCTCGAAGGAACCGAACCATGGCTTTCGTCGCCGACCGCCTGAGCGCCGTCCAACCCTCCGCCACCATTGCCGTCACCCAGAAGGCCCGCGACCTGAAGGCCGAAGGCCGCGATGTCATCGGCCTGGGCGCGGGCGAGCCCGACTTCGATACCCCCGCCCACATCATCGAGGCGGCGAAAAAGGCGCTCGACGACGGCTTCACCCGCTACACCGCCATCAACGGCATCCCGGAACTGCTGGAGGCGGTGTCGGCCAAGTTCAAGCGCGATAACGGTCTCGACTACGCGCCCTCGCAGGTGCACGTCTCGTGCGGCGGCAAGCCGGTCATCTTCAACGCCTTCATGGCCACCGTGAACCCCGGCGACGAAGTCATCATCCCGACCCCCTACTGGGTCAGCTATCCGGACATCACGGCGCTGTTCGGCGGCGTGCCGGTGATGGTGGAATGCCCGGCCGAGAACGGTTTCAAGATGACGCCCGAGCAGCTCGAAGCGGCGATCACGCCGAAGACCAAGTGGCTGATGCTCAACTCGCCCTCCAACCCGACCGGCGCGGCCTATACGGAAGCCGACCTGAAGGGCCTGGCCGAGGTGCTGATGCGCCATCCGCAGGTCTGGGTGCTGACCGACGACATCTACGAGCACATCGTCTATGACGACTTCAAGTTCACCACCATCGCCCAGGTGGTGCCGGAGCTTTACGACCGCACCCTGACCATGAACGGCGTCTCCAAGGCCTATTGCATGACCGGCTGGCGCGTCGGCTTCGCCGGCGGCCCGGCCGAGTTGATCAATGCCATGACCAAGGTGCAGTCGCAGTCGATCACCCACACCGCCGCCGTCTCGCAGGTGGCATCGGTGGCGGCGCTGAACGGTCCGCACGACTTCGTCGCCGAGCACAACAAGGTCTTCAAGGAGCGCCGCGACCTGGTGGTCTCCATGCTCAACCAGGCGCCGGGACTGCATTGCCCGACCCCGGAAGGCGCCTTTTACGTCTATCCGTCCTGCGAGGGCGTCATGGGCAAGACCACGGAAGACGGCAAGCAAATCCGCTCCGACGAGGACTTCGTCACCGCGCTCCTGGAGGCGGAAGGCGTCGCCGTCGTGCAAGGCGCGGCCTTTGGGCTGAGCCCGCATTTCCGCATTTCCTACGCCACGGCGACGGACGTCCTGGAAGACGCCTGCGAGCGCGTGCAGCGCTTCTGCGCGTCGCTGCGCTAGAGCCGCCAAAACTTCCCGGCCCGTGCCGCGGGCCGGGAAGGTATGCATTTTCCTTGCATCCGGCGGCGGCTCCTTTACCCTTTTCCTGAAATGGTTCCGCGTCCGCAACGGGCGTAGACGGAAAAACGAACCAGGGAGGGTAAGATGAACGGGAAATCACCATCCGGCCCCCGTGTTGCGGCCTTGGTCGGCCCCTACACCAGCGGAAAAACCTCGCTTCTGGAAAGCCTTCTCGGCCATGCCGGCGCCATCGGGCGCAAAGGCTCGGTCAAGGACGGCGGCATGGTCGGTGACGCCAACAGCGAAGCGGCGCAGCGTCACATGTCGACCGAGATGAATGTCGCCACCTGCGACTATCTCGGCGAAACCTGGACCTTCCTGGATTGTCCCGGTTCGGTCGAACTGAGCCAGGACAGGCTCTATGCGACGCTGATCTCCGACATCACCATCGTCGTCTGCGAGGCCGATCCCGACAAGGCGGTAACCGTGGCGCCGATCCTCAAGTACCTGGAATCGCATAACGTTCCGCACCTGCTTTTCATCAACAAAATGGACGTTTCCGAAGGCAGCGTGCGCGGCACCTTCGAGGCCCTGCAGTCGATTTCGGCGCGCCCGCTGGTGCTGCGCGAAATTCCCATCCGCGGCGCCGACGGTATCGACGGCCATATCGACCTGGTCAGCGAGCGTGCCTTCGAATGGCAGGAAGGCGCGTCGCCGTCGAAACTGGTGGAGCTGCCGGAAACGGTGAAGGACGACGAGGAACTGGCACGCACGGAATTGCTGGAATCGCTTGCCGATTTCGACGACGAACTGCTCGAACACCTGCTCGAGGACGTCATTCCGTCGACCGACGAAATCTACGCCAACCTGACCAAGGACCTGCGCGACGACCTGATCGTGCCGGTGTTCTTCGGCTCCGCCGAGCAGGACGCCGGCGTCACCCGGCTCCTGAAGGCATTGCGCCACGAGGCACCGGAGGTCCACGGCATCATCGAACGGCTGGGGCTCGAACCGGCCGGCGCCATGGCGCAGGTATTCAAGACCCAGCACCTGGAGCACGTCGGCAAGCTGAGCTACGTGCGCGTGCTTTCCGGCGAGATCAAGGACGGCATGACCCTCAACGACAACCGCGTCAGCGGCATGAGCAAGACCCTCGGCCAGAAGCACGAGAAGGTCGCTTCCGCCGTCGCCGGCGAGGTCGTGGCGCTGGGCCGCATGGAGGGCATCCTCACCGGCGCGACACTGACGGAGGCCGGCAACGTCTCTACCGATTGGCCGCGGCCGCTGTCGCCGCTGTTCGCGCTCAACATCCACGCCGAAAAGCAGGGTGACGACGTGAAGCTGTCCGGCGCGCTGGCCAAAATGGTCGAGGAAGACCCGTCGCTGTCCTACGGGCCCGATGCGGATACCGGGGAGTTCCTGCTCTGGGGCCAGGGCGAGATGCACCTGATGATCGCCATCGACAAGCTCAAAAACCGCTTCAACCTGGGCCTCGTCTCGACCCGGCCGCAGGTCCCCTACAAGGAGACCATCCGCAAGCCGATCTCCCAGCATGCCCGCCACAAGAAGCAGTCCGGCGGCCACGGTGAGTTCGGTGATGTACACCTGGACATCAAACCGCTGCCGCGCGGCTCGGGCTTCCAGTTCGAAGACACCATCACCGGCGGCGTGGTCCCGAAACAGTACATCCCGGCGGTGGAAAACGGCGTCAAGGAGTTCATGGTTCGCGGGCCGCTGGGCTTCCCGGTGGTCGATGTCGCCGTGACCCTCACCGACGGCCAGTACCACAGCGTCGACAGCTCCGACATGGCCTTCAAGAAGGCCGCCCAGCAGGCCATGCGCGAGGGGCTGCCGAGCTGCAATCCGGTTTTGCTGGAGCCCATCTTCGACGTCACCATCGCGCTGCCCAACAGCTTCACGTCGGGCATTCAGCGCCTGGTCTCGGGCCGGCGCGGCCAGATTCTCGGCTTCGACGCCAAGGACGGCTGGCCCGGCTGGGACGAGGTCAAGGTGCAGTTGCCGCAATCCGAAATGCATGACCTGATTATCGAACTGCGCTCCATGACGCTCGGTGTCGGCACCTTCGAATGGGCTTTCGACCACCTGCAGGAGTTCAGCGGCCGCGATGCCGACAAGGTCGTGCAGGAGCGTTCCGGCGGCGACGCCTGAGTGCCACGACAGACGCCAGACAGAAACGACCCCCAGAGGCCCCATGATCCGAGATGAAGCCAGGATGCAGGCGCTGATCGACCAGATTCGCGCCTTCGTCAAAGATGTCGCCATTCCCAACGAAGACCGGGTCGAGGCCGAGGACCGCATTCCCGACGACGTGATCGCCGAGTTGAAGAAACTCGGCAGTTTCGGTTGGAGCATTCCGGAGGAATACGGCGGGCTTGGGTTGACATCGGAAGAACTCGCCATTGCTTTCCTTGAATTCACGCAGTGTTCGGTGGCGTTCCGTGTCTACGGCGGCCAGAACGCCGGCATCGGATCGGAATGCATCATCCGTGACGGCACCGACGAGCAAAAACAGCGCTACCTGCCGAAGTTGGCCTCGGGCGAGATGATCGGCTGCCTGGCGCTGACCGAGGAATCCGCCGGTTCCGACGCCACCGCCATGCAGACCCGCGCGGTCAAGGTCGACGGCGGCTACCGCATTTCAGGCGCCAAGCGCTACATCACCCTGGCGCCGGTGGCCGACCTGTTCAGCCTGTTCGCCCGCACCGACGGCGAGCGCGGCGGCAGGGGCGTCACCGCCTTTCTGATCGAGCGCGGCACCGAGGGGCTCACCACATCGGGCTCGACCCCGAAAATGGGCCAGGAAGGCGCGCCCATCGGCGAGGTTTACCTCGACGACGTGTTCGTGCCCGATGACGCCATCCTCGGCGGCGTCGAGGGCCAGGGCTTCGCCACCGTGATGAAGGCGCTCAACAAGCAGCGCATCAACCTCTCCGCCCTTTCCACCGGGCCGGCCATCCGCATGCTCGCCGACGCCGTCGAATACGCCAAACAGCGCAAGCAGTTCGACAAGTCCATCGGCGAGTTCCAGTTGGTGCAGGCGATGCTGGCGGAATGCAAGGTCGATATCGAAGCCGCCCGCGCGTTGATCCTGGAGACGGCGCGCAAACGCGACCGCGGCGAGGACGTCACCATGGACGTGAGCCTGTGCAAGTATCTATCGACCGAAATGTGCGGGCGTGTCGCCGACAAGGTGGTGCAGGTGTTCGGCGGTGCCGGTTACACCAAGGGTACCGGGATCGAACGCTTCTACCGCGACGTCCGGGCGTTCCGCATCTACGAAGGCACCAGCCAGATCCACCTCCTCAATATCGCCAAGCACCTGTTGAAGTAGCCTGCGCCCATCCATGGGTGCAGCGCAGAAAAAAGCCCCCGCCAAAAGGCGGGGGCGAGTTTAAACAGGGAGGCTTCACGTCTGGGAGACGCAAGGAGTCACCCCGGAGGGTGATCCTTTTCTCCGGACATGGGTCCGGAGGGGAGGAGGATGTTGCAATGCAACATCTGATGGTGAAAATTTAGGAGAGACGGCGGGAAAAGGCTATTTCTTTTTTTGCAGTGCACCTATGCAATTACTGCATATCAGACGTCAGCTTTTCGTCAGATTTGTCATGCCTTGCGCGAATAGGGGAATGAAAAAAGGCCATACCCCTCGAAGCCGGGCATGGCCGTATCAGGCAAACCCGATGATTTCACTTATAATTCAATGATTTGAATGATTCCAAATCAGAATTCTTCGGTCTTCACCTTGCTGATCAGGAAGTCGCGCAGGACGTTGATCCGCATGGTGTCGCGCAATTCCGCCGGATAAACGAAAAAGGCATCGACCACGGGACCGTCGATTTTCGGCAGGACGCGGATCAGGTCCCCGACTTCGCGGCTCATGTAATCGGGGAGCGCGGCGATGCCGAGGCCGCTTTGCACCGCGCGGAAGATGCCATAGATGCTGTTGACCTGCAGAACCGGCTTGCGCGGTGCGTCGTTGCGGCCGATGTGCAGCGCCCAATTGAGGTCCGCGGCCATGGGCCGGGCGTCCCTGCCGTAGACCACCAGCGGGTGATCGTCCAGGTCCGCCACCGTCGACGGCATGCCGGCCTCCTTGATGTATTCGGACGAGGCATAGAGATGGTAGTGCAGCCGCATCAACGGGCGCTGGATCAGGTCCGGCTGGGTCGGCGGCTGCATGCGGATGGCGGCGTCGGCCTCGCGCATGGAGAGGTCGAGTTCATTGTCGGCCAGCACCAGCGTCACCTCGACGTCCGGAAAGAGCTTGATGAATTCCTTGATGCGGCTGGTCAGCCAGATGGAGCCGAAGGCCACGGTGGTGTTGATCTTCAACGGGCCTTCCGGGCGCTGGCGGTTCTCGGCGATGCGGGCCTCGGCCATGGCCAACTTGGCGAATACGTCGTGCGCCGTGCGGTACAGGAGCTCCCCCTGCTCGGTCAATTTCAGGCCGCGCGCATGGCGGTGGAACAGCGCCACGTTGAGGCTGTCCTCGAGGCCGGAAATCTGGCGGCTGACAGCCGACTGGCTCAGGTTCAGGTTCTCGCCCGCGTGGGTGAAGCTGCCGGCTTCGGCGACGGCGTGAAAGATCCTGAGCTTGTCCCAGTCCATGAAGCGCCTACTCGGCCGCCTCCGAGGCGCTTTCCTGGGCGGCGAGGTAGTGCTCCGCCTCCAGCGCCGCCATGCAGCCGGTGCCGGCGGCGGTCACCGCCTGCTGGTAGATCTTGTCCTGCACGTCGCCGGCGGCGAAGACGCCGGGAATGTTGGTGGCGGTGGAATCGGGCTTGGTGATGATGTAGCCCTCGTCGTCGATATCCACCTGACCCTTGAAGATGCCGGTGTTGGGATCATGGCCGATGGCGATGAACACGCCGTGCACGTCCAAGTCCTCGGTCGCATCGCTCTTGACGTTGCGGATGCGCGCGCCGGTGACGCCGAGCGGGTCGGAATCGCCCAGCACCTCGTCGAGGACACTGTCCCACTTGACCTCGACCTTGGGGTTTTTCATCAGCCGGTCCTGCATGATGCGCTCGGCGCGCAACTCACCGCGCCGGTGCACCAGAGTCACCTTGGAGGCGAAATTGGTGAGATAAAGCGCTTCTTCCACCGCCGTGTTGCCGCCGCCGATCACCGCCACCGGCTTTTCGCGATAGAAGAACCCGTCGCATGTGGCGCAGGCGGAGACACCGAACCCCATGTATTTCTCTTCCGTCTCCAGCCCCAGCCAGCGCGCGCTGGCTCCGGTGCAGATAATCAGCGCGTCGCCGGTGTAGATGGCGCCGGAATCGCCCTTGGCCACGAACGGGCGTTTAGAGAGATCGGCCTCGACGATGGTGTCGTCGAACATCTCGGTGCCGACGTTGCGCGCCTGCGCTTCCATCTGCTCCATCAGCCAGGGCCCCTGGATGGGATCGGCGAAACCCGGGTAGTTCTCCACATCGGTGGTGATGGTCAACTGCCCGCCGGGTTGCAGACCGCGCACCAGGGCGGGTTTCAAATTGGCCCGCGCGGCATAGATGGCGGCCGTGTAACCGGCGCTGCCGGAACCGATGATGAGGACTTTGGCGTGGTGGGAATCGGACATCCGTTCATTGCCCCTTGCTGAAAACAGAAGGCTAACATAGGAACCCGGCGGAGATCGCGCAAGCGAGGTTGGAAATTCCTGGTACAGTCCTTACATGGTAATATAATTGCGCAATAATATTTCATTTCAAAGACGGGACAAATGCATGCAACGGGTCAAGCTCGACCAGATCGACCACCGGATTCTACGCGACCTGCAGGCCGACGGCCGCATGACCAACGTGGAGCTTTCGAAGCGGGCGGGCATCTCCGCGCCGCCGTGCCTGCGTCGCGTCCGCGCGCTCGAGGAAGCCGGCTACATCACCGGCTACCACGCGGAAGTCAACGGCGAGCTCCTCGACTACAAGGAGATGTTCTTCGCCCTGGTCGGGCTCGACAGCCAGGCCCAGAACGTCTTGCAGGAATTCGAGACCCGCATGGCCGAATGGGACGCGGTGCGCGAGTGCCACATGATCCGGGGCGGCGGCGACTTCCTGCTCAAGGTGGTGGCCCGTGACAAGGCGCACCGCGACGCGCTGACCATGGGCATTACCGAGGCCCGGCACGTTTCCACGGTCACCACCTTCGAGACCATCCGCACCTCCAAGGACCTGCCCGGCGTGCCCATCGACGACACGCCGACCCGGGACACGGCGGCGGCCGACGACTAGTCGGCGGCCTCGTCCAGTTCCGGAAACGCTTTCGCCCAGGTTTGCGGGTGGCTGCGCTTGTACTGATTCGGATAGGGCACCTCGCCGCCGAGCGCCTGCGCCGCCTGCATGGGCCAGTGCGGCTCGTAGAGCATGCCGCGCGCCAGCATGACGAAGTCGGCCTTGCCGCTGGAGACGATGTCCTCGGCCAGGTGCGGGTCGCGGATCATGCCGACGGCCATGGTGGTGACGTCGGCACCCTGCTTGATCCTCTCCGCCAGCGGCACCTGATAGCCGGGGCCGGTATTGGCGACGGGTGGCCGCGCGCCGGAATTGCCGCCCGACGAGACGTCGATGAAGTCGCAGCCCCGCGCCTTCAACGCCTTCGCGACCTCCACCGATTCCTCGATGGTGATGCCGGGCTCGTCCCAATCGGTGGCCGATAGCCTGACGCCGAGCACCTTGTCCTCGGGCCAGGCCGCGCGCACCGCATCGAACACCTGGAGCGGAAACCGCATGCGGTTTTCGAGCCCGCCGCCGTAGTCGTCCGTTCGCCGGTTGGCGATGGGCGACAGGAACTGGCTCAGCAGATAGCCGTGCGCGCCGTGCAGTTCCAACACCTTGAAGCCGGCTCGGTCGGCGCGGACGGTGGAAGCGCGAAAGGCCTCGATGACCCGCGCCATGTCGTCCGCATCCATTTCTTTCGGCTCGAACCAGTCTTCGCCGAAGGCCAGCGCCGAAGGGCCGACGGTCCGCCAGCCGTCCTTGTCCGGGTCCAGGCGCACCCGGTCTTCCCATGGCGGGCGGGTCGAGGCCTTGCGCCCGGCGTGGCCCAACTGGATCCCCACCACCGCGTCGCCCCAGGTCTCGTAGAAGGTGACGATGTCAGCAAAGACCCGTTCCTGCTCATCGTTCCAAAGGCCGAGGCACCCCGGCGTGATGCGTCCGATGGGCTCGACGGCGGTGGCTTCGGCGAACACCATGCCGGCGCCGGAAACCGCGTACTGGCCCAAGTGCATCCGGTGCCATTCGTTGGGCAGGCCGTCGACGGCGCTGTATTGGCACATGGGCGCGACGACGATGCGGTTCGGAAACTCGACGCCCCTGAGTGATATGGGAGAAAACAGTTTGGGCGCCATGTCCGGGCTTCCTCTTCAGGTTCAGACCGCGAGCGAGTCGATATAGCCGAGCAGCCCGCGGTCGTTCATCACCTCGATGCGGCCGCGCGCCAGCTTGACCCAGCCGCGGCGTTCGAACTCCTTCAACACCCGGCTAACCACTTCGCGCACCGATCCCAGTTCGACGGCCAGCGCCTGGTGGGTGGTTTCGATGGTACCGCCGTTCTGGTTCTTGACCAGGAAGTCGGCGAGCCGCAGGTCGAGCCGGCGGAACGCCACCTCCTCGACCAGCACCATCAGGTCCGCCAGGCGCTCGCCGTAGGCGGAAAAGACGAAATCCCGGAACCGCTCGGAGGCGCCGAGAAGCGCGCGGAAGGTGGTGTTGGAGATGGCCACGGCGGTGATGTCGGTTTCCGCCATGCCCTCGGCACCGTAGTTCTCATGCGCCAACAGACAGGCCGTGGTCATGACGCAGGTCTCGCCGCCGGAAACCCGGTAGAGCACGATCTCGCGGCCGTTCTCGGCGACCATCTGCACGCGCACGGTGCCGTCCACCAAGAACAGGTACTGGCCGCACTCGGTACCCGGCTGGAACACCCGCGTGCCGGCCGGCGCGTGGATGACCTGGCCTTTTTCCATCAGCGCGCGGCGCAATTCGCCGTCGGCATCGCAAAGGCCCGGGAATTTCGATAGCCAATCGTCGTTCACGTCGCTCATGGGGCCTTGGCCTTTTCGATGGAAAGGTTTCGGTTCGGCGGGACGGCGCGGTGCCCTACTCGAAGCGGACGTCGCAGATCTCGTAGGACTTGTCGCCGCCCGGCGTGTTGACCTCGACGCTGTCGCCGATGGTCTTGCCGATCAGCGCGCGCGCCAGCGGCGCGGTCACCGACAGGCGGCCCTTGTCGATATCGGCCTCGTGGCTGCCGACGATCTTGAGGGTCTGTTCCTCGTCCGTGTCCTCGTCGGCGATCATCACCGTGGCGCCGAAGCGCACGATCGAGCCGCTCAGTTTCGAGGTATCGATGACGTCGGCGCGGCTGATGATGTCTTCCAGCTCCGCCAGGCGGCCCTCGATGAAACTCTGACGTTCGCGCGCGGCATGGTACTCGGCGTTCTCGGAAAGGTCGCCGTGCTCGCGCGCCTCCGCGATCGCCTTGATCACGGCGGGGCGTTCCTCGGTCTTCAGCCGCCGCCGCTCGTCTTCGAGGGCGGTCAGGCCTTCGCGGGTCATGGGAAACTTGTCCATTTATTCCCCCCTGTCAGTAGGAACCCTCAAAATAGGCCTGCAAGGGCGCCACTTCAAGAGCGGCGGAGGTGAGCGCGGCAATGCCGTCGACGGCGGCGAAGGCGGCGGTCATGGTGGTGAAATGCGGCACGTTGTTGGTCACCGCGGCGCGGCGGATGGAATAGCTGTCGGCGATGGCCTGGGCACCCTCGGTGGTATTGATGACCAAGTGCACGTCGCCGTTGACGATGGCGTCCTCGCAGTGCGGGCGGCCTTCCAGCACCTTGTTGACCCGCTCCACGTCGAGGCCCTGCTCGCTCAGGAACTTCTGCGTGCCGCCGGTGGCGATCAGCTTGAAGCCCATCTCCGAGAGCCGCCGGGCCAATTTGGCGGCGGCGGGCTTGTCGCGGTCCTTGATCGAGATGAACGCCGTGCCGTCCAGCGGCAGGCGGTTGCCGGCGCCCAGTTGCGATTTGGCGAAGGCGCGCGGGAAATCCTCGTCCAGGCCCATGACCTCGCCGGTGGACTTCATCTCGGGACCCAGGATGGTGTCGACGCCGGGGAACCGGGTGAACGGGAACACCGCCTCCTTGACCGCCATGTGAGCGCGCTTGGCGCGGCTTTTGAGGTTGAAATCCTTGAGCTTCTCGCCGGCCATGACCCGGGCCGCGATCTTCGCCACCGGGATGCCGGTGGCCTTGGCGACGAAGGGCACCGTGCGGCTGGCGCGCGGGTTCACTTCGAGGATGTAGATATCGCCGTCCTTGACCGCGAACTGCACGTTCATCAGGCCGATTACCTGGAGCGCCTCGGCCAGCGCCACCGCCTGGCGTTCCAGCTCGGCGACGATCTCGTCGGACAGCGAATAGGGCGGCAGCGAGCAGGCGGAATCGCCCGAGTGGATGCCGGCTTCCTCGATGTGCTGCATGACGCCGGCGACGAACACCTCGTCACCGTCGGCGATGGCGTCGACATCGACCTCGATGGCGTCCTGCAGGTAACTGTCCAGCAGCACCGGGCTGGTGCCGGAAACGTGCACGGCCGCGGTCATGTAACGCTTGAGCGCCGTTTCGTCGTGGACGATCTCCATGGCACGGCCACCCAGCACGTAGGAGGGCCGGATCACCAGCGGGTAGCCGATCTTGCCGGCGACGACGATGGCCTCGGCGTCCGAGCGCGCCAGGCCGTTGGCCGGCTGGCGCAGCTTCAAATCCTGCAAGAGCACCTGGAAGCGCTCGCGGTCCTCGGCCAGGTCGATGGCGTCGGGGCTGGTGCCGAGGATCGGAATGCCGGCGGAATTGAGCCCGGACGCCAGCTTCAGCGGCGTCTGCCCGCCCAACTGCACGATGCAGCCGAGAAGCTCGCCGTTCTTCTGCTCGGTCTTCAGGATCTCGATCACGTCTTCCGACGTCAAGGGCTCGAAGTACAGCCGGTCGGAGGTGTCGTAGTCGGTGGACACGGTTTCCGGGTTGCAGTTCACCATGATCGCTTCCAGGCCGGCTTCGCGGAGCGCGAAGGCGGCGTGCACGCAGCAATAGTCGAACTCGATCCCCTGGCCGATGCGGTTGGGCCCGCCGCCCAGGATCGCCACCTTGCGGCGCGCCGTGGGCTTGGCCTCGTCTTCCGGCGGGCGCGAGCCGTTGCCCTCGTAGCAGGAATACATGTAGCTGGTCTGGCTGGCGAACTCACCGGCGCAGGTATCGACCCGCTTGTAGACCGGGCGCACGCCCAGGGCGCGGCGGTGATGCGCGATCTGGGTGGCGCTGCCGCCCGTCAGTTCCGCCAGGCGCTCGTCGGAGAAGCCCATTTTCTTCAGCCGCAAGAGCCCGAGTTGGTCTTGCGGCAGGCCTTCCTTGCGGACGCGCTCCTCGGTGTCGACGATGGCGCGGAACTGGTCCAGGAACCAGGTGTCGAACCCGCAGGCGCGCTGGATATCGTCATTGGGCATGCCGAGGCGCATGGCCTGGGCGATGTAGCGGATGCGCTCGGGCCGGCGCTCGGCCAGGGCGGCGCGCACGGCGTCGCGGTCCAATTCGCCGTCCACCAGGGCGCCCTCGATCTCGACCTCGTTGAAGCCCGTCAGCCCGGTCTCCATGGAGCGCAGCCCCTTCTGGATCGATTCGGCGAAGCTCCGGCCGATGGCCATGGCCTCGCCCACCGACTTCATCGAGGTGGTCAGCAGCGGGTCGGTATCGGGGAACTTCTCGAAGGTGAAGCGCGGGATCTTGGTGACCACGTAGTCGATGGTCGGCTCGAACGAGGCCGGCGTGACGCCGGTGATGTCGTTGTCCAGTTCGTCCAGCGTATAGCCGACCGCCAGCTTGGCGGCGATCTTGGCGATCGGGAAGCCGGTCGCCTTGGACGCCAGCGCCGAGGAGCGCGACACGCGCGGGTTCATCTCGATGACGATCAGCCGCCCGGTTTCCGGGTTCACCGCGAACTGCACGTTGGAGCCGCCGGTATCCACCCCGATCTCGCGCAGCACCGCGATCGAGGCGTTGCGCATGATCTGGTATTCCTTGTCGGTCAGCGTCAGCGCCGGGGCGACGGTGATGCTGTCGCCGGTGTGCACGCCCATGGGATCGACGTTCTCGATGGAGCAGATGATGATGCAGTTGTCCGCCTTGTCACGGACGACCTCCATCTCGAACTCCTTCCAGCCGAGCACCGATTCCTCGACCAGCACTTCCGTGGTCGGCGACGCGGCCAGTCCGCCCAGCACGATCTGCTCGTACTCCGGCTTATTGTAGGCGATGCCGCCGCCGATGCCGCCCAGCGTGAACGACGGGCGGATGATCAGCGGCAGGCCGATCTCCTCCATGGCTTCGCGCGCCTCGTTCATGTCGCGGACGACGCGGCTTTTGGGGCAATCGAGGCCGATTTTCTCCATGGCGTCGCGGAACTGCTGGCGGTCCTCGGCCTTGGCGATGACCTTGGCGTCGGCGCCGATCATCTCGACGCCGTATTTCTCCAGCACGCCGTTCTCGGCCAGCGCGATACCGGTATTGAGGCCGGTCTGCCCGCCCATGGTCGGTAAAAGCGCGTCCGGGCGCTCGCGTTCGATGATCTTCTCGACCATTTCCGGCGTTATCGGTTCGATATAGGTGGCGTCGGCCATGTCCGGGTCGGTCATGATCGTGGCCGGGTTGGAGTTCACCAAGATCACCCGGAAGCCCTCCTCGCGCAGCGCCTTGCAGGCCTGGGCGCCGGAATAGTCGAACTCGCAGGCCTGGCCGATGACGATGGGGCCGGCGCCGATGATCAGGATCGATTTCAGGTCTTCGCGTTTGGGCATGCTGGGTCTTGCTCTTCTGGGTCAGGCGGCCGGCTTGCGTTTGCGCTGCGGACAGGGCCGCTGCACCTTGGTGATCGGGTCGAACTCGGAGCGCTCCAGCGCAGCCGGCGCGATGCCGTACATGTGCAGCGACAGCGACGGCACGTCGGCGTCGTTGCGCACGGAGTGGATGTCGTTCGGCAGGAAGGCGCAGACGTCGCCGTTCTTCACTTCCGTCTCGCGCCGGGTCGAAAGGTCCGCGTAGCCGGGTTTCGAGCCGTCGTCGTGGCGCTGCCAATCGACGTTGACCTCGGTGCCGTCGATGCCGACGACGACGCCCCAGGTCTGGTGGTCGTGCGGCGCCACGCCGAGGCCCGGCAGCCAGCAGATGGCCTCGACCAGCAATTCGTGGTTCGGCCCATCATTGAGGATGGTAATGCCGAAGCCCTGCTCTTCGTCGGCCTCGTAGTATTCCGGGCGAACCCAGCTGGTGTCCTTGGCCATGGCGGCAGCCAGCGGCTTCACCCGCTCGACCACGGCGGCCGGGTCGCTCTCCTCGGCGGTGATGACCTTCAACTGCTCGACGAGGTTGGTAATCATCGCATCCATCTCGGACCTCCTGTTCCCATAACCACTGAAATTCTAGGCACTCATAAAAAAATAACGAAACGAACCCAATTTTCTTCAATGAAATCAATGCCCCCTTCAAAAACGACCTCGAAAGGCCGCCGATTCTTCCACCCGGGCAATGCTTCCATCATCAGTTCAATATAGCAATTTATCCCTATTTTTCAATCTTTATTCCGCACTTCCGCTCCCCCTACTCCCTCCCCCTTGATGGGGGAGGGTCGGGGTGGGGGTGCGACCGCCCTCACCGCGCGCGCAATACCCTTACGATTTCCTCGATCACCCCGTCCATATTCTCCAACACATCATTGTTCCAAAACCGAATCACGCGATAGCCGTTACTTTCCAACCAGCCGGCGCGCTCGGCATCGGCTGTTTCCGAATGCTGCCCACCATCAACCTCGACCACCAGCTTCGCCGCTGGACAGACGAAGTCGACCACATAGGGACCAATGGGCGATTGCCGCCGAAACCGGAACCCGTCCAACTGCTTGCCCCGCAGCCGCGACCATAGCCGCTTCTCGACCTCGGTGGGGTTCTTGCGCAACCGCCTGGCAGCCGTCTCGCCCATGCCATACCCCCCATCCCAACCTTCCCCCACAAGGGGGGAAGGGGCGCTGTCGCAACCACCCCGCCTGAATCCCCTCCCCCTCGATGGGGGAGGGTTAGGGTGGGGGTGTGAAAACCGTCAACGGTTCGAATGCTAGACCAAGAATAACAATGGCCCATCCATCACCCCCCCATCAAATCCACAAACCGCTGGAATAGGTAGTGGCTGTCTTGCGGGCCGGGTGAGGCTTCCGGGTGGTATTGGACGGAAAACACCGGCTTCCCTTCGACGCGCAGCCCCTCGTTGGAGCCGTCGAACAGCGACACATGGCTTTCGACGACGCCCGCCGGGAAGGTCGCCGGGTCGACGACGAAGCCGTGGTTCTGGCTGGTGATCTCGACCTTGCCCGTAACGAGGTCCTTGACCGGCTGGTTGCCGCCCCGGTGGCCCATGTGCATCTTCTTGGTCTTGGCACCCAGGGCCAGCGACAAGATCTGGTGGCCGAGGCAGATGCCGAACAAAGGCAGGCCCGATTGGATGATCCCCTGCACCATCGGCACCGCGTAGACACCGGTCGCCGCCGGGTCGCCGGGGCCGTTCGACAGAAAGACGCCGTCGGGCTTCATCGCGAGAATTTCGTCGGCGGTCGCCGTCGCCGGCACCACCGTGACCTTACAGCCGGCGGAGGCGAGGCAGCGCAGGATGTTGCGCTTGGCGCCGAAATCGACGGCGACCACGTGGTATTTGGGGCTCTCCTGCCTGCCGAAGCCTTCGCCCAGATGCCATTCGGTCTCGTCCCAGGTGTAGGTCTGGGCGCAGGTGACCTCGCGCGCCAGGTCCATGCCCTCGAGACCCGGCCAGGCTTGCGCCTTGGCCTTGGCGGCCTCGATGTCGGGCTCACCGCCCGGCGCATAGACCAGGGTGCCGATGGGCGCCCCGCCGTCGCGGATCAGGCGCGTCAGGCGCCGGGTATCGACATCGGTGATCGCCGGCAGGCCGTAGGACTTGAGCCAGGCGTCCAAGTGCTGCGCGGCGCGCCAGTTGGCCGGGTCGGTGATGGATTCCCTTAAAATACAACCCCGGGAGGCCGGGGTTGTGGTTTCTAAATCTTCGGGATTGGCACCGACATTGCCGATATGCGGGAAGGTGAAGGTGATCAACTGCCCGGCGTAACTGGGATCGGTGAGGATCTCCTGGTAGCCGGTGAGCGAGGTGTTGAAACAGACCTCGCCGACCGCGTCGCCGGCGGCGCCGGCCCCCCGGCCCCAGAACACCTCGCCCGATGCCAATACCAAGGCGGCATCGGCATCGACGGGGCGCGCGCCGGAAAAAGCGCCCTCCTGGGGATGGCTCCCCTGGGTGGGCGTGGGTTTCTGCTCGTCATTCATGGATGCGGAAAACCTTGGGCGTCAGAATTGATTTCCGAGAGTTGCGGATGTCTAAGCCATCAAGCGCTTTCGGTCAAGACTCCATTGATTCTAAAAATCCTTTTAAATCAAAGACTTAAAAACCCTTCGCCAGTTGCGTTTATGAGCGGAATGGGTTAGGCTCCGCCTTTCCAGCGAAATATCCGGGAATCGAACGACCGGAGACGCCCCCGGAAAGCCCCGGAAACGCCCCGGAAACGCCAACGTGCGGGAAGGAGCCCCATGCGGACAGAGCTCAACGACGCCCTCAAATCCGCCATGAAAGAGAAAGACGGCCTGGCCACTTCGACGCTCAGGCTGATCCAGGCCGCCCTCAAGGACCGCGACATCGCGGCGCGCTCCAAGGGCAACACCGACGGCATCGCCGACGAGGAAATCCTCGGGCTGTTGCAGTCCATGATCAAGCAGCGGCGCGACAGCATCGACGCCTACAAGAAGGGCGGACGCATGGAACTGGCCGAGCGCGAAGCCGGCGAGATCGCCATCATCGAGCGCTTCCTGCCCAAGCAGATGTCCGCCGACGAGGTTTCGCAGGCCGTCGACGGCGTCCTCGCCGAACTCGAAGCCGCCACGCTCAAGGACATGGGCAAGGTCATGGGGGCCTTGAAGGAGCGCTTCCCGGGCCGCATGGACTTCGGCAAGGCGAGCGCGTTGGTGAAGGAAAAGCTCGGCTGAGCGATTCGCCCGGGTTTTTACCCACACCGCCCTGTGGAAAACCGATGAACTGGGTGCAAAACTCGCGGTTTTCTTGAGGTTACAGCGAACCTAAATTGTCGAATTCGCGCGGGAATCCGCGCCGGAGTACATTTGCGCATGGCCTTTTCCGATCAATTCCTGGACGAATTGCGCACCCGCGTGGGCCTCGTCGACGTCATCGGCCGGCGCGTCAAGCTGCAGCGCAAGGGCCGCGAGCACCAGGGGCTGTGCCCGTTCCACAAGGAAAAGACGCCGTCGTTCACCGTCAACGAGGAAAAGGGCTTTTACCACTGCTTCGGCTGCCAGGCGCACGGCTCGGTTTTCGACTTCGTCATGGAGACGGAGGGACTGAACTTCCCCGAAGCGGTCGAGAAGCTCGCCCAAGAGGCCGGCATGGAAGTGCCGCGCGACAGCCCGGAAGAGCGCGAGCAGCAGAAAAAGCGCCAGACGCTGCTCGACGTGACCGAGCTGGCGGCGGTGGAATTCGAGCGCATGCTCCGGATGCCGGAGGGGAAGCCGGGGCTCGAATACCTGAAAAGCCGGGGCCTCTCGGACGCCACCATCAAGCGCTTCCGCCTGGGCTTCGCCCCGGACGGGCGCGGGCGGCTGAAGGCGGCCTTGGCGCGCGAGGGCGTCGAGGAGGACTTGATGGTCGGCGCCGGGCTGGTGATCCGCCCAGAGGGCGACGGCGGCGGGCCGGCGCGCGACAGCTACGACCGCTTCCGCGGCCGGGTGATGTTCCCGATCTCGGACCGGCGCGGGCGGGTGACGGGCTTCGGCGGGCGCATCCTGGGGCCGGGCGAGCCCAAGTACCTGAACTCGCCGGAGACGCAATTGTTCCAGAAACGCTGGACGCTCTATGGCCTGCACCTGGCGACGCCGTCGGCGCGCAAGGACGAGACGCTGATCGTCACCGAAGGTTACATGGACGTCATCGCGCTGGCGCAGGCGGGCTTTCAGGGCGCGGTGGCGCCGCTCGGCACGGCGCTGACGGAAGACCAGATTCAATTGTTGTGGAAGATCGTGCGCGAGCCGGTGCTCTGCTTCGACGGCGACGCCGCCGGCGCGCGCGCCGCGGCCAAGGCCGCCGAACGCGCGCTGCCGTTCCTGAAACCGGGATACGGGCTCCGCTTCGCGACGCTGCCCGACGGCCAGGACCCGGACGACCTGGTCGCGGCGGGCGGGGCGGAGGCCATGCGCGCGGTGCTGGACGCGGCGGAGCCCCTGTCGGAAGTCTTGTGGCGCATGGAGACCGGCGGGCGCATGCCCTCGCAGCCGGAAGCCCGCGCCGGGCTGGAGGCGCGCTTGAAGGATCAGACCCGGCGCATCCAGGACGCCACCGTGCGCGCGCATTTCTCGCGCCTGTTCGGCGAACGCCTGTGGCCGGGCGGCGAGGAGCGCGGCTGGCAGGGCCGCGGGCGCGGCGGGCGCGGCCGTGGCGGCTCGGGCGGCGGGCGCGGCATCGGTGCCAACATCCACGTTTCCAGCCGCGAGGCGGAACGCCGGCTGGACGGCAGCGAGCTTCGCCGCACGGGTCTGTTGGCGGCGCTGATCAACCATCCGGAATATTTCGACGAGATGAGCGAAGCCCTTGGAACCATAGCGTTTTCCGCCGCGGAACTTGACAATCTCCGCCAACAGGTCTTAAACACGCTGGCTGAAAATCCAGGCCTTGATTCAGCGGGCTTGATTACCCACCTTAACCAGAGTGGTTTTGCGGGTATTCTGAGCCGCGTTTTGGACCCGGATGACAGCGGGCATTACTTTTTTGCACGGCCGAACGCGAACCGCGACCTGGTTCTCTCCGGCTGGCGGGAATCATGGCGGATCATCCGCAATGAGGACTTGGCGATCGAAATCGAAGAAGCAAAGCGCATCAGTCGGGAAAGTCCGTCGGAAGAGGCATCCCGCCACGTCCAGCGGCTGATCCAGCAAAAACTGGAACTCGCGGCGGAAGAAGAAGAAGCGCTGGCGGGGATTTGACACATTGTCCGGGTTCGGATTTTAACGTTTCGGATATCGACGTTTCGGATATTGACTAGGGGTTGAGACATTGGCGAAAGCAGCAGCAACGGCACAGGCGCAGACCGGTCAGGAAGAAGGCGGCGACGCTCCCCTGATCGACACGCTCGGCGCGGCGGTCAAGAAGATGATCGCCAAAGGCAAGGAACAGGGTTTCGTCACCTACGACGACCTCAACACCGCGCTGCCGCCGGACCAGGTCTCCTCCGAACAGATCGAAGACACCATGTCCCAGCTTTCCGAGATGGGCATCAACGTCATCGAGAACGAGGAAGCCGAGGAAGCCGCCAACGCCCAGGAAATTTCCGATGCCGAGCCGACCAAGGCGACCGGCAACGTCGACGAGTCCGATCTCGGCCGCACCGATGATCCGGTGCGCATGTACCTGCGCGAGATGGGCTCGGTCGAGCTTTTGTCGCGCGAGGGCGAGATCGCCATCGCCAAGCGCATCGAGGCCGGCCGCGAAATGATGATCGGCGGCATCTGCGAGAGCCCGCTCACCATCCGCGCCCTCGTGCGCTGGCACGACGCGCTGGTGAACGAGGAAATCCTGCTGCGCGACATCATCGACCTGGAAGCCACCCACGGCGGCGGCCCCGGCCAGGCCAACATGAACGAGGACGGCGAGGACGGCGACGGCACCGATGGCGGCAACACCGCCGAAAACGCGGACGAACCGGCGAAGGGCGAACCCGCCGCCAAGGGCGAGGCCAAGAAAGCCGACGACGAAACCGCCGAGGCCGGCGACGACGGCGACGACGACGAGGACGAGGCCGAAGCCAATCTGTCCCTGGCGGCGCTGGAAGCCAAGCTGAAGCCCGAAGTGGTCGAGACCTTCGAACAGATCAACAAGACCTACAAGAAGCTGCACAAGCTGCAACTCACCCGCCTGGAGGCCATGCAGGCGGGCGAGGAGATCAAACCGGCGCAGGAGAAGCGCTACAACAAGCTGCGCCAGGAACTGATCGAGCTGATGGACAAGGTGCACTTGAACAACCTGCGCATCGAGCAACTGGTCGAGCAGCTCTACAACCTCAACCGCCACCTGCTCGGCCTGGAAGGCAAGCTTCTGCGCCTGGCCACCGGCTCGCGGGTCAAACGCGAGGACTTCCTCGAGGAATACCGCGGCCACGAGCTCGACCCCGGCTGGCTTCGGCGCGTCGGCAAGAAGACCAAGGCCTGGGAACGTTTCGCCGAGCGCTACAAGGACGAAATCAAGGACATCCGCACCTCCATCGGCGATGTGTCGCAGGAGGCGGGCCTGCCGATCACCGAGTTCCGCCGCATCGTCGGCACCGTGCAGAAGGGCGAGCGCGAGGCGACCAAGGCGAAGAAGGAAATGATCGAGGCCAACCTGCGGCTGGTCATCTCCATCGCCAAGAAGTACACCAACCGCGGCCTGCAGTTCCTGGACCTGATCCAGGAAGGCAACATCGGGCTGATGAAGGCCGTCGACAAGTTCGAGTACCGCCGCGGCTACAAGTTCTCCACCTACGCCACCTGGTGGATCCGCCAGGCGATCACGCGTTCCATCGCCGACCAGGCGCGCACCATCCGCATCCCGGTGCACATGATCGAGACCATCAACAAGCTGGTCCGCACGTCGCGCCAGATGCTGCATGAGATCGGCCGCGAGCCGACCCCGGAAGAGCTCTCCAACAAGCTCTCCATGCCCTTGGACAAGGTGCGCAAGGTGCTGAAGATCGCCAAGGAGCCGATCAGCCTCGAAACGCCGATCGGCGACGAGGAGGATTCGCATCTCGGCGATTTCATCGAGGACAAGAATGCCGTGCAGCCCTTGGACGCGGCCATCCAGGCCAACCTGCGCGAGACCACGACGCGCGTGCTGGCCTCACTCACGGCGCGCGAGGAACGCGTGCTGCGCATGCGCTTCGGCATCGGCATGAACACCGACCACACCCTGGAAGAGGTCGGCCAGCAGTTCTCCGTGACGCGCGAGCGCATCCGCCAGATCGAAGCCAAGGCGCTCCGGAAGCTCAAGCACCCGTCGCGCTCGCGCAAGCTCCGGAGCTTCCTCAACTACTGACACCACCCGGCGGGCTCTCCCGGCCTAATATTTCCTTTGGTACTGGACGTTCGGCCAGGTATCATGGCTGCAGAGGGGGGATTTCGTCTTGGATACGAGCGCCTTGGCGACGAAAAATTTCGTCAGGACTTACGCGATCATCTTCATCCTCAGCCTCGGCGTGATCGCCGGGCTGGTGGTTGCCGGCTACCTCGTCGCCGACGGTTTGGTGGCGTCGATCGGCACGTCCCTGCAGGGCACGCAATCGGGCGAACAGGAGCCGGCCCTGGCGGCCGAACTCGATACCCTGCGCATCGCCGTGGCGATCATCGCCGGCGGCATCCTGGCGGCCCTGGCGGTCATCGCGCTGGCCATTTTCGTGCCGCTGTTGCGCAAACTATCGCGCCAGACCCAGGAACTGATCGACCTCGCCCGCACCGATCCCCTCACCGGCTGCCACAATCGGCGCAGTTTCCTCACCCTCGGCGAGGCGGAACTGGAACGCTACCGGCGCTACGACGCGGACTTGAGCGTCATCATGCTCGACATCGACCGCTTCAAGGCCGTCAACGACACCTACGGCCACGCCGTCGGCGACGAGGTGATCCGGGCGCTGACCCGCACCTGCCTGGAGAACCTGCGCCGCCCCGACGTGCTCGGCCGCATGGGCGGCGAGGAGTTCGCCATCATCCTGCCCGAGACGTCGATCGAAAACGCCATGCTGGTGGCCGAAAAGATTCGCGCCGCGCTCACCGAAATCCCGGTCGCGCATCCCGGCGGCGTGCTCAATTTCTCCGCCAGCCTGGGCGTCGCCTCGGCGGACCCGGAAGACCCGGACATCCTGAGCACCATCAACCGCGCCGACAACAATCTCTATGCCGCCAAGCAGGCCGGCCGCAACCGGGTCATCGGCCCGACCGGCACCGAACCCAGTGGCGGCCAATCGCAAGCCGCCACCGCGTCGTGACGGCGGCGCAGCGCGCTTTTCCGTTCCCGGCGAAGCTGCTATCAAACGTCGCATGCGCCGCACGCCCTGGCGACGCGGGGCCCGTAGCTCAATTGGTTAGAGCCGGCCGCTCATAACGGTCTGGTTGCAGGTTCGAGTCCTGCCGGGCCCACCAATCTTTCTGATACGAAACCACCGCCAGACTGCAATCGGCCTCAAAGCCCGCGGTTCCGGGGGCTTTGGCGCGCTCGACGCTCGACAGAGACACAGCAACAGAGACTAAACTGCCAGATTCCGCGCAAAGTCTCTGTAGACGATTTTCGACAGCCAGACTGTGCCGGTTTTCGGCGGATTTTGGGCTATTTTATCGAAGGTTTCCGAGCAATTCGGCCTGCTCTTGCCAATGGAATGGTATCGAGGAGAGACGTCTCAGCCGGTAGACGCTAAGGGTATCCGCCTGCCGCCCGTCGAGGATATCTTCGACAATCCGAGGCGACAGGAACGCGAGGTGGAGAACCCGCGTGATCTCGTGCTCGTTTGTTCCCTCTCGCTTTGCGATTTCCCGGACCGTTGATGCTTCTCCAGAAGCCAATTGGCCGAACCACGCATGCGCTCGGGCAATCAGGTGGCATAGGTCTTTATCCAGATTCCGCGTCACCGCGTTTGGGCCGTCGATGATCAGTTTGGCCTCCACCCCACGTCGTTGCAGACGGACGGGCACATATAAGGAAATTGGCTCTACATCATTGGGGCGAGGCATGCCGAGGGTTTCGGCCAACGTGCATCTATCGAGGGTCAGCAGGATCGATTCCGGCCGCAGATCTACGCGTTGAACAATGGCTTGCAGGATATTTCGCTTTTTATCCGGTTTCCCCACTTCGAGGCTTTGGGCGACATTCGCGGCCTGCGTTTCTAACTTATTTAACGTGGGGACGGCGGCGGTTCCCAGATGCAGATTGTCTATGAGTTGTGACTGGTTCCGAAGCATCGCCAACAAAGGCGCCATCACCACGTCTTCCATAGTCGTCGCGGGCACGCGCCATCCCTCATTGTTCTCGTGCGCGCCATGCATCAAATGGCCGGAGATGTAATAGCAGTAGCGTTTTCCGCTCTTGTGAGCTTGCGACTGGTAGAGTGGATCGCCGCTTTCATCGTGGATTTTACCGGTCAGCAAGAATGCCCCCTTGGCATTGGATGGTTGGGTGCGCGTTGTCGCGTTTCCGGCTAACAGACCTTGGACGGCTTCCCAAACTTCCTGATCAACGATGGCTTCGTGCTCACCGGGATAGGTTTCGCTCTTGTGAGGTATCCGCCCGATGTAGATCGGGTTGGACAGCAACTGGTATAGGTTTCCTCTTGAGAAGGGTTTGCCACCTGTTCGTTTGCCGTTCTTCTGGACCCGACGCTTGGTGACGATACCAAGTTGGTCCAGTTGGTCCTTCACCCGGCGGACGGTATCGAGTTCCACATATAAACCGAAGATTTGTCGAACCGTCTCGGCTTCGGGCTCGTTGACGACCAACTTGCGATCTTCGACATCATATCCCAGTGGCGTGGGCCCACCCATCCACATCCCCTTCTTCTTCGAGGCCGCGATCTTGTCACGAATGCGCTCGGCCGTGACCTCGCGTTCGAACTGGGCGAAAGAGAGCAGCACGTTGAGCGTGAGACGCCCCATGGAGTTGGCGGTATTGAACTGCTGGGTGACCGAGACGAAGGAGACCGCCTTGGCATCGAAGGTCTCGATAATCCTGGCGAAGTCCATCAACGAACGGGTGAGACGGTCGACCTTGTAGACGACAACCAGATCAACCTTGCCGGCATTGATGTCGGCCAACAGATCTTGCAAGGCCGGCCGGTCCATCGTACCGCCGGAGATGCCCCCGTCATCGTAGTGCTTCGGTAATACCTTCCAGCCAAGCCCCTTCTGGGATTTGACGAAGGCCTCGCAGGCCTCGCGTTGCGCATGGAGCGAGTTGAAGTCCTGCTCCAACCCCTCCTCGGTCGACTTCCGAGTGTAGATGGCGCAGCGAACAGTCATAGCCCGAAGAACCTCGGGCCGGACCAGCGCGCGCCGGTGATGAACCGGGCGATTTCCGACAGAGAATTGTAAAGCTCACCATCATAGGCGAACCCATGCCGCAGCACCTCGACGGTATGGGTTTGGCCATGCCATTCGCGAACCAGTCGGGTGCCCGGCGAAAGACGATGTGATTGACGCGGCGTTCTCTCGGCTGCCGCAGGCCGTTTTCCAGGTGCAGCGTGTCTCACCAACTTCCGCCGCGTCGATGGCTTCAAGCCGCCGAATGCCTTCACCTGTACCTGATAGGCAGCGCTGTACGCCAACAACCGCCGACTGAGGCCCTTGGGCGGTGGTTTCCCATGGGCCTGCACCCAGCGTTCGATCAACTCGTCGCGCGAGAGGTCCGGGATCGCCGAGAGTCCCTCGGCGATCCGGTCCCTGTCATGCCTGCGGCTCATTGCCGGGCGATCGTATAGACGGTGGCGCCTTTGGCGTTCTTCTCACGCCGGATGTCATGATCCTTCTTGCGGAGACCCGTCAATGCCGCTCGCACGCTGTGTGGTTTCCATCCGGTCGCCTTCTGGATCTGTTCGATGGTGGCGCCCTGATTCCGCGTGAGCAGCTTCAGAACGGTCTCCGTCTTGGTGGTTTTCGTGGTCTTGGCAACCATCCCTTCCTCCTTGATCTTGCGCCCGCCCGATGCAGGCGCTGTCACCACCCGGAGCCCGGGAAGCTCAAAGCCATCTGCCGGGCGGGCGGTTCATGGAGGTTTTCCGGGGCCAAACGCCCCTCACCGCACGGTCACAGTACCGCTTCCTTCGCAGCAGAAGTCCAGGCCTAATCGAACAGATCGCTGAACACAGACACCCCGTTGCGCGCAAAGTAGTTGTCCTGAACTGTTATACTCCCTTCGCCACCAATCACCGTGACCCGTGAGGCAAGGCGCGGAGGTGTCCGGTTTCGGCTCCACTCCAGTAGCTGCATCAGCGCATCTACTTGGTCGGTGAACTTGCTGTGGGGAAAGGAAAGAAGTTCCTTCACGAACTCAGCTAGCCACGGGGCCTCTTCAGGCAACCAAAGGCGTCCGGCTTCGACTAGGGCGGATTGTTGAGCAGCGCGCGTCACCTTGTCGTGCAGCGGCTTTACAGGAATGACGGGTATGCTCGGCTTGCTGTTGAGCGACTGCACAAGTGCAATGCCGCTGCTGGCCTTCTCAACCAACACACGGTGTGCCCCCCATGCCCCAGCATGACTCTCAACGGTCTTCAAAAGAGCCGGAAAACCCATGCGTTCGCGCAGGACATCCAGGATGTAGAAGTTTCCGTTTTTGACGCCGCAGGTCACACATACCGAGTAGCTATTGCCATCGCCGGTTTCAGCCGCCGTATCCCAGCTTTGCACGATTTCATCGAAGAGGCTGCACTTCGGTTCACCATCATACGTCTTGAACCAGGCACTCCGGATCATGTTCCCGCCTTCTGGCACAGGGCTTTGCTGGTATTGCGCGGAAAAGATCATGCTACCCAGTGATTTCTTGAGCTTCTCAAGCTCAGCGAGAGGTTCACGCTCCGGATGCAACACGCTACCTACCTTTCGCTCGTGCCACCGGTTGTCGTCAATCTGGATCTCCTCAAATGGCTCTATGGCGATAGCTGGCAAATCGAGAATGGTCCAGTCGTCCAATTCAAGAACGTTAGCAACTAGGTCGTCAACATGGAGGCGCTGCGTGACGATAATGATGACATCCTTCGTTTTGTTGTTGAGCCTGGATACTAGGGTGTTTCGGTAGAACTTCAGCACCCGCTCGCGCTCCGCCTCGGAAAAAGCATCGTCGGCCTTCATGGGGTCATCAAGAATGATGAAGTTGCCGCCCTTTCCGGTTAGCGAACCGCCAATCGACGTCGCGATGCATTTCCCCCCTTTGGTCGTATAAATCTCGGTTTCAGTGTTCTTCTTGGGATCGAATCGTGTCCCGGGGAACGCTTGGCGGTACGATTTCGACTCCATGACCTTGCGGCGATCACGTGAGAAATCCCGAGCCAATGAATCACCATAGCTAACGCAAATGATACTCCGCGTCGGATCAAGGCCGAGGATCCAGGTCGGCAAGGCCACAGATGCGCTTACGGATTTCAAGTTGCGCGGCGGCAAGGTGATGATCAGACGTTTGCAGTCGCCAGTTACGCATTGCTGCAAGTGCCAGGCGATGGCTTCGAGATGCCAGTTCCGCATGAGCGGATCGCCATGGGTCACCGTTACAAACGCCTTTTGCAAATAGGCGTAGAAGTTGTTTCGGATCGCAGCAAGGAGTTGCTTTTCTCGGGTTGTCATTTCGATTTACCTCCGTTGGCTGCGGATTGCAGGATATTTGCTGCAAAGTCCTCGAGAATCTGTTGATCCGTCTCGGTCCAATCTTCGTCGGCCTGGTTATCGACTTGGTCAGGAACCAACTTGAGGAACATGTTAAGAAGTGCAGTCGCTGATTTGACCTCGCCCTGAACGGCTTTCGCCATCAGTGCCTTGATCATGGCGCGCTGTTTGGAGACGTTCTTGGTCTTGCCCGACTCCTTGATCGTGATCTTCTCGACAAGTTCTTCCTCAAGTTCCGTCTTCAGGTTCTTAGCGCCTTTCGGCCGGCCTTTCGGGTTACCGGACTGACCGGGCTTGAACTGGCTGCTCTTGGGTGGGCTTTTGTAGCCGATGGCATAGGCCTGCTCAGACTGAGCCTTATTCTTAAATATGACAGGCATCTCACACCTCCTCTTCGATATGCCCGGCGGCATCGAGCCTCTGCTGTTCGATCTCAGCAAAAGTGGCGCCGCTCTCGGCGTGGACCGCCCTCTCGCCAGTCACCATCTCCCAACGCCTGATGGCGACATCGACGTACTTCGGATCAAGCTCCATGGCGTAGGCGACGCGCCCGGTCTCCTCCGCCGCGATGATGGTGGTGCCGGATCCAACGAACGGATCCAGGATGGCGCTGCCACGTTTGGAGCAGTCGCGGATTGCATCGGCGACCAACGCCACCGGTTTGACGGTGGGATGCATTTCAAGCTCTTCAAGCCGGTCAGACCTGAGCGAATTGACGCCGGCATAGGTCCAGACGTTAGATCGGTTGCGGCCGTGTTTGCCGAGCTCGACGTTGTTCACGTGCGGCTTGGTGCCGCTTTTGAACACGGCAACCATCTCATGCTGGCTGCGGTAAAGGCTGCCCATGCCGGCGTTGGTCTTGTTCCAGATGCAAACATTGAGGAACCCTTTGAATACCTCACGTCCGACGCCCACCAGGAGGTCAATGCTACGCCAATCCATGCAGGCGAAAATGACAGCTCCATCTCGGCAGACAGTTTGAATATTGCTGAGAGCCTTCGCGATGAAAGACTGAAACTCAGTCCGGGTCATCTCGCCGGACGCCATCAGGAACTCTGCATGTTTGATGGCGCCAGAGCCGCAGACATTACCGTCTACCGAAACGTTGTAGGGCATGTCAGTGAACACCATCAGCACACGCTTTTGGCCGAGCAGGATCTTGTAGGCGCTGGTCTCGAGCGCGTTGCCGCAGAGCAATCGGTGCTTACCAAGTTTCCAGAGATCGCCTTCACGGCTGACGACTGGCGCAGCTTCGTCGACGTCCGGCACCGCGTCCGCGAGGCTCGATCCCGGGCCCGTGAGCTGGCTCTCGATCAGGAAGTCGATCTCCGGTGCTTCAAACCCGGTGACATCGACGTCGAAACCGAGTTCGACGAGGTAGTGCAGTTCCGTTGCCAGGATTTCCTTATCCCAGCTCGCCAGCGCCGGCAGTTGGTTGTCGGCAATGGCGTATGCGCGGATCTCGTCATCAGTCAGGTGTTCCAGTACCAGGACCGGGACTTCGCTGACGCCGAGCTCTTTCAGCGCTTCCCACCGGCAATGCCCGGCAATTATCGTGTTGCTGGCGTCGACGAGAATAGGGTTGATATAGCCGAACTTGCGAAGCGACGCAGCCATCGCGCGCTTTTGTTTGCGATTGTGAGTCCGCGCGTTCTTGGGATTGGGTTTGAGAGCGTCGATCAATACCCGTAGGACCTTGGGGTCAAGGTCGGCGATACCCTCAGGTAAGGGTTTATCGATTGATTTCTTCTTTTTGAAGGTGAATGATGACACTACTGCCTCCTATGTACTCGGCCCCTGGGGGGACCAACTCATTCGGAGGTGGGCCATCAAAAAAGGCAGCTGGCTCGTACACCTCCAAAAGGTGTTGAAAACCAAGCTGCCCTGAATTTTTGACTTCAGGGCGCGGCGATGTGTCGCCGCGCGCAGCGACACCCTTATAGGCGAAAAAGTCGAGCGCTGTCTAGTCAGACTTCTGACGACGAAAGTGATAACCCTTTTATAGGGGGTCACTTTTAGGAACCAAGGCAACTTCTAGACGCAGGCATCCAAGCTCAGAGAGGGCCAAGTGCTGATCGAATAATGGCGTACCTTTTACAACACCGAAAGGCCGCACTCCGCCCTTGGCGGTCAGCCGCCAGCCGTGGTCTATTGGCAGAGTATTGAACATCAACCCGATCAGCAGGCCCAGAGAGTAGCTTAAATTATGCCGAAATCTGTCCAATGATCGGGGAGTAGCTCAGTCAGTTCCGTGCCGTTGTCCGAGACAACCATGCAGGGATAGCCACGACGCTCGGCGATGGCGTCCAGTTCCCGAGCGACACGGATGCCGGAGATCGAGTTATCAACAACGGTGGCCATGGATTCCCGGCTGAAGTTGTCAATGACGCAGAGAACCCGGAAGCGGCGTCCATCGCTCAGGCTGTCCGAGACGAAGTCCAGGGACCACCGTTGGTTCGGCCCCTGTGGGATCGCCATCGGTGACCGTGTGCCCAAGGCCCGCTTGCGCCCGCCCCGTTTGCGCACCGTCAGGCCCTCCTCGCGGTAAAGCCGGTAGACCTTCTTTCGGTTCACCTCGATGCCCTCCCGCTTCAGCAGGATATGCAGACGCCGATAGCCGAAGCGCCGGCGCTCCGACGCCAGTTCACGCAAACGCTGGCGTAGCTCGTCATCATCGGAACGGCTCGACTTGTAGCGGTAGACGCGCGGATTGATCCGCGCCAACCCGCAGGCCCGCCGCTGCGAATAACCCTTTTCCATCATGGCCCAGTCCACGGCTTTCCTCCTCGAACCGGGCTTCAGAAGTTTTTTCCGAGCATCTCTTTCAGCGTCGAGACGTCCATCATCGATTCCGCGAGAAGCTTCTTCAGCTTGACGTTCTCCGCCTCCAAAGCCCGCAGCTTCTTGGCGTTGGATACCTCCATGCCGCCGTACTTCGAGCGCCTTTTATAAAACGTGGCATCGCTGATGCCGTGCTTGCGGCACAGATCAGTGGCCGAAAACCCGGCCTGATGCTCCTTCAAAATGCCGATAATCTGCTCTTCGCTGAAACGTGATCTCTTCATCGTCTGTCTCCTTCATCAAGGAACAGACTAACTTCAAATCGAGGAGATTCTAGGGGGGCACGTCACTGACACTGCCATTTCGACTGCCTCAAAAACAAAACTCCGCTCAAGACCAAACGCCCAGCGTTGTCCAGGTTCGATGAAAACGATTTGTAGATAGAAAAATCTTCACGCAGTTATAACGCACTCTTACTATTTTCTTCCCGCATAATCGCTGATACTGACAATCGCCTCACCGACCTGCTCCATATCCTCATCGTCGGTAAAAAAGCCGGGCGAAAAGCGAACAGTTCCTTTTCGCGCTATCGTGTTTTCATCTTCATGGATCAACGGCGCACAGTGCAAACCGGGCCGAACGCAAATACCGTAGTCCGCGTCCAACATCGACGCGACCTGGTCCGGCGGCAGGTTGCCGATGTTGATGGACAGAGTCGCGACCCGGGATGCGTTCTCTTTTGGGCCGTAAATCCGGACATTGTCGAGTTGGCTGCAAAGATCGAAAATTTTTGCCGTATGCGAAAGTTCCGTGGCGTGAATATGGTTCATGGCGGCCCTGACCAATACCTTGTGGGCACTCTCGTCAGTAACCTTCAGGCCCAACTGGTCACGCCCGATTTCCGCGAACCAATGCTGCGCGGCATTCAGACCGGCAATGCCAGGCAGCGGGAGTGTGCCCGCCTCGAGACGATGGGGATAGCCATCGGGCTGGAACGGCGTGATCGAGTCAACGCCTGTACCGCCCACCCGTGCCGGCGCGATGTCCACACCCTCGCGGACGATCATTCCGCCGATTCCCATGGGTCCGAACAGTCCCTTGTGTCCCGTAAACACGAGAACATCGACCCCCCATGCATCCATTTCAACGGGGATCACCCCGGCGGTCTGACAACTGTCCAGGACCAGCACCGCATCCGTGTCTTGGACCGCCGCGCCAATCGCTTCGATGTCCTGCAGCGACCCAAGAACGTTCGAGGCATGATTGACGACAACGGCCTTTGTGTCCGGTGTTATCGCACGCCGGATGTCCGACGGATCAACGAAACCGCCCGCATCACGCTCGATGCGAGTGACGGAAACCCCGTCATCTCGCTCCAAATGGTTGGCTGGACGGAGCACCGAATTGTGCTCGGTTCGTGTAATGATCATGTGATCGCCGGGCCCCACCAGTCCCTTCAACGCTGAATTAAGAGAATCCGTGGCGTTGAGCGAAAAGACGACACGATTTGGATCGCCGCCGAATCCGAAGAAATCAGCCAAGAGGCGCCGCGTTTCAAAAATCATGACCTCGGCTTCAGCCGCCAATTGGAAACCGGTTCGCCCAGGATTGACTCCGTGGCTGCGATAAAACTCGTCCATAAATCTGTAAACCCGCTCGGGCTTGGGCCAAGACGTCGCCGCATTGTCAAAATAGAAAAATTCTTTCATAGCGATTTTCAACAGTTCAACTATTTTCTGAATGACGCGATAAATATTAACACATCGCCTTGATATTTTTTTTCAATTTCCCTTTCGAACAAAACATTTTGGAATAATTTTTTCCAACTTTTCCCGATCTACAAAACCATCTGATCGTTCTGATACGAATGCCGAAACGATCGACTACGGGACATTCCTCAATCCAAATGGCGTTCACGGTGCGTGACCATCCGCCGATGTAGAAACCCAATCCTCCCACTTGCAGTTGAAACAAACGCAAATGGCAAAAATGCATGAATGACACAGGCAACAACCGCTACCAGCAGATGCCAGGCAAACCCCAGCGCCGCGCACATGTGTTGGAAGTAAGTTTCACCAACGCTTTCTGGGTGTTCCGTCATAAGTCGAGATATCATCGGATTATAGGTCTTTCACGCTCATCTGTTTTGGATTGGCGTAAGATAGCCTCAATTTTGAAAAATTTTCTTGTTTTTTAGTCTCATTTTCTACATATTAATGGTTCAGATTTGTTTATCATTGGGTTTTATTAAAAAATATTTTTATGGATGATTTCGATTATAAAATCCTTACCTGTCTACAGCGGGATGCGAGTCAATCGGTGGCGGAGATTGCTGAACGCATAGGGCTTTCTCCAACCCCGTGCTGGCGACGCATTCGAAACCTGGAGAAAGCCGGTGTGATCAAAAGCCGTGTCGCGCTTCTGGACCGAGACGCGCTTGGCCTTGGCACAACGGTGTTTGTCGCTGTGCGAACTCGCGAACACACGCAAAGCTGGCTGGACTCGTTCGCCCGCGTGGTGAACGGCTTTCCGGAAGTCGTCGAATTCCACCGCATGAGCGGCGACGTGGACTACCTAATGAAAGTCGTGGTTTCCGACATCGCGGCTTATGACCAATTCTACAAGAGGCTGATTGCCGCCATTCCACTGAGCGATGTCTCATCCAGTTTCGCAATGGAAGAGATCAAATGCACAACATCCTTACCTCTGCCCCCAACCAGGTGAGACGTGTTCGTACAGCACATGGCTCGCCAGGCTCCGTCTGCCGGCGAGGGTAGAAAAAACGGCGGCATCGGGATCCCCAAACCTCAAAGCAGGCGCGTTTATTGCGGACGACCGCAGCAAGGCCGTGACGCACTAAGTTGGCCGGCACTCCAATGACTATTGATACTGGCTCTCCGTTCTGGATGTTTTCCATCGCATTTTACAGCGATCAAACGTCAGCCCCCTGCCTTGCTCTTCAGGATCGCTGCGGAGCCGATGTCAACATCGTACTGTTCCTGCTTTGGCGCGCCTCCTTTGGAGAGGCCCTGCCAAACGACGCAATCCAACTCATCGATAACGAGATGGCGCCCTGGAGGGAGCATGTCGTCCGGCCGCTTCGCAACGTTCGACGGTGGCTGAAGACGGAAGTTAGCGAGACGATAGATTTCGAGCGTTCGGAACGCCTGCGGGGCCGGGTCAAGGGCATAGAACTCGAATCGGAATTCCTTCAGCAAGAAGCACTTTATGCGATACTGGAACGTCTTCCGGTTAACGCTGAACCGGATATTGAGAAAGCTGCCGCGCTAAACCTCATGGCTTACGCCAAGCTGCTCGACAACGAGTTCCCACCTGACCTGCTCGACAAACTGATTTACGAACTAACAGTGAAATCCAGGGGAGGAAAATGATATGGCCAGCGACAGACCTCAGCGTTTGATTATTGGAATTTCCGGTGCATCAGGAGTGATTTACGGTGTCCGCGCGCTTGAGATTCTGCGCGAATCTTCCGTTGAGACACATCTGGTCATGTCCAAATCGGCGGAACTGACCATGAGTTATGAATTGGAAATACGGTCCAAAGACGTGCGTGAACTCGCCGACGTCACACATACGGTCGGAGACGTCGGGGCCTCGATCTCTTCCGGATCTTTCCGCACGGCTGGCATGCTTATTCTGCCGTGCTCAATTCGTACCATGGGCGAGATCGCCTCTGGCGTGACCAGCTCATTGCTGACCCGCGCCGCCGATGTGGCGCTAAAGGAAAAGCGCCGATTGGTTTTAGGCATTCGCGAAACGCCGCTTCATACTGGGCATTTGCGGACAATGACGCAACTTTCCGAGATCGGTGCCGTCATCGCTCCGGTTGTGCCGGCGTTTTACAATCGTCCCAAATCCCTTGACGATATCATCAACCACTCGGTCGGTCGCATTTTGGACCTTTTCGATCTCGATCTCGGCGTCGTGAAGCGCTGGAAAGAACAGTCATGACGCCTTCAACGCGGCATCGCGGCAACCTCCTCCGAATGCCGCGGCAGCGGGACCTTCCCTCTCCGCAGCTAAGGGGATTCTCGGTTTGTCGCTGAATTTCTCATCACAACCGTAAAAAATATTTTCACCTTTCTGAATTGTATTAGTTTTTAATTCTATATTTTAGGCATTTCTTTGAAATTTAAGTATTAAATTTCACGGCAACAAAGGTATCGTCTTTTCTCACCAATTCACTTCCGAATTCGGCCAGAGGAAAGCTGCCTTAATGATTAAAGTTTTTCATCAACCCTCAGTCGATTGCTCCATCGCCGATAGCTTCCGCGATAGCTACTCCCGGCAACTTTGCCGACCGACGAAGCTTTCCGCGCGGCATCTTGCAATTCGTTCGCGGCTTGCATCGAAGATTTCGATAAAGGCTTAGACGTGCGGAATTCGTCGAACCTGGGAGAGATATTGAACGTCGGCGCCTCTCCGGCAAAGCCCGCGCTGATCGACACCTCCAATTGGACAGATCCGGTGCAAATCAACTATTCGGATTTGGATGAAGCGGTCAACGCCTGTGCGCGCGGCCTCCGCGCCAGGAAATTCCGCCGGGGCGCTTCAATTGCAATTCTTTCGGCGAACAGGCATGAGTTTTTGGTCGCTTTTTTAGGTATCTTACGCGCGGGCATGGTCGCCGTGCCGATCAACTTCCGCTTCCCCGATCAGACTATTCAATTCATCCTCGAAGACTCGTCCGTGCAGGCTGTTTTTTGCGATGCGAATCGCCGGAAAAGCATTCATGCCGAACTTCCGATCTTCGATTTCGACGACGCCGGGCCTGACGGCTATCGGGCGATACTTGATGCCGGCCCGTTCGAGACCGCCGACCCGGGCCCGGATGGCATCGCCATGGTGCTCTATACGTCGGGCTCCACCGGCCGGCCCAAGGGCGTGCCGCTGACCCACGCGGGACATCTCTGGGCGCACAACTTCCGGGTCGAACGCTCACCCGATAGCGATTTTCACCGGCTTCTGGTGGCGGCGCCGCTCTATCACATGAACGCGCTCTGCGTATCGCTGTTCGCCTTCGGCATCGGTGCGACCGTCGTGTTGCTGCCGGAATTCACCGCCGAGCGCTACGTCCACGCCATCGAGCGCTTCCAATGCACCTGGATCACCTCGGTACCGACCATGCTGGCCATGTGCTTCTCGGACCCGGAGTTGACGCGGAACGCCGACCTTTCATCGGTGAAGGTGGTGCGCATGGGCTCGGCGCCGGTGTCGCCGAAGCTGTGGGAGCGGGTGCAGACGGCGTTCCCGGAAGCCTCGATCATGAACGGCTATGGCTCGACCGAGGCCGGACCGGTCGCATTCAGCCCACGCCCCGACAAGGCACCACCACCGATATCCGTAGGCTGGCCCGCACCAGGTGTTCAATTGAAACTCATCGACACCGACGGCAACGAATCTGATCAAGGCAATCTTTGGATCAACACTCCTGCCTTGACCCCGGGCTATTTAAATCTGCCGGAAAAAACCAAAGAAGCTTTCTCAGCGGACGGATACTACAAGTCCGGCGATGTCTTTCGCCGTGACGCGGAGACCGGCGCCTATTTCTTCGTCGGCCGCGTCGACGACATGTTCAACTGCGGCGGCGAGAACATCTACCCAGCCGAGGTCGAGGCAACGCTGGTGGCGCATCCCAAGATCGAGATGGCCTGCGTGGTGCCGGTGCCGGACGAGATCAAGGGCATGAAGCCGGTCGCCTTCGTGGTGCCGGTGGCGGGCGAGAGCCTGAGCGAACAAGAGGTCAAGCAACACGCGCTCGACAACGGCCCGGCGTTCCGCCATCCGCGCATGGTGATTTTGCTGGACGACCTGCCGCTGGCGGGACCGGGCAAAGTCGACCGAAACGGGTTGGAGGCGCGGGCGCGACAGATTTGGGAGCAATCGCCGGGCGTCAAGACCGGCTAACATTCAAACCAGGAAAGGAAACGACACCCATGAAAGCAGCAGTCATTCACGAGCACGGCGGACCCGGTTCCATCGGCATCGAGACGAATTTCCCCGACCCGACACCGGGCCCGGAAGACGTGATCT
>Ga0209578_10000233_pt1 | contig 92434 bp, 86 predicted proteins | sample tdAd472_FD_187127 | JGI IMG/M metagenome (GOLD analysis project Ga0209578, IMG submission 187127) | Marine sediment microbial communities from the Atlantic coast under amendment with organic carbon and nitrate - tdAd47.2 (SPAdes)... | ecosystem: Environmental > Aquatic > Marine > Coastal >...
GCCACTTTCGCCTTGAACGCCGGCGCGTGCTGTTTGCGTTTCGACATCTCTGATCTCCTTCTCCTTGAAGACCAGCAGACTGCAAATCGTAGCTTATGTCAGTGTCCGAATTCCGGGGAGTAGCTCAATCCTCGATCTTCACGCGGCTAGATATCGGGAGCGAAGCTCAACAACTTAATACCAGCCGTGACGTCTAGCCCCCAAAAGAAACCGAACCGAGTCAGGAAGTCATTTCGGCAACGACGTCGGAGAGGTAGTCAAGGGCAGTATCACCATCTCTTTCTTCTAATATCGATATCAAGCGGGGCAACCCTGCTAATGCATATGCATTGGCGATCTTCATCATTTCGTTGGGTCGGTCGGTAACATCGACGTCACCAGTATGCGATATGGCAAGTAACATTAGTGCGTTTGAGCGCCAACTATCGCTTCCAAATACAGTCCCCTCGATTGCTTTGTACGTTTTGCCTTTCGCATCAAACTCCGGAGACAAACCCTCTTTCGCAGCAATACAAACCGCCAGAAACCACATGTCGACCATACGAGGAAACGGACTATCCTCAGGGTCGTTCCGTGTTCCTTCTGCACGCGTTAGGCAGTATGCATGAAAATACTCTTGAAACTTTTCTGGCAAGTGGATGTCTGATGAAGCGAACGCATTCATAGCGCTTGTGCCTCCAAACGACTTGTCTCACCTGAACTAAGGTCCATTTCAATGGTCTCGCGCCGCTCGCAAATTTCGCAATGAGATCGATGGTCGCACTCACACAGCAACACTTGAGTGTCATTGACTCCCGGATCATTGACGAGAATTTTTGGATAGTGTGCGGGATTGGTCAGCGTATGAACCTGCCCAGCGTAGGTATCAAGTATATCTTCGCAGCCTTTGATTTCATCGTGGGTCAGGAATAACACTAATTGGGAACTTTGCTGCGCCGCCAATTGCAATATCGCCGTCTTCACATAACCACTCGTCATTCCAAGTGGCGTATCGATCACATTGGGCGCCTCAACCTCACTGACTTTTGTTAGCGCCAAAATGAAGGCTATTGTCAATGCGCGACGAGACGCCCCATTCAAGTCTTGGGACGGATCAAGCGGCTGCTCATAACGACCGAAAACAACAATCCTGAACTCAGGTGTAATCTCAGCGCGTGTAATAATGGATCGCTGAGAAGCGTCAGCCCCGATCATGTCGAGGAACAATGCGTTCATTCGCTCGCTGACTTGCGCGAGCTCTCGCGTTTTCATCGTTTCTAGTGCGTTGTTCATGACGTCCTGAAGGTCTTTTGCAACCTCCAGCTCAGCAACAAACTTCATGCCTTTTTCGTCTTGCTGGAGTAGCTTTTCACGATCTCGCTCTGCTTCCCTCACCTCTCGTTGTTTCGCATCAAGTAACGCACTCAGACGAATTTCCCTACTTTGCGCATCCTTAGCTTGCTCACGATACTGATTCCTGGTGGTGCGTAATTGCTGGATATCAATGTCCGGCAGCTGCGCAATCTTCGCTTCAGCCTCGCTCTCGGCCTCACCGTGCTCTTGCCGCCGAGTATTTGCACGCTGCCGTCGCTCAAACACATCACTGTACTCGTCAACCCAAGTGCGCCCTTCTACAGGTTTCAGCAAATCTTGCGCACTGTAAAAAAGCGCTGTGACTTTCTTCTGGATCTCATCAGCGTTTCGGCTGTCTTCAATCAAATGCTGAATATGCTCTCGCCGCTTTTGTCCGTCTGGATCACTCTCATCCAAACTCTCGCCACAAATACATGCCGGTTGATTTAGCCGGTCTTCGAGGACAGGGATGGTTTGATTTGGTATTTTGCCCTGGCTATGCAACCCGTCGAGAATCGTTTTTGCTTTCTGAAACGGCCCTGCCAATAGGTGCTTACCCAGTAGTTCGCTTTTAAAAAGTGCCGCATGATCACGTGCCGCCTGTGCAGAATCTTTTTCAGCCAATTGACGAGATTGAATTGCGGCCTTCCGTTGTTTTTCAAGTTCCTCGCGATTTCCCTTGCGAAGAGCCTCTGACAGTTTTGCATCGGCGTCCTGCTCGAGCCCTTCCAAATTGACTCGTTCTTCCTTCGCCAGACGATACTCTTCCTCCAATTTCGGGATTTCATCTTGAAGCTCGGCTAGTTTTTTAGTGGCAGCCTCCAGCTCAATTCTGCTGCCCGACTCTTTCCGCACCTTCTGATTGATATCGCTACTCACCTTGCGCACATGGCTCAAGGCTTCCTCGATGACACCAAGGCCGAGCAACGACCGAATTGCGCCCTCAACACGTTTCATCTGGTCGCCTCTAGCCCCCTCGATGAAACTCAGCGCCCGGTCACCATCAGTAAAAAACACCTCCCGAAGCTCTTTCGGAAGGTGCGGGCGAATGTGAGCTTCGGCATTCTCAACTTGCTGCGCACCATTCGGCGTCAGATGAAACAAATTGACGTTCGTGCTCCCACGATTCCACTCACCACCTTGAACGGTCTCTGTTACGAATCGAATAAGACGATACGTGCGTACACCGGTGCGCATTGGAATTTCGCAATCAACTTCCACCGAAACTGTGGGAGTTGCTCTCTCCCCGCTAGATGCGTCCAATGGACTCAAGCGAAAACTCTTGCCGCGTTCAGGCAATGCATCATCACCAAACAACCCCCATTGAAGCGCAGTCAGGAGGGTGGTCTTACCACTTTCATTGGCGGCTCGAATAACTGTCAGGTTCCGCGTTGCCGATGTGGCAAACTCAAATTCCACTTCCTTGAGAAGGCGGAAATTTTCGATGCGGGCGCGGAGGAGCTTCATTGATCACTCTCTACACCGGAACGATTTTTATGCAGGAACATGCCGACCGTATTGACCTGGTCGGCGATTTGTTTGACTACATTTGTCCGCGCAATCGAATGGCCTCGTTCCAAGTTAAGAACATCACCAAGAAGATGGCCCAATTCCTCGCGATACCCTTCGCATCTCTCGGGCACGTCGCCAAGCTCACCAAGCAAAACTTGTAAAATCTTCTTGTCATTGTAGGCCATCAGTCCAAGACGCTCTCATTCGCCAATTCCTGAAGATGTCGAACCGCCTCATACGGCCCGCCCTTCCTTGGCCCGTTTCGGCTCAGGCGTGCAAATTCCCACACTCGCTCGAGCTCAGATCGCACAATCTTTCTCGCATCAGGGTCCAGTTCATACATCTTCGACGATGATGTATCAGGTGGCAAGACTACAAAATCGTGTATCTCGGCATGCGTCTTCCCAATTGCCTTGCACGTTCGTAGTAAACGGCCCCGTCTTTGGACCCACTGTCGCTTTACGGTGGTGCTTGCTAGAATGAACGCGAGCTTGATTTGCGGAATATTTACCCCCTCATCCAACACACGCTTTGCAGTGAGAACCTGCAGATCACCAGTCTGAAACGTCGCCAAAATCCTCTTGGTCTGATCTCGATTTCGGGTCTCCTCATCCGTCAGCTGGTGAAAAAGAACGCCACGGCGCTGCAAGCTTCGATTTACAAGTTCTAGCTGCTCTGGCTGCTTATCCGTCGCGTAAATCAACGTGTACCTAAGGGACCTAGCGCCCTCGTCATCAAGCAATCCGTCAAGGATGCTGAGCTTGCCTTGTGCAGTTTCAAGTACCAGGCGCCGAAGGCGTAGCAGGTTATCTAGATAGGGGTCGCTTTGCCCAGACTTGATCTTCCAGGCTTGGCTGGCGATTTTGTGCGACAGCTCTATCCACTCTTTCATCTCATCGTTCCCTAATTCGACGAAATGGACGTGGTAGTCATACTCGGTCAAACATTTGCCTATCGCCTCTTCGAGGGTAAAGGAAAAACATGGCTCACCAAAAAACGCCATCAGCTTTTCAGTGCCTTCCTCGTCGTATTGGCGAACCGGAGTCGCTGATAGGCCAAGACGATAATCAAAAACTTCGGGTGGGTTCTCCGTGAACGACGCCGAACCAAGATTGTGGCACTCATCCGCGATTATGAGTTTAGGCACGTCAATCCCGGAAATTGAATCGATGAATTGCTCTGTGCAAAGCGTATCGTTGCTTACGACCAGGACTTCAGCTCTCGATCCTGCGATCCTAAGGCGGCGTCCGGCCTGTTTAATCTCGCGGGTTCTTTTTTCTGGTCCACCCGCTGCTGAAAGATTGATTGGACGCACCCCAAACTCTCGAATTTCTCCGCACCATTGTTCGATAAGCGGTCGGTAAGGAGCTGACACTACAACCAAAACTTTCCCGACTTTTTCTTGTAGTTTTGTGGCGCAAATCATTGAGGTGATGGTCTTACCCGCACCCGTCGCCATTTCGAGGACGCCACGCCCTTCAACAGAAAACCAACTTTCTACCGCCAAACCTTGGTGAGCAAATTCCCCTCGGTCGTATATGAGGTGTGGCGGTATTTTCAGCTCCGCCTCTCGCGGGATGTCATCGGTGGGTTCGGGCAGCTGGTGTGCCTTTTGCCAAAGATGTCTGATTTTGTCCTCGTCCGGCACAATCTCGGTTTTGTAGTGCTCGACGATTTTTCGCTCTATGGCATCGGGCAATCGCATCACGTAGCAATCCTCATCCCCACCTGACCATAGATCGTCAAACTCTGTTTGAAGTCGGTTGATATGAAATGTCGGCTCGTCACCCCTCCATTCTCGAGATAGCGTCAGTTGCTCTTTATTTTTCGATAAGCCTTTTTTTGTGAAATTTGTTGAGCCGTGTAATGCTGCTCGATCTTGTCTATCTGAAAACAACCAAACTTTCGGGTGAAACAACGCATTCCGCATTACTGCTATTTGAATGGACAAACGCCCTTGCGAAATCAACCAAGCAAGGCATTCAAAGGTGTGTCGAACGAACTGATCCTCATCGGGAGAACCGTCGAAAACTAATTGCTCTGCCAATTTAACAAGTTCATCTTCGTTCTTCGTGAGCGTCTCAAAGTCTGTGTCAGTCAGAAACGGGCTTATCACCATTCGCATTGGAGAATCCCCGTTTCGCAAGAAGGTCGCGAGCCCAGGAGCAATCTCCGCAAAAGAACCGCTGGAAAAATACCCCATCATCACATCGAGCGAAGTACTCGCTCGCAGCGCTGGGATCAAAACACCTTCAATAACAGGGTCTTTTGGAAGAACATAGAGAGGCAGGGCATCGGCGAGAGCCTCTTTCAACCTTACTGTCTGAACTTCATCCATTTGACTAATGCCCTTGAAGTGCGGCAATCAATTTTTGAGTGCATGAGCGAGGATACAACTTCCAAGCTGCAATCCACTACATAGAACTTGAAACTCAGACCGTACTGCAGAGGTCAGATCAAAGTTTGTCTGTGGGCTTGATCGACTTGAAATACCCGGATTTGGAAAACCCCCAAATCCCTTCCCAAAGCAACACCGCAACCGCAAAAACAGTAGAAAAAATAATCCCGGGAATGGTCTCGACGCTCCAGATATCGACGATTAAGTAGACGATCAAAATTATCTGGAACGTAAAAAAATATCCGAACCCGAAACTAGTCAACATGTTCTCCACTAAACGTGGGATGGATATCGGACATGACCAATCGATGTGATAGGTCCTAATATCGGCCCGCAATTGACCTAGAATACCCTCATCCCAATTCTGGCTATCAAGCCCATCGCCGATTCGAGCCAAAGATATTTTCTTAAGCAAATATGAGAAACGAAGAACATTCACGTAACCTCGCGCAGCCCGGTACGCAAAATGAAATAAGAAGATCAAGCCAAACAATGATGCGCCCAAACTGAGCAAATCAAACTGATCCCGAGTGAATACAAACCCGAATGATGCCGTGACAGTTGCGATTGCCCACCCTATTGATCGGTGCAGGTATTGAATGCTCTCAGCAATTTGTCCTGAAAGGAAGCCAAAGTAACTTTCGGCTAACCAAGTCCGTTTGCCTTCTGTCGCAGAGGAGCCCTGGTCCATGTTCCCGCCTTTGCCATCGCTCAATGAATAACGGATAAATTGAGCAACCTTAAAGCTTTAGCAATTTGTTTTCCCTGCATCGATTTGAGGGTGAATTCGTTTCAGCGTGATGCCAAATTCATTTGTGACAGGCCAGACACATCTTCGCCTGCCCGTATAGTTCATCAATGTCGATTGGCTCGCTATCTGGCCTCAACGGGTTAGGTTGTTGTTTGGCACGAAGGCGCGCAACCCGTTGCTCATGCTCTGCCTTTATAACAGCAACCCTTTCTGGCTTCGCCAACTCTGTGAGAGATTCCCCTTGGCTCCATGTAAATGGGCTGCCGTTTGAAACAGCTGTTTTTTCATAGCTTTTGGCTTCATCAAAATAGTCTGGATGGCGCTCTAACAGCCGCACCCATTCAATCTTTTGTTGAAAAAAACAGAATGTGCAGCCACTTCGCGACCTCCATTCATAGTAGCGCGGAAGCCCCAATCCCGAACCATCCAGTATTTCGAGCACGCCTGCTTTCTCAATTCCCGCGTCCTTGAGAGGTAGGCGCACTACAAGGTTTTCATGTTTCGAACTGTACCCTTCGCGGTATTCTTCATCCGCCCGAATGGCCACATAACTCGAAACTCTTACTCCGTCGTCTAACATCGGCCTGAGCCATAGCTCAAACGGATGTAACTTCAGTTTCCGTGTACACCATCGCGTCTGGGGCGACGGCAAAAAACTATTGTATTGTTTTAGCCAAAAATCGAAATCTCTGTCAGGGTTAAGACGCTTGATAGGTTTCCCCAGAAAGCCCTCTAAACGGCCAAGGTACTCATAGACCTCCGGTAGCTCTTTGCCGGTGTCGGTGAAAAAATATTCGATGTTAAGCTCAGGGAAGTTTTGGCGCATGTAGACAGCTAGCGCCGCACTATCGCGCCCGCCGGAAAGCCCTAGGACATGCCGCTCTTCATTACTCATGAGAACAATGCCTTCTGTGCAGGGTCCTCTTTTTCTTCCTCCTGCTTTGCTGGCTCAAGGTAGCGCGCACTTAACTCAGCCAGAGCAGCAAGCACGATATTGCGCTTATTTGCGTCGCCTCGTTCGAGGGCCTCTTCAAACAAATCAACCAGTCGATCAATTTCCGCCCGATCACGATCCGTTACATCGAACTCGCCCGAAATAGGTGTAGGTCGGCCATCAACGCCGACAAAGACAGCCATTGCATGGCGCTTGTCAGCACGCCCTTTTACCCGTGCGAAAGCCTCGGCCCTTACAAACTTCTGAGAAAGAACTGTCAGCTCAATTGCAGCTCTATCTATATCAGGATCAGCCCAATCACGTGCAGGTTTGTTCGCGGCTAAACTCCCAAGTCCTTCGACATGCTCATCGCTACCATCAAATTCGATAAGCCTTCCAACAAAGGCATCTAATCTCAGATCGCCCATTAACTCTTTGACGTTTTCCGCACGCTCTCGCAGCTCGGCTAATGACCGCGAAAGCGTGTTCGGCACCTGCAGCTCTGCTAGCATCGCATCCCGCAGCCGCCTCAACATAGTTGGATAGGCTTCACACAACTCCTCAAGGCCCTCATGCACGGCCTCAACGATCCGGCGCACCCCCACTTCTGAGCCAATATCAGCTTCAATAGCCAAGCTCTCGGGCAGATCATCAAACAAGAACTTGTTTGGGTCATTTGCCTTCTTAAAAAGCTGCCTGATACGCAACGCATTTTTCGACAAGCGCATGGTTTTTTGCGTCCACGGCGGTAGAGCCACGTAAATCGCAATCAGCCCCCTCGCCACATCAATTGGCGCGAGATTAGTCAGAGTGTTTGACTGATCGAGCTTGCGAACAATCTCAGCCATTCCGGATAACAACTTGCGAGACAGTTCAGATAAGTCCATCCAACGCAATTGAATGTCGCTTGCGTCTTTTGTGAGGTAATCCATGTCCAAATCACGCAGACGACCTTGGAAAATTCCCTGCCGGTAGAACGCCAAGCTCTGCCGACGAGACAGCATGAACGCCACCACCAATACCGGCATCAAACCGTCACGGACGCCATACGGCGCGGCGCGCCAAAGGTCATAGAGCTCTGAGACTGGGACGGCTCGGTCATCATTCTTCTTCAAATGGTCGATTGCGGCCCGCCAGATCGGGTGCAAATTGCTTTTGTCGTTCTTTCCTTTTGGCGGCTCTCTAAATGCTAACTCACCGCCATCCGTAGCGTAGAGACCGTTCGCTTCAAGCAACGATGCAAATAGCCCACCTTCTGCAGGAAAGCCCTCAATACCCAATCGAGGCTCACCCTCATTCATTACCATCCGGCGCAGTAGGAAGTTTTGCGCGGCTACCGCGTTGCTAGATGGTTTAATACGATTCAATAGCTCATTGAAAATGATTGGCGACCGATCAAACCGCTGATCCGCCAGGTCAGATGCCAAGCTGTTCAGCTCAGCTTGGTACAACCTCTTCGGCTCGTGGCCTTTACAATACCATTCAGCATTATCAAACGCCTTTTGCAGCTCGCTCTCCAAACGCCCCCGTACATCCCCAACACGTGCATTCACCTCCCGACGCGCCACAGGATCGCCTGCGAGCTCATGGCTATTGGCCCGAACATATTCCAGCGCCCATAGCTCACCAGTCAGATCTGTGATCGCCCATGACCGAGGAGAGACTCCTACTACAATATCCCACTCGGCTCCTAAAGCTGATGCTTTTCGGGCCGCCTCCTCGCAAACCCTATCCGACTCACCTTCCGTTGGAATGGCCAGGATAAATTGTCCAATTGCACCTCGCTCTGGCTTGTAGCAGCTCGCTACATTGTGCAGCTCATTTGCCGGCACCAGATCAACATCAAACCAACGAAGCGCACCCGTTTTGTGATAGTGCCGTTTGGCCAATATAGGATGGATATCTGCAAGTTTCCTTAGTGAGGAAAACTCAAGCGCACCCATTTCAGCAAGCGCCGCTTCAACGGCGCTTTCAATATCAAAGTCGCTGCCGGCAAAGATTGCATAGTCGTTAGCGAACTTCCGAAAGAGAACCAACGACCATTTTTGCAACTGACGAAGCACCTTCGAAAGCGACTTTTTTGTAAGGCCATCATAACTTGCAAGCAGCACTCCCTCGCTCGCCAACAAACCGGACCGCTCACGAAACATATCGATCAAGGCAATTGTTCTTAGAACTGTCAGGTGCGTTTGATCACCCCCCAGCGCTTCACATCGCTGCACTGCTTCCACAGCTAACGACCAGCGATGGCCATCAGGCGACGCCAAAATCGATGGTTCTAGGTTGTACTTCAGGTAGTCCCAAAGCCGAGCCGTCGTGTACAGATCACCTTGGGAAGCATTGCGCAAAAACTCCTGCAGCCCCTGCGGTTCGGCAGAATTTAGAAACCCGAAAATGCTACGCTGGTTCTGGCCAAACCTTCTGCGGGAAATCGGCCCCAACAAACAAGCCACTACCGGATGCAAAGGCCAACACCCGACAAGCACTTCTTCCAAGTGAGAAAAAGCCGCCGGTCGTTGCTCGCGAATTAGCGTACTGACAACTGATGCGACTGTTTCAATCCCCGTATCGTGACCATCTGATTCTATCGCACGTGACACTAAACTTAGCTGCTCTTCACCAGCCACATTCACAGGTAAGTCAACAAACCTTCCTTGGATTTTCGACCATTCTTCACGTTGCTCTCGTGATAGTCGGTTAGCGTATTCTTCGAACGCCTGATGGAGGATTCCCACAACTAACAGCCGACCGCCGCTTCGCGACGCAGCCTCAGCCAGCTGTTGGAAAATAAAGACATCACCACCGTTTTGCGCTGCGCCCTCAAGGAATTTGCCCATCTCATCGATGAACAATATCACTCCACCCTTCGAGCGAATATCTCGCTCCGCCAACTCATTGAATTTTGCAATGAGTTTGCTTTCCGTCCAACCACCCTTTGGCTGCCGCGCATGTTTCCCTGTTGTAAGCGCATCTCCAATTACTTGCGTAGGATTGTCACGTCGCCCAACAACTGGAATGGTCAACCACCCTGATCTCTTCGGCGGCATGGCTTCCAATATGGCTGTCGACGTTTCTTCCCCGATTGCCTTCACAGAAGAAACCGTCAGCGCCTGTTTGCCCGACAGCAATGCACTTAGAGCAACAACCAAGCTTGATTTCCCGCTGCCGTAAGGGCCCGTCCAAGTAAACGCGCCGTGATCCGATTCCGACAAGTGACGCGCCATTGATAGCAAAACGCTCGCAGATGATTGCGGACAGACAAATCCCTCTAATGCTGAAACATCGTCAACATCCGTATCAATACGAACGGCACGCTGAAACCGACGAGCGATGTGAACACGGTCTGCAAGCACCATTACGCCGCCTCCCATGTATCATGGACGTTGTAATCAGCCCCGATCAGTTTAATGGCGTCTTTTACGTGGATTTGACCATCGCGAATAACTTGTTTTAAACCTGCCGTTTCCGACCACCTCATAGCCCCAGCACTAATATCCTCCAGCTCCTGCAAGCGACTGAAAATCTCATCTTCATCCAATAAGAAGACGCGCCCGGGAGACCCTGGCTCATGCGCAATCGCCTCAAACGATAGCGTGCTTGCGGTTGAATGGCGTTCCCAGAAATCGATCAATGCGTAAAGAAACACACCATCGCCTAGAGTGGGCTTAGCTCCTCTAACAAACCGGAATCCGTCACGTCGTCCGACTGGACGGATCAGGCCGAGCTCAGCGAGTGGAGATTCCAATGCGTCTTCATGACTGCCTTCACCTGTCGCTGACCTCGCAACGTACAGCCGGACAAAACACTCAACATCACGCTTAATCGTGGCCACAGCAACCCTTAACCACTCACGCTCAGCCGCAAGTGTTTCTAGTGGCTTCACAAGATGATCACGCTCAAAGGCCCCACCTTGGAAATGATTGAATGCCCAAAACCATGTCGTCTTTTCTGGATGACCGGCCAAATGCCAATGCAAGAGCCATAATGTACAAGGATGTTCCATATACGGGTCATACCCACGCTCACCAAAAATCAGCTGGCCAATATCCGTTGCCTCAAAGCCGTTCTTCCCTTCCTGAATGATTCCGCTAGAAATGGCCCAATGCCGAATAGACGTGACCATGTTTCGACCAACACCGAATCGAGCAATTGCATCCTCGTTTGAGAAAATGGTTTTAGCGTTTTCCGTGCCGCGCTCCATACACACAGCATCGAACGCCTTTTTCAACCATCCATATCTTAGTGGGAATGTTTCGTGCCCTGAAAATTGTGGGCGATAATCGTCTCTCGCTAGTGGGCCCCGTATCATGTTCATTGTCCGCCTGGAGGTATCGTCCAGTTGGACAATAGGCTTACTCATGCGATATCGTCAAACGCTAACTGGAGACAGTCTCCAGTTCGAAACAATCAGTGGGCTTGCCAAGACGAAAACACGCTTCACCACTAATCGATTGATATATAATGAAAATTGGAAACACGATCTACCTAGACCATCAAGCATCAACGCCGGTCGATGAACGCGTCCTAGCGGCAATTGCTCCGTTTTCCAGAGAGTCGTTTGGCAACCCCCACTCAGCTGATCACATTATTGGGTGGCAAGCACACCAAGCCGTGGAGAATTCTAGCGCAAAAATCGCATCGTACTTGGGCTGTGAGAGTGACGAGATTATTTTCACGTCTGGAGCGACCGAAGCCAACAACCAAGCCATTTTGGGCGCAACAATTGCCGCCCGTGGCTCCAAACGTAATCGCATAATTGTAAGTGCCGTAGAACACAAATGCGTCCTATCTGCCGCTCAAGCAGCACGCGATCTTTTTAGTGCCGCCACAGAACTCGCACCGGTAGACACCAATGGTCAAATCGACCTTGATTGGTTGGAACGGGCGCTCGATGACGACGTTCTCATGGTGTCAGCTATCAGCGTCAATAACGAAATTGGCACCGTCCAGGATATTGGCGCCATTTCTGAGTTGGCCCATAGCGTTGGCGCTCTGATGCATTCGGACTGTGCCCAAGCGCCACTAGCCACCTCGACGAGCGATATTGCGCATCACGTCGATGCTCTTAGCCTTTCCAGCCACAAATTTTATGGACCAAAAGGTGTAGGCGCGCTTTATATTCAGCGATCCATTCAAGGTCGAATCTCCCCGATAATCTTTGGCGGCGGCCAACAGAACAACCTCCGATCCGGCACAATGCCTACACAATTAATAGTCGGCATGGGCGAAGCGGCCTCTCTTCTTCTCGACGACGCGACGGCAGATTGGGAACACACGCGCGCGCTTCGGGACAAGTTTGTTGGCTTTCTACAAAACACCGATGTTGAAATTGAGCTTATTACTCCAACCGAAGTTGCCTCTCATCCGGGTAATGCCAATGTGCGCTTTGTCGGCCTCAGCGCTCATGATATCCTCCAAAGTATCCAGCCAATGGTTGCCGCATCGACAGGATCGGCATGCACATCTGGCACGCCAGAGTCTTCTCATGTCCTACGCGCTATAGGTTTGTCTGAACAAGAGGCGGAGGAGTGCATCCGTTTCAGCATCGGCCGAAACACCAAGCTAGATGACATCGAAAAGGCAACTGAGATCATCGCCGCCGCCGCGATAGAGCTCTCCACCGCAAAATAAAACGCGCCCTTCTAGTGCCAAGGTCCCACTGCGGCATGTTGTTCGTCCCTGTGGCAAGCATGTAACGTTTCGCGTCTTTGCCAGGATTCGAAAAATCCTGACAACTTTCTTCGTCAGCAAAACATCAAGGTTGACCTAAAACCTTTCGTCTTTACAGTTACTTAAACCAACGTTTAAGCTTGTGTCACACAATCTAATTAGGCTCAGGACTCATTGATTGAGATAGAAGATGACGGCTGCGGCGATGCAGATTGCAGAGAAGAATGTGTGGGCGCACCTGTCATACCGGGTCGCGATGCGCCGCCAGTCCTTTAGTTTTCCGAACATGCACTCGACCTTGTGGCGCTGTTTGTAGAGCGTTTTGCAATAGGCATGGATGGTCGTTCGGCCCTTGCGCGGCGGGATGCAGGCATCGATCCCCTTTGAGGCCAGGGCGTTTCGGAACTCGTCTGAGTCGTAGCCTTTGTCACCGATCATCACGGCGGCGCTGGGCAGCGCCTCGAACATCAGCTTGGCGCCCTTGTGGTCGTTCATCTGGCCTTCGGTGAGAAGAAGGATCAGCGGCCGACCATCGCCGTCGACGACGGCATGGAGCTTTGAATTCAGGCCGCCCTTGGTGCGTCCGATACGGCGGGGAAGGCGCCCTTTTTGAGCAAGCTCGCCGCCGTCCGGTGTGCCTTAAGGTGCGTCGCGTCGATCATCAACCGCTCCGGCGGCCCGGCTTCGCCGGCAAGCGAGGCGAAGATGCGGTCGAACACACCCATGCGGCTCCAACGGACGAAGCGGTTATACAGCGTCTTGTGCGGCCCGTAGTCCTTCGGTGCATCGCGCCAGCGCAGCCCGTTGCGGATCACGTGGATGATGCCTGAGACTACCCGGAGATCGTCAACACGGGGAACACCGTGCGACAGCGGAAAGTGAGGTTCGATACGCTTCAACTGCGCCGGCGTCAGCCAGAATAGATCGCTCATGTCATGTCCCTCCGTGAATGATGGAAGGATAATCCGCGAAAAACGTAAAAGCCGAATTAATGGGTCCTGAGCCTAATCCTTAATAGCTGGTCGTTGAATCCTCTGATTGGCGCCCCATGCTATCATGAGCACATTCCCTTCGATTGAGCCGGAACGTTGGCATAGAATAGCTGGGTATCAGACTACGGCGAGCCCAGCGTTACATAGCCCGGGGTTTTCGAAGCGGTCTCGATGTCACTCAGGCATATCTGGTCAATTGAAAGTCTGCCTGCATGAAGGTCGATTTCTAATTGGTGTCCTCACAGGCACAATACTGAGCGCTGTATTCTTGCGACAAGCTCCATATAAGATTTCGCAAGGGGATTGTTTTCCGTTTCGAAATTGGGTTTGAGCCGTCACCTAAGTTTTGTGGGGCCGCAGGCGGTTACCCGAGAGTCTGATGAGTCGGCACTTGCGTGGTTGCACTTGTGTCCGAACCAACAACTATGTCCATCTGACATGTCACAACCTCGGATTATCTTGCCCCAAGATCATCAAGCTTACTTGTGCGACGCCCGCACAGTTGCTCACGGATTGATAGGAAAAGCCGACATAAGGCACACCACTCTTCTTGATTGAATGAAGAGCGCCATAGCTTTACTCTGGTGTTATACGCGCAAGGACACTTCATGACAGAATCGGAGTTAACAAAACCCAATTTGCGAGCGCCCGGTTTGGCGATGTCCGGCGGTGGATTTCGTGCAACTCTTTTTCACATTGGCGGCCTATGGCGGTTAAATCAGATCGGTTTGCTGATGAGTTTGGGCCGGGTTACAAGTGTTTCGGGCGGCTCAATCACATCGGCGCACCTCGCCCTGAGCTGGGCAGATCTCGCCTTCGACGCAGATGGTGAAGCCAGCAATTTTGAAGAGTTAGTCGTCAAACCTCTCCGCTCGTTCTGTGCGCGAAACGTGGATGTTCGCACCATCGTCGGGGGGATCGCGAGCCCATTCCACCATCCAAGTGAATTGCTGGCTAAACGCTACGACAAGTACTTGTTTAAAGGTCGCACACTGAGAGATTTACCGGCATCTGGCGACGGGCCAGAGTTCATAATTTACGGCACGAACTTGGAGACCGGGGTCAGTGTCCGGTTTACCCGCGAAGGGATCGCTGATTATCGACTGGGAAGTGCTGCGGCCCCTGACCTGCCGATTGCGAAAGCGGTTGCCACCTCAAGCGCCTTCCCACCGGTCTACATTCCAATGACCCTAAAGCTTCCCCTCAATGCCTGGCAGCGGGGAAGGTACAGCGATCTCTATGAAACAAAATCGCTGCGCCAAACCATGCGATTGGGTGACGGAGGAATCTACGACAACATGGGGCTGGAGCGTTTGTGGAACGACTTTAGTCCGGTCCTGGTCAGCGATGCCGGCTCTCCGTTCGGGGTTCAAGAGGTTTCATTCTGGACCCGGATGAGCCAGATTGCGCGAGTCGTAAAGACGCTCAACATCTCCGTCGAACAGAACCGGGCGTTGCGCAAGAGAATGTTGATCCGCAAGTTTCAGCAAAACAAATGCCAGGGTGCCTACTGGGGCATCGCTTCCGAGATCGCCAATTACGGGCTGGAAAAGGCTGGCTGCGAGCCGCCCATCTTGAACGACAGCAACATCACACGGTCTATGGCGAATATCCGCACGCGTATTAACGCGTTCAGCGATGTTGAGCAGGAGAGATTGATCAACTGGGGATACGCCATCGCCGACACGGCTATCCGGCGGTATCTTTTGCCAGGGGGAGCAAAGGTCGGCAAACTGCCTTATCCGGAGCGTTCCCTATGACTGAGGTCTATCGTAGAGTACAGCCAGGACCGGCCACCTACGCCCTGGTCATCGGAGTCGGCGAGTATCCGCACCTGCCAGGTGGCAGCGGCGCACGAACACGGGCCGACGATGGCATGACCCAGCTGGGCTCGCCAACGCTTTCTGCACGTGTCGTTGCCGACTGGTTGATCGATTCGTTCAACAACACAAATACGCCGCTGGCGAGCGTTCGTCTGCTATTGTCCGATGCGAACAGCCAAGTCTACATCCGGCCCGGTTCGACGGTGGCGATCCCGGTCGATGCAGCGGACCACCGTAACGTCAAGGCAGCGGCTCGGGACTGGTTCGCTGACGGCAATTCGGACGAAGATAACTTGCTGATCTTCTATTTCTGCGGCCACGGAATCTCTGAGGGAACTGACTACGCCCTGATTCTCCGAGACTACGGCGCTACCGACGCCAACCCGCTGGAAGGAGCGCTCGACTTCAGAAAATTGCATCTGGGCATGGACACTTGCAAGGCGGCAGAGCAGGCGTACTTCATCGACGCCTGTCGACTGTCTTCCGATACTCTGATTGGATCGTCAGGCCACGCGGGCGAAGTGCCTATTCTACCCGGGATTCGGAACAATGCCCTCCGTCCCCGCGAGGCGTCAATCTTCTATGCGACGCTTGGCGGGCAACAGGCTTACGCGAAACCCAATAAACCCAGCGTGTTTGCCAACGCGTTAATCAAGAGCTTGAACGGTGCCGGTGCGGACGATTCGGAAGGCGATTGGCGGGTCGACACCACTAGTCTCCATCGCGCACTCGATTTCTATATGGATGAAGAAAACACACCAAAGGTTCAGGTGCCGCAGAGCGCCAGCCATTCGACATTCTTCCTGCACTACTTGCTCAGCGAGCCTGAGGTGCCAGTGGTCGTTTCCTGCGACCCAGTGCAAGCCATCGCGGATGCGGATCTGACATGCACTCAACTGGGGAACGTCGTTCACAACCGCCCAGCCATTGGCAGCCCCGACCCGGCTGCCTGGAACCTTGAACTTCTGCCCGGTGGTTACGATTTCACGGCGACATTCAGTAGAGGTGCCTTTCGGGGTGCACTCAAATCGGATTACGTGCGGCCGACTTACCGTCGCATCAAGCTGGGGGTTCAGCCATGACGGTCCTTAGTATTCGGATGGACGGCCGGACGAGCGCCAAGCCGCGGGTGGGCGGGATCGTTACGCGGGTTCGCCAGGTCGCCGACGAGATAGGTGAGCGAGTCAAAGGCGTTCGCCCGCTGACCGTAATCGTGCCCGTCGGTTTCAGCGACGTACCGGCCCAAATCGACGAGCTATCGCCTGGCCGCTACCTGATCGAGGCCGACCTACCGTCGGGCGAATTGCTGATCAAGGACATCATCATCGAGCCCGAATCCGGCGAGCAAGAGGTAGTGCTCTCTACCCAACCCCCGCCAAGGGAGTGGCTAGGCTGGCAGCACTTCTCCGGCAAGGTCGCCAGTGCAGCCCGGTACGCAGGCGAGGTCGAGAGGTCGAAGGGTGAACTACCGGGTGGGCGGCCGGCGAGGGAGCCGTATGCCGCAATTCAGACGCGTTCTGTGGGACCATCACCCGCCACATCACCAGAATCGGGCAAACCAGACACTTCGGCCCGCGGATCAATCCCAGAGCCAGCACCGCAAATTCTAACCGGTCTCGGTGACGGTTTTCGCATGCAGTTCGAGGACATTGCGGCGGGCCTGGAAGTTCCGGTTGGGAAAGCCCGACCATTGGCAGAAGTCATGCCACTGACGCGCGTTGGCGAAGAAGTCGCGGCGGACGAACTACACGCCCTGTTCCGGATTCGAGACATCCACACAGAGCGCCGGTCTTATCTGTGGCTGGCCGACCGGACATCCTCTGAACTGGTCTCTCTGCCCGCACCGTGGTTCAGCGTGGAATCTCGCGAACCCGTGCCGGTTGAGCTTCTCATCCGCCATCGGCCGAACCGCGCAGGGTTCCGGGTATCCGTCTCCGTGGCCGACCCCCATTTTGGCGTGGCGCTGGCCTACATGGGGAGAGGCGACTTCCCTAACGGCGCCCGTGTTTTCACTGCCGCACGAGATATGCTCTACGCCAAACGGTCAAACCCCCTGGCCGCTGCTGCTGGCGGCTATCTGTTGGTGGCGACGGCAGCCGGCAAACCAGACGCCGACTGGTACAATTGGATCAACAACCTATCTGAGTGGTTCAAGGATTTGCCCGACGGAATGATCCTGCGGGGCTCTCTACGCATGCGCGCCGGCGACGCCGACGGCGCTAATGAGGTATTGACTCGCGCCTATCGTCGGGGCCTCCCGTACTATTCACTTGGCATCACGATGCTGCTGGACGGTTTGACCCGGCTCTCTGCGCATGATCCAGACGATAGAGAATTGGCCAGCATGGCAAAAACCGTCAACGTTGTCGCGCGGCGCGCAAATATGGATGAGATCTTTACTTCAATAAGATTGCGCCGGCCCTCTGATTGATAGGAGAGCACGATGTTCACGATTGACATGTTTCCTGCCCGGGAGGGTGATTGTATCGTGGTCAGCTACGGTGACGAAGTAGCGCCTCGCCGGATCCTGATCGACTATGGGCGCTCAGCGACCTACACGGATCTGAAGGAACACCTCGGCGATGGCCCCACCGAGTTCGAGCTGTCGATTGTCACTCATGTCGACCGGGATCATATAGAAGGAATTCTGGAGCTCATTGAGGACGCCGCGCCGCCGCTTCGTTTCAACGACCTTTGGTTTAACGGGTACCATCATCTGAGCGAGTACGAGACCTTCAGCGCCCGACAGGGTGAGATCTTGACCGAAGCCATCACAGATAACGGCTGGCCTTGGAACAACGCCTTTGACCAAAAGGCTGTGTGTGTACCAGACGACGGTCCGTTGCCGCGCATCGACCTGCCGGGTGAGATGTCGCTCACCTTGCTCTCGCCAAATCGGGAGAAGCTAGGTGATCTCAGGCCGAAATGGGAACGAGAATGCGAAAGGGCTGGCATCATTGCCGGTGTCGATTCTGAGGACGAAGAATTCGACGGGTTTGAGGTGCTCGGTTCTATCGATATCGATGACCTCGCCAGTTCGCCGTTTCGCAGTGACCACTCAGAGCCGAACGGTTCCAGCATCGCCTTCATTGCCGAATACGATGGGCGGCGCGTGCTTTTTGCGGGCGACGCGCACGTCGATTTGCTGATCGAGAGCCTAACCCGCTTTGCCGGCCCCAGCGGCGAACCTGTCAAACTCGACGCTTTCAAAACCGCCCATCACGGCAGCAAAAAGAACCTATCTAATGAACTCCTGAAGCTAATCGAATGTCCAGCATATCTAATCTCGACAAATGGGTCGTATTTCAAGCATCCGGACTGCGAGACCATGGCACGAATTATTAAGTACGGCGGCGACAATCCGACCATCGTATTCAACTATCGGTCCGAGGAGACCGAAGTGTGGGACAATGAGCAGTGGCAGAACGACCACGGTTATTCGGTCATCTACCCTGCTGAGGTCGACGGATTCCGGCGCTTCAAACTGTGACAATGGCAACCTGCAGCCGAGCATTCCCAATACAGGCGCCAAAATGCCGCCCGCTGCCCGCAAGATGCCCTGTTTCGAAAATTCGCACGCTACGCCTGACGCACCGCAAAAAAAATCCCGCGCCTAAACACGTCTATATGTTCAGGGACGTAAGATGGGCCGCCCAGTCTCGATACGTCTTGGTCTCATTCTGTGCACTGAATCGGCGCGAGACCAGGCTGGACAACTCCGTCGCCTGACCGGTCGATCTGAAATCCAGCCGCCCCGCTTCTGCCGAAACGACGCGGCCGACGATTTGGCATTGGATGCCTTGGTTCGAAGAGAACGACTGAACACGATCGAGAGCTGCTCCCGGAACAGCGGCAACCAACTGCCAATCGCCCCAGGCCAACGCTGCCGCGGGATAGCGGACGCCAGACTGTTCCGCGAGCGCCAATTGCCAGACATCTGGCCGGAGTAACTCTGGTTCGATCAACACGGTCTTGCCGCTGGCGGTTGCAATGATCTCGGCAGCACCGAGCAAGCCGTCGGATGCGTCAGTCGCACAAATGACATCAGGGTCCTGTGCAAGGAAACGTCCGACAGTGACTTTTCCGGTCGGTGCGAGTAGCGCTGCTCGCGAACGCGGATCAATAGTCGCGGCTTTGAACCCCTGCGCTAACGCCTTAAGAACTGAAAGCCAGAATGCACCTGAATCGCCAAACGCTAGGATCACATCTCCGATTTCGGCACCGTGCCGCGTAAGTATCTCACTAGGTGCACAATGTCCGACCATCGATCCGTGTACCGCGAATTGCTCGCGATCCCGCACGTTACCGCCAACCACAGAAACATGGTGATGGCGGGCACTATCCGCGATTCCGTCAAGCAATCGGTCGAATTGCGAGACCGTCATATTCGACGGCGCGTCGATCGACACTGTTAATGCGTGTGGCGTCCCGCCCATCGCTGACACATCGCTTGCATTGATTGTAACCAGTAGCCAGCCGTAGTGATAGTAGTCTGGTTCGAACAGCTCGAAGACAACGGGAGTTGGAGAAGGATCCGCCGTAAACAACCCAACATGTCCTGGCGGCAGTTCGATCACTGCGCAGTCGTCAGCGGTTGGTAAGGCGTGTCGGATGCCCACAAACCGCGGCAGGATAAACCTCTCTACGAGATTTTGTTCACCGATGTCCAAAAGCTTTTTAGACCGCGACGGTGTATGCCTCGAATCTTCGAATACTGTCGGTGATGCGATTGCGGATTTCTTCTTCATCATCTGCAAGCCTCTCCCGCCAAGAAGTGCTCGTCCCAGCGATGGTTTGTTCGATCGTGCAGCGAAACGCTTCAGCCTCTCGCTCACCATACAGTATATACCATTGTTCGTTCCAGCGGACCCGGATGTGAACACCCCTGCCGAGTGGGCCGGCGTTACCATGGCAAACCGCGCCGTCCGGTTCAGGCATCATGCGCGAAACGAGCGCTGCAGTGGGCAGCTCTTGTCCGGCATCGACCGGCAAGACGTGAAAATGGGTATGGCTGACACACCCGCGCTGCTTGGTAGCGGGGCCGCAGAACTCGAAAGCGATTGAACGGGTGTAGGAGCTCAGGGCATCCAGGATGTGGGGCAACTCCAATGCCTGATCGTGGGATAAGTCCACGTAGCGTTCGACGTGAACATGTGGCGTAGCCAGCAGATGCCCAGCCTTCAACGGTGCGATATCAACGGCCACACCCCAATGGGCGTACCGCGCAATCCGAGTTTCCTCTGTGGGCAATCCAAGTGCGGCGTTCAACGTAAACCGGTCGGGTTCACATAACCAACACGTGTTGTGAGCGTATGGCGGTTGCTTATTCAGGGGCTCGTCGGCGGATATCAACCCATCAACTCTCTATGTTGTCGCGCCCGTGCGCGCCGAGATTTTCGCCCAGGGACAATTCAACCTTGTACACTATATATAGCATCGTGAAACCCTTAATATTCGATTTCTAGGGCGAAATTCGCTGTTTGTCACGTAGCGTGATGGCGCGTCAATGTTCAACAAAACTTTGCCATCCATGCCAATCGTGATAACACGTAAAGATGGAAATATTGTGAAAGTAGTCACATGGACAAAAAGGCGATCATTATTGCGAATCAGGGCTATCCTTATGATCGAGGCGGCCCGCTCTATGGAGTGCTGCGCGATTGCACGAGCGTCTACGACTATCTCAAGGCAGATGGATGGGATATCGAAGGCTTCGTCATCAATGGCACGGCGAATGATGCCGCCGCATCAATTGATAACGTTGCCAAGCAGCACGACGAAACCAACCCAATTGATCACGTACTAGTATACTATGCCGGTCACGGCGCCGTGATAGGTGATGGCGCGGACAAAGGGAAGTGGTATCCCGTCCCGCTCCAGAAGGACGAAGACACAACTGCCCAGCAAGGTTTAACGGTTGCCAAAATCGTCGAAAACTTGGGATCCTGCTGCAAATTTCTGACGATCATTATCGATGCCTGTGAAGCTGGCAAAGCAAAGATAAAACTCTCCGAACCGGACACGCTGGCAAAGACATACGTCGTTCAGGCGGCCGTGGGAGATGCGAAAGAGTATCCGATGGGTGGAGGCTTGCTGACAACAAGTTTGCTCAATTTCCTCGCGACGGGATACAAGGACGGTTTGAAGTGGTCGGATCTCTATGACGCGCTCGAAGCAGCGATGAGGAGGACGCAGCAAAACTTTTTTGTAACCCCGTTGACCGCCGACGCTGAAATCAGCGATCCCATTACACTCGGCAAAAACAAGCGCGCGGAGGTGGTTGATGCAAGCAAGCCTATGCTCCTATTGAAGTATCTAGCGGACAATGCTCCGCCGCCGATTGCGCTTGGGGCAATTCTCGGTCACGCCAGGGATGTTGATGAGAAAGAGCCACTAGGTACTTTGGAGCAACTCCGCAATGGTTTCGAAGAGTTCGCTCAGGGAAGCGGTCTGCCGACCCAGGATTTCTTCGACGAGGAAGGAAACGTCCGGTGGATTCAGTGGCGTCACGATATCGCCATCAAACGGCAATCGCCATTCGGCGTTCTCCGGGATATCACCCCCAGCGAAACGAATGCGCTAAAGGGAACACTTGAGCGAGGCCTATTCGGCGAGGAACAAGGTGCGAACGACAGCCTTGATGGCTGGCATATTGAGATCCACGACGCCAACCGTTTCCAAGACAACTTCCGGGTCGTAATCATTCGGGCATACGAACGCGGTTCGGAGCCTGAGGACGGCAAGAGTATCTTTATCGCGCGCATCTTGCGGAACGCCGGTTTGGCCATCGAGCAGTTCGGCGCCAAGAGCATCTTGAAAGGCACGGAGAAGACGGACAATTCCGAGCAAGAGACCCGTGCCCGCCACCGCTTCAATCGAGCGAACCGTGAGTACAATCGGGCAAAAGAAAGTAAGGTGGGCGATTGGCTTCCGGTGGTCAAAAATCCGTTGAAAATAGCCTTACCCGTTAGCTATGAGACGGATGCCGGAGAAACCATATGTGAGGACCTTACGTTCGGCACCATGTACCCTATAAAGGGTCGAGTTGACGATGCTCTTCCCCTAGATTCCCTGCTGCTTGATCAATTTAAAAACCCGACCGATATCAAGAACGGTGCCGATTTTCTGATTCAGAAGATTGACGCGATGTTCAAGAAGAGAAGCTATGGTTTCTCTGCGCCGGCCAAGGGCAAGAACGCGGAAGAAGCCCCCTATCATTGGAGTCAGGTGTTTTTCGGACCAGAGCGCTACAATGACATCAAGAAGGTCGCAGCCGAGAACTGTGCGCCATCGTTTATCGGCACCCGCAAGAGCGTCAACCTGAACAAGGAGGCCCGAATAGCCTACAACTTCCTGGATCAGATCGACGAAAGGGCAGGAACCATCAATTCAGCGGTCTTCAACGCGCCTACCCATGGCGATATCCATCAAAAGAATATCATCGTTGCGACTTTTGCTGATGAAGATCGAGATACAGACGAAGTCACCCTAATCGACTTCGAGAATGCCGATGATGCTCGCCACATGTTCATTGATATCGCGGTGTTCGAGGTGTCCTTGATCCTGTTTTTGTTTCTCGATCATGTCGATCTGAAAGTGATCACCAAGATCATGGACACCGCCGAGCAGGACTGGGTGACTGGCGACAAAGGCATAGTCCCAAAAGACAATTTTGACATGCCGAGCAAGTCGGAATTCATAGATCGCGTTTTTGGCAGTGACGAGAAGGAGGGCGAGTATGACTATCTGAATGCCTCCGAGAAAGCGTGTTTCGCTGCGATTTGCCGGCTGCGCCAATACGCGAAGAGTTCGATCTCCTTTACACGCGGACTCAAGGGAGCCGATGGAGTAGCGATTGAGGTCATGCGCGAACAGTTGAAGCAGTATTACGTGATCCTATTCCTTCGCGTTATGCAGCTTCTCGATGTCAAGTTCGCACCGAAGGCAGCAGTCATCCGATTGGCGTCTTGGCTGGTTTTTCATATCGAGCACGATCCCGATCTTCTCGGCATTGATCCTGAACTGGATTGATGTTGGTAACGCAACCTTATTAGACCGGAGGTATCACATGCTCAGTGAAGCGCAGATCTTTGAGCTGTTACAGGGGTCCGCGATGGATCAGAAATCTTCGCTGATCGACCGGTCAAATTTCGACGATGCGGCGTTAATTCCAATCGACGAAGTCCGAAGCCTTGCTATCTCCACAGATTTTATCCGAGGCACCCGATTTAACATGTTTGAAGCGGGTCATATGTCATTTACCGATCTAGCGTATTATCTGGTTGCGTCCAACGTCAGCGATATTGAAGCCATGGGAGCGAAACCGGCCGGGTTTCTCGACGTGTTCCGTTATCCCCAGGGCACCGATGAATCTGTTCAAGTCGAGTTCCTGAAGGCATTAAAGGCCGCGTCCAGGTATTACGGCACCACGCTCATTGGCGGAGACACGGGAACGTTTGTCGAATTTGTAATGACCGGGACCGCCTTCGGGTTTGTCGAAACGGCGAAGGCGCTGCGACGATGCAACGCGCGTCCGGGCGACAAGCTATGTTTCTCGGGCAACCTTGGCCTTTCGAGGGCAGCTCAAGTCTATTTTCTCAGTGATCACGCCGGCACGTCGCTTGCAGACGACGGAGAAGCATTGTTGTTGAACGCTTGGCGTCGACCGTCGCCTCCGCTTGGCCTCGGCCCGGCACTGGTAGCCAGCGAGTTGAGGGTCGCTGCTCAGGATGCGAGCGACGGTTTCTCCACTACAGTTCGCAGTATCTGCGAGGCAAGTACCGTAGGTGCCGTGATCGACGGCAGCAAGCTGCCCATTCACGAAGTGGTTGCCGAGGTCGCACGTCACGTTGGCCGGAATGTGTTTGATCTGGCACTCTCGACCTCGCCGGATTTCGGACTTCTATTCTCAGCCGCACCGGATGAAGCAAATACCATCGTCGCCAAAGACCCGTCAATTCACATTGTCGGCGATTTCTGCGACGGAACGGAGATATCTTTTGTGCTCGGTGACGAAGAAGGTCCTCTGCCCGGCGACCATTGGTCGCAAGATCACTTCTCTGTCTGAAGTTGCATTATTTTGATAGTCCAGCCGATAAATCGGAGACTGCGGTTTTTCTCAAACTCGTTCTTGATGATGGTCCTGCCCCCTCCTCGTAGATCCGAACTGCCGAATACCCTCGCTTAAGTTCCAGTTTGCCCACAAACTGACCAGCGTCTGTAACAAATCCTTTCACCGTCGCGAGTACTTATAGATCTTCCTCGTCAATGCACAGTAATCGGCACCAAGCTCATGCACTGCAAGAAGTGTTTCTTTGCCATCAGTCTTGTTGGAAGAAAACAACATTATAGAACCCGTCCGGACGGTCTGATTCGCTGTGTTATGTAACTGTTCGCGACTGGGATGACAGCATGGAAACCGCTGGATCAGAAAAGACGCAAACCTAGGTTAAGCCCCGAAGTCGGCAGGAACCTATATTTCCGTCCGCAATAGCTTTCGACACCGAACCCCTCCACTCCGGAACCCATAATTGACCTGGAATCCCAATCCGTTACATTAGCTTAAACCTCCGTTGAAGGTGATGTAGCACCAGATGATTGACGCCCTAAGGCACAGGTTTGTTGCCTACTACAGGGTCTCCACGGACCGGCAGGGGCGGTCGGGGTTAGGGTTGGAAGCGCAGCAGCGAGCCGTCGCAGAGTTCCTTTTAGGCGAATCGGGCGAGGTCGTATCCGAGTTCACGGAAGTTGAGAGCGGACGCCGGGCGGACAGGCCCGAGCTTGAGCGCGCCATGACCGCCTGTAAAGTCCACCACGCCACCCTCCTGGTTGCCAAACTCGACAGGCTGGCCCGCAACGCGCACTTCCTCTTGGGACTGAAGGAGGCCGGGATCGACTTCATCTGTTGCGACATGCCGGCGGCCAATCGGCTGACGGTCGGCATCATGGCCATGGTGGCCGAGGAAGAGGCGGCGATGATCTCCCGACGCACCAAGGCCGCGCTTGAGTCCGCCAAGGCGCGTGGAGTGAAACTTGGCTCACCCGGGAACCTCACCCCGGCGGGGAGGAAGACGGGCGTCCAGCGCTCCGCCGAGGCCCGCAGGGAGGACTCCCAACACTACGCCGCTTTACTTGCCCCGACGCTGGACGAGATCAGGGCCGAAGGGGTGGATAGTCTGCGCGGCATCGCCGCAAACTTGAACAGCCGAGGCATACCTGCTCGCCGAGGCGGATGCTGGACAGCAACCCAGGTATCGCGGCTATTGACGAAATCCCCGCCCGAAAAGTAACCGGAAGTCTCCCTGGGTCAGGGTGCTCCGAACAAGGTGAAACGAAACAGAGCACCGCCCGAGCGCTACTCGATTCAGCTCAAGAGAACTCTGTCGACAATTGGCGCAGATATCCCTCGACCTCCCCCAACAAATCGGCATCGCCTCGCCCCGTGGTCCGCAATTCCGCGAGCTCATCGAAGGCCCTTCCGATGGTCAACCAAGGCGTATCACCGCCGGCAAGAAATCGATTCCGCTGCCATGCATCGAGGCGCTGGCTGGCCTCCTCCGAGAGCACATCCGGACGTTCGGCCCAAACCAATCTTTCGCCTAGAGCCCGTAATCGTTCGTCTTGGAATTGATCGACAATGGCTATTCGTTCCTCCCATGGCCGCCGATGGAAATCGACCATGAGGTTTTCATCAGCCCGACTCGGGAACCCTTCGTATATCCGCGCCTCAACATGAGGTGATTGTTCCCATGGCGGATATCGGTTCGCGACAGCATGGACAACCTTCTCTTCGAAGTTCGGGTGCGCGCGCACTTGGGCTGCCCGCTCCCGAAGCAGGTCCTCCGGCAAGTCGTTCCCCGCCACATGGTCATTACTGAGCCCATAGGGAACAAGGATGGGTTGCTGGTTGGCTTTGACGGTGCGGATCGGGCGCGGCGTGGTGCGGAGGAGGCTCGGCATGTCGCCCCGGGCGATGTCCAAGTAGTGGGCCGGGTCATGTGTGAGATCGAACACGGCGACCTCAGAGGGGTTCTCCGGGTTGGCCCCGATCCGTGTCGCCAGGATCGACGATTGCCCGAAACGCATGTTGGTGGCACAGAACACCTCCTCGCGTTCCATGAAGGCGAGCGCGGACGGCTTCGAGCGCGCAGCGTAGAGTGCCTCCCAGACCTCGGGCGCACCGTTCCGGATCATCCGCGCTAGGTCGAGGGTCGCTTGGGTGTCGGACATGGCTTCGTGCGCATCTTCATGCATCAAGCCATTGGCGGGGGCTAGTTGGTCCAACTTGAACACCGACCTGCCCCTCGCGTTGGTGGGAATAGACAAGAGTCCCGGCGCGTATTCCGACGCCGCGTGAGCAAGGTTGAGCACATCCATACGCGTGTTGCCGCCGGTGTTGGTCAGATAGATCGGATTGAGCGTCTGATAAAACGCCTGGCGCAGCATGTTCTCATCGTAGCTGATGGAGTTGTAGCCGACCATGACGACGGGGGCGTGGCGCTCCACCAGGGCGCGGATGTCGCGGATCATCTCGTAGTGGGACAGGTTCGCACCAGCGATGTCGGCGGGACGCACACCGGTGATTGCCAGTGCCCCTGGAGAAGCGATGACGTGCGGCAGGAGGCGGCAACGAAGGTTGACCTCCTCAACAGGATTGAGATCATCATCGGTGATGATGGCCGCAAACTGCAGGATTTGATCAAAGCCCGCCGATAGCCCTGTGGTCTCTGTATCGTAAAAGATGAAGGTCATCACTTTTCCCCAATGCTAGGTGATCAGCATCAAGTCAACTGTGGTCAACGACGTATTGTCGCCAAGCCCCCTTCTTTCGCCCTCCGTGAGAGAACAAGCGCATCTCGGTCTTTTCAGGGGTCCACTTTCCCTTGCGAGCCAATTCCTCGATGACATCGCAAAATTCCGAGTAAGTGCCTGCATCGTTCTTGTCGCTGACATGCCCCGCATATGTGAGGTGAACAACGGGGTCTTCGCAGATCAAGTTCACCGACTTAGAGGTCCACTGGTCCATGATGTAGCCATTATGATTTGCACCGCAGAAGAAGATGAGCTTCGTATAATACGCGGCGGATACACCGCTAAGGCGGCCACTTTTCCTCATGCCGAAGAAGCGCGAAAAAGCGTCGCCTCTATCGAGCTTTCCCTCTCTGAGCCCACCGATGATCTCGCATGTTTGTGAAAGGTCACCGCTCATCGCAAAACGCCGTCCGTTGTTTCGGCGCATTCCACCCCACGCCATAATTGCAACAAACACTTCAAGATCAGAGAATGGCGAGTCGACACGGGCAATGTTTTTAAGCTCATCGCGACAAACCCTATCGAACGGCAGCTTCGTCGGTCGATTGGGAAATACATCGGACCACCAGTTTGCGATTTTCGCTCCTGGCCAAATATGGGACTCGTCACTGAGCTCCAAAAATTTGCAGAGATGTTCCGAATACAAACTCTGATCCTCCATTGGCTCCGTCGTCTCACAAATGCAGAAAGGGCGTCATGTCACTATCACTCCCTTCCCGGCATATCGCGTTCCAGATCGTAGGCTCCGACGATCCACATGAAGCTCTGGACGTCCACTCGGTCTTGCGGACCTAGCGTCGATATCTCGGCAGCAGTGGTATCGGCCAAATCGAGAAGGCTCTCATACACCTCTGCCTTAAGCTGTGTCTCGTAGTTGTTATGGAATGAGTGCCCGACCCGCTCCGAGAAATCCTTCGTGATCTCAGGTTTTAAGTACATGTGGTCGGTCGGACGCCAAAGAAACGGAAGGTATGTGACCGCCGTCCACTTGGCGACGTCATGCGGCTTCAGGGCTTGTTCCATTTCACGAAGCCCCTCCTCGATCTCGCCAGAAGCCATTTTCGCAGCTCCTCTGACGAATGGATCGGCTTGGTCGCCACTGAGTACGTCTTTTAGACGCACCAGTTCAAAAGGTGACAAGAGATTGGTCTTGTTGAAGACCGTCCGGATAGCATCGCCAAGTCCTGTACCGCTTCTCGCTGCCTCGAGCGGCACGGTGTCATCGAGCATTTCCTTGGCTTCGATTTTGTAATTTCGTTCTTGGCCCATGTATTCTTCCGAGGTGAACCCTCCCGGAAAGAACGTAAGAAAACGGTTTCTTGCCCCGTCAAATCCAAAATAGTCAGGGCTGCTCTTTGCCGCTTCTGCCCGGAGTTTGTCCCATACCTCGTCCGGACCATCTCCATCGACACGCGCCTTCAACTTGCCGTCATACAAAATGACGCCGGCATATCCGGTCCCTGTCTCGACAAGGCGCAGAGTTGCCCGACCAATGCTCTCCTCTCGAATTGTTTTCACCTATTCCCCCTGATCATATCTCTTCGGCGGCATGCTCTCGCATATGCTGCTGGAATCGCTCAATCGCATCGAACCAGGAATCGAAATGATCGACTAGATTCTCGATACGTGGTGCCTTGTCATTGATCGCCACATAGAAATTGCCGTTGTCGCGCACCGCAACCTGGCCGCCGAACATGTTGGCCACGTCGTCGGCGTAAGCTCGGGCAATCGCGGGGTCGGTACCGGACCAAGGTGTCGCATCCGTCCAGAGCTGCCCGTTCCGCATGATATACCCGAGGTTGACGGGGTTGCCGGATGGTGGGTCCCATTTGAGATTCAGTGACCGCTTGAACTCAGGGTAGACGCCTAGCGAAGCCAGCTTGTCCAGAAAGCCTTGGAGATTGTCGGGTAAATCGGGGTGCCTTTCGCGCATGGCTTCGAAGAATTGCTCAGACGTTATCGATTGACGTGGATTCATTGGCTTCTTGTCTTGATCGGTCTGAGCCGACACCACCTCGGTACGTCCATCCTCAATGCGAACAATCCCGCGCTCGACCATATACGTCTTGAGGAGGGTGCGAGGCATAACCACAAGGTCGTCCTCAGTCGCCCCTCGGAACACCGCCAACTCGACCAATGCGAATGTGAAGTGAAAGCCGGCATGAGCCTGCAGCCCCTCCACCAGGGTTTCAGCCTCACTTCTTATCCCGTCGCCGACCACTAGAACGACAATGCGCCCATTGCGTAGGTTCCTATTCACGGCATCTATGAAGTCCGGCTCCTCCAAGGTGTCGGCATTGCCGAATATCCCATAAAGCGTGGTCGGTTTGTCTCCGTCGAATTCCGCCTTCAGGATGGCGGCCTCAAGTTTCTCGTAGTTTAGGCCGAACAAGCTATTGGCATAGTCGAGGGCCTGGGCGACGACGTCCCGTCGCGCCTCGGGGTTTTGCCACAGCTTGGCCTCGACAATCACAATATCGCCGTCTGGCGTCATCAATAGGTTGTCGAGGTAGCCGCTCGACAGAGGCAGTTCCATACACACTGGCACCAATACCGCGAACCCCGGTTCGATTTGATCCATGGGTAAACAGGTTGGATGACGATGGATGAGCCGTTGCAACCACGCTTCGTCGTGTAGGCCCTCTCTACCGCCGATCCGCTCGCGCACCAGCGTTTTCGAGGTGCTCCCCGAGATTGCAATGGGTGTTCCGTCTGAGCGCATCTGCCCTTCTCGCAGTTTCAAACACCTAAGTGCCGTATATTCCCGTCAAGGCTTGGCGCATGCACCAAGCAGGCATGAGGGTACAGCTACTGGTGCCCAGGCGAAACCCCACAGTATCCTCTGGTTGAGTGTTCTATCGCCTCGCCATGCAGCCTTGACCGCGCCCTCAATGCACGCGGAATCCCGACGAGAAGAGGAAAAACTTGGGGACCAACGCAGGTCAAACGGGTTCTGTAAGGTGTCACTTTTATTTGATCTTCTAATTCTAAAATCTTGTTATTAGTGAAATCAATTTCACTGAGACCGACGTATTTTCGCCCAACAATTTCCATGCCTACGCGCATCCGCTAGACTCATTCCCGGAGCCGCTACGCACGGCTCTGGGGATTAGAAACCCCGCACTGAGCGGTCTGGTGGGACCGCAAAAGCCACCCTTGACCACTGAGGTCGGGGAGCCTGTGACGTATGTCCAGGGCTTCTCGCCTAAAGGTCACGGGGCCGACTCAGTGCGGTTTTCTAACTCCCCGATCACCAGGGTTCATGTGAAGCTAACTTCCAGCGGGCGCGCTGGGGGCTCTGGCCTCCAGGTGTTGGGGAGCGTCTATTGATGTTAAAGAGGTCGGTACTAGCCGCAGTCTCCGCCGTATTCATGCTGTCGGTCATACCCGCGTCGACGGCAGCAGAGAAATGGGAAAGGATCGCATCCACAAATATCTGGATGCGCTCAGCCCAAATGCAATTGGCGACGGGTACGATCCTTGGTCGATGGTGTGACGTCATGGTGCCAGGCAACCAACGGCTCCGCCGCGAGACTACCATTGTGACTACGGATAACGGCCTTGTCGCCCGCACAAAGTTCTTTGACGGGTCCCGCCAAACTTTACGCCTCAAAGAGCAAGGCAGTGTCATGTTGGTGGTCGGCAGTGGTTCCGGTGATGCTTTCCGCGTCTCAGGCGGCACGGGAGACCTACAGCTTCTAGACCGCGATGGATTGATCCGGATCGCCAGGAGGCTGGAGAACGCCCGACAACCGGGGGACTGCGTACAATGAGCTTGTTTACACGTCCCGCCGACCTCGAAAGAAGTCGCCGTCCCCTAGTCGTCAAGAAATGCATTATGCCTCTCATTGCGGCCCTCGTCCTCGGGGGGTGTGTCGCCGCGACCATGGGCGACCTGAGGAAGGGCGGCGAGCATGCCCAGTGGTTAGTCAGTGGCGACCACAAGGCACTGGGCTCGTGCTTGGTAACGTGGATGGACGAGGCGAGCCCAGTTGGGAGCAATAGCACTTGGCGCCACTATCCGGACAAACAGCAGTTCCAGGTGGTGAACTCAAAAGGGTACGGAGGCGCTGGGTTGGTCTTCCTCGTCGAGTTGCATCAAAGGGACGAAACCACCATCGAAGTGGACGCTTACAGGAGCTACGAATACTTCTCCCGACTTGGTATCATCAATGAGATCAAGCTGGGCGTAGATGCATGTTCAGCTCAACGTACCGCTGCCGTTTCTGTCACTGCATCACCGGAGGCGACAGCCTCGCTGCCCGACGAACCTAGCCCCGCTTCACAAAGGCTACCGAAGGCAATGCCAATCGCGGAACGACTCGCCGGCCATACAGGGCGGCAGTTTGCCGGCATTGAATGTGATAGTGTGGACGTGCCCAGAAGATTTTCTCCCAACGACTCACTTTCTGAGGAGCGAATCCTTATCCGGCCATCGAAGCCGCTGTCGGATGCGTCACGCATCACGTGTTCCTACGACGCATTCTTGACCGACGGTAAACGTCGAACACAGTTAAAAGAGGAAGGAACCTACAAAGGCTTGAGCTTTCGTATTTACTACGACGGCAGTGGCACGATCCAAGGCGGAGCTGACCGTACGATGGCGCTTACATCAAGGGGAAACTGGAGCACCTATTGCAGCCTCGACCCCATTGCGGACCTAAAGTACTGCTCGATCTCAATTGCCAACTTAAACATTTCGACGACGACGAAAGGCAAGTACCGCGCCAACATCGGGCACAAGCATTACCCCGGCACCGACATGACCTTTCGGGCGGACAAGAACAGCCCCATCCAGATGAGTGAATCCAATAACTGGTTCAGCGCCGCACAGACAAATCGTCTCATGGCGCAGATGCATGCAGCGAAGGTCGTACACACGCAGTACCGACGGTGGCCCAACCAGAGTTCGTCGACGCAATCTTTCAGACCCTACAAGACCGAGGTCGCCGTCGAGATTTTGGACTGGCTGTTGGCGAACCTAAAGGACCCCTGACGCAGCCGAGTTCGGTCCCCTCAGAACCTGGAGCGAGGTTTCCAGAACTCGGGCTTTTCCTGCAAGAATCCCCCCCTGGCCATTTCCGGGTTTGGGCTGGTTTCGAGTTCGCGGTAAGGCGTAAGTGACTCCTGCAGAATCCGTATTCGACTTTGTTGGTGAAAATATTATCACTGGCAGGAAGGGGGGTTTTTACAGTCAAGGTCAAAGCGCTCTTCGCGAAACATGTGAAAAGTATGGGGCCGATAACCTGGGGTTGGCCGCCACATTCCCAAAACTTTTTCTCCGTGTTCAAATCGCGTCGTCAATCAGCGGCGACAACGGACACGAGGACATCAGAGATGAACGTTGAAGACACCACGCGTCGAGGCCTGCGCCTCACCACGGCAAAGCAGGCCCATACTGTTCCGGGTTACGAATGGCTCAGCGAACGGATGTGCCGGCATCTGATCTTCCATTCCCAGAAACGCGTCAACTCCCGTGGCGAGATTATTCCGGACAACGGCCTCGAAGAATTCGGTGCGATCAGGCGGGTCGGACGCCGCGTGTTGCTCGACCTTGATGCGCTCGACGCCGCAATCGTCAGCGGTCATCTAGGGAAACAGGGCTGATGTCTATCATGACTAGTTCGCGATCTTTTTCGCTCGAGGGACGCGCTGGTGAAATCAAGGTTGCCTCAGTGGAAGCGATCCAATCATGAAGACATCAAAGCATCTTCGGAAGAAGCTGGGCAAAGCGAAAATCCATGAAGCCAAGTTGTGGCTCGAACTGCGCAAGGCCCATGAGAACGGTGAGGTCCACAAACTGCGCGGTCTTATCCATCGGTACTTTCTGTCTTTTTACGTTCGCTTAAACGCTGTCCACCAAACAAACCTGGGCGCTAAGCGTCATCGCAAAGTATCGACAAAAAAATATGAAGGTATTGCCGAGGGCCTCAATCCGGTGACGGGGACCGACGAGGAGGTCCTTGTCCACGCTAAAGAGAAGGCCGACAACCCCAATGACTTTCGAGTAATATGCGACTTCGGGGTCGAGAATCGAGCACTTCAGTTTATGGCTCTTTCGATTCTGAAAGCCACAAATGACGTCGACCAAAGACAGTTCTCCGCCAACGGCGGTGCCGGCGCGGCTTGTACAAAGGTGAAGGAACTCTTTAAGGCCGGGTACTCATATCACGCCGAGATCGACATCATCGACAACTACGGCGCGTTCAACGCCGAACGAATACCGGACCTACTCAACATAAAGAAGGAGATCACAAAAAACACACTACTAACAAAACACATGGCCCTTAGAGCAGGGATCATGGAAGACGTAGTTGACCTCGAGTGGTATGATGTGGAGTGCGATCCCATCTCCGCAGAAATCCTCTCGAAGGCCCGGCAGGGCTTGCCGCAAGGATCGGGAGCATCCTCGTTCGTCTCAGATTTATTGTTATCGCCATTGCTTCAACACCTCCCAGAGGGGAGCGAAATTGTCGCTTATGCGGATAACTTCATGGTCATGAGCAGATCGAAACCAGATGCAACATCCACGATTGAAGCCTTGCGGCACGCTCTCCTAGAGCACCCTGCCGGGCCGCTACGGTCAACCTGCTCCGACCTTTACGGACCAGGTGAACGATTCAGATTCCTCGGCTACGATTTCAAACCGAAACTCGGGATGTACAGGCTCTATCCGATGGAAGAGAGCCGGGGAAAATTCGAGTCAATATTCAGCACTCTACTAAACCGGATTTCAGTGCCTGGCTTAACTGCGCGCCAACGAAAGAAGCGGCATCAAGACCTGCATAGGTACGTTTGCTCTTGGACAAGTTCGTACTCTCTCTGGTCAGGCGCGTCTGAGCTCCGCAACCAAAAACTTACCCTGGCCCGAAAGCGCATGGACGCTCATAAGAAACCGAAGCATTTCCTGCAGAGCAAGAAATCCAAGACCGGGCCGACAAAAGGCGTCAAGATCATTGAGGCTAATTCAAGCGACCACACGAAGAGCCGCAATACTGACACTCCCCCGTGGGAGTAAAGTCGTCATTCGTCCATCAAAAGAAAGCGCAAATACCTTTCGGGAGCGAGCCATTTTTTCGCCTCTCGGCGGAGCTCGCGTGAGCGTTCAATCGGATCAGGATCATCCTCAAAAACCTTTTGATCTACATCGTCGCCATTCTCAGGGGCCGTGTTGATGGGGCTTGATTCACCCAAAACAACGTCACCATTACCCTCTTTCGTATTTGAGGGAAAGAGCGCCTTACCGACATCTGAGTGTTTCGCTCCATCCTCCAAAGCGTCCAGAGCCCTCAAGTGTCGAGTCCTTGATTTGGTCAATTTCGACGGTGCTCTTGGTTTTTTGAACCCGCGTTCTAAACGGATCGTATTTAGGCGCTTTCCTAAGTCTTGAAGCTGCCCTTCGATAGAAAGTTCTAGATCAAATGCGACAAGTGCTCGGTCCCACCTAACCAGCCTCATGTCACCAGGCGGTCGCCATGAATCCTCACCACGCGGAGGCTCATATTCGTCCATCACCGTATCAACGTCATCCTCCAGAAAAAGGTATTGAGGGAACAACTGCCCGTTCAGAAATTTGACGTCTTGCTCCATCCCTATGTCCGGATCATACATGCCACGTAGGCCGAACGGTTCCGCCGCTTGTTGATCGGGCCAAAATCGACGAGCGACTTTTCCTTCCAGAAAATCAACACGTCTATACCAGCTTCTTAAATTTTCACCCTCGCGTCTCGGCGGGTCTTCTACCCGGGCTCTAGGGTCCCGACGCCATTCGTCGCCATACTCCTCAATTAGCCTCGATTGGGCTTTCTGAAATTCCTGGTATGCCTTGCGATACGTCGGACTCCGTCTTAGGAATTCCCAAGCCCATCCCTCACCGGTCAGGTCTTCGGTGTAGGCATAGTCCTCTTCTTTTCTCCAATCAGGTTTCGCCATTCCCAAATATCTTCTCGTTCATCGAAGCGACGACGCTCGCGGTGTGCTGCTCTGAGAGGTGAGCATAGCGCTTCACCATGTCGAAGGACTTGTGCCCGAGGACCTCGGCGATCTCGGCCGGGGAGGCTCCGTTCATAGCGAGGTAGGACGCCGCGCTGTGGCGGAGGTCGTGGAACCGGAAGTTGGTGATCTTGGCATTCTTGAGTGCCGTCTCCCAGGGGGCACGGATATCGACGAAGTTCTTTCCACTCTTTCCGGGGAACACCCAGGGTATCTCCTTGTCGCGCTTCCGGGACAAATCCTTGAGGATTTTCAACGCCGGCCCGGCCAAGGGCACTGGCCGAGACTCATCACTCTTGGTCTCAAGGAGCAAGACCATCTGTCGGTCGAGATCAACCCGGTCCCAGGTCAAGGAACTGGCCTCAGTCTTCCTCATTCCCGTGGAGATGGCCAGGAGGACGATAGGGTATAGGTAGGGACTCTGGCTCTCGCGACAGGCCATGAGCAGGCGTTCGCGCTCCTCGTCGTCCAGAAACCGAACTCGGCCCTTCGCCTCTTTCAGCTTGCCGATCCTAGGCATCGGAGACTCATCCAACCACCGCCATTCATCGCGGGCCACGGAGAGGACGTGCGAGAGCGCGGCCATGTATCGGTTCACCGTCGCAGTGGAGAGCTTGCCACCCATCTTGTTCGGCTTCTTCGCCAGGCGATCACGAGCACCGATGATGACGTCAGGTGTGAGGTCCGCCAGAGAGTAGGCCCCGATTTCATCTAGCCACCATCGCAGTTGACCCGTCTGTGTGTAGGCTGACCGAGGTTTCCTCGGCATCACGTCTTCCAGGTAACGGGTAATCGCCTCGGCCAAAGTGTGGTTGCCGGCAACAGCCTTCGGGAAGTATCGGCGTTCCCGAATCTCGTTCTCGACTCGGTTCGCCCAGTTACGTGCATCGGTCTTTCGGGTGAAGGTCGCCGTCTGCGGCGGCACCCCTTTCAGGCGGACGATAGCCCGGTACGAGGTCTTGCCATCACGGCTCTTGCGTTCCTGTATCGTCGCCACACCCCGCACTCCCTTGCTCAGTGGCGGCTAAAGCGTAGCGGATGATCGGAAACAAGGGAATAAAAAAGTGTACCATGAGTGTACCACAGTCACTTCTTAGAGCCTTAAAATCTAGCTAAGTGTTTGATTTTAATGGCGCGCCCGGGAGGACTCGAACCCCCAACCTCCTGATCCGTAGTCAGACGCTCTATCCAATTGAGCTACGGGCGCAGGCTCCAGCTTCGGAGCGGGCGGGACACTACATGAGCTTCTCGGCCATGACAAGGTACTGAATGATACGAAAGACATGAAAAAATAGGAACTTGTCCGGTCTCAAGCCTTTGAGTACTATCACCGGCAAACCCAAGGATCGTCGCGGCTCCAAAGCACGGCGGCCGTGTGTAAATGCGGCATTAATTATTGTATAGAAAAATGACAATTACGGTGCTGGACGGGGACCAACCACAACTCAAGGCAGTCTTAAAGAATGGGTCATAAAAAATTCCGGATTCTGGCCGTCAGCTCGGCCCTGATCGTATCGGCGTGTTCGTTCTCCGAAGACTCGCTTTGGCCTTCGCTCACAGGCGAGGATCCCGCCGCCACGACCGAGCAGGCCCAGGCCGCGCAGCCGGCCGCCGGCCAACAGGCGCAGGCCGGCCAGCAGACGGCACAGCCGGCCGCCGCCAACCAGGCGCCGGCGCCCGGCCAGCCGGCGCTCGGCACCGGCAACTTCGTTCCCACCGGCGTCACGCCGGGCGCGCCCACCGGCACCTTCGTCGGCAAGAAGGTCGTCGAACTGCGTGACGAATTGCAGCGCCTGCAAGGCAACATCGCCCAACAAAACGCCGAGTTGCAGAAACTGCGCGGCCAGCTGGTCGGCAACGCGCGCCGTTATCACGGCACCATCGCCGCGGTGAACGCGCGCCTGCAGGTCGGCACCACGCCGGGCAACCCGATCTTGGTGCAACAGTTCAAGAGTGCCCAGGCCGACCTCAGCCGCGTCGCCCAGGACGTTTCCGAAATGAACCAGCTCGCCGGCTCCATCGGCTCGAGCTCGACCATGTCGGCGTTCCTGTCCGAATCGGCCAAGTCCGCCTTCGCCATCTCCGGCGCCATTGACGAGGACCACCGCCAGCTCGCCATCCTCGAAGACGAGGTCAACCGCACCGACGTGCTGATCGACCGGCTGCTCACCGAAGTCTCCGGCGACGTGCGCCGCCAGACCAACTACGTCACCACCGAACAGGCCAACCTCAACCTGATGTCGGCCGGCATCAAGTCCGGCGAGATCTACGGCGGCAGCCTGATGAACGTCGCCATGGCCAACGCCGGCGGCGGCATGCAGGTTTCGGCCGGCGCGCCGGTCTCGACCGCCAACCGCCGCCCGCTGGTGGTAATCCGCTTCGACCGCAACGACGTTCCCTACCAGCAAGCGCTCTACAACGCCGTCAGCCGGGTTCTGGAAAAACGCCCCGACGCGGTCTTCGACCTCGTCGCCGTGGCGCCGGCCGCCGGCGGCCAGGCGCGTGTCGCGCTCAACTCCAACAAGGCGCGGCGGCAAGCCGAAGGCGTGCTGCGCTCCTTGATTGAAATGGGGCTGCCGCCGGCCCGCGTTGCCGTCGCCGCCAGAACATCGGCCGAGTCCCGCACCAACGAGGTGCATCTCTTCATCCGCTGAGCGTCGCTTCGAGCCAAAGTCACCGAAAACGGCGCCCGCCATCGGGCGCCGTTTTTCCATGCTCTCATATTGCCCCGCATCGCCCGTTGGGTTTAAATCGCACATGGTTCATTTGCGCGACGATCTCAGCTCTCATCCCGTCACCTGGGCGGAAGTCCACCGTGACACCAAGTACCTGACCCGTAAGCTTCTGCCGCTCGGGCCGTGGAAGGGCATCGTGGCGTTGACCCGGGGCGGCCTGGTGCCCGCCGCGATCCTGGCGCGCGAGATGGAAATCCGCATCATCGATACGCTCTGCATCTCCAGCTACGATTACCAGATCACCGACGGCAGCATCCAGATCCTCAAGACACCCGCCGACGCGCTCGCCTGCAAGGGCGAGGGCTGGCTTTTGATCGACGACCTGGTCGATACCGGCAACACCGCCAAGGCGGCACGGGAGTTGATCCCCAAGGCGCATTTCGCCACGGTCTACGCCAAGCCCAAGGGCCTGGAACAGGTCGACACCTACGTGCACGACGTGCCGCAGGACTCCTGGGTGTTCTTCCCCTGGGACACGGAGCCGCAATACGTCCGGCCGCTCGCCGAACCGGAACCGGCGCCGGGCGAGGGATGAGGCGGCCGCGTCCTCGCCGCCGGATGCCGGCGCTTTTCGCGCTGGCGGTCATCGTGCTCGCCGCCGGCTGCGGCCATGCCCAGTCGCTGCCGCTCGACACCATCAAGCTGCCCGCCGGCTTCAAGATCGACGTCTTCGCCCGCGTCCCCGGCGCGCGTTCGCTGGTGGTGATGGAGGACTGGGGCGTCGTGCTGGCCTCCACCCGCGGCCCCAACATCCACGCCGCCATCGACACGAACCGCAACGGCCGCGCCGACAAGGTGGTCGCGGTGAAGACCGGCCTCAAGCTCGCCAACGGCATCGCCTGGAAAGACGGCTATCTCTACGTCACCGAACAGCACCGGCTTACGCGTTACGCCGCGCCCGATCTCGAGACGTTGATCGCGGCCGAACCGGAAGTGCTGTTCGATGGCCTGCCCGACCGTTCCTGGCACGGCTGGCGCTATGCCGCCTTCGGGCCGGACGGCGCGCTCTACGTCTCGGTCGGCGCGCCCTGCAACATCTGCGCGGTCAAGGGGCTGGAAGGTACCATCCAGCGCTTTCGCGCGCCCGGTTGGAAGCCCGAAACCTATGCGTCGGGCGTGCGCAATCCGGTCGGCCTCGCCTTCCACCCGGAAACCGGGCACCTCTATTTCACCGATAACGGCGCCGACAACATGGGCGACGACAGCCCGCCCGAGGAATTCAACCACGCGCCCAAGCAGGGGCTCTGGTTCGGCTTTCCCTGGTACGGCGGCGGTGCCGACCGCACCCCCGACTTCCGCAGCCAGCCGCTTCCCCGCGCGGCGACGCCACCGGCCATCACCTTCGGCGCCCACATCGCGCCGCTGGGCATCGGCTTCTACACCGGCGGCAAGTTCCCGGCCGAATACCGGGGCGATGCCTTCGTGGCGCACCATGGATCGTGGAACCGTTCGGTCCCGGACGGCTACCGCGTCGCCCGCGTACGCTTCGACAAAGGGACCAAGAAAGCCGTCTCCTGGGAACCCTTCGCCACCGGCTGGCTCGCATCCAACGGGGTCGCCTGGGGCCGGCCCGTGGACGTCAAGGAGACCCGCAACGGATCGCTGCTGGTTTCCGACGACCGCGCCGGCGCCATCTACCGCATCAGCCACGACTGATACCTGCCGCGGAAAACCCGTTCACTTCCCTGTCCGCGCGGATATACTACCTATGCGAAAAATTTCTTGAGGAGTTTCCGAATGGGCGATGACCAGCCGCCGCAAAAACTGCCCGTCTGGCGAACGGTCAAAGCCGCCTACCTGGTAATTTTCTTCAATCCCAAGCTGGCCCTCAAATTGGCCGTGGTGCCACTGGTGTTGATGCTGGCTTCCGGCGCGATCACGGCGTCACTGTTCGCCGGGCAGTCCGTCACGGAACTCACCGAGACCGGCCGGTTTCATGTTATCGGCTTAGGCTCGTCCCTCATCATCTACCTATCGATGATCCCGACCATCACAGCCTGGCATCGGCTGGTCCTGCTTGGCCACGGCAACCCTGATGCACGGATCAGCTATTCCATCCAGTCGACGGAGTGGGCTTACCTCTGGAAGATGGTACTGTTCGTGCTGTTGATCATCGTGCTGTCCATACCGATGATCCTCGGGACATCGGTCGTCGGCGGAATTGTCGCAGTAGCTAGCCGTGGGTCGGGCCAATCTCTCGATGCCCAAGTCATCATCATCATCGTGGCCGCCGTCGCCGCCAATGTCTTCGTTTACGGCTTGGCGCTCCGGTTCAACCTAGTCTTCCCGTCCGCAGCGATCGGCGCCCCCATGGGCTTCCGGGACTCCTGGCGGCGCACACGCGGCAACACGTGGCGCCTGATCTTCATCGCCTTAATTACCGTCATTCCCTTTTATCTGGTTCCGTTCGGCATCGGTCTGGCATTCACGGATTTCCAGCGGATCCCGAGCGTCGAACAACAGGTCCTCATCAGTCTGATCAACACGCCGTTCTGGCTGCTCGGTGTCTGTGTCGGCATTTCCTTCTGGTCCTGGTCCTACCGCTTTCTCGTGCAAGGCTTGCCGATCACGCTGCCTGACGACTAGGCGCGCCGCAGGGCACTTGATTTCCCGAAGCAACTCGGGAACCCTGCCGGGACCGTTACCGAGGGGGAAACCATGACCACACCCGAGCCATACGTCATCCACGCCGTCAAGTATGCCCACCACGACCGCAAGGGCTCCGAGAACATGATCTATGCGGGCGACCTGCATGAGGTCAACATGCCGCTCGACTATTTCGTCTGGGCGCTGGTCAATTCGGAGCGCACCATCGTCGTCGACATCGGCTTCAGCGCCGAGACCGCCGAGGCGCGCGGCCGCGACCTGATCCGTTGCCCGACCGAGGGTCTGAAGATGGTCGGCGTCGACGCGGCCACGGTCGAGGACGTGATCATCACCCACATGCATTACGACCATGTCGGCAACTTCGGGCTGTTCCCCAAGGCCACCTTCCATCTGCAGGACCGCGAGGTCGCCTTCGCCACCGGCCGGCAGATGACCAAGACGGTGTTCTCCATGGCCTTCAGCGTCGACGACGTGGTCGACGTGGTGCGCGGCGTGTTCGGCGGAAGCGTCGCCTTCCACGACGGCGACTGGGAACTGGCGCCGGGCGTCACCGTGCACCACCTGGGCGGCCATACCGATGGCCTGCAATGCGTGCGCGTCTGGACCGAGCGCGGCTGGGTGGTGCTGGCCTCCGACGCCAGCCACCTCTACGCCAACATGGATCAGATCAACCCCTTCCCCATCGTCTACAACGTCGGCGACATGGTCGCCGGCTACGACCGCCTGCGAGAACTGGCCGACAGCGAAGACCACATCGTGCCCGGCCACGACCCGCTGGTGATGGACTACTACCCGGCATCAACGCCGGAGCTGGATGGAATCGCCGTCAGGCTCGATAAGGCGCCATCTCGCTGACCATCGGCCGGTAGCCCATACGAAACACCTGGAGCACGCCGGGCGGGGTGAGCACCACCGTCCGGCCGCTTTTTGGCCGGCGCGCGGCAGCGCCGTAGCCGGCCGGCGCATAGGGCAACAACTCATCCCCCCGGACCAGCGACGCCACCCCCTCGATCAGCACGAAGGCACCGTCCGGCAGGTCGGCGAAATCGGCCGCGTGGCGGCGCTGCTCAAAGGAGCGCGGCACCGCGCGCTCCCGGTGCAGGGCGGCGTCCAGGTCCTTGGCGCAAAGCGCCGACGAACCATGCACGTCCTCCCACAGCGCCTTGAAACGCAGGTAGTCATCGCGCCGGCATTCTGCGCAGGGGCGGTGACCGGCGGCGAAGGCGACGGCCTCGTCGAGGAAGAACAGCTCGGTGTAGTGCCCCGGCGCCATCACCGGGCGCCGGCGGCCCTTGAACGCCAGCCGGCAGGCGACCCAGTTCCTGTGGCGCCAGCGCGCCCGTCCGAGCGACCGGTTGGCGTCATGCAGGATGCCACGGTTGCCCATCATCGAACCCCGCGCCGGATCGGCGACGATGCGCCCGTCCGGGGTGACGCGGTTCTGGAGCGTCATCCGCCGACGGCAAGGTTGTCGATCAGCCGTGTCTTGCCGAGCCAGGCGGCGCCCAGCACCCGCGCCGGCCGCGCCGCATCGGTGAGCGGCTGCAGGGTCTCGGCGTCGCGGACGGCGATGTAGTCGACCGACGCGAAACCGGCGGCAAGCAATTCCTCGCCGGCCGAAGCGGTGGCGGCATCGATATCGCCGGTGGCGTCCTGAGCCACATCGGCGACGAAGCGAAGGACTTCATTGAGCTTCGGCGCGATGGCGCGCTCGGCTTGCGAGAGATAGGCGTTGCGCGACGACATGGCGAGGCCGTCGGCCTCGCGCACGGTTTCGCCGCCGACGATCTCGACCGGGATATCGAGGTCGCGGGCCATGGCGCGGATGACGCAGAGCTGTTGGTAATCCTTCTCGCCGAACACCGCCACGTCGGGCAGGCTTTGCAGCAAAAGCTTGGCGACGACGGTGGCGACGCCCTCGAAGAAATGCGGCCGGAACGCCCCTTCCAAGACGTCACCGAGACCGGCGACGCGCACCTTGGTCATGTGGCCCTTGGGATACATGACGTCGGGCGTCGGCGCGAACATCAGGGAAGCGCCGGCGCTTTCGAACAGCGCCGCGTCGGCGTCCTCGTTGCGGGGGTAGCTGTCGAAGTCCTCCGACGGCGCGAACTGGGTCGGGTTGACGAACAGCGTCGCCACCACCCTGTCGGCGCGCGCGCCGGCAAGGCTGACCAGCGAGAGATGTCCCGCATGCAGCCCGCCCATGGTCGGCACCAGCCCGACGGTGAGCCCGTCCGCGCGCCAGGCGGCGATGCGCCGGCGCAGGTCCTCGATGGTGCGGGCCGTTTCCATGGGCGCCTCAGCCGGCCGGCTTCTCGACGCCGAAGCAGTGCTCCAGCCCGGGGAAGCGGCGCGCGCGCACGTCGTCGGCGTAGGCGCCGGCGGCCTCCGACATGGCGGTGCCGAGATCGGCATAACGCTTGACGAATTTCGGCGTGAAGTCGGCGAAGGTGCCGACCAGGTCATGGGTCACCAGGATCTGCCCGTCGCAGGCGGGCGACGCGCCGATGCCGATGGTGGGGATGGAAATCTGCTGCGTGATGGCGCGGGCGACGGGCTCCACCGTGCCCTCGATAACCAGCGCGAAGGCACCGGCATCGGCAATGGCGCGGGCGTCGGCCATCACCTGCCTGGCGCCCTCGTCGTCCTTGCCTTGGATCTTGAAGCCGCCCCGGTGTTCGGCCTTCTGCGGCAAAAGCCCCACATGGCCCAGCACCGGCACGCCGGCATCGACGATGGCGCGGACCGTGCCGGCCATCTCCTCGCCGCCTTCCAGCTTCACCGCCTGGCAACCGGTCTCGGCCAGCACCCGGGCGGCCGACGCGATGGCTTGGTAGGCGGAGCTTTCGTAGCTGCCGTGCGGCAGGTCGACCACCACGCAGGCGCGCTCCGCACCGCGCATCACCGCCTGGCCGTGGTTGATCATCATGTCGAGCGTCACGCCGCGCGTCGTCTCCAGGCCGTAAACCACCATGGCCAGCGAATCGCCGACCAGCAACAGGTCGCAATAGGGATCCAGCGCCTTGGCCATGGGCGTCGTGTAGGCGGTCAGGCAGACCAACGGCACCGCGCCCTTGGCGGCGCGAATTTGCGGCGTGCCGATACGATCCGGCGTCGCGGTGGTGTCATTGTCCCCAGTCACGGTTCCCGTCCCCATGGCCGTCGGCCCATGCAAGCAACTGATTGTGCAATGCACAAGATAATCCCGCCGATGTCAATTGCCGCCGCCGGCGTCGCGCCGCCTTGCGTCCTCGCGCCGCGCCCGCACGCGCCCCCGGAATCCCCAGACCAGGACACCGACGAACAGCAACAGCATCCACCAGACCGCATGCTGGCGCAGCGCTTCGACGATTGGATTTTCCATCATCCGGTTCTCCCCTCCGCCGCTGGCACGGCGAGAGGCGAAAGCGTAAGATAGCGCCCATCATGGTTCAATCCTTCACGACATCCCTTCGTCTCGTTTTCGCCCTGATCCTCACTGCCGGGCTCGGCGCCTGCGCGCCGGTGACGACGACCGAGCGCCCCGCCGGCTGGGGCGCCAGCGCGCATGCCAGCCGCCAGATGGTGGCGGCGGCCAATCCGCTCGCCGCCGAGGCCGGGCTCGCCATGCTGCGGGCCGGCGGCAGCGCCGTCGACGCCACCATTGCCGCGCAGATGGTGCTGACACTGGTCGAGCCGCAATCGTCCGGCATCGGCGGCGGCGCCTTCCTGATGCACTACGACGGTGCCGCCAAGCGCGTCGAGAGCTACGACGGGCGCGAAATGGCGCCGCGTTCGGCCGATCCCCGGATGTTCCTGAACGGCGAAAAGCGCATGAAGTTCCTGCAAGCCGCCGCCGGCGGCACGGCGGTGGGCGTGCCCGGCGTCGTCGCCATGCTGGAGATGGCGCACCGCGAGCACGGCAAGCTCGCCTGGGCGGCGCTGTTCCAGCCGGCCATCAAGTTGGCCGAAAAAGGCTTCGCCATTTCGCCCCGGCTGGCCGGCCTGTTGAAGGCCGAAACCCTGCTGCGCGCGACGCCGGCGGCGCGCGGCTACTTCTATACGGAAACCGGCGGCGACAAGCCGGTCGGCACGGTGATCCGCAACCCCGCCCTGGCGGCGACCTTCAAGGCCATCGCGGCGGGCGGCGCCAAGGCGTTTTACCGGGGCGCCGTCGCCAAGGCGGTCGTCAATGCCGTGCGCGGCGCCGCCAACCATCCGAGCGGCATGACGCTGGGCGACATGGCCGGCTATGCGGCGCGCAAGCGCGCCCCCGTCTGCGCGCCTTACCGGGCATGGCAGGTCTGCGGCATGGGCCCGCCGTCGTCGGGCGGGCTGGCGGTGGCGCAGATGCTGGGCCTGTTGGAGCCGTTCGATCTGGCCGCCATGAAACCGGCCTCGGCCGAGGCCCTGCACCTGGTGGCGTCGGCCGGCGCGCTCGCCTTCGCCGACCGGAACGCCTATGTGGCCGACGCCGATTTCGTGCCGGTGCCGATCACCGGCATGCTCGACCGCGACTATTTGCGCGCCCGCGCGCGGCTGATCGATCCGGCCCGGTGGGGCGGCAAGCGCGATGCCGGCACGCCGCCGGCGAAGACCGCCTTTCGCTTCGCGCCCGGCGACGGCACCAAGGGCCATTCCACCAGCCATCTCAGCATCGTCGACGCGGCGGGCAACGCGGTTTCCATGACCACCTCCATCGAGACCGTGTTCGGGTCCCGGCTGATGGCGGCGGGCTTCATCCTCAACAACCAGCTCACCGATTTCTCGTTCCTGCCGGACCGCGACGGCAAACCGGTGGCCAACCGCGTGCAGCCCCTGAAGCGCCCGCGCAGTTCCATGTCGCCGACACTGGTGCTGGATGCGGAGGGCAAGCTGGCGATGGCGGTGGGCTCGCCCGGCGGTTCGCGCATCATCGGCTACGTGGCCAAGACGCTGGTGGCGGCGCTGGATTGGAACATGGACATGCAGGCGGCCATCGCGCTCGGCAATTTCGTCAACAGGAACGGCAGCACCGAACTGGAGCAAGGCACCCCCGTCGCGGCAGCAAAGCCGCAACTCGAGGCCATGGGCCACACCGTCAACCTGATGACCCGCGCCAGCGGCCTGCACGGCATCCGCGTCACGCCGAAGGGCCTGCAGGGCGGCGCCGACCCCCGCCGCGAAGGCGTCGCCATCGGCGATTGAGGCGTCAAAACGGTGCGCGTAAGCCGTTGATTTCACAAGCATCATAATTTTTTTGACGAAACGAACCCAATGCCCGGCGCGCGTCTCCAGCGGGTTCGGCGTTGCCATAACCCCCACCCGCCGTTCCCACGAAGGCGGGAACCCACTTGATGCCGCAGGCATCATCCCTTCCGCAGGACGCAGCCCCCCGATAGGCCCACTGGATTCCCGCCTTCGCGGGAATGACGGAAGAAAAATCGAAAACACGGGTCGAAACCCATTGATTTCAATCGATTTCCAAAAAAATCTCAGGAACGAACCCAATTTTCTCCGCCTCCCGAAACGTACCCCCCACCCCGACCCTCCCCCACAAGGGGGGAGGGAGCGCAGGCGGTGCCGCTTCGTCTCCTCCCCCCTCGATGGGGGGAGGTCGGGAGGGGGGTGAACCCTGCTGAATTGCCAATTATCGTGCCGCTATCGGCACCAACCGAAACGGCGTCCCACCCATAGCACGGCCTTTCTGAAAAGTTAATAAATTCCTATAAATAGGTTCGGCTCGCGGCTGCCAACGGACGAAGGTCCGATATCGAGCGGAAAGCGGCCTTTAAAGTTTCCGCGAGGGAACTTCCGTTGGTGACCCGGAGCGGTCTTGCAGACTTTATCCGTCATCCCATCCTTCGACACGGGCCTTCGGCCCTGCTCAGGATGAGGAGGTGTACTCCGACCTCATCCTGAGCAGGCGCGTTAGCGCCGTGTCGAAGGATGGAATGACAGATGGGATCGACAGGTCCACACATGGCTAATGACAGTCACAAGCCAGCGCGCCGCTGAGCGTCCGCTGTTGAAACCAAAGCCGACCGCGATACGAAATCCCGCTTTTCTTATCTCCCCTCCCCCCCCTCCATTAGCTTTTTCGCCGCCGCCCCGTTAGGCTGCTCGCGAGAGGGAGGCGCGCGATGGCCGACAAACCGCTGTGGCAATGGAGTGCCTGCGAAACCGCCGAGGCGACGCGGCGGGGCGACGTTTCGGCCCTGGATGCCGTCGGCGCCGCGGTTGAGCGCATGCGCGCCGTCAACGGGGCGCTCAACGCCGTGGTCGACGACCTGGGCGAGGCGGCGCTCGAACAGGCCGCCCGGCTCGACAAGGCCTTCGCCGAAACCGGCGCGCCGGCGGGACCGCTGCACGGCGTTGCCGTCACCATCAAGGAGAACGTCGACCAGAAGGGCCGCGCCACGCCCAACGGCGTCGTCGCCTTCAAGGACGTGATCGCGCCGGACGACGCGCCGGTGGTCCGCAACCTGACCCGCGCCGGCGCCGTCGTCATCGGGCGCACCAACACACCGGAGTTCTCGTTCCGCGCCACCACCGTCAACGAACTGCACGGCCGCACCATGAACCCCTGGAACGACTGGGCGTCGGCCGGCGGGTCGTCGGGCGGCGCGGCGGCGGCGGTGATGAGCGGCATCGGCGCCTTGGCACACGGCAACGACATTGGCGGCTCGCTGCGGTTTCCCGCCGCCGCCACCGGCGCGGTGACGGTGAAGCCGGGGCTCGGCCGGGTGCCGGCCTACAATCCGTCGGCCACCGAAGAGCGCGGCATCATGGCGCAATCGATGTCGGTGCAGGGGCTGATCGCGCGCGAGACCCGGGACTTGCGCCTCGGCCTGCAGAGCCTGGTGCATTACGACGCGCACGATCCGTGGCAGGTGCCGATGCCCTTCGCGGGGCCGGCACTGGAGAAACCGATCCGCGTCGCCTTCACCAAGGAGACCTTCGAATTCGATTTGCACCCGGCCGTCGACGCGGCCCTGGAAACGGCGCGGGAAGCGCTCACGGATGCCGGCTACGAGGTGCACGAGGTGGAACCGCCGATGCTCCGCGAAGCGGCGTTGGACGGCTACAGCACGCTGCTCGGCGAGACCATCGCGCTCCTCGGCGGCGACATCCGCGAACATGGCTCCGAGACCATCCGGCGCATCTTCGACGACTACGAACAGGTCTTCGGCCCCTACCGCGACCACGACCTGCTGCTGGGCATGGCCCGGCGGGCGCGATACGCCCGCGCCTGGACGCTGTTTCTCGAGGACTACCCGTTGGTGCTGACGCCGTTTTTGCCGCACCCGACCTATGCCTGGGACCGCGACGAGGAAGGGGTGGAGGGCGTCGTCGAGGTGTTGGGCGCCGGGCTCTACAGTTTCGCCATGAACCTGATGGGCCTGCCGGCGGGAATCGTGACGGGCAATCCCAACGACGGCCTGCCCGTCGGCGTGCAGATCGCCGGCCGGCGTTTCCGCGAAGACCTGATCGTCGACGCGCTGGCCGCCGTCGAGGCCCGCGTCGGCGTCATGGCCGAGGTGCTGTTCGCCCGCCCGCCTTTGACATGATGACCCCGGTTCTATATTTTTCAGCCTTCAAACACATCATCACAGCTTGACCGTCGGCGGCACCTGCCTCGTTCGCGCCGGCGGTACCGGGCCGATTCCGGTTCATGAACCGAAATCCCGGCCGGGTTTCTCGATTGGCCAGGCGGACTGGCGGCCACGGGGACCGGCGGCCACGGGGACGGGAAAGGCGAATGCGCGCTGGCATTCCGCCGCCAACGGCATCGCCAGACAATGTCAGACAATGGGAGACTTTACGTGAATATCCACAGCGACCGCCTTCAAGATTTCGTCGTGACGAATACGCCGCTGGACCCGGCGGAAGCCGAGCGCTGCATCCGTTTCGTCACGCGGTCCGTGATGCCCGAAGATCCGGCGGGGGAGATCGCGGACGTGGAACAGGAAAAGGACAGATTGGCGGAAGCGCTGGAAGCCTCCGCCGATGTTTCCAAGGCGGAAGCCCGTTCGGTGCTCGACGCAATCGTCGAGTTCCTCAATCGCGACGACCTGGAAGCGGAACTGGACGAGGCGTCGCTGCCGGGGGTCGAACTGGTCGAGGCCGCGGACGAGCCGACCTCGCACGACCCGGAACGGCGCCACGAGACGATCCAGGAGAATATCGAACTCTGGCGCCGCATCTTTCAGGACGGCATCGCCCATCAGATCGGCCTGGCCCGCGACCCCGAGTACCGCTATCCGTCGCAGGATTTCGTCGAACAGGACGGGGAACAGGTTCGGACCTTGGTCTACGTGCAACCCGAGCCCTGGTGGTATGAAGAGGACGACGGCTTCTATCTCAGGCTCAATTTCGGCGAACGCACCTTCGCGCTGCCGGGGAAGAACCCGATTATCCATGTCGGGCCCAAGGCGCAGTTGCTGCCGGTTCTCGAGGAACTGCATATTCTCGCCGGCAAGGGCGCGCTCGACGGCACCATCGAGAAAATGGTGATCGTCAGCCGCTGAGATCTGTTCAAGGCAGGCCGGCTTCCTTCAGGGATGCACGGTCGGTCGCGAGCCGCTCGGGGTCGTGCACGTTCTGGGTGCGGCTCCAATCCTCAATGTTGAAATCCGGGCGCGCGGCCAGCAAAGCTTGCGCCGACTTTCTGGCCGCCGGCAGATCGCCGGCATCCGCGTGGGCCAGCACCAGATCGACAAGGCCGAAACCCGGGCTGCGGCGGTTGTAGTCGGCAAGGACGTCGACCGCGTCCTCGGTCCGTCCGGCGTATCGGTAGGCATGTCCGAGCACGCCGCAATACCAGCCCGGATCGAGCGGGTTGAGCCGGATCGCCATTTGCGCCTGGGTGATGGCCTCTTGCGGGCGCTCGGCGAAGGTGAGCGCCAGGGCGTAGAGCGCGCGCAAGTCCGCATGATCCGGCGAAAGCGCCACCGCGCGCCCGTAGGCGGCGATGGAATCTTCGAGCCGTCCCAGGCACATATGCCAATAGCCGAGCGCGGCGTGCGCATCGGCGCAGTCCGGATCGCGGGCCAACGCACGATCCGCATGGACCTTCGCCTGTTCGAGTGAGACATCGCGCTCGGCGGTCCAGAAAAAACGGCCCTCGATCGCGTGCGTGCAGGCGAGCATGGCATGTATCTGGGCCGAGCCGGGATCGAGTTGCAGGGCGCGCTCGAAATGCGCTCGGGCTTGGCGGTAGCTCTCGGCACTGACATCGCGGAAATGGCTCAGCCCCTGGGTGAACGCCACCCAGGCATCGACGTTGTCGGTGGTGGTGTAGCGGAGCTTCGCCTGTTCGCCGTCGGTCAGTTCAACCTGCAAGGCGGTGGCGATGGTCAGGGTGATCTCGTCCTGGACCGCAAACAGGTCGTCGATGACGCGGTCGAAACGTTCCGCCCAGAGCTGCTCGCCGCTCTTCGCGTCTGTCAGTTGCGCATTGATACGCAGCCGGTCGCCGGCCTGGCGCACGCTGCCCGAAAGGACGAAATCGGCGTTCAGGTCGAGGCGGACCTCGCCCGGGGTCACGGTTCGGCCCTTGTAGGTGAACACGGAGTTGCGCGACACCACGGAAAGCTGGCCGATCTTCGAGAGCGTGGTGATCAGGTCCTCGGTCAGGCCGTCGGAAAGGTGATCTTGGTCCGCGTCCCGGCTCATGTTGTCGAAGGGCAGGACGGCGAGCATCGGCAAAAGGTTCTGCGGCGCCTGAAGGCGATGCAAATCACCGCTCGCGCCGGCGTCGGGCAAATCCGCCGTCACCCGGAACAGGCTCACGGGCTCGCTGATGTTCTTGAGGCGGCGCTCGCCCATGGGCTCGAACACCACCGAGACCTTGTTTTGCAGATGCCCGCGCACCGCATCGGGAACGACGATGCCGCCGGCCGGGGCCAGCGGCTCCAGGCGCGCGGCGATGTTGACGCCATCGCCGTAGACATCGCCGTCCTCGACGATGACATCGCCGACGTTCATGCCCATGCGGAAGTCCGTGCGATGCAGATCATCGCGGCCGGCGTTGGCCTGGCCGACGGCGCGCTGGATGTTGACGGCGCAGTTGAGCGCCTCGATGGCGCTCGGAAACTCCGCCAGAAAGCCGTCGCCGGTGTTCTTGAAAATCCAGCCGTGATGCGCCGCCACTTCCGGCTCGATGATGTCGATCCTGGCGGCACGCAAGCGCTTTAGGGTGCCTTCCTGGTCGACTTCCATGCGCGCGCTGAATCCGACCATGTCGGCGGCCAGGATGGCGGCAAGCCTGCGTTCCATGTTCGAAACCCCTATCCGCGTGCCGTGAAACCGACAGTATATCGAACGCGCCGGGCCGGCCGAAGCGAATTCCCGGAGACCCGCTTGCGGCGGCGCTAACGCGTGGCGACGATGAACAGGCGGCGGAACGGGAACAGGGTCTTGCCGTCGGGGCGTTTGGGGTAGACCGGCGCCAGGCGCGCGGCGTAGTCGTCGAAGAAGGCCTGGCGCTGTTCGTCGTCGGCGAGCGCGTCGAGGAAGGGCTTCAGCGCCGTGCCCTTGGTGTATTCGGCAACCGCGTTGTCGCCTTCCAAAACCTGCAGGAACTCGCTTTCCCAGATGTTCAGCTCGCTCACGTGCGGGCGCAAAAGGTCGTAGTAGTCCTCGGGCTCCATCACCGGCGGCAGGCCGCGCGCGCCGCGTATGGCGTCCGCCCAGGGGCTGGCCTCGATGGTGTCCTCCATCAGGGCGTGCGAGGGCGCGGTGTGGTTGCGCGGCATCTGCACCGCCAAAACGCCGCCATCCGCAAGGCAATCGGCGAGCGCCGGAAACAGGGTCTCGTGGCCGGCGACCCATTGCAGGGCGGCGTTGGAATAGATGACGCCGGTGCCGGCGTCCGGACGCCAATCGGTGAGATCCGCCTTCAGCCATTCGACGCCGGGGTTGTCGGCCGCCGGATGCGCATCCCGGGCGCGCGCCAGCATCTGTTCGGAACTGTCGACGCCGACGATGCGGGCCTTCGGCCAGCGCCCCCTGAGGAACGGCGTCAGGTTGCCGGGACCGCAGCCGAGATCGTAGACGGCGGCCGGATCACCGGCATCGATCTGGCCCAACAGGTCGAGCGCCGGGCGCAGGCGCGGTCCGGCGAACTTGAGGTACTGGGCGGGGTCCCATTGCGCGGTCATGACCGGCCAAACCTACACCGCCGGCCGCTGAAATCAACCGGCCAAACCGGGGGGCGCATCAGGGGCGCGAATCAGCCGTGCCGCTGCGGCAGGGTGATCCGGAACCGCGCCCCGCCGGTGCCGTCCCGGAGCTCGATTTCGCCGCCGTGCGCCTTCAACACGTCACGCACGATGACCAGCCCGAGGCCGGTGCCGCCGTCGCGCGACGAGCCGGCGAAGGGTTGGAAGATCTTGTCCCGCGCCCGGTCGGTGAAGCCGGGACCGTCGTCCACGGCCTCGATCTCCACCATGCGGCCGTCGCGCTTGGCGGTGAAGGCGATCTCGCCGGCGCCGGCCTCGCGGGCGTTGCCGATCAGGTTGGAGAACACCCGGTACATCTGCGCCCGGTCGGCCTCCAGATCGACGGAGAAGTCGATGCCGTTGCGGACCGAAATGGTGGCGCCGCCGTCGTCGGGTTCACGGTATTGGGCGGCGGCCTCGGCGATGAGTTCCTGCAGGTGGAACAGCGACGGCTTCAGCGTCGGCGACGCCTGGCCGGCGTAGTCGAGGGTCTGGCTGCAGAGCTGCACGGCGCGGTCGACGGCGTTGTAGAGGCGCGGCAGCACGCGCTTCACCTCCGGGTCGTCGATCGACGCCAGCTTGTCGAAGGCGAGCACCGCCGTCGCCAACGAGTTGCGGAGATCGTGGTTGATCTTGGCCACCGCCGCGCCGAGCGTCGCCAGGCGCTCCTTCTGGCCCAGCGCCTGGCGCAGTTCGCCCTGCATCTTCGAAAGTTCGCGCTCGGTGACGCCGATCTCGTCGGTACGGTCCGACGCCCGGAGTTCGCGCGTGGCGTCCTCCGGCGCGCGGCGGAATTCGGCGATGGAGCGCGTAATGCGCTGGATCGGGCGCACCATCAGCCAGCGCAGGCTGAGATAGACCAGCCCGGCCGTAAACAGCGAAATGACGACGGAAAGCTGCAGGATGCGGGTCGAGAACGCATACATGGCTTCGCGCATGGGGGTCTCGTCCATCAACAGCTCGACCGTCACGTCGGGGCGCTTCGGCGACATGCCGACGACACGCAGCACCCGGTTCTTGTCCTGGCGAAGCGTCATGAACGCCTCGCCGATCCAGCCGATGAAACCGCCATGGTTGAGGTCGACCATCTTGTCGACCTCGGGCGGCATGTCGTTGGCGAGCATCAGCGTGCGCCGTTCCGGCCCCTTGAGGACGATGCCGTAGGCGCCGGTCTGTTCCAGCAGGACCTCCTCCAGGTGGCGGTCGGGCATCTTGTCGGGCAGGGCCTCGAGCGCCAGGGTCGCCAGGTGGGCGCGCAACAGGTGCTCTTCCAGGTAGCTCTTGCGAAAGCGCGATACCGACGGCGCCCAGATCAGGAATTCCGCCAGCATCACGAACAGCACGGTCAGCACCAAGAGGCGCGCCGACAGGCTGGTCAGGGGCGGCGGCAGCTCGGCGCGGTCATCGGCCATGGCGGGGACTTTCCGAAATCGTCATGCGGCCCGCAGTCTAACCGAATTTGGCCAGAAACCGGACAATCTTACGCGTTTTCTCGCTGAACAGCGACGGCGTGTAGAAACTGCCCGCCGCGCGCTTCGATGCCTCGCCCAACGTCGGGTAGGGCGCGATCACCTGCGCCAGCGCGCCGACCTTGATATTCTGCGTCATGGCCAGGACCCAGGTCTGGATCAACTCGCCGGCGTGGCCGCCGACGATGCCGCAGCCGAGAATCTTGCCCTTCGGCGTGACGATGGCCTTCACCATGCCGTCGGTCTCGCCCTCGGCCTGGGCGCGGTCGTTCTCATGGAACGGCCAGCGCAGCACGCGGATATCCTGCCCCTGGTCGCGCGCCGCGGCCTCCGTCAGGCCCACCTGGGCCAGTTCCGGCGTCGTGTAGGTGACCCAGGGCACGGTCCGGTGATCGGCCTTGGCCGGCATCCGGAACAGCGCGTTCTTGATGACCACGCCGGCGTGGTAGCCGGCCACGTGGGTGAACTGGTAGCCGCCGGCGACGTCGCCGATGGCGAAAACCTTCTTGTTGGTGGTGCGCAACCGCGCATCGACCTCGATGCCTTTTTCGGAAAAGGCGATGCCGGCCGCTTCCAGGCCCAGGCCCGCCACCGTCGGCCGTCGCCCCGCCGCGACCAAAAGCCGGTCGCCCTCGAAGGCCTGTTCGGCGCCGTCGCATTCGGCGATGACCCGGACACCCGACGCCGTCTTCTCGACGCGGACGATGCGCCCCTGCTCGCGGATGTCGACACCGTCCGCAAGCAGCCGCTGGCGCACCACGTCGACCAGTTCCGGGTCGTCCTTGGGCATGATGGTGAACATTTCCAGCACCGTCACCCTGCAGCCCAGTTGCCGGTGTGCCTCGGCCAGTTCGATGCCGATCGGTCCGCCGCCCATGACGATCAGGTGTTCGGGCAGGCTGCTTTGCTCGAACACGGTCTCGTTGGTGAGGTAGGGCACGTCCTCGATGCCCGGCACCGGCGGCACGAAAGCGCTCGATCCGGTGGCGACGACGAAACGCCGGGCACGGATGCGCTTGCCGCCGGCCTCCACTTCCCTGGGTCCGGTGAAACGCGCCGCCGCCTGGATCACGTTGACGCCGAGGCCCTCGAAACGCTCGACCGAGTCCATCGGCTCGATGGCGGCAATGGTGCCGTGCACGTGGCCGAATACGGCCTCGGCGTTGACGCCGGTGAACTCGGCGCCAATGCCGAAGCGCCCGGCATGGCGCACCGCGCGCGCCGCGTGCCCGGCGGCCAAAAGCGCCTTCGACGGCACGCAGCCGGTATTCAGGCAGTCGCCGCCCATTTTGTGCTTTTCGATCAGCACCGTGCTGGCGCCCATCTGCGAAGCGCCGGCGGCCACCGACAGCCCGCCGGAGCCGGCGCCGATGACGCAGATGTCGACGTTCACGATGTCGCCGCCATGGGGCACGCCGTCGGCCACGTCAGTCGTCTTCCGATTTGTTTTTGCGGAGTTTCTTGTAACCGATCGGCACCAGCGACAACAGCGCCAGTGCGACGATGGGGCCGATGATCTCGGGCCGGAAGATGATGCCGAGATCGGGCGTGCCGCCGGCATCGAACACCGCGCCGAGCCCGTTGCCGACACTGGTATAGACGACGCTTCCGGGAATGATGCCGATGAAGGTGCCGACGACGTAGGTGCGCAAAGGCACGCCCAGGAACGCCGGCACCAGGTTGACCAGCCAGAACGGGAACACCGGCACTAGGCGCAGGAACAGCAGGTAGCTCATGGCGTTGGCCTGAAAACCGGCTTCCATCTTGCGGATCGCGGCCCCCATCTTGGCGTGGAAATAGTCCGCCAGCGCATAGCGGGCGATGACGAAGATCGCGGCGGCGCCCAGCGTCGCGCCGGTCACCACCAGCACCGACCCCAGCCAAAGGCCGAACAGAAAGCCGCCGATCAGCGTCATCCAGGTGGCGCCGGGCAGCGAAAAGGCGACGACCAGGGCGTAAACGACGATAAACAGCACGACCGCAGTCGGGCGGTTCTGTTGCGTCCATTGAACGAGGTCCGTGCGGTGTTCGCTCAGGGTTTCGAAGTTGAGGAAATCGGCCCCGCCGAAGGTGAAGAAGGCGACCGTACCGCCGACCAGCACAATCAGCGGCAACAGCCGCTGCAGGGTCGGCTTGGCCGCCTTTTCCTGGGGCATGGCGCTCGGCGTCGCCTGGGATTCGCTGCTCATCGCCGCCTCGTGGTTCGCGTCTTCGGGCCAACCTAACGGCCCCTCCGCATGCTAACAACCATGCCTGGGGGCCTTTGGCCAATAACGTTCGTGTGAAAGAATCGCGACGTCCCGGCCGGCCCGCCGAAAACAGGCCGCAGCCGGGCGTTGACTTCCCATCTCCGAACCCGTATACACCGGGCGAATTTCGTCAGGGGAGCAAACCCGTGAAGCGTACGTATCAACCGAGTAAACTGGTCCGCAAGCGCCGCCATGGCTTTCGCAGCCGCATGGCCACTGTCGGTGGCCGCCGGGTTCTTGCCGAGCGCCGCCGCAAGGGACGCAAGCGTCTGTCCGCCTGAAGCCGGGCTTCAGGGTCGCCGGGTGTGCGACGTGGACGCATCTTCCTCAAGCCCAAGCGGGATTTCGAGACTGCCGCGCCTGAAAAAGCGACGGCAGTTTTTGCGCGTGGCGAGGAAGGGCCGAAAATGGGCGACACCGGGCCTTGTGCTGCAAGCCAAGCGCCGCGACGCGGCCGAAATGGATTGCGGGCTGGAAACCGGGCCCCGGGTGGGCTACACCGTCAGCCGCAAGGTCGGCAACGCCGTCAGCCGCAATCGCGCCAAGCGCCGGTTGCGCGCGGTCGCCGGCCAGATTCTCCCGGCACACGGCCGCGCCGGATGGGATTTTGTCATTATCGGCCGCCAGGCGACCCTGGAACGCCCGTTCCAACGCCTGATCGGCGATCTGGAAACGGCGCTCAGGAAACTGGATTGCTATGCCGACGGAAAACAAGGTTGAGCGGGAACGAAACGTGTTGCATCGGGCCATGAAAACGCTGTTGAAGGGGACCATCCGGGGCTATCAGCTCCTGGTGTCGCCGCTGCTCGGCCATACCTGCCGCTACCTGCCCAGTTGCTCCGCCTACGGCATGGAGGCCATCGAACGGCATGGCCCCATGGCCGGCTCTTGGCTGACCGCGAAGCGCGTCTGCCGCTGCCATCCCTGGGGCGGATCGGGGTTCGATCCGGTTCCGGAACCCACCGAAAAACCGACCGATCATGGATCGGCTTCCCTGTCATCGAGAGGATGAACACCCCATGATCGACAACAAAAACATGATCCTGGCCATCGTGCTGTCCGTCGTGATCCTGCTGGTGTCGGAGATGTTCTTCAAGATGGAGGGACCACCGGCATCGCCCGAACAGCAGGCGCAACAGGCCCAGCAACAGGCGGGAACGGCGCCCACGGCCCCCGCCCAAAGCGGCAATGTCCCAACCCCCGGGGCCGCCGGCAGCGCGCAGCCGGGCGCCGTCCCGAGCGCGCCGGGCGCGCCCGGTTCGCCGCAGCCCGCATCCGGCGCCAGCCGCGCCGACGTTCTGGCCCAGGGTGGACGTATCCGGATCGAGACGCCGCGGCTGACGGGTTCCATCGCGCTCAAGGGCGGCGTCATCGACGACCTGTTGCTGGCCGACTACCGCGAAACGCTGGACCCCAACAGCGACAACATCGTGGTGTTATCGCCGAAAGGCCTGGCCAATGCCTATTACGCGCAATTCGGCTGGGTGCCGGCGGGCAAGCTGCGGGTTCCCTCCGCCGACACGGTCTGGTCGGCGAGCGCCGACAAGCTGACCCCCGAGGCTCCGGTGACGCTCACCTGGAACAACGGCGAGGGCCTGACCTTCAAGCGCACCTATGCCCTCGACGCCAATTTCATGTTCACCGTCACCCAGGAAGTGGTGAACGGCACCGGCGCCGCGCAGGCGCTGCATGCCTACGGCCTGGTGTCGCGGCGCGGTACGCCCAAGACCACCGGCTTCTATATCCTGCACGAGGGCCTGTTGGGCGTCTTCAACGAGACCCTGAAAGAGGTCGACTACGACGAGCTGCGTGACGACGGCCAGATCAAGCAGACCTCCACCGGCGGCTGGATCGGCATCACCGACAAGTACTGGCTTGCCGCCCTGGTCCCCGACCAGAAGGCGGAAACCCATTCACGTTTCCTGCACACCAAGCAGGACGGCGACGATACCTACCAGGTCGATTACGTCGGCCCGACGCTCTCCGCCGCTCCCGGCGCCAGCGTCACGGCCGTCAACCACCTGTTCGTCGGCGCCAAGGAAGTGCGGCTGCTCGACGCCTATGAGGAGAAGATCGGCGTCGGGCGATTCGACCTGGCCATCGATTTCGGCTGGTTCTACTTCCTGACCAAACCGATCTTCTATGCGCTTCTGTGGCTGGAAAACCACGTGCTCAACCTGGGCATCGCGATCCTGTTGCTGACCGTCGGCATCAAACTCGCCTTCTTCCCGCTGGCCAACAAATCGTATCGCTCCATGAGCAAGATGAAGAAGCTGCAACCGAAGATGACGGAACTGCGCGAGCGCTACAGCGACGACAAAATGCGCCTGAACCAGGAGATGATGGACCTCTACAAGAAAGAGAAGGTCAATCCGGCGTCCGGCTGTTTGCCGATCCTGATCCAGATTCCGGTGTTCTTCTCGCTCTACAAAGTGCTGTTCGTCACCATCGAAATGCGCCACGCGCCGTTCTTCGGCTGGATTCAGGATCTCTCCGCGCCCGATCCGACGACCTTGTTCAACCTGTTCGGAATGGTCCCCTGGACGCCGCCGGACTTCCTGATGATCGGCATCTGGCCGTTGATCATGGGCGTCACCATGTTCCTGCAGCAGAAGCTCAACCCGCAACCGGCCGATCCGGTGCAGGCCAAGATCTTCCTGTTCCTGCCGCTGTTCTTCACCTTCCTTCTGGCGCGGTTCCCGGCCGGACTGGTGATTTACTGGGCCTGGAACAACCTGCTTTCCATCCTGCAGCAGTGGGTGATCATGCGGCGCATGGGGCTGACCGGCAAACAGGCGTTGCAGTAACGCCGCCGCCATGGCCGAGCTTTCCCAAGATGCACTGGAAGCCGGCCGGCTGCTGTTCGCCCAGGAATGCACCTTCCTGCTCGGCTGCGCCAGCCTGAGCCAACTGCCGGAAGACTCGCTGCCCGAAATCGCCTTCGCCGGGCGCTCCAACGTCGGCAAGTCGAGCCTGATCAACGCCCTGGTCGGCATGAAGGCGCTGGCGCGCACCTCCAACACGCCGGGCCGCACCCAGCAGATCAACTTTTTCGACCTTTCCGGGCGGCTGATGATCGCCGACCTGCCGGGCTACGGCTATGCCCGCGCGCCCAAGGACCAGGTGCAGAAATGGACGCGCCTGGTGGAGACATACCTGAAGGGCCGCGCCAGCCTGCGCCGCAGTTTCGTTCTGGTCGATTCCCGCCATGGCCTGAAAGCCACCGACCGCGCCATCTTCGAGATGCTCGACGCCGCCGCCCAGCCCTACCAGGTGGTGCTGACCAAATCGGACAAGGTGAAACCGGGGCCGCTCGCCCGGCTTCATGACGACATCGCCAAGGACCTGGCGACGCACGGCGCGGCATATCCGGAAATCGCCGTCACCTCGTCGGCCAAGGGCATCGGCATCGCCGAACTTCGTGCCGAAATCGCGACGCTGGCCCTGCCCGCTCCTTAGGGAACGCCGCCGAGGCAAAACGCCTAGTGAAAGTGCTCCATGCCGTATTTTTTGAAAATGCGGCTGATGCTGCCGTCGGCTCTCAGCGCTTCGAAGGCTTTTTGGAGCCCCGTCACCACCGGGTCCGGCAACTCTGGCCCGCCGGCCAGCCAGACCGGGGCGGAATTGATCGGCTTGCCGAACCGGATGGCCTTCTTGTTGATTTCCTCGACGCGGCGGAATTTGAATGCGGCCTCATTGAGAGAGCCGTACCAGGCCTCGAAACGGCCGGCGAGCAACATGCGGGTCAGTGCATGGTCGTTCGACACCGGTGCCACGTTCGAGAATCCCTGCTTCTTCAACGCGTCTTCCATCGAGGTGCCGCGCCACACACCGATCAGCTTGAGCCCGCGCGCCGTTTCCAGATCATCAACGGCGGTATCAAGCGAAACGAAGCCGAAATGCAGTTGATAAAGCGTCGCGACCCAGGTGAATCTACCCTCCCGCGACGGCGTCCTGGAGAGCGGGATAATCAGCCCCATGGGCGATTTCTCGACTTGGCTCACGGCCCGCGCCCAGGGAAGGAAGCGCTCCTCGAGCCCGAACCCGCCCAGCTTCGCGGCCGCCCGAACGATTTCCAGTCCGGCGCCCGGTTCGTCCTCGCTCAGCATCGATTGGCCCGGAATTTCGGTCAGAAACAGCGTCAGCGTTTCTTCCGCCCGCGCCGGCATCGCGGCGATGAGGGCGAAAAGAACAAACGATACGGCGGCCCAGAAGCGATATTTCATGATTTCAGACCCTCTCGTCGGGAAAATTCGGCCGAACCGGCGGCGTAGACCCACGGGCAAGTCTATGGGAAGGCATTTCTACTGTCATGTCCGGCCTTTTGAAGGTGATCTAGTCACATATGCAGATTGGCGAATGTGCTATTGGAGACGGCAAAACTAACGGAGAGCATTGATGAGTGAATTTGCTTTTCTGTTGGGTTGCATCGTTGGCGTTGCGGTGATGTGGACGGTTTGCCGCATCGGGATCAAGTACCGCTGATGCAAAAGCTGAACGAACGAATACGGTTACTTTCGGTTTCCCAACACACCTGAGCACCGGGGGGAATCAACATGGGGGAATTCACCGCTGGCCGCCCGGACGGGCCGGCCGGAGCGGTTTTGGCGTGCCTTGGCCTGCCTTGGCGCGCCATCGCCAAATTGAATTGCATCGCCATCAATTTGAATTGCATCGCCAACATGGATGTTTGATCCTGTCGGATGGCCGGCGCCGACGGCGCGGCCCACGAAAAGAATTCAAGGGAGGAGCACCATGTCGGAACCCACGCCGGTTTCGGGAGAGACCGTCAGCCTTGAGGCACCGGATGGCTTCAAATTGGGTGCCTACCTGGCCCGCGCCGAGGCACCGGCGAAAGGCGGCATCGTCATTTTGCAGGAGATTTTCGGCGTCACCGACCAGTTGAAGACATTGGCGGATTCGTGGGCCAGGGACGGCTTTGATGCCATCGTGCCGGCCTTCTACGACCGCTTCGAGCCCGATACCGTCTATCCGTTCGAAGAGATCGAAGCGGCCCGCAAGACCGGTCTCGGCCTCGATCCGGAAAAGGTCGCTCTCGACGCCGAAGCCGCGCTCACAGCCGTCGACAGCGGCAAGGGCGTCTCGGTCATCGGATTTTGCTGGGGCGGCGGCCAGGCGTTCCGGCTGGCCTGCCGGCTGAACCTCGCGGGTGCAGTCGCCTACTACGGCACGGCGCTGAAAATGCACATGGAGAAAAATCCCGCCGGCCCCAAATGCCCGATGCTGTTCCACTTCGGCGAGACCGACGACCACACGCCGGCGGACGTCATCGCGGCGGTCATGGCGGCCGTGCCGTCGGCGGCGGTGCACATCTATGCCGCCGGCCATGCCTTCGCCAACGACGTTCGCGCGTCCTACGTGCCGGACGCGGCAGCGACAGCGCGCGCGCGCACGTTCGATTTCCTGAACACCTGCCATGGCGGCTGACGTCGAAGCCCGCCTGAGCCCGAGCGAGGTCGCGGCGCGCGTCACCGCGACGCTGATGACCGTGCTCTGCATCGCCTGGAACGCCGACGTTCCGGCCTGGTTCGGCGTCGCCTACATGAACGAGCAATTCCTGGGCGTCATCCTGGGCCTGGCCCTGACGACACTCTACCTGACCACCCGCATCACCGGCGACGAGGACGACCGCGCGCCGATCTGGGATTGGGCCATTGCGCTGCTCGGTGCGGGCACGCTCGGCTATGCGGTATTGGAAATGCCGGCGCTGATCGATTCCATCGGCCAGCGGCCGACGATCCTGACCTTCATCGGATCGGTCATCGTGGTGCTGGTGATCGAGGGGCTCAGGCGCTCGGCCGGCTGGGTGCTGTTCACGATCATCGGCGCGTTCATCGTCTACGCCCTGGTCGGGCACCTGGTGCCCGGGCAACTGGTGGGCCGCGAAATTCCGCTGGTCAACCTGATGCAGTACATCGGTTTCGACCCGAGCGCCGTTTTCGGCACGCCGCTGACCATCGGCGCCTCGGTGGTGATCCTGTTCGTGTTCATGGGCCGGCTTTTGTTCAAGGCCGGCGGCGGCGCTTTCTTCACCGATCTGGCAATGGCATCGACGGGGCGCATGCGCGGCGGCTCGGCCAAGATTTCCGTCGTCGCCTCGGCGCTGTTCGGCTCCATTTCCGGCAGTGCCGTCTCCAATGTGGCGACCACCGGGGTCATCACCATCCCGTTGATGCGCAAGGGCGGCTACAACGCCCGCGATGCCGGCGCCATCGAGACCATCGCGTCCACCGGCGGCCAGCTCATGCCGCCGATCATGGGCGCGGCGGCGTTCCTGATGGCCGAATTCCTGGAGATCCCCTACGTCGACATCATGGTCGCGGCGCTGATTCCGGCGCTTCTCTACTACGGCAGTGCCTTCATCCAGGTCGACCTGATCGCGGCGCGCGACGGCATCCACCCGGTGGACGAGGACATCCCCACCACCCGCGAGGTGCTGAAGAACGGCTGGCAGTTCGCGCTGCCGCTGGTGGCGCTGCTCTATGCCCTGTTCTTCATGAACGAGGAACCCGAGCGCGCCGCCCTTTACGCGGCGCTCAGCGTCGTCATTGTCGGCCTGGTCAAGCCCTACGGCGACAACCGCATCGGCCTGCACGGCATCGTCGGTTGCTTCTGGGAGACCGGCAAGGCGACCATGGAACTGATCCTGATCGTCGCCGCCGCCGGGTTCGTCATCGGCGTGCTCAATATCACCGGCCTCGGTTTCGGCCTGACGCTGATGCTGGTGACGACGGCCGGCAACGTGCTGATCGTCATCCTGCTGGTCGCCGCCGTCGTCTGTACCATCCTCGGCATGGGCATGCCGACGTCGGGGGTCTACGTGCTGCTCGCCGCGCTGGTCGGCCCGGCGCTGATCGAGGCCGGCGCCGATCCCATCGCCGCGCACATGTTCATTCTCTACTTCGGCATGATGTCGATGATCACGCCGCCCATCGCGCTCGCCGCCTTTGCCGCGGCGGCGCTTTCCAAGGCCGGCCCCATGGAAACCGGGTTCGCCGCCATGCGGCTCGGCTGGGTCGCCTACGTGATCCCGTTCCTGTTCGTCTTCGCGCCGACGCTGTTGCTGAACGGCGAACCGGAAGCAATCCTTTGGGACGTCTGCAAGGCGGCGGCGGGCGTGTACCTGATGACCATCGCCATCGTCGGCTATTTCAACCGGCGCCTGGCCTTCCCCGCGCGCCTGGCGCTGGCCCTGGCCGCGGCGGCGGTGCTGGCCAGCCTGGGGCCGATCCCGCACCCGGACATGGTCGCCGTCGGCGCCATGGGATTGGGCGCCACCCTGCTGGTGGCGTTGATCCTCGCAAAACGGCGAAATCTGGTAACCTGAGTTCAACGACAACAGAGAGACTTCACGGATGGAAAGGAGACAATCATGAACATCGCAACCAAGGTCATGGCAGCCGCGGCCGTCGTCGCACTCACCGCAGGTGCTCAACCGGCGGCGGCGCAGGTCGTCGGCATCGCCACCGGCCAGCAGGGCAGCCTCGGCTTCAAGACCGGCCAGGCGGTCGCCAAGGTGGCCAACCTGAAGGCCGGCATCACGGCGCGCGCCCAGCCCATGGCCGGCACCGCCGCCTATATTCCGCTGATCAACAAGGGCGAAGTGCAGTTCGGCTTCTGCAATGCCGTCGAGGCCGAATACGCCTTTTCCGGCACCGGCAACTTCGAAGGCAAGATGAACCCGAACCTGCGTCTGGTCGGCACCATGTTCCCGCTCAATACCGGGCTGATGGTGGTCGCCGATACCGGCATCAAGACCATCCAGGACCTGGCCAAGAAAAAGGACCTGCGCATCGCGTCCGAGTACAAGGCATCGAACATCATTCCCTATTACATCATGGGGGCGCTCGCCAACGGCGGCATGACCTATGACGACTTCCCCAACAAGGTGCCGGTGTCGAGCTTCGTCAAGGGCATGCTGGCGCTCGGCGAGGACAAGGTCGACGTGGCGCTGGTTTCCTACGGATCGGGTGCCGGCCGCAAGGTCGACGCCAAGCTGCGCGCGCGCGGCGGGCTCAAGTACGTGTCGCTGGACAACTCCGCCGAGGGCATCGCCAAGTTCAAGGCGTTCCTGCCGGCCGGTAACATCGTCACCATGAAGGCCACCGACAAGGTCCCCGGCATGCAGGAAGCCGTCAACCTGGTGCGCATCCCCTGGGTGATGGTCACCCACAAGGACACGCCCGACGACGTGGTCTACAAGCTGACCAAGGCGGTCGCCGAGAACAAGGCGGACCTGGGCAAGTCCTTCGCCGCCTTCAAGCGCGCCAACGCCAAGGCCATGGCGCCGGCGAACAAGGTCCCGTTCCACCCGGGCGCGCTCAAGTACTACAAGGAAGCCGGCATTAAAGTCGGCGGCTGAACCCAGAGTTCGCGACTCTCGAGCGGCGCGGCGCCCCCATCGATATGAGGGGGCCGCGCCGTTTTCTTCGCTGGATGCGCCTGGAAATAGCGGTTATTTTCCCTGCCCATGAACGACGCAGACGAAAATCCGTACGCCGCTTCCCACGCCCAGGCGAAAATCCTGTCCGAGGCGCTGCCCTATATGCGCCGCTATTCGGGCAAGACCGTCGTCATCAAGTACGGCGGCCATGCCATGGGCGACGCGGACCTGGCGGAGCTGTTCGCCCGCGACATGGTGCTGCTGCGCCAGGTCGGGCTGAACCCGGTCGTCGTGCACGGCGGCGGCCCGCAGATCGGCGCCATGCTCGAAAAGCTGCAGATCCAAAGCGAGTTCGTCGATGGGCTGCGCGTCACCGACGAAGCCACCGTCGACGTGGTCGAGATGGTGCTGGCGGGCTCCATCAACAAGCGCATCGTCTCCAACATCAACGCCGCCGGCGGTTATGCGGTGGGCTTGAGCGGCAAGGACGGCAACCTGGTCCGCGCCGAGAAACTGACCCGCACCAAGCGCGATCCCGATTCCAACATCGAAAAGGTCATCGATCTGGGCCTCGTCGGCACGCCGAAGGCCGTCAACCCGCACGTCCTCGACTGCTTCGAGAAAAGCGACATCACCCCGGTGATCGCGCCCATCGGCATGGGCCCCAACGGCGAGACCTTCAATATCAACGCCGACACCATGGCCGGCGCCATCGCCGCCGCCACCCGCGCGGCCAGGCTCTACATGCTGACCGACATCGCCGGCGTGCTCGACAAGGACGGCAAGCTGATTACCTCGATGACCATCTCGGAAGCCCGCGCGCTGATCGAGGACGGCACCATCCAGGGCGGCATGATCCCGAAGATCGAGAACTGCATCGAAGTGATGAACGAGGGCGTCGAAGCCGCGACCATCATCGACGGCCGGGTGCCGCATGCGGTACTGGTGGAACTGTTCACCAAGGGCGGCGCCGGCACGCAGATCACCCGCGACTGATCCGCGCTCTCACGCCAAATCGCAGACGAATTCGAACTGCCACTCCATGTCGCCTTCGCTCATGGGATAATCGCCGCCGTCTGTCGCCTTCATGACGTCCGCGGCATCGACCCCAAGCAGACAGCCCTGCACCCTTTCCGCCAGGTCCGCCGTCAGTCCCGCCTTCCACGCGACCGCCACCAGGCCCTTCTGGTTTTTCGACAGCGCCGCCTTCTGCACCGCCATGATGGGAATGCCGGCCAGCACCGCGAGCGCCGCCATCACCGGCTCCGGCTTGCCGGCACGGATCACGCCGCCCAGGTAGCCGAGCGTCAACTCTCCCCCCTGGTGCAGCCGCTCGGCCTCGGCGAAGGCCTGCTCGAGCGGCGTGGCGCTGTCTTCCCCCTCGCCGCCCGGCGGCGGCAGCCCGCCCTCGCCGCCCAGCGGCGGCAGCCCGCCCTCGCCGGCGCCGATGCGTTCATCGACGACGCGCCGGACCTCTTCCAGCACGTCGGGGGCCAAGTCGCGCCGGGCCGCCAGCACTTCGATCAGGTTGGCGGCGACGAAGCGCGCCAGGCGCAAGGTCGCCAGGCTCGACAATTTCGGCCGTGCCACCAACGGCGCGTGCCAGCTCTCAATGGTCTCCGCCCGGTCGATGATGGCGTCGAGGGTTTCCTCGCGAATCTGAGCGCTCGGGTTGGCAAGCAGCAGCGCCACCGCGTCATCGTCGCCGGCGCCGGCGATCGCCTGGGAAACGTCACCGCTGACACCCTGGCGCCTGGAAATGAATCCGAGCCTTCCGTTGGCGGTGCCTTTCTCGATGATCTCAAGCAAATCGGCGTCGGTGAGCACCGGCGAGTTTTCCAGCACCGGTCCGGCAACGACGATCTCGATATCGAAGGCGAGGCGCCGGATCAGCTCGGGCGGCGCGTCGGCCACATCCTTCAGCGCTTCCGCCAGGATCTGGCGTACCCGGGTGACCTGGTCGCGGGTCAGCACCTCGAGCGCCTCATAGGCCATGCGCTTGACCTTGTCCTGGTCGTCCGGGTGCAGTTCAGGCGCCAGGCGGGAAATCTTCCCGGCCAGGCCACCGCGCACGTCCAGGTCGTCGTCGCGGGCCAAGATCAAGTCGGCGTGGTGCGGAGTGGCCTTGTTCTCGGCGATCAGCCGGCGCACCAGGGGTGAGGGGTCTTCCGCCAGGAAATAGAGAATTTCCGGAAGGACGTCGGTGCGCTGCGCCAGTTCGGCGCGCACCGCCTCGTCCTCATGCGCGGCCAATTCCTTGGCCTTGTCGTAGGTCAGTTTCTGGTTGTCGCGGCGCAGGATCTTGTCGATCAACCCGGCCATGGCGCCACCTCAGTTCCGGCGGCCCATGGACGCCATGTCGGCGAAGAATTCCACCTGCCAAGCGAGGTCGTGGTCGCTCAACGGATAGGCACCGTCCGCTCCGGCCTCGAGAATCTCGCTCGGCGCCATGCGGCCCATGCGCTTTTGCACCTGCACACCCATCTCAGCCGACAGGCCGGCCTTCCAGCACAGCCCCATGATCGCCTTCGGGTGCTTTTCCAGGAAAATGCGCCGGCCCACCTCCGGTCCGACGCCGGCGCGCACCAGGATCGAGGCGAAGACGAAATTGTAGTCGCTTGCCATCAGCGCCTTTTCCACCACCCGGGCGTCGAGTTTGCGCGCGTTGTAGAGCCGCATGACCATGTCCATGGGCAGTTCGCCGTGAAGAAAATCCTGGCCGCTGGTGGGCGCAGGCGCCGCCGCGCCGCCGCCGCCGATGCGCTGGTTGACGGCGGCACGCACCTCGGTCAGCGTTTCCTCATCCAGGTCCGTGCGCTGGCCCAGTTCGGCCAGAAGGTTGTCGGCCAGGTAGTGCGCCATGCGCTGCGCCGCGCCTTCCGGCAATTGCCGCCGCGCCACCAACGGCTTATGCCAAAGCGTCACGCCTTCCGCCTGGTCGATGAGCTGGTCCAGGGTTTCTTCCCGGATCTGGGCACTGTTGTTGCCGAGCAGGTCGGCGATGGCGCCATTGTTGTCGCTGGCGACGATGGCATCGGAAACGTTCTCGCGCAGGTTCTCGCGCCGCGCCACGGCATTGAGCGCGCCGTCCACCTGGGTGTTGGCGATAATCTCCAGAAGGTCGTCGTCCTTGAGAACGGGCGAATGCTGCAGCACCGGCCCGGCGACGTCGATCTCCAGGTCGTTGGCGAGCGTCTTGATAATGTCGACGGGTGCGCCGGGCACATCCTTGAGCGCCTCGGACAGCACGCCGCGCACCACCTTGAGCTGGTCGCGGGCCAGCATTTCCAGCGCTTCATAGGTGGCGCGGCTGGCCTTGTCCGCCTCTTCCGGGTCCAGGCCGGGGGCGGAAGCGGCGATCTTTGTCGCCAGTTCGGTGCGCACCCCGGTGTCGTGATCGCGCGCCAGCAGGATGCTGCTCAATCCCGGCGCGGCGGCATTTTCGGCGACCGCGCGGCGCACCTCGGGATCGGCGTCCTCGGCCAGGAAGTAGAGCACCTCCGGCGCCACGTCGTCGCGCCGCGCCAGCGCCGCGCGCACCGACGCATCGTCGTGCACGGCCAACGCCTTGGCATCGTCATAGGTGATTGTTGTGCTGTTTACGTCAACGGCCACTGCGCACAACCCTCGGTTCCGCTTGCCCGGTCGCCTCACACCTCGGGGTCACCGGCATCCTCACCCGGCATCGGCGCCATGTGGAAACCCCCTTTGCCGGCTTTCTTAATGGCATACATGGCCGCATCGGCGCGGGCAAGGAGTTCGTCCAACGTTTCGGTGCGCTCCGGATCGAACACTGCAACGCCCACCGAAATCCCCAAGGGCCGGTCTGGCGCGCCGGAAAACTGGCGCATGCTCTGGCTCACTTTGATCAGGTCGCCGACGCGGGATTCCGCAACGGCGGCGCTGATGCCGTCGAGCCACATGGCGAACTCGTCGCCGCCGAGGCGGGCGATCACGTCGCCGGGCCGGGTAAAATCCACCAACAGGTCGCGCAGGAACATGATGGCGTCGTCGCCGGCCTGGTGGCCGTGCACGTCGTTGACCAGTTTGAAGTTGTCCATGTCGACGTAGAACAGCGCCGCCGTCTGGCGGCTGCGCTCCAGACGCGACACGCGCCGGGGCAGTTCCTCCTCGAAGAAGGCGCGGCGGTTCAACAGCCCCGTCATGGAATCGGTACGCGATAGCGCGACGATGCGCTCGTGGTTGGTGACCTGCTCGTTGGCGATGCCGAGCTGGTTGGCGATGTCGCCGACCAGGATCAGCTGGTCGTCGCTCCAGTCCTCGTCATTGCGGCTCTTCCAGATGCAGATGGCGCCGTTAACGACCTGGCGATAGTGGGTGGTGACCGCAAGCACGCGCCAGTGGGCCAATTCCAGCGGCACCACATCGGGCGACGAGCCCAGCTTGGCGACGGCGGCGTCCAGGTCATCCAGCCGCTCGATGTTGCCGTAGTCGGCGGCGACAAGGAAATGCCCCGGCTCCGACTGGCGGTAGATGCGGCAGCCGGCGACGCCGAGTGCGCGCGCCGTGGCCGTGGTGGCGGCATTGAGCATGTTCTGGGGGTCGAGCTCGTCGCGCACGGAAGAGACGATGTAGCTCAGCAGTTGTTCGCGGTGGCGGGCCCGCGACAGCGCGGCCTCGCTGCGGCGTTCGTCGGTGACGTCGCGGCACACCCCACGGGTGCCGCTCCAACGCCGCGCTTCGCCGGCATCCTCCTGGAACAACGGCACGCAGGAAGCGAGCATGCAGACGGTCTCGCCATCCTTGGAGCGGAACCACATTTCGATGTCTTCCAGCGGCCGCTCGCTGACGAATGGCAGCGGCGAATAGGATTCCGGATCGGTGAGGTAATCCTCGCCGGCCTCGTTGATGAGTTCGTCCGCCTGGTAGCCGAGCGCGCCGCGCGGCGAAACGAACACAAAATGGCCGGACGTATCGGTTTCCCAATAAAAATCGGACGAGACCTCGACCAGGTCCTTGTAGCGCTGACGCGATTCCACCAGTGCGCTGCGCAGGTTTCGCTCCATGGTAAGGTCGCGCACCAAAATCAGGGACTGCCCCGGCTGCCCGCCCGGCACGGCGGTGACCTCAAGCAGCACCTCGCCCTGTTCGGTGGGGACGGCGACGGTGCCGGCGGCGATGGTGTTGGTGTTCGCGGCCTCGGACAGGAGAGCGCCGATCTCCGGCACGTCGCCGCTCTCGATCAGCGAGGCGACGCCGCCGGCCCGTTCGTTGACGGCGACGATTTCGCCGCCGGCGCCGACCAAAAGCGCGGCACCGGGATAGCCGTCCAGAAGCCGCGACGAAGCCGCCGCGTCCACAGTCTGGTTCTGGCCGCTGCCCCCGATATCGTTCATAAACCCTCACTTCGTTCCCGGGTCGAGTGTAACCAAATCGCCCCCCCGCCACCAGCGCCAAAGAGCCTTGCCAAGGGCAAGCCGAATGGGCGTAATGCCGCCATGGCCGAGACCTTGAGACCCGATCCGGAAGACCTGCGCCAAGCGTTCGAAACCACGGAAGTGTGGCTGTTCGACCTGGACAATACGCTTTATCCGGCATCGTGCCGGCTCTTCGACCAGGTTGACCGCAACATCACCAATTACATCTGCGAGCACCTGGGGCTCGAGTGGGACGAGGCCTATCGGGTGCAGAAAAGCTTCTTCCACAAGCACGGCACCACCATGCGCGGCTTGATGAGCGAGCACGGTACCGATCCCGGCCATTTCCTCGACTACGTGCACGACATCGATTTGACCCCTGTCGACGCCAATCCGGCACTCGAGCGGGCGCTGGCGCGGCTGCCAGGGCGCAAGATCATCTTCACCAACGGTTCCGTCGACCATGCCGACAACGTCATGAACAAGCTCGGCGTACGCCATCACTTCGAGGCGGTGTTCGACATCGTCGCCTCCGACTACCGGCCGAAACCCGAGCCCGCCGTCTACGACAAGCTGGTCGCGGAACACGGCATTTCGGCGCCCAAATCGGTGATGGTCGAGGACATGGCCCGCAACCTCAAACCCGCGCACGACATGGGCATGACCTGCGTATGGGTGCGCACCGAAACCAAATGGGGCCAGGAAAGCTCGGAGGACGAGCATGTGCACCTGGCGGTCGACGACCTGACCGAATGGCTTTGTGACCTGACCGGGATGTAGGCCGCGACCGCCGGCCGGGCCATCATATTGACACCCGCCCGCCGCTGGCTCATGTTCGGGGCCGTTTTTCTGGAGCCGTTTTTCGAATTTACCAACGACAGGATAGAGCCATGAGCATCAGCGCCCTGGAAGCCACCATCGACGCCGCCTGGGAGGCGCGTGACCAGATCTCGCCGGAAACCAAGGGCGAGACCCGCGACGCCATCGAGAGCGCGCTCGGCATGCTCGATTCCGGCGAGGCGCGCGTCGCCGAGAAAATCTCCGTCGGCGAGTGGAAAGTGAACCAGTGGCTGAAAAAGGCAGTGCTTTTGTCGTTCCGCCTCAACGACATGTACACCATCTCCGGCGGTCCCGGCGGTGCGAACTGGTGGGACAAGGTCGACAGCAAGTTCGCCGGCTGGCACGAGGGCGATTTCAAGAAAGCCGGTTTCCGCGCCGTGCCGCATTGCATTGTGCGCCGTTCCGCCTATATCGCGCCGGGCGTGGTGCTGATGCCGAGCTTCGTCAACCTGGGCGCCTACGTCGAATCCGGCGCCATGATCGATACCTGGGCCACCGTCGGTTCCTGCGCGCAGGTGGGCCGGGACTGCCACATCTCCGGCGGCGCGGGGCTCGGCGGCGTCCTGGAACCGCTGCAGGCCGGCCCGGTGATCATCGAGGACAACTGCTTCATCGGCGCGCGCTCGGAAGTGGTCGAGGGCGTCGTCGTCGAGGAAGGCTCGGTGATTTCGATGGGCGTCTTCATCGGCGCGTCCACCAAGATCGTCGAGCGCGATACCGGCGAAGTGCACTACGGCCGCGTGCCGGCCTATTCGGTGGTGGTGCCGGGTTCGCTGCCGGGCCCCGTGGTCGACGGCAAGCCCACCCCGGCGCTCTACTGCGCGGTGATCATCAAGCGTGTCGACGAGAGGACCCGCTCCAAGACCTCGATCAACGACCTGCTGCGCGACTGACGGGCGGGCCCCATGACGCGAGCGGCCGATCCGGTTGAACTGTCCGGGGCACTGATCCGCCGCCCCAGCGTGACACCCGAGGACCAGGGCGCGCTCGGCGTGCTGGAGGCGTTCCTCAGCCCCCTCGGCTTCACCTGCCACCGCTTGCCGTTCTCGGAAGCCGGCACGCCGGACGTGGACAACCTCTACGCCCGCTTCGGTTCGGATGCGCCCAACTTCTGTTTCGCCGGCCATACCGACGTGGTGCCGCCGGGCGACGCGGCCGACTGGGCGAGCGATCCGTTCGAACCGGAAATCCGCGATGGCGTTCTCTACGGTCGCGGCGCGGCGGACATGAAATGCGCCGTCGCCGCCTTCTGCGTGGCCGCCGCCCGCCTGGTCGAGGAAATGGGCGCATCGCTTCCGGGTTCCATCAGCCTGTTGATCACCGGCGACGAGGAAGGCCCGGCGATCAACGGCACCGTCAAGGTGCTGGATTGGATGCGCGCCAACGGCGAGGTCATTGACGCCTGCCTGGTGGGCGAGCCCACCAACCCCGAGACGCTGGGCGAAATGATCAAAATCGGCCGGCGCGGCAGCCTCAATGCCAGCGTGGTTTCCGAGGGCGTCCAAGGCCACGTCGCCTATCCCGACATCGCCGACAATCCGGTGCCGCGGCTGCTCGCCTTCCTGAAGGCGGTGGACGATCACGTCTTCGACGAGGGCAATGCACACTTTCCGCCGACCAACATGGAAATCACCACCATCGACGTCGGCAACGCCACGACAAATCTGATCCCGGCGCGCGCCCAGGCGCGGCTCAACATCCGCTTCAACGACGCGCACACCGGCGCCAGCCTGTCGGACTTCCTGCGCCAGCGCTTTCAAGAGCACGTCGGCGACAAGGGGGCCATCGACATCTCCGTTTCCGGTGAATCGTTTCTCACGCCGCCCGGACGCCTGAGCGATATCGTCGCCAAGGCCGTCGCCGGCGCCACCGGGCGCGAGCCGGAATTGAGCACCACCGGCGGCACCTCGGACGCGCGCTTTATCAAGGACCATTGCCCGGTGGTGGAATTCGGTATGATCAACGCCACCGCCCACAAGGTCGACGAAAACGCCCGGGTCGCGGACATCCGCGCCCTCGCCGACATTTACGAAAGGGTGCTGCGCGGATATTTCGCGCCGCCATCATGAGCTGGGTTTCCGCCTACGCCGCCTGGGCGTTGGCCGGGGCCATGAAGCTGGCGCGCTTCGATGCCAGCGGCATGAACCATTTCGAGGCCTCCACCGAAGGTTTCTGGCGCTCGTTCCTGGCGGCGGCGATCGTCGCGCCGTTTTTCGGCATGCTGCTGATCCTGCGCCATTTCGATGCCGGTAGCGGCGGCCAGTTCGTGCACAACCTGATCTTGGAGTTCGAAACCTACGCCATTTCGTGGCTGGTGTTTCCGCTGGTGATGGCGGGCTTCACCCGGATGCAGGGATGCGCGCAGAACTATGTCGCGTTCATCGTCGCCTACAACTGGTGCGGCGCCATCCAGAACGCCGTCTACCTGCCGATCGCCATCCTCGCCCATGCCGGCACGCTGTCGTCGGACTTAGCCAACGCCTTCGGGCTCGGCGCCATTCTATGGGTGCTGGCCTACAATTTCTTCGTCGCGCGCACGGCGCTTCAGGTGCCGGCCGGCACGGCGGTCGGCATCGTGTTCATCGACCTGATGCTGGGGTTGATGCTGGACATGGTTTCCAACCGCTTCCTTTGAAAGCGGTATTCAGACCTGCCGGGTCGGCCCGCCGTCACCGAAGATGGAATGGATGAAATCCAGAAACGGCTGCAGGAATTCGCTGCTGTCGAAGAAGGCGTAGAACGCCCCCATGCCGACCAGGACCCAGAGCTTCGGCGAGGTGATGAACCCGGCGATGGCCAACAGCAAACCGATGAACCCCCAGACCGCCTGGCCCATGAACAACGCCAGCACCGAGCAAAGCAATCCCAGCGGCACGAAGATGAACCCGAAGGTGAAAATCCCGAGCAGGCCGAAACCGACGGCGAAATAACCCATCACCGGGGTCTTCTCCGGCCGCGCGCCGCCGCCGCCGCTGGCGTTCGCATTGGGATCCAGGCTGAGAGGTATCTGCGCCATGGCGGCACTATAAGCGGCACCGGCGGCGTTTGAAAACCGCTTTTCCGGTCAGTATCCGACCCTGACGAGGTAGAGCCCGTCCGGCGGTGCCGTCGGCCCGGCGGCCCGCCGGTCGCGCGCCGCGAGCGCCTGGGCGACGTCCTCGACGCTCCATTTTCCTTCGCCGACCAACGACAGGGTGCCGACCATGTTGCGCACCTGATGGTGCAGGAACGACCGTGCCCGGGCGTTGATCACGATCATCTCGCCCCGGCGCGCCACGTCCAGCTGGTCGAGCGTTTTTTCCGGCGACCTGGCCTGGCAGGCGACGGCACGGAAGCTGGTGAAATCGTGCGGGCCGACCAACTGGCGCGCGGCCAGTGCCATGGCATCGCTATCCAAAGGCCGCGGCATCCACCAGACGCGGCCGCGGTCCAACGCCGGCCGCGCACGGCGGTTGAGGATACGGTATTCATAGGCCCGTTCGCGGGCCGAAAAGCGGGCATGGAAACCATCGTCCACCGCTTCGGTGGCGAGGACGGCAACCGCATGCGGACGCAGGTACGCATTGAGCGCGTCACGCACCCGGCCGGGCTCCCAGTCGCGGCCGAGATCGACGTGCGCGACCTGCCCCAACGCGTGCACGCCGGCGTCGGTGCGCCCGGCGCAATGCACGGTGGCGCTCTCGCCGCAGAACGCGCGGACGGCGTCCTCCACCAGTTCCTGGACGCCGATGCCTCCCTGTTGACGCTGCCAACCGACGAAGCCGCCGCCGTCGTATTCGATTTCGAGCTTGTATCTCGGCATGGCCCCTTTCTTAAGCCGAACGCCGGCCCGGGCCAATTGCATTTTCCTTTTGAGGAAGTTTGATATATAATTAGTCGTATAACTGAGGTAGAACCTCTCTAAGAAATATGCCAGCGGCAACCGGCGGCAACCCGGCCTGTGGGAAGAGGTCCGAAATGCCCATGGATCAAGACTATCGCGATCAATCGCTGCAGAACGACCGTGACGCCCTTCACGTCCTGCCGCTCAGCGACATCCCGTTGGAGACCCCGGGGCTGAACCAGGCGCGGATGATCAAGAACGTTCGCCTCGATAGCGTGATCGAGATGTTCGCCGACAACGATTCCGGCAGCGGCCAGTTGAGCATCGAGGACCTGCCGCAGGAATTCGGCTGGGATATCTACGATCCACCCAAGGATTTCACCATTCTGCGCACGCTTGGCCTGCTGCCCAGTTACGACGTCTACAGCCTGCGACTGTCGTTGCGCGAGCACGGCATCCAAGTGGATTCCGTCGACGCACTGAAGCTTTCGCCGCAGAAGAACCACCAACTTTCCGAATACATGAAGGAATTCACGCGTCCGCTGATCAGCCAGATCTACGGCAGCGACAACATGGAAATCCACGATTTCGCCGACGTCATCAAGCTGTTCCGTGACCCCGACGTGAAGAAGGCCCTGGAAAAGCTGAAGATCATGGCGGAGAAGCTGGAGATCAAGCCCGACCAGATTCCGCGCTTCATGGAAGACTACGGCGACATCTTCCTGTCACTGTCCTACTACCGCAACTGCTTGGACCAGATCGAGCCGATCATTACCGAATTCATCGGTTCCCTCGACATGCTGCGAAACAACTACCAGCTCAAGCACGACACCAACCTGATGAACACCATCGACATGATGGAATCGGTGTTCAACAACCTGATGGTCAACATCACCGGCCGGTTCGAGAACTTCGAACGCGGCACCAAACACATGTGGGACAAGATCTCCGCCGAACGTTTTCGCCGCGTCGAAAAATTGATCACCAGCTACCACATCACCATCGGCGGCGTGCTGTGCGCGCTGTCGGTGAAGATGCACGCCTGGGACCGGCTATTTCCCAACGCCGATACCGGCGGTCCCGGCCGGCGCGCCGAGTTCATCATGTCGGAGATGCGCCAGGGCATCGAGAAGATGCAGAAGGTCGAGGATTCGGCGCCGATGCTCGCCGCCCTCAACGAGGACTAATCCGCGCCCGGCCGGGGGTCCTCCGCCGGCGCCATGTCGGCCAGACGCTTTTTCGTCCGCGCCACCTCCTCCAACAGCCAATCGCGAAACCGCCGCACCTTGGGCCGCTGTTCGGCGCCCAGCGGATGCACCAGATAGTAGGCGGCGCGCGCCGCGACGGACGCGGCGAAGGGCCGCACCAAGCGGCCATCCCGGAGATCGCCGGAAATCAGGAAGCTGCGCCCGAGGGCAACGCCGCCGCCGGCGATCACGGCGGCCAGGACCAGGTTCGCGTGCGGCAGCGTCGGCCCGCGGATATCGCCCGGGTCCGGCACGCCGGCGGCGGCGAACCATTCCGGCCATAACTCGATCCCGTGTTCATGGATCAGCGTATAGCCGCGCAGGTCTTCGGGCCGCTTCAGCGGCGGACCGGATTCCAGCAAGCTCCGCGCCAGGACCGGAAAGATCGATTCCTCGGTCAGCTTTTCCGCCGCCACCTTGGGCCATCCGCCCTGCCCATAGCGAATGCTCACATCGACTTCGTCGCGCTGAAAATCGACCAGGGTGTCGGAAATCGACAGCACCACCTCGATCTCCGGGTGGCGCAGCCGGAACCGGCCGAGCCTGGGCACCAGCCATTCGGCGGCGATGGATTCGAGCGTCGACACCACCAGCCGGTTCTCATGGCCGAGCCCGCTGACCCTCTCAACCCCGTGGGCCAGGATCTGAAACGCCTCGCTGGCCGCCGGTAGCAGGGTCTGGCCGGCGTCGGTCAGCATCAGGGCGCGGTTCATGCGCCGAAACAGCGGCGTCCCCAACTGCTCCTCCAGGTGCTTGATCTGGTGCGATACCGCCGCCTGGGTGACGTTCAGTTCCTCCGCCGCGCGGGTGAAACTGAGATGCCTGGCAGCGGCTTCGAACGCCCGCAGCGCATTCAAGGAAGGCAAATTCATAGCCATAGTTTTATAAATCCGTAATAAAGATAAGGAAAATATAAAATACGTTATTTCAATGATTTAAATACATTCATACTACATTAATCATTATTTTTCCTAATGAATTTATAAAATAAGATCGTTTGTGCGGAAATGCTGGATCGCGTAAATCCTGGTCCATGGAAAGACGCTGACCGGATCGATCATTGGATCACCACTGGATTGCAGGAGACCGACATGCCGAGCCACACGATCACTCTACCCTATCCCCGCTACACGCCTCCGGCACCGCTCCGCCAGGGCATCGACACCGCCGCTCAGGCACTGCTGCGTGGCTTCCACGTTCTCACCGAATGGCAGCGCCGCGACGAACAGCGCCGGCACCTGGCGGCGATGGATGCGCGGCTGATGGCCGACGCGGGCGTCACCGAGGAGATGGTCGCGCGGGAAGTGTCGAAGCCGTTCTGGATCGCCTGACGGCGGCTCAGCCCCAATCGCCGTCGGTTTCCAGTTTCACGACGGCGCCGCAGTGCTTGCAATGCACCGCGTCCGGATCGTGGCGCTTGAGCCCGCAGGTGCCGCATTCGTATGTGACTTTCTGCGGCCGGAAGATGGTCTGCACCAGGCGTAGGAACAAGGCCACGCCGAACACCATGATGACCACCGCCAACAGGCGTCCGGCGCTGCCTTCCAGCGTGATGTCGCCGAACCCCGTCGTGGTCAGGGTGGTGACGGTAAAATAGAGCGCATCGATGTAGTTCTCAATTTGCGGGTTGATGCGCACCTGCATCACATAAACCAGCGCGGTGACGAAGAAGATGAACACCACCAGGTTGACGGAACTTTGGATCACCTCCTCGTTGCGGCGGAAGAAACTGGAGGTATGTCTCAGTTCGCGCAGCACGTGATAGGACCTGAGCAGCCGCAGCACCCGCACCACCCGGAGAAAGGCGAAGTTCTCGACGAAAGCCGGCACCAGCAGGGTCAGGATCACCACTGCGTCGGCGATGACCACCGGCCGCAACAGATGGCGGATCTTGCGCTGGCTGATCCAGAGACGCGCCGCGAAGTCGAGGGACAGAACGAAGGCAATGGTATAGTCGGCGACCAGAAACCAGGCGCCCTCGTGTGAGACCAATGAGGTGATGATGAAAAACCCAATGGTCCCGATATCGAATGCGAGCAGCACGTAGCGAAAACGCCGCGACCGGGCGTCCATGCCGTTATAGAGCCGAAACAGTTTGCCGTGCACTAGATCAAATCCATCAGTTCCGTCATGTCATCAAATACCCGTTCGGCGCCGGCGTCGATCAATTTCCCGGCGTGTCCAGGCCGGCAGTGGCCGCCACCGGCAAAGCCGAACACCCGCATGCCCGCCGCGCGGCCGGCCTGCACGCCGGGCACCGCATCCTCGATCACCAGGCACTCAGCGGCCGGCACCCCCATGCGCTCCGCCGCGAACAGAAAGAGATCGGGCGCGGGCTTGCCGTGCGCCACTTGGCTGGCACTGAAAATATGCGGATCGAAGTAGCCGATCAGGCCAGTGAGCGTGAGAGAATTCCGAATCCGTTCCGGCGCGCTCGACGATGCGACGCAACGCGGTCCTTGCAGGCACGCCAATACCTTCCCGATGCCCGCGATGGGCTGCAACTCGGTCTCGAACGCCACCCGGTCGCGCCGCCACAGCTCGTCGCGGAAATCCGCCGGCAGGCTGGTGTTCCATTCCTGCTCGATCTTAACGATCATCGACGGGATGGAGATGCCGACATACTTGTCGGTGTCGCCGTCGGCATGGGGAAGACCCAGTTCCGTCAGGTAGCGCGCCAGCACCCGGTTGGCGACGGGCTCGCTGTCCACCAACACCCCGTCGCAATCGAAAATGATCAGCATCCGAACCTCGTCAGCGTGCGTTCCACCGAGCCCACGTATGAGCCGCCGAACAGCCGTACGTGCACCAGCAAGGGATAGAGATTGTAAAGATCGCGGCGCGTTTCGAAAAACCCCGGTTTCATCGGCCGGTGCTCGCGGTAGCGGGCGAAAAACGTATCGCCGAAGGTGGCGAACAGCGTGGTGAAGGCAAGCTCGATCTCGGCATCGGCGAAATAGATTGCGGGATCGATGAAGCCGGTGATCCGCCCGTTCCGGGCCAAGACGTTTCCGCCCCACATGTCGCCGTGCACTAGGCTCGGCGCGGCCGGTTCATCAATCCACTCGCCCAGCCTGCCCGCCAGCCGCTCCAGGCGCGCCATCGCCGGCACCGGCAGCCGGCCCGCCTCCAGGGCGCGGCGGCCCATGTCCAGCAGCCGCCAGTCGCGGAAGAATTCGACCCAGTTGTCGCCAGGTGGATTGGGCTGCGCCAAGCCGCCGATCACGGTGTCCACCTCGAACCCGTAACCGGGTCCGCTCACGTCGTGCAGCGCCGCCACCAGGTCGGCGGCGTGGCGCTCCGCATCGGCGTCGATACGTCCGCCCGATGGCAGCCGGGTCATCAGCAAAAGCCGGTCGTCGGCGTGCAGCACGCCGGGCACCGGCAGCGGGCTGCGTTCGGCCAGGTAACGCAGCATGAACCCTTCGCGCTCGAGGCCGCTTCCCGCGTCGCCCAGCTTTGCCACCAGTTCGGTGCCGTCGGCCAGGTCGACAGCGAACACGTCGCCGACACAGCCACCGCTCAACGGCCGGGCAGCGGCCACCCGGCTGCCGGCAACCTGTTCGATCAGGGCCTCGGTTTCCGCCCGCACGCCGGCCACTTACAAGTGCCTGGCGCGGATGTCCGCCAGCAGGCCCCGGGATGCCGCTTCCACCAGGTCCAGCACCTGGTCGAAGCCGTCGGAGCCGCCGTAGTAGGGATCGGGAATCTCGCGCTCACCGGTTTCCGGCGCGAACGCCAGGAACAGCGACACCTTGTCGCGCGTCCCCGCCGGCGCCATGGCGGAAAGATCGGCGACGTTCCGGCTGTCCATGCCGATGATGTAATCGAAGGTCTCGAAGTCGCGCGGACCGACCTTGCGGGCGCGCTGCTGGGACAGGTCGTACCCTCTCGTCAAGGCGGCGCGCTGGCCGCGCTCGTCCGGCGGGTCGCCGATATGCCAGCCGCTGGTGCCGGCGGAATCGATGCTGACGAGATCGCTCAGACCGGCCTCGTCGACGATGGCGCGGAACACCCCCTCGGCGGTCGGCGAGCGGCAGATGTTGCCCAGACAGACGAACAAAACCTTGACCAAAGAACGGCTCCTTTGTCTCTATGGCGGCATGGCAAGAACCTATCATGCGGGCTGCAAGGAACCATGACAACAGAGAGCCACGAGACCATCGTCATCCTCACCGGCGCCGGCATTTCCAAGGAGTCCGGGCTCGACACCTTCCGCGATGCCGACGGGCTGTGGTCGAAAGTCCGGATCGAGGACGTCGCCACGCCCGAGGCCTACGCCCGCGATCCGGAGCGGGTGCTGGCGTTCTACAACGCGCGCCGCATGTCGATGGCCGGCGGCAATGTCCGTCCCAACGCCGCGCACACGGCGCTTGCGCGGCTGGAACGCGAATGGCCGGGCGAGGTGCTATTGGTCACGCAGAACATCGACGACCTGCACGAACAAGCCGGCTCCACCAACCTTTTGCACATGCACGGCGAGATGCTGAAGGCGCGCTGCGGGTCCTGCGGCAACGTCGTGGCGTGGGCGGGCGCGCTCACGCTGCAAGACAGTTGCGTCGCCTGCGGTTCGCTCGGGAGCATGCGCCCGCACGTGGTCTGGTTCGGTGAAATGCCGCTCTACATGGAAGAGATCTATGCGGCGCTCGCGCGCTGCGGATTGTTCATCTCCATCGGCACGTCGGGCAATGTCTACCCGGCCGCCGGCTTCGTGCAGGAAGTGCGCATGAAGGGCCTCGCCCACACCCTGGAGCTGAACCTGGAACCATCGGAAGGCGCGACCCTGTTCGAGGAGGCCCGCTACGGACCGGCGACGAAAATCGTGCCGGCCTATGTGGAGGCGTTGTTGGCGGCGGGGCGGGTGGCGCCCGGCCTCGCCTAGCTTCCGGCACCGGGTACGCCGCCCTGCAAACGCACGCCCTCGAACCGCTGCAACCGGTCCCGGTTGATCACCGCGCGCAGCCGTGCGCCGTACTTCTCCGGAATCTCCGAATACGACGTCAACAGACCGGCCAGCGCCAGGCCGCTGATCCGCCCGTCGCGGTGACGATGGCGGGCACGCTCGCGGCGGAACGCGGCATAGGCGGCGTGGGTGTTGAGGTTGCGCATATAGGCGCGAACGCTGGCGGCGATGTCCGGATAGGCCGAGACCTTGAAGCCCTCCGCCTCCTTCGGCGCGATCCCGGGCGCATCGTCGTCGTAGGTGCGCATGCCGAAGAAATTGTTGCCGTGGCGCGCGAACCTGGACGCGCCCCAGCCGCTCTCCACCGCCGCCTGCGCCAGCGCCAACGACGCCGGCACGACATCGGCACGGCGCAGCAACCGCTCGCGCCGGCCGGGCTCGACCCCATAGGCGGCATAGAGATCGGCGATGGCTTCATCACCGTCGGCGGCGGCGATACGCGCGCGGGCGGCACGGATGCGGTCGTTCTCGCGCGCGATGATCGGCAGCATGATGCGAAAGAAAGTGCGCTTTTTCTCGTTGACGTCGCGAATGCGGTCCAGGTCGGCCTCGAGCGAGCCGATGAACAGCCGCGGCACGCGCTTGGTGCGCGCCACATCGCCAAGCGAATAATCGAGGGCGGCATCGATATCCTTCACCGTCAACGGCACCAAATGCACGCCCCGGGCGGCGACCCGTTCGGTCTCCACCCGAGCCAGCACCGCGAGCACAGCCACTAGAACGCAAACGGCCAACCATTTCGCTCCCTGACGAAGATCGATACCGAACATGCCTGTTGGTCCTCCCGCTCCGGGCCCGCTTGAGCACGCCCGGCAATTCGACCAAAATCTATACCATGGTTACGAGCCGACCCAAGCACGGCGATTCGGCATTGCAAGCACTGCTGGCGGAGGTCCGGGCCTGCCGGCTCTGCGCCGACGCCCTGCCGCTGGGGCCCCGGCCGGTGCTGCGCGCCGAACGCTCGGCGCGGGTGTTGATTATCGGCCAGGCGCCGGGCACGCGGGTGCATGAAAGCGGCATTCCCTGGGACGACCGTTCCGGCGAGCGGTTGCGCGAGTGGCTCGGCGTCACCGCCGAGACCTTTTACGACGCGTCGCGGATCGCCATCGTCCCCATGGGGTTCTGCTACCCGGGCCGCGACCCCAGGGGCGGCGACAATCCGCCCCGGCCGGAATGCGCGCCGGCCTGGCATTCGGCGTTGCTCGAGCGGCTTCCGGGCATTGAAATGACTTTGTTGGTCGGCAGCTACGCGCAAGCCTATTACCTCGGCAAGTCGCGCCAAAAAACCATGACCGAAACCGTTCGCCATTGGCGCAGTTATGCGCCGAGGTTCATTCCGACGCCGCATCCGAGCTGGCGCACCACCCACTGGTTGAAGAAAAATCCCTGGTTCGAGGCCGAAATCATTCCGGAAATCCGCCGGCACATTGTCAGGTTATTGTAAGATTTCTTATGATTTTTCAGTGACTTCTTGACTTCGAACCGACATCCCCCCATGCTTTGAGGTGCGTCAAGGTCAATCGATTGATTTTAATTTAAAATCAACAAGTTGAATCGGAGCGGACGCGAATCGGCGGGCCGGGAACCCGCCGAAATCGGGAGCGTGGGCTGTGCACACCATTACGGACAACGACCTGTTCCAGCGGCTCGCCTTCGACAATCCCTGGTGGGAATTCACCGAAGACACCCGCATCCAGTTCAAGGCCGCCAAGCGCCGGGTGTTCTTTCCGGCCTTCTTTTCGCATGTGATGAAATCCGGTGCCGGCAACGTGCTTTGCCTGGCCGGCCCCTTGCGCGCCGGCAAGACGGTGATGATGCGCCAGATGGTCGCACGGCTGGTCGAAAACGGCATTTCGTCCAAGAACGTCTTCTACTGCAACATGACGGTGCCGAGCATGACGGCGGCCGACATTCCGACGCTGTTCGAGATGTTCTGCCGGCGCTACCGCCACGGCCCCGACGCCGAGCTCTATGTCTTCTACGACGAAATCCAGTATGTGAAGGGTTGGGAGGAGATCGTCCTCCAACTGGCCAAGCTGCGGCCCAACGCGCGCATCATCGCCGCCGTCTCGTCGGGAGCGCCCGGCCTCGCCACCGGCACCCGGACCCACGACGGCCGGCTCACCACCTTCGTGCTGCCACCGCTGACATTCCTCGAGTTCCTGCGCTACCGCGGCACCGAGGAGGCGCTTTTCGACGCACCGAACCCGGCGGAGGGCGGCAAGGGCACGAACGGCATGACCTTGAAGGCCAACGCGCTGCCGGCGCTCAATACCGAGTTCCACCGCTACGTCAATTTCGGCGGCTTCCTCGAAGGCATCACCACCTCCAAGGAAGGCACGCCAGCGCCGGCCTTCATCCGTGACGGCGTCGCCGACCGGGTGCTGCATAAGGACCTGGCCAATCTGCACGGTATTTCGGAAGCGCAGGAACTGAACCGGCTGTTCGGCTTGCTCGCCTTCAACACGGCCCGCGAAGTGACCATGGACGACCTCGCCAAGGCCACCAACATCGCCAAGAACACGCTGCGCAAATACCTGGACTACCTGGAGCAGGCATTCCTGATCCGCCGCGTTCCCAGGGTCGACAAAAACGGCAAGCGCTTCCAGCGCCAGGTCGCCTTCAAGGTCTACCTGACCACGCCGTGCCTCTATTCCGCGCTGTTCGCGCCGGTGCCGGCGACCGACCAGTTCTTCCAGCGCCTGGCCGAAACGGCGTTGGTGGCGCAGTGGCTGGGCTCGCCGTCGGTCGCCAACCTGGCTTATGCCAGTTGGCGCGGCGGCGGCGTCGATTTGCTCACCATGCATCCGGACACCGACCAGCCCGACCACGTCTACGAGATGGACTGGAACAACACCTACGCCACCTCGGGCAAGGGGCCGAAGACCATGGTGCAATTCGTCGAGGGCACCAACCGGGCTGCGCAGAACTACATCCTGACCCGCACCATGGCCAGGCCCGCCTCCATGCGCGGCATCGAGATGACGCTGGCACCGCTGGCGCTCTATGCCTACTGGCTGGAACGCGACCCGACGCTCCGGAAATTCCACTCGTGAGCGCACAAGGATTGAAGCAGGGGGAGAAGCGATGAAACTCGTCAGTTTCCAGGCCGCCGACGGACCGGCCATCGGGCTGTTGACCAAGGACGGAGTCATCGACCTGTCGCAAGCGGCGCCGCACTTGCCGCGCACCATGAAAGGCCTGCTCAAGGAGTACGGCACCGATCTGGTCGCCGCCGTGCGCACCAAACGCCAAGTGGCGCCGATGCCGCTGGACGCGCTCGACATGCTGCCGGTCGTGCCCGACCCGGGCAAGATCATCTGCATCGGGCGCAACTACGCGGCGCACGCGCGCGAGGGCGGCGCCGAGCCGCTGGAGTATCCCGACATCTTCCTCCGCGTGCCGACATCGCTCACCGCCCACAACAAGGCGATCGTCCGGCCCAGGTGTTCCGAGACACTGGACTACGAGGCCGAGCTGGTGTTCGTCATCGGCCTGCAGTGCCGGCACGTGTCGGAGGAAGACGCGCTTTCGGTCATCGCTGGATATTCCATGTTCAACGAGGGTTCGATCCGCAACTATCAACGCAAGGCGACGCAATGGACGCCGGGCAAGAACTTCGACAGCACCGGCGCCTTCGGCCCGGCGCTGGTCACCCCCGACGCGCTGCCGGAAGCCATGGCCGGCGTGCGCATCCAGACCCGGCTCAACGGCGAGACCATGCAGGACGCCAATACCTCCGACCTGATATTCCCGGTGCGTCGCCTGGTCGCCATCCTATCGGAAATCATGACGCTGGAACCCGGCGACGTTGTCGTCACCGGCACGCCGGAAGGCGTCGGCCATGCGCGCCGCCCGCCGGTGTGGATGAAGGCCGGCGACAGGGTCGAGGTGGAGATCGACGGCCTCGGCGTCCTCGCCAATAGCATCGAGGACGAAGCCTAGCTCCGCGTTTCAGTCCCTCGGAATCGTCAGCAGCGCCGCCACCCAGAGGCCGGCGCCACCGATCAAAAACAGCGGCTCATAAAGGCCTGTGGCGTTGAACAGCGCCGGGAACCCGACCCCACCGACGGCGGCGCCGAGCGCGCTCGACATGATCATCACCCGCATGACCTGCGGCATCACATCCGGGTGCGCCTTGTCGCGCGCACGGGCCGCCTTTACCGTGGTGACGCCGGGCTGCGCGCCGAACAGCATGGTCGAAAACCACAGCACCGGCGTCCATTGCGCCAGCCCCGGCGCGGCGACGCCGGCGCCCAAGAGCACGAAACTGACCACCACCGCCGGGCCCGGCCGCATCCGCCCCGCCAGCCAGGCCGCCGCCCACGGCCCGGCGATGGCGAACAGCCCCACCGCCGCCCAGTGCAGGCCGCCGACGGCGATCCCGAGCCCCAGTTCCCGCGCCAGGAAATCCACCCAATAGAGCGTGTGCGGCGTGATGCCGAAGGAGAACAGGAAATAGGCGGCCGCCAGTTTCGGCCAGAATTTGTCGGCGGCGAGAATCTTCAAGATGGATCGCCGCTCACCGTTACCGGTTACGGCGGCGGCGCCGGCGAAGCCGACCATGGCGACAACGGCGCCGCCAAGTCCCGCGGCGGCGATCCCGAGCCAGGCGGCATCGAGCCCATGCGCCAGCAGAACCGGCACCAGCACGCCCGAAAACAGGATGCCGACACCGACGCCGGCGAACATGATCCCGGCGGCACCGGCGCGCCGGCCCTCGGGCGCCGCATTGGTGCTGAGCGTCACGCCATGCACCATGATCACCCCCGCCGTGACACCGAGGAGCGCACGGCAAAGGCCGAGCCACACCACCCCCCAGTCGAGCGCCGAAAGCGCCAGCGCGGCGACCGAGAGCGCCACCGCCCAGCGCATCCCAAGCGCCATGGGCAAGCGCCGGCGAAGATTTTCCGAAAGCGCCGCGCCGAGAAAAAATGCGGCCAGGTTGGCGCCGCCGATCCAGCCCGCGGCCTCCGCCGAAATCCGCTCCGAGTGCACCAACGCCGGCACCATGGCGCTGTAGGAAAAACGCCCGAGCCCCATGGCGACGAACATGGCGCCGGCGCAACTGAGCGGAATGCGTTGCCAACCCTGCATGGCGCGATCTTGGCGCAGCGGCCCATCCGGCGCAAATGCTGTTCATGGGGTTCGGCTTCGGTTAGGCTGACGCCTTGAAATCGACATCTCAGGAGACCCCCTTGGCGCAGGAAATCTGTCCCGTCACTTGCCCGACCTGCGGCGAAAGCCAGAACACGCTTCCCGGCAATTTCAACCCGGACGCCGAGCCCTTCGGCCCGGTGCATTGCATGGTCTGCGGCCACGATTTCGGACGCGACGAATACCTGCGCGGGCTGGAAGTCCGCCGCCGCGAACTGGACACCCTTACCGGACCCGACCTCCGTCCGGGATCCTGATGGCCGGGCTCCTGACCGCGCTCGCGGTATTCCTGGCCTTCCACGCCCTCCCCGCCATTCGCCCGTTGCGCGCCGGATTGGTCGCGATCCTCGGCCAGCGGGTTTACATCGTCTTGTTCTCCGCCGTCTCCACCGGTCTCTTGGTATGGCTGATTGCCGCCTACCTGCAGGCTCCCTATGTTGAACTCTGGCCCTACCAGCCGGCATTGCGCTGGCTGGCGCTGGCGGTCATGCCGCTGTCGTGCTGGTTGATCGCCGCCGGGCTCACCTCCAAAAACCCGTTCTCCCTCGGCGCCGGGTCGGCCGGCTTCGATGCGGCCCGGCCCGGTATCGTGCGCCTCACCCGCCACCCGGCGGTCTGGGGCCTGGCGCTCTGGTCGGCGGTCCACATCCCGATCAACGGCGATGCGGCCAGCGTGCTGATGTTCGGGCTGTTGACGGTTCTCTGCCTGGTCGGGGTGAAGACGTTGGACGCGCGCCGCCGGCGCGCCATGGGTGAGGCCCGCTGGCTTGAGCTTTTGCATCGGGTAAGGGCGCGCCCGGCGGCGGCGGCGCTGCTGGAGACCGGCCTCGCGCGGGTGTTGCTTACCGCGGCGGTCTATGCCGGGTTGCTGGCGGCGCACGAACCGGTGATCGGCGTGTCGCCGCTGCCGGTTCCGTGAGCACACCTCCCTTCGTCCGGCCGCCGGAAAGCCCGGCACTGGCGGCGCTCTTCATCGTCGGCTGCGCGGCACTGGTGGCGATGACCTCGCTGTTGGCCAAGCTGCTCGGGCGCGGCGTCATCGACGGAGGCCAACTGCATCCCCTGCAGATCAGCGCCGGCCGTTTCCTGTTCGCCTGGCTGGCGCTTCTGCCGGTCGTGGCTTGGCAGCGCCCCGGCTTCCGGGGTGTCGCCTGGCGGCTGCAGGCGCTGCGTTCACTCTGTGGCTGGGGCGGCGTGAGCTGCATGTTCGCCGCCGCGGCGTTGATGCCCTTGGCCGACGCCACCGCGATCAGTTTCCTCAACCCGATGGTCGCCATGGTACTGGCGATCCCGCTCCTGGGCGAACGCGTCGGCCCCTGGCGCTGGGGCGCGGCAGCAACGGCGCTCGCCGGCGCCTGGCTGCTGATCCGGCCCGGCACCGACAGCTTCCAGGCGGTCGCCCTGATCGCACTGGCGGCGGCGGCGTTCATGGGGTTGGAAGCGATCTTGGTGAAGCGGCTCACCGGCACCGACCGGCCGCTGCGCATCCTGTTCGTCAACAACTCCATCGGCGCGTTGCTGGCGCTCGGCGCCGCCAGTTTCGTCTGGGTGCCGCCGACGCCCGAGCAATGGCTGGCCCTGGCCGCGGTCGGCGTGGTCATGGTCTTGGCGCAGACGCTTTTCATCCAGGGTCTAAGGCGCGCCGACGCCAGTTTCGCGTTGCCGTTCTTCTATGCCACGCTGGTATTCGCCGCCGTTTACGACTACTTCGTCTTTACCGTTATCCCGGCGCTGCTGAGCCTTGCCGGCGCGGCGTTGATTGTTGTCGGCGCGCTGGTTCTGGCCTGGCGCGAAACCCTTGCCCGCAGGCGTCGCGCCAAGGCCGCTTAATGCATTGAGCGCGCCGCCCGCCGGTGATAAACGAGCCCCTGATGAGCACCGATCTTTCCCATATCCGCAACTTTTCCATCGTCGCCCACATCGACCATGGCAAGTCGACGCTGGCCGACCGCATGATCCAGATCTGCGGCGGGCTGACCGAGCGTGAGATGAAGGAGCAGGTGCTCGATTCCATGGATATCGAGCGCGAGCGCGGCATCACCATCAAGGCCCAGACCGTGCGCCTCAAATACAAGGCCGAGAACGGCGAGACCTATATCCTGAACCTGATGGACACCCCCGGCCACGTAGACTTCACCTATGAGGTCAGCCGCTCGCTCGCCGCTTGCGAGGGCTCGCTTTTGGTGGTCGACGCCACGCAGGGCGTCGAGGCGCAGACCCTGGCCAACGTCTACCTCGCCATCGAGAACGACCACGAGATCGTGCCGGTGCTGAACAAGATCGACCTGCCCGCCGCCGAACCCGAACGGGTCAAGGAACAGATCGAGGAAGTGATCGGCATCGACACCGACGGCGCGCTGGAGATTTCCGCCAAGACCGGCATGGGCGTTGGCGCCGTGCTGCAGGCACTGGTCGACCGGTTGCCGGCGCCCAGCGGTGACGCCGCGGCGCCCCTGACGGCGCTGTTGGTGGACAGTTGGTACGATCCCTATCTCGGCGTGATGATCCTGGTTCGAGTCAAGGACGGTGTGCTGAAGAAGGGCATGAAGATCCGCATGATGGCCACGAACGCCGCCTATCAGGTCGAAAGGGTCGGCCATTTCACGCCCAAGCCGGTCATGGCGGATGAACTGGGCCCGGGCGAAATGGGCTTCATCACCGCCGCCATCAAGACCGTGGCCGATACCTCGGTGGGCGACACCATCACCGAGGAGAAGCGCCCGGCGGCGAAACCGCTGGCGGGTTTCAAGCCGTCCGTGCCGGTGGTGTTCTGCGGCCTGTTCCCAACCGATTCGGGCCAGTACGACGACCTCCGCGACTCGCTCGAGAAACTGCACTTGAACGACGCCAGTTTCCACTACGAGGCGGAGAGCTCGGCGGCACTGGGGCTCGGTTTCCGTTGCGGATTCCTGGGGCTGTTGCATCTGGAAATCGTGCAGGAAAGGCTTGAGCGCGAGTTCGACCTCGACCTGATCACCACGGCGCCGAGCGTCGTCTACGACGTGCATCTTCGTGACGGCACCATGCGCCAGTTGCACAATCCCGTCGACATGCCCGACCCGACGGAAATCGACTTCATCGAGGAACCCTGGATTCGCGCCACCATCATGGTTCCGGACGAATATCTCGGCGCCGTCCTGCAGCTCTGCGAGGAGCGGCGCGGCGAACAGGTGGAACTCACCTACGTGGGCTCCCGCGCCATGGCGGTCTATCGGCTGCCGCTGAACGAGGTGGTGTTCGACTTCTACGACCGGCTGAAATCGGTGTCGCGCGGCTATGCCAGCTTCGACTACGAACTCACCGACTACGCCGCCTCGGACCTGGTCAAGGTAGCGATCCTGGTCAATGCGGAACCGGTCGACGCGCTGTCGTTCATTGTTCATGAGAGCCACGCCGAAAGCCGCGGCCGCGCCATCTGCGAGAAACTGAAGGACCTGATCCCGCGCCAACTGTTCAAGATCGCCATCCAGGCGGCCATCGGCGGGCGGATCATCGCGCGCGCCACCGTCGGCGCCATGCGCAAGGACGTCACCGCCAAATGCTACGGCGGCGACATCACCCGCAAGAAAAAGCTGCTGGAGAAGCAGAAAAAAGGCAAGAAACGCATGCGGCAATTCGGAAACGTGGAAATTCCGCAATCGGCTTTCTTGGCCGCGTTGAAAACCGGCGATTAGTCGGCTGTCCCGGCCCGCCGGGTTCTTGCCCGGTTTGTCCAATTCCCGCACCATGACCCCAGGGGTTGAAGTCCTGAATTCGAACCACGCCAGTGGAGACGGGGACCATGAACGCTTCGGGGGAAACGGCCGCCATCTCGGCCCGGCTGCGCCTGGAATTTATTGAAACCTCGACCGACGTGCTCGACAATATTGAGCTGACCTTGAGCGCCCTCGCCAACGAGGCCCTGGATACCGACCGCGACATCGAGGAGATCCAGCGGGTCATCCACACCATCAGGGGCCAGGGCACCACCTTCGGTTTCCCGGCCGTCACCCGCATCGCGCACCGCATGGAAGACTTTATCGAGCGCGCGCCCGCCTGGAACGAATCCAGCGCCATGGAACTGGCCCGGTTCGCCGACGCGCTGCGCGATATCCTGGATTCGGGCGTCGATCCCGGCGAGGAATGGCTGGCGGCGATCCTGGACGGCCTTCCGATCAAGAGCCACGGTGCCGGCGGCGGGTCCCGCGTGGTACGGACTCTCCTGGTGATGCCGTCGACCATGCAGCGCAAGCTGGTGGCGCTCGAATTGGCGGCCTGCGGGTTTCATGTCATGACCGCGTCTGCGCCGGTGAAGGCCATCGGCGCCGCCGTGGCGGTCCGCGCCAGAGGCCACTGAGGCTTTAAGGATTTTCCGGTGGCTTCGGCAACCGGCCATCCTCGCGCCGGGCGTTGATCTGGGCACGCAATTCCTCGGCGCGCTCCATGGAGTAGAGTTCGTCGTCCTCCTCGTCCCCGAACAATTGGATCTCGTCCAGGGTATCATGGCCTGAGTGGTCCGGCAGCATGTCGTCGTCATCCGCATCCATGCCCTGGTCGCGCGCGTCGCGGGCGAGATCGTCGTAGAACATCATCGCCTCTTCGTACTTCCGCACCTCGGCCCATTCGCGCCGGTCGGCATAGGTGCGCGAGCGCGTCAGCCAGGCCAACAAGGCGCCCGGCAAGCCGAAAAGCATCCAGGCCGGCAGATGCAGCAGCGTCACGATCACCGGGTCCCAAAGGTACGGCGCCAGCCGTTCGGCGCGGATCTGGGCCGCCACCAGGGACCCCGGCCAGGCCGTGTACCAGAGCTCATAAGCCGGCACGAACAGCGAGCCGGTCCCCGGCCTGGGCGGCACCAGCACCTCTGCCGCCGCCGCGCCGAAGGCGGCGACCAGCAAGGCCCAGCCGAAATAACGAAGCAGCTTCATGCCCCATCTTAACCCGTTCCCAGGGCGCGCGGAAATGATTGCTCGATCCGGCCGGGTCGGTTAGTTTGCGGCCCATCTGCGGAGGGGTGGCCGAGTGGCTGAAGGCGCACGCTTGGAAAGCGTGTATACGGGAAACCGTATCGCGGGTTCGAATCCCGCTCCCTCCGCCATTTCCCTGACTGCCATTATCCAGGGATGCCCATAAACCACCTGAAATAACTAGAGTTATCTGGAACAAATGTCTGGACACGTGCGTCAGCATTCGTCATTATCCGTGTATTAATTGTGGGTGGATTTGTGGGTATTACGGCATGGCACGGCAGATCAATAAGCTTTCAGCTAGAGAAGTCGCCGGCAAAAGCGAGCGCGGTCGTTATGCCGACGGTGGCGGGCTTTACCTACAAGTTAACGAAAGCGGATCGAAATCTTGGTTATTTCGTTTCATGCTGAACGGAAAGGCCCGTCAAATGGGCTTGGGGCCACTCCACACAGTCTCGCTTGCCGAGGCGCGTAACGACGCCCTTCAATGTCGCAAGCTGTTACGTGACGGCATCGATCCCATTGAAGCGCAAAAGGCCAAACGCGCCCGTAGCCTGATCGAAATTGCAACCGCCATGAGCTTCAAGGAGTGCGCTGAGGCCTACATGTCAGCCCACAGCGCGGGTTGGCGTAACGTCAAACACATTGCCCAATGGCGTAATACGCTGAGCACATATGTATACCCCGTATTTGGGGAACTGCCGGTGCAAGCTGTCGATACCGGTTTGGTGATGCAGGTTATCGAACCGATCTGGGCGACCAAGACAGAGACGGCTAGCCGAGTTCGGGGCCGGATTGAAGCGATATTGGATTGGGCATCGGCTCGCAAATACCGTGAGGCCGAGAACCCCGCTCGATGGAAGGGACATCTCGACAAGTTACTTCCCCAACGCGCGAAGGTTCAGAAGGTCCAGCATCACGCGGCATTGCCGTACGACGAGATTCATGAGTTCATGGCGTTGTTACGTCAGCAACAAGGCGTATCTGCGAGCGGGCTGGAATTTCTCATCCTTACGGCAGCCAGGACCGGTGAGGTTATTGGAGCGACGTGGGATGAGATTGATATTGAGAACTCGATATGGATTATCCCGAGCGACCGGATGAAGGGCGGCAAAGAACATCGCGTTCCTCTCTCCCTGGCCGCGATTGCCGTGTTGGAGCGCATGAAGAAAGTTCGCCAGTCCAATTTCGTATTTCCCGGCGGCAAGCGGAACCAGCCGCTATCGAATATGGCCTTTCTACAGTTACTCAAGCGCATGGGGCGTGGTGATCTTACAGCGCATGGGTTTCGTTCGACGTTTCGCGACTGGGCTGCGGAGCGGACGAACTATCCGAGTGAGGTTGCTGAGATGGCGTTGGCCCATTCCGTCGCCGACAAGGTGGAGGCAGCGTACCGGCGCGGCGATCTTTATGGAAAGAGGCAGCAGATCATGCGGGATTGGGATGAATTCTGTTCTCGACAAATTTCGGATGTCTCGAATGTCGTTTCTATGAATGCCCCAACGTGATGGCAGTCTTTCCAGACCAAGAAAGCAAACGGCTTATATCCACGGCGATCCAAAAATTACCCTTGCTGCCAAATAAGATCGACTTAGTTGAGAAGGCAACAAGTGATTTAGCATGGGCAGCAGTAACCATTCGTGGAAAGTCAGAAAAAGAAAGCGAAAACGACTTTAAACGTGCGGCAGCCGACGCGCGGAATGAGATCCAGAAGCTAATTGGCTCGATCGACCGCTTTATAAGGTGTGCAAATAGCCTCGGCCAAGTCGCTGTCCGCTCGATTGACCGTGAAGTTACTCCCGAAGTATTTGCCGAAGACATTGGATACGTCTACGTATCAAACGCTCGCTTGAGTATGAGCGCGCTTCGCGACAAGGCATACGACGCTCTTTCTGGCCTTCCCGAAGTTAAAAAACCAAGAGGCGCCGGACATAAGAACGGACCAGCCGAACATGTAACGGAGGTTGCCGGAAAGTGGTATGAAAATTTGACAGGCAAAAGAGTAGCCCGAACTCACAATGCGTACACTGGAAAAACCAGTTCACATTTTACCAACTTCCTTGATGAAATTTTTACCGCACTGAACATTGAGCTACTCCCCGGAATTCGGACACTGACATAAGCTACGATTTGCAGTCTGCTGGTCTTCAAGGAGAAGGAGATCAGAGATGTCGAAACGCAAACAGCACGCGCCGGCGTTCAAGGCGAAAGTGGC